>Ga0073934_10000147_pt1 | contig 209004 bp, 179 predicted proteins | sample LarsenN4metaG_FD_76834 | JGI IMG/M metagenome (GOLD analysis project Ga0073934, IMG submission 76834) | Hot spring sediment bacterial and archeal communities from British Columbia, Canada, to study Microbial Dark Matter (Phase II) - Larsen... ... | reverse complement strand
GGTCACTTGATGATGAGCGTTCGCCATAGGGGCGGCGGGGACGATCCGAACTGGCTGCGTTTTCGTCAAATGAACGTGGGCGGCGGGGACGGTCATCACCGTCGCGGCGCGGGGGGCGATCCCGTAAATCACCAGCGCGCGGACGCAGCGGGCGATCACTCGCGTCTGTGCGGGTGCTTGGCGCGGGTCGAATTTGCAGGATGGCTTTCGCTTCAGGGGCGCGTTGGCTCAACCGCTGCACTTCGGCGGACGTGAGTTCACGCCATTCCCCCGGTTTGAGATCGCCCATTTCTAACATACCGATTTGTACACGTTTAAGTTGATGGACTGGATGCCCCAACAGCGATGCAACACGGCGAATTTGACGTTTCTTGCCTTCGGTCATCACCACACGCAGCGTTGATTGATCGTGTCCGCCCTTGGTAATTTCAACTAAGCATGGCGCAGTCATGCCATCTTCTTCGAGATAAACGCCGCGCTGCCAGCGATCCACTGTTTCGGCGGTGGGGAGCCCTTCTACCACTACGCGATACACTTTCGTATGGCGATAGCGCGGATGGGTGAGTTTATTTGCCAATTCACCGTCATTTGTTAGCACGACCATGCCTTCGCTGTCCGCGTCAAGCCGCCCAATGGTAAATAGGTGCTCAGCTTCAAACGGAACGAATTCAAATATGGTACGGCGGTCATCGTCGTGGTGTGCGACACTGCTCGTTAGCACGTTCTGCGGCTTGTTGACCATGATGTACATCTTGCGCTGATCAAACTTAAGCCGCTCTCCGTCAACTTCAATCACATCTACTTCGGGATCGGCTTTGTCGCCCAGTGTAGCGACCACGCCATTGAGCGTGACGCGCCCCTGTTCGATCAAGGTTTCACTGGCGCGGCGCGATCCGATGTTCGCCTGCGCCATGAGTTTTTGCAATCTTTCTTTCACGATGGTTTCACTTTGCTGTCGAGTCTTAAGCGTCTTTGTTGGGTTCGTCGAGATGCACGCCTGTCATCGCTTCGTACACGCTGATGATGGCGCTGTTATCCAGTTCGCGATCCCCGCGCTGGAGCATCATTTCGAAGAGTTGGTAAATAATCGCCGTCATGGGCAGCGGAATCCCGTAGGTGCGCGCTGTGTCCAGCACGATTCCAAGGTCTTTGTGCTGCATGTAGGCTTTGAAACCGGGGGCACGGTTTCCTGCAAATAGACGCGGCGGTTTTACGTCCATGGACCACATTTGCGCCGCGCCGCCTTTGATCGCTTGAATGACCCGCGCCGGATCGACTCCTGCTTTTTGCGCCGTGATCAAGGCTTCGGCAAGTGCGACCATTTGCGCGCCTGTGATGATCTGGTTGCACGCTTTGGCAATTTGCCCCGCGCCGCTGTCCCCCACCAATACCCATGCTTTCCCCATCGCCTGAAACAACGGCACTGCGGCATCAAATGTTGCTTGATCGCCGCCTACCATAATCGTGAGCGTGCCATTTTTCGCACCAATATCGCCGCCGCTTACTGGTGCATCAAGCGCCTTTACGCCGACTTGCGCTAGCTTCTCGGCGATCATGCGTGCGGTTTCAGGTTTAATGGTGCTGTTGTCGATGAAGATCAACCCATTGTGTGCGCCCTCGATAATGCCATTTTCACCTAACACAACCGCTTCCACATCCGGCGAATCCGGGAGATTTGTGAATACAAAATCCACCTGCGATGCCACTTCACGGGGGCTGGTGGCTGCGGTGGCACCTTCGCTCGCCAGTTGATCGACGATTGCTCGGCTGCGATTGTGGACGACTAAATGATGCCCTGCTTTCATCAAGTTGCGTGCAATCGACGCACCCATGATGCCAAGCCCAATGTATCCGACGTTTGCCATGTTGTTTTGTTGACTCCTTGCTGCCGCCTCATATATTGGGCGGGTGCGGCTGCCGCTCAGCGCGTCCCCGCGCTGAATCTGGCAAAATAAACGTTGTTAGACCTTCTTGGTGACGCGGAACTGCAAGGGGATGCCCGCCAGCAGACGGGTTTGTGCTTGCAATGTAGGAATCGCCACAAAAATCAGCGTTAGAAACGGCAGAAGCGGAAAACTGAGCAACGTCAGTAGGCGCTCTTGAATCGTTTGAGGTTTTGTGCGCGGCGGGCGCACACGCACATCCTGTATCCAAAAGACGATGCCGAGAATCGAGACCAGCGCGAATGATGCTTGCAGCAGCAGCCATGCGGGATTTCCCAACCCCTCACCCACCATTTCATTGACCAACGCGGGGTTGAGCAGTATTGGTAACTGCGCCCCGACGGTAATTAACACCCAGCCCGCCCCCGCGAGCAGAATGTCATGTGCGATGCGGAATAACAACCGGAACGATGGGTAAAAGTCAATTTCCGGGTGTTCAAGCATTTTTGCGATCATGTAACCAACTTCTTTGCTGCCCCATGCATGGCGCAAAGTTTGCTGATAGCGGTTCTTGATCGCATCGAGCAAATTTTCACCCGTTGTAGCTTGTGCAAGAAACGGAAGATAGACCCGTTCCAAGCGAACTTCGCCGCCGCGCGCGAAAAACGCTTTGATGAACATGTGCCATTCATCCGCGATCACATCTGCATCCCAGTAGCCGCTGGAATCGAGCAGACGAAGACTCAACGAGTACGATGACATCGGCATTGGTGTCCACCATGGGGCAGACAGATATGCCAATTCAAACGCCGACGAATAAGCGTTGATCAACCGCATAAGTGGGTTGATTTCCCAAATGTTGCTGTGGTAGCGGATTGCTCCCTGCCAAAACCGAACATGCCGATCCGGGTTGGTTGCAAAGAGATAGGTCAGCGCGTAAAAATGCGTCGGATGCCACAGCGTATCCGCGTCCATCGTCGTGACGAGAATATGATCGATATTATAGTTCAATTCATCGACAAGTTTACGCTTAATCCACCGCGCTGCCCACGCCTGATTGGCGGATTTGCACTGCATCTCGCCGGGCAGTCCACGCGGATGCACCGTGTAGAAGATATGCGCGAAACGCCCGCCATATTCTGCAAGCAAACATTCAGCTTTTTCCGCGCAGGTTGCTTCGGCGGCTTCCATCGCCAGCACAATCGTGATGCGCTGTTTTGCTTCATACTGCGCGGCTAACGTATCGAGTGTGGTACGCAGTACATCAATCGGTTCTTTGTAGTTCGGGATGATGACGACATGATGCACATCATCCCATCGCAGAATCCCCGCTTGGGGATGCTGCTGATACAGCGTGTACCAGTCGGTTTGCTGCCAGCGGTTAATCTTGCGCTGCCCAATCACGTTGGCGATGCCCGCGAAAGCGAAACGTACCGCTGAATAGAACCCGACGAGGGCCGCGACAAAGATAAGCTGGCGGGGAAAGACAACCGCGCACGCGACACTCAACAGAAGCGCAATCCACGCGACAAAACCGGGGATGCCGTCAAGGACACGCTCAGGGATGGCGCTCTGCGGGTTGCCCGCCCATATTGAGCGCCCAACCCCAAGCTGGACGTTGTTGCGTCGGCCTCCGCTTGACTGATAAGGCAATTGTTCGCTCGCGGGAAAAACTCATCTAGTCTTGAACTGCCATGAGCATAGCATAATCCGTTGGGGGAGAGTAGGGCATGTTCAAGGTGTGCGTCGCTGTGTTTTGAAAATGGTTTGTGCTTGTAACCATCGCGTTTGGTGCTAAATGAGAGTGATGTTACACTTCTAAAAATATTGTAAAAACGTGCCAGCCGCGCCCGGAGGTTTATCAATATGACGGCAAAAATTTTGGTGATTGAAGATGACCGCGAACTTTCTCGCGTGCTTCAGCTCGAACTACGCCAAAGCGGATACGAAACAGCGGTGGCTTTCGATGGATTGGAAGGGCTGCGACAGTTTCACAGCGTTAAGCCTAATCTCGTCATTCTCGATGTCGCACTGCCATTGATGGATGGGCGCACGGTTTGTCAGCGCATCCGCGAACTTTCCGACGTACCTGTGCTGATGATGACCGCCAGCGCGGTTTCTGAAGAAGATATTGTGCACGGGCTGAACATGGGCGCAGACGAATACATGATCAAGCCGCTGCGTAATCAAGAATTTCGTGCACGCGTGCGTGCGCTGCTGCGGCGGGCTCGCTTGGGTGAGCAAGACCAAGAGCAAATGCGCGGCTATGAAGATGAATATCTCACAGTCGATGTGCCAACGCGCCGTGTAAGCGTCAATGGTGAAGAAATCCGCCTTACGCCAACCGAATTCAAGCTGCTGGTGCTGTTGATCCAAAATTCAGGGCAGGTATTGACGTTTCAACAGCTCTTAGAGAACGTTTGGGGATACGAGTACACACGCGAATATCACTATCCGCGCATTTATGTATCGCATTTGCGCCGCAAAATCGAACCAGATGCGAAAAATCCCACATACATTCAAAGCGAATACGGGATCGGGTATCGCTTCGTCAAAAGAACATTATAAATTCTTTTTTCCAGTCAGCCATCGCTTGCAGTCCGGGTTATCTGCAAGCGCGGCTGACTGAACCGCACCTGATCGGACTCCCCGTTGCTGCCACCCGCGCGGAACACCACGCGAAGCTGCACAACGCTGCCATTGGTTTCCATAATCTGTCGCACAGTATCGGTCATATCCACGGGATCACATCCGTTAATGGTGTCGATAATGCGCGCGCCTGTCGTTGTTCGTGTTAAATCACGCCCCGCATCGATTCTACCGTATTCATCGGCATAGATTGTGAGTTCGCCCAATGCATCAAATCCGCCGCCCGACTCATAACAGAATCCCCATGTAAGCTGTGCGCTCGCGATCTCGTCTAGCGAAAGCATCGGCGGCAGACGGAAGGTGAGCAAGGGCTGCATCCGTAGTTCACTGCCTTCGTTATCAATCACGTCGCCCGCTTGATAGCTGGTGTAAAAACGCGCATCAGCGCGAAGCGTGCGCGAATTTTGTGTATCCAACAGCGCGTCGATAGCATATGCATCACGTGGATAACTGCCCGCTGCCGCATCCAAAGTGAGAGTTAGTTCGTAATCGCCGCTGGTCAAGTCGGTATCATTCGATTGGTAGCGCGTAGCGATGAGCGTGTAGTATCCATCTGCCAACAGCACATATTCGTTGAATGCTGAATTGGTCGTATTACGCTCGCCATCATCATTAGTGATGAGCGTTGTACCAAGATTATCCGTCATCGATACAACGGTATCCAAGTTCCCGCTGATCGCGCGTAGGTTCACCGAGATCACATCGCCCGCTGCGCCTCTAAAACTGTAAACCACTTCGCTATCGCTGTCGTCGATTGTGCCTTCAACTGTGCTTCCATAACGCAGTGGGAGCGAAAATTCTCCGAACGAGTCGTTCTCGTCGCCTTCTTCAACAACCAGTTCAAACGTTCCTGTGCTAAATCCAAGTCTCCCATAATAGCGGGTCACAACAAGCAAATAATCGCCATCTTCAGGCGGAATAAAGCCCCGCACCTGTGAGTCGCGCACTTCAAACGTGCGATCATCGTTGCGCGCGAGTTCCTGGCCTTTGGTTGTCAAGATGAGCAGCAGCGTATCGAGCGCGAAATTTTCATCCACACTGGTCACGCTGATGTTGTATGGCACTCCCGCCATCGCGCGGAATGGATAGACCACAACAGGCGATCCATCGTTGATCTCGCCCGTGACGGGTGTATCAAGCGCGACGAACGGTTGAAGTTGTGGCTGAAGAAATGCCGTTGAATTGGTGAACACAGAAACCGTCGTGAGCGGTGGTTGAGTTGTATCTGATGTCGCAGTGAGTGTAGGCGTATCTGTCGCTGTTGGCGTATGGGTTGCGGATGGGGTAGCTGTTGGGGATGCCGTATCTGTGGGCGAATCAGTCACTGTACTGGTCGCCGTATCGCCCAGTGTTGGGGTAGCTTCTTCTGTGATGGCGGCTTGCGTGGTCGGCGCTGCCGTATCTGATGCAGCCGTTGCGTCTTGTGTCACCGTTTCTGATGGCGTGCTTTGTGGTAGTATAGCAATTTCAGTGATATTGCGCGTCGGCACAATCAGTCCAAGCGGACGGCTGTCTCCGTGCCGGTCAGTAAAACTGCAACCAGCAGCGATTAGCATCACCACTGCAAATGCGATTCCCGAAACAATCTGCATTGTCATCCGACGCGCTGCCATTATCGCTCCACGTTTTACTGTTGATTCACACACATTTCACGCGGTCTGCTCACCGAGTCCTGTTCACCCCGTCCATTGTAATGAGGATACCCCATCCGCGCGACTCAACCGTTCGTCCATTAAGATTGGGGGCGGGATCGGGTGGTCTTGCTGCCTTTCATGCCTTTCAACCCACGTGCAGCCGTCATCGCAATCAAGTTCGTCTGATAGTCGTAGGTATTGCGACGCTTTTCAGCGTGTGCCTCACGCGCCAATTCCACCATTTGATGCACCAATTCGCGCGGCGGAATATCGACTTCCTGCCATAAGTAAAACGCCACCGATCCCGGCATCGTGTTGATCTCATTCAAATACACGGTATCGCTTGCTGGCTGGTATAAAAAGTCGATGCGCGCGATCCCGCGTCCGTCGATGGCACGAAATGCGGCTATCGCCATGTCTTGAATACGTTTGGTCGTCGTATCAGGCAGCGGCGCGGGGATGATTCGTTCGGCGCTTTTCATGCCTTCACCGCCGCGCAGATACTTTTCTTCGTAGGTGAGAAATTGTTCCCAAGAAACGGGCTGTTCCAGCACCGACGCACGCATAGACCGATCATCTCCCAAAACCGCGCAGTTGATTTCGACTGGATTTTCAACCGCGCCTTCGACCATCACACGACGGTCAAGGTTCGCCGCCACGTCGATGGATGCGCGAAGCAGATTTTCATCGCTTACACGACTGATGCCGATACTGGAGCCAAGCGTGACCGGTTTGACAAATAATGGGAATTTCAGCGAGGTTTTGATTCGTTCGATGATTGCGTCTGGGTTTTCTTCCCATTCATGACGGGTGAACACCACCGAATCGACGACAGGAATACCATTTGCGCGAAGCACAGTCTTGGTCATCAACTTGTCGTTGGCAACTGCCGAAGCCATTACACCGCAGCCAGCATAGGGAATATCTGCGAGTTCAAATAATCCTTGCAGGGTGCCATCTTCGCCGTGCGATCCATGAACCGCCGGAAAAATAACATCAAGGCGTTTGATCTGACTTTTGGCGAGCAATCCGCTTGGGGTGGGGTTGACAATCAAGCCGTGATGCTGTGTGGCGGGTGACAATACTACAGGCTGAACGCCCGCTAGACTGACTATCTCGTTCTTATAATTCTTCAAGTCGAGCAGCGGATCGCCTGTGAACCATCTGCCATCGCGAGTAATGTATATCGGCACGATTTCATAGCGTTCTGGGTCGAAGGCACGCATCACCTGATTGCCTGTGACCACCGACACATCGTGTTCAACGCTGCGCCCGCCAAAAATGACACCGATGGTGAGTTTACGTCTTGCGCTCACGCCGTTTTCTCCGAATGCTGCAAAAACGCACGAAGTCTACCCTAGAACGCGGAGAGATCAACGGGCAAGTAAACCACTACGGGGAAAACGTGGGGTTTTTAGCCAATAACGAGACTGGCAAGAAAGATTACGGTGATGGTGATGTTGACGGAATACTCAAGCAGCATGGCATATAGAAACTGCTGCAAGGCGAAGCGTGCTGCTGTCACCGACAAATTGAGATCGCGCACGCGGATGAGTTCGGCAATCAACGAGCCGGCAACCGCGCCAATCAGCGATCCAATGATGGGAATCGGAATGGTGAATGTACCGATCAACCCGCCGATGCTCATGCCAATCACGGTGCTGCACGCCAACCCGCGTGATTTCATTCCCAAGAGAGGCATCCAAAAGTCACTGGTGAGACGCAGCGCCATCAAGCCCGTGATGACCAGAAGCGCCCCAAGGGTGACGTGCTGGAAGTTCGTCGCGACGGCGTAGATCACGCTGATGCCCCACAGCAGCACCGGACCGGGAATCACCGGGATGAACGATACCACTAACCCCGCGATCATAGCGACTGCCGCCAAAATGCTGATTACGACATCGTTTCCCGTCATGCAATCGTCCTCAGTTCAAGCCCGGTTACGATGAGTACGTATCGGGTAGGTCATTGAGGAATAATACGCTATCACCTGCCTTCAAGTTGCGCTGATACCACTGAATCGATTCTGCAAGTGTGGCGATAACCAATACCTTTTCGCTTGGAAATCCCGCCGCGATTAACCCTTCGCGGATCGGTTCTGCCTGTTTTTCGCCCACCAGAATCACATCAGTTGCATATTGGGCGGCAGTTTCGCCAAGTTTACGGTTTTCGCTTTCCATCAGGTCGCCCAGTTCGACCATACCGGGGGTGATGAGCAAGCGCCGCCCCCCTGTATGCATCCCCAAAACGCGAAGCGCGTAAACCACCCCAACCGGATTGGCGCTGTAGGCATCGTTGATGATCGTGATACCTTCGGGTGAGGTGTGCCGTGTCAAGCGGCTTTCAGCAGGTTTGAGATCGCGCACGCGGCGTGCGATCTCTTTGAGCGACATGCCTTCATGGATGGCAACAGCGGTCGCAAGTAGCACGTTGGTGACATTGTGCTGCCCTAACAGCGGTGTGCTAAAAAGTTCGCTGACGTTCGTGAGCGTGTCCGTCACAGTGAAGCGTAATCCATCGAGCGATTCTTGAATGTCGGATGCGACAAAGCGCGGTGTAGCATCGCTGACCGCCGCTGGATCAACCTCTTTGCTCACGGTCAAGCGCGTGGTGGGGTATCCCCGTTCGACCATCGCGCGAATATGCGGATTATCCCAGTTAAACACGCCTACGCCATCAGGCGGGAGCGCCTTGATGATCTCGTATTTGGCGATGGCGACATTTTCCAGCGTGCCGAAGCGTTCGAGATGCTGCGGACCAACTTCAACAACAATACTAATCTCTGGATGTGTTAACTCGCAGATGCGTTGAATTTCGCCGGGGACATATGCGCCCATTTCCGCGATGAAATATTCGATGCTGTGATCATTGGCGACATCGTTGTTAAGCGCGATGCACACCCCCATCAGCGTGTTATAGCTTTTGGGTGTCGGATAGGCTTTATATCGCCCATTGAGGATATGCGCGAGATATGTCTTGGTGCTGGTCTTGCCGTAACTGCCCGTGATGCCGATGACAACCGGATTCACCTCGCGGAGTACGCCGCGCGCGTGGTTAATGAACTGCGCCCGCACAGTCGCTTCTACCGGGGTCATGATCACGTTGGACAGCGAGAGAATCACCGGAGCGATAAGCCAGACAAGAAAGCCAATCGCCCCAACTGCGATCACCTGAAGCTCAAGCGCCTGATCGCGCAAAATGTCTCCCGCGATGATGCGCCCGATAATCACCAGCAGTGCTGCCAGCACAAACCCAGTCGCCAGCAAACGGCGGGCGCGCGGCGTGGCGCGGAATTTCTTCTTGATCTCGCCCTCATCCGGCGGAATTACGGCGATGATCGCCGCGATGATGCCGAGTATGGCAGGCAGTGGACTGTCTGGCGCTTCTGAAAACAGGAACGCGGCAGTCGAACCCGCGATCCACGCAATCAACAGGCGATTGGGCAGCCAGCGTGAACGGATTTGCACCATCCAGCGCAAATAGCGCAAGCTCATGTATTCTTCGATTTGGTAGAAACGCGCTTGGCGATACAGGCGCACACATGCGCCCTCCAGCCAGATCGCGGCGATGATCCATATAAGCAGTTCGTTCATGTTGACCGTTATGCCTTGAAGAAGTGATCGAGAATGCGGGTGGTTTCCGCGAGATGCTCAAGGTAGCTGTAATGCCCCGCCCCCGCGAATGTGACCAAGCCCGCATCGGGTATAGTTTTCTCAAGCATTTTCGCCTGCCACAGTGGGGTATCGTCATCCGCGTCCCCCCAGATGAGCAGCGTTGGTACGCTTATACGCGCAGCATACGGCAGCAGATTTTCGTTGACGACTTTGACGAAGGTTTCGCGCAGTACGCCCGCACTTTTGAAATCTGCCGAGCCATAGCGGTTGGTATACCATGCGCGGAGATTGTCCGCTGTGCTTTTCATACCGATTTTGTACAGCCCATCACGAATAGCTTTGTAGATATTCAAGCGCAAACGCGACCCCAACGGGCGGCGCGGTGGCACGCCGGCGCTGTCGATGAGTGCCAGACGATGCAGCCTACTCGCATAGTCCGCACCGAGAATTAAGCCCAAGCGCCCGCCGAACGAATGCCCGATCAAGTGAACTTGTGCTAATCCATGTGCATCAAGATAGGCGATAACCCAATGCGCGTAGTCAGAAACATTCCATGTAACGGGAGGCGGATCAGATTGACCAAAACCGGGCATATCCGGCACAAATACACGAAAACCCTGTCGCGCCAACGCATCGGCAAGCGGCTGCATTAGGCTGATATTCGCGCCCCAACCGTGAAGTGCTAAGACCGGAATACCGTCAGACAGCCCCGTTATATATTCAGCAGTTTTCACGCCATTGATAGTCGTAAAGGTGATTTCCTGAGGTGATTTCGTCTGCGTCATCGGTGCGTTACTCAACTGTGATGCGCGCGTTCAACGCTTGCAGTTTTTCGATCACACCAGAAAATGTGTGATCAAGCACCTGCGCGTTATCGATTACTGACTCGCCATCCGCGACGAGCGCCGCCGCTAACAACCCGATCCCCGCGCGCACGTCCGGCGTATCCATGTAGATGCCATGCAGGAGCGTATACCCGACAACAATCGCGCGGTGCGGATCGCACAACACAATTTGCGCGCCCATCGCCTTCAATTTGTCGATGAACAGCAAACGATTCGCAAACATTTTTTCGTGGATCAATGATGTGCCGCGCGCTTGCGTGGCGATCACGGTGGCAACGGATACTAGATCGGACGGAAAACCGGGCCACGGCGCGGTTTCAATTGACGAATCGACATCTTCTTCGCGGTTGGACACGGTGAGCGATTCATGTTTGGGGATATACAGCGCCCCTTCATCCATGTCCATTTGAATGCCCAAGCGCCAGAAAATCTTGGCGATCACGCGCATATCCGACTGCTGCACGCCGTCGATTTGAACACGCCCGCCGCACATCGCGGCAATCGCGGCGGTGCTGGCGGCTTCGATGTAATCGGGGGCGATTGTCGCGCTTGTGCCGCTGAATTCGGATACGCCACACACGGTTAGTACATTCGAGCCAATCCCGCTGATATTCGCGCCCATGCTCACCAGCATATGCGCGAGTTCCTGCACATGTGGCTCACACGCGGCGTTGCGGATGATCGTTTCTTTGCCCAAGCGTGCCGCCAGCATCAATACCAGCGCCGTCGCGGTCACACTGGCTTGGATGAGAATAATATCTTTGCGATCCCACGCCGATGCTTTGAACTCCACCGCATCATTGGCAATTAATACATCAATTCCGAGATCGCGCAGTGCTTCGATATGCGTGCGAATCCGGTTCAGCGGAAAATCGACTTCCAAGCGCACGTGTTGGCGACGGATGAGCATCGGCGCGACCAGCAGCAGAATCCCAATGCTTGCATCCGTTTCATTGTGCGACAGCACACGCCGCGCTAACTGCGCCCCATCAATTGTCAGGCTGTTATCGCCCTGCCACGCGATAGACGCGCCAATCGCTTCCGCCGCGCTGATCATCGACGTGGTCGAAAGTGTGTGCGGAACATTGTGCAGCGTGACAGGCGCATCGCTTAACAGCGCGGCAGCAATTAAGGCTTGCGCGGCGTTGCTGCTCCCCGACGGACGATATACGCCGTTCAGCGGGGTTCGCCCCGCGACTCGAATTCGCATCTTTGAATTTGCCCCTAGAGTGACAGTTTGCCAAGCGCCAGTGCGATTTGTGCCGCCGTGCGCGCGTTATTGATGAGCAGTGACACATTCGCGCGGCGCGATTCGCCTTCGGTGAGTTCCGCGACACGGGCTAGCACGAACGGCGTGATGGCTTTGCCATGAATCCCCTGTGCTTCGGCTTCCTTTGTCGCCTGTTGAATCGCTGCTTCAGCAGTGTCGTAGGGCATTTCGTCGCCTTCGGGCACAGGCACGGCGAAGATGATACCGTGCTGTGCGCCTAATTTTGCTGCCGCAGCGATGATCTGCGCCGCCTGTTTTGGCGTGTCGATACACGCATCAACGGGCAGTCCGCTGGTGCGCGAATAGAATGATGGCAGTGTGTTCGTTCCCATACCGATGACGGGAACGCCCTGTGTTTCCAGCACTTCAAGTGTGAGGGGCAGATCGAGAATCGACTTCGCGCCGCTGCAAACCACCGCGACAGGTGTACGTCCTAATTCAATCAAGTCTGCCGACACATCATATGGCGCGCCGCGATGCACCCCGCCTATCCCGCCCGTTGCAAACACTCGAATCCCCGCCATATGTGCCACAATCATCGTGCCAGCGACGGTTGTCGCGCCGTTTTCGCCCAAACCGACAGCAATCGGCAGGTCACGGCGGCTGACTTTACGCACTGACCCGGCGGGCATTTGTCCCAGACGGTCTATGTCATCACTCGACAACCCGACAGTCACTTTGCCATTCAGGATCGCGATGGTCGCGGGAATCGCTCCCTGTGAAGCAACCGCCTCTTCCATCGCCAGCGCGGTTTCGACATTGGCGGGATACGGCAGTCCATGTGTGATCAGCGTCGATTCGAGTGCGACGACTGGGCTTTTGCTTTTTATCGCCCCGGCTACGCGAGGTGAAATGGTCAATTTAGTGTTCATTTAGAGCAATCCTTTGAAAATCGGGTATATTTTAATCTCACTGGCGCGTAGAATGCTATCTGATATATTGCGCGCACAGGTAATCCGTTGGATAGGCGAGGTGATCGCGTGGAGAAAACCGCACAGCCGATCAACCGTGAAGAACAGGCGCGTCATTTGCGCCGTGTAGCGCGGCTGACAATATGGATACCGTTTATCCTCGGTTTTGTCGCGCTCATCGCCATGACGACGGCAGCCGCGCTGCTGCCTAGCGAAGGGCAAACGTCGCTCGTCGCCAACTGCATGACCATTCTCGTTTTGTGTCCCGGTGTGCTGTGCCTGCTGCCCATTTACCTACTTTTCGTCGCCGCGGCATATGGCATGGATACGCTCAATCGGCGTATCAGCGAACCGATGATGTCGCTGGAACGCTTCACCCAAAAAGTGGCGCAGCGTACCGAAAATGTTTCTGAACGCGCCGCGCGCGCGAGTATCACACTCAACGCTCAATTCGCATCTATAGATAAGGCGGTTTTAAGCATTTTTGACCGCCCTACTTCCAATGGGAGTACAGATGAACAGTCTGAATCCGACACCGGAAAAGTCGAGTAACTGGAAGGCAAGTTCATACCTCTTGGGTGTAATTGGCGGCTTGATCTTCGGTTTAGTATCAGCGTACTTTTACACACGTGCTGCTGAAGATGATGTGCGCTTGACCGGAAAAACACAGCCCAATCGCGTCCAAACAGGTGACCTGCTCGGATTAGGGCTGGCGGCGCTGGCGATCTTCCGTCAAATCGCTGAACTTGGGCGTTCGCCTGAAGGCAAAAAACGCCTGAAGTGATCGCCCCTTGCGATGAATCTCTGTTCGCTCTTTTAGGAGTTAACTCTATGTGCGGTCGATTTGTGCTGAACGTTGATCCGGCAGTGCTGCAATCGACGTTTGATCTCGGTACTGTGCCGGAATTTGGCGCGCGTTTCAACATCGCTCCAACACAAACCGTCCCCATCATCCTCAACGAAGCGCCGCCGGACGTGATTGGCACGCCCGCCGCCCGCACTGCTCAACCTATCCGCCAAGCGATGATGGTACGTTGGGGATTGATTCCGTCATGGGCAAAAGAGATGTCGATGGGGTCGAAGTTGATCAATGCCCGCGCTGAAACCGTCGATGAAAAACCCGCGTTTCGCCAAGCATTTAAGCGGCGGCGCTGCATCGCCCCCGCCAGCGGCTACTACGAATGGAAAGAAACCGATGACGGCAAGCAGCCTTTCTACATTCACCGCGTCGATGACTCGCTCATAGGTTTTGCGGGGTTGTGGGAAATCTGGCAGTCACCGGAAGGTGAAGAAGTTCGCACCTTTTGCATCATGACAACCGAAGCGAATACGTTTGCCAGCCAAATTCATCACCGGATGCCCGTGATTTTGCGCCCCGAAGATTATGACCGCTGGTTGAACACACCGGAAAAGTCAGCAAGCGATCTCAAGCCGCTGCTCAAGCCTTATGCCGACGAAAATGCTTTCATCGCGCATCCGGTCAGTAAAGTCGTCAACAAGCCCGGTGTCGATCTGCCCAATCTCATCGAACCTATTCATTAATGTGGCAGAGAAGATTTCATGCCTGCTTATCTTTGTTCTTCATGCGCTTTTCGATCACATCTTTGAACGGGTCTTTGCCCGGTTTGATCAGCACTTCGCGCCCGCGCCCACCCACTTTGACTTCTCCGACTACGCCCAATTCTTCGAGTAAGTCCATAATGCGTGCCGCACGCGGATAGCCCAAACCTAACCGCCGCTGGATCAATGACGCGCTGGCTTCACCTTCAGCAATCACCAATTCGATAGCTTGTTCGAGCATCGGATCGGTTTCCGAGAGGAACTCGCGCCGCGTCAAACCGCGCTCCCATGGACCCAATGCAGCCGCTTCCCCTTTACCTTCCTCAATCTTTGCTTTGTTCCAATCCCGCCACCACTGGCAGAGTGAACGCACTTCATCATCGCTGACGAACACCCCTTGCAGACGCTTGGGTGCCATTGCGTCCGCAGCGAGAAAGAGCATATCGCCCTTGCCCATCAACGCTTCCGCGCCAACAGTGTCGAGAATGACGCGCGAGTCCACGCCAGACGCAACTTGGAATGACATACGCGATGGGAAGTTGGCTTTGATCAATCCGGTGATCACATCCACTGACGGGCGTTGTGTCGCCACGACCATGTGCATCCCCACGGCGCGCGCCATCTGCGCGATGCGAGTGACCGTCTTTTCGGTTTCTTCCGGGTGACTCATCATCAAGTCCCCGATTTCATCAATCAAAATGACGATATACGGCATGTATTCGTCTTTGCGACGGCGACCCAAGCGCGAGTTATACGTGTCGATATTGCGCGCTGCGTTTTCTTCCAGCACCTTATAACGGCGTTCCATTTCGCGTGTACACCATCGCAGCACACCGATAATGCGTTCGGGATCGGTTTCGACAGGACCAAGCAGGTGCGGCACCCCGTTGAAACGGCTCAATTCGACCATCTTCGGGTCAAGCATGATCATCTTAACCATATCTGGCGTATTGTCGAGCAGGAGTGCGGTTGCCATCGCCGCAATTGCGACGGACTTGCCCGAACCTGTCGTGCCAGCAATCAAGAGGTGAGGCATCTGCCCTAAGTCCGCTGCGACAGGCGCGCCGCTGACATCGCGCCCAATCGGGATGAGCAGGGGAGATTTCTTCTTCGCCGCCATTTCTGCGTAACTTTTGCTTTCATACACCGAACGGAGCGCGACGATGCTCGGCTTCTTGTTCGGCACTTCGATACCAATGTAGGTATGACCCGGTACAGGCGATTCTAAACGCAGCCGTTTTGCCGAAAGCGCGAGAGCAAGGTCGCTTGCCAACGAAACAATCTTGTTAACGCGCGTGCGGTTAGTCGCTGTTTCCGCACCTTCTGGGGTTGTGCCTTCTTTGAAGGGCTGCACCGCGTACTGTGTAACAGTGGGTCCAACTTTCACATCGACTACATCCACGTCAATGTCAAATTCCAACAACGTGTTCTCAATTAACACCACGTTGTTGTTGATCTCGCTCTCATCAGGCAAGTTGAGTTCAATATCGCGCAGCATATCCAGCGGTGGGAGATCAGGATCGCGCTTGGTATTCGCCCGTGCCTCTTTCATATTATCAACGGTGAAGTAACGTTTTATGCGCCCATCTGGTCGTTCGACCATCACGGGTTCACCCTTCACCCGCTTGCCTTTGATCACGCCGATTGCATCCGTATTGGGCGTATCCTTTGGACGATTGAACAGCGGATGCTGCGATAAATCCTCATCGGACTTGATTTTTACCGGTTCAACAGAAGGCGCATCGGAATAATCGAAGCGGATGATATTTGGTTTTGTTTGTTCTGGTTTGGCATGTGGAACGCCACCAATAGAAGTATTCGCCGCCCTTTTTTCCGCTGCGGCTTGCGCGTTCGCTTCTGCGATCAACTGCGCGCGCAGCGAAGGCGGCAGATTCTCAGGATTCGGGCGCACACGCACAATCGAATGGGCTTTAACGCGCTGCGCGTGAACCGCGGATTGAGTCTGCACACTCAATTTACCTGTCGCGTCTTCAATAACGGCAGGAGCGGTTGTGAGTGCCTCATCCAGCGTCCCCATACGTTTGAACGTTTTTGAGGGCTGCGGCGGGCGTTCTGGACGCTTGCGTTTGCCAAAGTCGCGCAGCGCGTTCGCGTTTCCTTGCAGCCAATCGGCTACTTGATCGCGTTGGATACCAATGGCGACAGCAATACTGATGACAAGCAGGGTAGCGAATACGGCAATCGTTAGCACAGAGCCGAACAAGTTGAGCATCGGCGTAGTCAGCATCCAGCCAATTTGCCCACCGCCGCGCCCTAACCGGGCTAATGCGCGCAGTTCGTTATCGCCTGCGCTTAAATGAAGTAGTGCGAGCATCGACAAAAAGCCGATTTCCAACGCCAGAATGCGCCGTGTTGGGAAATGAATCACCACGCCAAGTTTTGGCAGCAAAATGATCACGCCGAGCGCGAAAATGCCAATGCACACAATCGCGCTGCCGTAGCCAAACATCCCCGTGAGCGCATTCGACCATGCCGCTGCAATCGTCGCATCCGACGACACATTCAGCAGTGAAAGCAGCGAGACAATGCCGAACACAATCAGCATGACCGCCGCGATTTCGTCCCCCCAAGGGGGAATCAAGTCAAGAATGCCATCCCAGAATTCTGGCTTAACCGTATATTTCTCCGCATTGGCAAACTTCGATGCTTTGGTGTTAGTGGGTGTTTCGGTTGTCGCTTTCGCCGCGTCAGTTTTAGCGGTGGATAGGGCGGTCTGTGCGCCTGTTGATTTGGAAGCGGCGAGCTTTGCCGTTTGTGATTTCGGATCGGCTTTCGCTTCTGGTTTGCCAGCAGGCTTAGAATCGATGGATTTTTCGGATGGCTTTGCCAGCGCTTGATTCGATGATGTAGAGCGCGTGCTGTCCCCTACGCTTGTGGCGCGCGGCGCGTTCGATGGTGTTGGTGATGTGCTGCCGGATGTAATGTTCGATCCCGCCGCGTTAACGCTGTTCGCTTCACCGCTGCTGGCGGCGTTCTTGTCCGCGTCAGTGTCAGGTTGTTGAGCAGGAGTCTGCTGCACCACCGTCATTCCTCGTACCGTAAAGACCAATGCCCTATTTTAGCGCAGAAAGCCAGCGATTGCTGGCTTCTGCTTGTTTTTGCTGCTGAATTTTCTCTGAATGTTTCTTCAATCATGCGGCGTGATTTAGCCCATCGCGCGCAGGCTTAACCCCAAGCGGCGCGCGCGTCCATCAATGCTCAAAATGCGCGCGCGAATAGTTTGCCCTTCCATCACCACGTTGCGCGGATGCAGAAAATGCCCTTCCGCCAGTTCGGAAACGTGAATCAGCCCTTCTAAGCCTTCTTCAATGCGGGCGAACGCGCCAAAATCGACCACGTTAGTGATCACACCTTCAACCACCTGCCCAATCATGTAACGATCCGCCACTGTTGCCCAGGGATCAGGCGTGAGTCGCTTCAAGCTCAATGCGATGCGCCCCGCTTCTTGGTTAACTTCCAATACATAGACATCTATTTCTTGCCCACGCCGCAGTAAATCGGCGGGATGCCCGACGCGCCCCCAACTCAATTCACTGATGTGGATCAAGCCTTCCAACCCGCCAATATCGACGAATGCGCCAAAGTCGCACAAGTTCGTGATCGATCCCTTGATGATGTCGCCGTTGCGTAGGCGCGCAAGAATATCAGCGCGTTCGCCCGGTTCAGCGCGTGCCGCCCGTTCGGAAAGGATCAAACGGTTCTGCTCGACATTGAGTTCGATTACACGCAGTTTGAGCGATTGCCCCATGTGCGCGGTGAGTGCCTTGCGCCGGATTTGATTATTCGATGTAGCCGGGAAATTGAGCAGTTGGCTGGCGGGGACGAACCCACGTAGACTGTTCCACATGACAAGCAGTCCGCCGCGGTTGTATCCAATGACAGGTAGTTCGACAATTTCATCCGCTTCCATCACGCGGATTGTCTCGTCCCAGTCCGAGCGTTGACCCCCGTCCTCAAACCCGGTCTGACCACCCGTTTCCATATTAATGCCGTCAAAATTTTGATCGTCGTCTTGCTCTGCCGCTGAACTGTCTGCGAACTCTCCCTCATGGAGCAGCGCCGCCCAATACCCCTCATCAGGCGGCGGCGGCGGGTTATCTCGCCGCTGCGTATTGCTGGACATGCCGATCCCCTCATTCAACTAACAATAAAATGCGAATGTGAACTTAAAGCCCTGAACACCGTGCGTCTAATACCCCACACTGTATACCGCGCACAGGGATCAAGTGCCAATACATAATTCGCAAGTATAAATCAGGGGAATTTTCCGCACAAGCACACCCAAAAGTCACGCTTCGCGCTGTTCCGCTTCGGCTTCCATACTCATCAGAGTATCGGCAACCGCATTGATGGCTTCGTCTTGGCGGCGATACAGCGTAGGCTCGCTGAGCGCAAGCTGCTGTGCCACATCACGAACTTTCGCCCTTTCAATAAAGCGAAGCTGCAAAATGTTGTAAAGCGTCCATTCCGGGCTGAACATTTTGCGTTCCCCACCGGGGCGCTGTCGTTCGATGGCTGTTTTCAAAACAGAACGGAGCGCTCGTGTGGGATTGCCTTCGTTTTCGTCTAACAGGTCGCGCACGATTTGCAGTTCTAGTAAACGACTGCTGCTTAATCCGCTGCCGCCCCAATAATGACGGAGCGCCGCCCGCACTTGTTCTTTGAATTGTTCTGTATCCGCCATATCGGGCGATCTAGTGCCATGTGCTGCCGTGCGCGGAGGTTTATATTCAATCGCTTCAGCGGTTTTACGGGTGATCGTAATCTGCGGTAGTAAGCCTTCGAGTGCCGCGAAGATTTCGCCTTGCAGGCGCATGTCGTCCAATGTTTGCGCCGAACGGCGAGCGAATCGTTCCAGCATCATGCGCTCATCGTCATCCAAGTCGATTTCGGCAGCGCGCGCTTGAATGCCCATCACCCCGACCAGCGGCGCGGCGGTAAGCGTCACCTGATCAGTTTGATTTACTGCGCGCATCCCATATAGGGGCGCGATCCAGTACCCGTGCCATACTTTCAAATTGATGTGTTTATGCGATTCGCTGTCCGTACTATTTTCGCTTGCAAATAAGTTAATCAATTCACTTGTACTGTTTTTGAGCAGCGAATTATCGGGGCGGGCTGGACCCACCGCGCTCACCAATTCGAGCAGGTCTTCATTGAAAGCAGACACAAACGCGGTGTTTACCCGCAAATAATCGCAGCTTGCAGCGAGATTGGCATCCAAAAATTGAACGAGATCATGCCGCGTGAGCAGACGTTCAGACATATCTTGTAGCTTTTCAAAGTGATCGTAATCGCCGTTCGTATAGACGAGTTTGCGCTCGAACCACGACAGCGAAAGTGCGACGAACCACTGCCACAGCAGCACAACCGCGACCACTGCAAACGGTAAAAATTCGTCGCCGGGAAGCCCCAAGATGCGTGTCGTGGGCGTGAGAAAAATAATCGTGATGAGTGCCAGCAGTCCCGTTGCAGGACCACGCAGGAAAAATCGCAGCAGTTCGGTTTTTACGACACGATCCGGCACGCGCGAACCGAAAAATGACAGCGGATAGGCGAGAAACACCAACATAAAAATGACAATCAAGTTGGTGAGATTGACGAGTGCCAACCCGTTTAACGAGAATTCTTGTCCCGCGCCAAGCAGCACAGAAAACGGAAAGATACCAAAAGCAGGCGTGAGCAGCGCGATTTGTAGATAGCCCATGCGGCGGCGCGTACTCCGGGTTAAGCACCGCTGACGCGCACGCTGCACATTGTAAAACGCAAAAGCCGTGACGATGACAAAATAAGCGATGTAAACCGGAAACAGTGGTCCCGCGCGCAAACTGACCACCAGTTCGCGGTCAAGCAGTTCTGGTGTTACGCGCACAGGAGCAATAAGAGCATTGGTGAAAGCTGCAAGCAGCACAAACATGATGCTGATCACATACAAGATGCGGATCACGCGGCGGCGGCGACCCCGTGAGGGCAATCCGGTTGTCGCTAATAGGGCATCAGACAGATGAAACAATGCGGCAGGCATAAACGCAATGCCAAACCACTGAAGTCTCAAGGTCGCTTGATAGGTGGCGAAGGTAGGATTAAGAGAAACAAAAACATCCCCCACATACACAATCACGACACATGCCAACACCGCGCCCGACGTGCGAGCGACACGGTTTTCAAGGTTGCGGGTGAGGTTGTAGAGCAGGATTGATGCAGCAACGATGACGATTGCCGACGCGAGTGTTTCGTTCGTCAGCGAAAGCAGTGGTGCGATTAGCGCATCCACAGTGACCAGCTCCCAAATTTGCGAAAACCCAATAATGGGGTTCAATCACGTTTTACAAAACAGCGGTATGATGGTGAATCACACCGCCCAATCCAAGTCTAGCGCACCGTTTGACTGAAGAAAACGGCAATATCTTGATTGGTGTAGTATCGATCATTAAAGCCGCAGAATGTGAATCCCTGTGTTTGGCAGAAGCGAATCCCGGGATAGTTTTTCGTCTGCGTTTGAATGGTCAGCCGCACAATTCCGCGCTCTTTTGCCCACCGCTTTGCCACATTCAACAAACGCGACCCAATCTGCCGTCCTCGGTACGGACGCGACACGATCAAGTCGTAGATCACGCCGATTTGATACGCACGATCATGATACATGCCGAGATAGCCAAATACTTGATTCAGGTTCGCAGGGCTAGCAAGCAGATCGTCTTCGGGTGATTCTACAGTTGCAGCGGGGGCGCTGCTGCGACCTACCGCGACCAAAAAACAGTGATCTTTGGGCAGAACTGTTCGCAGACGATGCTCGTCGGCAGGGTACAGCAGTTCCATCGTGCGCGGCAAACGTTCCATCCGCAGCGTGATGTTCCACTGGTCGCCCTGTTCTTCACGTCCCATTTGCATTTGCCACACGTAATTTGTCTCGTAACGATGATCCAAGCCGAGACAAGCGTCAATATCACTTTCCAATCCATCACGGATCAGGAAATTGGGCGAAGGGGATGCCTGCGGATTGCTGCTCATAAGTGAAGCGGGTTACACAAGGTAATCGACTTACGCAAGGTAAGCATCGCCAAAAGTGCCGCTGAGGTAAATTTCGATAGGCTGTGTTGGATTGTTCGCGCCTTTTGCCACGTACAAACCTTCTTCAGGTTGATCGTAGCGATCAGCATCAGCATGAATGCGAAAGAATGTCGTCTCTGTCGCGTTGATTCGCACCGGCAATCCCGGCGGGGTAATCACGGTGATGCTCCCCGCTGCCGAGCGCAAATACAGTGGTTCAAATGCTTCTTTTGGGCATGTCAAACGAATATCACCCAATCCGGTAGCGATGAGCGCGTTCTGTATAATCAATCCATTAAGGTCGAGATTGACCTGCCCTAAACTGGTCGAAACAAGAATCTGCCATGGCAAATCGAGCGCCAAACCCATCTCCCAGTTGGCAAACGACAGCCAAGGGGTCGCTGCGCGATCCATCTTCAGATAGGTATGTGTCCCTTGCACGCTCAACGCGGGGCGCGAATTCGCCGCATATTGTCCGGCGATTAAACGTCCTTCACGCTGAAGCGCCCGCATCTGTACGTCGATTTCTGCGGCGCTGACCTCTAACGTGGCGCTGCCAACGCTGCCGCGCGTGATGCCAAACGTCCGACCTTCAACCCCTGCCAGTAAATCACCACGCAGTAAAATCGCCGCGCCGCCAATAACCAACAAAAGCGGCCACAACGCAGTCACGTTGAAGCCGCTTAAAAGGCGAAAATTGTTGAGCAGCAGGGCAACACCCACCGCGATTAGCGCCAGTGACCACACCCATACGCCGCGCGCTGGTTTACCGCTTGCGGGCTTTCCGCCGGATTGCGCTTGCACAAACGCTACTCCTCGTAGAGATAATCACGAAGAATAACGTGCGCGGACGACTGGCGCAACCGGTTGAGAGCTTGCGCTTCCAATTGGCGGACACGTTCACGAGTCACACCGATGGCTTGCCCGACTTCTTCCAGCGTGTACACGCGACCATCTTCCAAGCCATAGCGCAGCCGCAAGATTTGCGCTTCGCGGGCTGGCAAACGGTCAAGCGCGGTTTTCAACTGCTCGTGGAGCAAGTTGTTGGCGACTTCTTCCGCAGGGGCGGGGCTGTTCACATCTTCAACGAAATCGCCAAAGGTGCTGTCGCCTTCATCGTCAATGGGCGTTTCAAGGCTCACCGGACGACGCGCAATTTCAAGCAGGTTTTCAACCTTATCAGGCGTAGTTTCCATGCCGAGCGCTAGTTCTTCCATCGACGGTTCACGACCAAGTTCTTGCGTCAAACGCATCTGCACCCGGCGCATACGGTTTAATTGATCGCCCATATGTACCGGCACGCGGATCGTGCGCCCTTGATCGGCAACCGCACGGCTGACCGCTTGGCGAATCCACCATGTCGCATAGGTGCTGAACTTATGCCCTCGTCGATATTCGAACTTGTTCGTCGCGCGGATCAAGCCGATGTTTCCCTCTTGAATCAAATCCAAGAACGGCACACCGCGTCCAATGTACTTCTTCGCCACGCTGATCACTAGACGGGCGTTCGCACGGATCAAGTGTTCCTGAGCCAGCTCACCGTCGTAGAGTATGTCACGCAGGGTGTACACGTCATCCAGCGGAAGCGTATCTCCCTTTTCATCGAGTTCACAGCGGGCATGAGCGGCTTTTTCCATGCGCTTGGCAAGCGATACTTCTTCTTCCGCTGTCAGCAAAGGCACGCGCCCCGCTTCTTTCAGGTACAACCCAACGACATCATCGCTGTCGAGCGCCTGTTGATAGCCTGCATCCTCGTTCAAGTCACTGTCGATCCAAAAGAGTTCTTCTTCTTCACCCCGCGCGCTCTCCAGTTCGATATCGAGTTCAATATCGTCCGGTATAGCAGCGGAATCAAAAAAAGCATCTTCGTTGGGCTCGACCTCAACCGAAGGCATGACATCAATGCCCGCTTCCAGCAGATCGTCCATCACGTCATCAAGCAAGTTCACATCGCGCTCCGCATCAGGTACCATCGCCAAAATTTCATCGTAGCTGATGTGACCTTGTTTGCGCGCCTTGTCAATGACTTGAGAACGAATTTCGTCTCTTTTCACCATCATTGTCAGCATACGTTACACACTCAACACCATATATCCGTGCCTCACCCAAGACTTAGACAGCTCTGCTAAGCAAGTTCTTACGTCTTTATTGGAAGACGACGGACGGATTTGAACACAAAAAAGAGGAGAATTCAGCGTTTTTAACGCCTTCTTCACAATGCAATCAAACAGAATAATGCGCTTTTTACAGGTTGTCAAGAAATTGGAGAGGAAAACAATTGAACCTGTAAAAAGTCTACCGCCGCGCGTTGAAGCACATAAACTTCGGGGCGTTCGTCGATTAGCGCGTAGTAACTATCCTGTGTTGGGGTCAGCCCGCCGACAGCGATCACATGTGAATCACCGTTCATCAACAAAATCTGTACTAACAGCAGTCCATTGGGAGCAAAGCCAAAATCTGCCATCGTCGCGTTCTCGCCAATTTCTACCGTGCGGCTGTACGGTAGAATTTCCAACGTGCGTGCGATATTCTCGCCCACCTGCGGGTCAAATGTGCCAATGATTTCCGGTGTTGTCCATGCGCCAAACGGAGCGCGATTAAGCAAAAGTGCCCGCTCGCTGTTTGGGTCTTGTAAGCGCACTGCTTGAATATCTACTGCTGTAAAGTCGCTGAATACGGTGTAATACACGACATCCGCGTCTTCGATAGTAGGCTGCGGGGGCGGCTGGTTCCGCAATAAGACCGTGAATCCCAGCAAAATCACGAAAACTAGCCCTAACAGAATTAATGTTCGCTGCGACATTAGTCGCCTCCGTGAAACCTACTGCGCTCTACGCCGCGCCCAAATCGCCAATCCGCTGACCAGCACCACGCCGGGAATCACAATGACAACCAGAAAAGCGATGAACTGGTAAGTTTCATTCGTCACGAACATCAACGGAAGCCCGGTATTATAGACTTGCGGCTGGAAATTGATCTGCTCATTGAGGTTGGTCAACCACGCCAGTCCATCTGTCCACAGGATCGCGTTGCCTTCAGCGCTTAACACCTGCCCGTTACTGACGAAATCGCCATCACCAACCAGCAAAATCCGCGCATCCGTGTTTTGATCCCATGCCCATACCACTGTCGTCAGCGGACCGGGAATATCTGTTCCCGCGTCGAAAGTGTAAGTGTTGGTTTGACCGAGCAGCGCGAGATTGCGTTCGCCATAACTCGCATCGCTGGACATGATGATACGACCCGTTGCTACCCCCGCAGGAGCAGACTCAAGATTCACATCGACGGCGCGTGCCAAACGAAACAGCGTCGGCGTGGTCGATGGATCAATACGCGCGCCAATGTCCGTCGCGGAAAACGTCACCGCGCTGATGATGTCGAGCGGGGTTTGACCGCTCACCCGGGGATCAACCACCGCCGCATCGAGCGCGCGAATCCCGTAGCGATTCCATAAATACTGGTTGAACGTGCCGTTTTCTTCAAGAAACGGACGTTCGTTAAACAGCACATCCGCCATCAAAAAGATCGCCCCGCCGCGCTGCAAATAGCGGTCAATCACAGCGATTTCCGCCTCATTCAGGTCAAACAATGGGCGCGCAAACACAACGGCGGATGCATCGGCGGGAATATCGCCGCCGCTTTCCGCCAGCGCGACGAGATTTAACGGCTGTGTGATCAAACCACTTTCGCGCACGCCGTTGTTAATGCCCGAAATCCCATCTGTCGTCGGGTCTTCGGGATCGCGCTCGCCCAAGCTGGTATCAAAATAGACCGTCAGTGTCCCCGCGATGAGCAGTCGCGAAATGGTTTCGGTCATGTCACGTTCTTGATTCGCGCCGCGCGGCACACGCATGAGCGTATTAACGTCGATTTCGCCGTCCGGCGTGAGATACGAGATATATACCGATCCTTCTTCGACTGCGAAGAAGTTTGCCGCCATCGCCGGGTTTTCGTCCGGGTCAAAGTAACGCCGTTGAATCAGCCCATCCGTTGCCACTTCATACAAACGAAAGAACTGGTCATCGACTTCGCGCAGTCGCAGTCCACGCGACGTATAGAACCCCGTGATCTGAATCGGGCGGGTGACACGCGCCAAAACCTGCTGACTCTCTGTACTCAAGCTGAACCGCTGATTGGCAGTCATATCCCATGTGAGTGCGAGATCAGCCGTCAGCAAATACACCAGTGCCACAATTCCTGTCAGCAGCACAGTCGCAAAAATGGCGATGGTGCTGCGACGAGCGCCGCGTCCGGTGAAGAATGCCCGAAATTCTGCCGGAGTTGCCACCCCCCATGCAATCAACCCCAAAATGCCAACCATCAGCGCGGCGATGGCGTAGTTTGTGATTCCGCCCCGCCAGATGACGGCTATCACCGTGCCTATCAACCCTGCAAACGCGATCAAACTGGCAACTGCGCCTAGCGTACCGCGTGTAACCGTAATCGTTGAAGAAGCTGTCGTTTGCTTGCTCATCAACGCCACCTATTCGATTCTACAGCGCGAATGGCGATGAACAGCATCACCACAATGATTCCGCTGAAAAAGACAATATCTTCGGCGCGGATGATCCCCGCCGAAAAACTGGTCGAAAAATGTCCTTGCAGCGAAATTTGCCGCACAATCCGCGCAATCTCAACGCTGCCGATCACTTGTCCGGCTTGGTCTGCGAGCCACAGCACAATCAATGTGACCATGCTGAAAAATGCCGCGACGATCTGATTTTCTGTGAATGCCGAAAACACTAGTCCGACACCAAGCGTAGCGCCGCCGTACAGCCAGATTCCCAGATATGCACTGATGGTATTGCCGAAATCCGGCTGCGTAATCGCCGCAAGGATGATTTGATATGTGAGTGTGATGATCAAAATGATAGAAAAATACGCCCATGCGCCCAAGAATTTGCCGATCACGATGCTGCCATCAGGAACGGGCGCGGTCAGCATCAATTCGAGAATGCCTTCCCGTTTTTCTTCCGCCAGCAGACGCATTGTGAGTAACGGCGCGAATACCACCATCAAAATCGAGAGTGTGTTAGGCACAACCGCCGCATCGGCGGGTTTGGTGTTAAAACTGGCGACCAAATCCTGTGTGAAGAACAAGCCCGTCACCAGCAGAATGGCAAAGCCAATCAAGTACGCGAAGGGTGACGTGAAATAATGCGCGATCTCGCGGCGAAAGACGATCCATGTGCTCATGTCGATTCTCCTGCTGGAGAACCCATCCGGTTTGCTTCTTCGCTTTTCGTGAGTTCTAAGAACACATCTTCAAGGGTAGTCCGTTCTTGGCGAATTTCGAGCAGCGTATATCCCGCTTTGCTCACGCGCTTAGAGATTTCCGCGCGAACGTCCGCGCCGGATTTTAGGTCAATCACGTAGCCTGCCCCACGCTTACTCATTTGCTGCACACCGTTGATCTTCTCGATCAGCGTGCGGATTTGCTCATCATTCGCGCCGATGATTTCGATATAAAGCGCGCTTCCGCCACGCATGTGCGCGCGTAAATCGGCAGGTGTGCCTTGCGCCACGATCTGACCTTTGTTGATGATTAGCACCCGATCACACACTTGTTCGGCTTCGCTCAAAATGTGTGTGCTAAATAAAACAGTATGATCTTTGCCAAGCGCGCGCACTGTTTCCCGCACTTCGATGACTTGCGCGGGGTCAATGCCAATCGTCGGCTCATCGAGAATAATCACGGCTGGATTGTGGACGAGCGCCTGTGCCAAGCCGAGCCGCTGGCGCATCCCTTTGGAAAGCTGGCGCACAAGTTTGCTGCGCCGGTCATACAACTGCACACGCTTGAGAATATCATCGGTGCGCGCGGCGGCATTGGGCGTGCCGCGCAGTTCCGCCCAAAACTTGACATATCCATGCACGGTCATATCGGGATACACAGGAATGCGCTCCGGCATATAACCGACATTTCGCCGCGCTTCCATCGAATCGCTCTCGATGTCATATCCGGCGATCTTGGCGCTCCCTTCACTGGGAGGAAGGTAGCCGGTCAGCATACGCATGGTAGTCGTTTTGCCCGCGCCGTTGGGTCCGAGCAGACCGACGATTTCACCCTTGCGCGCCGTAAAGCTGATATGGTTAACTGCGACGAATCCGCCGTAGCGTTTGGTGAGATTATGTACCTCAATCATAGGGGGGACTTCGCCTGATGCTAGTTGGTTTTGCACATTCCACACGCATACTATCGTGAGGGATCGTGCGCGTCAAGAATGCTCGAACGTTGTGTTAACAATGGTGAATGGCTTTGCACAAAAACCGACATATATAAAGCATTTGCTTTAGCGCTAGACCAATTGTTGACACCCGTCTGTAAATCATCTACACTTGAGACCGATTTTTACGCGAGAAACTGTGTGCATTTCAAACATGGTCACTGTGCCGCAATATAACGCAATCCGTCGTCGTGAGTTCCGCCGTCGCCCGCTTCCCAATGAGGTCAAGCAGGGTTTTTTGCGTTAGCGCGAACGTCACGCAGTTTCACGAACACGCAGCCCAAACCCCCTGACCTCAAACACGATGAGGTAGGGGGTTTTTTTATGGATGGGGCACATCGTCAGGAGATCGAGCAGCACCAATGAGCCAGCAAGCAAATCACATGCCAAAGTTTCGCGTCGGGGTCTATGGCGCGTCCGGTTATGCGGGGCAAGATGCCGTCGAAATTCTGGCGCGTCACCCAAATGTTGAATTGATTTTTGCTACGTCCAGTACCTATGCGGGCGATCCCGTCCCGTTTACGTCGCTGACTTACATCAAGCCGGATGATGCCGACTTAAGCACCGTCGATACCGTCTTTCTCGCGCTGCCGCATGGTGTAAGCGCGAAAATGGCGAAGAAAGCGGCGGATGTTGGTGTGCGGGTTATCGACCTATCGGCAGATTTGCGGCTGGATACGCCAGAGAGCTATAAGCAGTGGTACAGCCACGATCATCCGCACCCAGAACTCTTGTCCACGCCCTATGGATTGCCCGAAATCAACCGCGAAGCAATCCTCAACAAGCGCATGATCGCCGCGCCGGGATGCTATCCCACCACGACACTGCTCGGCTTGTATCCGCTGCTGCACAGCAAGTCAATTGCGGCACATACGCCGATCATTGTCGATGCCAAAAGCGGTGTTAGCGGGGCGGGACGTGACCCCAAGCCCAACCTCCATTTTGTTGAAGTCTACAGCAATTTTTCGCCCTATAATCCCGGACGTGTGCATCGCCATGTCGGTGAAATCGAACAGGAAATGCACAAGCTCGATCCCGATGTAGGCATGTTGATCTTCACGCCGCATCTGCTACCAGTGGATCGCGGCTTGATGGCGAGCATCTACGTCCATATCGCGGACTCGTTCGCCGCTTCCCGCGCTCAAGACCTCTTTGAGGAATACTACGGGAATGAACCGCTGGTAAAGGTGCTGCCCGCTGGTCAGCAAGCGACTCTCAAGCATGTCATCAAGACCAACGGCGCGGCGATCAGCCTCACGCCCGTGACGGACAAGTATTTGCATATCACCAGCGTGACCGACAACCTACGCAAAGGTGCGTCTGGTCAAGCTGTTCAATGTTTTAATCTCATGGTTGGGCTGCCGGAAACGACAGCGCTGCTGTAAAGAATGAAAAAGACGATGCAATCACCGATTCAACCTTACGTCATCAAAATCAGCGGGCATGAACTGGACGACAGCGCCTATCTTGCGTCATTTGCTGCCGCTGCCGCCGAAATCGCCCGCACCACCCCGTTGATCGTCGTGCATGGCGGCGGCAAGACCATCAGCGCCATGCAGCAGAAGATGGGCATTGAGCCGCGCTATATCGACGGTATCCGCATCACCGATCCCGATAGTCTTTCGCTGGTTGAAATGGTGCTGCGGGGTTCAGTCAATACGATGCTGGTGCGCGCGTTCATCAACGCCGGACTCGACGCGCAGGGGATGAGCGGCGTGGATCGTGGGTTAATCCACGCGACGAAGATGCTCCATGTCAGCGAAGATATGGGTTTCACGGGTGTCGTTGAGTCCGTCCGCGCTGATGTGCTGCTCGACATGCTCGATATGGGCGTGACTCCCGTTATCGCGCCGTTGGGCTTGGGCAAAGACAGTGCCTACAACATCAACGCCGATGTTGTCGCGGGTGCTGTTGCAGGGGCAGTCGATGCGGACCGGTTGTACTTTTTGTCGAATGTCCCCGGTGTGTTGGTCAATGAAACACTGGTAGAGAGGCTCACGCCGCAGCAAGTCGAATCGCTAATCGCTGATGGCACAATTTTCGGCGGCATGATCCCGAAGGTGCGAACCGCGTTAGATGCCCTCAACAGCGGGGTCAAACAGGCGGTGATCACCGACTTGAACGGGCTGAAATCGCGCGGCGGTACAGTGTTCAGCGCCAGCGCATAAAGGTGTACCTGTGAGCGTAGTTTGAAAGTTGTGCCGTGAACGAGCAGGAGTTGGAACAAAGCCGTGTAGAAGAACTGTACGCGCTCATCCGTGAGCAGTACCGTGATAAGCAGGCGGGCGAAGTGATCGCGTCGTTTCAGGCGGTGTTCGACAAAACTACTGATGCCGACGAGCGATTGAGCATACTCGATTACTGGTTGGGATTTTACCGACTTCGCAAATACAAGCGGCTGAAGAAACGCCGCCGCCCGACCTTCAAGGAACGGGTGACTCCGTGTTCAGCGTGCGGTTATCCGGCATCGCAGCGGCATCACCTATGGGATGTGGCGATGCACGGCGAAAACAAGGTGACGATTCAGTTATGCGCGAACTGTCATGAACTGCATCATCTCATCTATAACGCGCTTGTTCGCAATTCCAACCGCAGCCGTGACTTGGTACTGCACATTTTGAACACAGGCGCGGTGAGCATGGAAACGATGCGGCTGATACTGGGATGGTGTTTAGCAACCATTCGCTATGAAGCGTCAAACGGGTGGGTAGATGGTCGCAAGGCAAGCAAGGAATGGGTTGAACGGCGGCTGAATTGGTCGCGATATATCGCCCCGTTCACCGAAGAAACACAACAAAGCTAAAAATCTGCTGCTTGAGGGAATCAATTAAAGGGAGTTCCAGCGTGACACTGACACAACAACTTCATCCAGTCATCCAAATGGAAAACGATCACATCGTGCAGTCGTATAAACGTCCGCCGTTTGTGCTGTCGCATGGCGAAGGTATGACGGTTTACGACACGGATGGCAAAGCCTATCAAGATTGGGTCGCAGGGATCGCGGTCAACGCACTTGGCTATGCCGATGCCGGATTTATCAAGGCGATTCAAGAGGCTGCGACGGGTTTGATCCACACCAGCAACCTGTATTACACCGCGCCGCAAGCGGAACTCGCCGCGCTCATCGTCGAGAAATCATTCGCGGATCGCGTGTTCTTCACCAACAGCGGCACGGAAGCGGTTGAAGGCGCGTTGAAGTTCGCGCGTAAAGTTGCTTACGATAACGGTGAAAGCGACCGCAAAGAGATCGTGTGTTTCACGGGGGCGTTTCATGGGCGCACGTTGGGATCACTTTCGATTACGCCGAAAGAGAAGTATCAGAAGCCGTTCCATCCACTGATGCCCGGCGTGATTGTCGCGGAGTACAACAATCTTGACAGCGCCGCCGCTGCGATTAGTCACAAGACTGCCGCTGTGATCCTTGAACCTGTGCAGGGCGAAGGCGGCATTAATCCCGCCACGCCGGAATTTCTGCAAGGACTTCGGGCGTTATGCGATCAACATGGCGCGGTGTTAATTTTTGACCAGATTCAATGTGGGATGGGGCGCACGGGGACACTGTGGTCAAGCGAACCGAGCGGGGTCACGCCGGATATTCAAACGATTGCAAAGGCGCTCGGTAACGGGCTGCCGATTGGCGCAATTTTGACAACCAACAAGATCGCGGATCACATTCACCCCGGCGATCATGGTTCGACCTTCGCGGGCAATCCGTTCACAACGAGCGTAGCCAAATACGTGTTCAACCGTATTAGCGATGCTGGATTTTTGGCGAACGTGCGCGAAACGGGCGCTTACCTGAAAGAACGCTTGCAGGAAATCAACAGCCCGTTGATCAAAGAAGTGCGCGGGCGCGGTTTGATGGTCGGCTTGGAACTGACGGTTGAAACCGCGCCGCTGATCGATGCAGGGTATCAAGAAGGGCTGCTGCTCGTCAACGCGGGGACGAACGTGATTCGCTTTGTTCCCCCACTCATCGCGCAGAAGCGTGATGTTGACCCGATGATCGATAAACTCACCCGAATTCTTGTCGCTGTAGGGAGCAAGCAGTAAATGAGCGATCTCGTCAAAGCGACAATCGATAAAGTCGAAGGATTCAAAGTGGCGGGGGTACACGCGGGCTTAAAAGCCGATGGGGCGCTCGACATGGCGATCATCTACAGCGATTATCCATGTGCGGCGGCTGGGGTGTTCACCACCAATAAAGTGAAAGCCGCGCCTGTGCTGGTCGATCAAGAAATTTTGGCGAAGAACAACACACACATTCGCGCGGTGGTGGTCAATACCAAATGTGCGAATGCATCCACCGGGCAGCAGGGAATCGATAACGCTCGCCAGATGGCACGGTGGGCAGCCGAACGACTCAGCGTAGCAGAAGACGAAGTGCTGGTTATGTCCACAGGCGTGATTGGCACACAGTTGAACTTGGAAAAAATCAAGCACGGAATTGATCTCGCAGCCGAATCGCTTGGGGATGATTGGGATGCTGCCGCGCGCGCGATCATGACAACAGATACCCGTCCGAAGCAAGCCTCATTGGAATGGAAGGGGGCATCAATCGCGGGCATCGCTAAGGGTGCGGGGATGATCGCGCCCAATATGGCGACGATGTTGGGGATTGTCGTGACCAACGGTTCGGTATCGCCGGAACTGCTGCAAAAGGCGACCAACGCCGCCGCTGACAAGAGTTTCAACCGTATTACTGTCGATGGCGACATGAGTACCAACGACACGCTGTTGGTGTTGAGCAATGGTCGCGGAACGGACATCAGCGATTCAGTATCGAGTCTGGTGGAATGGGTGTGTACGCCGCTGGCAAAAGCGATTGTGCGTGATGGTGAAGGCGCGACCAAGTTTATCGTGGTCAACGTGCAAGGCGCTGAAAGTGATGCCGACGCGCGGCAGATCGCGGACACCATTGCGACCAGTCCGTTGGTGAAAACAGCATTTTACGGCGGAGATGCCAACTGGGGGCGGATCGTCGCGGCGGCGGGGCGGGCGGGTGTCCCATTCGATCCCGACAAATCGGCACTCTGGGTATGTCCGGGCGAAGTCGTGTCCGCCGCGCCGCAGACGGTTTCGCGGGATGGCGAGACATATACTTATGTGCCGCCGCAAAGTTTGCAGTTGTTCGGGAACGGCGTACCCCTGAATTATTCGGAAGCGCAAGCCGCTGAAATTATGCAATCGCCCGACATCACCATTAGCTTGACATGCGGCTTAGGGTATGGTCAATCCACCGTGTGGACGTGCGACCTCAGCCACGATTATGTGTCGATCAACGGACATTATCGCAGCTAAATCGACGTGGAAACGGGCGAAACTGTCAGTAACGGTTTCGCTCGTTTTTTGCGCTGTAGAAGGGTAAAGACACTCTACGATGAAAGCATTGTTAGCACTCGAAGATGGACGCACATTTGAGGGCGTGGGGTTTGGCGCAGAAGGCGTGCAGACGGGCGAACTCGTCTTTAACACGTCAATGACCGGCTATCAGGAAATCCTCACCGATCCGTCGTATCACAAGCAGATCGTCACGATGACAGTATCGCATGTTGGCAACACAGGCATTAACCCAGACGACGTGGAGAGCGATAAGGTGTGGGTGGCGGGGTTCGTTGTGCGGCAGTTGTCGCCTACCGTGAGCAATTGGCGCAGCCAGCGCAATTTGGATGCGTATCTCAAAGAGCAGGGCGTGATCGGCATTAGCGAAGTGGCAACCCGCGCATTGGTGCGTCATATCCGCGAAAAAGGCGTGATGCGGGCGGCAATCGCGCATGGTGATGCCGCGCATGATCCTGCTGCATTGGTCGAATATGCGCTGCAAGCACCGGACATGAACGGCGCGAACTTGGTCGATGATGTAACATGCGCCGAACCCTATAACTGGACGGAAAAAAGCGATCCAGCGTGGTATCGGGATCATGTGTACGATGATCATGCGCCGTTGATTGTGGCGTATGACACAGGCATTAAGCGCAACATTTTGCGGATGCTGACGGATCGCGGCTTGCGGGTCACAGTCGTTCCGGCGAGAACGCCAGCAAGCGATGTGCTGGCGATGAATCCAGCCGGGGTGTTCCTATCAAATGGTCCCGGCGATCCGGCGGCGGTGACGTACATGATCGAGAACACGCGGGAACTGTTGGGCAAAACGCCTGTGTTCGGCATCTGCCTTGGGCATCAAATTCTGGCGCTGGCGTTGGGCGGCAAAACCGAAAAGATGCGCTTCGGGCATCGCGGCGGCAACCAACCTGTGAAAAACTTGCTGACGGGCGTGATCGAGATCAGTTCGCACAATCACGGGTTCGCAGTCACGCAGGACAGTGATTTGCAGGGCGCGGAAATCACGCACATCAACCTGAATGACAACACGATTGAAGGCTTGCGTCATCAGGGGCTAGGCGCGTTCAGCGTGCAGTATCACCCGGAAGCGTCGCCGGGTCCGCATGACTCGCTGTATCTGTTCGATGAGTTTGTCGAACGGGTCAAGGGTTCGCAGCCTGTCCGCTGAAGCGTTCCGCAACGGGATTCATCGTGAGCCAATCGACCAATACGACAACCTATCGAGTGCTGTGGAAGGGCGAACCCATTGGAAGCGTCGCAGATGTCAGTATGGACATGTGGTATTTAGAATTCCTTTGGATACCCGATGACAGTGAAGTGTGTAGAAACTTTCATCAGGCAATCGCGCATTTGCAAGGTAAAACGTTTTGGTCGCTTACACTTCCTGATATGGTCTGGGTGCAAATTCCAGAAATGAACATGAATTGTTGGGTAGTTCATGTACCCGTCAACAATCGCATTACGTTTCATTTAGTCACAAATCACAAACCTCCACAAAGTTAAGGCGCACATGCCCAAACGTACAGACATCAAAACCATTCTCATCATCGGCTCTGGTCCCATCGTGATCGGGCAGGGCTGCGAATTTGACTATTCCGGTGTGCAGGCGTGTAAAGTGCTGCGCGCACAGGGTTACCGCGTGGTGCTGGTCAACAGCAACCCCGCGACCATCATGACCGATCCCGAATTTGCCGACGCGACGTATGTCGAGCCGCTCACGCCGGAGATGGTCGAACGCATCATTGAAGCGGAGAAACCGGACGCGCTGCTGCCAACTGTCGGCGGGCAAACAGCGCTCAATTTGACGAAAGCACTCGCCGAAAATGGCGCACTCGAACGTCACAATGTCGAGCTGATTGGCGCGGTGATGTCCAGCATCGACCTTGCCGAAGATCGCCAATTGTTCAAAAACGCGATGGCGGAGATTGGCTTGCAGTGTGCGCCCAGTAAAGTCGTGGGCAGTATTGAGGACGCGGTTGCCGCCGCTGCTGAAATCGGGTATCCGGTGCTGATTCGCCCGTCGTTCACGCTTGGCGGATCGGGCGGCGGCGTTGCCTATAATGAAGATGAACTCCGCACGGCTGCTGAACGCGGGATCAAGCTCAGTCCGGTGGGCGAAGTCCTCATCGAAATGAGCGTACTTGGCTGGAAAGAATACGAACTCGAAGTGATGCGTGACCGCACGGGCAATTTTGTCGTGGTCTGCACGATTGAAAATCTTGACCCGATGGGCGTGCATACGGGCGACAGCATCACTGTCGCGCCCGCGCAGACGCTGACCGATAAAGAACTTCAGCGGCTTCGCAACATGGCGAAAGCGGTGCTGGATAAAGTCGGGTTGGCGACAGGCGGCGCGAACGTGCAGTTTGCGATTAATCCCGCTGATGGGCAGGTGTTCGTCATCGAAATGAACCCGCGAGTCTCTCGTTCGTCGGCACTGGCAAGCAAAGCGACAGGCTTCCCAATTGCCAAGATCGCGGCGCTGCTGGCAGTTGGCTTCACGCTTGATGAAATCCCCAACGACATTACACGCGTCACACCTGCCAGCTTTGAGCCGTCACTCGATTACGTAGTAGTGAAAATTCCCCGTTGGGATTTTCGAAAGTTTCCCGGCGCAGATAACCGGCTTGGTCCGCAGATGAAGGCAATCGGCGAAGTGATGGCAATCGGACGCACGTTTGCAGAGGCGCTGCAAAAAGGCATCCGCTCGCTCGATATTGGCATGTTGGGCTTCGGCTACAAGTTGGATCGCGTGGACGAAGCAGCCTTGCGTGTGCCAACAGCACAGCGGTTGTTCCAAGTCGCGTCGGCGCTGCACGATGGCATGACCGCCGAACAGATTGCTGACACCACAGGCTTTGATCCATGGTTCGTGCGCCAGTTGGTCAATATTGCGGCACTTCAGCGTGATCTTAAAGGTGTTCGATTGGAACAGATCGACGCGGCGCACATGCTCACCCTCAAGCAGTACGGATTTGGCGATGCTCATCTCGCACAGCTTTTGAACACCGACGAATTGAGCGTGCGCGAGTATCGCAAGGCATTGGGAATCAAGCCGAGCTACTATCGTGTGGATACATGCGCGGCGGAATTTGAAGCGCACACGCCGTATTTGTACTCAACTTATGAGCCGGACGACGAAGCCCAAGTGACCAGCCGCCAAAAAGTCATGGTGCTAGGCGGCGGTCCTAATCGCATTGGGCAGGGGATTGAGTTCGATTACTGCTGCGTCCATGCGTGTTTTGCGCTCAAAGACATGGGCTACGAGACGATCATGGTCAACTGTAACCCGGAAACGGTCAGTACCGACTATGACACGGCAGATCGTCTGTACTTTGAGCCGCTGACATTTGAAGATGTGATGAACATCATTGAGCATGAACGTCCCGATGGCGTGTTGGTTCAATTTGGTGGGCAAACCCCTCTCAATATCGCGCACGCACTCGAACAAGCGGGTGCGCCGATTTGGGGAACAACTGTCGATACGATTGACCTTGCCGAAGATCGCAAACGCTTCAACGCTTTGATGCGTGAACTCGATATTCCACAGCCCGCGGGCGCGACAGCGATCACCCGCGATGAGGCGTTAGTCGTCGCTAAGCAAATCGGGTATCCGGTGCTGGTGCGCCCAAGCTATGTGTTGGGTGGGCGCGGGATGGCGCTGGTCTTTGACGATGCCCAGTTGATCGACTGGACGGATAAGCACATCGAATTCAATGGGCATCCGGTGTTGATCGACCAGTTCTTGGACGATGCGTTTGAGGTCGATGTGGATGCGCTTGGCGATGGCGTGAACGTGACTATCGGCGGGATCATGCAGCACATTGAAGAAGCGGGCGTTCACAGCGGCGATTCAGCATGTGTGCTGCCACCATACAAGATCAGCTATTATCACATCGAGATCATCCGTGAGTACACGCAGCAAATCGGCAAAGCAATGGCGATCAAGGGGTTGTTTAACATCCAGTTCGCCATCCGCGATGAGGTGGTGTATGTATTGGAAGTCAATCCACGCGCAAGCCGTACCGCCCCATTCGTAAGTAAAGCAACGGGGTATCCACTGCCGAAATATGCCACACAAATTGCTGCTGGAAAAACGCTTGCCGAAATCGGGTTTATGGATGAGCCAAAAGTCGACGGCTTTTTCGTCAAAGAAGCGGTGATGCCGTTCCAGAAGTTTCCCGGTGTAGACGCGCGCTTGGGTCCTGAAATGCGTTCTACAGGCGAAGTAATGGGACATGCCAGCAATTTTGGTCATGCGTTTGCCAAAGCCGAAATGGCGGCGAATACATCGCTGCCACAAAGCGGAACAGTGTTTATCAGCGTGAACCCGTTTGACCGGGGAGCGGTAACCAAGATCGCGCGTGATTTGGTTGCGCTGGGGTTCGCGATTATCGCCACGCGCGGCACAGCCGAATATCTCCGCGAGATCAATCTACCTGTCGAGACAGTCAACAAGGTGAGTGAAGGATCGCCGAATATTGTGGACTTAGTTCGCGCGGGCAAGGTTGACTTGATCATCAATACGCCGCGCGGGGGACAAGCCCATTATGATGGCGGGTTGATACGCGGAATGGCGCATTTGTACGGCGTGCCGATCATCACGACGATGAGCGCGGCAAGCGCGACGGTGCAGGGTATCCGCGCGCTGCGACAGAAGCCGCTGCGGGCGCGGAGCTTGCAAGCACATCACAACCTAACAAAGCAATAGAGAAAAACCGTTGAGAAACGTCCTGAAAAGTCTATGTCTTTCAGAAGGCATGGACTTTTGGGGATAAACGTTGAAATGTTGTACGGAGATTTCCGGACTTAGCAACTTGCCGAGTCACGCTATAATGGCGGACAATCAGCAAGGGGCGACGAATGATTCACAGCTATGACCACTATCTTGACGAAGTGCTGTTGACCGAAAGCCAGATCCAAGCGCGTGTCGCAGAATTGGGGCACGCGATTTCGCATGATTATGCCGATACGGAAAATCTGCTGCTTATCTGCATCTTAAAAGGCGGTGTGATGTTCTTAACCGATTTGATGCGCCATATCAGTGTGCCGCATGAAATCGACTTTCTCGCAGTATCGAGCTATGGAACGGGTGTGAGAGCATCAGCCGGCGATGTACGCATCGTGATGGATTTGAGTCGTAATGTCATGGGCAAGCATTTACTCATCGTCGAGGACATTATCGACAGCGGGCATACGCTGAAGTTCGTCATGGATGTGATGAAGGCGCGTAATCCGCTCAGTGTACGCCTATGCACCCTATTAGATAAACCATCGCGGCGGACGATTCCAATTCCAGTAGATTACACGGGCTTTCAGATTGAGGACAAATTTGTGTTCGGTTATGGACTCGATTTGGACGAAAAATACCGGAATTTGCCGTTTGTGGGTGTGGTCAAAAAGGATGTTTATTTGAATGAGCAAGGATGATGAGGAACGCGGCGCGGACAGCGGCGTTCAGCGTGTATTGGCGTGGGACGACATCATCTATGAACTGCAAGACCTGCTGGCGAACGAAGAACAGCCCGTGTATTTGGTTGGTGGGACGGTGCGCGATGCGTTTATGCGCCGCCCCCTAAAAGATGTAGATATGGCGACCCCCCAAAGCGGGGTGAAATTGGCACGCAAAATTGCCAATTTGCTGAAAGGCGATTTTTACGCGCTGGATGCTGAGCGTGATGTTGGGCGCGTACTGTACGAATCGGCACGCGGGAAAATCATCATAGATGTAGCGCGTTTTCGTGCTAACAATTTAAACAGCGATCTGCTTGACCGCGACTTTACGATCAACGCGATGGCGGTGGATATTCGCGGCGACTTGACCGCGTTGATCGATCCACTTGGAGGTGAGCGAGACCTTTCGCAAAAGATTCTGCGGCGGTGCAGTCCCTTGTCCATTCAACATGATCCCATTCGCGCACTGCGCGGTGTGCGGCAGAGCGTGGCGTTCAACTTGCGGATTGAACCAGAAACTTTGAAAGACATGCGCGCATCAGCAGATAGTTTAGCGGCGGTTTCACCGGAACGTCTGCGTGATGAATTCTATGCGCTTTTAAACCTATCCAAAGGGGTGTCGGCGCTGCGAATTGCCGACACACTCGGACTGCTCAAAGTGATCGTCCCAGAACTTGACTTGCTTCGCGCGACAGCGGCTGACAGCGCGGCGGGCAATAATGCGCTCGCTCACACATTAGCGACAATCGATCAACTGTCGCAGCTTTTGGCGACGGTGAGCTTTCGACGCACAGACGAGACTGCCGCACAGTTCACGCTTGGTACGGTGGTGATGACGTTTGACAGATACCGCCGCCAACTGGTCGACCATTTTGAATCGACGTGGGCGAATGATCGACCACATCGCGCACTGCTTCTGCTGGCGGCGCTGCTGCATGAAACAGGTGTGGAAACGATTGATTCGTGGGGAATACGGATGCGCTTAAGCAGTGCGGAAATTGACCGTTTGCTGACAATTGCCCGGCATCATCACCGCTTTATGGAAAAACCATTTGTCAATGCACAGGATACCCCTGATTTGCGCGGAATCCATCGCTATTGGCGCGATACACGCGAAGCAGGGATCGATATCCTATTCATCGCGCTGGCATCGTATTTAGCGGAAAAAGGCGCGGCGCTCGATCAAGATGCATGGCTGCGGGTGATTCAAAATGGGGAAGTGCTGCTGCGTGCGTGGTTCGATCAACATGATACGGTGATAAATCCACCGCCGCTGGTAGATGGACGCAGCTTGATGAAGTCACTGGCAATTCCTGCCGGACGCACCGTCGGTTTGCTGCTCGAACTGATTCGTGAGGGGCAAGCCGCAGGAGAAATCATCACCGTTGAAGATGCGTTGAATTTCGCGCGGGCCTATCTGGCTGGAAATCAATTTTCGCAGAATGGATTAAGCGGCGGACACTAACATATCCGCCGCTGTGAGCTCAGTCGTTTTTCAACTCCTCAAGGCGCTGCCGAGCTTCATCGTCAGGGACTTCAAAGTGCTGGCTAATGGTTTCAGGAGTTTGACTTTTTGCTTCTAACTGCGTAATCATCGCCTTTGGCATGACCAACATACGCGCGAAAACGTGCTGCGCTGTTTGGTCTTTTTTGATCGCGTCTAAACCACGTTCAATTCCCCAAGGGCAGCGGGCAAGCTGACGCACCAACAGCCGTGCCATCGACATGCGCGGAGAATAATTCGCTGTCACTTGAAAGAAGCCGCCGGAAATCTGCGACATATCCAGTTCTTCCCACATGCCCGGTTTGGGGTGCTGCAAAATGCTTTCGATGGGAATCGGCGGCGAGGTGATATTAAATTCCGCCAGCAGCTCTTCGGCAACTCGTTCTAATTGAGCTGAAGTGACCAAATCAATCCTCCGAAGGGGTGTCAGGCGAAATCGCCGCTATTAAATGCGTTTGAATTTCTTGAGCGGGTTCGTAAAACAGCAGCAAGGTATTCCCGTATTTACGTTCATCCACCAATGACAGCGATTTCAAGGTGATGGCTTCTCTTTCACTAGGGTCAATTTGCACGATAATGCTGCCATCTTCCCTAAGCCAGCCCATGTTTGTGTCGATGATTTGCAGCGCCTTGATCCACATGCCTTTGTACTGCGGCGGCGCAAGGTAAATGATGTCATAGACGCTGTCGGGTTTATTTGCGAGCGCGACAAAGGCATCGGCGCGGCGAACAGTGGCTTTTTCTGCAAGCCCTGTCAGCTTTAGATTCTCATGAATGGTATCAATCGCTTGCTTGTCAAGGTCGATGAGTGTGGCATGTTTCGCGCCACGGCTCAAGGCTTCGATAGCGACGCTCCCTGTCCCAGCAAACACATCGAGCACGTTTGCATCGAATATTTGCCGCCCAAGAATGCTAAACAACGCTTCTTTGACACGATCCATCACGGGGCGCGTCGAATCGCCCGGAACGAGCTTGAGTTTGCGCCCTTTGGCGCTCCCTGCAATCACACGGATAGGCATCTTATAGCACCGCTTCGCGCAGGGCGCGCAAATTCGATTGTGGTGTGGTTACGGGGACAAAGCCGCCCGCCGCCAAAAGCAGCCGCCGTGCGCCAGTTTGCTGAATTGATTCGCGCGCTGCATCACGCACTGTCACAGGCGTACCCAAGAGCAGATGATCATGCACTGCCACACCACCGCATACCGCGCCATTGACAATCGTTTTCCCAATCGGGAGCGATGGTTCATTGTCACGGTCATGCCAGCCGAAAATTTGCGATTTGAGTGCAGGCGCAAATTTGAACATCGGCATAGTCCCAGCCAAGAACGTCATGTTGAGCCAATACTTTGAAGGAAGGGAGTCGATCACTTTGCGATCATACGGCAGTCCGAAACTGGCGTATTCATCTTCGCTCAACGCAGCATAATTGGCGTGTGTGATGACGTACAAAATCCCTGCTAAGGGCAGCCGCCGCAGCGAATCGAGAAAGCGCAAAAGGGTGTCAGTGAGCGTGTTCAAACCGGAATGTACGCGATCTGCCTGTGTACGCATATGAAGCCCCAACTGTTCATCGCCAACAAGATCGCGGGCTTGGGTGAGTGGACTGTATACCACCAACATCAGCGGAACAGAATTGGACTGTGCTGCATCGAGCGCATCGCTGACCATGCGTACTGTTTCGTACACACGCCCTAACATTCCCCGTGATGGATCAAGTGTTCGCAAGCTCGTCCAATCTAAAGAGCGCTGCACAAGGTGCTTTGGGAAGATTCGCCGTCCGTCCGGTGATCCATTCCATACGTCTTGCGCTCCGTAGTCGATGACCGCATAGGTATTCGCAGGGGCAATCACCGCGACATCCCAATCGAATGCGCGCTGAAAATCAACCGCTGACCGGGCAAGGTCGGCAGCCCGTTGGTCATCGCCGGGGAAATGCCGCCATACAGTCACAGGAACGTGATCCGTCAGCTCACCGGCAAGGGTTTTTTCCAAACGCTCACGTTTGTTCATACGAAGTGGGCTGTTCTGTTTCTGGTGCGTATGGTCAAGCGCGAAAATGATCGTAAAGCGACGATGTAACTGTTATTTCGTAATCGCACGCAGTTCTGCAAGACGCTGATTTAGCATCCGTTCAAGGATTTCAAGACGGTCTTCGCCGGGATTCTGCTGAAGTTCCGTATGGACACCTGCAAGCGCCTTATCGAATGTTTCGATGGCTTCGCTGTTTTGCCCTGCTGCACGCTGCGCGAGTCCTAGACCGTACATCGCATCCAAGTTAGATGGGGATTTGATGAGAATGTTCTTGAAAATTTCGGCAGCGCCATTTTGATTGCCATTGCGGTGCATTGCCCAAGCGCGACCTAATTCTTCCGCGTGATCGACTGTTTGTGCCTTATTTACCACGAAAATGCTCCTATTTTGCCCCAGAAATAAGGTTCAATTCTAACCATGTGATGCGAAATTACAAGCTGTGTCAGCGACGTTAAGGCAGACGATGCTATCCCCTAATCGTCAAAATGACGGGCAGAATGAGGATGTTACCTAGCGATTCGCCGCCGCTGCTAAAGAAGGTGATGCGGTTTTCGGGAGCGCATTCGTTTGAAGGCGTACAGTTGTACACCTCTAGCCCAAGCAGGTATTCGCCGTGCGGCAGCATAGGCGAGAGTTGAAGCGTATAATGATCCGGCACATAGAAACCTGTTCGCCAACGCCTCGTGGGATAACCGCCGGGATGCACTAAGTCGCCGCGCTGAAGGGTTTCACCCGTGCTGCGGCTCACCAAGATCGCTTGGACACGGTAGTTCACATCGAGTGAACGGATAGTGCGCCAAACCATCGTGAAATCCACCATCTCTCCCGCTTGATAACTCGCGCGGTCAATACGATAAGCAAGCGATTCTAACCCCACATTGGTTCGGGTGGGAAGTTCAAATGTTCCTTCAAGCTGGGTGCCATACCCCGCGCTCAATGGATATGGCGCGCCGGGAATGATGAGCATTCCTAATATCAGCACGAAAGTGGCAAGTACCATCACCGTGAGCCGCAGTTCGGGCAGCGAAACCATAGGAAATTGTTCAAGCACATCTTCATGAACCATCGCGCGTCGCTGCGCCAGATAGATCACCCCGATAACAGCTGTCCATGTGATGAACCATCCAAGCCCGCGCAAGGGAGTAGAAGCAAGTTCAATGAGGATTTCACCCGCGCTGTCGCGTCCCACCTCAAGGGTAATCAATCCCGTGGTTGGGTCATTTCCTAATACTGCGCTGACAGATGCGCTGGTAATCGCCCATCCGGGAAAGTAGGTTGTCAGTACTTCAAATTGAGCGGGATCAAGAGTGCGAACCTGCACATTGTAGCTGTGGCTGGTGATTTCAAGTGTGCCGACACGCGCGTCCGATTGAGTGCCTGTGCTTGCGTCGTTGATTTCTATCTTGTTGAGCGATCCGGTGCGGTAGTTAGCGATCAAATTAAGATTGGGAGTGGCGTTGGGTGGGAGAGCGCCGGGCAGCGCCTCATGCGATGGCAGTACGGCGATTCCATAACCAAGCTGCTCATACTGAATTTGTGCTTCTGGTGTGAAGGAATCATTGGATGTAATAGGCGGTGGAACGATCCACACTGGCGCGGAGAGCGCAAGAACTAGCGCGAGTGACAGAGGGAGGGCGATGCGCGCCATTCGTTGAAAGCGAACGCTGTTTCGCAGCGCCGACAGCGCAGTTTCACAAGCGCCAGCTCCCGCATAGACGCTACATAGAGAGATAATCCCGACCAGCCACACCTGCTGTGGCATGAACAGCAGCCCAATCAACATGAGAACTAGGGCGCTGACGAGAAAAAATCCGATCCATACGCGGCGTGTGAATGACAATTTTGGCAGTAAAAAAACGAGTGTACTCATTATAACGGTCATGACCAATGGTATGCCGAGCGTATATTGGGGGATGAGGACCAACGCGCCGGGATCGATCAGCCTATAAGGGGAAAAGATCGTTGACAGCGTAAGGCGTTCTGTGAATGCTGATGCCGGTGCCCTCCACGTGACCTGTTGATATTCGCCCCACGCCGGAAGCCAATAAAACGCTGCCAAAACCAATCCCAAGCCGAATCCAGCAGCCGTAAGCCAGAGATGTGGGACGGCGTTACGATGTGCGATCACCTGCCAGATGACGAAAATCGCACTGATGGCAAATATGCATAAGGCAGCGGGGATATGCGTGAGCAGTATCGCAGCAGTGAACAGCGCAAGCGCAACGACATCACGCGGGCGACCCAATAAGAGCGTGCCATCGAGTGCCCAAAGTACAGCAGGGACGAGCGCATTGGCAGCAACTCCCGGTAAATCGCCTGTGACGTAACTAGCCGTTGATCCCACATAAGGACTGTACACATAAAGGGCAACAGCGATAATCCCGCAGCTTCCACTAGTTCGGCGTGACGTGAAGGCATAAACTGCCCCACTTGCCGCGATCAGTGTGACCGCCATAAGTAATCGAACCGCCAGCGCAGGATCGCTGACAAACAGGGTATCCAACGCGCCAGCCACATACGTGGGCAGTGGGGGCGCAAAATGGGGAATCGGCGCACCGTAGCCATTTTGAGCGTGCGGTGACCAGCGCGGATACAACCGTCCTTCGCGGATCGCTTGTCCAACGTCGGCGGCGCGGAAGATATAATGCTCAAGATCGTTGTTGCGCGGCACGGTGGGGTAAAACAAAAACGCCCACGCGGCGATTACGCCCAATGCCAGCGCGATCAACGCCCCCCAGTCTGTGCCACGATACGCTCTCTGCATCCACGTTGGCATCGTTTCAATCGGAATACTACGTCTGCTGGGCGGGGTTTGCCGTACCGACGCTGGCTGAATTTGTCTATTCATTGCGTGTTTGACTGTTCCGCTTGTTCAGCTTGTACCTTGACGTGATGGTTCGCTCCCCCCTATAATCCCATGACTTCGATATTTGGCGCTAGTGTTTACTGGCGCGTGCCAAATGCTCCAGCATTTGGACTAATTTATAAGGAGCATTGCTGTGGGTCCTCTCCCAAAGAAGCGGCACTCGCACAGCCGGACGCACAAACGCCGCGCGCACGATTCGCTGTCGCTCAAACATCTGGTGAAATGCGAAAACTGCGGAAGCTATCATGTAGCGCATCACCTGTGCCCCAATTGTGGGTCCTATAAAGGCGAAACTGTCGTCGATGTGGACGCAAAATCGAGCTAAGTTCGTTCCGCTGTCCATCGAAAATTAACCGCAAAAAGCCGCAAGCGTCATCGTTTTGCGGCTTTTTGTTTGATCCCAACAGATTATTTATGGATTTTTGCGGCATTTTACAGGTTTCTCATCAACTTGCCCTTGCACAGGTGTGCCCCAAAGTTATATTCTCTGTGGACGTGTGCCTTTTTGTAACACTGGTCAAAAGAATTCATGACGGTAATGTCCTCTACGGCATTTGTGTTTGCGGGTCAGGGGTCGCAGATCGTCGGCATGGGCAAAGACCTTGCCGAACAATTTCCTATTGCTCGCACCACTTTTCAACAAGCGGATGATGTGCTCGGTTTCGCGCTCTCGGAGCTTTGTTTTAATGGCCCCGATGATCAGCTTAACGACACCATCAACACCCAACCTGCGCTGTTCGTATATGGCATCGCCGTGATGCGTGTTCTGCAATCGGAACGCCCGCACGCCCAGCCCGCTTATCTGGCAGGTCACAGTTTTGGGGAACTCACCGCGCTGGTAGCTGCGGGGGCGCTTTCATTTGAAGATGGGCTTCGTTTGGTGCGCGAACGTGGTCGCGTGATGAAAGCGGCGGGCGATACATCTCCCGGGGCGATGGCGGCTGTCTTGGGCTTGGATGTTGACAAACTGCGTGATGTGTGTGCAGCGGCAGCGGCTCAAACGGGCGGCGTGCTGGTCATCGCGAATGACAACTGCCCCGGACAAATCGTCATCTCTGGCGACGTGAATTCGATTGAGGCAGGGATGAATCTCGCCAAAGCAGCAGGCGCAAAACGAATCGTCAAACTGGCGGTGAGCATCGCCAGTCATTCCCCGTTGATGGCGATTGCGGCGGGCGAATTTACCAAGGCGCTCGAATCTACGCATTTTCAAACGCCGCGTATCCCTGTATATGCCAACGTCACCGCCGCGCCGCTCACAGATGCTGCCTTGATTCGTCAAGAATTGGCGCTCCAATTAACAAGCACCGTGCGTTGGACAGATTCAGTGCGGCGTATGACAGCTGACGGTGCAAGCCGTTTTGTCGAGTTTGGACCAAAAGACGTTCTAACGGGGTTGATTAAGCGCATAGACGATAAAGTGACCGCGCTTCCACTCAATAACGCGGCTGCGCTTCAGGCATTTGTGCAAACTGTTGAGGAAGTGTAGCAAAACTTCAACACGGTTTCTAATTTCGTTTAAATACATCCGTATACAATTTTATCTTTGGCGTTTGAGGGCAAAAGAACACACTTTAACGGTTTTTGCCACGACTTCGTCTTGACTCTTGGAGAGGTGAAATGAGCAAAGTGCAATATCGCTTAATTCTCATGATCATGCTTGCTGCGGCAGTAATGCTCGCTGCATGTTCGCCGCAGCCCGCGCCGACGCAAACACCGCGTCCAACGGAAACAGCGACGAGTGAGGCTCAAGCAGCAACAGAAGAAGCCACCGAAGCCGTTGTGGAAGCTGCTACAGAAGAAGCGACGGCTGAGCCGACAGAAGAAGTTCGTGAAACTGCGACAGAAGAAGTGACTGCTGAAGCGTTAGTCGAAGTTGCTACAGAAGAAGCTACAGTTGAAGCAACAGAAGAAGCAGTGGTCGAAGTTGCTACAGAAGAACCGACAGAAGAAGTGACCGAAGAACCTACCGCAACGGCAACCCCTGAGCCGACTGCGACTCCGACTGAAGAACCCACGGAAGAACCAACTGAAGAAGTGGTAGTCGAAGTGGCAACTGAAGAAGCGACGGAAGAAGCCGCTGTTGAGGCGACTGCCGAAGCGACAGAAGAAACGGTTGTTGAAGCCACTGCCGAAGCGACTGAGGTTGTTGTCACCGATACTATCGCGCAAATCGTGATTGCGGCAACGGAAGGCGACGAACCGGAATTTACCACGCTGCTGGCAGCGATTCTCGCGGCTGATCCCGAAATTGTCGGCGTGCTTTCGGATGAAGAAGTCGAGTTGACGGTGTTTGCTCCGACAGATGAGGCGTTTGGGCTGCTGCTTGAAATCCTCGGCGTGACTGCTGAAGAACTGCTCGAAAACACCGAACTGCTCAACGAAGTGCTGCTGTATCATGTCGTTGAGGGCACGCTGCTGGCGGAAGACATTGTCGAAGCGGATGGCGAAACGTTGACGACGGCGCAAGGCAGCGAGATTACCATCAGCGTTGTTGATGGCAAGGTCTACCTGAATGACACCATTGAAGTGACGGTGACGGATATTCTCGCGTCGAACGGCGTTGTCCACGTCATCAATGCGGTGCTGCTGCCGCCTAGCGAAGCGACACCGGAAGCTACCCAGTCAAGCTAGTTGGCACGAAAAGTAATAAAAAAGAGGTCGGCATCATGCCAACCTCTTTTTTATTTGAACAAATTGGCTGAACATTCGCTTGTTTACGAGAGAAGCGAGTCGAGACCCTCAAAGAGGCGTTCGACTGCCCCTTGTGTGACTTCCGGCGGAGTGGCATACGAAAAGCGAATCCAGTTCGCGCCAGCTTGCGAGAAATACACGCCCGGCACCACCGCGATCCCGTAGTTTTCACCGAGATATGTGAGCAGTTCTTCGCTATCTTTCATGCCTTTCGCTTTGATATACGGCGTGCAGTCGATGAAAGCATAGTAGCCATCGCCCATGATGAAGCGGACATTTTTTTCCGTTAGCGCATCGCGAAGAATGCGGCGGCTTTCTCGCGTCGGTTCAATGATGCTTGCGGCGGCTTTCTCGAAGCCCATTTCGTAAGCGGCGATAGCGACTGCTTGCGAGAAAAACGCAGGGATCACGCCATGTGAGGCCTGGCTGGTCAAATACTTGGCTACCTTCTTGCCTGTAAGCAAATGCGCGCTGCGAATGTTTGACCCGCCAAGACTTTTGGTCAAACCGTCAAGAATCATAATACGTTCGCGTTCTTCAGGTGTGAAGGCATTGAGCATAGCATTGATGTCATTATGCCCACTGTCCGTTACCCAATGATAAATCCAGTCGTACAGCACGTAGCTGATGCCGGAGGCAAGCGCGACTTTACCAAGTTCGATCTGCTCATCCATCGGGATTGTGCGTCCTGTCGGGTTGTCGGGGGATGTGATGACGATGCCCGCGATTTTTCGTCCTTCGCGCTGGGCAAATTCAGCGCACGCGCGGATGCCTTCCGGCGTGTAGCGCCACCCGTCGTTTTCGTCGCCGGGGGCAAGCAGAACGTTCAACCCGACGGCGTAAGGCCCCCAGTTATATGAAATCCAAGGCACGCGAGAGACAACGAGCAAGCTGCCCACTTCTTTTGTGCCAAGGCTGACCATTGCGGCATAGGCTTTCTGTAAACCATCGCGTCCCCCTTGCACAAAAGTGATATTTTCCGCACCCCAACCCGTTGCTGGATCAAGTTTCCAGTAATGTTCGGCGGCGGCTTTGCGAAAGCGTACCGTCCCCCAAGGTTGATCGTAGGCGCTGCCGTGTTCAAGCTGAATTTGAAAGGCTTTTTCGAGAATTTCTTTGGGAACACCGGGTAAAGTCGCGCCGCCATCTCCTTGTGATGCATCAAAAGTGACGGCGTTCGCGCCGACGCGCTGGCGATAGACGTTCAGCGCATCGCGGATCATAAACATACGCGACGGGGGAATTTCCATCTGATGCGCGGGAAAATCATTGACGGGGATTCGGTTCGGTTCTGGCTGAACATATTCAGGTTTGTTTGGAAGTGTCATGAGTTATCGCTCAACTTCGATTCATTTGTGTGTTCCGCCTCGATGCCGACTGTATGCGGCGATGGTGAGACTTGAACAAAAGAAAGCTGTTTCCAATTGAATCGAATTGTCACAGATGCACAAAAGCCCGTCAATGTGCAAGGGATGCCAATCGCTTGCATGGACGTTCGTGCAACTTGCCACAGCGAAAGTTATTCCACCTTAAGGATAATCTTGCCCATGTTGGCGTTGCTTTGCATGTAGCGATGCGCTTCAGCGGCTTGATCAAGCGTGAAAACACGGTCAATGACCGGGCGAATTGTGCCCCTGCTCAGCTTATCCCACGCGAAATCGACGAATGTTTTTGTGAGCGCGATCTTTTGATCTAGGGGAGTACGGCGAAGGGTTGTTCCACTGATGGTGAGCGATTTAGGCAGTATCGCGCCTAAATCAAGCTGACCGGATGCGCCGCCGAGAAACCCGATCAACATGAGCCTGCCGCCTACTGCCAGCGATGCGAGATTGTCATTCCAGTAGGGCGCGCCAATGAAGTCCAGAATGAGATTGACCCCACGTTTATCAGTCTTTGACAGCACCACGTCTTTGAAAGAGTCGGTCTTGTAATTGATGGTTTCATCCGCGCCAAGTTCACGGCACACAACGATTTTTTCATCACTGCCCGCCGTCACGAACACTCGCGCGCCCGCCAACTTCGCTAACTGTATTGCCGCTGTACCAACTCCACTTGCGCCCGCGTGAATCAGCACGCTTTCGCCCGCCGTGAGTTTGCCAAGCGTGAATAGGTTCAAATGGGCGGTCAAAAAGGCTTCGGGGATGGCGGCGGCTTGCTCATAGGTGAAGTGATCGGGGATACGGATTGCCATGCCAGCGGGGACGGTGGTTAACTGTGCATACGCGCCGCCGCTGACGACTGCCATCACGCGGTCACCTATGCGCCAAATTTCGGTGGCTTGGACGACTTCGCCCGCGATTTCTAATCCGAGAATCGAGGATGCGCCGGCTGGCGGATTGTAGCCGCCGTTTCGCTGAAGCAGATCGGCGCGGTTGAGCGCAGTCGCATGAACACGGACGAGCAGTTCGCCATCACCGGGGATGGGATCGGGTGCGTCACCATAATAAAGCACATCGGGGGAACCGGGTTGATCGTACAAAATCGCTTTCATCAGGTGGCATCTCTCTATTGCGCGGCAGCGATGCGCTGACGGAAGTCATTCAACACATCGAGCAGCGTCGTTTCTAGCGGAATTTCCGGCTGCCAGCCTGTCACGCCTCGCAAACGGGATGCATCGCCCCATGTGCGCGGCGCGCTGTGTGGACGCATCCGCGCGGGATCGGGCTGCACGGTGATAGGCACGTTTGCATGACGAAGCAGCGTATCCAACACCAATTGAATCGTATACATTTTCCCAGATGCGACATTGTAGGCTTCACCCGGTGTGCCGTATTCCATCATCAAGCGATAGGCACGCACTACATCGCGCACATCGGTGAAGTCGCGTTCGGCGGTCAAGCTGCCAACGCGAATGATAGGGTCGCGTTTTCCAGCTTCAATTTCCGCGATTTGCAGGGCGAAATCAGGCGCGACAAAACCCAAGTTTTGCCCCGGACCCAAGTGATTAAACGGGCGCGCGCGCATGATCGGCAGGTTGTAGCTGATTGCATATTGAAAACCGAGCATATCCTGTGTGACTTTGCTCACACTGTAGGGGTTGTTGGGGCGAAAAGGGGCATTTTCGTCCAGCGGACGCGAAATATTCTGGTCAGCGCCATAAATTTCGCCGGAGCTGACCAGCACCATACGCGGGGGTGAATCAAGCTGGCGCATCGCTTCAAGAATGTTGACCTGTGCGTGTATATTGTTTTCGAGTGTTTCCCATGGAAATTGAAAGGAGCGCGCGACTGCCGCTAACGCCGCTAGATGATAAATCTGGTCGGGCTGGATGCGCGCAAATAACGCGCTCACTGCGTTGAAATCACACAAGTCAAGCGCGTGCATTTCGATAGAGTCGTTCGCCGCTGTGCCAGCGGACATCCCCGGCAGCATCGTGCCGTGTAGTTCAATTTGCGGAATAGTCTCCCGCAGATGGCGTACTAGATGACCGCCGACAAACCCACCTGCGCCTGTGATCAATACCCGCACAGAAATTCACCTTTATGTATGTTATGAGCCAGCCTCATTATAACCGCACTCCCAGACGTGCCAACGTAAAGCACCGCGAGTGTGCAGTTTATATTGCTAATGAAGGGGGGCGATGCTATGCTTTGCCCGTGAATGGACGACATTTATGCAGCCAAACCAACCCGAACCCACAATCCTAATCCGCGCCGCGACACCTGCTGATCTTCCCACGCTGTCTGCGCTCTGGTATGAAAAAATGATCCTCACCGTAAGCGGAGATCGCCGCTTCGCGCTCAACGCTGAATCCCGCTTACGATGGGAGCAGCGTGCTGCCGAATGGCTGTCGAACCCCATGTGCGGGTTCTTGACCGCTCAACGTGATCAGCGCGCAGTAGGATATTTGATCGGCTGGATGCAGCCCGCGCCTGCTGTCATCAGCGATCCTTATATCGGCATCATTACGGAAATGGTGGTAGATGCTCATCAATATCATGCGGGAGCGGCACGCGATCTGGTTAGCGGTGTGCGCGCGTGGTTCGCGGAACGTGACGTGCATCAGCTAACAGTGTATGCCTCACGGCGGCACGCGCCGGAACAGGCGTTTTGGCGTTCGCTTGGCGCAGCGGAGTGGATGGAGCTTTTGTGGTTGAAATCATAATTCGTCTTGCCGCGCCTGCTGATGCTGATGTGATCGGTCAGTTATGGGAACAGCTTGTCGCTTATCATCATGCGCTTGATCCGGCCCTGCCGCCCGCCGCTCAAGGTGGGGGAAGGCGCTATGCCCGCCGCATTTTTGACCGCATCAATGATCCGCTGACGCGCGTGCTTATCGCAGAAGTCAAACACGATGATGGGCAGATTGAGATTGCGGGGTATCTGCTTGGCGTGATTGTGGATTTCATCCCGGAGATGTTTGCTCAGGAAACGACGGGCTTTCTCGCGGATATTTTCGTTGTCGAAGCGTATCGGCGGCATGGTGTGGGACGTAAATTGGTCGCCGCGCTCATCGATTGGTTCAAAGAGCGCGGAGTTAGTGCTTTTGAGTGGCATGTTTCAGCGCGCAACCCTGCGGGGATCGCGTTCTGGAAGGCAGTCGGCGGGCGCGAAGTGATGCTGCGGATGCGCGCTGATCTGGGTACTTAGAGAGGATATGTGGCGATGACGATTTTGCTCTATCAAACAGACAGCTATCTGCGCGAATTCGATGCGGTGGTCACCGATGTGAACGCGGAAACGCGCGCAGTGTATCTTGACCGGACGGCGTTTTATCCCGGCGGCGGTGGTCAGCCGAATGATGTGGGTACACTGACAGGCGGTGGACAACTATGGAATGTGACCAAAGTTGAACGCGGGAACGCGCACATTGTCGATGGTGGCGACCTGCCCAAAGTTGGCGATACAGTTCATGGAATACTGGCTTGGGATCGTCGTTATCGCTTGATGCGGACGCACACGGCGATGCACATTTTGTGCGGCGTGGTGTGGCGCGATTACGGCGCTCAAGTGACGGGCGGGAACATGGAACCCGGCGAAGGGCGCATGGATTTTGAATTTGAGCGTTTGCAAGGCGAACTCGTCCGCGAAATTGAGGCGAAAATCAACCTGGAAGTGGAAGCGGCGCGCGATGTGCGGGTGAAAATCCTCCCGCGTGAAGAAACCTTTCAAATTCCCGACTTGATACGCACAAAAATTAACTTGCTGCCCGAAGGAATTACCGAAGTGCGTACCGTTGAACTTGTCGGCTTAGATTTGCAAGCCGACGGCGGAACACATGTCGCCAATACGCGCGAAGTCGGGCATATCCGCATCACCGAATATAAAAGCAAAGGTGGTATCAACAAACGTATCTACATCGCGCTAGAATAGTGACCAGTTTCGGCAACCAGATAGATTGAACGTCTGATGATCAACCGTGCTGTAAATCGTTTTATTGTGTTTCTCGGTCCGGCGCGCGCCCGCATGCTTTTCTTTTTGTTCACAGGGACAGGCTTGTTGAGCTTGATGCTCAACGCGGCGGGACGAGACAATCCGCAGGTGAACTTGATTCAATCGCTGCTGCTGGCGGCGTTTATCGTGGGCGCAGCGATCATCATCGGCGGCAAACTGCCGCCGGATGACCGCGCGCGCTGGACGGCGATTCTGCTGCCTGCACTTGGCGCAATCGTGATCGGGCTGGTATTTCTGCCGCACTTGATGCCGCTGTTGTTTGGCGGCGCGTTGGGGTGGATTGTGGCGGGGATGTTCATTTTTCGCAGCCGCGTTCCGATGGAATACCAGAAGGCGATCCGGCATCTTCGCAAAAACGAATATGCCGAAGCCATCAAAGTGATGGATGAACTGATCAAACAAGATGCAGACACGCCGAATCATTATCGCTTTCGCGCAGAACTGCTGCGCTTGTCTGGCAAACTTGACCGCGCCCGCCGTGACTATCAACATATGACAGAAATCGCGCCGGACTCAGCGGAAGCTTATAACGGCTTAAGCGAAGTTCACTTGCAAATGGGCAATCATGATGCCGCACTGGCTGCTGCCGCGAAAGCCAGCGAACTTCTCCCGAACGATTGGGTGGCGCTGTACAACCTCGGCATGATCGAAGATCGCGTCGGGCGTTCCAATGACGTAGTGACGCATTTAACGCGGGCGCTTGAACTTAAAGTGCCGGACGCGCGCCACCGTCTCTTGATTCATCTGTATTTGGCGCGTGCCTATGTCCGCTTAGGCGATATGGCGAACGCGCAAAAGCAGTTCGATGCGCTCAAGCGACATGGCACCGGCTTGGAAGAATGGCAGAAGATTCTCGAAAGCGACCAAGCCGCGACGCTCAAACTCGTGATCGGCGCGGATGTGGATACCGTCCAAGCATTGGTGCGGAAAGAAATCACGCTTGAGTCATTAGGTTCGCCCGAACTTACAGCAAAGGTGAGTAAACCGTCGTCATGAACCGCCGTGTGTGGTTGATCGCGCTGTATGTGTCGTTTGTGCTGGCATTTCTTGGCATTGTCGTGTTCATCGCCGGAATTGTGCTGGAATATTTCGACGCGCGGGCGGGACAGGTGCGTCCGTCCGCTTCGCCATTTCTGCTGGTTGCTCTTGGCGGGTTGTGTTTTGCCGCAGTCATGGTGCTGCTCGTTTTCACGATTGTGGGTTTGCTGTTGGCGCGGCAAACACGCACACAGGGATCAGGTTACGGCGATGCATACCGCTTGATTGAATCGTTCAAATTTCGCGATGCGATTCCACTTCTCGAACGGTCAATTCGCGAAGGCAAAGAAACCGCAGAAGTGTTGATGCTGCTCACCAGTGCCTATGCATATTCCGGTCAGCTTGCCCGCGCGCAAGCCACCGCGGATCGCGCTGTCGAGTTGTTCCCCGATAATCCCGATGCCTATATCACGCTGGCGAACGGCTATCGCTTGCAAGCGGCTTATGACGCGGCGGCGCGCGTGTTGAATCAAGCAGCCGCACTCGCGCCGGATCAACCGATTATCTGGGCGGAACTGGGTTTCACCCAGCAGTTTGCTGGCGAACATGATGCGGCGTTCGCATCGTTTGAGCGCGCGGAGCAGTATCCTATGCCAGCAATGTACGCGGTGCGCGTGTTTTATCATCTGGCGAATGGATATCACCGCGCGGGTGATCCGCAAAACGCGGCGAGAGCCGCCGCGCGTATGATGCACGCCCGCGAAGGACTCACACCTTGGAAAGACAGCTTGCGCGCGATGGAAGGTACAGCTTACGGACAGGCGCTGCGTTACGAAATCGCTGCGATTGAACGCGCGATTGCCGATGCCGACGCGGGAAATATCGCCGTTGCCAATGGCTGAATCGAAGGATAGAACGATTTGATCTGGTTACTGCGCCGCATCTTCAACGACTTGCGCCATTGGGATCGACCCACGCAGATTGCATTTGGGCTGGCAGTTGTGCTGCTGATCATCGGTGTGGTGCTGGCAGTTCTCGCGCCGCAGGAGCAGCGCATGAATGTCATTATCGGGGTGGGTGGGCTGCTCATCGTCGCGGAGGTGGCGGTGCTGTGGGGCAGTCGCGGCATGGTGACTGCCTATACACAGGCGCAGCGGTTATACTTGAATGGCGATCTTGAGCAAGCGCGCGAACTGCTCGAAAGCGCGCGCGCGACGGGAAAAGCGGATATGCGTGTGCTGACTTTACTTGGCAGCACCTACCGTCAATTGGGACGTTTAGACGAGAGCGCGGCGATTTTGTACGAAGCTCTAAACAAAGCCCCAGAACATCATTTTCCCCTTTACAATTTGGGGCGTACATTGCTCGCACAGGGGAAATACGCTGAATCAGCAAACCTAATCGCGCGGGCATTGGAAGCAGGCGCGCCAGCAGTCGTGCGCTTCGATTTAGGTGAGGCGTTCTACTGGATGGGAGATAGCGAGCGTGCTGCAGAGCATCTATTGAAAGTGCAGCCAACGTTGAGCGAACCGCATCGGCAGCTCATGGCAGCATGGATGCTCCACCGAATAAAGCAGAGCGATCCGCCGGATAGCCGATTGATAGACACAGGAATTTTGTACTGGGATGCCGCCGCAGATCGCTTCGCGGAAACGTCATACGGGCAAGGTGTAAGCGAAGAACTGCGCGCGCTAAAGGCTGTAATGAGCCAGCGGGCGCGCAACGTGCATACTTCTTCTACGAATTAAGTGCTACTTTTGAGACAACATGAGTGATTACTTCTGCGCGTGGTCAGGTGCGGTATCCCGCGTATAATGCGGAACACATCGACATGCGCGCTTCCGGCACGAAGGAGCGTTGGCTGATGGTTCGCGTGGCTATCATCGCCGCTGTTATTGGCGTAATTCTTGTGATTGGCGGCTTCATCACCTACAACAACGAAGTTCAGTCCCGTCGTGTGCCGTTAGAGGTTGAACCATATCCCAATGCACAGCCTTGGGGTGTCCCGGTTGAGCGTTCTTCGACGGTGCGTTCGTTTTTCTATCTCGTTGAAAACGCGACGGTTGAGCAAGTTGTACTGTATTACGAAGGGCTTTTGAGCCAATTCGATACCAGTACAGTGCGATGCGTGCGTACCCCCGCGGTGGGCGAAATTCCCATCGATCCCAATGTTCCGACCAGCGTCCCTTATAAATATGACTGTTTATTTGACCGTTCCAGCTTTAACGCGACGCAGTATACCCAAATCACGATTTTTCCCGGACGTGAAAGCAGTGATCCCTTTTACGACAATGAGGGTAAAGTCGTCATCAATTACCAACAGGTTTGGCAGCCGTGACGGATATCCAGTCCCCCGTTGAAAACCCGGCGGGTGAACCGAGTTCAAAACGCAGTCTGCTTTTGCCGGCAGTGATTGTGCTTGCGCTAATAGGCTTGGCGCTCTTTGCCATGCCCTTTCTAAGCATCCTGTTCAGTATCGTCATTCCACCTCACCCGCCGCTGCCTAGCGGCGTGAGTTTGACTCGCCAGCAAAACTATGACTACGGGATCGATGAATGGTGGTATACATCATCACAAGACCCGTGCGCCGTTTTGGACTTTTACCGCGAACTAGGCGCGCAGTGTACCGTGAGTCCACTTCAGTGTGACCGCGCCGAAACAACCACAGGCGATTTCAACGCTGTCAACATGGTGGTTGCACGATGTGCGGGCGCAGCGGAATTTTCTCTGTTCAGCATGAGTTGGTGGGTGCTGATCACTCGCAACCCGGCGAATCTTCAAGCTGCCCAACTTGACGTATGGCGTGGTATTAATTGGCTGACAACCGGTTCACCCGCTGCTACCGAATCCCCCGAATAAGCGGGTGAACTCTGTATTTCCACTACCGTAACGCGCGTAGTTGCGAGATAATTGATTTAATTTCCACTGCTGCTGGGTCTGCCCATTGCAGTTGATTCACAAATCAGGGAGGTGTTTACGTGGTGTTGAGGCTCACGCTCACGCCGCGGGTCATTACGCACGTCGCCAACGATTTGGCGCAGCATTGTCTGCACCGAATACGGCAGTAACTCTGTTCAATAGCGTCAAATTTTATACAACCGAACACAAGTAAATGAACAGACGGAGTGGCGTAATGTTCAAGGCAGTGAATCCCAGAGTTGATATTCAGAAAGTCGAACGCGATGTGCTGGATTTCTGGCGCGCAAATCGCGTTTTTGAGCGTTCCATGACTGAACGCGAAGGCGGTCCGCGTTATGTGACCTATGAAGGTCCGCCAACAGTGAACGGAAATCCGGGCGTGCATCACGTATTGGCGCGCGCCTTTAAGGATATTTTTCCGCGTTATAAGACGATGCGTGGCTATTATGTGCTGCGTAAGGGCGGGTGGGATACCCACGGGCTGCCCGTCGAAATCGCCATCGAAAAAGAGCTTGGTTTCACCCACAAGCGCCAAATCGAAGAATACGGTATCGCGGAATTCAACGAGAAATGCCGCCAAAGCGTACTGCGAAACATCGCCGCATGGGAGCGCTTCACCGAGCGTATGGCGTACTGGACCAGTCTCGATGATGCATATGTAACCTTCACCAACGACTACATCGAAAGCATCTGGTGGATTTTGAAACAGATGTGGACGAAGAACCTGCTGTACAAGGGGTTCAAAGTCGTCCCGTACTGCGCGCGCTGCGGCACACCGTTGAGCAGTCACGAAGTTGCGCTTGGCTACAAAGAGGTCAAAGACCCCAGTGTGTTTGTGCGCTTCCCGCTGCGCGATAAGCAGGGGGTGTACTTTTTGGTGTGGACGACCACCCCTTGGACGCTGCCCGCGAATGTCGCGCTGGCGGTTGGCGAAAACGTCGATTATGTGCAGGTTGAAGGTCCCGTACACGATGGCGATGGCAAAGAACAGCTCATCCTTGCCGAAGCCTTGATGAGCAAGGTGCTGATCCACCCTGAAGAATACAAGGTGGTCAAGCGCATGAAGGGGCGCGATCTGCTTGGCATGAGCTATGAGCCGCTGTATACGTATCTGCCTGTGGAAGGCAAATATGCATATGTCGTATCGGGCGATTTCGTTAGCACCGATGATGGTTCAGGGATCGTGCATATCGCCCCCGCTTTCGGTGCGGATGACATGGAAGTGGCACGCAAACACAATCTGCCCGTGCTGCAAACTGTCGCCAGCGATGGCACATTCATCGACGCGGTGACCGAATTTCGCGGCATGTGGGTGAAGTCCGCTGACCCTGAAATCAGCCGTGACTTAAAAAAGCGCGGCTTAATGTATAAGAGCGGTCAGTATGAACACACCTACCCGTTCTGTTGGCGATGCGGCACGCCCCTGTTGTACTATGCCCGCGACAGTTGGTTCATCCGTTCGACGGAATACCGCGAGCAGATGATCTCGAATAACAACCAAATCAACTGGGTGCCGGAACATGTCCGTGAAGGGCGCTTTGGCAATTGGCTGACGGAACTCAAGGACTGGGCATTAAGCCGCGAACGCTATTGGGGAACAACGCTCCCCATCTGGGTTGATGACCAGACCGGCGAAATGATCTGCGTGGGCAGCGTGGCGGAATTAAGCCAGCTTGCGGGGCGTGATCTCACCGGGCTGGATTTGCATCGTCCCTACGTAGACGAAATCACGTTCCCCAATCCGAACCGTTCAGGGGGGACAATGCGCCGTGTGCCAGAAGTCATCGACGTATGGTTCGACAGCGGAGCGATGCCCGTCGCACAGTGGGGCTATCCGGCGAACAATCAGCAAAAGTTTGAAGAACAGTTCCCGGCAGATTACATCTGCGAAGCGGTTGATCAAACACGTGGATGGTTCTATACGCTCCACGCCATTTCGTCGATGGTGTTCGACTCGGTTGCGTTCAAAAACGTGATCTGTCTCGGCTTAATCTTGGACGAAAAAGGTCAGAAAATGTCCAAGAGCAAGGGCAACGTCGTTGATCCTTGGGAAATCTTGAACTCACACGGCGCAGATGCGTTCCGCTGGTATTTGTATACCGCAAGCCCGCCGGGCGAACCGCGCCGCTTCTCTAAAGATTTGGTTGGCGATGTCGTCAGCAAATTCTGGCTCACTCTGTGGAATACGTACAGTTTCTTCGTGACGTATGCCAACATCGACAAGTGGACACCGAACAGCCCACAGCCTGCCGTGAGCGAACGCGACCCGCTGGATCGCTACATCTTGGCGGAACTGCATCAACTGGTGAAGCAAGTGACGGTTGCTTTCGACGAATACGACGTACCCGGCGCAACGCGCCCCGTGCAGAACTTCGTCGAAATCTTGAGCAACTGGTACGTGCGGTTGAGCCGCCGCCGCTTCTGGCAAGCGGACATGAATACTGAAAAACTCAGCGCGTATGCGACTCTCTACGAATGCTTGGTGACATTGACCAAGTTAATCGCGCCCACTGCGCCGTTTATCGCGGATGCCATTTATCGCAATCTCGTTGGTTCGTTCAGCGCCGATGCGCCAGACAGCGTGCATTTGAACTTCTGGCCCACCTATGACGAATCACTGATCGACAGCAAAACGATCAAAGAGATGCGCTTAGTGCAAAAGCTGGTCAGTTTGGGGCGGGCGGCGCGTGACAGCGTAAAGATCGGTGTGCGTCAGCCGTTGGCACAAGCCATGTTTGCGGTGCGCGATGCGAGCGAAGCCGATGTAGTGACGCGGCTTGCCGATTTGCTCGAAAGCGAACTCAACGTCAAAGCGTCAAGTGTGTTGGGCGACGCGGGCAGCATCGTGACTTATAAGCTCAATCCGCTGCCGCAGGTGTTGGGGAAGAAGTTCGGCAAGGACTTCCCCAAAGTTCAAAAGCTGCTGCGCGAAAGCAATCAAGCTGATGTGCGAAACTGGGCGGAAACGCTGATGCGCGGCGATGATGTCACCGTCGAGATTGATGGTGAATCTTTCACCGTCACACCGGAGGAATGTCAAGTGAATCGCTTGGCAGCCGAAGGATACGCGGTAGCTGAAGAAAGCGGTTATCTGGCGGCATTGGACGTGCGCTTGACTGAAGCGCTCGAAATGGAAGGCTTGGCGCGCGAAGTCGTCCGCCGCGTACAGTCGATGCGTAAGGATGCTGACTTCAATCTGACCGATCATATCGTTGTGAAGTACCGCGCGTCAGAAAAACTCGCCAAAGCCATTGCCCAGTTCAGCGATTACATCGCGTCGGAGACGCTGGCGACTAAGCTGGAGCAGGGTGAACCGGACAATGGATTCTTCAGCGCTAACTTTGCGCCAGATGCTTCCGGCGATCCCAAGAAAGACACATCCATCGACGGCGAAACGCTCGCTGTTGGGGTGAAACGGGTGTAATTTTCACAACAGTACACCAGTCAATGATCGGGTAGACTACACCGACTTGGTGAAATCTTCCTAAAGACATCAGCGGGGTGATTGTCGCAGATTGGCAGTCACCCCGCTTTATTTGTGCGAAGTGTCGGTTGTTTGGTGGATATTCACAAAAGGCGCGATTAAAGTTTGTGAACTCTCCTATAATTTTCACCAAAGACCGTTAGTAAAATGGTGTGATGATACTTCCACAAGGGCAATCATGACCGATCCAAACGGTGCTACTCTACAAGGGCTGCTTCAATTTGCGCTGCCGCTTGGCACTTCATTGCTTGCGGGTTCACCCGATAAGGTGATCACTTGGGCGGTGACAGTACGCGCTCAACCCCCTGCCTTTCCCGACGTATACGGTAATGAACTCGCGCTTGTATCCATGGATGTGCTGCGGAGCTATGACAGCCGTATCACGCTTTCGGAAGTTGTTCGCAGTCTTGCCGATGCGGGAGTTGCCGCTGTAGGGGTACAGGAAGAAGTCCCACAAGCTGCTATTGGCGTGGCAAATGACGCGAATATCGCGCTGCTGCAAATGCCCGAAGACAGCGGCTTGGCGCGGGTCGAACGCGCAGTCAATACCCTAATTGTTAATCAAAAGGCGCAGATGACCCAGCGCGCGATTGAAATTCAGCGCCAATTGACGCGCCTCGCCGCTGAAAACCGCGACCTCAACAGCCTGCTGCAAATCCTTGCGCGCGCCACCAACAAGGCTGTCGTCGTCCACGATGACGCGGGGGTGTTGATGGCACAAGTCTATCCCAATGTCGCGCGGCGGATGCCTGTGACGGGGGGCGGACGCACAATTGTGCAAAGTCTCCCCTACGGATCATTTCAAAATTGGCTCAATCGTGAAGCGCCAAAGGCCGAAGGCGCGATTGTGCCGAGTCCGCTGGGATACACAACTGCGCTCAAGGTCGAAAAGCGCGTAGCGGGGTATTTGTCGCTGGTCGATAGCAAAGAAGGGCTTGACGATTTTGATCGCATGGTCATCAGCTATGGCGCGGATGTATGCGCTATCGAATTGGCGAAAAGCCGCGCCATCGCATTTGCGGTTGAACAAGCGCGCGGCGATTGGGTGCAAATGTGGCTGTCAGGCACTCCCGCCGATGATGATTTAATGGCGACACGAGCCCAGCAGGCAGGTTTTGACGCGAATACGCTCTACATGGTGTCTGTCTACCGCGCGGCTACGGAAAATGGTGTTACCCTCCCACTAGAAGCCCTCATCCCGCTGGTGCGCGACGATATGACACGCCGCCAAATAGATGGCGCAGTTGGGCAGTATGTTGATGTCATTGTGGCGCTCTATCCGCTGGAGAATGTCGCCCAAACAGCGCGAATTCGCCGCGTGGTGGAAGAAATGCGCGCTCAGCTTGCCATGCGTACCCCAAGTGGATTGGTCGCGTCAGGGATCAGCCGCCCGGTATGCGGGTTATCTTTACTCCGTGAAGCCTATCGTGAAGCAAAGGACGCGGTGAGCATCGCGCATGAACTTGGTGACCGCGAACACACCACGTTTTATGGTGATCTTAAACTTTTTCAATTTTTACTTGCGCTTAAAGAACGTAATCTGGATCACATGCGGCGCTTCTATATAGAAACGTTGGGTCCGCTGGTCGAACACGACGAGCGCAAACAGGGTGATTTGCTTCGCACGCTGAACGGTTTCTTTGCCGCTAATGGGAATCTCGCCAAAGCCGCGACGGATTTGGATGTGCATCGCAACACCTTGGTCTATCGTCTGGAACGCATCAGCGAACTGACAGGTCTCGATTTAGATGATGCCGATAACCGCTTAATCTTGCATTTAGCGCTCAAAGTTCAGCGAGTTTTAGCGACTCTTCCCGTAACCTAACCTAATTTTTATGGGTTTTTCGCGTAGTTCCCCTTGCCTCTCTCGTAAAATGATAATATGATGTTAAACAAGTGTGGTGTAAGCCGCATCGCAACGCTTTTTGTTGTCCTTTCTATGAAGGAAAAGGGGTTAAAAATGGCTGTCGAATTCTACGATGTGAAGACTCGCAAGAAGGTCAAGATTGACGATAAGAACGTCATGAAGACCACCTTCAAGACGAAGAACGGTCAGACCCGCTACGGCGTTCGCGGTAAAACGGATGATGGGCGTATGCTCACCAAGTTCGTCAGCAAGGCGGACTGGGACAAGATGTCGTACCCCGAAGAAAAGAAGAAGTAACACCATCTGTTGACAAACAGCCCCGCATCAGTGCCGATGCGGGGCTGTTTGTTTCTAGCGACTAATTCAAAAAAGGTTTTTTTAGGGCGGCTGTCATTGATCTGGCAGCCGCCTCTTTTTAGGGTAACGAGCGGAAAATTTCCGCCCCTACTTGCGCGGTGGAGCAATCTTGACGAAGTGATCCTGCGGGCGGCTGAGAATTGCCTTGAGATGCGCCACTTCGTTTTCTTGATTGTTAGCTTCAAGTGTGTGGATATATGCGCCAAGCAAATCGCGCACATCACTGATGCCCTGTTCATCCAGCCATGAAATCTCGACAGTCGCGCCTTTGGCAATACGCCGTTTGATGGCATCAATGGTCAGGTTCATCTCCGGCTGGAAGCGTTGATAAATCACACCGCCGCTCATCCCCGCGCACATCCACGGACCGGGATCGCCCATGATGAGGACACGCCCGCTGGTCATGTATTCGCAGGCATAGCCTTTGAGATTCGAGCGCGTACCAATCCCACCAAGTTCATCGCGGAGTGGCTCACGAATTTCACCGCCGAAAATCACATCCGCGCCGCTCAAGCGGATGCACGCGCGGCTGTCCGCGTTCCCCTGCACGATGAAACGCCCGCCTTGCGCGCCATACGCGAAGCTCTTGCCGACTGAACCATCCAAGCGGCGACCATCGTGATTTAACCCCTTGAGAATCGCCAGTGTGCCGCCTTTCGCGCACTTGGCGACCCCATCTTGCGCCCCGCCTTCGACCAGCACATCCAGCGGCGCATCGAGGAAGGCTGCCAGCCCGTTTCCGGGAATGGCGCTGTTGCTGAAATTGAGATGAATAGCAGTCAACTGATCGCTGTTTGGCACTTCCCCACGCTGTATCGCGCCGTTGAGATGTGTACCGAGCGCGCGATCCATCGCCATAACCTGCTCATCAACATAAGTAAGCTCATGATCGCCATGGGCGGTGCGTTCGGCAATCAGCGACGTGATTTGCTTGCTCAAGGTGTTGCGCGGACGCGCCAGCAGTCGCCCAATTCCCGGCTGCATTTCGCGTTTGGTTGTCTTGGGCGCGCGTATGAACAACGGACGCAGGTCTATTTTGTCGTGGAATGCCAGTTGTTCGAGCAAATCCGCCCGCCCAACAAGGTCTTGTGTGCGCTCAAAGCCCATTTTCGCGGTCCAGCGACGAATGTCCTCTCCAAGCACGTTGAACACATTGACAATACCCTGTACCGCATTCTCATAATCACGCGGTTCAAAATGTTTGATGCCTTTTTCGAGCGCTTCCTCAACCGTCTTGATGTGCGTGGTGATGCCGACGTGGCAGGTGCCTTCGTGGCATTTGCGGCAGATCGTACAGCCAACGGCGACCATCGCCATCGTCCCAAAGCCGACACGATTCGCGCCCAAGCACATCATCTTCAGTACATCACGCCCGCTTTTCATGCCGCCGTCGCACCACAGTTCAACATCGTCACGCAAGCCACTGTCGGTGAGCGCGCGATGCGCCAACCACACGCCAATTTCGGCAGGCAAACCAACATGACGCAGTGAATGCGCGCGCGCCGCCCCCGTCCCGCCATCATAACCGGTGATGTTGATAATATCCGCGCCTGCTTTTGCCACTCCAACGGCGATGATCCCCACACCCGGCACAACGGGGATTTTTACCGAGACTCGCGCGCGCGGGTTAGCCGTCTTGAGTTCGTCAATCAACTGTGCGAGGTCTTCAATCGAATACAGGTCGTGATTGTTGCTCGGTGAGATCAAATCCACGCCGGGCTGTGTGCTGCGCGCCAACGCCACTTGTTCGGTCACTTTATAGCCGGGAAGCTGACCACCTTCGCCGGGTTTCGCGCCTTGACCAATCTTGATCTCCAAGAAGTCGCACGAATTCAAAAACGCGATATTCACGCCGAAACGCGCCGACGCAATTTGATTGCCGCGATTATGCGGATATTTGCCCATCACCTCAGGCAGTTCGCCGCCTTCGCCGTTGACGCACAAGATATTCAAGCGTGCCGCGGCTTCGCCATATGCCTTATAAGCGAGTTCGCCTTGCGAACCGAACGACATCGCCCCGATCAAGATCGGCAGGTCGTGGTTGCCGATGCGTGTGTCAACATCATCGGGCGTGAACGGCGAATCAGTCGTTTTTAAGCCAATCAAATGACGCGGCGAAACTGGCATCGCGGCTTCCAGTTCGAGCATCTGCGCTTCATATTCATCGAGCGTAAGCTCACCGAGTGCCAAATCTTCGATCTTCTTCCACATCTTGGGATAGAAGCGATCAGGGTTGTCGAGCTTGGTGACCTTTTCGCCCCGTAGTTCCGCCGCGCGTGTTTCGGCATCAGCTTGAAGCATCGCCCATGTCGTGCCGCGTTCGCTCGACCCAAAATAATTGGGCGTGCCGAAGTATTCCGCGACTTCCGTCGCCAATCCAATCGAGCTAAACGCCAACCCGTAACCGCGCAGTTCATGGCAGCCAATGGTGGACGTGATCTTTTGTAAGCCCCCCATCATCGCATTAATCGTCGCGTCGATGCGCTTTTCAGCTTCTTCGTCGGTGAGCGGCGTGCGCGGAGCTTTCGGCGCGATCCCCAGCCCCACCGCGTACAGCGCATATGGGACGAGCGCGTTCGCGCCCAATCCAATGCATAGTGCCAAATCATGCAAGTCACGCAGCGCGCCAGAACGCACCACGATTCCCGCGCGGCGGCGCAGTGATGTGCCATTTCGATCTTTCCCCGCTTTGCGAAGCGCGTGATCAACGGCGGCAGCGGCCATCAACGGATCGATCCATAAACACGATCCATCCAGCGCGGCGCTGTCATCCAAAATGATTAACTGCATACCGTCACTTACGGCATCGACTACGGTGCGCTGCAAACGGTTGACCGCGATTTCCATGCCTTCGCCGCGTTCGGCGGTCATCGAAACAACACACACGCGACCTTCAAACTGCGCCATCGCGTCATCGAGCGTGTATGTGCCGTACTTGGCGGCAGTTCGGCTCAAAATTTCCGGCGATCCGAGGCTGGGGTGACCGCCAAGCAGCAGCGGAACTTCCAGCTTCAGGCAAATTTCATCCGGCGCGTTCGACGTATTAATGCCCGGACGCACGCCCAGCAGTACCGTGCTTGAGAACTGCGCGCGCTCGCGTTCGCGGTCAATCGCTGGATTGGTGACCACCGCGACGGTTTCTTTGAAGAAATCCGCAAGGTTGACGCGAGTCTGACTCATCGCCGCCAGCGGACCGTCCCAACCAAGCGATCCAATTTGTTCTTTGTTCGTTTCCGCCAGCGTTTCCACTACGCTTACGTGATAACGTTCCCAGCCCAACGCTGCCATTGTGATGGTGTTGATGGACGCGGCAGTCCGTTCCCATACAGGGGTGAGGCGGCGCGGTTCGGGGGCTTCCATGACTGCTTCTGCCACAGCCACCGCTGTGGCAGCGTAGGCTTCTGCTGTAACAGCATGGCCGTGTCCGTTGGTGGGCGTTGGTGGGTGATACATCCCGCCGGCTTGATCCCGAACCGCGGAAGGGAATTTCACAACGGGGAATCCGCTGTTGGGGCGGTTGAAACCGCTCCGAGCCAGCACATGACGCTGAATCGCGGGGTAATCGAGAACTTCAATCGAACGACCTGGCTTAATGATGAGCGCGATTTTCTCGCCGGGTGCAAGCGGGCGCGGATCGGCGCTCATCGCATCAAGGGGATACACGCCGCGTTCGGAGGTGGCGAAGTATTCTTTTTCAGTCTCGCCAAACCACAGCGGGCGCAGTCCGAGCGCATCGACGCTGAACACACATTGATCGCCCACGCGCGCCGCCACTGCCGCCGGACCTTGCGCGAATGGACCAAACGCGCTTCGGATTTGTGCGTATAGATCGTGAATATCCGGCGATGTTTGAATGAGGTCATGATCGAACGGCGGGAACACGTATTCCATCGCTTCGATCAAGTCGAGTCCGTATTCTTGGCACAGCGCGTCGATGAGCGCGTCTACGTCCTGCGAGTCCGAATTGCCGGGATTAAGCGAAATCCCCAACATCTCCGCTTCCAAACGGAAGCGCGAAATCGTGTTGAATTCACCATTGTGACCCAACACATTGAACGGCTGCGCCCGCTCAAAGATCGGGTTGGTATTGGTGCTGTAGCGGGCATGACCAAGTGTGACCGTTGAAGCATAGTCAGGATCGCGCAGTTCAGGGTAATAACGGCGCAGAATTTCGACTGTGCCTTGAACTTTGTATACAACGCTGCGCGACGAAAACGACGGGAAATGTACGTTGAGTTCGCGTTCCGCACGGCGCTGAATGCAGTACAGTGTGCGTTCGAGATTTTCCGTCGCAACACGCCCATTCATCCCTGCGAACTGCCAGAACAGCGGCTCGTTTTGCTGTGCGTTGCGACCAAGCGCAAGGCGATCCACTTCACCCGCTTGTTCGATGAGCAGTTCCAAACCCTCACCGATGATCATCTTGCACACATCGTCAATAAGACGCGCGACTTCGCCGTGATTACGCATCGCGGCAGGGATCATCAAGTGGGCAACCCAGAAATTCGCATCGGACGCGAGTGATGAGCGTAGATTCTTGACTGCCAGTTTCTTTGCCCACAATTGGCGCGGAATATCGGTCATAATTCCCACGCCATCACCTTCACCATCCAGAAAGCCGGTGCGGTGTCCCATGCGGGTGAGTGCTTCGATTGTTCTTTTAACGTTGCCGTGAGTGGCTTGCCCGCCTTTGCGGACAGAGCAGATTAACGCGCACGCATCGCGTTCGCGGGTGTCTTCATTGTGCAGGGGGAAAAATTGATGCGGCTGATCACACAGAGGGTCGGAACTTTTCATGGTTGGCGATTCCCTTCGTTACGTCGGTTTACCATTAAAGCCAACAGCAGCGTTGGCGGTGTGTTAAATTGGGCGCGCGTGGCGCGCTGCCGGGAAAAGTGCAGTAACAGTAAGTGGGGAATGGGTGATTTTGTCTACACCCTACAAAAAAAGGGCAAACTTTGTTGTCTACTTTATCGAGGTTAAGGGGAGTTGGACTACGGGTGAAGTATCAGAGAAATGCTTCAAATGGGTTTTGCAGTTTGCACAATAAAAATCGCGAACATCTGTGGAGAACGCGCCGTTTTTAAGTTTTTTGCGCGAAGGCTGGATAGATTATCAAATTCCAGCCCTATATATGTTGTGCAGGTTGCAATAATCTAGTTAGCTCAATGCCAGCAAGCGCCGGATAGTCAGCGCCAAGTGGAGCGCGAGTCGAATCTCTGGGCGATTGAGATCGATTTGCGCGATCTCGTTGATGCGATTCATGCGGTACAGAAGCGTGTTTCTGTGAACAATCAACATTTCGGCAGTTTGGCTCAAATTGCCATGACAAGCGAAGAACGCTTCCAATGTCTTGATCAAATCTGCCTGTTGGCGTTTATCGTATTCGAGCAGTGTGCCTAACGTGCGGTCACAAAACGCCGTTAGTTTGTCGCGGTCATTCAATCCTAGTATCAGTTGATACACCCCAAGATCGCCAATATACAGCGGTGTATCCGTCTGCAAGCGTCGGGCAAGATCGAGCGCCTGTACTGCGTCACGATAGCTGGATCGCCACGCGCTGATATCACGCGCGGCTTGTCCTAACCCAACGGCTGCCTTCGCGCCCGGATACTGACGGTTGATTTCGCTCACGAACGTGCGCGCCAATTTCATGCTGCTTGCGATGGGTTCTTTGTCGTCGCTTGCATAAAACACCAGAACTTCGTTTTCCCGTTCGCGCTGCCATACCAGCGCAGGGACATGCTGCGCGCTCACCACGCTGTTGATGATCGTTTCCAAACGCCGCAGTGATGGCGTTTTGTCACCATGCCACGCCAGCACAATCGCGACGTGCATCTGCGTCATATCATGATCAAAACGTTCGCCCTGCCGAATCGCTTCTTGTGGACTTACGTCACCAATCAACAAGCGGTCTAAAAACGTACCCCGTAAACGCTTTTCCGTGTCGCTGATGGCTTTCGCCTTCGCCATTTCAAGCGCGCACGCGGCTGCTCCGTGTTCCGCGACAAGTAGATCAATATCATCGAGTTCGCTGTCACGCCCGATGATCGACAAATAGCCGCGCCCAATATCTTTGGCGATGATTGGCGATACCAACCGCGCGATTCCCGGCGTAGGGAGCGACTGCATCAGCACCGGATTTTCAACTTCAACAACACGGTGACGATCTTGAATATCGACGGGCAGATTGTCGAGTTTACGCAAAAACACTTCGACTTCATCCCAGTACCCAACGAACTGTGGCTGCACTGTGCTGTACAAGACTTGCAGACGTTTATCTTGCACAACAACCGCCTTGTTGGTCAGGCGTGCCATCGCGCTCACGATCTCCGCCATACCCTCGTTGCGGCTGGAAATTTGCGTTAGCTGGCGATAAATCTGTGTGCCTCGCCGTTCGATCTGCCCCTTGCGATCCACCAGCAGACTGACGATAGCTTTTTCTACCATGCGGATACGTGTACCCGGGGGAAGTGTAAGCACCGGAATGCCGTAAGCGTTTGCTTCCGCAATCGCAGTCGTAGATGGAGGTTCCCCCAAGACTACGCCCGCCGCGTTCAAATCCGATGCCCAGCGCACCACATCGACATCCGCGACCACGCGCGGCATGGAGGTATTCTCATGGGGAGCAACAAGGATCAGTTCGCCCGTTTGCAGGGATTTTGCATTCGTCCCGTCTTCCGGGTAGATAATCGTCGTCCATGAGACGACGCGGTTGAGCAAACCTTCGCCTGCCGTAACTTTAGTGCCTAAAGGCAGTGCGAGTTTCCGAACATCTTCAACCGTTACGCGATGATTTGCTTCAACCATGATACGCCAATCGAGGAAGTTAGGATAATTTGAACAAGGTTAGACAACATGCACAACTTCCTCCGCATTGAAATAGCGCATTTCTGCCTAATTGTCAAGCTGTCATTGTGCGAGTCGTGAAAACGCTCATTCAAATTCGCTCTTACGTCTCGTTTGTGATAACCCCCACAATAATCACCAGCGCAAACACGATCAGCGCCACTCCCAAAAAGTTGCTGTTGGGATCAACTTCATAACTGTAGAATGCCAGCAGCGCCATCACCGCGCCACCTACCCATGTCATCGGACCGACACGCCACCGTCGGCTGTATTGATAGAAACCGGAGCCGATCAAAATCACAGCGCCCGCCGCGGGAACTATCCAATTCGGGATTTCCTGATCTTCCGGCAGAAGCGAAAGCACCGCGAAAACCAAGACAAGCAGCGCCCACGTGATGCGTTCGACCTTCGCTTCCCTGTCGCTTTTTCCGCGCCGTGGGTACTGTGCGTCATCACGAATGCCGTCATGGTCACGGTCATAGCTGGAACTGCGGTAATTTCTGCGTGCCATTCCAAATAATCCTTTTTTGAATGCGTCAATCTTGAAACTGATCGTAAGTTTAACATGCTTCAAGCGTACAGGCAGTATAATGGCGGGGCTTTCTTGACGACGGGGACACATCGAATGAAACGCATAGGCATACTCACCGGGGGCGGTGATGCCCCGGGATTGAACGCAGTCATTCGCTCAGTTGTACTTACGGCGAAAAATCGCTGCGGATGGGATGTGCTTGGTATCCGGCAGGGGTATGACGGACTTCTTGCTGGCGGACCAACCGTGCCCCTTCACGAATCGACAGTGCGCGATTTGCTGGCGCGCGGCGGCACTATGCTTGGCGCAGTCAATCGCGGAAATCCCTTTGTGCGGGCAGTCGATAACCCCGATGGTACTGTCGATTATGTCGATGTTTCCGCAGAAGTCCTTATCCGCATGGAAGAACTTGAACTGGACGCGCTTATCGTCGCGGGCGGCGATGGCACAATGGCGATTGCCGAAAAATTGGTTGCGTTGGGCGCGAAAATTGTCGGTGTGCCAAAGACCATTGATAACGATCTCGCACAAACCGATGTAACCTTTGGATTCGATACGGCGATTTTGACAGCCACCGAAGCCCTCGATAAACTGCAAACGACAGCCGAAAGCCATCATCGCGTCATGGTGCTGGAAGTAATGGGGCGCAACACGGGCTGGATCGCCCTCAAATCTGGTGTCGCGGGCGGCGCGGATGCAATTCTCATCCCGGAAATCCCCTTCGATATTGGCGTAGTCTGCGACAAGATCGTGTCTACCCGCGAAGCGGGACGGCGCTACAGCCTTATCGTCATTGCTGAAGGCGCAGCGCCAATTGGCGGATCACAAGAGTTTTACATCAAAGGGCAGGGGTTAATGCAGGGACGGCTCGGCGGCATCGGCTACATGGTCGGCAACATGATCGCAGATTGTGTCGGCGCGGATGTGCGCGTCACCGTCTTAGGACATTTGCAGCGCGGCGGCGCTCCCACACCCCATGATCGCTGGTTAGCGACTCAATTTGGCGCGGCAGGCGTTCGCTTAGTTCAAGAAGAAAAATGGGGTCACATGGTCGCGCTGCACGGCACAAAGATCGTATCCGTGCCTTTCAGCGAAGCGATTCGCCTCAAAACTATCGATCCCAACGGCGAAGAAGTCCGCATGGCGCGCGATTTGGGGATTGTGTTCGGCTAATTGAGAAAGATTCACCGCGTAGGAAACGAAAATCGCGGTGAATCTTCGCGTTCATTTACGGGAGCTGCGGAGGACGTTCGCGGATCAAACGCATGTATGCGCCAACCCACGTATCTTCTTTGCGAGTCAGCTTAGTGATCTTGATGTCATTGAAGTACGGCAGCATCTTGACGAGCATCATCGGCAGCTTATCCCATGCATCCGCGAAGATGAGCGCGGCGAGTTCATCCGCAATTTTGCCGGGCCACGCCCACCGCTGACGCAGTTCATCCGCTTTCATCCAGTAATCGCGTTTTTCCCACGCTTGCGCGGAAGCCTCGATGCCTTCGTCAATCTCGCGCAGTGAAAATACTACTGTCGCCAAGAAGTCTTTCGCTTCGTCATCAATTTCCGGCTTTTGACTCAACAGGCGCAGCATTTCCGCGCAGGTACGCATTAACTGCGTCCGTTGTTTGCCTGCGCTGTCTGGGTTGATTACTCGTCCCATTCATTCCTCTCCTCAAGCAGAGATTAGGCTTCAGTTCATGTTAGCTGTGGATTGGGCGAATACCTTTGTAAACCACACGCCCACCGCTCAGCGTCTTTAGGATCACGTCGGCGGATTTGCCTGTCGCCTCCGCCAGTTCGCGCGGACTCAGGGGTTGATTGTTATTGGCGAGAAACACCCGAAATATGCTGTCCACCAGCGATGTGTGCGGATTGATGAAATTCGGGTCTTTCGCCGCCGTCTGTATGGCGACCCCGATCTCGTCCAACTGGAAAACTTCACCCGTATCCGGGTCAATATAGTCAACCTGTGTTCCGCTGGGGTTCTGGCTGATGCGTTCGCGCAGTTCCGGCGATAGATGACTCAGTTTGTAAATTCGCAAGTCTTCATCAGACTTTTCCCACCAACTGTAGTCGATATGAAACTTAGTATCGATAGTTGGCTTAAAGAGCGTACTCGGCTTGGGGGGCTGCATGATGACAGACTCCTAATTCGCGCTTAATTTCCAGTAATTGTTCCCCACATATTCAAAGTCTGGGCTGTTCACCATCGCCACAAAAATCGGTCCGGGGGGACACCGCCGCATCACATTGACGGCACTGTATAGGGTTTTGCCATGCACCGCGTTTTGTGGGGCAGTCCGGCTAAGTTCGGCAAGGATAGTACGCACAATCGATGTCAAGCTGCGCCGGCTTTGCTGCGCGCTTTGGAATAATGCATCTACTGCGCCTAAATCATCCGCGCCAAGCAGCATCAATTCATCGAAGCTCGCTCCAATCGCCCGTTTTTGATCTTCAAAAGCAATCTGGTTGTCTTTTGGGGTGATGATTCGTACCCATTCTGTGCGGGGTTTGTAAGCATTGAAGTCGATGACAAGTTTGCCGGGGTCTTCTTCACTGTGTCGAATTGAGATTCGTGCCCCGACGGGGAGCTTGTGCTTGCGATAAAGTGCGCCCAACCCAAATACAAATCGCTCTTTGCGGACTACCCACCCGACATATTCTTCGCCGTCTTGCCCATCCACCAGTGATACGTAAATGCGGGGCGTGCGCCGTGCCGTGGGGAAGATGTGCCGCATCTTCGCGTTCAACGGCAGAGTACCCATGCGCCTGTGTGGGTAATTGAGCGTAATACTGACCTGCTGTGCGCTTGCTTCTTCATCAGGGTCGGGTAAATCTGACCACTCATCGTCAATTTCCTGCACAAGCGCCTTCATCTCCGGTGTGAGCAGGCTTTCATCAAACTCAATCGGCGTGTATACGAGCATTGGCGGTGTGGCGGTCAACTCTGACGGTTCTAAACGTCGCAAATACCACAATACACGATCCAAAGGCCCTACTTCATCGAAGCGGTTATCTTTAGAGAGCGCGTAATTCATGCTGAAAATCTGAAGGGCTTCTGGCGCATTTCCTAATCCGCCAATCTGCTCCAGAATCTCGCTCGTAGTTAGCGGACCCCCTTCGTTAATGTCCAACACAGCTTCAGCAAGGTTCAAATGTCCAATGTTGACATCCAGAATCAAGCTGCGCGGAAACCACGTTCCCGTAAGCGGCACAAGATCGTCATCGTTGGCAAGCGCAGTGCCCACTTTGGCGATGATTTCGTCGCCAAAACGCGCCAATATTTCGTCCACACTCAACGTCGAACGCCCCGGCAAATGGGACGCACTGTCGCCGTTTTGCGCCAATGTCGAAAGTTTGTGCGGCGTTTGCAAATTGAACGCGAATTCGCGCGGCGCGCTCCCTTCCCCATCCTCAAACTGCACCGCCATCACATTGAACGGACCGTAATTCTCGCCAACCCCCGCGCGAGTACTCGTTACGATACCAATTGCGTAATTCAACGCCGGAAACATGACTTTCTGCTCGACTTCATAACTGTCGGCGGGATTATAAACGCGCACACCTTCAAATTTAGCTTCAAGGTCTGCGGCTTCTTGTGCTAGTTTGCGCTCGACAAGTGCGCGGGCGAGGGTGTCTGTTCGGAGGGGGACTTCGCCATCTAACAGCAGCCCCGTTAAGAACTCTATGTCGTCTTCTGTGACCGTGAAGGTCTGCGCCCAGTGATAGACCGGCATCATAGGTCAACCACCTCCGATGATTGATATACACATAAGGGAGAAATTCAAAAAAACCAACACACATGAAAGGAAGTGAATGCAGTTTTAGTTCGTTTTGGGTGCAACATTGATGGAGCGTAATAGGTTAATGTTTAGAGAAACTTCAGAAAAACGTGATATTTACGCATAAACACAATTCAAAATTATACTTGACCCAAACCTCAATCTGCAAGCGTTGGGTTGACCATGCCCAAGCGCGCGTTTATACTTGTATCTTACGTATCATCCGTTTTTCACTTAGGAATGAAGGTCTGTCATGGCAACCAAGCGCACTTACCAGCCGAAAATTCGGCGTCGTCAGCGCGTGCATGGCTTCCGTCAGCGCATGGCAACCGCCAATGGACGCAAGGTGCTTAAGCGCCGTCGTCTGCGCGGTCGTCACGAATTGTCGGTTACGCCCCGCCACGTGAAGAAGGTCAACTGGAAAGCATAACTTTCCATCCTAAACGATGCAGAGGCGCTACCGGCTGACTCGCAGCGAAGATTTTGAACGGATGCGAACCTATGGGCGTGGTGTTTCTCACCGGTACATGGTGCTGAACACCGCCCCCAACGCGCTAGACTACAATCGCTATGGCTTTATTGTTAGCAAACGATTGGGAAAGGCTGTTGTGCGTAACCGTGTCAAACGGCTGCTCCGCGAAGCTGTGCGCCTCCAGCATTCCCATCTCAAGCACGGTTTTGACGTGGTTATCGTCGCGCGTATGCCTGTGGTTGGGCAACCTTTTGAGGTGGTGTTTCGTACTGTAAGTGATTTGTTCCGTCAAGCTGGTATTGTGGATGTGTGAAAGGCGCTGCTGACTATGAAAGCCCTTGCCTTGGCGCTCATACGCTTCTACAAGCGTTTTCTGTCTCCGCTGCTTCCTTCTGCGTGCCGCTTTGAACCAACGTGTTCGGTGTATACCTATCAAGCCATCGAAAAGTACGGCGTGCTTAAAGGCGGCTGGATGGGGATTCGACGCATTGGTCGCTGCCATCCCTTCCATCCCGGCGGATACGATCCTGTTCCATAGTTGCCTACCCATGTGGTGAGGAGAGCTGGTTTGGAAGGTGCAGTTTTGAAGGTGTCACGTTTACGTCCCGCTTCTTGGTCTATCAAGAAGTCTCGTTTTTGGGCTGTCGCCACCGTGGCGATTTTGCTCATTTTTGCGCTCACCGCGTGTGTTGGTGCCCCCACAGAACCCAATTGGGCTGAACTCAGTGTTCTTGACGGCAATCTGTTCGTCGCCTTTAGTCACAACTTGGTCATGCTCGAACCCAATGACGGTTCGTTCGTGAATTTGTATAACGAACAAGGCAATTTGCGTACCGCTGATAACGGCGATCCCCTCACATGGAATGTCTCCGTTTCCGGTCAGAATATGCGCTTCTATACCGATCCATTGGTAACATCTGAGAACACCCTGCTTGCCCTGTCTTATGATCGTAAGCTGTTTGAAATCGAAATCGACGCTGCCCGCCTTCAAGATTCGGCGGGACGTGATATTGCGGGGCATACCGTCGCTAATGCTGTAGTCGATGGCACACGCATGTATGTGCCTCTCACTGAAAAAGACTTGATCGCTTACGACGTTGAAACGCTCGACGTGCTGTGGCGATTTGAAACCGAACGCGGCGTGTGGGCTTCGCCGCTGCTGGTCGATGGCATTCTCTACGTCGCATCTATGGATCATTCGCTCTATGCCGTCAATGCCGAAACGGGCGCGCTCATCTGGGAACGCGCATTGGAAGGCGCATTGGCAGCGACACCAACACTGTACAATGACCATTTGTATGTCGGCAGCTTTGCGCGGCGGATTTATCAAATTTCGTTGGATGGCGAAGTCGTGCAAAACTATGCCACCAATGAATGGGTGTGGAGTTCGCCTGTCATCGTCGATGATACCCTCTATACCGCCGATTTGGGCGGGTGGGTGTATGCCCTTGACCTCAGTGATGGGCAAATGCGGGAACTATGGAAACGTCAAGCTGCTACCCGCGCTATTCGCCCATCCCCGCTTGTTACACAAGATCATGTTGTGGTTGGCTCTCGTGACCACTTTGTGTATTGGCTTGACCGCGCGACGGGCGAAACAGTCGTCCGTCACGAAGTTCCAGCCGAAATTTTGGCGGAACTGCTGCTGCTGGAGCCGAGTGAAACCATCAATATCGCTGAACCGCTGGTGATTGTTGCCACCCAAGCGCGCGATAATCTGGTGTTTGCCTTTCCCGCAGATGGCAATTCCCAACCTAGTTGGAAGTTCCCGCGCTAGGGCTGCGGGGCGGTTATAGGGAGCGCACTATCGCATGGATATCATCCTAAATTTGTTCGTCACGCTGCTGACGTTTCTCTACCGTGTATTTGCCAACGATATGGTGCTGGCAATCGCGGTCTTTACTGTCATCGTTCGTTTGGTTACCTACCCACTCACCATTTCTCAGCAGCGGTCCACCCGGGCGATGCAGCAGCTTCAACCGGAAATCAAGCGCCTGCAAGAAAAGTACAAAGGTGACCGCGAAAAGCTCTCGCAGGAACAGATGCAGCTTTACCGTGAATACGGTATCAACCCGCTTGGCGGATGTTTACCGCTGCTCATTCAGTTCCCAATCTTTATCGCCCTCTATTCGGCAATTAACATGGCGCTTGCTGCCACGCCAACCCAAATGTTGGATACAGCCGGACGACTGCTCATTCCCGGTTTCGATAACGTGATCCCGCTCAACAATCGCTGGTTGGGCATGGATTTGACCCTGCCTCCCGATTTGACTGCCATTGGCACCAGCATCGAATCGCTGCTGCCCGTTATCCTCATCGGCTTGGTCGGCTTGACAACCTATATTCAGTTCAAAGTCACCATGCCCAAGCCGCAGCCCAATGCTGATGGCAAACCGGATCAAGCACAGGCGATGTCGCAGTCAATGGGGACAATCATGCCCATCATGTACACCTTCTTCGCGCTTCAATTTTCGGTGGGCTTGTCGATTTACTTCATCGTGTCCAACATTATCGGTATTTTGCAGTATCGCTTGATGGCAAATCGAACCCCTGAGCCGCTCAAAGTGCCCGCATCAGGCGCTGTTGTCGTCGATGGCAAAGCAAAAAGCGGCACCAGCGTAAAGTCGAGCGCCAAACCAGCGCCAAAGGCAACCAAAGCCAAGTAGTGCTCGTGCCGCCGCACATCGTAGATCAGACTGTCTGGCGTGGGGGTAGACTCTGCGCCAGTTCTCTTTATGTGAGGGAATTATATGGAACCTAATTTTATTGAAATGACGGGGGAAACCGTTGAAGAGGCGATAGCCAAAGGCTTGGAAGAACTTGGCGTTAGCCCTGCACAGGTGATGATCGAAGTGCTGGATGAACCCAGCGAAGCGATGTTTGGCAGTGCGCCGCGTCTCGCGCGGGTCCGCTTACAGTTGATGGGGGGTCGCCCTGCTTCATCGCCAGCCACATTCATTCCTTCACCACCAGCACAAGATGACCTTCACGAAATGGTGTATGGAGATGAAGATGCTCCGTACAGCGAGCCTCCCCACAAACAGCAGGGCAGTCCTCCGCCAAAACGTGACGAAGCGCCACGCCGCGAACCACGCGCTGACAGAACCGCAGAAGGTCGGCGTGGAGATCGGGATCGTGGACAAGGCGAACGCGGTGATCGCGGACAGCGTCAGCGTGATGCGCGCGGCGAACGTCCCCCGCGCGAGAGCAGCAGGGCCGCGGATCGTGAGCGCAAACCCGTTTTTGAAGTCGATATTGACGACAAAGACGAAGAACTCCCCATCCTCTACCAACCCGATGAAGTCCCCGAAAGCGAACAAGACGAAGAAGCTCAGGTGAGCAAGGTTGTTCTCAACGAAATCCTTGAGCGCATGGGCGTTCGCGCCCAAGTGTTTGTGCTGCGCGCCCAGCCCGGTGAAGACGGCGGAAAATCCCCGTGGGTGTTGGATATTGGCAACGGACGCAACCTCTCTCGTTTGATTGGTCGGCGTGGCGAAACGCTGGCATCCCTCCAGTATTTGACACGCCTCGTCGCCAGCCGCGAACTTCAGCGCCGCGTTGATATTGTCGTCGATGTCGAAAGTTACAAAGTCAAGCGTGCGGGGACTTTGCACAGCTTGGCGCTGCGTATGGCATCCGAAGCCATCGCGCAGAAGCGTACCATCACGCTTGAGCCTATGCCTCCGCACGAACGCCGCATCATCCATTTGGCGCTGCGTGGGCGCACCGATGTGACAACCAAGAGTTTGGGCGAAGGTTCAGCGCGTAAAGTGACGATTATTCCCCAGAGCGACAGCGAATGACGACTATCCCCGATTACTTGTTGATCGGTCACATGACAGCAGACCTCACCCCCGGCGGACGTGTGCCGGGGGGAACGGTGAGCTACGCCGCGCGTACAGCAGCGGCATTTGGCATCAACGTAGGGCTGCTCACCAGCGCCGAAAATAACGAACCCCTGCTCTCGGCAGTGACTCCTTATGCCGATACCGTTTCCATTCCGGCAGAAGAAACCACCACCTACGAAAACATCTATCTGCCAACAGGTCGCGTGCAGTATGTGCGCGGAGTCGCCGCGCGTTTGAGCGCCAAAGACATTCCCGCGCATTTTGCCGCCGCGCCGCTGGTCCATCTCGCGCCAATTGCGGGCGAACTCGATAACGATATTGCCCAGCCGTTCAAAGGCGCGACTGTTCTGCTCACGTTGCAAGGATGGCTTCGCCGTTGGGATGCTAATGGACGTGTGCATTTCAAACGCTGGTTTGAACCGGAAACCCTCAAGCACATCGACATTGTGGTGTTCAGCGAAGAAGACATCGTTGAATCGCCCGATATGGAAGCCGCATTCGCCAGCGCGGTCAAGCATTTATTCGTCACCCGTGCGGAAAAAGGCGGCACCTATTATCACAATGGCGTGCCAACCCCTTACACCACGCCCGCAGTCGAATTAGTTCACCCAACCGGTGCAGGCGATGTGTTCGCCGCCGCTCTGCTGGCAAGTTTGCCCATATTCAATCAGGATATTTTCAAAGCCACGACAGTTGCGGCGCGCCTTGCTGCCATTTCCGTGACGCGCTTCGGGTTGGAAAGTGCGCCCACCCCCGACGAAGTAAACGCCGCGATTGCCTACGTCAAGGAGCATGGCGGTGACGCATTCGAGTAGGGGCGTTGATCTCATTCTTTACGGCGGCGAAATTCGCACCCTTGATCCGTCAAATCCGCGCGCATCTGCTGTTGCCATCCGTGATGGTCGAATTATCGCCGTCGGAAATGATGACGTAATCCGCGCGCTTGCCGATTCCGCCACACAACTTGAATCCTTAAACGGGTGCTTCGTCCTGCCCGGTTTGACCGACGCGCATATTCATCTACAAGGCACCACCGAACTGCTCCACCAAATCGATTTGTTCGATGTGCCAAGCAAACACGAAGCCCTCCGCCGTGTCGCTGACCACGCAAAAACACTCCCTGAAGGCACATGGATACAAGGCAGCGGTTGGTGGCAAGATCGTTGGGACGATAAACAGTTCCCCACCGCTGCCGATCTGGACTCAGTTGTGCCGCATCATCCGGTATATCTTCGCACACGCAGTGGGCACGCGGCATGGGTGAACACTCTCGCGTTAAATATCGCCGGAATTGACCGTGATACCCCCGATCCAGCAGGCGGGCAAATCCTGCGCGACGAACATGGCGATGCGACGGGTATTCTGCTGGAATGGGCGGCAATGGATTTGGTCAAAAACACAATCCCCCCGCTGACCGCCGCCCAGCTTGCCGAACAGCTCAAACGCACGCAAAATCATTTGCTCAAACATGGATTAACGGCTGTTCATGATTTCGACGATCAAATTGTGCTGAAAGCGTTGCAGATTTTGCGTGAGCAGGGCGAACTCCATCTTCGAGTCCACAAGCACATCAACAAGAAATTTCTCGCGTCGGCGCTCGATATGGGCTTACATTTTGGGTTTGGCGATGATTGGCTGCGGATCGGCGCGCTTAAGCTGTTTGCTGATGGCGCGCTTGGACCGCACACCGCGCTCATGCTCGAACCCTATCTCGATGCCCCGGCGAATTACGGGCTGATGGTCACGCCCAAAGATGAAATGATTGAGTTGATGTGTGCTGCCAGCCGCGCGGGATTGGCTTCGACGGTTCATGCGATTGGCGATAAGGCTGTACGCGATGTATTGGACGCTTACCAGACTGTCCGCGCCGACGAATCCGCGCGCGGCGTGCCGGCACATGCGCGCCGCCATCGCATCGAGCATGTCCAAATTATCCATCCCGACGATGTTAACCGCCTAGCCGAACTCTCCCTCATCGCCTCCATGCAGCCTATCCATGCTACCTCAGACTACGAAACGGCGGATCGCTGCTGGGGCGAACGGTCAGCATTTGCCTACAACCCGCGCCTTCAACTGGATCGCGGTGTTGTCGTCGCGTTTGGTTCAGACTCTCCTTATGACATACTTTCCCCGCAGCAAGGAATTTATGCTGCTGTTACGCGCCGCCGTTTAGATGGCTCACCCAGCGAATCAGGCTGGTATCCACAAGCGCGGATTTCGCTTGAGGAGGCGCTGACCGCCTATACTTACGGCGCAGCATATGCGGCAGCACTCGAAGACCGCGCAGGCAAAATTGCGCCGGGGTGCTTTGCCGATCTCGCTGTGTTTGATCGTCCGTTCTTACAAGATGATCCGCGCTCCATCCTTGAGGCGCATTGGCTCGGAACGATGGTCGCTGGCGATTGGAAAGCCCGCGCAGATTAAGAGACCCACAAGATCGCATTTTTGTTGGGAGGGGTTTTGACCTCTCCGTATCTTGAGAAACCATTGGGGAGACGATATCGATGACCAACCGTCCCGGTATGCTGCTTGGCAGCACCGAATTCACTGTACAAAATGACATGCTTAAAGTAGGCGATCCCGCGCCGAATTTTCGCCTTACAGCGAACAATTGGCAGACCAAAACCCTTGCCGACTATGACGGCAAGATCAAAATCATCAGCGTCGTTCCATCGCTCGATACCCGCGTGTGTGCCACACAAACACGCCGATTTAATCAAGAAGCCGCCAATTTAAGCGATGATATAGTGGTCCTCACCGTCAGCGCCGACTTGCCTTACGCTCAGCGCCGTTGGTGCGCTGCTGAAGGCATTGAACGTGTCGAAACGCTCTCCGACCACAAAGATATGAATTTCAGCGATGCCTATGGCGTGCATGTCCTTGATCTACGTATCACACAGCGCGCCTGCTTTGTGCTGGATCGCAGCAACGTTGTGCAGTACGCGGAATACGTTTACAAAATGGGCGACGAACCCACCTATGAGGCGGCACTCGCCAAAGCCCGCGAACTCGTCTAAAGCGTGAATCTTTATTCGTGATTCGCTTTCGCGTGTGCTATCCTCATTTAAAACTATTCAAATGCTGAAAGGGATTTCGATGACGGACATTCGGATTGAACGTTTAGCCGATGTGTTGGTGAATTATTCGACCAGTGTGCAGCCCGGCGAATGGGTGGGTATTTTAGGCGATGTCGCGGCGCTTCCGTTGGTGCGCGCGGTTTATACGGCAGTCGTCAAGGCGGGTGGAAACCCATCGCTCATGTTAGGCGATGAGTACATGACGCGCGAATTCTACCGCCACGCCAACGATGATCAAATTGCATGGCTTGACCCCAGCTTGAACAAATATTATGACGAAGCCGATGTGTATATTCGCGTGGGTGCGTTAACCAATACCCGCGCATCAACCAATATCGATCCGAAGCGGATGCAGAGTGTGCAAAAGGCGCGCCGTTCATGGCTTGATACCCGGATGCGCCGTGCTGCTGAAGGCAAAATGAAATGGGTGGGAACACTGTTTCCAACCGAAGGCTCAGCGCAAGAAGCGGGCATGAGCCTCGAAGAATACGAAGATTTTGTCTACGGCGCGACCTTCGCCAACCTCCCAGACCCCGTCGCGGAATGGCGCAAAATGGGGGTGGAGCAAGACAAAAAGATCGATTGGCTCAAAGGCAAAAAGCACATCGAACTGCATGGGCCAAACATCGATCTCAAACTCTCAATTGCAGGGCGTGTGTTCATCAATGCGTGCGGTTTACGCAACATGCCCGATGGCGAAATTTTCACCGGTCCCGTCGAAGATTCCGTCAATGGGTGGGTGCGCTTTAGTTATCCATCCATTTTGCAAGGACAGTCCGTCGAAGGCATTGAACTCAAGTTTGAAAATGGGCGCGTGGTCGAAGCCAGCGCCAAGAAGAACGAAGCTTTGCTGTTCGCACAGTTAGACGCGGATGCAGGTTCACGCTATCTAGGCGAATTCGCTATCGGCACAAACTTCGGCATCGATAAGTTTACAGGCAGCATTTTGTTCGATGAAAAGATCGGCGGGACGATCCATATGGCAGTCGGCGCGGGTTATCCCGACACAGGCAGCAAGAATACCAGCACCATCCACTGGGATATGATCTGCGACATGCGTACCGACAGCACCATTCACGTTGATGGCGATCTGTTCTACAAGAACGGTCAGTTCGTCGTCTAGGTTGTAAATACAAACGGGCTTGCCGTGTCAGGGCAAGCCCGCATTTGCAGAAACCAACTTCTCAACTCTTCCTCAACTCTTAAGAGGAGCAAGTCGGACATCAAAGGACACGGACGACAATGCTTCGCCATCACCTTAAGGTTAGCCCATCAAATCGCTCTGTGGTTCTTTGTCCGCCAATACCTGCTTCAGCTCGATGATCTGGTCACGCAGCAGCGCCGCCTTCTCGAATTCCAGCGTCCGCGCCGCGTTCTTCATTTCCTGCTCCAAGTCCTTGATCATCTTATGCAGTTGATCTTTCGGCAGCAGCGTCACCCCAACTTGACCCGCGGCGCTTTCTTGCGCTTCTTCCGTCACCTGCGCTCTGATGCGATCTGTCAGGTCACGCACCTGCTTGACGATCTGTGTCGGTGTGATCCCGTGCGCCTCGTTATACTGCATCTGAATTGTTCGTCGGCGGTTTGTCTCATCTATGGCACGCCGCATCGAATCGGTCATTGTGTCCGCATATAAAATCACCTGCCCTTCGACATGCCGCGCCGCCCGCCCGATGGTCTGAATCAAGGCTTGCTCACTTCGCAAGAAACCTTCTTTATCCGCATCAAGGATCGCCACAAGCGATACTTCCGGGAGGTCAATCCCTTCACGCAGCAGGTTGATCCCCACGACAGCATCATATACGCCCATTCGCAGGTCGCGCAGAATTTCGATACGCTCGATAGTCTGCACTTCCGCGTGTAAGTAGTGCGCGCGTATACCGTTCTCATTGATATACCCCGCGAGTTCTTCTGCCATGCGCTGCGTGAACGTGGTCACGAGCGTGCGCTGTCCACGCTTCACCCGCAGCGCGATCTCTTGCAGCAGGTCGTCAATCTGTCCCTTCGTTGGGCGCACCGTCACTTCAGGATCGAGAATCCCCGTCGGGCGAATAATCTGCTGTACGATACGTTCGCTCTTTTTCCGCTCATACGGTCCCGGTGTCGCGGATGTGTAAATCACCTGATTGATGCGTTCTTCAAATTCTTCAAACTTGAGCGGGCGGTTATCGACGGCGCTCGGCAAACGGAAGCCATACTCTACCAGCGTCGATTTGCGCGAACGGTCACCGTTGTACATGCCGTTCAACTGTGGGATCGTCATGTGGCTCTCGTCAATAACCAGCAGATAGTCTTTCGGGAAGTAATCCACTAACGTCCACGGTGGGCTTCCCGCTGGACGCTGTTCCAGATGGCGCGAATAATTCTCAATGCCCGATGTGAACCCCATCTCGCGCAGCATCTCAAGGTCATAGCGCGTCCGCTGTTCAATGCGCTGCGCCTCAACGAGTTTGCCTTCACGCTTAAATTGGTTGATCTGCGCTTCCAGTTCCTGCTCAATATCGTGCAGTGCCTTCTGCATCTTTTCTTGGTCCGCCATAAACTGTGCAGCGGGAAAGAACACCATCACTTCATGCTGCGCCAGTAGTTCACCCGTAAGTGGGTCAAACTGCACGATACGTTCAATCTCATCCCCAAATAACGTTACCCGATACGCCGACTCTTCGTAAGGCGGACGAATTTCCAACACATCGCCGCGCGCGCGAAACGTGCCCGGCGCGAGATCAGCATCGCTGCGTGTGTACTGAAGCTGCACCAGCTTGCGAAGCATCGCTTCGCGTCGAACTTCGCTGCCCACACGCGCCTCAAGGATCGCCGCGCCCCATGTCTGCGGGTCACCTGTGCCATAGATACACGACACCGACGCGACGATGATCACATCACGTCGCGAAAGCAGTGCGGCTTTCGACGCGATGCGTAAGCGTTCGATCTGCTCGTTAATCTCCGTTTGCTTCTCGATGAACAGGTCAAAGCGCGGCACATACGACTCGGGTTGATAGAAGTCGTAGTAGCTCACATAGTACTCCACCGCGTTGCGTGGGAAGAAATCTTTGAACTCGGCGTATAACTGCGCGGCAAGTGTTTTGTTATGGGCAAGGATGAGGGTGGGCTTTTGCGTCTGCTGGATGATGTTGGCGATAGCATATGTCTTGCCTGTACCTGTCGCGCCTAGCAAGGTTTGGTGCTTAAAACCCTGCTCAATGCCATCGACAAGTTCGGCAATCGCCTGTGGCTGATCGCCTGTCGGTTTGAACTCGGAAACCAACTCAAAACGGGGCATGGAAAGTCGCTTTCTACAGAACGCGGGTTCTAGACAGTATATCGCAAATCAGGCTGACTTTCATCGTTGAGGACGGGTACTTCGGTGTTTAACTGCGTTTGGAGTGTATGTAGGTTTGGATTATGATGTGACTGATGTAGGACTAGAACTAAATGTTGTAAACCTCATTTTTGTGAATGGAAGTACCTCATGACCTCTTTCTCTCGCACACTGGCAACTGTATCACGTGGATTAGATCGTTCTTCGCCCCCAATGCGGTTATTCGAAAAAGCGAAGCGCTTCGGCATCTGGAATCCAAGCGAAATCGACTTCACGCAGGATCGGCAGGACTGGTTGAAACTATCAGCGCCAGAACAGGACGTAATTTTGCGCTTGACGACGCTGTTTCAAGGCGGCGAAGAAGCTGTTACGCTTGATTTGCTGCCACTAATCATGACAGTTGCGCGTGAAGGTCGCATCGAAGAAGAGATGTATCTGACCACATTTTTGTGGGAAGAAGCCAAGCACACTGATTTCTTTCGCCGCTTCTTGGACGAAGTGACCGGACAATCAAGCGACCTCTCACGCTATCGTACACCGAACTATGCCGCGATTTTCGATGAGGCGCTGCCGAATGCGCTTAATCGTCTTGCTGTTGATCCGTCACCGGAAGCACAGGTGCGGGCATCTGTGACTTACAACATGATAGTCGAAGGCGTGCTGGCGGAGACAGGCTATCACGCCTATCACATGATGTTGGCGCGCAATCATCTGATGCCGGGTCAGCTTCAAGGCGTAATGCTGCTCAAACAAGATGAGTCTCGACATATCGCATATGGGATCTACTTGATCTCGCGGCTGATGGCGGAACATCCGCACTTGTGGAACGTTGCCGAAGAAACCATGAACACGCTGCTGATGCCTGCGCTTGGCGTGATCACAGAAATCTTTGCGCTGTATGATCCCGTGCCGTTCGGCTTAAGCGTGGACGAATTCGCCATGTATGCGACGATGCAGTATCAAAAACGTTATGCGCGTCTGGAAGCCGCGCGCGGCGCGTCATTAGACGCGGTGCTTGAAGCCACCCATACGGCAATCAACAACGATGATGCGTAATTCATCGCCCAAAAGTTCGTGTCAATTTCCATTAAAGCGACGATCTAACCGTTGACACCCCCTCCTTCGCGTGATAGTATTCCAATCACAACGCGATGCGGGGTAGAGCAGAGGTAGCTCGTCAGGCTCAAGACGCGAAATAGACGCAAACTCGACGACACACACCGTTGTGTGCGTTGAAGGTCTAAATCGCAATGGGCAGTATGGACGGAAACGTTCATACGTCACCTGCCAAATTCGGGGAAACCGTTTACGGGGTAATCCCGAGCCAAGCCCTAGCAATAGGGAAGGTGTAGAGACTAGAGGGCAGGCACCTAAGCAGCGAAAGCTGTATGGTGAAAGGATAGTCCAGACCACGAACCGCAAGGGCGGCGAAAGCCGAAGTGGTATGCATAACCTGAAGGCCGTAGGTTCGAGTCCTACCCCCGCTACTCAAGCAAGGCGCACAAAATTTGTGTGCCTTGTTGGTTAATTAGGTGATGTAACTCAGTCGGTTAGAGTACCTCACTCATAATGAGGGTGTCGCGTGTTCGAGTCACGCCATCACCACAGAAGCCACATAGCATAATGTGGCTTTTTTGTTGCTTGTATTCTGAACAAGCGGCTATAATTCCTGTGTACATAGGAGGATACTTCATGGCTAACAAGACTATACGTGAACAAGCGCGAGAACTACGTTCGCAGGGAAATTCCATGACTGAAATTGCGTCACAGCTTAATGTGTCGAAAGGCTCAGTTAGTTTGTGGACGCGAGACATACAACTGACCGAAGCCCAACAAGACCGAATGATTCAACGCCAAAAAATAAATCGTGGGCAAATAATCGGTAGCCAGAAGAATCGCGAAAAAGGTGCAAGGATTCGCACCCAATATCAACAAGAAGGGCGCGAACAAGCGCGTCTGATGCGACCTTTGCACCTTGCTGGTTGTATGCTTTATTGGGCGGAGGGCGCGAAAGCCCGAAATGTACTTGCTTTCGTAAATTCAGATACAGAGATGATGCAATTTTTCGTTCGCTTTTTGAAGCAAGAGATGAATATTCCAGGTGAACGCATGTCTATGTATATTCATTGTCACTCAACTGATCCTGTGGAAATCGAGCGTGTTAAAACCTATTGGATACAATCTCTTGATCTGCCCCAAAGCTCTATGCGAAAAGTATTGCATAAACAAGGAAGCCAGATACAGAGAAGCATACTTCCGAATGGAGTGTGTCGGATTCAAGTGTACAACTCACAGCTCGTTCAACACATCTACGGCGCAATTCAGGAATACACCGGACTCGACAAGCCCGAATGGTTGTACATGGACAAAGCCAGCAAACGCTAACTTTCTAGCGCGATCAAATCGTCCCATGTTTCGCGGCGGCGAGAGATGCGCCAGCTTTCGCCATCCGCGCTGACCACCACTTCAGCGGGGCGCGGGCGAGCGTTGTAATTGCTCGCCATGACCATCCCATACGCGCCCGCGTCAAGGATCGCCAGCGGCTCACCTTCTACAACATTCGGCAGCGACACATCCCGTCGAAATACATCCGTACTTTCGCAGATGGGACCCACAACCGTCACCGGTTTGAGTTCCTCATCGCGCTTGAACAGCGGCACAATCTCGTGATGCGACTCGTACAACATGGGACGGATGAGTTCGGTCATCCCCGCATCAACGATCACAAACGTCTGGTCATCGTGCGATTTCGTATACAACACAGACGTGATCAGCACTCCCGCATCCGCCACAATCGAGCGTCCCGGCTCCAAAATAACCTGATACCCCTTCAGCACAGGCGCAAGTGCCGCTGCAAACGCATTCGCGGGTGGAAGTTCGTCATCGTTCCGATATGCAATCGGGAAGCCGCCGCCAATGTCAATCGTGTTCACAGATGGGTGCAGCTTGGCGATATTGACCGCAATTTGCACCGCTTGCACGGTTTCATCGACTTCGTGAAGCTGGCTGCCAATATGAACATGAATCCCCTCAAAGCGCAGATGTGGGCAGCGATCCGCATGGGTGAGTAGATCATCGACCACATCCGCCGATAAGCCGAATTTCGCGCCGCCGTGTCCTGTGGCAATGTGTGGGTGAGTTTTCGCCGCAACATTCGGATTCAGTCGCAGTGATACCCGCACTGCGCGACCAAATTCCGCCGCATACGTATTGAGATACAGGCACTCCGCGGCGTTTTCGACGTTGAACCAGCCGATCCCCTGTTCGACAGCATAGCGAAGATCGGCGGGTGTTTTGCCCACACCCGCGAACACGATGTTTTCCGGTTGTGCGCCCGCTTTCATGGCACAGAATATCTCGCCGCCGCTGACTGCATCAATGCCTGCGCCATCCATGATCAAGGTGCGGAGCAAATCGAGATTGCCATTCGCTTTGGCGCTGTAATGAATATGCGCGTCCAGTCCGTTTTGTTCAAATGCTGTGCGAATAGCGCGAAAATTTCCCAGCGCGCGTTTGAGGCTGTACACATAAACAGGCGTGCCAACACTGCGGGCAATTTCGGCAAGCGAAACCGAATCGCACACTAGTGCGCCATTTTCAAAGCGGATTGATGGGTTCAACATTGTGAGGGTTTTCTCAAGAATTGCTATACAACAGCGAATAACGGTTGATGTGAAGTACCAGCCATTGTATCCTGTAAAGATACCTATATGCCACAGATGGGGTGTAATCCACTTGGACGCGACTCCAACCGCTGCAACCAGCGACAAGACAGGCACGAAACTCGCGCTCATCTACGAATCCATTCGCCGCCGTGAATATGAACTGATCACCAAGCTGCTCGATGTGCTTCCGAAAGTCGAAGGCGTGGACGAAGAACGGGTCGCGCAGGTGCGCGATGCCCTGTTCCACGCCGATCATCCATACATGATTGTGTTCGTCGGACCGTTTAGCTCTGGCAAATCCAGCTTGATCAATGCCCTGCTCGGCAAGTCGGATTTACTCGCCGTTGGTCCTGTGCCGACGACAGATCGCATCAGCATTTTGCGCTATGGCGAAGAGCCAAACACCATGCGCGCGGGGGATGTAGATACCGTGTTTTATCCGTCGCCACTGCTGCAAAAAGTCAGCTTTGTCGATACACCGGGCTTGGAGTCGGTATTCCAGAAGCACGAAGAAACCACGCGCCGCTTTTTGCATCGCAGCGATACCGTGCTGCTCACCATGATGGCGACCCAAGCCATGACCGCGCGCAATCTCGAATACTTACGGATGCTGCGCGAATACGGCAAGAACGTAATCATTGTGCTGAATCAGGTCGATTTGCTTTCACCGGAAGAAGCCGAAACCGTGCGCCAGTATGTGCTGGATCAAAGTACGTCGCTGCTCGGCTTTAAGCCGGAAGTGTGGATGATGTCCGCACGCAAAGCGGCGGAAGCCCGCCGACCCGATGACAGCGTAGACGAATCGCTGTGGAAAGAAAGCGGATTGAATCAGTTGGAAGCCTACGTGGATCGTCAGCTCAGTGATGTAGCGCGCTTGCGCCAAAAACTTCAAACACCGCTGATGATCACGCAGAAAGTTCACCAAACGGCGCTCGATGTAGTGCGCGCTAATCAGGCGACGATGGACAAGTACCAGACCATCGGGCAAAACGTCGATCAGCAGTTGGACGCGCAAAAGCGCGAACAAGATCGCATCGTGCGCGAACTGAACGACGAGATCGCGGGTAAATTTGGCGAAACATCGATGCGTGGTGGAGAAGCTATCACTGATATTTTTAAGCTGTCGCGTGCGTTGGGATCAGTCGCGCGGGGAATGCTTGAATTGGTAGGGCTGGCACGTTTAGTGCGCGCGGGCAAAGACGGATCGTATGTGCGAACCGCGTTTGAATCGCGCCGCGCCTTTGAACCGATCAACGAACTGCCGCAAATTGTCGAAAAACTTGCACCGCGCTTAGAAGGCAAAGATGTTCAAGACATCGACAGCCTCGTGAAGTATGGCAAGCGTGAAATTGATGGGCTGCCAGCGCAAATTCGCGATAAAGTAATTGGTGAAATTGTCGCCCCCGTCGGGTATGACCGTTCCGCGCTTCAGTCGATTCGCGCTGATCTCGCGGCGATTGAATCCGAAGCTAAACAGGTTGAAACGGCGAAACTCGAAAGCGCGGTACGTAATACCTTGCTCTATCTTGGCGCGTATGAAGTGCTGGTGCTCATCATCGGCATCTTCGCGCTGGCGCTGGTGCAGCCGCCGCCCGGTCAAGAACTGCTTCCGTTCATCATGATCATCTTTATTCTGGCATTCGCGTTGATCGGTTTGCTCATCCTTCCGCTGCGAGGTCGCCAATTGGAAAATGCCTACACCAAACGGATGCTCACGCTTCAAGGTAAATACATCGAAGTGATCAACAAGGCGGCGAATAAGCAGATCACCTACGGCATGAATTTGCGCCGCGAATCTATCGCACCGCTGACGCGCTTGATCGAAGCGCAAACACGGATTCAAACCGAGCAGTTGAATCAACTGCAAGGGGTACAGCAAGAAATGACCGCCATCGAAGCGGAACTCACAGCTATGGGCAAGGGTTTCTTGGGATTGAGAGGCTAAGTTGGACGCGCCTATACACACGCCAGTACAAACACTCGACGGACCATTAGCGGCGCTGCGCGAATCAGAAATTCGCCTGCTCAACGAAATTGCAGCAACCCTTGCTGAAATTGGCGAAGCCGCCGATGACCGACAGCGATTGATCGATGTTGCCAACGACTTGCGCGATTTGTTCTTCTTGGTCGTCATCATTGGGGAATTCAACGCGGGCAAGTCGTCATTCATCAACGCGCTTCTGCAAGATGACGTGCTGCCGATGGGCATCACGCCGACGACGGAAGTGATCGAACTCATCAAGCACGGCGAAACAGCGGTCAAAAAACCCGAAGTGCGCCCCGATGGAATCCGTGTGTGGGCGCATCCCAACACAGGGGCTCCCGGTGTCGCGCTCGTTGATACGCCGGGGACGGGATCGGTCTTTCAGAAGCATGAAAAGATCGCCAAATCATTTCTGCATCGCAGCGACCTCGTGATTTTCGTCATTTCTGCCAAGCGCGCGCTTGCCGAAACCGAGCGCCTCTATCTCGAATTGGCGAAGAATTATGGCAAAAAGATCATCCTTGTCGTCAACCAAATCGACCTGCTTGCCCCGAACGAACAAGCCGAAGTTCGCCGCTTTGTCGAACGGCAGGTCAACGAACTGCTGGACATTCACCCGTTGATGTTTATGACCAGCGCAAAAACCGCCCTCAACAATCGCTCCACTCCCGGCGCGGATCAGGGGGGGATGGATGCCGTGCGCGCGCATTTGCGCGGGGTATTCAACGAAGCGCCGCCCGCCAAACAAAAACTCCTCTCCCAGCTTGATCTTGCTGATACCATCATCCAGCACCACATTGACACCGTAAAACGCAAGTCTGATGTGGTAGGGGTGGATACAAGTAAAGTCAAAGACATTCAAAGCGAACTCGCCAAACAATCACAGGGCTTAAGCGGGCAGCTTATTTCCGCGCGCGCTGATATTGACAAAGCCTTCGAGGGGATTCGTCAGCGCGGTTTGAATTTTATCAACACAAACTTGTCCATTCGCAAAATCGGGCGTTCCGTCAACCGTGAGGCGCTCCAAGCCGAATTTCAAGATGTGGTGATTGGGCGTTCGCTTCAAGACATCAACGAAGCCACAAGCACCTACATCAATGCACTCATCGACAACAGCCGCTTGTACTGGCGCGGCATTATTGACCGCTTAAACCAAGTGCGCGCGCAGATGGAACAGGAATCGACAGGTTTAGATGCGGGCGTATACGCGGAGCAGCGCGAGGCGCTTGAAGAAGCAATTCGCACCGCAGAAGGCGAACTTAAGTCGTATTCTAGTGGGCGGGTGATCGGTCAAATGGATGAAATGTTCCGCACCAACATCAGCGGCTTCACGACAGGTTTCATGACGGCGCTCGTTGGTGTAATCCTGACGATTGTCGCGCTGGCAACTCCCGGTCCGCTGGTTGGGGCAGGGGCGGCGGCGCTGGCGCTTCCAGTGGCGATCATTGGTGCGCCAATTGCCGTAATCGGCGGGTATGCTGCTTATCGCTACTACCGTCGTATCACCGACGAATCGCGTCGTGATTTCAACGCACGCATTGACCAACTGCAAAAGACTTATCATGACGCGCTTGACACGCTGACGCAGAAAGAAAGAGCGCGTTTGACGGGCTACGGAAATCAAGTGCTTACGCCAATCTTCAGCCGCTTGGATGTGCTTTCGCAGCGATACAGCACGCAGCAGTCCAGCCTGCGCGGTTATCAAGCCCAAATTGAAATGCTGCGACGGGGCATTGAGCAGAGCAAATAACGCACATTAGGAAGGCGGACAAACATGTTTGAAGTGATGCCGCTTGAGACTCAGTTCATTATCGGGCTGCAACTGATTCTGGCGGCACTTCTCAGCGGGATTATCGGTTCAGACCGTGAGCGTCACAATGGTGATGCGGGTCTACGCACACACATCCTTGTAGGTGTGGGATCGTGTTTATTCACCGCGCTTTCGATCAACGGATTCGTGGGCGGCGAAGGTACTGATCCGTCGCGTGTTGCGTCCCAGATTATCCCCGGCATTGGCTTTTTGGGCGCGGGCGCAATTCTTAAAGATGGAGTCAGCATTCGCGGGTTAACAACCGCCGCTAGCATTTGGGCAACAGCGGCGGTTGGCATGGCGATTGGGGTAGGCGCATGGCTGCTGGCGGTGATCGCTACGCTAGTTGTGTGGTTTGTACTGGCAATTATGCGCCGTGTAGAAAAATCTGTTTTTGGCCCCACAGCTAATCGTCGCAACAAGGCTGCCCGCGCCGATAATAACGATGTGAACGAACCGCTATAGGCGGTGAATGCGTTTCACCTGTTCGAGTACCGGTAATATGTCTGGCTCTGGAGCGTGGGTATCTGGCGCGCCCAGTGGATCGACTGTATCAACATCGCCAAGCAAAATTCGTGCGATATTTGCCCATCCGTAGCTTAACGCATCAAGGTTGTAGCCGCCTTCCATCACGAAGGCGATTTTGCCCCCGCACAGTTTTTCTGCCATGTTCACCATTTCCCGGCTGATTCGCGCAAATCCATCGAGCGAGAGGCGAATACGCGCTAATGGGTCTGCCCAATGCGCGTCGAATCCCGCCGACACAAGAATTAACTGCGGTTGATAACGTTCAGCCGCTTTCCAAATCACATCTTCAAAAATTGCCTTGTAACTCGCGTCTCCATGTCCTGCCACAAGCGGGATGTTCATCGTGAATCCTCTGCCCGCGCCTGTGCCAGTCTCATCCAAATGCCCAGACAGGGGATAAATTCCTGATTGATGCGTTGAAATAAAATACACAGCGGGATCATCATAGAAGACGGCTTCCGTACCGTTGCCGTGATGCACGTCATAATCTACAATGAACACACGTTCAACGCCGAGATGTTGGTTCGCATAGCGCGCGGCGATGGCGATGTTGCTCAACAGGCAGAAGCCCATTCCCCGTTCCGGGATGGCATGATGACCCGGCGGACGAATGACTGCTAGCGCATTTTTGGATCTGCCGCGCACAACTTCTTCAACGGCTTGTACCACACCACCCGCCGCGAGCTGTGCAATCTCGTAGGATGTGGGGCCAGCATATGTGTCGGCATCCAAGCGAACCATCTCGTCAAGTGAACTCAAGCGGTCAAGCAGAGCGAGATAGTCTTTCGTGTGAACGGCGCGGATAGAATCGAGACTGGCGGGCTGCGCTTCAATCTGATGAAGTCTTTCTGTCAAACCGGCTTCGTTCAATCGCCGCCAAATCGCTCGAATACGTCCCGCGTGTTCAGGGTGTTCTGGCATATCATGTTCGGTGAAGCGGGGGTGTGTTACATATGCAGTGCGGGTCGCGCCTGTCATATTAAATTTCTCCTCTCAACGTTCGCGCACATTGTGAACGGATTTATGTGTTCTGGCAAGTAACTAAAGGGTAAGCGTTGTCTCGGAAGAAGACGCACAGCTTGTTGGGCATCAGCAAGATTGGTGGGCGAAAAAGAACAGGGATGGAATCGATGCAGTATGAACGGCTGGTGCAGTGGGCACGCGAGGAATGGCAGCGCCGTTCGCCGGATCGTCCGTATGCGACGGTGTGGGCATCGGCGGAATGCGCGAACATGATCGCGCAAAACCAAATCAAACCCGGACGCAAACTGCGTGGAAAAGCTCGCTATGAAGGTGTTGAACCTCTGGATTGCCCCGTTGTAACAGCCATCAACGATTATAGTTCGCGTGGAAAAAAGACCATTCTCACAGCGGGTGCGGGCGCATTCGCGTTTAAATTTTCTGGCGATGTCGAAAATGAACGCGATTCCCAACCGTTTGAAGTGATCTACGCCGCATCATATTTCAATGATGATGTGCAGGATTTAACGGCTGTCGCTATTGTTCCCGCCGACAAACTTGACACATGGGCGGCATTTGAATACACGTGCGCGCGGGTTGTGCGTCCGCGCATCCGCCGCCGTCGTGATGTGTATATCATCGGTGGCACAGATGCATTCTTCGACCCCACCGTCCGTTGGGAAGATGTGATCCTCGAAGAAGATCTCAAATCGCGCATCCTTGATGATATCGAAGCCTTTTTCAGCAGCGGCGTGGATATTTACCGCCAGCTTCGCTTGCCGCCGTTTCGTAAGCTATTGTTGGCAGGTGTGCCCGGAACAGGCAAAACGATGCTGTGCGCGGCGCTGGCGAAAGTCGCCATCAGCAAGGGACGGATCGTCGTGTATGTCAGCGGCGCTGACCGTGATGGCGCGTCATTCGAGAAGATTCAGCGGGCGCTGCAAGCCGTAACAGCGGCGCGTTATCCCGTACTCTTGATTGTCGAAGAACTTGATGCTTACCTACAAGGCGACGACAAAGCGCGCGTTCTCAATGTGTTGGACGGCATCGAATCGCCCAACAATCCCGAAGGGGCGCTGCTGTTGGCGACGACCAACTATCCCGAAGCGATTGACGAACGTATCGCCAAGCGTCCGGGTCGGTTGGATCGCATCTTCGTGATTCCCACCATTCAAGACGAAACCCAAGCCGAACAAATGCTGCGCTATTACATGGGCGAACAGTGGAAACCCGAACACAACACCGTGATCAGCAAATTAGTCGAACAGCCGGGCGCGTTTGTGCGCGAAGTCGCTTTGCAAGCGCGCATGTTGGCGGCACATGAGCATCGCACCGATGTGTCTCTGGAGATGCTCGAACAGTCTGTGGTCAGTCTGCAAAAGCAGATGCGCGCCGAACGCGACTTTCTTACCCGCCGCCCAATTTCGATGAACAACAAGAAGAAAACGTCGCTCGGTTTCAACGATTAACCGCCGCGTGGCGACAAAATCAGATAATCGAACCCGTTCATGGCGATAGTTTCTGTCTGGATGTAATTGCGCTGGATCGCTTGCAGCACATCAATCGGGTAGAACTGCGCCCGCAGTATCACCAAACCAAATTCCTGCGCGTCGATCATCCGCACCAGTTCGGTTGAGTTGTACACGCCATTGAGCGACAAATTCAACAACTGCGTCGGGTTGGTGATCACATCCCGTCCCGCCAGCAGATTAAATGCCGCTTCTTCGCTCAGGGTTGGGCGCTCATTCGCGCGCACCATCTCGACAATCCGCCACCCCGCGTCAATATCCGCTTGCGACGTGAAATGTCCGATGTCGGCATACCCGCCCGCGATTCGCCCTGCTGAATCATAAAATCCATTCAGTGCATTCGGCTGAATATCAAACACATCCGCGATGGTGGTGAATACCGCGCCTTCCGTCGGCATCTTGAGCGCTGCCCGTGCATACCCCACATACAACAGCGGGATCGCGATAAGTCCCGCTGTGCCAAGCACAGGCGCAATTCGCCGCAGTGGGAACACAAAGAAACGACTCAAGTAGTTATCGGGGAATGTCCACGCACGATTAACAGTACGCGCGGCAAAAATGCCGCTCAGGATACACAGCGCGGCAATCGACGTTGCCCAATAACTATCCCCGCCGCCCCACGTACCGGAAAGCGCCCCTTGCAGTAAACTCGCCAAGAACCACAGCGCGTAAATCGACAAGCGGGCGAAATAGAGTTCATAGATCACCAGCAGCGCCGCCGGAACGATCAAGAAACCGTGCAAGCCGAACCACAGCCGGAATAAGCCCATTGTTTGATCAAAATTGATCGACCCAACATTCGCGCGGATCGCCTGTCGCCACCATTCGCCATCCGTTGCCCAGTTCATCCACAAGAAAATCGCCCCGCCAACAAACGCGAAAATCCCCCCCCAAATCACAGCGCGGCGCGGCTGACGGATGAACAAAAACGCGAACACACCCACCGCTGTCATAATCGCAAGCTGTTTGGTATAGCCCGCCGCGATGATCATCCCTAAGCCTATTGCGAGCGTGCGCCGCCGCCTGCGCGTGTCTTCAATTTCGTTGACTTGCGCCAGAATCACAACTGCCAAAGTCTCAAACAACACCATCGTCATGTGCTGGCGAAACAGCGGACCAATGTGATAGACCGTATTCGATGCCAAAAATGCCAACCCGGCAAGAATCGCAATATCGCGCCGCTTGCCTTCGCGGTAAACAGCGAGTCCAATCGCGGTGGCAGTAACCAATGTGCCTAAAAATCCAAGCAGCCGCCCATACCAGTACGCATTTCCAAATATCCAAACAAACGGCGCGGCGATCACATGAAACAGCGGCGGGTAGTTGCTCGAATAAAACGGGTATTCGTCCGTGTTTCGATACGGGAACTGCCCTTGACTGAACATGATCGTATCGACCAGTTCAAAACCTTCACCTTGATCGTAGTCGAACGGAAACTGCATCAAATTGATGGCATAAGCGACGTAGACCAGCAAATGCGCTGTCAACAGCACCATCGCAGCACCCGTGATGAGTCGATTCAACACCCGGAACGTCATCTAGGCTTTCGCCTTTCCTAAAGGGATTAGCGTTAAGCCAAGCAGTGCCAGCGCAGCACATACGCCCAGCGCAATTCGCTGCGCCGGACCAATGCCGCCTTCGCGCCCCACGTCAATCACGTCCACAGCGAAAATGCCGATAAAGCCAATCACGCCGACTAGCAGCAGCAGCACGCCTAGCAGACGTTTGCTAAATGTGAAATCATTTGAAAGCATTGTGCTAATCTCGAAGTTCGTTAAATAATTGTCCGTTGTACACAGAGCATGGTAAATCACACTCGTTTGTGCAACTTTGTTTGCCTTCTTGCGTATAACGAATACATGATAACACGAGCAGCCTCTCACCTAGTCAGGGAGTTAATATGAACGATCAACCTGTTCGTCCACCCACCGATGAGGATGGCGCGAACGACACGCCACAACCATCCGGCGCGGACGTTCCCCCGGTGGTTGATCCCATCTCGGAAATTGAAACCGCGCCCGATACCGCACGGCGCGCGCGCTTAGAACGCGCCAGCGAAGCTGGCGGCGATAGAGTATCGCGTTTATCCTCTCAAACGGGCAATCCCGCGCCTTCGAGTGAACGCCCGCGTTTGCGCGACAGTGCTGAATTCGTCAGACCGGATGGCGTGGGTGAAGACGCTACCGTCCGCGAATATGAGACACGTTACCGCCCACGCGCGTTCGATCTTCCTGCTGAGGCATCGCGGGGAGATTTTCCCGAAGGCAAACAGAAAAATCGCATGATACCGCGCAGTTACACCGCCGCCCGCGTTAGCGATGAAGAACGCCTTTGGGCAGCCGTCGCGCACGCCAGTATTTGGATCACGCTCTTTGGCGGGATTTTCACGATTGGGGCGTTCATTCCCGTTAGCATCTTCATCCCACTGGTGATCTACTTCTTGTTCCGTCGGCGTTCCGATTTTGTCGCTTTTCATGCGCTGCAAGCCTTCACGCTCCAATTGATCGGGGTTGTTGGCGCTGGCGTACTGCTGGCGGCGGGCGGTTTTGTATGGGGTGTCGGCATGGTGATTGCCATTTTGGCGCTCGTCGTGTTGGTCGGCTTTGTTCTTGTGCCGCTGTGGGGAATCGTCGGTGTCGCGCTCCTGCTTGTCACCCTCATTATGCCGATTGCGGCGCTGCTCTATGGCACGTTAGCGGCAGTTGAAACTTATAACGGGCGCGATTATCACTATCCGTATATCGCTAGATGGGTGGACCGCCAATTGGCGGGCGGGTTTCTCAACGCGGCGTGACCGCAGCAGGTATCTATAAGCAAGTAAAGCGTCGGCATGGCCGGCGCTTTTTATTTCCGCACTTTTTCCCTTGTAAGATTTGCCGAAGTTACACCCCATGCACTATGGCTTTATTTATGTTTTCACACATGATATGCTTTGCCGCGTCGTATTTTTCGATGAAAGCATTTTATCAACCAACGTGTGCGCCCCAATCGCACACACGCCATAGAACCATCGTTTAGGAGCAGCAGCAATGTTAAAGACGCATACATGCGGTGAGCTGCGCCCCCAGCATGAGGGACAGCAGGTGTCGCTGGCTGGTTGGGTGCATCGCCGCCGCGATCAAGGCGGGATCATCTTTATCGATCTGCGTGACCGTTGGGGCATTACCCAAATCGTCATCGACGAAGCACATAATCCTAGCGCGCACGCCGCCGCGAGCAGTTTGCGTAATGAATACGTGGTGCAGGTGAACGGGCATGTTCGCATTCGTCCCGAAGGCACCGCAAATCCCGACCTTGATACCGGTTTGGTCGAAGTCGTTGCCGATCAAGTAGTGCTGCTCAATCCCTCAAAAACCCCACCTTTCTATATCAATCAGGATTCCAAAATCGAAGAATCCGTGCGGATGAAGTATCGCTATCTCGACCTCCGCCGCCCGCGTATGCAGGAAAATATCGTGCTGCGCCACAAAGTCGTCAAGTTCATCCGCGATTATCTCGATGAACGCGGCTTCGTCGAAATCGAAACCCCTATTCTCTTTAAGACCACACCTGAAGGGGCGCGCGACTTCCTTGTCCCAAGCCGGCTCAATCCCGGCGAATTCTACGCGCTTCCGCAAAGCCCGCAGCAGTTGAAACAGTTGTTGATGGTGGCGGGCTACGAAAAATACTTCCAACTTGCCCGCTGCTTCCGCGATGAAGACTTGCGCGGTGACCGCCAGTTGGAATTTACGCAGTTGGATATCGAAATGAGCTTTGTCCAGCGCGAAGACGTGATGGCGCTCATCGAAGGCTTAATGACCGAACTCGTCCGCAAAGTGTGTAACAAAGAACCGATGTGGACACCGTTTCCCCGCATCACTTATACCGAAGCGATGGAGAAATACGGCTCAGACAAGCCGGACCTTCGTTACGATCTCGCCGCCATTGACGTAACAGATATCGCGGGAAAAAGCGCCTTCCCAATCTTTCAGCAGAATGTCAGTGAAGGGAAGCCCGTCAAGGTAATCCGCGTCCCCAAAATGGCGGCGGGTATCAGCGGCACAGAACTTCGCAAAGTCACTGCCGAACTCGAAACGCTGGTGCGCGGTGTCGGCGCGAAGGGCTTGGCATGGATGGCGCTCGGTGATACTGAAGATGCCGAAGTCAAAGGACCGATTGGCAAATTTTTCTCTGTCGAACAAAAAGCGGAGCTTTTCGAGCGCGCTGCTGCCGAACCCGGCGACATTTTGCTCTTTACGTCCGATAAGCGCGAAATCGTCTACGAAGTGACCGATACTCTCCGCCGTCACCTTGCGCGCGAACTTAACCTTGCTGATCCGGCAAAACTCGCCTTCGCATGGATCATCGACTTCCCGATGTTCTATTGGAACGAAGAAGAAAAACGTTGGGATCCCTCACAGCACATGTTCACGGCGACTCTGCCCGAAGACCTGCCGCTGCTAGACACTGATCCGGGCAAGGCGCGTGGATCGCAGTATGACCTCGCGCTCAACGGATTTGAAGTCGCGGGCGGCAGCATCCGTATTCACAGCCGCGAAATTCAAGAGAAAATGTTCCCTCTCATCGGTCAAACGATGGAACATGCCAAAGAACAGTTCGGTCATATGCTCGAAGCGTTCGAGTATGGTGTGCCGCCGCACGGCGGGCTTGCATCGGGGATTGACCGCTTAGTGATGGTGCTAGCGGAAGAAAATAACATCCGCGAAGTGATCGCGTTCCCAAAAACACAGCAGGGCGCAGACATTATGGCGGGTGCGCCTAGTTTGCCTGATCCCCGTCAGCTAGAAGAACTGCACATCAAGATAGTACCGCCGAAGAAATAAAAAAGGCTCACCGCAGAGGCGTAGAGAAAATGTACTTTGCGTCTCTGCGGTAAATTCCTTTATGGCTTGTTTTTCTCGTCGTCTGGGCGCAGCATAAACGTATGCACTAGCCCTGCGACAACCCCACCCGCGAAGATGAAAATCAAATACACAGGAACATAGCTTAAATCCCCTGCTGCCAGCGCCGGACCAAGCGTGCGCGCCGGATTCAATGATGCGCCCGTATAAAATCCCCCCGCGAGAATGCTCCCTGCCAGCGTAAACCCAATCGCCACTGGCGCGAGATTTCCCGCCTTACCGTATACCGCCGTTTGATAGATTGTGCTGACGAGGAAGAACGTCAAAATGAACTCAATCACACCCGCTGTGATCAATGCGGAACTTGTCAGTGCCCCCGTCGTTTGACCATAGTTGGCTGCGCCAATTTCCGCCGCATTGCCGAGCGCATCTGCGAATGACCGCACTAAGAATCCCGCGATGATCGCGCCGATGAACTGCGCGATCCAGTACGCCACGGCTGTATTTACCTTGATTTTGCCACCCACAAGCAAACCCGCTGTTACCGCCGGGTTAAAATGCGCGCCGGAATGATGCCCGTAAGCATAGATGATACCGATAAGCACCAAACCATGACCGAGCGCTGCCGCGATCACGCCAAACTGCGGCGCGATGGTGACGACCATCCCGCCGACGAAAACCAGCGTAAACGTTCCCAGCAGTTCAGCAAACCCTGCTTTCAAAAGAGTATTCATGCCATCTTGCTCCGCGTGTCGTTGATCTCTGCACACAATCGTTTCTACAAACGGGGGTGATTATAGCGTGTCCTCGCGCCGCGATGAGGTTAAACATAAAGACTTCTTTGACAAGAAGTTAAGATTCTGTTTTCGCCTTCCATCGCCTTGTATGCTGTGGTATAACAACCTAAACCTGCTGTGTACGTGATGTTGCGCCCATCGTTTTGAGCCAACAAGTTTACAACGGGAACTAACTTGCGGCGCTAAGGTGATAGGCTTGAGCCAAGACCTGATAGCCACTTAGGTTTCCACCTGCGAAAGCAGGTTCAAAACACCGCACACACGGCATAGTGGGTTTATCATGACGCTCGACAGCACCGGAGGGTTTTTCTTCGGTGCTGTTTTTTATTTCGGAGATTGTCTACTGCCAATAGTTCGCACCGAACACATCCGCCATCAAATAACCGAGTGCTTCACGCTGCGGGATCAAGACTTGCGCCCCATCTTCTGTCGTGTAATCTATGATGTAGTTGTAGTCGATCACGCCTGTATGGATGTTTTCTTCAGGAATATCGCGGAGTGTCAGCCCCAAACGAATCATTTCTTCGAGCGACAAACTGGTATATACATCGTTTGAAAGGGACCGAAGCAGTGTCGGCGATTGCGCGATCAGCGCGGGAAGTTGTTCAAGCGACAGTACTTGGTCGCGGATAGCAAACATCACCTGCTGTTGGCGGCGTGCGCGTTCAAAATCACTGTCGTTGTGGCGGGTACGCGCATAGCGCAGTGCCGTCGCGCCATCCACGCGCTGTACGCCCGCCGCGATATAAAACGGATCAAATCCGTTATACATATCAGGGTAGTAGGCATCATAGATTTCATAGGGTACATCTAGCGTTATCCCGCCAATACTGTCCACAAGCGTGATGAACGCTTCAAAATCTACTACTGCGTAATGCTGCACGCGGATTCCCAAGTTGTATTCCACCGTTTGCATGGCGAGTTGTGGACCATATCCCGCGCGCTGAAGCTCGCCCAACACCATCGCGGTGTTAATTCGCTGCAGCTGACTGTATCCCACGACTTCGATGTACAAGTCGCGTGGAATGCTCAAAATCCCTAATGAATTCGTCGTTGGATCAAGACTGACTAGCAGCATAGTATCCGTGCGGAAGCCGAGTCCAGTTTCATAAGGGCGGCGATCCAGCCCCATGATCAGTATCGTTATCCGCGATGTACCGTTCCAAGGCGTAAGTTCGACAGTTTGACCGTCTTCAAGTGTTAGACGATTTGGTAATTGCCCACTTGCTGCTAAAAACGATGCTCCGCTGGAGCTGCTGTTGGTGCGCGCATCTACTGGAGTAGGCAGCGCCGCAAGATGGATAGTTTGCGTTTCTTCCGCTGCGCTCAATTCGTTTGCCGCGCGCAACACCAACGCTGCGCCCAAGCTGACGGTAATGGTGAACGTGACCAGCCCCACAGCCGCGATGACCCATATCCACTCGCCAAGCCCGCCGCGCTGCCGCGCCCCTGTTGAGAGCGAATCTTCGCGGGCACTGTTGAACACAGTGCCCGCCTCTAATGCCGGTGGGGGTGGGAGTGCAGCGCGTTGTGTAGGTGGAACAGGGTAGGGTACAGATGGGATGGAGAGGTGAGTATAATCAGAATGTGATGTCGTTGAAGGTTGATTTTGGTTCATCATGCAAATCAGTATAAAAATGGGCGAAATATGCGTCAATGGCGCTTGATCTACGATCCCCCTACGCGGGGCGCACTCAATATGGCGCGCGACGAAGCCATTCTATCGGCGGTGGAACGCGGCGATTCGCCTCCCACGCTGCGTCTTTATGCATGGCAGCCCGCCTGTTTATCGCTGGGCTATGGTCAGCGTGCCCGCGAAGCAGATATAAATCGCTTGGCGGCATTGGGATGGGATGTAGTGCGCCGCCCAACGGGCGGACGCGCTATCCTTCACGTCGATGAACTTACGTACAGCCTTTCGCTTCCGTTAAGTGACCCGATTGCGGAAGGCGGCATTATCGATAGCTACCAGCGGTTAAGCGGGGCAATCCTTGCCGCGCTTCAAAGTTTAGGGGCGCGCGTCCACGCGCAAAAACAAGAAAGTGCAGGCGAACTCACCCCTGTATGCTTCGATACGCCATCACACTACGAAATTACCGCCGATGGACGGAAGTTAGTAGGCAGCGCCCAACTGCGCCGCCGAAATGCCCTGCTTCAACATGGATCACTACCGTTGGTGGGGGATATAGGACGCATTTGTGATGTCCTTAATTATTCTGATCCAAATGTCCGCTCAGCAGCACGGGCACACGTCTATGCGCGTGCCGTGGTGCTGCATGATGTGATTGGACACGTCGTTAATTGGGATCAAGCCGCTCACACTCTGGCGGATGCTTTTGCCGCGGCATTTGATATTGTTTGGATTGTTGGAGAATTGTCATCCGTTGAACGCGATGAAGCCGCTGTTCTTGAAGCCCAAAAATATGCGAATCTCGCGTGGACACACAAACGTTGATCCAATATTAAGAAATATTGCTTGACATACTGGCGAGTGCGTCATACTCTCATGTTAAGAAAAGAATTGAGGAAAACGTGATGAACGCTGTACGCCAGCTTCCCCTGTTTTCGACGTATCCCGTCAATGTTACAGATTTGCACTCAAAATCGCGTTTGCGCGATGCTGTCCCGCTGTTTCAATCCTATCTCTTTCATGAAGGCAAATCGGAAAATACCGTCAAAGCCTTTACGGGTGATTTGCAGCTTCTTGCTGAATGGGGTGGAGATGATGTTAGGTTGGGCAGCTACACTACCAGCAAGCTGAACGAATTTATGCACTGGTTGGAATACGGACGTGGTGTGCCATGCAGTCGAAAATCGTATGCGCGCCGTGTAACTACGCTCAAGGTTTTTTTCAAATGGCTGCATAACCTTGCCGCCATCCCTGTTGATCCCGCCAATGCAATTCTTCAGCGGTCAGGTCCCGCGCCGCTCGCCGAAATCCTCTCGCCAGATGAAATCAATGATGCGCTGGAATACGCAGTATCACTGCGCCGGATTCGCCTGAATGCGCCCAAACCGGACGCTAGACCGGAACTGCTGTTCAGATTGCTGGTCGATACGGGCATCAAAAAAGGCGAGACCGCCTTATTGGCGCTCGACAGCGTAATCATCGAAGATGATCATCCTTATCTTATCGTCCGCCACAAAAGCCCCAGAGATATTTATAAAGAACGCCTGATCGCGCTTGATCCCGCGTGGCTGCCCGTCTATGATGCCTATCTCGCGCAGTATCGCCCTACCAGCTTGATCTTTAACTGCACACCGCGTAATCTCGAATACATTCTTGAGGATGTTGGGAGGGGGGCGGGCATCGAGAATAAAGTTTCCTTCGAGCGTATGCGCTGGACATGCGCCGTCCGTGACTATCGCCGGGGGGACGATCCCGAAGCGATCCGCGAAAAACTGGGACTGAGCAAAATTAGCTGGCAGGAAACGTTCAGCAAAATCAAGCGGCTGACCGAACTTCAAATCGAACACGAACAAGAAGGATGACGCAGTGAGCGACTCTCTCGCCTTTACGCTCTCACTGCCCGATTGGGCAGTGGAAGCTAATCGTAGTTTGCCAGAATTTATGCCGACACTCGAAGAACGAATGGCGGCAGTTATTCAGTTTTCCCGCTGGAATTTCGAGCGCGGCACGGGGGGGCCATTCGCGGCAGGCGTGTTTGAAAAGCACACCGGACGGCGCGTGGTGATTGGGGTCAACCGTGTCATCCCTATGCGCTGTTCATCTGCCCACGCTGAAGTGATGACTCTCTCTGTGGCACAGCAGCTCGTCGGCACACATGACTTAGGCTCGCCAGAGCTGCCAGAATATCAGCTTGTTGTCAATTGGCGACCTTGCGTGATGTGTTACGGGGCGGTATTGTGGTCGGGGATACGCTCGCTCGTGATCGCAGGCAGCGGGCCGGAATTGGAGCGCATCACTGGTTTTGACGAAGGTCCGATTCACCCTGAATGGGAACACGAACTCAACAAACGCGGCATTGAAGTCATTAACAACATCTTGACTGAAGAAGCTCTTACTGTTTACCGCGATTTTGCCGCCAGTAACGCGGTGGTCTACAACGCGCGCGGCGGTGGTCGCAGCGATCTTGTAACATAATCGCGCTTTAGTAGGGGTGCGAAACAGGTTTCGCGCCCCCTCTTTTCTCGTTCAATATACCCGCAGCAGCAGTCCCTTGAGATATTCGCCTTCTGGGAACGTGAGCGCCACTGGGTGATCATTTCCCGCGCCCAACTGCGTGAGAATTTGCCCCTGTCTGCCGCTGTCCGCCAGCGCGCCAAACACGATCTTTTGAAACAGATCGCGGCTGATCGCACCAGAACATGAAAACGTCATCATCAAGCCGCCCTCATTCATCAGCTTGAAGCACTGCAAGTTCAAATCTTTGTAGCCCCGCGCCGCACGATCTACTTGTCCGGCATTGTGCGCGAATTTCGGCGGATCGCACACGATCACATCATATTTTTGCCGTTCCGTTACTTGGTCACGCAAGTAATCAAACACATCCGCCTGAATCAGCTCGTACTGCTTCGTGTAATCGAACTCGCTGCGTCCATCAAACGTCAGCTTGTAGTTTTCATCGGCCAGTTCAAGCGCATCGTTCGACGCATCTACATTGACAATCGTGCCTGCTTTTTCGCTGGCTTGCGCCGCACCATATAACCCAGCGATCCCAAATCCGCCGGTGTAGCTGAACAGATTTAGCATCCGTATCCCATCTTCCGGCGGGATGAGTGCATTTGCAACCGCATGTGCCGCCAACGCCCGATTCTCTCGTTGATCGAGATAGAATCCGGTCTTATGTCCGCGCTGCACATCGACGAAATACCGCACTTCACCGTCATCGATCCCTGTCGCTTCGTGGATTTCGATCTTGTCCGGCGGCGCATCACCGATTAGCACGCCGTTGGCGCTTTTTAAGCCTTCTTTACTTCGCGCGTCTACATCGCTGCGCTCAAATACCCCGCGCAGCGGGTGATCCACAAGCTCGTTATACACATCATTGAACAGCCGCGCCAGCATGTCTTTCCGCGCATCGATTCCCGCCGTCAGTGCTTGTAACACGGCAAAATTCGCATACACATCAATCACCAACCCGGGCAGAAAATCATTTTCCGCATTGATCGCCCGGTAGGCCGCGCGCGGATTGTTCAGCCGTTCGGGGTCGCTCAAGCGCGCAATGAGCGCGCGTTCGATTCGGCTGCGCCACCATGCTTCGGTGATAGCTTCATCTTGCCATGTCAGCAAGCGAAGCTGAATCTGCGAGTTCTCGTTCCAATAACCGCGCGCGAGAAATTTTCCCTTCTCATTGACGAGTGTGACAACATCGCCCATCTGCGGCGCGCCGTTGACAGACTGAATCGCGCGCGAAAACACCCACGGATGCTGATTCCGCACAGGTTTTTCACGGTCAGGTTGCAGGACTATTTTAGCTTCAATCATTACTTAGACATTTCGGTTTCATTAGGTATGGTTGCGCTGCCAATCATCCGTCGCAAATCATCTTCCGAGATGATGCTGACACCAAGTTTCGCGGCTTTTTCGGCTTTGCTGCCGGGAGAGTCGCCCATGAGTACATAACTCGTCTTTTTGCTCACACTGCCGATCACTTTGCCGCCGTGCAGTTCGATCAGTTCTGCCGCTTGTTCCCGGCTCAACGTGGGGAGCGTGCCTGTTAGCACAAACGTTAAGCCCTCAAGTGTATCACTAGCGCGCGCTTTTTCGGCGTTCTTCATGTTCACGCCCGCTGCTTGCAGTTTAGCCACAATGCGCTGGTGATACGGGTCGGCAAACCAGTTGACGATCCCCGCTGCCAGCACTTCACCAATGCCCTCGATTTCTTCAAGCTGTTCGATGCTCGCTTTTGCCAGCGCGTCCATACTTCCAAAATGATTCGCCAGCGCCGCCGCGACTGTTGTGCCTACCCCTTCTACACCTAAGGCCGTGATCACGCGGAAAAGCGGACGTGTCTTGGCATCTTCAATCGACGCGATTAAGTTGTTGACCTTCTTTTCGCCAAATCCTTCCAGTTCAAGCAGCTTGGCGATCTTTTCGGCTTCTGGCAGCGTGAAAATATCCGCTTCATCCGCGATCAAGCCATGGTCGATCAACGTTCGCACCGTTTGACCGCCCATGCCTTCAATATCCATCGCACCGCGCGACACGAAAAATTCGACTTGACGATACACTCGTTCGGGGCAGTGGACATTCGGGCAAAAGTAATCGACAGCGTCTTCAGGATGGATGATTTCTGTTTCACAGTAGGGGCAGCGTTCCGGTGGCATGATGGGGCGTTCGTCACCTGTGCGTGCGTTCGTCAGCGCCCCTACCACGTTGGGGATCACATCGCCCATTCGTTTAACCACAACCGTGTCGCCCACACGAATATCCAGCAGTTTCACAATGTCATAGTTATGCAGTGTAGCGTTGCTCACCGTCACCCCGCCAATAAACACTGGCTCAAGCACCGCGTTGGGGATCACGCGCCCTGTTCGCCCAACGCTCACCACGACATCTAGTAGTTTCGTGGTCGCTTCTTGCGCCGGGAACTTGTACGCAACCGCGCCGCGAGGGTCTTTGCCAACTACACCCAACTCTCGCGCGATGTTCAAATCATTGACTTTGATCACCACACCGTCGATTTCAAACGCCAAACTGTTGCGGTTCGCTTCCCATGTGGGAATTTGCTGGATAATGTCGTTTAGTGTGGGATAACGGGTCGATCCCGGCGCGATCAAGAAGCCCAGTTCGCGCATGTATTCCAACATTTCCCATTGGGTATCAATGCTTACGCCACCGGGCAGCCCACGCGCTTCCACAATCGCATACACATACGCAGTAAGCGGCCTGCTTGCCGTAATGCGTGAATCTTTCTGCTTGAGCGCGCCGCTTGCCGCATTGCGCGCATTGATGAACGGCGGTAGTCCCGCTTCCACCTGCCGTTGATTAAGCAGTTCAAAATCGCGCTTCAAGTACAGGACTTCACCGCGCACAACCAAGCGTTCTGGCGCGGGCGCACTGCTTCCCGGACGCGGAATACGCAGCGGCACAGTGCGAATCGTGCGGATGTTCGGTGTAACATCATCGCCAATTTCACCATTGCCCCGTGTTGCTGCTTGCACCAGCACGCCATGCTCATACGTGATGACAACCGTCAGCCCATCAAGTTTCGGTTCAAGCGTGTAATCCAACACTGTGCCCGCGGGCAGTAGTTTGAGCGCGCGTTCTTCCCATGCCCACAAATCGTCTGCGTTGTAGGCGTTGCTTAAGCTCAAAATCGGCGCGGGATGGCGCACTTTGGCGAAATCTTCCGAAAGATCGCTGCCGCTTCGCTGGGTAGGTGAATCAGGGGTGACTAGTTCTGGGAACTGCGCTTCCAGCGCGACTAATTCGTTGTACAGCGCGTCAAACGCTGCATCGCTGATGGTCGGCGTGCTCAACACATAATACTGATAGCTGTATTGGTGCAGCAGATCGCGTAACTCCGCGATTCGCCGCTGCTGTTCCGGTGTAGCAGTCGTGGTCACGTTGATTACTCTCCCTTATTGCGGCGGCACGACGAGCAAAAATTCCCCTGCTGCCCATCCCGTCCGCGATGGATCGGCAAGGCTTTCAATCCGCCACCACGTTAATCCCTGCGCGTTTTCTGGTCCTTCAACGACGGTGAACAATTCGCCATACTGCGCTTGAAACAGCGGCGTGTTATCTGTCGTCGGTTGTGGACGCACATTCAGCCCGCCATCTACATCCACGCGAATCGTCACGCCTAGCGCGATACCCATCGGTGTCGGTGTGAAAATCACAGGCATCAACGTCGGACCTTGCAAATCAAAGAACGTGTTATCCCCACTCTGGATGACTTGCAGAGTGGGGGTAGGGGTTGTCAGCAGCGCATCCAACGGTGAAGTGGGCGTTTGCATCGGTGTGACGATCACGATCTGTGGTTCGCCACCCGGCGCGGCATCGCCCCCAAGTGCGATTACGCCCGCCAGCATCGCCGCCGCGCACGCGAACACGCCCATCAATGTCAGCAAAATTGACCATGCCGGAATGTAAAATCCGCTGCGCGGTGGAGCATAGCGTGGTTCAATTGCACTGCGTGTATCATAAGCATCATGCTCTTTGCGCTTTCGCGGACTTGATGCGTCCGGTGGAAGCGGATAATGCGGCTGTTCTACAGGCACATATGCTGGAACACCGCTTGGGGGAGTATCGGCGGCATTTGAAGCCGGCGGATTCGCTGACCGTTTCGGCTTTTCGGGCAAATCCAAACGTGGAGCGCGTCGCGATGGCGGCAGCTTCGGCTTTGCGCCAGCGTCGTTTTTGTCGCCATCTAGCTCTGGCAGATTATGCGGTGGTACAGGCGGATTGCTCATCGCTTATGTTTTACCCCGCGCCGTCACCCATGCCTCAAATTGCTCCAGCGACCATGTGTTGATCACCTGATGCGGCTGCACCCATCCGCGCCGCGCGGTCATGATACCAAAGCGCATCAAATCTAATTCGTTTTTGCTGTGCGCGTCTGTGTCAATACAAATAGGAATTCCCATTTCAGCGGCACGCCGCGCATACTGTGCTTCAAGGTCGAGCCGTTCCGGGTTTGCGTTGATTTCCAGCGCGATTCCTGATTGTTTTGCCGCTTCAAACACCGCGTCCATATCCAAATCAGCCGGATCGCGGTCGGGGATCAACTGCCCGCGTGGATGCCCGATCAAGTCCACATGTGGGTTGCGAATTGCGTTCAGCAGCCGTGCTGTCACCTGTTCGCGTGGTTGTCGCAGCCCCACGTGCAGCGATGCGACAACAAAATCCAACTCCGCGAGTATGTCGTCGGGGAAGTCCAATTCACCATCCGCTTTAATTTCCATTTCTGTGCCATGAAACACCCGAAATGGGCGCATGTCGGCATCCACTTTGCGAATTTCGTCGCGCTGCGCTAGGAGTCGTTCAATCGACAGCCCGTTGGCAATCGTCGCGCTCCGCGAATGATCCGTTATCACGATGAACTTGTGCCCGCGCGCTTGCGCCGCTTCTGCCATCTCGCGGATCGATGCCGTGCCGTCGCTCCAAACCGTGTGCATATGCAAATCAGATCGAATATCGTCCACTTCAATCAAACGGGGGATGTTATTCTGTGCAGCCGCTTCGATTTCGCCCCAATCTTCGCGGATTTCCGGCGGAATCCACGCCAACCCAAGCTGCTGGTACACTTCTTCCTCTGTCGCGCACAAAATTTCGCTGCCATCATCCACTTTGGTGAAGGCATGTTCGTTCAGCGACAGCCCGCGCTGAAGCGCCAGTTCACGTATATGAATGTTGTGCTTTTGACTTCCTGTGAAGTAGCACAACGCTGTACCCCATCGTTCCGGCTGAATCACGCGCAAATCGACCTGTAAGCCGTTATGGAGTTCAACCGAACTTTTCTTCTCACCATGCCCTAACACCCGTGCGACTTCCGGCATTTTCACGAACGCATCCATGATTGGCTGCGGGGCGCTGCTGCTCACCAGCAAATCCACGTCGCCAATCGTTGGTCGCCCGCGTCGAATACTCCCTGCAACCGAACCTTTGCCCGCCTCTGGCAAGCACAATAATTCATGCAGCAAGCGTTCGGCGGCGGGCAGCGCGAGTCCCAACGGTACGCGCGTATTCGCCGCGCGCCGCTTCAGCGACTCGATCCCTTCGATGATTTTCGCTTCGCTTTTCGCGCCCATGCCGGGAAACGAGCGCAGTTTACCTTCGCGCGCCGCTTGTTCCACCATTTCAACGCTTGTCAAACCACTGTCCCAGAACTGCTTAGCGCGTTTCGGTCCCACACCGTTGATGTGCAAAATATCTACGACACCGCGCGGCACTTCCGCCGAAAGTTTTTCGTAAAAATCCAGCTTATCCGTATCGATGATCTCTTGAATCTTTTCCGCGATGATTTTGCCCACGTTCGGGATTTCTTCTAGCTTGCCTTCAGCGGCATACGCGCGCAAATCGCGCGGCAGCTCACGAATCGAGTCCGCTGCGTTACGGTAGGCGAGTACGCGATGGATAATCTCGCCTTTGATTTCCAGCATGTCTGCGATGGTGTTGAACAGTTCAGCGATTTCGCGGTTGGTCAGCGCCAAAGCATTCCCCCTTTTCATACATCGTGAACGGGTGATTTAGAACGGATGTATCACCAAATTATACCGTATTTTACCCATTTGAACCCGCCGCATTTTTCATAACATCACTTTTTGACGTATTTTGTCGCCTAAGCTTTTCCCAAGTCTCAGCCACATTCAAAACGCTGTCACGCCAGCGCAAAACCATGTCACATGTCAATTCGCCCGTCTTAATGCTGCGTCCTGCTTCTCGTCAATATCGCCCAACAGCTCTCACTACTGTTATTCCCGCCAATTAGGTAAATTGCACACATGTTCTGATGTCATTAATCCTCTCGCCCTTTGTTTCGCTCAAAAACGCGCCGGGCATGGACACCGTTGGACATGCACCTTAATACTTCGCCTTTGTCTTAATGCTTGTTACAAATCCAGCGAATCCGTCACATCGTCTACCCTACTTGACACGACTCCGTTTTGACGCTACTCTAAGCATCAACTGTACACAGTACAGCACATATCATCCATAACAGTGATGATCCAGACGAGTACACACTAAAGCGATGTTCAGAGAGCCGCCGGCTGCTGTGAAGGTGGTACAAGCGCAAGTGTCGAATGGACTGGGGAGCTGCCTAAGCGAACGCGACGAAAACAAGTTTCGCTGCCAGTAGCTTACGCCGGGGGTGCGTCCCCGTTACCACAGCGCCGGGTCTTGCGAGAAAGCAGTTTCTCCCAGTATCCGTTAAGAGTTTCTCTGGAATGGCGTAATCACAGCGCCTATGACAGAGAATCAAGGTGGCACCACGAGAAACCTCTCCTCGTCCTTGAACGCGGAGAGGTTTTATTTTGTGCCTAACCAAAGGATGAGTGTGCATGACTCTTACAACCCCCGAAACAGTAAACTCTGCCGCCGTCGTAGAGATGGCTTCACCTGTCCCGCGACCCATCGCCACGCCCAGCCGTGACGAAGTACGGCAGTTATTCCAGAACGGCGACCTTGTTCCGGTGTATCGCACCTTGCTCGCTGACCTCGAAACGCCCGTGTCTGTCTATCTCAAGCTCTCGCAAATGGGTGATGTTTCGTTCCTGCTTGAAAGTGTCGAAGGCGGGGAACACGTCGGGCGCTACTCCTTTATGGGTGTGAACCCGCGCCAAGTCATCACGGTGACGGACAAGCAAATTTCCCTCCAAGAAGCGGGGCGCGTCGTGCAGCAGATCATGCCCGATGGGCAAGACCCACTTCACGTCATCGAACGCGAATTCCGCAAGGTGAAGCCTGTGCGCTTGTCCGGTTTGCCGCGCTTTGTCGGCGGGGCGGTTGGATCGCTGGCGTATGACCTTGTGCGCTATTTTGAACGCTTGCCCAAAACCGCCGAACGCGAACTCATCGTTCCTGATGTGGCGTTCATGATGGTCGATACACTCGTCATCTTCGACCACGCCAAGCATCAGTTGATCGTTCTCGCCAACGCGCGCAATCTAGGCGATCCTGATGCGGCGTATGATGACGCGCTCGCTCGCATCGAAGCGATTGTCGCTGTGCTGCGTCAGCCAATGCCCCCGCTTCCTGCACAAGGCGACCCGATTGACGAGCCGCTGGTTAGCACGCACACACGCGATCAATACGAAGAAAACGTTCGTCTAGCAAAAGAGTACATCGCAGCGGGAGATGCCTTTCAGATTGTCGTGTCGCAGCGTTTCAGCCGCCGCACCAATGCCCATCCACTCACCGTCTATCGTGCGCTGCGCGCGCTCAACCCGTCCCCCTATATGTTCCTGCTGCGCTTCAGCGATGAGTTCACGCTGGTAGGCGCATCGCCGGAAATGATGGTACGACTCGAAGACGGAATCGCCACAACCCGTCCCATCGCCGGATCGCGCCCGCGCGGCGTGGATGCCAAGCAGGATCAGGCGCTTGCCGAAGAAATGCTCAACGATCCAAAAGAGCGCGCCGAACACGTCATGCTGGTCGATTTGGGACGCAATGACTTGGGGCGTGTGTGTGACTACGGTACGGTTAAAGTCACCGACATGATGTACGTCGAGCGCTACTCTCACATCATGCACATTGTCAGCAACGTTCATGGCAAGCTGCGTAAGGGATTGAGCGCGTTCGATTTGGTGCGCGCCACCTTTCCCGCCGGGACATTGAGCGGCGCTCCAAAAGTGCGCGCGATGGAAATCATCGAAGAACTGGAAGGCACGCGGCGCGGCACCTATGGCGGCGCGGTGGGCTATTTCAGCTATGACGGGTCGATGGATACCTGTATCACCATCCGCGCCGCGCTTATGCAGCGTGGACGCATCTACTTCCAGTCGGGGGCGGGCATCGTCGCGGATAGTGTGCCAGCGATGGAATACGAAGAATCGGTCAACAAAGCGCGCGCGGTTGCTAACGCAGTTGCCCGCGCCGAACATGGATTGATTTAAGTGATAGTAAAAGCACAAGGACGAACATGATCAAACGAGTCATCTTCATTCGCACGGGCGAAACCGATTGGAACAAACACGGACGGTGGCAGGGTTGGGTAGCCGTGCCGTTGAATCTAGCGGGCAAAATGCAAGCAGCGGCGCTGGCGAAGTTTATCCGCCATATGGGCGTGAGCGCGATTTATGCCAGCGATCTCCAGCGGTCATTGGATACCGCCAAGCCGATTGCTGACATGCTCAACTTAAATGTCATCACCGATAAACGTCTGCGGGAACGCTCGGTGGGGTTGTGGCAGGGATTGACTATTGATGAAATTCGCACATGGTATGCCGAAGAATATCGGGCGCTGTTGGCGGATCGTGAGGGCTATGTCATTCCGGGCGGCGAATCTCGCGCAGAAGTGCGTGAGCGGGTGGTCGAAGCCTTTCAGGACATCGTGAGCAAAGCGGCTGGTGAAACCGTTGCGGTGGTATCACACACAACAGCGATCTTGACCCTGCTCAAAGAACTAATCCCGTCGTATGACCCCACGGGCGTAGACCTCGACAATACGTCCGTGACCACTATCCGACGGCGTGATGATGGAGAATGGGAATTGGTCGCGGTAGATGACACGATACATTTGGAAGGCGTTCCCGCTGGCGCGATGGGAGAATTGGATAAATAACATGATCCTCGTGATCGATAACTACGACAGCTTTACCTATAACCTCGTTCAACTATTGGGCGAAATGGGCGCGGAACTGCGCGTCGTTCGCAATGACCAAACGACCATCGAAGCCATCCGCGCGATGAATCCTTCGCACATTGTTATCTCACCGGGTCCCGGCAATCCTGATGATGGCGGCGTATCGCTCGACGTGATCAAGCACATGGGCGCGACAACACCGGTGCTGGGCGTGTGCTTGGGACATCAATGCATTGGGCAAGCCTATGGTGGCGTGGTGCTGCGCGCTCCCCGTTTGATGCATGGCAAGACAAGCGACATTTATCACAAGGGCGAAGGCATTTTCGCGGGGATGCCAAGCCCATTTGAAGCCACGCGCTATCACAGCTTGATTGTTGAAGAAGCCACCCTGCCGGATGTACTTAAGGTGACGGCGTTCACTGATGCGGGCGAAATTATGGGAGTACAGCACAAACAGCATCCGGTATATGGCGTGCAGTTCCACCCTGAAAGCATCTTGACGACTTATGGGTCGCGCTTGCTCAAGAATTTCTTAGAAGTGCGCGTCCCCGAACTGGCATAGGAGCAAAACAGCATGGATATTCAACGCGCAATTGACTGGTTGAGCCGGTTCGGGCATTTGCAGGCAGAGGACGCAGAAGCAGTCATGAATCAGATCATGACAGGTGGAGCAACTGACGCGCAGATCGCGGCGTACTTGATGGCACTTCGCATGAAGGGAGAAACACAAGACGAAATTCTGGGATCGGCACGGGCGATGCGCGCCAATGCCCATGTAGTTCCAACAAATGCAAACGGCGATCTGTTGGATACATGCGGCACGGGGGGCGACAAAAGCGGCACCTACAACATCAGCACGACAGTGGCGTTTATCGCGGCGGGGGCGGGTCTAAAAGTCGCCAAGCATGGAAACCGCGCCGCGTCAAGCAAGTGTGGCAGTGCCGATGTGTTAGCCGAACTCGGCGTGAATTTGAACCTCACGCCGGAACAGGTTGGGCAGTGTATCGATGAAGTCGGGATTGGGTTCTTGTTCGCCGCTAAGCTGCATCCCGCGATGAAATACGCGATTGGTCCGCGCCGCGAAATGGCGATCCGCACGATGTTCAACATTCTCGGTCCGCTGACCAATCCGGCAGGCGCGAAACGTCAGTTGATGGGTGTGTTCGCGCCCGACTTAACGGCGTTCATCGCGCATGTACTGGGCGATCTTGGCGCAACGTCGGCAATTGTGGTGTGCGGTTACGGCAACATTGACGAACTGACCACGACAGGTCCCAACATGGTCAGCCATTATCAGGACGGAAAGGTCAAAACCTACGAACTGAACCCGGCGGATTTAGGCTTCAAAGGCGCGACGATTTCAGATTTGCTTGGTGGCGATGCAGCCACCAACGCGGCAATTTTGCGCGGCGTGCTGGATGGCTCGATACGTGATGCTAAACGAGATGTAGCGGTCTTGAACGCGGGCGCGGCGCTGCTGGCGGGGGGGCTTGTCAGGTCAATTCCGGAGGGCATCGAAAAAGCGGCGCACGTGATCGACAGCGGGGAAGCAGTCGCCAAGCTAGATGCGCTGATCGCGCACACACAGCAGTTAGCGGCAGAGATTGCGTAAAGGAACAATGAGCGCATACATCAAAACGGACACGATTTTAGACCGCATCCTTGCGCGGAAAGTTGAAGAACTCGCGTTGATCGATGCAGCGCGAGTGGCAGATGATTTGCAAACAGCGCCGCCGCCGCGTGATTTTGCGGCTGCGCTTCGCCGCGATACGGTTGCGCTGATCGCAGAAGTCAAGCACGCTTCACCGAGCAAGGGGGTGCTGATCGAGAACTTCGATCCGGTAACACTTGGAACGACTTACGCGGCAAACGGGGCTGCGGCGATCAGTGTGCTGACGGATCGGGACTTCTTCAAAGGCGATCTCGAACACTTGCGAAGGGTACGGGCGCGTGTCGATGTGCCTGTGTTACGCAAAGATTTCGTGATTGATGTGCGACAGGTGCATGAGGCACGATCAGCGGGGGCGGATGCGGTTCTGTTGATTGCCGCGGCGCTTGAAGATGCGGTGATTGCTGATCTACACGCACAAATTCGAGAACTTGGCATGGCGGCGCTGGTTGAGGTGCATGACGAAGCGGAAATGGAACGGGTGCTGAAGATCGGCGCAAAGTTGATTGGCGTGAACAACCGTGACCTGCGAACGTTCAACGAGGATACGAACATCACAGTGCGCTTGGCGGCGCTCGTGCCAGACAACGTGACGTTGGTGGCTGAAAGCGCAATTCGAAGCACAGCGGATGTGCGGCGGATGGGCGAAGCCGGGGCGCACGCGGTTCTCATTGGCGAAGGACTGGTCAAAGCGGATAAACTCGCAGAAACCATTCGAGAAATGAGCAGCCAACCGCGCATCCGGTGAACCACCATGACCAGCAGTACGATTATCAAGATTTGCGGCATAACCACGTTGCAGGACGCGCTGACCGCCGCTGAAGCGGGCGCGCAAATGATCGGCTTGAATTTTTACAAGAAAAGTCCGCGTTACATCGACCCAGAAAACGCACGCACTCTCACTGTTGCGATGCGTGAACAATTGGGCGCGTCGTGTCCGCTGTTCGTTGGCATCTTCGTTAACGAGATCGTTGGACGCATCTCGATCACGATGGAACAAGTGGGTTTAAATTTCGCCCAACTAAGCGGTGACGAGAGTGTCGAAATGCTGCGCGAACTGCGGGGAATCGGCTACAAGGGACTGCGTCCGCGTAACGAACGCGAAGCTATCGAAGATGCGAAATACTTTGGCGGTGTTCCGTGCGATTCGCGCATTCCAACGCTGTTGGTGGACGCGCACAATCCCGCGCTCTACGGGGGGACTGGTGAGCGCGCCAGCACAGAGATCGCGCTGGCGGTGAAGGCAGTCACACCGCGCATGATGCTGGCGGGCGGGTTGACACCAGACAACGTCGGCGGGGTGGTAGGCGAGATACACCCATGGGGTGTGGATGTCGCCAGTGGAGTAGAAGGCGAAACGCCGGGGATCAAAGACGCGGGTAAAGTGAAAGCGTTTGTGCAAGCGGTCAAAGCGGCAGATAACGGATAAGAGGCGGTTTCATGGCTGATGTGTATATCAAAACGGGGACTACAAATGTTCCCGATGAACGTGGGTACTTCGGACAATTTGGCGGGCGATTTGTGCCGGAGACTTTGATCCCTGCGCTGGACGAACTCATCGCAGCATATCAAGAAGCGATGGCAGACCCAGAGTTTCAGTCCAAATTGTCGCACTTGCAGCGGACTTATACCGGTAGACCGACTCCCGTGAGTTATGCAGAACGTTTAAGTAAGCATCTTGGGGGGGCGCAAATCTACCTAAAGCGTGAGGACTTGGCGCACACGGGCGCGCACAAGATCAACAATGCTTTGGGACAAGCACTGCTGGCACAGCGGATGGGCAAACAGCGAATCGTCGCAGAAACGGGTGCAGGGCAGCATGGGGTCGCGAGTGCGACGGCGTGTGCGCTGCTGGGACTCGACTGCATTGTGTATATGGGCAGCGTGGATATGGCACGGCAAGAACCGAATGTGTTCCGCATGAAATTGTTGGGCGCGGAAGTGCGCTCAGTTGAAAGCGGGAGCAAGACGCTCAAAGATGCGATCAACGACGCAATCCGCGATTGGGTGACGAACGTGCGCCACACATTTTATCTGCTGGGTTCGGCACTTGGGCCGCATCCGTACCCGATGATGGTGCGCGACTTTCAGAGTGTGATTGGCATTGAGGCGCGGGAACAGATTCAAGAACTCGCCGGGCGGCTGCCCGATGTAATTTTGGCGTGTGTGGGTGGTGGCAGCAACGCCATTGGGATGTTCCATGCGTTTCGTGATGACGAAAACATCGAGCTGATTGGTGTAGAAGCGGGTGGACGCGGAATCAACAGTGGAGAACACGCCGCGCGGTTCGCTGACCCGAATATTGGTCGCCCCGGTGTGCTGCATGGGACACGTTCATTTGTCATGCAAGATGACGATGGGCAAATCGTCAACACACATAGTATTTCGGCGGGGTTGGATTATGCGTCGGTGGGTCCCGAACATGCGTATCTCCGGGCGACAGAACGCGCGTATTACACCTATGCGACTGATGAGGAAACCATCGAAGCGGTAAAGATGCTGGCGCAGATGGAAGGTATTATCCCAGCGCTCGAAAGCGCGCACGCCGTCGCAGAGGCCATCAAGCGCGCGCCAACGATGCCCAAAGACTCGGTGATGCTGGTGAATTTGAGTGGGCGGGGAGACAAAGACTTAAACACAATCATGCGGGAATTGGATTTGACGTAATTAAAGTAAGTTTCGGATTTTATCGACATCGGCGGGACTGGTGTGCCACACCCGTACAGAGCCATTTGGTATGACTATGATTTTTAGCGGGCATGAAGCCGAAAAGCTGGTTGTAAGCGTGATCCTCCTTGATGAACATGGGCGGGTGCTGCTGCAACAGCGGGATGACAAACCGAAACAATACCCGAACTGGTGGACGATCTTCGGCGGGTATCAAGAAGGGGATGAAACGCTGGACGACGCGATTCGGCGGGAATTGATTGAAGAACTTGCGCTTGAAATTCCGCTGTCATACTGGAAGGCATATGTTTGCCCGGTACGTTCCAAACCCGGCGAGGTGATCACGATAAACCATGTATTTGTGGGAAGGCTAGACCGTCCGGTTGAATCGCTGACGCTGCGCGAAGGGCAGGGGATGAAACTGTTCTCGCCGGAAGAAGCTGTGAAGTTGGAGTTGGCATTCGAGCAGCATGTGATCTTGCGAGACTATATTACATCGACAGGGTAGGACTTCGAGCAAATGAGCGATATTGCAGCACGTGGACTAAGCGCTGTCGAGCGCATGTTCAAACAGGCGAAAAGTGAAGGGCGGGCGGCGTTTTTGCCGTATTTCCCGATAGGCTTTCCCACATATGATGATTCCATTGAAGCGATCACAGCGATGGCGAATGCAGGGGTGGATGGGTTCGAGATTGGTATCCCATTTAGCGATCCGTTGGCAGATGGAAAGGTCATCCAAGAAGCAACACAGATTGCGCTGACGAATGGAATTACTGTGCGGAAGTGCCTTCAGGCGGTCAAGACCTTGCGCGAACGTGGGGTCGAACAGCCGATGCTGATGATGGGGTATATCAATCCGCTGCTCGCCTATGGTATTGACGAATTTGTACGTGATGCAAAAGGGGCGGGAGCAGATGGGCTGCTCGTACCTGACCTGCCGCCGGAAGAAGCCGCAATGTTCAGTGAGGCGTGCCGACGTGAAGGGATGGCGCTGGTGTTCTTTCTTGCGCCGACGAGCAGCAGTGAGCGAATCAGTCTGGTGGCGCAGCAGGCAACGGGATTCATCTATGTGGTGTCGCTGACGGGAGTGACCGGGGAGCGAAATACACTCCCAGCCGACTTGACGGACTTCGTCCATCGTTTGCGCCAGCAAACGGGCGCTACACCGTTGGTGATGGGCTTCGGGATTAGCACGCCAGAACACGTCAAGCTGATGAGCGAACTGGTCGATGGGTTTGCTGTGGGGAGTGCGTTAGTTAGGGCAGGAAAAGAAAGCGTAGGGGCGGTCAAGAACCTTGCCGCGAGTTTGCGGGGGGCGTTAGGGTAGGGCACACCGAAATGCGAGACACACTCTCGAAGGTTCTCGCGTGTCGGTTAGACAAGATGAGTCATCATGTGTCGCAGAATCGCGATAATGATGCTATTTCGATGTTTCGCTTACTTTTCCACATTGATGTATGGGATTGCAAATGAATGAAACGAAATATTCTTCGCGGGTGGACGCATGAGGGGTGTTCAGCGGTGAAAATATTTCGTGTAAGTGCGGTGCAATCTGAAGATTGTTCAGCAGCGCACATGCACAACTGAGTGTTGTATGGACTTTGGAGGTGAATCGCCCAATTCGTTGACAGAGATTCTGAAGGTGTGTTACGCTCTGCGCTAGAATTTCACTTGCAGAATACGGATTTCGCAACGCTATCATGCAGCTTAACCAGTTTTACGCCTACAGCTATTATTTTTACTTTAGCGACGACATAGGGAATGGTCGGGCGTAAGATGCTGCTTTGGTAAATGCGGGTCAGGGTTTCGTGAAATACAAGGCGCAGGGCAAACGCTCTGCGCCTTTTTTATTGCACAGAGAACAACACAGGGACGGAAGCTATGGCAATGATATTGCGCGGGGTGCGCGGGGCAACACGAGTGACGCAGAATGACGCGAGGGAAATTTTGGAAGCTACGCGTGAACTTCTGCAAAAGATGATTGACCTGAATGGAATCGAAGAGGAAATGGTCGCAAGCGTGCTATTTACGACTACACCGGATTTGAACGCTGTGTATCCAGCACAGGCGGCACGCGAGTTGGGGTGGCATCGGGTGGCATTGATGGGATTTCAAGAAATCCAAGTGCCTAACGGGATGAACTTCTGTATTCGTGTACTAATTCATTGGACGACAGAACGCCCACTAGATGAAATCAAGCACGTTTATATGAAAGATACGATGAAACTGCGTCCTGATTTGTATCCCGATAACCGTATCGAGCTGAACGGAGAGAAGTGATCATGATTGTGGTGATGAAAAAAGGCGCAAGCGCGCGTGAAATTTCCGAAGTGATTGCGCGGGTGAAAGATGATGGGTATATCGCGCATTTGTCGGAAGGCGACGAACGGACGATTATCGGCTTGGTGGGCGAAAGTCCCACGCCTCTGCTTGAGGATAACTACAATACGATGGATGGCGTTGAAAAAGTCATGCGGGTGAGTGCCCCGTATAAACTCGCCAGCCGCGATTTTCATCCACAAGATACGTTGGTGGGGCTGAACGGCTCGCAGGTTGGGGGCGCAAAAATCCCCGTCATTGCAGGTCCATGTTCAGTCGAAAGCCGCCAGCAAATCATTGATATTGCGTGCGCGGTCAAAGAGATGGGGGCGACAGCCTTGCGCGGCGGGGCGTTCAAGCCGCGCACATCGCCGTACAGTTTCCAAGGTCATGGTGAGAAAGGGCTTCAATGGTTGGCAGAGGCGCGCGAATTAAGCGGATTGCCGATTGTCACCGAGGTTATGGATCCGGCATTGGTCCCGATGGTGGCACAGTACGCAGATGTATTGCAAGTGGGCGCACGCAATATGCAAAACTTCACACTGCTGAACGAAGTGGGCAAGAGCCAGCATACGGTTTTGCTGAAGCGCGGAATGGCAAACACGATGGAAGACCTGCTGATGAGCGCGGAGTACATCCTTTCGCATGGGAATGCGCGGGTGATGATTTGCGAGCGTGGGATTCGCACCTTCGAGAAGTACACGCGGAACACATTTGATGTGAATGCAATTCCGGTGTTGAAGCATCGCACCCATCTACCGGTAATTGCTGATCCAAGTCACGCAGTTGGTTACAGCGAGTTCGTCACACCGATTGCGCTGGCGGCAGTCGCGGCAGGCGCGGATGGGTTGATTGTCGAGGTGCATCCCGAACCATCGAAAGCGATGAGCGATGGTCGCCAAAGTCTTGATTACAAAGGATTCCAGAAGATGATGGATGCGCTCAAATTGGTGGCGCAAGCAGTCGGACGACAAGCGTAGAAATATAGGCAAACGCGCAGAAGCGCGTCCCTATTGGTGTAATTGTGAGAAATTGCATGGAGGCGGACTTATGTCCGGTGGCTTTAGTGCCAAACATTTAGCAGTTGTAGGGCTAGGGTTGATGGGCGGATCATTGGCGCTGGCGCTTCGCCCCTATGTAGAGACAATCACGGGGGTGGATCGCAGTCAAGAAACGCTCGAATACGCACTCGCGCACAAGATTGTTGACCATGGAACAAACGATTTGAAGGCAGGTGTAGAACAAGCCGATGTGGTGCTGCTTGCCGCGCCCGTCCGCACGATCATTTCGATTGTGCATGATCGGATTGGGGCATATTTACGCTCAAATACGCTGCTTGTTGACATTGGAAGTACCAAGACGGATATTTGTAACGCAATGGGACGACTGCCGATTGGCGTACAAGCGATTGGCGGGCATCCTATGACTGGCAAAGAGTCAAGCGGTGTGGAGTCGAGTGATGCGGCTTTGTACAAAGGCAGACCGTTTGTGTTGTGCGCGACACGCCGCACCACTCCCGCCGCGCGGTTAAGGGCGCTTTCACTGGTTGAAGCCTTGGGCGCTGTCCCCTACGAGATGGAAGCGGCGCGGCATGATCGAGCCGTTGCCGCGATTAGCCATCTGCCGTATCTTTTGAGTGCGGCTCTGGTGGCAACGGTGGCGCAAGAAGGGCGAGAGGACGATGCTGTGTGGAATTTGGCGGCGGGCGGATTTCGGGACATGTCGCGGTTAGCGGCAAGTGATTTGAACATGATGCGCGACATTTTGACGACGAATACAACGGCAGTTGCAACCTTGCTGGCGCATTTTAGAATGCAGTTGGCGATGCTGGAAGCGATGCTGATCAGTAAAGATGAAGAACATTTAACAGAACTGCTGCTGCCCGCACGTGAAGCGCGGCTGACATGGGTGAAACACCTAGAGAGGAAGCCATAACTATGGCAGCGACCAAAGCCGCACACCAACCAAAAGACTTTTTTCGCGTAAAACCGAGTCGAGGGCTGCGCGGATCGACAACTGTACCGGGCGATAAATCGCTGTCGCATCGGGCAGTGATGTTTGGGGCGCTGGCGCAGGGTAAAACGATAGTGCGCCGATGGCTTTCGGCAGGGGATACAGAAGCCTCACTGCGTTCGATGATGGCGCTCGGTGTACAAATCGAACGGCATGGGATGAATGAGCTTGTGATACACGGCGGGAGACTGCAACAAGCGGAGCGTCCGCTTGATTTGGTCAACGCAGGAACAGGGATTCGTTTGCTGGCGGGGATCATGGTTGGGCAACCGTTCCCAAGCGTGTTGGACGGGAGTGAACAGCTTCGCCGCCGCCCGATGAATCGGATCATTCAACCACTGCGGTTAATGGGGGCAGACATCGACAGTGAAAACGGATACGCGCCGCTGTCGATCAAACCAGCGCTGCTGCGTGGAATCGGGTACACGATGCCAATGGCAAGCGCACAGGTGAAAAGCGCGATTCTGCTCGCGGCGCTGTTTGCCGAAGGTGAAACGACAGTTACACAACCGGGACCGGCACGCGACCATACTGAACGGATGCTGCGAGCGATGGGCGCAAATATTTCTGGCGATGATTACACGGTCACGCTGAAACCGGGCAGCAAGTTACAGGCGATGGACTTTACAGTGCCTGCGGATATTTCTTCGGCGGCATTTCCGCTGGTGGCGGCGCTGATTGTGCCGGACAGCGAAATCACACTCACGAATATCAACCTGAACCCAACGCGCACAGGTTTGCTTGATGTGTTGAAAGAGATGGGCGCAGAGATGACGATCATTGAGACCGGGTTGGAAGCGGGCGAACCTGTTGGGACGATCCACGCCAAGACAAGCCAACTGAAAGGTGTGCGCGTGGGTGGGGATGTGGTCGTGCGGATGATCGATGAATTTCCAGTGTTCATGATTGCGGCACTGGCTGCTGAAGGCGAGACTTTCGTCAAAGAAGCGGGAGAACTGCGCGTGAAAGAGACTGACCGCATCGCTGTGATGGTGAGTGAATTGAGCAAGATGGGGGCGACGATTACGGAAACGGAAGATGGTTTTTATCTGTTTGGTCCCCAAAAACTGAAAGGCGCGACGGTTTACGGGCATGATGATCACCGAATTACGATGAGTTTGACCGTAGCGGCGCTTGCTGCTGAAGGCGAAAGTACAGTGCTGGATGCGCGCTGCGCGGGCGATTCATTCCCTAGATTCGCAGATGTGATGCAGAGCATCGGCGCGGATGTGCGCCTTGAAGATTTGCCGCAGGAATAACCGATGTCGTTGAAATTGGTGGGAGCAATAGGTTACCCGATTGAACACAGCTTGAGTCCAACAATGCATAACGCAGCGTTCGCGGCGTTGGGCATGACGGACTGGCGTTACGACAAAATTGCCATTCCGCCAGACATACTCGGTCAAAGTCTGCGAGAATTAAGGGATCACGGAATGATCGGCGTGAATGTAACTGTGCCGCATAAACAAACGGTGATGCGATATGTATTCGTGGATACGCTGGCACAGCGTGTGGGAGCGGTCAACACGATTGATTTTCGGACGAAGAAGGGCACGAATACGGATGTCGCCGGGTTCATGGATGATCTCGCAGCGCATCGAGTGGATGCAACGGGTCAAAAGGTGATCGTGTTGGGCGCGGGCGGCGCGGCGCGGGCGATTGTGTACGGATTAAGCCAAGCAGGCGCGCAAATCGGGATTGTCAACCGCACACCGGAGCGAGCAAAGGAACTGCTCGATTCGATGATGGCAGCGGGCGATGTGCTAACACTCGATCAAGCGAGTGAATGGGGGGCGGCGCTCATCGTCAACTGCACCTCATTGGGAATGTATCCGAACACAGATGGATGCGCGTGGAGTGATGATGTGCCGTTTCCGCGCGGCGTGACAGTGTATGATACGGTTTATCGACCAGCACGGACGCGGTTGATGGCGAAGGCGGAAGCACACGGCGGACAGGCAATCGGCGGATTGGGAATGTTAGTTCGGCAAGGCGCGGCGGCATTTCAGATTTTCACAGGGGTTGAGCCGCCTATCGAGGTGATGTTCGAAGCGGTGAGAGCTGCGCTGGCGCAAGGGTAAACGATGGCAAATTTTATGATGCGGCAGGCAACTGTCGATGACGCACGGAGCGTCGCTGAATTGTGCAGTCACGTTCATGAGATTCACCATGCTGCGAGACCGGATTTCTTCAAACCGTTTACGCTTTCGGATGAGATGATCGGGTTCTTTACCGCGCGTCTGGCAGATGAGGGATATTTCGTAAATATTGGTGAAGTAGACGGCGAAACAGTTGGCTATGTGCTGGCACAGGTGGTCAATTCACCAGAAAATATATTTGCGTATGCTTCACAAGTGGTGGTAATTGATCAAATGGGGGTGAATCCGAAGTATCGCAGTCAAGGATATGGGGAACTACTGCTGAAAAGCGCATTCGAGTGGGCGTGTGAACGCGGGATCACACGGGTGCTGCTAACCGTATGGGCGTTCAATGAGCGCGCCAATCAATTTTATGAACGATTGGGGTTCAAAGCGCGTCATACGCGGATGGAAATAATGTTGGGGGATTAGCGTATACGATGGAATTGATACGATGATTAGATTTCTCACGGCGGGTGAATCGCATGGACCGCTTTTGACGGCGCTGCTTGATGGGATTCCCGCCGGATTGACGCTCAATGCTGATGATGTGAACAAGGAACTTGAACGCCGCCAAACGGGATATGGCAGCGGCGGGCGCATGAATATCGAACGCGACACAGTTCAGATCACAAGCGGGGTCGCAGCGGGCAAAACGACGGGCGCACCGATCTCGATGTTGGTGGAAAACCGTGATTACAAAAACTGGAAAGAGAAAGACATTGCCCCAATGACCACGCCGCGCCCCGGTCACGCGGATTTAACGGGGGCGGTCAAATACGGGTATCGAGAGCTACGATTGGCGCTGGAACGGGCAAGCGCGCGGGAAACGACGATGCGTGTAGCGGCAGGCGCGGTTTGTAAAGCCTTTTTGCGCGAATTCGGTATCGTGATTGGCGGATATGTGACGCAGATTGGCGAAGTGGTGGCGCAGATTAATCCATCGGTGGGTTATGAAATGCTGATGGAACGGGCTGAAGCGAGCGATGTGCGCTGTCCTGATCCCGTGAGCGCGGAAGCGATGCATAAAACGATTCATCAAGCGAAGGTGGATAAGGACACACTTGGCGGGGTGATCGAAGTGGTGGCGCTGAATGTCCCAGCGGGGCTGGGATCACATGTGCAGCATGATCGACGATTGGATGCGCGGATCGTAGGTGCGATGGTGAGCGTCCACGCCATGAAAGGCGCAGAGATTGGATCGGCATTTGAAAACGCGGGTAAACGCGGATCAGAAGTGCATGATGAAATTGGTGTGCGCGAAGATGGCACATTGTATCGCAAGACCAATCGGGCTGGCGGGCTAGAAGGTGGGATTACAACTGGTGAACCGATTGTAGCGCGTGTGGCAATGAAACCGATTTCAACAGTAATGAAGGCGCTCGAATCAGTCAATTTGGCGACAGGTGAGGCTGAGCCAACGACATATGAACGGAGCGATTTTTGCGCCACGCCGCGCGCTGTGCCGATTCTGGAGGCGATGATGGCACTGGTGATCGCGGATGCGTTGACGGAGAAATTAGGCGGGGACAGCATCGACGAGATGCGCCCACGTTTTGAGTCGCTGCGGAAGGCGCGGCTGCAAGATTTACCGATGGATAATGTGGAGTGGCGTTTTGGTTATCCCGTCTGATGAGGCTGTGCCAGAACAAAATCTGGTGATCACCGGATTCATGGCGGTGGGAAAATCGACGATTGGCAGACGAGCGGCGGATGTTTTGGGGCGCACGTTTGTAGATACGGACGATTTGATTCGTGCGCGGACGGGTAAGTCGATACCACAGATTTTCGCAGAGGACGGCGAGGTATATTTTAGGGGACTCGAAGCAGAAATCGCGCGAGAATTGGCGGCACGGACACACCTTGTGATCGCTACAGGCGGCGGTATGCTGGTGAATGAAGCAAACCGCGTCATATTATCGAGTACAGGATTTGTAGTGTGTTTGGATGCTCCGCCTGAATTGATCCGCGAACGCTTGGCACGTTCGGCAGATCGTCCATTGGCGGAGAATTGGTTGGAATTGTACGAAAAAAGGCGGACTGCCTACGCAGCGATTCCGACTCATGTTAATGTGGGTGGGAAGTCCGTCGATGTAGTGGTTAGGGAGATCATCGCCTTATGGCGACAAGTATCCAAGTAAAAACTTCGGCGCAAACCGATGATTACGAGATTGTCATTGAGCCTGATCTTCTGCGTAGTTTGGTCAAACGAAGTGATCAATATGCTCTCGATGTGCAGAGCGAAACGCAGCATGTGATCGTAACGAACACGCATGTGGGAGCATTATATGGAAATTTCTTGAAATCCATCTTGCCCAACAGCGAACTCATCCTTGTGCCCGATGGTGAGCAATATAAGACGCTGGAAACGGTGTCCTCACTATATCGGGAATTTGCGCGGCTGCATGTGAGCCGCAAAGGAAGCAAGATCGTCGCGTTAGGTGGCGGGGTGATTGGAGATATGGCGGGTTTCGCGGCTTCGACGTATTTGCGCGGAATCCCATTCGTACAAGTACCGACAAGTTTGCTCTCGATGGTGGATTCAAGTGTGGGCGGAAAAGTCGGGGTTGATTTGCCACAGGGAAAAAATCTGGTCGGGGCATTTTACAATCCCGAAATTGTATGGATTGATACGCGCGTGCTGCAAACACTGCCGGATGTTCAGTGGCGGTGCGGGATGGCAGAAGTGATCAAACATGGGTTGTTAGCCGATACCACACTCTTGAACCCTGAATTATGGACACTCGAACGCGCGGATGAACTGGTAACGCGCGCTGTGCAGGTGAAAGTGAATGTTGTACAGATCGACCCCTATGAGGACGGCATCCGCGCACATTTGAATCTTGGGCATACGTTCGGTCATGCTATTGAGCAGGTGAGCGGGTATCGATGGTTTCATGGGGAAGCAGTTGGCGTAGGGTTGGTGGCAGCGGCACTGTTATCACACAGAATTGGGTTATGTGGGGCGAACGTGCCAAAAGAAGTCCAGCGATTAGTGGAAGAAATCGGACTGCCAACGAGCATTGGAGTGCTTGATCCGAAGGAAATCTACAGGGCGATGGCGTGGGATAAGAAATGGGTGTGGCACAAGAAACAACCGCGATTTGTGCTGCTTGAGGACATTGGAAAGCCTACGATTGTCGATAATGTAAGTGAAGCAGATGTGATCGCGGTATTGGAAACGCTTCAGTAGCCTTCGCGCAAGCTTGAAGGATTACTGGTTTAATTGATTTAAGTTCACGGGCGACCCGGACAAAACAAAGTTTACTAGGTCGCCCTTACAATTAATACTTCATTCGATTTTGAGAACATGAAGCGTACAGCGGCGCAAAAAGAGAGGACTGATGAAAAAGATACTGCTATTACACGGTCCGAATTTGAATTTGTTGGGGATGCGCGAACCAGAAATCTACGGTAAGTGGACACTGGACGACATAAATCAGATGGCGGCGGCACATGTGCGTCCCTATGGAATCGAACTACGCGCGGAACAGTCCAATCACGAAGGCGCGTTGATTGATATATTGCATGTGGCACGAAACTGGGCAGATGGCGCGGTGATCAACGCGGGGGCATATACACACACCTCGATTGCGCTGCGCGATGCTATCAGCGCGATCAAACTTCCCGTTGTAGAAGTACATTTGTCGAATATCCACGCGCGAGAGGGGTTCCGGCATACGTCCTTGATTGCGCCAGTATGTGTTGGTCAGATTAGTGGGTTCGGGTATCGCAGCTATTTGCTCGGTTTAGATGCGCTGCTCGGCGTGTTAGGCGTTTTGCCCAATCCAGAATTGTAACCCTTAACCAATCGGTCACGGCTGTTTTTGTAGACTTCATCACAGCCCAACTGGCGCTTAATCCTTCTATACTTCTGCAAAGTGACCTTGAACCATGAGACTGTATCCCATGATTAGCAAAGAAGATGTGCTAGGCGCAATCGAAGCGAATAATGTGCAGTATGTCGCGCTGTGGTTCACCGACATTACAGGCATTGTCAAAAATGTGACCGTGCCTGTAAGGAAAATCGAACGCGCGATTGATCACGGACTGCACTTCGATGGCTCGTCAATTGAAGGTTTCGCGCGTGTCGCCGAAAGTGATATGGTGCTAATGCCGGATATGGCGACATTTGCAGTGCTGCCATGGACTGACGGTGCTGACCGCACAGCACGGTTGATTTGCAGTGTCCACACGCCACAGGGCGATCCATTCATTGGGGATCCGCGTCATGTGCTGATACGGATGCTCAAAGAAGCGGAGGACATGGGATATACGTTTAAGACAGGGATGGAACTGGAATTTTTCCTGTTTCATCGGGGTGCAGATGACAGTTTGATGCCGCTAAAACCGATTGATGACGCAAGCTATTTTGATAATTCCAATGAAGCGGCAACCGCGCTGCGCCGCCGAATGATCTCGACCCTACTGGAACAAGGAATTCGTGTGGATTCAGCGCATCACGAAATTGGCAGTGGGCAGTACGAAGTTGATTTCGATTATGATCAGGCATTGGTATCTGCTGATAATTTGCTAACGTCACGGGTATCACTCAAAACTGTAGCGCAGCAGGAAAAATATCACTGCACGTTTATGCCACGCCCCAGCGAAGATTTGCCGGGCAGTGGGATGCATACGCATCAAAGTTTGCATCACCGTGAAACTGACGAGAATGTGTTCGCGGATACAGCGCATGAATATGGTTTGTCAGAAACGGCGCGCTACTTTTTGGCAGGGCAGTTGTATCATGCACGAGCGATGTGTGCGATTCTTGCACCACTGATCAATTCGTATAAGCGGTTGTCAGTGAGTTTTGAAGCGCCCAAATACGTGACATGGGCGCATGTTAACCGAGCGGGGGCGGCACTAATTCGTGTGCCGCATATTTCGCCGGGCAATGAGATTCACACCCGACTGGAACTGCGCTGCCCGGACCCAAGCAGTAATCCATATTTGGCAACAGCGGTCATGTTGGCGGCAGGTTTAGACGGAATTCGTCAACAGATGCCACTGCCAGAAGCACTTGAAGAATCATTGGTGAGCCGTGATCGTACTCGACAGCGGCAGGTCGAAATGCTGCCAACGTCGCTTGGCGAGGCGCTCGATGCGCTGGAACAAGATGATGTGATCACGTCGGCGTTGGGACCTTATGTGACTGACCGATATTTGGCAGCAAAACGTCAGGAGTTAGATGAATACAACCGTCAGGTTACACGATGGGAACTTGAGCGGTATCTGAATAGATATTAGAAAAATCGTGGGAGAGAAAGAGGGTTTGGCGTGCCAAGCCCTCTTATCTACAGGATTTGCGATCTCGTGTGTATTAGCCATTACGCAAGATAACATCGTGGATACGAGAAAGTACGGGTTCACCGAAATCCATCTCAGTGACAATAGACAAGCTGCACCCTGAAGGTCCGTGCGCCATCGTTAGAATGGGTGTGTCGCGCAGATTCATCAAAATTTCGGCTGTCAGATAGTGTTGACGGTCAAGCTGTGTGCCGATTACGGTGGTGATATTGACACTGCGTACTGACCACTGCGACACGAAAGGATCACTTAGTAAGCGTTCCTCAACATCAATTTGCAAGCGATGGACGGCATCCGCGCCCGCTGTTGTAGGAATAACGAAACAGACGAAACTCTCGCTTGAGGACTGAGTTGATAGTGTGACATCGGCGTGTGTACCTGTGAGCTTGAACAACGTTTCGTCTACAAGCAGTGAGACAGCCGATAATGGACCGCTGTGGCGCGCTGCCAACCCCAAACCTTGAATGCTGGTTACCGCTTTCAAACCCGCAGAGAGCGCCGGGTTGCTGCGCTGAATCAGCGTGCCGGGCTGCTGCGGCTTGAATACATTACGGATGCGAAGCGGTATTTGGCGTTCACGGAGTGGTTCGATCATGCGCGAATGAAGGATGCGCGCGCCAAAATACGCGAGTTCTGCTGCTTCTTCATACGACAATGTGGGGATGTTTTGGGCAGCGGAAATTTCTCGCGGGTCAGCGGTCATCAAGCCGTCAACATCTGTCCAAATCCACACTTCGTCAGCGTTAGCGCATACGCCAAGTACTGATGCAGTGTAATCCGATCCACCACGCCCTAACACGGTTGTTTTACCCGCTGTGGTTGAGCCGATAAAGCCCGTAATGACAGGGATGATTTTGCGTGAAAGCATAGGCGCGAGGTTGTTTTCAATGCGCTCGCGAGTGAGTTCGATATTGGGGGTGGCGCTGTTGAACACATCGTCGGTGATGATGAGATCAGTCGCGTCAATAGCAACACTTCGCAGTTGGTTTTGACGCAGAAGCGCCGCAACGATGCGGGCGGCAAGGCGCTCACCAACGGCGACAATCGCGTTGATGCGGGCGAGTGTTTCTTTTTGGCGCGCCTCGTTTTCGTGGTCACTCTCCGTGTTGGTAGCAAATTCGTTATCCGGTGTTTCCGCAAGGGTTTGACAAGTGTTGAGCATATCGAACAGCATCTGGTCGATATCTGCTTGGAGGGCGTTGCGTTCGGTTACACCAAGCGGTAGATGTTCGATAAGCGCGATATGGCGCTGACGCACATTGGCGACAATGCGGCGATAGCCACGCCGATTGCTCAATTGGGCTAAATGGGCAGCTTCGAGCAGCGCATCGGTCACGCCATCGAGCGCCGATACGACGAGCAGCAGACGATCCCAGCGTTCGTGTTCAAAGAGTACGATGCTCAACACCTGTGTCAGCCCAATGGTCATGCCAACTGCTGAACCACCGAATTTCATGACGAGCGTAGTCATTCTGGAGTCCTGTGTGATGCTGACGTTGAGGCGACGTTAATCGCATTAAAGCGGGAAGCGCGCCCTAAATGAAGAACGCGAGACATGGCTCGCGCTCGTTTCGCTCATATAGTGGCGAAAATAGCATTGTGGCTTGTGTTTGTCAACAAATCATGGGGTGAACGCAGCGCAAAAGTCAATACTTTGCGTAAGGGCTCGTGTGCAACTATGATTATTGTATGCATTAAGCATCAATCCTTCCGGTATTCAGCTTTGATATTTGGGTATGGAACTTTCCATGATGGAAAATACGATTGAACGCCCGCGCACAGTTGCAGGGGTTCGATTTACTAAAGTAGGTAAGCTCTATCATTTCGACTTCAGCCAATACCCTGATTTGAAGTTGAATGATTATGTGATCGTCGAGACAACACGAGGACGGCAAATGGGGCAGGTGATGGGGTTCACCGTGCCAGAAGAAGAAGAACGTGAATACAAGCCAATCATTCGCCCCGCTACGCCGCGCGATTTACTGCTGAGACAATACTGGGAAGCCAAGCAGGAAGAAGCACTCGTTATTTGCCGTGAAAAGGCGAAAGAACTTGGCGGTTTGCAGGGGGTGAAGTTCATCGCGACCATGTACAACTACGATGGTTCGCTGCTGACATTTTTATACACAGCAGAGGATAAGGTCAACGTCAATAAGCTGTGGAACGAGCTGAACAAGATTTTTTCGGCGCAAATCGAGATGCGGCAGATTGGTCCGCGCGATGTAGCCAAACTGCTCGGCGGGTATGGTGCATGTGGCGAACTGCGATGCTGCTCAACATTCTTGACCGACTTCAGCCCAATATCGATCAAAATGGCGAAGGCACAGGGAATTTCGCTAAACCCGACAGAAATCACGGGGATGTGTGGGCGCTTGCGATGCTGTCTTGTGTACGAGTACGAACAGTATGTTGAGGCGCGGGCAAAATTGCCTAAGAAGAATAAGCGTGTTGGCACACCGTTAGGTGAAGGTAAAGTAATCGATGTGCTCCCTTTGCAAGATGCGGTGGTGGTGGTGGTGGAAGACGTTTTCCATACGTTTAAGCGCGAAGAACTTGTCCCGATTGAAGAACTAGAAGCCCTTGCGAAGAAGGCGAAAGAGCCGTGTTCTCGTCATGAAAATGGTGAATGTGACTGTGGCGCGGATGCTAATCGAGAGATAAAGAAGGCGAAAGCAGTTGAGCGTGCTGGCGGAGAGCGCAGCGCCGCTGAAAATGCGAACACGGCGCGAACAGAAAAATCGGGCAAGAAGCAAGATCGCAGTCCGCAGGGACGAGATCAGCAGAAGTTGCGCGGCGGAAATGCGTCGTCTTTGAATAATGCCGCGCAAAACAGCGATGTTGGCGCGATGTCGATGCAAACGACAGGCGATATTGAAGATGTAGAGCCGTATGCCAATGTCGATCTCGATGATGAGGACGCGGGAACGTTATACGAGGAATAGGGACGTTGGCGACGACAATGCAATCGCTGAATCAAGATGCATCCCCTGAGACAGCGCCGCTGCGAATTATGGCGGTGTTCGCGCATCCTGATGATCCTGAATTCTTTTGCGGAGGAACTTTCGCGCGATGGGCAGCGCAAGGCGCGGCAATCACGTTTGTGCTGGCGACAAGTGGTGACAAAGGCACGTCTGATCCTCACATGACACCGGAACGTTTGGCGGTGATTCGTGAGGAAGAAGAATGCAACGCCGCCGCACAGTTGGGTGTATATGATGTAGTGTTTTTGCGTTACCCCGACGGTGAACTTGTACCGACGCAAGCCTTGAAGCGTGATATTGTGCGGATGATTCGTCTGCGAAAGCCGGATATCGTTGTGACGAACGATCCGACAGTTTATTGGTTTGGGAATCGCGCCGTCAACCATGCGGATCACCGCGCAATAGGCGAAGCGACGCTGGATGCAGTTTATCCCGCCGCACGAGACCGTTTATATTTTCCCGAACTGGAACGCGATGAGGGATTAGCGCCGCACAAAGTTGGTCAGATATACATTGTGCGTTCTAACACTCCGAACATCAAGATCGATGTGACGGACTACCTAGAACACAAAATCAATGCGCTGCGACAGCACAAAAGCCAAATCAAGGACATGGATGCGATGGCGGAACGTCAGCGCGCTAACCGTGATCCTGAAGCGCCGCCGGAAGCGCCGCGATATGTGGATTCATTTCATGTCATTACGTTTGATCGTTAATTTGTATGTGGGTATGAGGCGGGAGTATCACGAACAGAACAATCTCCGCGCGCCCTTATAAAGGTATTTGGATGAACTACGCTGACTTGAAAGCACAAGCATATGAACTGCGTGATGAGTTAATCGCGCGTCGCCGCGATTTTCACCAGCATCCTGAACTGGCGTTTGAAGAAGTTCGCACAGCAGGGATTGTAGCTCGCGAACTGAACGAACTTGGTTTGGAAGTTCGTACTGGTGTCGGCAAAACCGGTGTGGTGGGTATCTTGGAAGGATTGCAAGACGGTCCCACAGTGCTGCTGCGCGCCGATATGGACGCGCTGCCAATCCTTGAAGAAAACGGAACCGATTATGCATCAGCTAATGCTGGGAAGATGCACGCTTGTGGACATGACGGTCACACAGCGATTGCGTTAGGTGTTGCGAAACTGCTTTCACAGCACCGGGATAAAATTGCTGGGCGGATCAAGTTCGTTTTTCAGCCGGCAGAGGAAATTGGACGTGGCGCGCAAGCAATGGTCGCGGATGGCGCTTTGCAAGACCCGCGCCCTGACGTGACTGTGGGGCTGCACTTATGGAATAGTATGCCCGTGGGTACGCTTGGGGTGGCAGATGGCCCAGTGATGAGTGGATCATCGGTATTCAATATCAAAATCACTGGTAAGGGCGGACATGGCGCATCGCCGCACGAATCGATTGATCCAGTGGTATGCGCGTCACAAGTAGTATCGGCATTGCAAACTATTGTGAGCCGCACGATCAACCCATTTGATACGGTAGTAATTTCGACGACGCAGATCAGCGCGGGGGATGCGTTCAATGTGATCCCACAATATGCGGAAATGAAAGGAACAATTCGCACCTTTAAGACAGAAGTGCGCGATACAGTTGAACGGCGGATGCATGAAATCGTGGAGCATGTGTGCGCGGCGATGGGCTGTAAAGGCGAACTTGTCCTTACACATATCACCAAACCAGTGAGCAATCACCCAGAAATTGGCGCTGCGCTGCGTGATGTGTTTACAGAAGTGATTCCTGAAGTGAAATTTGATCTGAACGCGCGCACGATGGGATCGGAAGATGTGGGCGAGTTCATGGACGATATTCCGGGGATGTATTTCTTTCTCGGTGCCAAGGATACGACACAGGATACATATTACGGGCATCACCATCCGCGCTTCAGCTTTGATGAAGAAGCACTGCCGATGGGCGTGGCGCTGCTGTCGTCGGCGGTTGCGTCTTATGTGATGCCAAAGTAGCTGGATGACAGTACAGGGATAGATAATGCCGGAGCAAAACATATTTCGCTGGATGGACGGACGAGGATGGCTTATCTTGTCCGGGCGGTTGACTCCTGATGGCGCTGATGTGGGCGATATTCGGTCACTGGTGCTGGCACGGTCAGCAGCAGATGGCGCAGTCGCATGTGTGGCGCTCTCCGGCGATGTCAGCGCGGCGGAACGTCTGCTCGATGATCTAGAAGAACTTGGCGCACCCTCCGGTTATGTAGTTGATTTGGTTACGGAAGATGATCTCACGATCACAAAGCGGTTGAGCGAAGCAAGCGTGATTGTATTAGACAGCGCGCCAGATGCGGGCACAGCGCGGTCACTGCTGCTAGGCGCACCCATTGAAGGCATTCAAACGGCGTTTGAGAACGGCGGCATGATTCTCGCAGAGGGTCACAGCGCAGCGGTTTTTGGGACGTGGGTTCGCACCCAAGAAGGCGGTGTGACGAACGGCATGGAATGGTTGGAAGGCGCGGTTGTATTCGCTACTGATCATCCGGTGGGTGGAGTAGCGCGAACGGTACTAGAGCTTCAACCGCACGGATATGCGGTGGGGATCGGAAGTGGATCGGCGTTGGCTCTGGGTCCTGATGGTGAAGTTCAGGTGTGGGGCAGAGGTCAAGTGAGTGTAGCACTCGGTTCGGCGTATGTCGAACAATGACGCAGACAGGTTGAAGGTGATTACGAATGCCAGCTACAGTACTTATAGGCGCGCAGTGGGGTGATGAAGGCAAGGGACGGGTGGCAGATTGGCTAGCTGCCGATTCCGATATCGTGGCACGATACGCTGGCGGCGATAACGCGGGTCATACGGTTTATGTTGGCACTCAAGTTTATAAGATGCATTTAATCCCTTCAGGGATTTTGCATGATCATGTGGTGTGCGTGCTTGGCAACGGCATGGTGATCAACCCTGTAAACCTAGTCCGCGAGATTGACGAACTGAAATCGGCGGGTGTGAACATCACGCCGGAACGGTTGATCATCAGTATGCGCGCGCACATCATTACACCCGCGCATATCGCCTTGGATGCCGCATCGGAAAAAGCGCGCGGTGATCAAAAAATCGGCACGACGCTGCGTGGGATTGGTCCGGCTTATTTGGATAAGACCGGACGGCAAGGGCTTCGCGCGGGGCAGATGGCAGATAGTGAGACATTTGCCGATGCGCTCCACGCGCACATTAAGCTGGCAAATGTCAAACTTGGGCGTGAGGATGCGCTTGATCCGCAAATTCATGCACTGGCGTATTTGGAAGCAGCAGAAACGCTCAAGCCGTATTTGCGTGACACCACAGAATATATGCATTTTCGCCTGAAAAGCGGGGCGCGAGTGCTGTGCGAGGGTGCACAGGGGACAATGCTAGACATTGATCACGGTGATTATCCGTTCGTGACAAGCTCATCACCGACTGTGGGTGGGGTGATGGTTGGACTGGGGTTTGGGGCGCGATATGTGGGGCGGGTGATCGGTGTGGGGAAAGCCTACAGCACGCGCGTAGGATCGGGACCTATGCCAACAGAGTTAGAAGGCGCTATCGCGGATCGACTGCGCGGAACAGGCACGAATTTCTGGGATGAGTTCGGTACAACGACAGGGCGACCCCGCCGATGTGGATGGTTGGATACAGTTGTGCTGCGTTACGCGGCGGCGGTTAACGGGTTTGATGAATTGGTGCTGACAAAACTCGATATTTTGAGTGGATTCGATGAGATTCAGGTTGCAGTCGCGTATGATGTGAATGGATCGCGGCGCGATTTTTTGCCAGCGACGCTGCTCGAATATGGCGCGGCGAAGCCTATCTATGAGACGATGCGCGGATGGTCTGAAGATGTGAGCGGGGTACGAAACTGGAGCGATTTGCCCCCTGCCGCGCAAGCGTACATTGACCGTGTGGCTGAGCTGTGTGAAACGCCAATCAACACGGTGAGCGTGGGTCCCGAACGTGAACAATTGGTACATCGGACATAAGTGCATTGGGCGCACAAACATGAGTGAATACAGCGAACCCAAACCATATCTGCATAACATCGAAAATCCGGTGAGCGCCCCCCCTCGCCGTGTGGTGTCGCTGGTGCCAAGCATCACCGAGTCGTTGTTTGATTTGAATGTTGGGGATCGCCTAATCGCAGTGACGGATTACTGTATTCATCCGGCTGACAAGGTTGCAGGCTTGGCGCGTATTGGGGGGACGAAAAACCCTGACGTGGATACGATTATTGCTATGCAGCCTGATCTGGTGTTCGCTAATCAGGAAGAAAATCGGCGCGAAGATGTAGAACGACTGCAATCAGCGGGAATCCCTGTGTGGGTAACATTCCCGAAGAACATGCGCGAGGCTTTTAGTGTGCTGTGGAATATCATGCACATTTTTGATGCGCCGGAATTGGTCGAGCGTGTGCGTTCAATGGAATGGACATTGGATTGGTTGGAACGGATGGCACAGCGGCGCGAGGATGATCCACTGCCGACGTTTGTGCCCATCTGGTACGATCCTTGGATGACATTCAACGCTGATACCTATGCTCACGATGTCATCCGGGTGTGCGGGGGGACAAATATATTCGCGGAACGGGAACGATTGTATCCGCTGGCGGCAGACTTGGGGCGCGGAGCGGCATATGCGGGTGATGATCCGCGCATACAGGGGCGGGATACACGATATCCACGTTTGACATTGGATGAAATCATGGCAGCACAGCCACAGGTGATCTTGCTGCCAAACGAGCCATTCCCGTTTACGCAATCACATGCGGATGAATTGGCTGCGCTCGATATTCCGGCAGCGCGAATTGACCCGAAAACCGGCAAAAATCGGATACATCTGGTGGATGGATCGCTTATTACATGGCATGGCACCCGTATGGCACGGGCGATGAGCATCCTTCCTCCTCTCTTTTATCCTGCGGAAGATTTCAACGACTGAAACAGGTTTGGTGGTTTTGAGTTTGGGATGCGCTGCACTAACCGGTAAGGCTACTACTCATGCATGATCAATCCCTGCTGGATATGCTCAGTCAGATCGTACACGATTTGAAATCACCGCTTTCGACGGTGAAAACGCTCATCGATGGAATTGAAGAATTCGGTGACCTCAACGAGAAACAGCAGCATTTCGCAGACCGCGCCAAGACCAAGCTAGTTTTTATGACGCAGATGGTGTCGATGATTTTGGAGATGGCGTGGCTGGAGAGTGATCAACCGTTAGAATTCAGGTCAGTTGATCTTGGGGCATTGGTGCGTTCGAGCATTGATATGCAGCAGGAAATGGCAGCCGCCAAGCATGTGCTGTTTCATTTGGCAGTGGAAAAACAGGCGGGCTTAATTGAAGGAGATGAACATCGCTTACAGCAAGCGGTGTCGAACCTTGTGAGCAACGCCGTCAAATATAACGTCGAAAATGGGCATGTGTACATCCGAATTAGCCTAGAAGGCGACCGGGTGAAAGTGTCGGTTGAGGATACAGGCAAAGGTATCCCAGAGGAAGACCAGCCGCATATATTCGATAAGTTTTTCCGTTCCAAAGCGAGCGTGCGCGCGCGCATCGAGGGAACGGGGTTAGGGTTGGCAATTGTCAAGTCGGTGATAGAACGTCATCATGGGGACATTTGGTTTACAAGTGAGCCAGAAAAGGGCACAACCTTCACATTCACTGTGCCGCGCATCCCCCCAGAATTGTCTGATACTGCCGAAGCGATTGTGGCGCAAGAACGCGCAGCACGTGGTACAGCAGGAGATGAGATCTCGGATGCAGTTGATGACAGCATCCAAGAATCGCTTGATAAGAGCGATGAAGCTGCTGATTCACATGCTGAAGCAGGGAAGGGTATTGAGCGCCGCCATGATTACAGCGGATAAAGAATAGACTGCCTATATGCTGTGATCCTTGCGTCGGGTTGTGACAAATAGTACAATTCTTACACTTTGTATGCCGCAGAATTACAGTTAATTTTCGGAGGTTGGGCGTGAGACGCTTGATGATTTTAGTCGTGATCATCGCCATTTTAATCGTCGGTGGCGGGTTGACATCGCTGCTTATGTCGAGCGAGGGCGGCGCTTCCGTGCTGCCGATTCTTCCTCAAACCGCACAACCCGACGCATCTACGACGACGATGCTGCCGTGGAAAGCGGAACAATTCTTCCTGCTCATCGGCTTTATTATCTTCAACCTTGTGGGTATCGCTGCGACATTGGCACTGATCTTCTGGTTTGTAGATCGTGGACTTCGCCGCAATGCAGCGAACACCACCGAAAAACAGGTTACCACCAGCGAAACGTAGAAAGCGTTTTTAAGGACTATTATCCATGAGTGCGGTAAATGACGAACGGCGTTCTCATGAACCCCGTTCGCGTTTGTTCATTGGTCTTGCCGTAACGACGGCATTTTTGACATTGGGGCTGATCGTGTTTGGCGCGGTTGTGCGCGTCACAGATTCAGGGTTGGGTTGCGGTAATGAGTGGCCTACTTGTCACGGTTCATTGATTCCGCCTGCTGGCAACCTGACAGCGTGGATTGAATGGCTGCATCGCGCGTTCGCGGTGCTCATTGGATTCATGGGTATTGGGATGTTGGTCACTGCGATCACGGCGTATCGCAACCAGCGACGTGGTGTATTGATTGCTACGATGACCGCGGCGGTCTTGTTCGCACTACAAGCGGCATTGGGCGCGCTTACTGTGATTTTCGACGTACAGCCAACCATAGTCACGCTGCATTTAGGTACGGCAATGCTGCTGCTTGGCGCGCTCCTGCTGGCATGTGTGTGGGCACAGTATAAGCCCGTGATTTCGACGGGATATGCGCGTGATCGGTTCACAGTGCTGGCATATCTGACAACTGCGCTGTCGCTGATCATCATCTTGACGGGAGCGTTGGTTCGCGGCAGCGGGGCGACGTTAGCTTGTATCGATTGGCCCCTGTGCAACGGATCGGTCATGCCGTTCGATCAAGGTCCGCTGGCGACTATCCATTGGCTGCATCGCTTAGCGGTGGTGGGGCTTGGTGTCGCATTGGCATTTGTGACCTTCTACGCCTATTCCAGTCGCCAAGTTAAGGCAATTCGCACGCTGTCGCTGCTGTCGCTGCTGTCGTATTTGGCGCAAGCCGGTGTTGGGGCAATGTTTGTGATCAGCGCGGCAGCTCCGGGATGGGGGGCGGCGCATGTGGGCATGGCGGCGCTAACATGGGCGCTGCTAGTGATGTTGAGTACGGTAGAAACGTCGAACAACCTTGTAAACGAGAAGCAAGCGGAGATTCCATGGCAACAACAATCAGAACCAGCCCTCAACCCATGAAGTTGGGGGCGAGGGAACTTCTCCGCGCATATATTGAATTGACGAAAGTTCGGATCGTGCTGCTGCTGGTGTTCACTACGGTAACAGCGATGATCATCGCGGCGGATGGAATTCCGCCGCTCTCGGTTCTGCTGCCGACGATCCTTGGTGGGGCGATGGCAGCGGGTGGCGCAAGCGTGATCAACCAGTATATTGACCGCGATTTGGATGCTCGCATGACACGCACCAGCCGCCGTCCCATTCCTTCAGGACGGATCGCGGCGGTGAACGCGCTGGTGTTTGGATTGGCGCTGGTCACATGGTCGGTATTGGTGCTGGCGTTGTTCGTGAATTGGCTCACGTCGATTCTAGCGTTAGTCGGCGCGATTTACTACGTCATCATCTACACGATTTTGCTGAAGCGCAATACGGTGCTGAATATCTTGATCGGCGGTGGGGCGGGGGCGATTCCGGTATTGGTGGGGTGGTCGGCAGTAACGGGATCGCTCAATTTCGAATCGATGATCCTGTTCGCGATCATTTTCTTCTGGACTCCGCCGCATAGTTGGGCGCTGGCGCTGCTGGTGAACACTGATTATGCCCGTGCAAACGTTCCTATGATGCCCGTTGCGCGCGGCGAAGAAGTGACGCGATTGCAAATTCTGCTGTATTCGATCCAGCTGGTCATCATCAGTCTGCTGCCAACGTTGTTTGGCACCCTAAATGCGATATATCTGGTGTCAGCGGGGGTACTTGGCGGACTGCTATTGTATATGTCTGCCAAACTGATGCGCGAAAAAGATGGGGCGGCGGCTCGGCGGATGTATAAGATGTCTACGTCGTATCTCGCTTTTTTGTTTTTGGCGATGATCCTCGATAAGGTGATTTTGTAATCGTGAATACCCAATTGAACTGGCGTAAACTGGGACTGCCCGTATATATTGTGATCGGGCTGGTCGCGGTGTTTGGCGCGCTGTTCGTGTATGAATTGCTGAGTTTTGACCGAAATTCACAGGATGATTCCGGGCGCGCGATTGAACCCGTGTCTGAAAGTGCATATGTTGCTACAGTGAACACGCTGCTGGAAGACGCGAATCCTACAAACGGCGCAATACTGGTCGAATCATATGGCTGTATTGCCTGTCACCGACTTGGCGCGACCAATAACATCGCGCCATCGTTTGAGGGAATCGCCGCGCGCGCCGCTGATCGCCGCCCACCGATGCCTGCCGCGTCTTACATCTATGAGTCAATCATTCATCCATCGGTGTATGTTGTGGATGGTTACCCTAATTCGATGGTACAGAATTTTGGCAGCCGCATCACAAACCGAGAATTGGGCGATATAATCGCGTACTTGCTCACCTCTGATGCACGATAAAGCAGATCTTCTAAAGGTTAATGAACCTATCTGAGCATTCGGATAGGTTTTTTATTTTTGGAAATCGCCTAACAACTGAGGAATTTCCCAGAAGTTCCGTGTTTTAAGTCAAAATTTTCAAAGAATTGAAGCGTTGTGGTCTCGTCTGTCTGGCATAACGCGCGGGCATTTGCTCTATAATTTGCTCCAACGTTTATTGTGATCGGCACGTGAATTCACGCCGAGTTATTGCTTGGAAACGCCTATGTATCTCGATGCTTTCACGATTTCGGCGCTGGTTGATGAGTTTATGGATACGCTCGTTGGCGGGCGTATTCAAGATTCGGTTGATGTTGACGAGTCGAGCATGGGCTTGGAGATTTACGCCAATCACCGACGACAATACTTGTATTTGAGTGCCGGCAGTCAGCACCCGCGTGTGCATGTCGTCCCCGACAAGCTGCGGCGCGGCACACCAAAACCATCACAGTTGGGTTTGCTGTTTCGTCGCTATGTCGAAGGCGGATCGATTGAGCATGTGAGTCAGCCGGAATGGGAACGGATTCTCCAGTTTGATATTGATGGTCCAGAAGGCGCAGTGAGCATCATTATTGAACCGATGGAACGGCGGGCGAATTTGATTCTGGCACAAAACGGGATTGTGTTGGACTGCGCGCGGCGTGTGGGAGCGAATGAAAATCGTTTCCGAGTGACACTGCCCGCGCACCCCTATGTTTTGCCACCGCCACAAATAGGTAAGGTCGATCCGTCACAGGTGACGCTGGACGACATTGAAGCGATGTTCGCGCAAAACGAAGATCCTAAACGCAAAACGCATCAAGTACTGACAAGCCGGATGTTGGGAATGAGTCCACTCTTGGCGCGAGAGATTGTGTTCCGCGCGGGTGGAGACAGCGAACAAAAATCGGCGCAAGCTAATTCTGAAGCCATCAAACATGCGCTTGATGCGGTGGTGCGTCCGCTGGCGAAGCGGTCTTTCACGCCGGGGATCGTCGAAAATGCGCGTGGTGTCCAAGCCTACAGCGTGTATCCTATCCAACATTTAGAGGGATGGAAAGCGGTTGAGTCGGTCAGCGAGGCGATAACACGTTTTTATACTGCGCCTGTGGGAGAAGATGCATATAACGCGGGCAAACAACCTGTGCGCGAGGCGCTGCAAGAAGCGCTGACGAAATTGTCAGCGAAGTTGGAATCGCTGCGACGGTCACTAAAAGACGAGAGCGAACGCGAAATACTCAAGCAAAGCGGCGAATTGATTCTAGCCTATCAGTATGCGCTCGCGCCCGGTCAAACGGAGCTGCGCACGCAATATGACACGGATCAGCCAGAAATGGTGGTGAGGATTGATCCCGAACTGTCGCCGTTAGAAAACGCACAAAAGTATTTTGACAAATACAACCGCGCCAAACGCGCGCTTGATGATGTGCCAGATTTGATCGAATCGACGGAAGCTGATCTCGCGTGGTTGAAGCAGTTGGAAACTGATCTCGAATTGGCGGCGAATTGGCCCGAAATCGACGAAGTTCAACAGGCGTTACAATCGCGCGGGTATTGGCGCGGAAAACCTGTCGCGAAGATTGCCGGGGGGAACAAAAGCGCGCCGTTGAAGCTGATAACGAAAGACAATTTCGTAATCTGGGTAGGGCGCAACAGCCGCCAGAACGAGATCGTCACGTTTGAACGGGGAAGCCCAATGGACACTTGGCTGCACGCGCGGGGGGGGCCCGGCGCACATGTAATCATCAAGTTTGATGGGCGAGCAATACCGGATAATGTGCTAGATCAAGCTGCGGCGCTGGCGGCATATTACAGCGCAAATAAGAATGAAGCCCGTGTGATTGTCGATGTAACCGAACGGCGGCATGTTCGTAAGCTCAAAGGGGGGGCAGTAGGTATGGTTACCTATCGTAACGAGATCACACGCACGGTACAGCCCCGCAGCGAACACGAGTTTGAGAAGTAATGTACATTGGGGAAAGGGATCGTCATGATTGATCAACCGCTTCGACCTCCACTGAATAAGCCAGTAACCTTAAAAGATTATGATCCTGATTACACGGGAGGGGTCACCAAAGATGCGGCGCGGCAAGAACTCGATAAACTACAAGTCGAGATAGCGCTGCGTCAAGAAATGCTATATGCACAAGGAAAATTCGCTCTGTTGATCGTGCTGCAAGGCATGGATACGAGTGGTAAAGATGGCACAGTTAAGAAGGTGTTTGAAGAAGTGAATCCGCTGGGTGTGCGTGTTGCCAGCTTCAAAACCCCGACTCCGCTCGAACTTTCGCATGATTTTCTGTGGCGCATCCATCAACAAACACCGCCGAAAGGATATATCGGCATTTTCAACCGCAGTCATTACGAAGATGTGCTGATTGTGCGCGTAGAAAATCTCGTTCCGCAAGCGGTTTGGGAACAGCGGTATGAGCAAATCAATCAGTTCGAGGCGATGCTTTCGGCGAATGGCACACGCATTCTAAAATTCTTCCTGCATATTAGCAAAGCGGAACAGAAAAAACGCCTGCAAGAACGGCTGGATGATCCTGAAAAGCATTGGAAGTTCTCGTTGGGAGATTTGCCTGTACGAGCCAAATGGGATGAGTATATGCGTGCTTATGAAGCCGTATTGACGCGATGCAACACAGAAGCCGCGCCGTGGCATATCATCCCTGCAAATTACAAGTGGTATCGTGATTTGGTGATTTCGCGAACGATTGTGAATGTGATGAAGGAACTGCCGCTGGCATTCCCGCCGCCAGAACATGATTTATCAAATGTGGTAATCCCGGACTAACGATCAGCTTGAAGGGCACGATGAGCCGCTTCGAGTACGCGCGAGACGGAGATTTCGCGCACACAGGGATGATTTGCAGGATCATCTGTACCCCAATCAAGGACGCGGCAGGGACGACAGCCGATGCTGCTGTACAACACTTGATGTAATTCCGAATTACCCCACGTGCCGTATTCAACCGGATCTGCCGGACCGAACAGTGTAACTGTTGGCGTGCTGACGGCGGCGGCGAGATGTAAAGGTCCGCTGTCGGTACCCAGCACTAAATCAGCGCGTTCGTAAAGTGCCGCAAGCGCACTTATGCCTGCATCGCCAACCAGCAAACACGCGCGGTGACGCATACGCGCAGCGATGTTTTCCACCAATGTGATTTCGCTGTCGCCACCCGTGAACACAATCGCCGCATCGCGCTGGTCTGCGAGCGTATCCGCGATGATACTCCATTTTTCATCATCCCAGCGCTTGACCCACGTTCCCGCGCCGGGATGAATGGCAATCACACACTGCTTGGGTGAAATTCCCCATTCACTGAGATAACCTTTTACCCATGCGCGGTCAATTTCGGTGACGGGAAAGCGTAAACGCAAATTGGCGGCGGCGGAGTCGTCTAGATTTGCAAGTTTGCAGACTAAGCGCGCATTTTGCATGACGACATGTTCACGGTGATGTTCGAGTGCATGAGTGAGAAATGGGCGCACATCGGGGAGGTTATAGCCGATGCGTTTGGGGATGCCTGCCGCATGTGCCAGCAGCGCCCCCCACCAATGATCTGGACGGAAAATAATCGCACTGTGATAGCCAATTAAGCGGAGATGTCGAGCGGAACGGGCAACGAGGTCATAGGGTGAACGTAAGTTCAAGTTTGGCGTGCGACTAAAACCGGGAAAAGGCAGTGTGAGCACATGATCGATTTCGTCATAACTGCTCAAGATGTTTGCCGACCATCCGCCAACGAGCGCGTGGATCTCCGCATTCGGGAAATGGGCGCGCAATAATTGAATGGCTGGAGTCGTGAGCAGGACATCGCCTAAGTAGTCAGGGCGAATCAACAAGATACGCTCAACATCACGTGGGCGGGTAGAGGGTACGGGCAGCATCGCCGCACCATAAAGCATCGCCCGCCGCACTTGATGTTTTAGCGGCAGTTTGTGGAAGGCTTCTGCCATCGCTTTATTGCGAAGTACCAGCGCCTCTCTATCCAAGCCCGATCTCCCGATAGGTGTTAAGCAGCGATGGGATGAGCGCTGACCAATCATAGTACTGTTTGACTGCGCGCTGCGCTGCGGTGCCGAGCGCATTTCGGGCGGTAACATCTTTGAGTAAGTCGCAGACTGCGCGCGCCATATCTTCAGCGGTGTCAGCAATACAAATGGCTTGGCGGACAGGCTCAGAAAGCCCGCTGGCGGCAATCGAGGTAGCGACAATCGCGCATCCTGCTGCCATTGCTTCGAGAATTTTTAGGCGTGTGCCACTGCCCATTCGCAGCGGAGCGACATATACGCTTGCTGCATGGAGATAGGGCTGCACATCAGGAACCCAACCTGTAACTTCGATGTTGTCTTTTTCACGTAAGCCTTGCAAACTGGCATGAGGCTTTTGCCCGACAATATAAAGGCGTGTATCGCCGCAGTCGGCGTGAATGAGAGGGAGAACATCGTCTGTGAACCAGAGGGCAGCATCGACATTGGGGCGATAATCCATTTTGCCTGTGAACACCAGCACCCGTTCGCCAAGATCAAGTTTTTGTGGGTGTTCATCATAGTTTTCGGTAAAGATGCCGTTCGGCACGACATAGATTTTACCATCACGGCGAAATGGTTTCAGTGACTCGGCATCTTCAGGCGATACGGCAATCACGGTGTCGGCGGTTTCGCAAATGTGACGCTCAAATCTCGCGATACGCCCGGCTTGAATGGTTGAGTAGATGGCAGCGGGCAGCCGACGTGGATTGCGTGTTTCAATTTTCGCGATGATGCGCTGGAGCGCGGCTTCGGCATTGAATGAGTCGTAGATGAGGTGCGTTTTTAATCTATGTTGACGGACAATTTCGCGCGCGAATGGCAAATAAATCGCCATTTCAATGCCTTCAAACTGCACAACATCGAATGCGCTGCTGGTAAGGAGGACACGCAATTTGTCGCGCATGACATCGCTGGAAAGCCGTCCGGCAATATCTGGCTTTGTCGTCAAAATTAAGTCACGGATGCGGTGGGTCCGTGTGCGATGTGGCATAGGGATAGTTTCAATACGTTGGCAGTAGTCCGCCAATGGGGTTGTGCGCGGATCATTGTCTGTCGGATCGCAGAAACTCAAGAGAACGACGGAATGCCCGTTTTCGTGAAGCCCACGCAAAATGCCAAGTGCGCGCAGTGCGCCGCCCTGCTGCGGCGGGTGGGGTAAACCCGATGTAAGCATCAAAATTCGCATGTGAAACCATACTACCTTGTATTCATGACTGTGTGATATGCGTCTAGCGCGATGCGCGCTGTCCGCTCCCATGTAAAGATTTTCGCGCGCTCTAATCCGCGCGCACGCATGGTTGTTCGCCATACGTCGTCAGTTAGAGCATGGTGAAGTGCATCTGCAATCGCCGCCTGATCATCTGGGTTCACCGTATGCCCTACGTCCCCAACAACTTCTGGCAGCGAGGATCGGCTGCTGACAACGGTGATAGTTCCGCACGCCATCGCTTCTAATGGCGGCAATCCAAAGCCTTCATAATGTGAGGGCATAACCAACACACTCGCGGCATTGTATACTGCGGGAAGTGATTCATGAGCGACGTTTTCTCGCCACAAAATGTGATCGCGTAATCCTGATGCTTCGATGTGTGCCATTGTTTCTTCAAACATCCAGCCGCGTTTGCCGACCAGCACCAACGGCGGCGCATCTTTCCAACGCGCGCGAAGCAGTTGATAAGCATTGATGAGTCCGGCGATGTTTTTGCGTGGCTCGAATGTGCCAACGAACAGAATAAAGGTGGGCGGCAGTTCGAGTTCGCACCTTGTGCGTTCGACCACGTCGATGGGAAGCGGACGAAATGTGCTGTCAACGCCGCACCACTGCACGCTAATTTTGTCTGCCGGTACACCCAGTAACTGCACAATATCACGTTTGCTGGCTTTGCTTAACGTGAGAATATGATCTGCTTGATTGACTGCTGCGCGGATTTGATCGTTGTAGTAGCGGCGGCTATCGCGCGTGAGAAACTGCGGATAGTGCAAAAAGGTCAAGTCATGCACGCTGATCACATAACGTTTTGCGCCCCACAACGGCGGGATGTAATCTGTGGAATGCAGTACATCTAACCGTAAACGCGTGAGTTCGACTGCCAGCGCCAGCCGTTCGATGCGATTGTGTGAGGGTGTCCACAAGTTGAAACGACGAAAGCGCGGTGAGAGATTTTCTCGCGCTTTGCGACTGTGCAAAATAGTGTATTGATGAGTTGTGTCGAGGACTTCGAGCGCCTTGATCATCTCACGGATATAGGTGCTGATGCCGCCGACGCGGTAGTAGGTGAGCCGTGCGTCGATTCCAATGTGCATAATGTGTCACAGTATAGCCGCGTTGACGTGGTGTTTCTAGAGCATTGTGTGCTGATGAAAACGGATTGGTTACAGCCAGCGAGCAATGATTTGTTGAAGTTCGCCGCGCTCAAATAGACGCTTGATGGACTCGTTTAGAACGGTGACACGGGCGGGGTAATCTGCGCGGACAGCGGCGGCGTAGAGCAGATCGGTCACTTGAGCTTGCTGTATTGTCCATTCCGCATGATCGCGCGCATAAAGTCCCGCGCTAATCGCATCAACAAGCGCTGCGTCTGCATCGCCCAGCCGAACCGCATCCAATGCGTAAGACTCTAATTCATAGGGCTGACTTACAAATGGGCGAATCCGACGCAGCCAACGATTTACTTCGGTATGCGCGGTTGAGCCATATTCATATGCTAACCGGAGTCCAGCAAGGTCACGCATTGACAAAATTGGGCTGTCATGAGGGCTGACTAACACTAAGCCCGCGTTGAAATATGGATTGGTGTAGATCACGCGGTCAAGGCGGGAAACTTCAATGGGGAGCGCGGAGATGAGTACATCAACTTGATCGGTGATAAGCGCGTCGTACAACCCGTCGAAGCCGAGCGCGACGAGCCGCACAGGAATGCCAAGATCGTTGCCAATTGCCCACGCGAGGTCGATGTCTAAGCCTTGAATATCGTCGCCTATGTAAAATGCAAATGGCGCGTAACTTGGATCAACGCCAACGCGGATTTGACCTGAGGGGAACAATTCCGCGAGACTTGGGGGACGGGGGGTGATGAGCAGGGTCGTCGCTGCGATGATGCCAGTGATGACAAGAAATGCGATCAACCATTGGGTGCGGGCAGCCATAAGTCCTCAACTTGGGAGATACCACGCGCATAGTTCTGCACGGCATAGTAAATGGGCTTGCGCTGAAAATCGACGCTGATGAGGGTGAAGTAGTCAGTGTAGTTGAATGTGGGGGCGGGAGTGCGAAATACCCATAGGCACAATGTTTCCAGCCAGTTTTGGTCGGCTGCCCATTCGAGCGCATCGATGGTATAGGCAATACGCTGTGAAGGAGTGACAGCTCGTGACCATCGTGGGCTGTCATTCCAACCTGTTTCAGTGATGTAGACATGCGTATCCGCATCGTTGTAGCGCATCATGATGTCACGGAGAAGTTCGGCACGGCGAAAATTGAGCGCGTCGGGCGCGGGTAGTTGGTCAGCAGGATGTTCAAAGCCATAGGTATGCACCGCGAGCGCGTCGAAGTAATTTGCCGCACCTGCTTGATAGATCGCTTCTAAATAGAGCAAATCGTTGAGTCCGTTGGGGCTTCCCGGCGGTTCAAGGGTAGGAGCAAGGGGAGCGGCAAGAACGATTACATTGGGATTGGCAGCGTGCGCGGCGGAATAAACCACACGAAGGAGATCGACATAGCCAGCGGGATTGACAAATTGATACCCCCACTCGAAGGCGAGGTTTGGTTCATTCCAGATGATGATGTGGTCGATAACACCGGCGTAGCGGGCGGCGAAATCCGCGATGAACTGTGTGAACTCATTGTAGGCGGCGGGTGGCAGCGTGTTGAGCGTGGTAAATTCACCTTCACGCTGCGGGCGCGCCCATGCGGGAACAAGTCCCATCCGCGCGATGATGCGTATCCCTTGATTACGCGCGTGACGCACGATGCGGTCAGCGTTTACCCAGTCGTATTGGTCATGGTTGGATTCAATGTATGCCCAAGGAAAAAATTCGACAATTGTAGGCGCACCCATCTCACGGACAGCGACCAATGTGCGCTGAATTTTCCACTCATCCACTTCGTCAATCAAGCGAGTGTGTACGCAGACATGCGGATGCTGTGTCTCAACGGTATGGGGTATATCGAGTAAGGGGCGCGGCGGGGCAGGGATGATGGCGGTGAGCAAGGTGTACGCGATGACAGCGCGGACGATCCATGCTGCGGCACAGCGAATAATGGCTGGCTTGATGTGTGATAGACGATCAATCACGCGAATGAGCAACGCAAAGCTCCCTTTTGCCAGATAATAGAGACGCATTTTCGCTCATGAAAGCGGAAGGGGTCAAGATGGTGCGTGTATTCAGGTGGATAGCTGTCAGTATCGCGGTCTGGTCGGTTGTGATTGTGGTTTTCGCACAAACACCCACACCATCAACGCGCTATACACCAGAACGTTGGCGGTTGATTCGTCCCGGTTTGGAGTATGGCATCTATCTGCCGCTTGACAGCACCGCATCTGTGATTGTGACACGGATTGATCCTGATTTGTTCGTTTTTCGCACGCATTATCGCCCAGATGATCCGCTGGATGGGGCAGGATGGGCAGCAGAAATCCCATGTGCTCCGGTGATCGTGAATGGGAATTTTTTCAACCCTGACAACAGCGCGCGCGGATTGGTGATCGCTGATGAGAAAATAGTGGATGATGAAGCGTTCAAGGATTTTGGCGGTTTGATGCAAGTTGATGAAACGGGTGCTGTGCGGGTACGCTCAACCATTCATGAACCGTATGAGGGTGAATCACTTTTACAGGCAGTACAGGGGTTTCCAGTGCTGATTTACGATGGGGATGCACTGTATCGGGGCGGTGGAAACGATCAACCGGCGCGGCGGACGGTGATCGGTCAGGATCGAGCGGGGAGAATACTGTTGATCACTGTGACGGATACGGGGATGTATTTGGATATTCTGGCGGAATATTTGGCGCGCACGGATTTAAGGATTGAGATTGCGGTGAATTTTGACGGCGGGACATCAACCTTGTTGAAGCTCGATTCGCCATATGGGAATTTGTTCATGGTACAACCCGCGAATGCAATTCCGGCGGTAGTAGCGATATATGCGAGGGAACGGGGTGGGGTATGTGCGCCAGACAGCTTAGTGTGTGAGTGTGCGGCAATAGATGTTTGAAAACTTGAAGAAGATTTGTTGGCAATAGTGACAAGAAACTTCATAGAGAGACTGCTCTCTGCTTCGGGTACATGTAATAACGCGGCGCTGTCCATCGACACCACTGTGATTGGTTTTCAAGTGCGACTTGGACTGCTGGATTGAGTATTGAAGATAATTGGGCAGCGATCTTTCGCTTGAATGGGGTGAAGTTTGATGTGTTTTAATCGGCGTGATGGAGCAGGAGATGTTGTTAAGTATGCCCCCAGCAGGAATTGAACCTGCGCCTTCGCCTCCGGAGGGCGACACTCTATCCGCTGAGCTATGGGGGCGAATAGATATTCGCATCGTAGCATAGAAGCCCTGAACACGCAAGAGGATGGACACAGACGGCTGTGGCAACCTACCGAAATCTCCTCCATCGAATTCGAGTTAGGAAAGGTTATACGCTAGTTCTTCGATCCTCAAATTGCGGGGAATAGTGTTCAGTATATACAAATAAATAGAAAAGAATGGGCTTGATGATAAGTGGGCTTGTGTAAGCGTCGGGTAGGCGTACATCAAAGACTCTGGTATTTCTCCACGAAATACGTTACTGTGCAGCCGAATATGTTACAAAATGAGCAAGGTGAATCAAGGTGAACCAATTGATCACTCGCTTCTTCATATGCGGCACACTGCTGTTGGTGCTGATTTTAGCCTCAGCTTGCAGCGTGTTAGGCGGTCAAAATGAGATATCTACGGGGGTCGCGCAGATGACACCTGTGGAGGCGGAAAGCACCGCCCTCATTGCCACTATGGAAGCGCAGGGAACGCAAGTCGCACAGACCGCAGTGGCAGCAGAAACATACATCGTGCAGATGGAAGGAATCAATCAGCAACTGCTGCTGACGATGCGGGCTGTAATTCCGCCTACGCAGCAGATTGTTCAAACCAGCGGCGAAGTTATCGAGGGAATGAACGAACCCATCGGTGTACCATCTGTCGGAACACCTGACGGAAGCAGCAGCATGAGTTTAGGTGGATCAGCGGTGATTGGCGGCACGCAGTTTGTTCAAATTAGCACTGCGCGTGGGGTCAGTGAGGTGGATGGATGCGCGTTGGATACGACAACGACGTTTATGTCCAATGAATCATTTATTTACATCACTGCGCGTGCGTATAACATCAGCGCTGGGGCAGTCATGAGTGCAGCATGGTCTTACAATGGTGCGGTTGTGTATGCGCTCGATTCGTTCACAGTTGAGCAGAACGATGATGATTTCTGTCTATGGTTCTACATTGATCCGGCTTCAGTACCCTTTAGTGTGGGGCAATGGTCGGTTCAACTGCTGATGAATGGAACGCCTGTTGGACAACCCGTTAATTTTGTCATTGAAGAAGCGATGTAGGTGGACGTTTTAGGTTGAGAAGTAGCCCATTGAATCGCTTCGTGATACGATAGCGGCTGGTTTTTACGATAGAGAAACGAACGGGTAGGGATGCCCCTTGAAGCATAGGTTGTGGATTGCCGCCATACTTGGTTTGCTCATTCTCACGATGTTCGGCGTGTTTTCGGCTTCGATGCAGCAAGCAGCCCAAGTCGCGACTGCGACACCCCCCTTTAGCTATGTGAACCGTGACAATATCTATGTGCGCGGTGGACCGTCAGAGTTTTACCAACCTGTCGGGTCACTGCGGCGCGGGGATCGCTTGCAGCCATTAAGTCGAAATGCAGAAGCAACATGGGTGTTGATCGCTTATTATCGCGGTTACGGTTGGGTCAGGCGCGATTTGGGGGTGTGGTTTGAAAATATCGACGCGCTCCCTGAAATTGATCCAGAAAACTTAACACCGACTCCCAGCCAGCCGGAAACATTTGTTAATCCAGTTGTGCCAACCAGTACGCCGGAAGGTAATTGGATCAATACCAGTTCGCTAGGGGCATTTGTGAGAACGGGTCCGGGATTGCGTTATCCAGTTTATGGAGAACTGCCCGCTGGCACACTGGTTGAACCCGTAGGGCGAAACATAGATACGAGCTGGGTGCTGATCCGTATGCGAAGCGGTTTTGCATGGATCAATCGCCGGCTCGTTCATTGGGTGACAGATTTGGAGTCGCTGCCCGTGCTGCAAGTGAACGCACTCACGCCGTCCGCGACGTTTACACAGACAGATACCCCAACTCAAACGCCAACACCGACTGTCACGCCAACGGTGACCGACACGGCCACAAACACAGCGACTTTCACTGCCACTGCAAGTGCGACTTCCACGAGTACGGAAACACTTACCTCAACCGCCACAGAAACCGCATCGCCTACTTTTACGGCGACGGACACGTCAACGATAATCCCAAGCGCGAGTGCTACACTCAGCAGCACCCCTACATCGACGGCAACGGACACAGCAAATCCGACTCAAACTGCCACGCCCTCACCAACGAATACAGTCACTGCTTCGCAGACGTATACTGCTGTTCCAGAATCTTCTGCGAATACGCCAACTGAAACGAGTCCAGCGGCGATTGTACTTCCCACATACACAACTGCGCCTAGCGACACACCCACCTCAACTTTCACGGGCGCTTCTACCGTCACACAAAGCGCAACGGTGACAAATACTGCTGAAGCAACGGCAACGTCGTCTGCTACCGCGAGCGTGACGAACACAAGGACTGCTGCCGCTACGACGGGCATTCCGCCGGCAGAGACAAGCACGCCGACTGCAACAGCGACGATGGTGGCAAGTTCCACGCAAACCGCGCAAATTGGGGTTCCGAGTGTAAGCGCAACCTCGACACTGGCATCTGCTGTAACCGATGGCGGCGAACCCGCAGCGCAGCCGCCAACACCTTCAGAACTGCCTATCGAGGCGCTGGTGGGCGGTGGCGCGCTGCTGTTAGTGCTGGGGTATGCTGCGCTCTATTGGCGCGGTTTAGGGGCTTTAGAGCGCTATCAAAGCGGATTCATTATCGAACGCTGCCCTGCATGTGGTCGAGGTCACTTAGAAGTTGAGACACATCAAACGCGCGTTATGGGTGTACCGCGTGCGCGATACACCGTCCGCTGCGATAATTGCCGTTCCGTACTTCGTTCTGCCGGACAGCGTCAGTGGCGCTATGCGGTGGATCGGATGGCGAATCCGGCGCTGTTTGACCAATACAACAATAAGACTGTCGATGAAGAAACGTTGAAATCATTAGCGAACGGTGAAGGCGCGGGCAAACCAGCGCCTAAGCCTCATGTGCGTCCCCCCACCACGCCGCCGACGTTTATCGATATTGAAGGCGAACTTCAGCAAGATGACGAGAACAATCCATGACGACATCAGAAGTATCTGTCGACGCAAGCGGACATAAACTTGTTGAATGTGTTCCGAATTTCAGTGAGGGGCGCAGACCAGACGTGATGCAAGCATTGGTAAACGCGATCTTGACAGCACCTGTGCATGTAATTGACACACACGCGGATGCTGACCACAACCGGATGGTCGTCACATTCGTGGGCGAACCAGAAGCGGTACTAGAAGCGGCGTTTAGCGGCGCGCAAGCGGCTTCGGTGTTGATTAACCTTGAGGAACACAGCGGTGTGCATCCCCGTATTGGGGCGACGGATGTAATCCCATTTATCCCACTACGAAATGTCAGTTATGACGAGTGTATCGTATTAGCTCGTCGTTTGGGACAGCGGATTGCGGATGAATTAACTATCCCTGTGTATTTGTATGAAAAAGCGGCTGTTCGCCCCGAACGGGTCGATCTCGCAAATGTGAGGAAATGGGGTTACGAATGGTTGAAAACCGCCATCCAAAGCGAGGCGGAGTATGAACCTGACTTTGGAAACAGGGTTTTGACAGGTGCTGGCGCGACGGCTGTGGGTGTGCGTTCACCATTGATTGCTTTCAACGTATACTTAGACACTGCCGATGTGGAAACTGCCAAAGCCATCGCGCGTGGAATTCGTGCATCGAATGGCGGATTACCCGCTGTGAAAGCAATAGGTGTGTTAGTAGGCGGCAAAGCACAAGTGTCAATTAACCTGACGGATTATCGCGTCACGTCGTTATATACTTTGATGAACGCGGTGCGCTCGATAGCGCAGCAGCTTGGAGTGGATGTATCAAATTCCGAATTGGTTGGGCTTGTGCCCCAATCGGCGTTGATTGATTATGCAATTGCCAGCTTAGGGCTGCCACAAACCGCCCGGGAACAAGTGCTGGAAAAACGACTCGGCGCGGCGACAAGCGATTACCGTGAACCGGATTTTGGCAGCAAGATGTTTGAATAGCAGTTCGAATAGTTGATAGGTGTCCAGAATTTGATGAATGTCAGTCTCGCACGCCCGATTATGGGCGTTCTTCTACTTGCGGGGGTGTTCGGTGCGTCTGCATGTCGCCCAATGTCTCAACAAGCCTTTGCAGTGACGCTTCCCGCGACACAAGTTGGTGATTTCAGCGGCGCAACGCCCATTGAAGTTCAAGCACAAATGAGTCAACAATCTAACGCGCAGTTTCAAACGGTCAGTTATTCGCTGAACGCCAGCGACTCTTTCCCATCGCAGGTCGATGATACAGCATCAGGGGTGGCACAAATCCAGATTCCAACGAATGTTCCCACCGCGACGGAAACCCCGATTGTGCGACTGCCACCATCGGCAACGCCACGCCCAACAAATACGAACTCGCCAACGGCTTCCGCGACAGCGACAAATACAACCGAGTTTATTCTGGCGACAAATACACCGCGCACATCGGGCACGTCATTACCGACTCTCCCGCCAATCGCGTTAGCGTTGGGTGGTGGATTGGATGAAAATGGAACACCATTTCCAACATGGACTCCACCAGCATCTGATCCGTCCACCATGATCGCGGATCACTATTACTTTGGTCGCCCAATTGCAGATGGCGGAGTCAATTGGGTAGATCGGACGTATCCATATGGCGGTACATCGGGTGGACGACTTTCGACGCACAGCGGCGTAGAATTTGTCAATCCGAGTGGAACGCCGGTACTTTCGGTAGAATCAGGGACGGTGTTTTACGCTGGAGACGATGCTTCAACGGTGTTTGGTCCCTATGCGAACTATTATGGCTACGTGATCGTTATTCAGCATAATGTAACTACGTTTGATGGTCAGCCGGTGTTTTCGTTGTATGGACATTTGAGTCAAGTTGATGTGCAGACGGGACAGCCGGTAAGTCGTGGAGAAGCTATAGGGTACGTCGGCGCTTCAGGAATTGCGATGGGACCCCATTTGCATTTTGAGGTGCGTGTGGGGAGTCCGTATGATTTTAACTCCACGCGCAATCCTGAGCTGTGGATTCGCCCGTATCCACGCTATGGCACGCTGGCAGGGCGTGTCACCGATTCAGGAGGCAATATGCTGCCTAGTGTGACTATCCGTGTGGAATCGACGCGTATTTCTCGCTATGCGTTTAGCTATGCTGGAGCGCCAGCGAACTCTGATACGCAGTTTGGAGAGAACTATACGCTTGGCGATTTGCCCGCAGATTACTATCTCGTCACGGTGGGGGAAAACGGGCGGGTGCGTTTTCGACAGGTGGTGTATGTGTTCCCCAACCGCACAACGTGGTTGAATATCACGCTCAACTAGCGCTATGGTGGAGCAGGATTCAACACCCGAAGTCATGCGACTTCGGGTGTTTTTTTGAGGAAGTAGTCGTTAGTAGAGCTTGAAGGCAAAGGTCACGATACTGTCGGAGATGGCATCGACACGCATGACCCCGCGATTGCCATCAGCGGTGATGATGCCGATGAGCATTCCGAGATTCAGTTCAGTGCGCGGAATATTGTCGCGTGTGATGGCTGCCGGATTGATCAGGTCATAATGGATAGCATTGATGTCCGTACCGGGAAGGATGGCGATCTTTGCCCCCCCAAGCACGTCCAAGCCAACGCCGCCGTCGGAATTCCAATTCGCATCTCCTTGAACTGCATCGCCTTCAAGGTCGATGGTATCACCAAGATTGAGCGTGGCACTGCTCTGACGGCGAGGTGTACGATCAATCGAATAGCTGAGGACGAAAGCATTGTTGGTTTCGCCCACTGCGCCCTCAATTACTTGATTGTTGGCATCCGCAATCAGCGTGGTGGCGTAAGCGCCTGTGTTCGTCAGCGTACCCGTCAAACTAATGAGTAAACTTTGGCTGGGCGCAAGACCGGGGACAACAGTTTGCGCGACAATGTTGTTTGGCGGGAATGTTCCCGCTACTGTAAACGCACCCGCAGGTGAAGCCCCCGCATTACGAACGGTGACGGTGACGTTAAAGGTCGCGCCGGGAATCACTGGTGAGGGAATCATAACCGCGCCATCGATAACAATGTCAGCTTCTGGAGCGCGCGTTGGGGTGGGGGTAACACCGATTGTTGGCGTAGGTGGTGGATTGATAATTGGTACGGTGTCCAAATTGCCGACAACTTCGAGTAAATAGGTCGCCAACCACCCTTGTAGACCACGATAATCGATTACGACCCATGTGTTATCGGCTGTAGCGCCGATAACACGCGCTTGTTCACCTTCGTTCAACTGACCGAGAATATCATAGTTCAAACCGGGACCCGAACGCACATTTTGCCGTTGATTTAGCACTGTGATCACCACTCCATCGATGGTTGGAGTTGGCGCGGGAGTATCTGTCGAGTCGGGAGATATAACCAGAGGTTGATCTGGTGGTAGGCGAACGTCACCGTTAAAACGCGCGCGCACTTCCGGCGCACCGAATTCACCGAGGCGTGTGACAACTGTGTTGCGATTGGTTTCTCCGCCACTTAACCCGAAGGGATCGAGAATGCCCTGCACGCCGGGAAAATTCGTTGTCGCAGCGATGTTGTCGCGCAGTTCTCCGGGAGATTCGAGGGCGAAGGCGATCAAATTGATGGAGTCAAAAGCTGCGACTTCAATAGGGCCGGGCAATGCACCGAGTGTGCGAATATAGGCGTTCAAGAAATCGACTGATGCTTGATCGACCCCCGTGTATGACCACGAGGTTGCGCTCAAAATGCCTTCAAGCTGTTCTAGTGGGATAAAGCCGCGGAAGTTGGGGTCATTGGGTTGATTATAGGCAAACAATCCCTGCCACCCCCCATCACGCAAATTGATGTAAAGCGAGCCTGCAAGTGCCGGACTTCCAAATACAGCTAGAACATCGGGGTCCACGTTAATAAGTTCATCGGTGAGCGCAGTTAGGTCGGCTGGATCACGGAGCAGCGCCGATCCTGTTGGCGCACCAAGACTGCTTGCCGCCGCTTGAAACCCGATCACGCTTGCCGTGCTGGCAACATCCAATTGGACGGTGATGATTTCCGTTAGCCCAAAATCTTCGATGATATAGCGTGCTAGTGCGCGCCCAAGCACGGCTTCTGCGGGGCGTGTGCGGAATATACGTCCACTGGTATCGGATGTGAGCAAAGTATCATCGGTTGCCGGGGTCAAAATTGGGACATTGAGGCTTTGCAAGGCTTCTAGTCCGTTCAACATGACTTCATTGGCAGCAGGTCCAAGCACAGCAACTACACCCGCCGCGCGCAAATTTTCAACCGCGCCGTCGATTCCAGCTTGAAAGGTTAGTGGCTCAATCGCAAGCGCAAGGCGGTACGATACGCCATCAACGCCAGTGACACCACCACTGTTGTTGATCTCTTCGACGGCGAGGCGTGCGCCATTCGCAACCGCGCCTAGCGGGTCATCGATAACGCCAATAGTAAATGTGGGAACATCTTGTGAGAGCGCAGCGCTGAACATTAACAGCGTTATACCCAGCACGATAAAGAAGGCAAGAACTGCTTTGGACAGCATAGAACACCTCTTTTCAAAAAGGTTGCCAGTCAAGACTGTACAACCATAGGATACTGTTTGTTTGAAATTTCAGCAGAGATTGAGGCGAATGTCATGTGCCGGATGGATTATTGTGTCGGGTGCTATCTGCCTTGATTTTCATATGGGCTATGACTATACTCCCACTTCATCCGCGATGCGCTAAAACAGGTTTAGCACGAGAAATCGCGATGTGACACATTCTGTGTTTGAATGCGGCGCATCGGATATGTACGTATTTTCTGGCGCATGCACGCAGGCTTATCAAACCATGCAATTCGATGGGATTGTTTTGAGAACTTGGCTATAGGAGCTTGCAATGGCTGACCCCACGTATTTGACCGCAGAAGGCGCGGAAGAATTACGCCGCGAACTCGATACGCTCATCAATGTTCGCCGTCCAGAATTAGCGCAAAAGCTTGCTGAAGCGGTTGCACAGGGCGACTTGAAAGAAAATGCCGACTATCACGATGCGAAAGAACAGCAGGCGTTTACCGAGGGAAGAATTCAATATTTAGAGAATATTCTACGGGCAGCGGTGATTATCACCAACACAGGAACATCGGATGTGGTTGGTTTGGGTACGTCAGTGACTATCCGTGAAGAAGGCGGCGACGAAGACGAAACCTATGTCATCGTTGGTGCGGCGGAAGCAAATCCCGCTGAAGGTAAAATTTCCAACCTTAGCCCGATTGGATCGGCACTGTTGGGAAAGAAAAAGGGTGACAAAGTGAGCGTGAAAACACCGGCTGGCGAGATTGTATTTAAGATTAAAACGGTGAAATAATTTCCAACACCCAGTCACCAAAATAAACCCCGTCCTTGAAGGACGGGGTTTATTTTAATTGACCGGCGTGAAATCTCCTGTACCGCCGAATGGATCATCATCGACTCGCGGGCGTGCGGGTGGCGTTGATGCAGGTGGCATCGGAGGTCGAGATTGAGGCGCAGACGGAATACTCGGTGACGACGCAGGTGGCATTGAAGGGGGCTGTGAATACTGCGGCGGATTGGTGGGCGGCATTTGTGGTGGGTTTTGCGGCGGCAAGGGGGTATAGGAAGCTTGAACAGGCTGTGCCGCGATAACAGGCGCGGGAGTCGCTGAAATGGGCGTACCGGCATCTTTGCGCCACGCTGCAAGTTCAACAGTGATACGTTGGAAATAGCTGTTGGGAGGCAGAGGTCCTGTGCCGTATTCCAATTCGACGACACGCGCGGTCATTCGCAGAGTCGCAGTTTCAAGTGTGACCGTTGCGCCGGGCTGCGCGACCACTAGATCGCCACGCGGCTCAAGCCGCGAACGAAGCGCGGGATCGTTCATGGCGTGAGGCGATACCAGTACTTTGGTGATTGTTTGCTGGAAATCGTCTTTATCGAACAGCCACACTTCAGCGGCGGTGGTTCGTTCGGGTTCGCCTACACCGATGCTTTCCGACGCACTGACACCGCATTCACCCAAGAAACGCCCGCTTGTGTCTTCGATGCTGTATGAAAAGTCATACGATCCCATACCGAGCGTGTAGCTGGACATTTTCTGAAAGATCGGTGGACCGAGATTGCTGGTGGTAAAGTCCGTCTTTTGCGTTTCAGCAGCTTTTTGTGCAGCAACCTGAGCACGCATTGCCGCAACCTGCTCACTTACTTTTTCGCCCCGCATACGCTTGATCAGCGGTTCAACGAGGTTAGGATAAATAAACATGCCGTAGACAATCGCCACGATACTGCCGAGGATGACAAGCAAAATAGGTCCGGCAATCCATGGAATGAGGCTTTGTACGGTGTTAGGCTGGGGAGCAGAGGCAGCATTTGCTTGTGCGCTATCAGCATATGGCTGAATTGCAGCAAGTCGCTGCTGTTCTTCTGGGGTGGATGCAGACGCGGTTAGGCGAGCCACGGTCTCTGACGGATTATCAATACGGCTGAGTAAGTCGATGATGAGTCCGCTGACATCTGCATTGGCAACCGCGTTACGGTCCGCCAGCATTTTGACCCATTCATCCTGCCAACTTTGGTGGAGGGTGCTGGGGTCAGCATCATAATAGACGGTTGGGAACAGGGCATACGCCACGATAAGCCCTAACAGGAAACCGCCAACCAGCAGGGCAAGCGTTTTCGTCGAAGGGATGTATGGCTTGAGCAGAATCTTGTAGATGCCGTTGTAACTGTCCTGCAAGAATTTAATCATTATCAAGCGCCTTTGCTGGTTAAAGCACCTGTCAGGTGAAGCATGTGCTAAGTTTGAACATCCGCTTTGGAAAAATATGACCCCATGGCGGATCACATTACGCAAAACACGTTGATTGTTTCGTTTCTATACTACACACAATGCGCGCAAGAATGCAAACTATTTCTTGCTGAAGGCTTCATTCTAGAGGGGAAAAAAGTCAGGGCATGGAAAATCTCCCACGCCCTGCTCACTTGGATTAGGCGGATGCGGGCTTATACGGCTTCCGCATCGGTTTCTGGCTGTGTGTCATTCTGATAAGTATTGCCGCAAACGGTGCATTGAATGGTTGTGCGATTTTGCTCGATGAGCAAACCGCCGCAGTTTGGGCATGGCTGCTGAATCGGACGTTTCCAACTGGTGAATTCGCAATCGGGGTAACGGGAGCATCCGTAGAAGGTTCTGCCGCGTCGTGTTTGACGGCGGATGATTTCACCACCGTAATCTTTGCCGCAGGTAGGGCAGGCGATCCCTATACGATCCAGCCAAGGCTCAGTATGGCGGCAGTTCGGGTAGTCCGAACATCCGATGAACTTACCAAAGCGCCCGTAGCGAATCACTAAGGGTTTGCCGCACAGGGGGCAATCGCGCCCTATGAATTCTTCTTGCTGCACGGGCTGGATGACGGTATGCGCGTGTTTCAACTGACTTTCAAACGGCGTGTAGAAATCCTTGAGCATTGGTCGCCATGCGATTTTGCCTTCGGAAATTTCGTCAAGCTGGTCTTCCATACGGGCGGTGAACTGCGCGTCCATGATGTCTGGAAAGTGACGGACAAGCAAATCATTGACAATGCGCCCAGTTTCGGTGGGCATCAGACGTTTATCTTGCTTGACGACGTATTCACGGTCTTGAATGACCGCCACTGTCGGCGCATAGGTGCTTGGGCGACCTATACCATATTCTTCCAACGTGCGTACTAAACTCGCTTCGGTGTAGCGCGGTGGCGGCTGTGTAAAATGTTGTTCTGGCAGTAGTTCCATCAAGTCGAGAACTTCACCGACCTGCATGTCTGGGATGACACGCCCTTCATCTTCATCAACGGCAGCGTCCTCATCACGTGTGTCTTCGTACAGCACCAAGAACCCATTGAACTTTATCGTGCTGCCTGACACGCGGAAATGGTAGGGCAGGTTGTTCTGCCCTAAGCCAGCATCAATATCGACGCGGAGTGTGTTATAAACGGCGTTCGCCATTTGGCTTGACACGAATCGCTGCCAGATGAGCGTATACAGCTTATATTGGTCGTTAGTTAGCGATTTACGCACGCTTTCCGGTTCGCGCATAGCGCTGGTCGGGCGGATGGCTTCATGCGCTTCCTGAGCCGCTTTAGACTTTGTGCGATAAGTAGGCGCTTTTTCCGGTAGATACTGCTTGCCGAAACGCTGTTCGACAAAATGACGGGTTTCAGTTTGAGCTTGTGGCGAAACGTTAGTGCTGTCGGTACGCATGTAGGTAATGAGACCAACAGAACCTTCTGCTCCAATGTCGATGCCTTCGTATAACTGCTGCGCGATCAGCATGGTGCGGCTGGCGGTGAATCCTAGTCGTCGTGAAGCTTCTTGCTGAAGCGTGCTGGTGGTGAACGGTGCGGAAGGCTTGCGTACTCGTTCACCACGCTTGATGTCGGTGACGATGAAGGTGCTGCGGCGCAGCACATCCACATGTGGCGTTACATCGCCTTCTGTGCCGAAATTTACGTCTTCATCTCCAACTTTAATCAAACGAGCAAGGAAGGATTTACGCGCATCGGCAGTTTTACCGTGCTGCTTACGGAGCTTCGCGTCGAGCGTCCAGTATTCTTGTGCAACAAATGATTCGATTTCGCGCTCGCGATCCACAATTAGACGGACGGCAATGCTTTGTACGCGACCAGCCGAAAGGCGATTGCGAACTTTGTCCCATAGAAGCTGCGAAATGTTGTAACCAACCAGACGATCAAGGATGCGCCGTGCTTGCTGCGCGTTGACGAGGTTCACATCCAAGTCACGTGGGTGGGCGAAGGCTTCCTGCACTGCGGGTTTGGTGATTTCATGAAAAACCACGCGGCGCACGGGAATATTGACATTTTCCATTTCTGCGGCGGCGATTAAGTGCCATGCGATGGCTTCACCTTCGCGGTCTGGGTCAGTGGCGAGATAGACTTCTTTCGCGTTATCAACCGCATTTTTGAGTTCTTTGACAATATCGCGCTTATCGTTGATTACACGGTATTTTGGCTCGAAATCGTTTTCGACATCGACAGAAAGCTGGGAAACAAGCAGATCGCGGACGTGCCCTTTCGAGGCTTTTACCGTATATCCTGCTCCCAGATACTGACCGACACTGCGTGCTTTGGCGGGGGATTCGACAATCACTAGTTTTCCGGTGCGGTTGGTCGAACGCGGCTTTTCCGTCGATTTCGCTCCCGATGCAGCCGCTTTCAATTTTGCGCGACGTGTGGATGCGATGGCGGTTCGTTTGCCTGAACTTGTTTTGCCGCGCGCAGGTTTCTTCGCCTTTTTTGATCTGCCGTTCAAACCCGCAGTACGGGCGATTTCCGGTTTTGGCAGGCTGGCGTGTGCTTCTGTCGCGCCCATTCGGAACAAAGTTGTGCCGCACACCGCACACGTCCCTTTTGTGCCGGGAGTGCCTTTCGCGGTGAACACGGGTTCCGGGTTGGTGATTAGGCGTGTTGTTTTGCACTTCACGCAGTATGCCTGTAAGGTTTCGCTCATGCCTATTCCTTGTACAGAGGCTTCCGAATGATTTACTTCAAGAAGTACTTATAGATACGTGTCGTTGTTTGTTTCTCGAAGCAGTTTGACTACATCACGCACATCTTGAGCGCGTTCTTTGTGGCAAACCATGAGAACATCTTTTGTATCGACGATGACCAGCTCTTCAACGCCGATTGTGACAGTCAATTTGTCACTGTAAACCAGTGTGTTTTTCGTGTCAACGATAATTCTATTCGGAGCAGCCCCTTTGAAGCCATTTCCCGCCTCATCGAGATCGAGAACTTCAAAGAGCGCATCCCAACTGCCAACATCACTCCAACCAATATCCACGGGAATGATCGCCATATCTTGCGCGCCTTCCATGATAGCAACGTCGAGAGACATTTTGTTGATGCGCTCCCATACATCGCTGATCACGCTGTCATAACGAGGTGTATCAATGGCGGGATCAAGTTGATTGAGAAGGGCATACCATTCCGGTTTTTGGCGCTGAATTTCCTGCATCGCCTTTTGCGCTTGCCAGATGAACATACCGCTGTTCCAACTGTATTCACCGGATCGGATAAACTTCACAGCGGTTTGGGTATCGGGTTTTTCGGTAAAACCAAGCGAGCGATAAACGCGGAAGCGTCCATGATCAGCGATTTTTTCTCCACGACGGATGTAACCGAATCCGGTTGAAGGGACGGAGGGCGAAATTCCTAGTGTGACGATACGTCCATCTTGCGCGATGTCGAACGCAGTATGTAGTACTTCACGGAACATTTCTTTGTCTGCGATGTGGTGATCCGCCGTAAGGATAGCAACAGTTGCATTAGGATCGCGGTGGCGGATCACTGCCATGCCAAGTGCGGCGGCGGGTCCGCTTTCCTTCCCATATGGCTCGACGACGAAATTTTGCGGCGGGATTTCCGGTGCATCTGCCTGAAGCGCTTCAACGTATCCGCGACCTGTGACAACATATATATTTTCGGGCGGGAAAAGCGGCGCAAGGCGTTCAACGCTGACATGAAACATCGAATGTTCTTCGACTAATGGCAGCAACTGTTTTGGTGTTTCTTTGCGGCTCATGGGCCACAAGCGTGTGCCGCCCCCGCCTGCCATGATGAGTGCGTAATAGTGATCCATTTTTAGTGATCCTTTCCTGTATAAGAGGCAGCTAGGTTGAATTCACGGGGCGCTTGCGCGGAACACACTTAGGTTGCAAGTGTATACTGCATTGCGCCCACCATATTTACCAGCCCTCTTAACTCAAGTAGTGTCAATGTGCTGCTGATTTCGGCGACTGGGCGCTGTAGCTGCCGTACAAGATCGTCAATATGCATAGGTTCGGTTGAAAGCAATTGGAGCAGAGCATGCTCCATCTCTGTCACATCAAGATCGTCCGTGATCTTCTTGGTCGTCAAGCGCGTATTAACCAGCTCGTGTGCCATATTGAGCGCATCGAGAATGTCGCGCGGATCCATTACGAGCATCGCGCCATCTTGAATCAAGCGGTTTGTGCCGGTACTCGCATGGCTGAAGATACTCCCGGGAACGGCGAATACTTCGCGCCCATGTTCTAACGCCGCCGATGCGGTGATGAGCGCCCCACTTTTTTCCGGCGCTTCGACTACCAACACCCCTAACGATAATCCGCTAATGACGCGATTGCGCCGAGGAAAATGGCGTGCTTCCGGCTTTGCGCCCAACGGAAATTCGCTGATAAGCGCGCCATGCTGCGTGATACTCTCCGCAAGCGCGCGATGTTCACGTGGGTAGATTTCGTCTAACCCGCTGCCCAAGACGGCTAAGGTGCGCCCACCCGCTTGCAATGCCGCTTGATGAGCCGCCGCGTCAATGCCATGTGCTAATCCGCTGATGATAGTGACACCCGCTTGTGCCAACTGGTTCGCAAATTTGGCAGCAGCATCCAGACCATAGCGTGTGGCTTTGCGTGTCCCTACAATTGCTAATGCACGGGAATCAGATTTCGTAAACGTGCCTCGCACGTATAATACCAACGGGGCATCGGGCAGAAGCTTGAGTAAAGCGGGGTAAGCATCATTGTCCAACGTAAGGAGAGATGCGCCAGCTCGTTCAATCCTTACCATCTCGGCATCAAGATCGAGCCGGGTACGAGCATGGATGAGGTTCGCTAGCGGAGTTTTTTCCAACCCCGCGCCGCGCAGATCGCTTTCCGAGGCTGCCCACGCTGCTCGCGCACTGCCAAATGCTTGCAGCAATGTTTGCGCGCGCCGTGTGCCTATCTCTGGAACAAGACTTAGACCCAACCAATACTTGTACTCGTTCAACGCAGGTCGCTCACCGCTGGGGTCTGTACATACAATGTCACCGCGTTTGTAACCCCGTTTTGAGCATAGTGACGCATACCCAGACTGTCAAGAGAAGGTTTCAAAATGTGCGGGTTAGCGAATTCCAGAGGTTATGGTGGTAGTAAGCCTTCCATCGGCTGTATCGTGATAATGCCCGCTTGTATATCAGTTTGAATGACGACACTCGGAATTACCGGAATGAGGATTTGTCCGTGTTTATCGGATTCGACTACATAAACATCATTCGCGCCGGTTTCGAGTACTTCTTGGAGTATGCCGATAAACTCCCCAGAAGTGGTCAGCACTTTTAAGCCAATCAACTGGTAAAGATAGTATTCGCCTTCTTCCAGCGGGACAGCGTTTTCGAGATCGACCATAATAAACAACTGTCGGAAGCGGTCCGCTGTATCACGATCTTCAACGCCTTTGAGCTTAAGCAATCCGAAATCCTGATTCATCCGCATATGTTCGACAGCATATGCAGTAACGTTGGTATCTTCAGGGTTTCTGCCGACATAAACCAACTTGAGTCTTTTGATGCGTTCGGGGTAGTCGGTGAGAATTTTAATGCGTAATTCGCCGCGTACCCCGTGCGGGCGCAGCACTTCTCCCAAGAGAAGGTATTTAGGTGGTATTGATGTCATGCGATTTAGTTGGGACGTTACAAAATCTTGAGGATGATGCGTTTGCCTTTATGCGCGTCCTCTTCAACTTTGAGCAGGGTGCGGATGGCATTGGCAACTCTGCCGCCTTTGCCGATGATACGTCCTGTATCACCGGGACCTACACGCAGTTCAAGGATGATATTCGCGCCTGCATCGCGGCGGCGGACTTTAACCGCTGTGGGGTCATCAACAAGACTTTTGGCGACGTATTCGATCAATTCTTCCATAATGACTGCCTTTTGTTTAATCTCACCTCATGGGTTCGATAACAGGCACGGAGAAGCATGTCCCTGCGACGAAAACCATGAAGTGAGAGGTATTTTATGTGGGCAAACCGCGATTATTCCTGAGCGGTTTTCTTCATCGCGCCTTCGCCGGGAGCAGGTGAGGGGCGACGGGTCTTGACACCGACAATACGAGTACCAACAGCGGCTTCGGCTTCCGCGACGAGCGTTTCAAGAGCCTCACCCTTCTTGAGACGTTCATAACGCTCAAGCGTTCCAGTGCGGCGAAATACGCTAACGACAGCTTCACTTGGCTGTGCGCCAACGCTCAACCAGTAGAGGGCGCGAGCTTCATCGACCACATCGGTGATGGGTTCGGTACGGGGGTTATGATTGCCGATGATTTCGATGAAACCACCATTGCGGGCGCTGCGCTGGTCAGCGACGACGATACGATAGCTTGGTTGACCCTTGAGACCAACACGGCGAAAACGAATACGAACCATTTCTTGCTGTTCTCCTAAGTTATGCGCTCTCATGCGTGCATTGATTGCACGGAGAGCCACTGGCACGAAAATACACGTGACTCAGTCGCGGAAGGGCAGAGCGGAAGACTGCGTGCTGCCCTAGCGCAGAGGTTTGCGCGGTACACCGCCGCCGGGTAAACCGGGGAAGCGCCCCTTACGCACTTGACCCATGAGCTTTTGCATGTCGTTGAACTGTTTGAGTACGTCGTTGACATCCCGCACTTCAACGCCGCTACCTGCTGCGATGCGCTTGCGACGGCTGGCATTCAGGATTTTGGGATTGTCACGCTCTTGGATTGTCATCGAATTGATGATGGCTTCAACGCGCTTGATCCGCTTTTCTACGTCTTTCTGATCGATTTGCTCAAGCGCCTTCCCCATGCCGGGGATCATGCTCAACAACTGCCCGATTGACCCCATCTTGCGAATCTTCTGGAGCTGTTCGAGGAAGTCTTGCAGCGTGAATTGATTCTGCATGAACTTCTTCTGGAGTTTGAGCGCTTCTTCTTCATCGAACTGCGCCTGCGCTTTTTCGATGAGGGTGAGTACGTCACCCATGCCGAGAATACGCTGCGCGAGACGATCTGGGTGGAACTGTTCAAACCCGTCGAGCTTTTCGCCTGTGCCCAAGAACTTGATCGGCACGCCTGTGACGGCACGCATTGAGAGCGCCGCGCCACCACGCGCATCACCATCGATCTTAGTGAGGATTAGCCCGGTGATACCCAACCGCTTGTTGAAGCCGTCGGCGATGTTGACCGCTTCTTGCCCCGTCATCGAGTCCGCAACGAGGATGATTTCCACCGGATTGGTACGACGCTTGATTTCCTCAAGCTCGTTCATCAGGTTGTCATCAATTTGCAAGCGACCTGCCGTATCGATAAGGACAACTGCTGCGTTCGCTTCGCGCGCTGCTTTTAAGCCGCGATTGGCGATGTCAGGCGGTTTCGCCGTCGTGCCTTCTTCGTAGTACGGCACTTGAATTTGTTTGGCGAGCGTGACCAACTGATCAACAGCGGCGGGGCGGTAGGTGTCGGCGGCGATCATGAACGGCTGACGACCTTCGCGGCGCAAGAACAGTGCCAGCTTTGCCGCCGTTGTGGTTTTGCCTGACCCTTGCAACCCGACCAGCATGATGACATGCGGTTTGATGCTGCCAGAGAAATTCAAGCGTCCCGGTTCGCCCAGTGTGTCGAGCAGTTCGTCATGAACGATTTTGACGACTTGCTGACCCGGCTTGAGGCTTTTCAGGACTTCCGCACCTACAGCACGTTCTTTGACGCGCTTGACGAAGTCTTTGACGACAGGCAGCGACACGTCGGCTTCCAACAGTGCCATACGCACTTCGCGCATGGCAGTATCGACATCTTTGTCGGTGAGTTTGCCGACACGTCCTAGATTGTCAAACGTATCTTGAAGGCGCTTGCTGAGCTGCTCAAACATGCGAACGTAAGTTCCCGTTCTCTATCAGTGACATGCACGTATATCGTTGGGGATTGTAGTGGAGGGGTGGGTTAACGTCAAGCGGGAAGGGAAGCGAGAAGTGGAAGCGTTGAGGCAGCGGGGAGAAGCATTGTTTATGTCCTTTGTGTCCCAAATGCAAAATGGAATTGAGGGAAGGATAGGACATATATGTGCCAGAAGCATTGATTATAGCAGAACATATGTGCTAAATATACAAGGGAAATGATATGGCGTAGAGAGGTGTATTGGGCACGATAAACGAGTGCAAAGTGAAGCATTAAGACGGTCAATTGGGGGGTGACACATTTTTGGGGATTTTGTGACCTATTTTGCGTATTTATTCGGATTTGTGTCGTAATGGGATGGCGGAAGGTTTCCACCCCTTCCTGCTGCCGTTGAGAGGATGACGCTTGTATTCATAGGGAAATTGGGGTGTGGTTTCGGTCAAGGCACGCGCAGAAGCGTGTCCCTACAAACGATTCTTCGCTCAATTTCCCGAAAGTGTCGTCTCGTGAACCGCTGTCGTAAGGAATGGGGCAATGGCGGGCGCATCATGTCGGAACAAGTTATGCGCGCCCCTACAAGAACTTCGCAAGGGTTAGCGAGTACGTTGGGATGAGCGAAGTCGCCATGTTGTGAGGGCAATGGTGGCAAGTGAGGTGATGAGGACAATCCCGCCGATGGTGAGGGCGGCATCGAACCAGAATTGTTCTGGGAACAGGCGAATGAGCGTGTCGGAGTAGAGGAACATCCATGTGCCGTCTTCAAAGAAGATACGGTGAAAGGCGGTGAAGAAGTATTCCCAGTTGAACACCGCCCCAATCACGATGGAGAGGATGATCACAAGGGTGAACACCGCGCCGTTACGCAGCCCGTTAAGCAGCGTAGGGCGGGAGACACGATAGAGGTAGATCGCGGTTAGGATGACGAGTATGCCCATGATGACCGCGACGAGAAAGGCGATTTGCGTGACGATCTTAACATCGCGCATGTGCTGAAGTTCGCGCATGTTGAATAGGGAATTTCCATCCGGGAAGGTGAGATCACCCAAAAAGTCGATGTCTTCGCTATTAAGTAGGTAGTGGACAGCGTATGGGGCGTAATTGAGGCGGTCTTCGGTAGTGAAGCCATAATAATCGGCGGGAAAGCCGGGGCGTGTGTATTCGATTTGCAGAAACAGCGGGGTCATGACCAAGCGCACAGCAATCAAGACGGTGAGTACGGGATAGATGATAGTGAGGATAGTTTGGAGTGTCCACGCCAGTGAAAAGCGGATGACGCGCGGTTGTGCCAGTGTCGATTGAGTCATGATCAGCCGCCCCGCAGTTCGTCTGTGCCGCCAGAGAGCAAGAAATTGAGGACGAGTGAATCGACCAGCGTTTCGACAGGGGCGCGGTCATCGGTGAATACCAGATCGCTGGCGTGTGCATCAACCAGACTGGCAGCAGCGGTGATGAGAGTGGAGCGCAGAAGTGGATGCGTGTCGATGGGGAGTGATTCGAGGTTGGCGATGAGATTTTCGCGGGAAGTAGGCTGCATGGTGGCGACCAAGATGGTGTTGAACGAATACGGCACATCCATCGCATGAACGGACGGATAGCCCCGCAAGAGCGTGGCAGTGAGCGCTTCGACTAAGCGGCGGTCAGTGGGTGTGCGCCCGACATTGATGGCAAGAACGCCATTATCCGTCAAATGGGCGCGGACTTCAGTGAAAAATTCGACGGTGGTCAAGTGCCAAGGGATGTACGGCGGGCGGTAGGCATCCACGCCGATGATGGTGTAACGGCGATCAAGGCGGTTGAGGATATAGCGTCCATCTTCGACATAGGTGGTGAGGCTTGGCATTTCTGCTTCGCTCAAGCCCATGTACTGCCCCGCCGCATCGACAATCGCGCCGTCAATTTCAATGCCGTCGATGGGGATATTCCCGTAGACGTGGGTATATTGGCGGGCAATTGTGCCCCCTGCAGAACCGATGACAAGCAGCGATTCGACCTGTGATGGGGTATACGGCGGATCGTTGAAATAAGGCGCGGAGAGGAAAAAGTCCCATGTGCGACCATAGCCGTAAATAGTGGGGTGATACTGGCTGTGAATGCCCTGCCCTTCGTTGAGGTACAGATAACGATAGCCGTTCGCGTCTTCTTGAATCTGGATGTAGTTGTAACCGCTTTCACCTTCGTAAATGATGCGCGCCCCCTCAACGGGGTCACGTAACGGAGTGGAGAGGACGAGAATCGAGAGGATGACAACGACAACGGGCATCCACAAGTTGATGAGGGCGCGGATGCCGTTCAGACGGATCAGCCCAACGAGCGCGACGGTGTAGAGAATGCCAGCGAACAACAGGAAAGTGCGGAACGTGCCGAGTTCGGGGATGATAAGGACGACGGGTAGGAATGTCCCCAAGAGGCTGCCCAATGTGCTGACAGCATAGATGCGCCCGGCGGTTTTGCCGCTGTCTTCGACTTCATTAACGGCAAGGCGAATGGCAAAGGGTGAAACTGTCCCCAAGATGGTGATGGGGATGGCGAACAATGCCAAGACAGACACGAACGAACCTAGGACTAAACCAGAGTCGATGTTGGTGAGCGCATTGGCGGCAGTTGTGAGGACGGGACGCGCAGCCATTGGGATGAGGGCGCTGAGGAATGCTCCCCAAATAAGTATGCGGTAAAACACGGACGGATGCGGATGGCGATCCGCCAAGCGACCACCGACGAAATAGCCGACTGCGAGATAAAGCATGATTAAGCCGATGACGTTCGCCCAAACAAGATTGGACGTGCCAAAGACACTGCCCAATAAGCGTGAGGCAGTCATTTCGACGGCGAGGGTGGTCATGCCGCTGATGAACACGGCAAGGTAGAGATAGCGGCGGTGGAAGTTAGGGATGGCTGTAGGTGTCATTGGTTTTTTTAGGTTCGATTGTGAACCTCACGCTCCCAACCCCCGTCGAACTTCGTTCGTGCCGAATTCAGGGAAGGGGAGTCAGACTCGCCGTTGATAGACAAGCTCGTGGATCGTGAGGATATGGTTTTCAAGGAAAACAACTTTTAGGGTAACGCATACGGGCATGGCACGCCATGTCCCTAGAAAAAGATTGCTGCTGTTCTGTGTCAAAAGGGACGTTGGGCAAGAGCAGCAGTGAGATCGTCATGCTGATTGATGGTGAGCATCGGAATTTTGGCAAGGCGCATCATGGCACGAAAATCATCGAGCGACATGGAAGTGACAGCCCCACCGAACGACAGCGGATTGATCAACACGCACATGGGGCGCACGCCGCGCCGTGACAAAACCTGCGCGACTTCCAACCATGTGGGATCAATGGATGCGGTGACGATGACAAGCGTTGTGCCTCGCGTGAGATAAGGTGTTTCGAGCGTGAGCATTTCGCGCAGTGAATATGGGGAAAAGCTGCGTGCGACTGCCAATGTTTGCAGAATACGCATCAATTGGCGCGATCCGCGTTCGGGTTGATAAATCTCGCGGTGCGGAACATATGCCGCGAAACCGAGCGCGCGTTCCGACTGGATGAAATACTGCGCCAGACTCGCGGTAACAACTACGCCATATTCTTCGGTGGACGCAGGGATGCCATCATGATCGGGAATGACCGCGCCTGTGCCATTAATGCGGCGCACATTGGGTGCTTCGACCAAAGACGATGCCGAGAAATCCATAAAGAGCCAAATATCGACGAGCGGGTCAATTTCGAACTCTTTGACCATCAATTGGTCTTTACGCGCTGTCGTTTTCCAATGGATGCGGTTAAAACTGTCACCGGGGGCATAATCGCGGATGCCCGCCGCGTTGGTCGTCACCTGCATGGAACGGCGGCGCTGCGCGTCCCCGCCGGATAATACGCCCATTGGGAGTTCAAAGCGGTCAACAGGTATGGTGGCGGGGTAGACAATGATGCGCGATGTGGCTTCGAGTTTACGCTGCGCGGAAAACAAGCCAAATGGGTCGCCGCCGATTACGCGCATGGGTCCAAGTTGAAACTCGCCACGCACGACGCAGGGGGTTTCGACATACCAGCGGTAGGTCGAACGTGCCCCTAACGCGGGGACAACATGGCTGGCGCGGTGTCCGGGAAGGGTTGAATCGTCACGGATGTCGAGCCAGAGTTTAGGGATAATTGACGCATTTTTGACAGCAAAGGATTCTTCGAGCGTGCGCCCGACCTGCGCGCGGCGCGAACGAGTACGGCGGTTGATCGATATCCAGCGGACAGAAAACCATGACCAAAGGAATGTCAAGATAAGCAAGCTGCCTAAGACATATGCCAGCGTGAAGAAAAACGCACGCCCGGTGAATAGGCCGGATGAGAGCAGCAGGATCAGCAGCCCGTAGATGACGTTGCGGCGATTTTGGTTCGGCATTGGATCAGGGAATCTCGATTACTGCCAGACCGATGCGCCGGGAATCGGCGTGCGGGTGAGTACGTCTTGAACGATGGTGCGCGATGAAATGTCTTTGATGCGGGCGTTGGGTCCAACGATGATACGGTGAGCAAGTGTGACTTCTGCTAAAGCCTTGACATCATCGGGGATGACGTATTCACGTCCTGCCATCGCCGCGCGGGCTTGTGAGGTGCGGAAAAGGGCAAGCGATCCACGCGGACTACTGCCCAACGAAACTTCGGGATGCTGGCGCGTGCCGTTGACTACGTCAATGATGTAGCGTTTGATTTCATCCGCGACATAGACTTCACGGACGGCACGCTGCGCGGCGACAAGTTCTTCGGCTGTGACAACCTGAATCGTGTTGACTAAGGGATGGTCGTACTGCTGTGCGGTGAGCACCGACATTTCTTCGGCAGGGGTTGGGTAGCCAAGTTGGATGCGAATCATGAAGCGGTCTAACTGCGCTTCTGGCAGCGGGAATGTGCCTTCGTATTCAATGGGGTTTTGGGTTGCCAGCACCATGAATGGCTCTTGAATGCTGTAGGTTACGCCATCGACGGTGACTTGGCGCTCTTCCATAGCTTCAAGGAGGGCAGATTGGGTTTTGGGTGTGGCGCGGTTGATTTCGTCAGAGAGAACGATTTGCGCCATGATGGGACCGGGTCGAAATTCGAATTTGCGCGTTTCGGGATTAAAAATCGTAACGCCAGTCACGTCCGACGGGAGCATGTCGGGTGTAAACTGAATACGGCTAAACGTGCAGCCGATGGATTTGGCAAGTGTTTTAGTGAGCATGGTTTTGCCCACACCGGGGATGTCTTCGATGAGGATGTGCCCTTGACTGAGCAATCCCAACACGGTAAGCCGAATTTCGTTGCGTTTGCCGAGGATGACCTGTCCAACGCTGTGAGCAATGCGTTCCGCGACACTTTGGACAATTTCGATGTATGCGGCGCGGCTGTTATTGGTGGTGGCGGCGGTGCGACGGGTATCGTGTGGATGATCTGGCATAGAAAACTGCCTTGAAATCTTTACGGTTTTATCAACGTGATGAGTATAGCGTATGTTCTAGACGTGAACAGGTTCGATTGGCAGAATACGGTATGATTTTGGTCATCGGTTTGCCGACGGTATCTTGCCGATCACCCTATGATTTGTATAATAGGCAGTATTTTGAGAGGAGCGTGCGAATGGCGAAATCGCGGACAGAACTAATGGTAGACCGCTTGCGCGACTTGCAAGCGACCACGCCTGAAATTGAAGCCTCTGCGGTGGTCAGCGTGGATGGGCTGCCGATGGCATCTTCGCTACCTGCTAACGTAGAAGAAGACCGCGTATCCGCCATGAGCGCCGCGATGCTGTCGCTCGGCGAACGTATCTCTGGTGAACTGGGTCGCGGGGTGTTGGAACAGGTTTACATTCGCGGTGATGCTGGATATGTGATCCTGATGTCGGTGGGTGAAGGAGCGGTACTCACCACGTTGGTGCGCGAAGGCGCGAAACTTGGGTTGATTTTCCTAGATATGCGGCGCACCGCTGACGATCTGGAAAAACTCGTTTAGACTTTTCCCTCAATGACCGCAGTTGAGTTGGGGTTGAGGCTGCGGAGCTACAATTCGATGCGAACGCCGGACGGCGGGGGGTGGCAGCACAGCAGAGAACGCTGCTCCCCGCCGTATTTTTTGTTGTATCCTCGTTGTAAATACAGTGAAACTGCACCACAAACGCAAATGTGGATAGTGAGCGCGAATCGAGCGGGGCGGATATGTCGAATCCAAAGTATATCTTTTGCACAGGCGGCGTGGTCAGTTCGGTTGGGAAGGGCGTGACCGCCGCCGCTATTGGTCGGCTGCTGAAGGCGCGGGGATTCAAGGTTGCCATTCAAAAGCTCGATCCGTATTTGAACGTTGATCCGGGAACGATGAGTCCGTATCAGCATGGGGAAGTGTTCGTCACGGCTGACGGCGCGGAAACCGATCTCGATCTCGGTCACTACGAACGGTTTATTAACGAGAGCTTGAGCAAGACTTGCAACGTGACAGCGGGGCAAGTGTACAGCCACATCATTGAGAAAGAACGACGCGGCGATTATCTTGGCGGGACGATTCAGGTGATTCCACATATCACAAACGAGATTAAACGCCGGATCATGCTGGTGGGTAAAGAGAACAACGCCGATGTCGTAATCGTTGAAGTGGGCGGCACAGTGGGCGATATTGAAGGGCTACCATTTTTGGAAGCGATTCGCCAGATGCGAACGATGGTGGGGCGGAACGATGCAGTGTATATCCATGTGACGTTTTTACCGCACATTGGCGCAACGGGCGAACTGAAAACCAAGCCAACGCAGCACAGCGTTCGTGAGCTGCGGAGCATTGGGATTCAGCCGCATGTGATTATCGCGCGGACGGATTACGAAGTGAGCAAGGATGTCACGGATAAGCTGGCGTTGTTTTGCGACGTGGAAGAAAAAGCGGTGATTCCGTTAGTGACGACGGATTTGCTTTACAGTGTACCGTTGATGCTGGAAGAATTAGGCTTAGGCGATTATCTGGTTGAACTGCTTAACCTGCCGAGAAATCCAGTTAATTTGAGCGCGTGGCGCAAGATGGTTGAGCAGATGCGCGCGCCAAAAGACACCGTCAAGATTGCGATTGTGGGCAAGTATGTTGAACTGCATGATGCTTACATGAGCGTTAAAGAGGCTCTTTTTCATGCGGCGGCGGCGTGCAACCGACAGTTGGAAATCGAGTGGATCAATTCTGGCGATCTCGAAAAAGAGAAGGGGTGGGAAGTACTGCGAACTGTCGATGGGGTGGTTGTTCCGGGGGGATTTGGGTATCGTGGTGTAGAGGGCAAAATTCTCGCAGGGCGGTATGCGCGCGAAAGCAAAACGCCGTATTTGGGGCTTTGTTTGGGGATGCAGACGATGTGCATCGAATTCGCGCGAAATGTGCTCGGCTTAGAGGACGCGAACAGCAGCGAATTTGAAACCGTATCAGAGAATCATGTCATCGACTTGATGTATGATCAGCGTGGGGTTTCGGATTTGGGCGGCACAATGCGGCTTGGATATTACCCTTGCGAGTTAGTTCCCGGTTCAAACGCGCGGGTGGCATATAATAATGCCGAACAGGTGAAAGAACGTCATCGTCACCGGTTCGAGTTCAACAACAGCTATCGCAAGGTGTTTGAAGAAAACGGAATGCGTTTCAGTGGATTAAGCCCGGACGGGGCGCTGGTTGAAATCGCAGAAGTGGTTGATCACCCGTTCATGGTTGGAACGCAGTTTCACCCTGAATTTGGAAGCCGACCCGACACACCGCATCCGCTGTTTTTGGCGTTTGTGCAAGCAGCGGTTAACCGCCGCGAGCAGACAATTACGCAAGGGAAAAACGGGGATGGTCGCGGTGAGAGCATCAGCGAGAATACACCGCTGTTGAATGAAAATCACCACGCGGCGGAATAGAAGGTCATTACACAAAGGTAAACGCATGTCTATCGCACAATTCATCCAAGCGATGCCGAAAGTAGAACTATTTGTTCAGCTAGAAGGGGCGGTGCAGAAGAAAACGCTCCAGATGATTGCGGAGCAAAACGAAGTGGCGGAATCGCTGCGCCATTTTCAAGATTGGTTAAATCTGCTTGATAAGCCAGATTACAAGCGCCTTCATGAGATCATCAAGGTGGTGGGTGGTTGGCTGGTTGAGCCAGAGGATTTGACGCGACTCGCGTATGATGTAGGGACCACGTTGGCGCGGCAGAATGTGAAATACGCGGAAGTATGCGTAAACACAATGGCATATTCACAGCTTCAAATTTCGCCTGATGAATTTCTCGCGGCGATTAACGACGGGCGTGACCGCGCGCAGCGGGCATGGGGAATCGAGCTGGCGTGGGTATTCACTGTGCCACGTGATGAGCCACGTCGCGCAGATGAAATCGCGCGCTGGATCGGGTCAATCACGGCGCGGCGTGGCAACGCACTTGGTATGGGACTGACTGGGCGTGAGAATATTCAGCCTGTTGAGCAGTTTGAGCGCGCGTTCAAGTCGGTTGAGCGCAAAAGTATTCCGCGTGTGGTGCGCGCTGGCGACGCGTTGGGTTTGGAAGGTGTAGAAAAAGCTATCCAAGCGCTTGCGCCAAACCGCCTGCTTGATGCATGGGGACTGGCATCGTCGCCGGAATTAATGAACGCTGTCGCGGATCGGCAGATTGGCGTAGGTGTGAACCTGACGCGGGCTGTCAAGCAGGGATGGATTGATAATGTAAGCGAATATCCACTGCGGACGCTGTATGACGCGGATGTCCCTGTGTTCTTGGGGAGCGATATGCCGGCGCTGCTGCATACGACGCTGAATGAGCAGTACCAGTTGGCAGTGGAGCAGTGTGGGATGGGTGTGGATGAGGTAATCACGATGTCACTGAACGCAGTGCGTGCCAGCTTCCTACCAGATGAGCGCAAAGCAGAGATGGCGCAAGCCTTTGAAGCCCAGTATGCGGAATTGAGAGAAACGGCGGGGGTTTAACCCCGCCCATATTTCGTAATTGGGGATAGATGAGCGAAGAAGCCTTAAGGCAAAGGCGAAGTATTGTCGTGCATGTCCTTTGATGTCCGACTTGTTACGCTAAAGCGTTGAGGAAGTATTGAGAAGTTGAGTTTTGCAAATCATTGCGCGTTAAGCAATGCAAACGCACATTCCGTCAAAACGATTGAAGCGGCTGCTCTTTTGTGATTGTGGGCGTGTGAGAGATAGGTATAGATTGGAAGGTTTTGGGTTCATTGGATAGATATTGAAAAAGCCCACGTTTGAAAAGCGCGGGCTTTTGTTTTTATTTGTTTGATTCAGGCTGGTGGCGAAAGTCGATGAAGCGGTAGCCGACACCGCGTTCGGTGAGGATATAGCGGGGATTGGAAGGGTCTTCTTCGATTTTTTCGCGCAAGTAGTTCACGTACAGGCGCACGTAATGGGCTTCGTCGCGGTATTCGTAGCCCCAGACTTTCGCAAGCAGTTGATCGTGCGGGACTGTCCAGCCGGCATTTTCGATTAAGTGGTAGAGCAGGCGGTATTCCGTTGGGCGGAGCTTGATGCGTTCGCCTTTGACGATGACTTCGTGACGATTGAAATCGACACTTAGGCGGTCATCGATTTTGAGGGCAGCTTGATCTGGCGAGGTGGAAGGCATATCTATGCGGCGAAGCACGGCTTTGATGCGGCTAGAGAGCTCGCGGGGTCCAAACGGTTTGGTGATGTAGTCGTCCGCGCCGAGTTCCAGCCCGTAAACTTTATCGTTTTCTTCGCCTTTGGCAGTAAGCATGATAACTGGGATGGTCGAAAATTCGCGCAGTAAGCGCAGCGTTTCAAAGCCATCGAGTTCGGGCATCATGACATCAAGCAAGACAATATCCGGGAGCTTGGTACGAATCGCTTCGAGGGCTTGCAGCCCATCGTGGGCTTCCAGCACTTGATGCCCTTCAAGCTCCAAATTCATGCGGATAAAGTTGATCATGCGCGGCTCGTCATCAACGACGAGGATTCGTTTGCCATCGCGCTGCTGAACACGCGGAGGTCGGTTCGTTACCATAGTTACTTACTCAATCGGGTCCGGTGTAGAAATGCGAATATAGATGCTGTCGCTAGCTCAATCATTACGGAAGGGCAGCGGGAATTCACCGGCTTCTGCTTCACCCGGAAGCACTTCGATAAAGGTGATGCGCCACCAAGGTAAAATGATAGTGGTCACGCCGTCTTCAAGCCAATCGAGTTCTTTCTCGCCTTTTTCACGCGGGTTTTTACAGACGATCATTTGGTCGGTTGGGAGCGGCATTTCTTCAACATCAACCTTAATGGGTTCCATGTTATTGATGTGAACGAGTAACGTCAGCATAAGACTCCTTCAAGACAGCGGTGGGGCAAAAGCCTATAATGGGGCGCTGCCCGATTTGAAATATACGTGCGCGATCAATTTGCCAAGCTGAATTTCGTCGCCATCGCGCAAGACACGGGGCTGCTCTGGGATAAGGCGCTGCCCATTGAGATGCGTGCCATTGGCGCTTCCCATGTCTTGTATGGTCAATGTTTCGTCGTTGCGCTGAATTTCAGCATGGATGCGTGATACGCCTTTTTCAAGCGCGCCGTAAGGAGTGAGGTCCAAGTCCGGCTTTTGTACGCTGGAGCTGTCGTATCGACCAAGTATGGTTCTGCGCTGCGGACGCAAAGTGATAGGTTCTGCGGCATCACGCACATGGAGTACGATGAGCGATTGATCGGCAAAATACGCTGTTCCCCATGACGTACTGCGTGCGAATTGATTGGTAAGCACATCGAACTTTTTGGTGGGAAGGGTGGCGTTCGCGCCATCGCCTACCAAACGGTGTCCACATTCTTCGCAATAGAAGTAACCTTCCCGATTTTGATAGGCACAATAAGGACACAACTTCATAATACTACCTCAACTTACTCCACATCTGCCTGACTGCTGCCGCTGAGCAAGAGACTTCTTGTGTGATATTTGAGTGTTTTGCGCCCCTTGTCTGACAAATTATTAGTGTAGGCAACCTGCTGTGCTTCTGCCTGCGCCTGCTGCGCTAATTCGTATTCACCCATTTCAATTAAACGTGTTGAGAGATTTTCTAGGCGGCGGGTCGCTTCTTTAACATCACCACGTTCTAAGGCTTCTTGCGCGCGCTGCTGCATTTTGTAGAGGGTGAGTTTGCTCAATGCCTCCAAGATAGCGGTTGGTGGATTATCGTCGCGCGTTTCGTCACTGATTTCAACGGACACATCGTTGATGGCTTTATATTTTTGCTGTTGATTGGTGAGAATATCACCTGTGGCGGTGAAACGCGCAACAGTACGAAAGCCGGGTTTCAAATTCGGAGGGAGTTCTAATTGAAAGAGCGCCGCAATGGTGCGGTTGAATTGGAGGCTTCCTACAGGAATATTGCCTGTGTCTATGGAGAGGGGTTGGGGGGCGGGAAGCAGCTTAAACGCAGATTCCAATGTGATGTCGGTATCGGGAGCGATTGAGAGCTGGACACGTTCGGCAAACACATTAGCGAGACTGCGTACATGGTCATTTAAGAAGCGAATGACACCGCCCGCTGAATTGATGTAGCTGGTTGTACCGCCTGTGACGGTGGCAATTTGGTCAAGGAATTCGTCATTCCAGTCCTGACCTAAGCCCATCGCACTGACGGCGATGCCTTCTGTGGCAACGGTTTTTGCGAGTGAAATGGTGGGTTCTTGGTCGCCAAAGGTATGCCCATCGGTGAGAAGAATAACGTGGTTGACCAAGCGCGGTGCGAGGAAGCGACGATTCTGCTGTATACCTGCCTCAAACCCTTGAAAAATTTCGGTGCCGCCGATAGCGGTCATCATACTCACACGAGCTTTTAGGGCGGCTTTGTCTTTGACGGTATTGGCTTCGATGATGACTTCGGCGCGGTCATTAAAAGAAACGATAGACAAAATATCGTCAGGCTGCATTTGGTCAATAATTTGATGCGCCGCGACTTTTACTTTGTCGAGCCGCGTCCCGTTCATAGAGTTTGAATGATCGAGGATGAGCGTGAGATTAAGGCGTGAATCGCGCTTGTGTTTACTTTCCAGAGCGCGGGGATCGGGTAATACTTCCGCCAGCATGTAGATAACCTGTGTTTCGTTGAGCGGATTGACAACCCGTTTACTGCATGTGACGCGGAATTGAAAGTAATACTCGGTTTCGTTGATCAGCCCACGCTGTTCGTCGTAATCGCGGCGCTTGCCTTTATCCAAGAGAAGTTCATAGGCAGCGGTGATGTCGGCAATTTGCGTAGCAGCACCGGGGTTTTTGTTGTGGTCTGGATGGAATCGTTTTGCTGCCCGATGATAAGCCGCTCGCACATCATCAGTAGATGCGGTTGGGGAGATGCCTAATTCGCTATAGGGATCGAAATCAAAGCGCATTTCGGAATCCTTCCTTATCCCGGAAGTTGGAGTAGGATAACGGTGACGTTATCCAGACCTCCTCTGGCGTTGGCGAGAGCGACTAATTTATTACAGGCTTCCTGTAAGTTAGGATTGTTGTTAACGATGTCGAGAATTTCGTCCCCTTCGACTTGATTCCATAACCCATCGCTGCACAGCAGCAAGCGAGAGCGCGGAGGAAGCCGCCGCGTGATGGTATCGACTTCAATCGATTCGTTTTGACCTAACGCGCGATACAACACGTTTTTCTGCGGATGATCGACAGCTTCTTCTGGGGTGAGTTGATCGAGTTCGATCAAACGCTGAACGAGAGAATGATCGCGCGTGAGTTGTTCGATACGGTCACGAGTCATAAAGTAAACGCGGCTGTCACCAACATGTGCGACATAAGCAAGATCGCCAATGACAACAACGGATGTTAAGGTTGTTCCGCCATCGGGGACTTTGGCGACAATATCGGCATTGGCTTTATAGATGGCATCGACCATCAATTCGGTGATGGGGGTTTGTTTGTAGCGGTCATCGCCAGTGAGCATGGGGACGTAAACGCGGCTAGAAATGTGTGCGGCGACTGCGCGTGAGGCAACCGCCGAGGCTTTTTCGCCATCATGATGCCCACCCATGCCATCAGCGACGACAAACAGGCCGAAGTCGGGCCAGTCGTCGGCGCTGCGGGCGGCACAGAACAGTGAAAAGGCGGCATCTTGATTGTTGGTACGAACCATGCCGACATCGGTGACTTGCCCGAAAGCGAGGTGTTCATTGCCGCTTTGAACGATAGCGGCATCCTGTGGGAGCGGGCGCGTGACACCATCCACGCTTCCGAACATGGCTGGACGGGCTTCGACTTCAACAGTTGGGCGATCTGCCGGTTTTACGGGGGCGGTATCGGGAATGGCAGCCTCAGATATGGGTGCAGTCTCCGAGGTAGATGCAGCGGACACCGAACCGGAGGCAGCGGCAGTTGACGAAGCATTATTCCCCGAAACTTGCGGTTTTGGCGGGGTGCTGGACGACTGCGCGGCGGTGTTCTGTTTTTCGGCGGGTTGACCGCTTAATAAACGACGGAGAAAGTCCATGTCATTCACACTCCAATGCGAGCAAATGAAAGCAACTGCTGGTTGGTCGATATACACTGCGATGCGTAATGGATTTGTTCGCTCAAGTCATCACAGAAAGATTCCGAGTTCCCGCGTGATTAGTTCACGAGCGGGAAGGCGTACAAGGTATGATCCATTGAGCCTACGAGAATAAGGTCTCCTGAGATGCATGGCGCTCCGGTAATCGAGCCACCTGTCTTGTACTTCCACTTCTCTTTACCGCTCTCAGCATCGATGCAGTAAAAATAGTCGTCTGAGCCACCAAAGTAAATAGAACCTTTATGGTAGATTGGTGACGAAACGATAGGCTTACCCGCATTAAATTTCCAGCGTTCGCGCGATGTTTGGGCGTTGACCGCGTAGAGAAAACCATCAGTCGATGGAAAGTACACCAACCCTTTATTGGCGGTAGCTGTGCCGATGACGGGACCGCCAGAACGGAAACGCCATGATACCACACCACTTTCGGTATCGATGGCATAGAGGAAGGAATCGGAGGATCCGATATAACAGATTTGGTCAACGGGATCGACATAGGGGGAAGCGATGACACTACCGCGCGTGCGGAAATGCCATTTACGGTTACCAGATAAACTCAATGCGTAGACTTCACCCGATGAGGATGCGAAAATGACGAGTTCATTGGTGACAAAAGGACGACTGCGTACAGGGGATGCGGCATCGAACGCCCATAATTGGCGACCATTGATGGCGCTGATGGCATAGATTCTGCCGTCATCGCTGCCGAAGAAGATGTGTTCGTGAGCGACACGCGGCGAACTACGAATACGATCTTTGGTCTGGAAAGTCCAAGAGATACGTCCTGTCCGGTAATCGACGGCGTAGAAGTTGAAGTCTTCCGAGCCGAAAACAATGGTCTTGTTGGTTTCGTCGATGGCAGGTGAGGACGCGATTCCCGCTTTGGTGGGGAATTTCCAAACTTGTTCGCCAGATTCGAGCTTAAGTGCCCATACGTTGGTATCGTATGAACCGACAAAAGCCATTTCACGGTAGGCGATTGGACTAGCGCGAATCTCGTCTTCGGTTACAAATTTCCATTTAGGCTGCACCTGTGCGGCTTCAGGGGCATCATCGAAGAAACTGGTGATATGTTGAGGCTGCCCTGCTGGGCTAGTACCCGCTGCCACGCCGGGAGCATCGCCGACACTGGTACTGAGGAATCGCGCGGCAACAGCACTTGGACGGTTACGGATTTCTTCGATGGCGGCTTTCATTTCCGCGCATGTTTGGTAGCGTTCGTGTGCGTGATATTGAAGCGCTTTCTCGATTACGTTGATGAAGCGCGGCGGGACGTTAGGGTTGTAGTTAGGAATGGGGCGATCTTGAAAACTGAACGGTGTTTCTAGACGCGGGTCCTTGCGTGTGAGGATGTGATGCAGGGTCGCGCCTAAGTTATAGATATCGCTGACAGGGGAGACATTACCTTTGTATTGTTCTGGCGCGGAGTAACCTTCCGTGCCGATCATGGTGTGTTTTTGACCTTCTTGAAAGGCTTTGGCGATGCCGAAGTCGATCAAGCGGACTTTGCCGAGACTGTCGATCATGACATTCGACGGCTTCATATCACGGAAGATGATGGGATCGGGCTGCTGCGAATGCAGATAGTGAAGCACATCACAAAGCTCAATAGCCCAATCCATGACTTTTTCTACGGGAAGGTCTTTAGTTTGACCTAACAACGCTTCAAGGTCGCGCCCATTGATGTATTCCATGATCAAGTAAGCGCGATCATTCATATTGAAAAAGTCAAAAATGATGGGTACGGAGGGATGGCTTAGAGATGCCAAGATATTTGCTTCGCGCTGGAATGTCTTGAGCATGTTCTGCTTGACATTGGGGTCAGTAACCATTGTTTGCATCTCTTTAATGGCGACCAACCGCTTTGCTTCGCTGAACATGAGGTCACGTGCTTGATACACGGTACCCATACCACCGCTGCCAATAATGCCGATGATTCTGTAGCGGTCACGAAGGATTGAATTGGCTTTTAGCGAAGTATCATTCGCTTGACCATCTCCCCCCATCCCTGCGAATTGTTTAGTAGGTTCGGGCATTGTGTCTGCTCTGAAGAAAATCGATAAACCAGAATGAAACAAGAGTGATGATGAACATAACAACCTTGATTTATTATATTGAAGGCACCACAATACCGCAATTAAGCTCAATGTTCCTGTTACTCAACTCTTGATGAAACCCACACACAATCCACTCGCGGTATATGTACATATTCCGTTTTGCCATGTGAAGTGTACCTACTGCGCGTTCAACACGTATATTGGGCTGGATGCGCTGGTTGATTCGTTCGTCGAAGCATTAATCGAAGAAATCAAGTACATTGGGCGCGTGCGTCCCTCACAGCGCGTCGGGACGATCTTTTTTGGCGGGGGGACACCCAGCGTGTTAACGCCAGCACATTACACACGGATTTTCGCTGCGCTGCATGACAGTTTCGCGTTTGATGGTGACGCTGAAATCTCGTTGGAAGTTAACCCGGCGGATGTGAGTTACGGGTATTTACGTGCGCTGCGCGAGATAGGTTTCAATCGCATCAGTATTGGGATGCAGTCTGCGAATGCACATGAACTGCGATTGTTCAACCGCCGCCACGATAATGATGCGGTGGCGCGGGCGGTATCGGCGGCGCGGGGGGCTGGATTTGGCAATCTCAATCTCGATTTGATGTATGGGAACCCGCATCAGACGATGGGGGATTGGGAGAACAGCTTACAAGCGATGCTGACGCTAAAACCGGATCACGTGTCGCTGTATGCGCTGACGCTGGAAGAAGGCACACCAATGCAGGATTGGGTTGAAAAGGGACGTGTACCAGAACCAGATGACGATCTCGCGGCAGATATGTACGACTTCGCGACGGCGCAACTTGGCGCAGCAGGATATGTTCAATATGAGATAAGTAATTGGGCGAAAGCGGGGCATGAATGCGCGCATAACCTACAATATTGGCGGAATATGCCATATTTGGGGTTGGGCCCCGGCGCGCATGGCTTTGCTAATGGGGTGCGATATTCAGTGCTTTTGTCGCCGCAGCGGTATATCAAGACGATGATGGCGCTGGATGGAAACGCGGCACTGCTTGATTATCCTCTTACACCTGTAGTTGACCAAGTCAATGTGCTAACACAGAAAGACGAGATCACGGATACGCTGCTGATGGGACTGCGACTGATAGGTGAAGGTGTGCCACGTCAGGCGTTTCGGGAACGATTTGGGATTGACCTATTAGACCTGCATGGCGATTTACTGCGTGGTTTTGCGGCACGTGGGCTGATCGCTTTTGATGATGAGCGTGTCAAGCTGACCGATCAAGGGCGGCTGTTGAGCAATTTGGTGTTTAGAGCGTTGGTTTAAGCGGCGATACTTTGTGGCATTACAAGTGGGGCGGTTGGTAACCGCCCGACGCGCGTGTGTTCGTGATGGGACTAGTAGGTGCGCGCGAAAAGGGCTTCGCTTAATTCGGCGAGATCGTCGTAGGCGCGACCACTTGAGCCTTGACCCAGCGAGTCAAGGGCTTTGCGATAGTAGACTTCTTCGCTTTGGCGCGTATAGTCGAGTGCATTCACACTGTTGAGTAAGCGCACTGCTTCGGCAACATCGGCATCAGAGAAATTGGGCTTGGCGTATACCTGTACTAATTCCGGACTTTTTGACAAGCCATAGAGTACAGGAAGCGACTTCTTGCGTGAGATAATGTCCGTCGCGGCGGATTTTCCTGTCACCGATGGGTCACCCCAAATGCCTAAAATATCGTCATGAATTTGGAATGCCATTCCCAAGTTATAGCCAAAGCTGGCGAAGTGGGCGGCGGTGTTTTCACTGCCACTGCCGATGAGCGCACCGAGTTCGGCTGCCGCGCCAATTAATGCCGCTGATTTGCCGCTGATCATGGAGAGATATTCATCGACTGTGACTTGCTGCTGTGACTCAAAGCGCATGTCGAGATGCTGACCGCGCGTGAGTTCGAGGCAGGTACGATTGAAAATATCCCAACACTTGAGCGCGACTGGTGAGGTAGCGGTTGACTGCGCTAAACGCTGCAAGGCAACGTAAGCGAGCGAAAACATGGCATCGCCCGCATTGATTGCTTGCGAACGTCCCCAAATTTTCCAGACTGTGGGGCGATTGTGGCGAGTTGGGCTGTCGTCTTGAATATCATCATGGATGAGCGAAAAGTTGTGCAAGAGTTCAACAGCGGCGGCAGCGGGAATCGCTTGCCGCCAATCGCCGCCTGTTGCTTCGGCGCAAAGCAAAAGCAAAAGAGGGCGAATCCGCTTGCCTGTGGGATGATTGTACGGGCTGCCTTGTGCATCCACCCAGCCAAGTGGGTAGCGAAGCATCACAGCGAATTCGGGTTCTTGCGGCGCAGAATCGACAATTTGACGCATGAACATGTCAAGTTCACTTAGGTAACGTGCAGCCAACGATGCAATCACAATGAGAAGCCTTCGTTTAAATTTAGCCGTTAGTTTTAATCAACGGGACCGTGCGTAAGTCTTGTAGAGAGCGCGCACCTGTGCAAAGCATGGCGATGCGGATTTGAGCGACGGTTTCGCGGATGAGCTGATCGACGGCTTCAAGCGAGTGATCCGCCGCTTTGAGGAAAGGTCCCGCCATACCGCCAATGGATGCACCGAGCGCGATAGTTTTGGCGATATCGATACCATCGCGCAGACCGCCGCTGGCGATGATGGGTAAATTGGGCGCGCCTGCCGCAGCGTATTGTACCGCATCGGCAGTGGGGATGCCCCAATCGGCAAAAGAAGCGGCGACACGAGCATGAAATGCGGTAGGCGCGCGGTGATATTCGACTTCGCTCCATGATGTGCCACCTGCCCCCGCAACGTCGATGGCGCTGACACCGGCATTGGCGAGATCGCGCGCATTTTGTTCGCTGAAGCCCCACCCGACTTCTTTGGCGATTACGGGGATTTCGAGGACTTTGCAAACGGCTTCGATTTTGGAGAGCAGCCCGGCAAAGTTAGTATCACCTTCGGGCTGGACGGCTTCTTGGAGGACGTTGAAGTGTAGAATAAGCGCGTCGGCTTGAATCATATCGACACAGCGGCGGCATTCATCGACCCCATAGCCGTAATTGAACTGCACCGCACCGACATTGCCAAAAAGCAGAATATCTGGCGCAATATCGCGGACTTGGTAGGTGTAGGCGAGGGAGGGGTCTTTTAGCGCGGCGCGCTGTGATCCTAAGCCAAGGGCGATTTTGTGGGTTTGCGCGGCTTGGGCAAGGATGCGGTTAATTTTGTTCGCCAACTGCGCGCCCCCCGTCATAGACGAGATGAGGATGGGCGCATTGAGAGTTTTTCCGAAAAGGGTGATGGTGGAATCAAGGTCGCTTAAGTTGAGTTCCGGCAGGGCATTGTGGAGAAAGCGGTAATTCTCTAATCCCGTTTTGAGGCGGGGAAACTGGACATCTTTTTCAAGGTTGATGCGAATGTGGTCTACTTTGCGTCCTTCGATCAATGCAGCATCGTCGGTGGGATTGGAAGGGACGATGCCATCCGTTTGACCGTTTGAAGGCGGAGTCGTGACTTTACTCATTGTTTGGTGTTCCTTAGTTGTGGTGGACGACAATCCTACCTGATTCGTGAAAAAGCTGTCAACTGTAGAGGACGACAAAGCTGCGGTACACGACAGTGAGTGAATGACGAACACACTAGCAGGACACTGCACATTTTGTATAATCACAAGCCTGTATTAAGGCTGCCCCAAAAAATCCTGATTAGGGAGGGAATACCAATGGCTGCTACTGAAGAGCGCGTGCGTAATATCGTCATCGATCTATTGGGGGTGGACGCTGAACGTGTCGTCCCTGAAGCGCGCTTCCGCGAAGACCTTGAAGCGGACTCGCTCGATCTGGTCGAACTGATCATGGCGTTTGAAGAAGAATTCGGCGGCGAAATCAGTGATGAAGACGCGCAGAAGATCACAACGGTGGGTGAAGCCATCACCTATATCGACACCAATATGAACAAAGGCTAGACCACTCGCGGGTAACAAAGGGCAGACGTTTTTCCATCATCTGTTACCCGTTCAGCCGGATAAGGTAGCAACGATTTTAGGTTCGCTACCTTGTCTGTGCCTGAACCGTGCGTAAATCCTCATTATGTCGCCGTGCAAATGTCAAACCCGCTACCTGCACGACGATAAAAACCCCGACACTGAAACTTGTAATCCATACGCCTAAGCCGAGATTTGCGTTGATGGCGAACCCGCGTATGAGATCAAGGGCCTGCTGGATGCCAACGATGCTGCATATCAACATGAGTAGGGACGCGGCGAGACTCAAGAGCGGGTAAATTGTCGTGCCGATACGGGAGAATGCCGCACTCGTGATGGTTAGTCCCAAGAGCGACCAAAGCAACTGCTGGCGATAATTGGCGTTTGTAAAATCGGTGAGAATTTCCAGCGGCGGGAGCATCCCCACACTGATGAGCGCGGCGAGAATCAAGACAATTGACCGGCTGATGCCGCGCGGGGGGGCGTTCCATGCCAATAAGCCAATTAAGCAGAGCAGCGGCAGACGCAGTAATCCGGTTGTTAACAGCGGAGGTGATCCGCCGCGCACCGCGGGATGTAAGCTCGTCCATTCGGCAAGGTCGTATGCATTAAGGGTGAGCGCAGCGGGCGCGGCGGATGTCCATGCGAAAGCGCAACCGATCAACGCGATTATGATCAAGAGCAAGCGAAGAATAGAAATATTCATGGGTTTTGTCACGGGTTGAGTTATCAATCGGTTTTGCGCCGCTGTCGTCGCTGTTTAGACCCACCCGGCGCACTCGAAGTTCCCGATTCGCTGGCAAGTTCGTCGAGGCGCTGACGGATTTGTTCGTCTTCCGCGTGCTGCGAGTCGAAGAAATTGACCATAAATTCGCTGCGGCGCTGACGAAGCGCCATTGACGCAACGGCGCGCACATCGGCGATGGCAGCTTTGTCGCGTCCATCGGCGGCGGCGTGAGCGCGGGCGGCTTCAAACAAGGTGTATTCGGCGCGGTGGGAGTCAATTTCGAGTGATTGAACCAGTGAAATGCCGATCTTGATGGCATCTTCTTGGAGGGTGGTCGTCTTGAGCAGTTCACGCGCCGCGATGATTTCGTCGCGGGTTTCGGCGGTGACGAGTTCCCATTCATGGACGAATTTTGCAGGAGATTGGCGATATTGACGGACACGCTTGTAGACTTCTAGGCGTTCGTCGGCACTCATCAAGCCGCGCACATTAACGCGTAAGCCAAAGCGGTCAAGGATTTGCGGGCGCAAACGTCCTTCTTCAGGGTTCATTGAGCCGATGAGTACAAACCGCGAGCGATATGTACCGGACATCGCGCCGCGCCGCACAGTATAAATCCCCTGTGCGGAGGCATCGAGGATCGCATCTACGATTTCGTCGTTGAGCAGATTGACTTCATCGATATAGAGCAGGTTGTTATCCGCACGGGCGAGGATACCTTTTTCGAGTTTGAGTTTGCTCTGCTGGATGGCAACACGTTCGTTGATTCCCCCTACAACGTCCTCTAAGCGGGCATTGAGCGGGAGTTCGACAATTTTAACGGGTTCATAATGTGAGATCGACTGCCCGGCGTGGAATTTCTCGTAGCAATCGGGATAGAGATATTTCGCCTGCTCGTATTGAACGTCTTCCGGCAGTACGCCATCTTCACAATCGCTGACTTCAATATCGGGGAGAATGCCCGTGAGACTTCGCACAGCAGTCGTTTTGCCAGTGCCGCGTGGACCAATGAGCAGCACGCCGCCAATGGCGGGGTTGATGACTGCCAGCAAAAGGGCGATTCGCATTTCATGCTGTCCGACAATCGCCATGAAGGGATATGGCTTTACGTCCGCGATACCGAGATCAGGCGGGGGAGCAGAGAGAATTCGCCGCGCCCCGGCTTGATTGAGAATGCGGAGCAGGGCAGAAGATTCCCCTGCTTCAAGATTAGGAAGCGGCGGCGTGGTGGTCACGGCGATGTCTCGCGCGGATGAAAGGGACGGGCTTGTACGGCTTCGTCGCGGGCACGCTGCTGTTTACGGAAAGCCTGCCGTTCTTTTGCTTGTTCGGCGCGGGCGATACATTCCGGCGTGTCGTAGATGAGTTCAGGAACGGGCGCGGGCTTGCCAAAAGCATCGAGCGCGACATAAACAAGATAGGCTGTGTTGGTGATTTTTGATTCGCCTAACAGCGGGTGTTCGGAAATGACTTCGACGCGGACTTCCATCGAGGTGCGTCCGACGTAGGTCAGTTCGCCGCGACACATCACCAACATGCCGATGCGAATCGGCTCCATGAAGGTCATCGAATCGACTGCAACGGTGACGACAGGGAGATTGGCATGGCGCATGGCAACGAGCGCGCCCGCTTCATCAACCATACGCATGATGACACCGCCGTGTACATTGCCGAGCGAATTCGCGTCCTGCGGTCCCATCAAGGCACTGAGCGTAAATGCCGAGTCTGATGGACGTTTAGCTGGGCGCGATTCTGGCGCTGTCACTAAATGATCAGTCACGGACTATTCCTCACCGGCATCGGGGATGAGGTCGGACAAGCGTTTAAATACATCTTCATCCCATTCCAGCACGTCAATCTTGTCGTAACCGAGATCGGCAGGGATGGGTTGAAGCGGCGCGCGAGTAGGAAGTTTTTCCGGTTTGCCGGGTTTAGGGGGAAGCTGCTTCATCAACGGCTGCCGCCCGGCAGTACGCTTGCGAACAATGCGACCATCAGGATAGAGGTTGCCGATCCATTCGCCAGATGTGGTGTATACGTCATGCGTATCGTTGAGGACATAACCGATATAGTCGCCGCGGGTATCGAACAGATAGATGCCGATCTTCGTCGCCAGCCAATCGCCTGCGGTGTTGTAGATAAAGAATGGTTTTGCTGGATCAATCGCAAACTTGCGTGGAGCAGACATACAACCCCCTCTAACTGGAATGATTTTCACCTTGAATAGGCAATGTAGATTATAACGGTTTATGCCAAGAGCATACTGTAAATTTGTCTTAAGTGGCGCGCGGAGGCTTCCCAAGTGAATTGGTTTGCGCGGGCTTTGCCTTTGCTGATGAGGTCGGTACGAAGCGCGGAATCGGTGAGCAAGCGTTCGAGTGCGTGCGCGAGCGCGTCAACATCGGTGGGAGAAATGAGAAGCGCGGCATCGCCCGCTACTTCGGGCAGCGAAGAAACGTTGGATGTAACGACGGGCGTTCCACAGGCAAATGCTTCTAACACAGGCAGCCCAAAGCCTTCATAGATGGATGGGGTGGCAACACATGCGGCTTCGCTGTAGAGGGCGGGTAGGTCGGCATCATCTGCAAAGCCGATCATGTGGACGAAGTCGGTCATGCTTTCGCTATGGATGGTCGCGTAGATGGGGTCATCAAGCCAGCCTTTGCCACCCGCGATCACAAGGCTTACGTCTATACCGCGCGCTCGCACACGGGCGAGGGCTTGAATCAATCGAGCGTAATTTTTGCGCGGCTGCACCGTACCCACCGCGAAAATATACGGACGGTCAGAAATCTTGTATTTGCGGCGCACAGCAGCGCGCGCTTGTGAATCTGTGATGGGCGCAAAACGGGAATCCACCCCACTTAATAACACCGTGATTTTCTCAGCGGGGGTGCCGTATAACTCGACTAAATCGTCTTTGGTCGCTTGTGAGTCGGCAAGGATGTGTTGAGCGCGACGGACAGAGCGTGGGACGACGACATCGAGATAGGCTTTAAGTGGTGGACTGGCAGTTTCGGGCGCACGCACAAACGAAAGATCGTGTACCGTTAGGAGCGTGCGAGTAGATGGGAGCGTGGGGGGGAGGACGAAATCGGGCGAGTGGTATAAGGAAACACGTCCTGTCACCCATTCCACCGGAATGGGTATGTTAGTGCGATGCCATAACCGGGCTAACCAATGACTGTTCAGGGGGACAGGTTTCCAAGTGAAGTTCGCGCCGGGAAGGGCGGGGAGTCGATTTGGAGTTGCACCCGCGACAAATAGACGATACTGCGTGCTGGAATCGAGGGCGGCAAGGGCACGGATGAGTTCGCGGACATAGCGCCCAATGCCGCCACCCTGCTCATAGGCAGCCGTGTAGTCGATGGCGATAGGCAGCAGAGAGTTGGTCACAATCGTTCAGGGGTGGGGAAGCTATACCGAGACAGAGATTAAGACTTAATTGTGATCGCCTTTGGCGGCATATCCGCTGTCTTTTATTTTGTCTACGTCACTGTATGTCCAATAGCGATTGGCGAGGAAGTTCCAAACCATAACGACGACTACGCCAATCAACTGGGCTGCGAGCGTCCCTAGTTTTGCTTCACCGGACGGCGAGGGAACATAGTTGGGGCGGATCAATTGAATTTCTGCGAGCAGAATGGGCATTAAGAGCGCGCCAAGCCAAACATAAGCACTGCTAATCCACACGGTACGCGCAGTCCAGCCGATGAAGTTGATAAGCGTGAACTGGGCAAGCTGGCGACGGATGCTGCGAGAACGCGAATCGGGATACGTCCAGAAGCGATTCCATGTGAAGTTGCTGATGACTGCCGCAAGGAAGCCCATTGTGCTGGCAAGCGCGACTTTCAAGTCACGATTCGGGTCAATGGGGGTGAGAATGGTCGCTTGTAAGATAACGACTGTGCCAAAGTCAATGACCGCGCCGAGCGCGCCGACAAATGCGAAACGGAGAAAGCGTTCGACTTCTTTGGATTTACTGCCAAAACGTTTGGCGATGGCAATAATGATGCCATCGAGCGGGTTACGAATCACTATTCGCTTATACTCGATGCTGTTGGACTGCCCCATGCGATCCTCATGAATTGAACTTGGTTGGAGATGTGACCATGCAAAATCGCAAGGATGCCAAGCAGCACGCCCAACTCCAAGAAAAGATTATTGACATAGAGATTGTCAGTCAAGCTGTGAAGCGCAACGTATACCCAAGTCCCTAATAACCCGGCTGCTGTAATTCTTGCAAGGGTGTCTGGGTGTTTGCGGGTGATGCGCCATGTGATACTTATGACGATACACCAAAAAACGCCATACGATAATAAACCTATGATGCCAGTCTCCCCCAAAACATTCAAGTAGAAGTTATGGGCATGACCAAGCGGTAAATCCCAATTCATAAGCCGGTAGGCGGGATATGCGACTTCATAATTGCCCAAGCCAACACCGAGAAACGGGCGATCTGCTGCCATATTGAGTGCGGCTTGCCAATGCGCCAATCGTTCGACTAAGGCGTAGTTGAAAGGTGTTACATCAACGCCGCGCACATCGGTAAATGAGAAGGTTTCTTGCGTGGCGCTGGCGATGCGATCTGTGATTGAAGCTGGCAGACGACCACTTGCCCAAACAATTCCGCCCAAAGCAGTTACCAATATCAAGATGCCTAAGCCGTGCAAAATGCGGCGGGGAAGGGCGACAAGGGTGACGATGATGGAAATGCCAAACCCAAGCCATGCGCCGCGACTCCAGGACAAAATCAATGCAGCGGAGATGAGCGCAAAGGCTGCGGCGTAAAACACGGATGCCACAAGGTGACCCGTGAGGATGAGTCTCGACGCGCGCCATGTATTGCACACGCGCAAGAAGTAACCCAGCGCGGCGGCTGCCATAAGCGGGGCGAGTAATCCCATAAACGCGCCAAAGGGATTTGGCTGACCGAATGTGCCAAAGGCGCGAAAATTATCTGAATCGGTGCTGATCAAGAGGTGGAGCGCACCTGATCCGCCAAAGAATTGATACACCCCCAGCGCCGCGTTGGTCACGCCAGCGGCGGCGGCGGCAAAAACCAACCATTCCCACTGACGGCGGGCGGCAAGGTCAAGACAAAGGGTTACCAAGGCGATCATCTGCCCCCATTTGAGCCATTCGGTGAGCCAAGCGCCGAACGAGACTGCCGAAAACGCGCTCAAGGCAGCGGCGGTTGTGAAGATCGTGAGTGCCGTTAACACGGGCGACCAGCGAATGTGGGGCAACTGCTGGCGAAGCACGATGCGATGGATTACCCAAAACATGAGGGCGGATGCAAGGAGAAGCTGACCGAAATCGAGAGGGAGCGCGATGCCGCTTTCTGTCGCAAATAAGGTACGAATGGGCGCGATGACCATCATGGCGGCGATGGGCGCAAGCGGACTGATCAAACTGGAAATGATGAACACCGTCAAGCCAATGATAACAGCGGACGTTGGCATGGGCTGCCATGCAATCAATACACCTGCCGCAGTCGCAAGAATGATCCACAACCCCTGAATAGGGGGAACTGGCTGATATGTCGTTTTTCGCTCACGTGCAAGCGTGGTCACACCACCTCACGGAAATACTCAATTGTTTTGTGCAACCCTTCTTCTAGTGAGACACGCGGCTCCCAGTTAAGGATCGTTTTGGCGCGAGTGGAATCGGGGCGGCGCGTTTGCGGATCGCCTTGAATGCGGTCATTTTGCTTAAAAACGATACCCGCCGGATTATCGGTGAGCATATTGACAACTTTAGCAAAGTCGAGGACGGTCAATTCGTTTTGTGTGCCAATGTTGACAGGCTCGATGAAATTGCTGTGAAGCAGACGAGTTACGCCTTCTACAAGATCATCAACGTATTGAAAACTGCGCGTTTGCATCCCATCACCGTAGACAGTGAGAGGTTCGCCGCGCAAAGCCTGTCCAATAAAGTTAGGTACAACACGTCCATCATCGAGGCGCATACGTGGTCCAAATGTGTTGAAGATACGGACAATGCGCGTTTGTACGCCGTGTGTGCGATGAAATGCCATCGTCATCGATTCGGCGTAGCGTTTGGCTTCATCGTAGCAGCCGCGCAGCCCAATGGGATCGACGTTGCCGAGATAGGTTTCAGGCTGTGGATGGATAAGCGGATCGCCGTAGACTTCGGATGTAGAAGCAAGTAAGAAACGCGCACCTTTTTCGCGTGCGATTTCGAGGGTATTGTAAGTTCCCATGGCACCGACGCGAAGCGTTTCAATCGGGAATTTGAGGTAGTCAATTGGGCTGGCGGGGGAGGCGAAGTTGAGGATGGCATCGAGTTCGCCCGCAACGTTGAAGGGTTCGCTAATATCCTGCTGAATCAATGAAAAACGCGGATGATGCTCAAGGTGAGCGATATTCCGCGCGCTGCCAGTGATGAAATTGTCTACACCAACGACTGTGTGACCATCTGCGAGAAAACGATCACATAAGTGAGAACCTATAAAACCAGCGGCTCCGGTGATGAGTACACGCACGCTGTAAACCTCTCGAACAATTGGGGCGATGTCGCCATATAGGTATCGCTGCTAGGTGGGCGCAAAAAATGCCGCACAGCGCTGCTTGAGCGCAAACACGCGAAGTTTACCATAAGTTGGAGACATGGTAAACGAAAGAACGTTATAGATAGATTCGCAAGACACAGCGGGTTTGTTTACAGCTTAGACCTGTACCTGTGCGTCGCCTTCTTCGCTCAAATCGGCAAGCTGGTGTGCAAATTCGAGGCGAAACACATCAGCAACCGTATCGTCTGAAAGGCAAATGACGACAGTTTGGAGATATTTAAGGTCTTCGAAAGTGTAGTCAATAATTTGGGTGAGCATGGTTTTGGCGCAATTTTCTACTGGATAACCGTTCGCGCCGACAGAGATCGGCGGAAACGCGATGGACTTTATCATGTTGGATTCGGCAAGGCGCAAACACTCTAAGACGACATTGGCGAGTTTGCCGCGCTCACTGCCTTCGCCCCAACGGGGTCCAACAGCATGGATGATTTTTTCGACTCCCTGCGCCGCAAGTAAGCCGGATGTTGTAATGACTGCGGATGCTACATCGCAGTAGCCAATTTGTATAACTTCACGCTGGAGTTCGATGCCAGCTTTGGCGATTAGTTCCAGGGTGAGGGTGAGGTCGGTATTAGTCGAATTGACAACAGCCGCAACCTTGAGCGAATACAGATCGCCGAGAACGATCCGAATAGTGACCTTGTTCACCTTCGCTTTCATGACGTTACTCCCCATACGTCTGTGTTTTTCATTACACCACTATTTCGCGGGGTGCGTCAATAGCTCAGACGTTCGTAGAGAGACGACAATTCCTACAATTAGTACGAAAACGTAAGCGAGGTCTTGTACGAAAACGGCATTATCGACCATGCCATGCGCCAATAAGTTGATCATACTGCCCATAGCGCCGATGGTGAGTGCCAGAGCAAGACTGTCGACTGCGCGGTAATGGCGATAGAGCGCGAAAGAGGCGCGCCAGAATGCGATTTGAATCCAAAGCAGGAGTAGGATACCGGCGATGCCCAATCGTGTCCAAAAATCGAGCAGGATATTGTGCGGATGGGAGAGATCGGGTTCTTCCCACGCATCGGGGAGCATGAAGCGTCCGCGAAAAGCATAGAGGAATTGGTCCATGCCTAATCCTGTTATGGGGCGTTCGGCAAGCATTTGGAAAGTACTTTGCCATAAACGGACGCGAAAAAAATTCGTCCCGCCAGTGAAATCGAGCAAGCGGGCAAAGCGTTCCGATTGAACAGCTATAAATGCACCGATCATGCTTATTCCAGCAATCGCCGTGATGGGGATGAACGCGCGTTTGCCCCACGCAAGCAGCAGCACTGTAATGGTGGCAGCGGGGATACCGATGAATAACGCACCAGCGCTTAAGGTAAGCAGGATGGCAACTGACATGATGCCCAACGCGATGGCGGCGTAAATGCGGCGGGGACGGTCAAGGGGGAGGATCAAGAAGGCGAGCGCGAAAGGAATGCAGCGTCCAAGAAACAACCCCACATTGTTAGGCGATCCATAAACGCTGGCAAGACGCATCGTGCCGCCTTCAGCAGTAATGATACCTTCGCCGCGCAAGAACATGAACATGCCGATGATGGCAACGACCACCGCCGCAATAAGCATAGAGTCTGAGATGCGAAGTAGTGTAGTGCGCGTGGGACGAATCGCGCGCAGAACCGCGTAGAAAGCGAGAGGTTCAGCGATGAGGGTGCGAAGTTCGGTGATGGCGGGATCGCGGTACTGCGTCCACAAAAGAGAGACGAGTGCTAATATTCCCACAGCCAACATGGCGACATCAATGCCTGCCCATCCTGCGAACAGTGGCGAGTTTGGCAGCGAAACAAGGCTCGACTGGCGACTGCGTCCTAACCAGATCAAGCCACGTAAGATCGCCGCACTTGTCGTAATCAAGAGGACGAGTTCGGACATGGGGAAGGCGAAGCGGTAGAGTTCAACTGGAAAGAGGAAAAATGGGGCATAGAAGATCGTAAGCATCAAGCCAAGTTCAAGGCGATGGAAGATCAACACGAATAGCGCTGCACCCGCGACCAAGATCACAATGACATGGGGTTGAATGTAAATCAACCCGCCTGTAAACACTGCCAAACCGAGCTGAACGGAATCGCGGCGAAAAAGTTCAGGTGTGCCGTCTTTCCATGTGAGCAGCATTCCGATCATGAGGGCAATCGAAGTTACGGCGCTAACGGCAATCTGCGTGATACTGCCAAGCCCAGTAATGAATGCAGCGATGCGCCTAAAAACAGGCTGCCAGTCGATTTGAGCGGCAGTAGCAAGTACGGCGAGGGCGGAAATCACAGCGGCGAGCCACGCGATGGCGATTTGGTAGTTGTAAGGCTGCGCGAGATCGCCGGAACTGACGGCGTAACCGACAATCGCCCAACGATCCCACCCGCGATCAGCGGCGGCGCGCAAAAGATGTACGCCGGGTGAAAGATCGCGGCTGACAGGGACGAGTTCAAGCTGCGGAGTGAGATCGTCGCTTTTGAGGTTAATGAAGGCATTACCAGAAGCATCATGGGGTGTAGCGTTGGCTGGCAAATCATCGACAGTAGGGTACAAAAAGGCGACGTAGTTATCCTGCCGGAGCAGCAGTGATACCGCGCGTCCTTCAAATGTGAAGGCGAGGCGGCTGTCTTGCAGCCAACCAATATCCGCGCCTAACGGGCTGAATGTCCATACGCCGCTGTACTGCGCGTGAGGGTTGACGGCAGGGTAGAAGCCGTTGTGCGCGGCTGTTGGCTCGCTGTATGCAGTTAGCGCAGAATAAAGAGGAGTGGGCGCACCTGTCGTATCGATGGTAGAGAACCCCCACAAGGGATGATTTGGCTCAACATTGGGCTGCCAATGCGCGAGGATCATGCCGCCAAGCCACGCCCATTCACGGTCAGCACGGCGCAAGGCATCGAGTGTGTAGCTGGTTTGCTGACTTAGCGTGACTTGTCCCCAAATTGAAGGCGCACCAGACCAATGGGGTGGAAGGGTATTCCAGCCGAATTCGCTGATCCAGAGCGGCATGGCACTATCGCCGTGCGCTGCCATGATTTCACGAAGCGCGACAACGCGAGAGAAATTGAGCAAATCACGCTCTACACGGCGATCTGATGGAGGAAGGCTGAAACCATAGGGTTTGGCGGCGAAAGCATCGACAAATTGATTTGCGCCAAGGGCGTACAAATCTTCTAGATAGAGGATGTCGCTGATGTTACGCCCACCTGTTTCTATTGTGGGCGCAAGTGCCGCCGCCAAAATGGATGCATGGGAATCCGCGGCGCGAATAGCTGGCGCGGTTTGAGCAAGCAACGCGACGTAATCGGCGGGGCGAGGGTCTTGTTCACCCCATGCATCGTAGAGGTTTGGCTCATCCCAAATTTGATAATAATCGATGAGTGAGCCATAACGTTCGGCAAATGCCGCGGCGAAACGCGCAAAGACCGATGGATCGGCAGGTGGGGCGGTTTCAGATGTGAGGGAAGAATCGCGCGCCCATGTGGGAGATGTAAACAACACAGCGACCAAACGCAACTGCTCATCATTTTCGAGTGCAGCGGTGATACGATCCCATGCTGACCAGTCAAATGCACCGGATTGGGGTTCGATGTCGCTCCAACGCACGAACTGGCGCAGCCATGTGACATTGGCAGCGCGCATGAGGTCAAGCTGCGTTGAAAGTTCGGCGGCGGAATACTGCGTGAGATCGACATTGACACCTAAACGTGGGATACGAGGTGGCAGATCGCGGGTTTGGGCAGCATCGACGTATCCGCGCAGGTCAAAATCACGCGCAGATTGGGTCGCCAGCGCAGCGGTGATGCTGCCCGCCAACGCGACGAGCGCGGCAAGCAGAATAAGAAATTGTCGTTTCATTGTGTCCATACCGGATTGGATGCGCCGCCATCCAAGGTGAGCTGGTGGGCAACACCGGAAAGCACATCGACAACCCACAGGTTGCCTTGATACACAAAGGCGATTTGCGTACCATCGGGGCTCCACGTAAAGGTGACAGCTTGGCGCGTGAGTCCGGGCTGCCCATTAGACGGGAACACCACACGTGCATTGCTGCCGTCCCGATCTGCGACGACGAGATCATATTCGGCAGTTTCGCTGATGCTATTGCTCAAATCGCGGGCGCGCAAGTAAGCAATCTGCGTTGTGGAATATTTGGGAGCAGACCAAATCCCCGCATTTTGCACAACTTCAGCAGCGAACGCGCCGTTGGAATCGGCAATGGCGACATGGAAAGCGGGGCTGGTTTCTGGAGGTTCGCTGCCGATAGGATCGCCATGCACGGTTGTCATGAGCAGGGTGCTGTCTGGCGACCACGAGAGATTCGCGCGCCATGACCATGGCTGGCGGGTATTGAATACAGCATAACTGATCAGCGGTGATTCTTCATTGATTGCGCCGCTGGTGAGATCAACTAAACCGACGCGATCCGCCCGTGCCCACGCCAGTTTCGAGCCATCGGGTGACCATGCGAAATTTGTCCCCCACCAGCCGTATAAGCCGCCCGTGGAACGTTCGACAACTTGATCGAGGTCGAGGGAGCTGCCCGATAGTGGATCGAAGCGCATGATCCAGAGGTCGTTGTAGGCGAGCCAGCCGGGCGCGCCGGAAGCGATTTCGCCTGTTGAGTAGGCTATTGTATCGGTGCGTCCCGGAACCCAGTCGGCATAGAGGACGTTTTCAGGAAGCATGGGAAGTGGAGAATCGCTGCGGGTTGTATCTGTGATGAGCGCAAGGCGGTTAAAAAAGGTGTCGCGTTCGTTGATGTCTGCTTCACGAGTGAAGATCAATTGGCGACCATTTGAGGACAAACTAAACACACGCCCATCGAGATCGCCAGTGTCTGTGAGCAGTCGTTTAGTGGTACTGCTCTCACGGATGATCCATGCATTGCTGTTGTTGATGTATGCCAACGTGCCGGTGATTGGCACGGGATCGAGTTCGCCTGTTGGAGGTCCGACATAAATGACTTCATCTTGCGCGGCTTGGATGAGCGTGCGGTTGATAGGAATCGGCTGCTGGCGCACACCGTCACGGCTGACGATGCGATAACAAATTTCTTCGATTCCATTTTGCCCTGCTTGCCCAAGTCGTTCTTCTCCGGGCTGCAAACTTTCGTTGAGGACGCGCTGCTGGCGGCGAGGGATTTCTTGCTGTTCGCATTCGGTTGTTTCAGTGACACGCACAACGGTCACACGCATCCCATCCGTGATTTGGCTAAATTCTGGCGGATTCACTTCGTCGAGGGGACCTAGCTCGATGCCCTCTTGGCGGAGAAATTCGCCTACAGTGAGGGGAACATCCTGCGGGATAGTGCGTTCACGTCCATCGGCAACAAGGGAAACCAGAAGCTGTGTTTGCTGGGCGCGCGGAGTACACGCGGCAGCGGTAACAAGAGTCAGCAGCAAAAACATAAGGCGGTTAAATGATTTCATGACCGTAATTGACAAGACAAGTCTCATGTTTGATTTCACAACAGGGCGGGCAGCCTTTTCAATCTACGAGAACTAGAAAGAGACGAAAAGGAACTGCCCGCGAGTATTCGAACTTATTGACAGGGCATGGCTGCACAACCCCATGCCCCTAAAGGATTACGGCGACGCATCCGGGAAGATATTGTTCCGCAGATTGTAGAGGACGCGCAGCACCCCGTAGTTAACAGCGTTTGCGCCATAGGTGGTCATGTTACCGCCGCTAAAGTCACCCGCACCGCCGGGCGCAGAGGTCAATCCGCCGCCGCCTGTTTGACCTTGATCCGGCATATCATTGAGCGCACGCCACAGGTTTGCAACCGGGACATTGTAACTGCTGGCAACTTGAATGATGGCATCGTTGATGGCTGCGACCTGCGCTTCTGAACCTGTTACCGGGCGCACTGTAAACAGTACCGGTATCACGCCGCTGTTGGTAAGTGTTTGGACAGCGGCTTCAAGGTTAGCGCGGAAAGCGTTCGGATCGGTGTTTTGGAGGACATCTTGATACCCGATACTCAACAGCATGACGGCGGGCTGGATGACGCGGATTTCGCACGCCAGCGGCGATTCACCCGAATTACAACCGCCGGGTGTATTGTTCGGGTTGATCAAGTCTTCGACACGCCAATTGTCACTGGCGGCGACACTTTCACGGTTGAAGCTCGTCCCTGAGTCAATGGCTACAAGGTTGTACCAATCGATGATCGCTTGTAAGTCGCCGTTGTCCGCGAGATTATACGATCCGCCGGGCGCAAAGGTATCGAGAATGCCATTGTGGCGAAGCGTACCATCGCCTGCATGAGCGAAGACCGTCGCACGGCTGCCAAAGCTGTTAACACCATTTTCGTAGATGGGGCGGAGCGTTGGGTAGAGCGCACCAATATCCGGTAGAAGCGGCGTTGTGCCTGCTAAACCGGGGTCAACCTGCGTCGATTCAACAATGACCTCGGCTTCGTAGGGGAAGGTTTGACCGTCACCCGCCGTCGCGGTCAAGCGCACGAGGTAAGTTCCCGCTTGCGGGAAGGTGTAAGTGGGACTGACTTCGGCACTGGTACTGCCCGTACCATCGTTGAATTCCCACAAGAACGCAACAGCGGGTCCTGTTGTGCCGTTGGTAAACGCAACCGTCAAACCTTCAGTTTGAGCGTATGTGAAACTGACGTTGATCGGCTCTAGCGTATTAGTCGGCGTTTCGGTGGGAGTATCCGTCGGCGGGGGGAGCGTATCTGTTGGAGTCTCTGTCGGTGGGACAAGCGTATCCGTCGGTGTCGGCGATGCAGTATCAGTGAAGGTCGGCGGAATCAGCGTGTCCGTTGATGTGACCGTCGCCGTTGAAGTCTCCGTGGCGGTGCCGGTTTCGGTGGGCGGAATGGTGGTATTCGTGCCTGTCGCAGTCGCCGTCGCAGAGGGCGTGTCCGTCGGTGTGACAGGAGTTGTTGTATTTGTCGGTGTTTCGGTGATAGCCGTCGTGGATGTGGGCGTAAACGTTACCGTGTCGGTGAAAGTGGATGTGGGCGTAACAGGCGTAGTGGTGTTCGTTGGGGTGAGCGTTGGAGTAACGGGTGTGTTGGTAAAAGTCGATGTGAAAGTCGGTGTGGGTCCCGTCACGGTGATTTGGCGTGTGACGCTGGAACTACCGCCGGGTCCTGTCACTGTCAAGAACACATTGTATGTCCCCGGCACGACGAACACATGGGACGGATTGCGATCTGTGCTGGTTGTTCCATCGCTGAAGTTCCACAGCCAATTGGTGATTGTCCCTTGTGATTGATCCACGAACTGTACGGGAAGCGGAGCAACACCACTGGATTGATTCATGGTGAAGCCAGCCACAGGAGGAGTCGCGCTTTGCGCGCTGATCTGCCGAGTGACGTTCGATGAACCACCGGGTCCAGTTACAGTGAGGGTAACGTTGTACAAACCGGGAGCATTAAACGTGTGACGCGGATTTAATTCGGTGCTAGTGCCGCCATCGCCAAAATTCCAAAGTACGCTGGTGACATTACCACTGGACTGATTGGTAAACTGCACCGTTAAAGGCACCTGCCCAGTCGTGCGATCCTGTGTGAAGGCGGCGATGGGGCGCGGGATGTTCTGTGTTTCGGTTGGACGCGGCGTGGGCGCTTGGTTTTGCACGCGGATGTTGTTGACAACCGTTGTCAGCGTGCTGCCATCGCGCAGGTACACGCGCAGCCGAAGTTGATAGAGCGCATCCTGCACGGTGGTGGTATTCCAAATGCCAAGCAGCCCGTTCAATACGGGGGCTTGCACTGCGGAGGTCGCGGGGAACCACAGGTTTCCGGGATTAGGATCGGGACCAAATTCGAGCTGATATTGTAGAAACTGAGGGTGAGTCGCTGCGCCAAGCACCTGCACCGCACCGGATACGACATTGCCGGGAACGGGGGAAAGAATTGCGATGTTGACAGGGAGGGCGGTGAAGGTGGGAAAAACATTTTGTGAGGTAGGCGGAAGAATGACTATCGCTGTTGGGCGAGAGGTGATGGTCGTTCGGGTAGGCTGCCCTGAAGGAATAATGATTGGAGTGGGTGCGCCGCCTGTCGAGAGGGCTGTCCGCGAAGGTTGAAGCGTACTTGTTGGAGCAGTTGTCAAATCAATTTCTTGTGTCGCGTCACTGCTGCTGAGATTGCACGCGCTGATGACCAGCGCCGTAAAGATGAACAGCAGCGGCAATAGGGACTTGGTTGTCCAGCGTTTGCGCGCCATACTTTGGGCACCTTTCTTGCTGTAAAACGAAACTTGCCTGTACACTCTAAGTGGTGATTATGCCTCATTATAGTGGTGAATGGTGCAGAACGTTGGCATATCGCCTACTTGTCTTCAAATAGCGCAGGTGCTAGACTGAAAATTATGAAAATCATGATTGTTGACGACGAACAGGCAATCCGCGAAGCCCTTGGCCGCAAATTGAAGCGAGAAGGGCATGAGATCATTTTGTGTCGTGACGGGCTGGAAAGTTTGCGGTTTTTCCATACTGAGCGCCCTGACTTGGTGATTCTCGATATTGTGATGCCGGAAGGCATGGATGGGCTGACCGTCTGCCGCCGTATCCGCGAGGTGGCAGATACCCCGATCATGATGTTAAGCGCGAATGCGGTTACAGAAGATGATGTGATTGACGGATTAACGGCTGGCGCGGATGAATATTTAATCAAGCCTGTTCGGCTGAACGAGTTTGCAGCGCGTGTACATGCCCTGCTGCGGCGCGCGCAAATGTCGGTGAGCGAGAACGAACAACGCTATGATGATGGCTATTTAAGCATTGATTTGCATCGCCGTCATGTGCATGTGAATGGTCGCCGCCAGCACCTTACGCCAACTGAATTCAAGCTGCTTGCTGTACTGCTCGAAAACGCGGGTCGCGTGGTGACGCAGAAAGACCTGCTTGAGCAAGTATGGGGTGATGGATATGCGGACGATGTGTATTATCCGCGTGTGTATATCAGTCAACTGCGGCGCAAAGTGGAGCGCGACCCGGCGAATCCAATATATATTTTGACAGAACACCGGGTAGGGTATCGCTTTGAAAAGCAGCCCTCCAGTAAACCCGGTTAAGCGGCAAGCGGGCGTAAGGTGAAAGCGGCGCAGATTCGTTAAATAGCCTTACGCCCCTTGTGATCTCTGCCGAATGAACGGTTCATTTAACGCTATCTCCCTACTGATCAACGGGGTTTCGCTGGCGCTGGCGCTGGCATTCCTGTTCATTTTGCTATGGCAGAACCGACGAAAAGAACTCAATCAGTTTTTCGCAATCTTCTTGTTTTTTGTAGCGATTTGGAACGTAAGCACGCTTTTATGGCAGATGCTTTCGTTGATTGGGTTTGAACCGAGTCTGCAACGGCTGATCGCGGGGTTGGCAGAATTGGGGTTCACGGGTTCTAGCGTAGCGGCATATATTCTCACCGCAGTTTTGGTGCGCGCGCATACGCGATCCTTTCGCAATTTTGCGATAGCGGCATTGATTCTGCTTATCTTCTATCGAACTTTCCTCATCGTTAATTCGGCATTTGCGTTACCCACGAGCGACAGCGGAATATCGTTTCAGCGCCAGCCGATGGTGATCGGTTTTTATTTGCTATTTGGATTTGGCACGATTTTCTTGCTGTGGCGGTATTCACGCAAGATACGGTCTACAGCGATTCGATTCGGTTTGATACTTTTCGTTGTTGGGCAAACGTTCGGTTTCGTCAATTCCGATCTTGATGTGTTTCAATTCGCTATCTCATTGAGTTCAATTGCGGCGCTCATTTTGAGTTTTTCGATTGTTGGAAGCGAAATTATCAAACCGCTGGCAGAGCGTAATTCACAGGTTGAGGCAATTCGTAGGGTGAGCCTTGCGATTACGAACTTAGCCGGTATAGAGACACTGCTCGACCAGATTGCCCAACAAGCCGCTGACTTACTAAAAACAGATGGTGGGGTGAGCATTTTTTTGCTACATGAAGATGAATTAGAAGCGGCGACGGTATATCGTCTTCCGCCACAATATCGTGATGAGCGGCTCAAAATTGGGGAAGGGATGGCGGGCACCGTCGCGCTCAACCGCCAATCGATGCAGGTGGATGATTACGGGCATGACTGGCGTGGAGAGGAAGATTTTCCCCATGCGCGCGATACATTTGGATCGGTGATATGCGCGCCGCTTGAATATGGCGGAAAGACCATCGGTGCGCTGATGGTAATTGCACAACGTCATGGTGTGCTGTTTCAAAAGGAAGATGTTTATCTATTAGAGCTGTTGGCTGTTCAAGCGGCAGTGGCGATTTCGCATAGCCAGCTTTTTGGCGAGGTTGAAGCGGCACGGCGACAGCTTGAAACGGTCCTAGCAAGCACTGAAAGCCCAATCATCGCAATTGACCGCAAGTTCAAACTTGTTTTCGCTAATCGCGCTGCAAAGGTGCTGATGTACCCATCGGACACCGCCACTACCTTCAATGAAGGCTCGGTTGCAGGAGGTCATATCCGCGATTACGTCCCAGATATTCCAATGCCAACTAATTACATGGAGGCGATGCGCGCGATACGCCAACATGGGACTTATACATATGAAGTAATACTGAATCGCCGTGTGTATTTATGTAACATCGCCGCATTTCGTTCTGGAGACAAGCATATCGAAGGCTGGGTAGCTGTACTCAATGATGTAACGCAGCTTAAAGAACTAGATCGTCTAAAAAGCGAAATGGTACGTATGACCAGCCATGATCTGAAAAATCCGCTGCAAGCAGCCATGGCGAATGTTGAACTTCTTCGTGACGATACAGTTTCTGGCTTCAACCCGGAAGCCGCGACAGCACTTGATGAAATTGACTGGCAGTTACAGCGGATGAACCGGATCATTCGCGGAATTCTTGATCTTGAGCGTGTGAAAACAGGTGTGATGAAGGTTGATATTCTGAATCCGGCGCAGATTGTTCAGGAAGCTATCCGCGACTTAACCCACTTCTCATTACATTTTCAAGTGGAATTAGTGTACGAAGCAAGTGATGATTTACCGACAATACGCGGCGATTTCGAGCAATTTAAGCGCGCGCTCATCAATCTCATCGAAAATGCGATCAAGTTCACGCCAAACGGTGGGCGCGTTCTCGTCAAAGCATATGCCAAAGATCAGAACATCATCTTTATGGTTCAAGACAATGGTGTTGGGATTGATGAAACGCAACAGCCACACATTTTTGATCGGTTTTACCGCGCAAATCAAAAAGGCACAGAGCATATTACAGGCTCTGGTTTAGGGCTGAGTTTGGTTAAAACCATTATAGATAACCACCGTGGCGCGATTTGGTTGGATAGCCACATTGGGAAAGGTACGACGTTCTTTGTATCCGTGCCAACTACCCTTATGAATAAGGCTTCGCATAGTCAGTAAGCAACAAAACGCTTATCGAAGGATACTAGTCATCAACATGAGATATCTAATCGTGCTTTTTATCGCGGTATTCGTTCACGGGACAACACTTGCACAGAATACTCCCACTCCTGATCCCAACAAGACCAACACTCCTAATACAAACGAAGAATCAACACCATCTGCACCCCCAAGCGCATTTGAACCTTACACACAATCTGACCTACGCATTTTAACAGGCAATGTACAGCGACCTAACGGAATTGTATGGTTCAATGACAGTCTGTACACCGCTTGCACAGGCGATATGACGGTATATGAGATCGATGCAGAAACAGGACTCACAACAACTCTAATTGGCGGTGTAAACAACGCACACACCCTATTTGCAGAAGAGCGTGAAGAAAACGTAATAAGCCTTTGGGTGCCTGACTTCACTTCTAATCAACTTCTCAATGTTGAGTGGGGGAGCATAGACCGTGTAGCAGAAGATTTACAAGGCCCATGGGGTATCGCATATCTAGATGAAGAAAACTTCCTCATCACCAATATGCTTGGCAACAATTTGATGCGAATCAACCGTGATGGTGAAGGCGAAGTTACGCTAGATGGGCTTACGTCGCCTACCGGACTTGTAATTGATGATGAATATGTTTATATCGCAAACAACGGCAGCACACGGCGCGCGATTGAATGGTACGCGCTTGATTCTGTCGATGGCGGCGAGACTGAAACCTCACAAAGCGATCAAACCGTATTGGTGAGCGGATTACAGAACACAACCGGACTAGCGATGGGGAGCGATGGGTATCTATATTTCGCATATTCACTAGGGACACGCGGAGTGGTGGGACGTATTGACCCCGACTACTGCCGAGAGAACGGCGGATGCACAAATGAGGATATCCAGATTGTGATTTACACTGAACTGGAAGCACCGCTCGCAGGCTTAACCATTTCACCCGACATGCGGTTATACATCCACACGATGTTTCGCCCGGAAATTTACTCTATTCAAATAGACGGCTAAAACGCTAATCGGTGCGAAAACGCTGCTCCAGCCAACGCACAAACAGCGATCCAATCACAGTCATTGATAAGTAGATGGTCGCCGCCAGCAAATAGGTTTCAAGATACTTGAATGTATTGCTGGCGGTAATCTTCGCCAATTGGGCAATATCCTGCACGCCAAGGATAGCCACAAGGGAAGAGTCCTTGATCATAGCAATCAAGTCGTTACCAAGCGGGGGCAAAACTCGGCGTACCGCTTGAGGCAGCACAACCCAACGCATAATCTGAAAATAAGTCATGCCAAGCGATTTCGCCGCTTCAATTTGTCCCTTGCTGATTGATACAATCCCGGCACGGAAAACTTCAGACAAGAATGCCGCGTAGGTCAGCGTAAGGGCGATAATCGCACGCCACTCATAACTGATATCACGCACACGAACCTGGAATCCAAGCGTATTAAGAAAATTGACAAATTCCGGTACTAACGCAAAGGCAATTACCAAAATAACGACAAGAATAGGCAAACCACGCAAGGTTTCTACGTAAAAAGTAGCCACGTTATAAGCTAGAACACGTCCAAATCCACTCGTCTTCGTTGGCGGAGAGGCGCGCACCAATCCGATCAATAATCCCAACACTGATGAAAAGGCATAAGCGATGAAACTGACCCCTAGTGTCATCGCAATGCCATTACGGAGCTGATTCCAGATATTAGTGAAATCTTGGTTCGTCAGGACAAGATAAACAGCCCACAATCCCATAAGAATCAGCGGGATAATCCACCATGGGAACATCCTGAGCGATTCCCGCAGCGTCGGCGCTTGCTTATTGTTCGATGCTGCGATATCCATCGTTGAAATTCTGCCACGCACGCCCATACTCGTTCACCTTGTCCTGATGCCTAACATTCAAACGATGGGGCGTGCTAATGCGCCCCATCGAAACTGCATTTGAACCAGCACTATACCGTAATTACCTATCCAATTGAATTGGGGTCGAATTCAACGAACCACTTTTGGTAGAGAGCATCAAGCGTACCATCTTCGCGCATGGAAGCGAGCGCCGCATTGATTGGCTCAACAAGTTCTGAGCCACGCGGGAAGATGAAG
>Ga0073934_10000145_pt1 | contig 211642 bp, 181 predicted proteins | sample LarsenN4metaG_FD_76834 | JGI IMG/M metagenome (GOLD analysis project Ga0073934, IMG submission 76834) | Hot spring sediment bacterial and archeal communities from British Columbia, Canada, to study Microbial Dark Matter (Phase II) - Larsen... ... | reverse complement strand
CAGGAAGATCTGGCCGTCGGTGATCGAGATGACGTTGGTCGGGATGTAGGCCGACACGTCGCCGGCCTGCGTCTCGATGATCGGCAGGGCCGTCATCGAACCGCTTCCGAGATCCTCGTTCATCTTGACCGCGCGCTCCAGCAGACGGGAGTGCAGGTAGAAGACGTCACCGGGGTAGGCCTCTCGTCCCGGAGGACGGCGCAGCGTCAGCGACATCTGGCGATAGGCGACGGCCTGCTTGGAGAGGTCGTCGTAGACGCACAGGGTCGCGTGACCCGGGTTGTCCTTGCCCGCGGGCTTTCCGTCGGCACCGTTGTACATGAAGTACTCGGCGATGGCGGCACCCGAGAACGGGGCGAGGTACTGCAGCGGAGCGGCGTCGGACGCGGTCGCCGAGACGACGACCGTGTAGTCCATCGCGCCGTACTGCTGAAGGGTCTCGACGACGCCTGCGACCGTGGAGGCCTTCTGGCCGATAGCCACGTACACGCAGATGACGCCCTTGCCCTTCTGGTTGATGATCGTGTCGATCGCGATGGCCGTCTTACCGGTCTGGCGGTCGCCGATGATCAGCTCGCGCTGACCACGGCCGATCGGGACCATCGCGTCGATGGCCATGATGCCGGTCTGAAGCGGCTCGTGAACGCCCTTGCGCTCGACGACGCCGATGGCCTTGTGCTCGACGTTGCGGTAGCCGTCGGCCACGATCGGACCCTTGCCGTCGAGCGGCTCGCCGAGCGGGCTGACGATGCGACCGAGGAAGCCCTTGCCAGAGGGCACTGACACGATGCGGCCGGTGGTCTTGACGGTGTCGTTCTCCTTGACCTTGGTGAACTCGCCAAGGAGAACCGCGCCGACCTCGCGCTCGTCGAGGTTGAGCGCCATGCCCATGACGACCTCGCCGGACGAGGTGACGAACTCAAGGAGCTCGCCTGCCATCGCCCCGCGCAAGCCGTCGACGCGGGCGATACCGTCGCCAACCTCGGCGACCGTGCCGACCTCGCGCGACTCGACGCTCGTTGAGATCGCGTCAAGCTGCGAGCGCAGGACCGCATCGATCGAACTGGCGGTGATCTCCGCCATCTACACATCACCTCCAGTGGGTGCGGTCGAAAGCGTGGCACGCGCGGCCTCGAGCTGCGACGCGATGGACGCGTCGAGCCTCTTGCCGTGCGTGCTGATGATGATGCCGCCGATGATCGACGGGTCGACCTTCTCGCGAAGGACCACCGTCTTGCCGAAGTCGGCGGCGAGCTTGGTGCGGATCGCCTCGCGGAGCTGATCGGTGAGCTCGATGACCGTGGTGACCTCTGCGGTCACCTGGTCGTTGCGCTGCTCGACCAGCACATCGTAGGCGTCTGCGACGCTCGGAAGGAGCATCGCTTCCCCGCGCTCGGCCATGACGCCGAGAGCGGAGGACAGCGCCGGGTCCATCGCCGAGAAGACCTCTCGTGCGATGTTGCCGCGCTGGAGTGCGGGAACCGCGTCGCCGAACAGTGCGTCGCGCAACGCCACGTGCCCGCGGATGGTTGCGACGGCCTCGCGAAGCTGACCGCCGACCGCGTCGACCGAGGATCCGGCCGATGCGGCCTCGAACAGCACCTCGGCGTAGGTCGCGACCATCTGCTTGGTGAGTGCGCGGCTAGTTGGCATTGAGGCTCCCCGCCTCGCTCACGTACTTCTCGATGACGGCGGCGTGCTCCTCGGCGGAAAGCTCCGAACCGATGATCTTGCCGGCCACCGCGACGGACAGCTGAGCGACAGAGGACTGCAGCTCGGCGATGGCGGCGTTCTTCTCGCCGGCGATCGCCTCGCGTGCCTTCTCCAACATTGCGTCGTACTCGGCCTGAGCCTTGGCCTGGGCCTCCATGCGGGTCGACTCGGCGGACTGCTTGGCCTGCGACAGGATGGTCGCGGCCTCCTTGCGTGCCTCCGCCATCGTCTCCTTGTACTCGGCCAGCAGGCGCTCGCCCTCGATCTTGGCCTCTTCGGCCTTCTCGAGGGACTCGCGGATCGTCTCGGCGCGCTTGTCCAGCATGTCCGAGATAGCCGGCCATGCGAACTTCGCGAGCACGAAGAAGACGATCGCGAACGAGATCAGGGACGGGATGAGCTCACCCATCTTGGGGATGAGCACAGCCGCGGCTCCGCCGCCCTCGGCGGCAGCCTCTCCACCCTCGGCAGTGGCTGCAGCCTCGCTGGCGAGGAGGAACAAGCTAGTCATGAATGCGTTCACGGTGCTCTACCTCCCGTGCGTGGTTGGGAGGCGAGTACTACAGCTTGCCCTGGACCAGGATGCCGAGAACGAAGCCGAGCAGCGCGAGCGCCTCGACGAACGCGGCCGACAGGATGAAGACGGTGAAGATGCGGCCGGCCATCTCAGGCTGGCGAGCGGTGGACTCGGTCGCCTTGGAGCCGACCCAGCCGATTGCGATGGCCGGTGCGGTGACAGCCAGTCCGTACAGAAGCCCGAAACCGATGAACTCCACGTTTCCTCCTTGTGTTGCGGCCCGAGGCTCCTGTGCCCCGGACTCCTCCAACTATTCCGACGTCGACGTCTTGCCGACGGTCGTACCGGTGTTAGTGCGCCTCAGCCGCCTGGCCGATGTAGACGGCGGTGAGCAGCGTGAACACGTAGGCCTGGACGAATGCCACCAGGATCTCGAGCAGGTACAGCGCGGTCATGAGTGTCAGCCAGCCGATCGACGGCAGAGCGCCGATGACCGTGCGAGCCGAGAACTCCTCGATCATGCCCTGCGCGAACAGCGAGGTCAGGATCGCGAAGATGCCAAGGATGATGTGGCCGGCGTACATGTTGGCGAACAGACGGACGGCCAGCGTGAAGATGCGCAGGAAGGCCGAGAAGACCTCGATGAACCACACGATGAGGTTGATCGGGAACGGCACGCCGTGCGGGGCGAAGCTCTTGATGTAGCCGAAGAAGCCCTGGTTCTTGAAGCCGACGGTGTTGAAGTAGATGAAGACCGTCGTCGAGAGGGCCACGGTGACGCCCATCGTTCCGGTACCGGGCTTGGAGCCCGGGAACAGGCCGACGATGTTGTTGATCAGTACGAAGAAGAAGATCGTGGCGAGGAAGGGGAAGTGCTTGCGGCTCCCGTGCTCGATCATCGAAGCGGCGATGTCGTCGCGGACGAACTGACCCAAGGCCTCCACCGCATTCGAGAGCTTGTGCTCCGGCACGAGCTTGAGGTTACGGACGCCCACCCACATCAGGACGCTCAGGATGATGATGCCGATCCCCATGAAGAAGATGTAGTTGGAGATGACGCCGCCACCGATGCCCGGAACAGGCTGGGAGCTGAGGAAATGCAGTAGGTGGTCAACCTCAGCAGGAAGCTCGTTCAGTACCTCCACGCGCTACTCCCTCGTCTCGTCATCGGCGAGAAAGACCCGCCGAAACAGCACGACCGACGCGATGCCCAGTGTGACGACGAACCCCGCCACGAGCGCTGCGCCGAAGTACACGAAGCCACTCTCCGCAAGTGCGCGGTAGCCGAACAGCAGGCCCAGTGCGAGCAGCATCCCGCCGAAGACGGCGCCCATCACCACATACAGGACTGCGTCGACCTTTCCGGCCGCCAGAAGTCGGGAAGACCACAGAATGGGAGCGATGAGCGCGACACCGACGAGCGTCCCGATGACGAGTGCCACAGCCGGATTCGCGAGCACATCTCGAAGTGCAGCCAAAGCTCCCTCTGACCCCTACCCTTACCCTCGCGTGCCACCGCACGCCGTACGTGCGGCATGCCCGTCCCTGACGAGCAGCGCAATACTAACCCATGCCCCCCTGCCCGACAACCGCCGTTCGCGGGATTGCGGCAGGGTTCTGGCACCCGGCGCAGACGACGGGCGTGAAGCCACGTGCCCAGGGGACGCCACACACCGGACGAGGGCGACTATTCGCCCTCGTCAGAGGCGTCGTCGTGATGGTGGGCCGCTTCGTACAGACCCAGCCAGTACGCCATGAACGCCGTTATCGCGAACAACGCGAGAAGTGCGGCCAGCTTCACCGCGCCGGGCGCGTAACGCACCGCGTAGCCACCCGCGGCCAGCGCGGCGGACCAGAAGTAGATGATGAGCACGGTCTGGCGCTGGTCGAATCCACGACCGAGAAGCCGGTGATGGATGTGACCCTTGTCGGCCTCCTGGATGGGCCGCTTGTGCCTCAGGCGCCGCACGATCGCCGACGCCGTGTCGAAGATCGGCACGCCGATGATGAGCAGTGGGACGGCCAACGCGATGGCGGCGGTCGTCTTCATCACGCCGAGCAGCGAGATGGTCGCGAGCGTGAAGCCAAGGAACATCGCGCCCGAGTCGCCCATGAAGATGGAGGCCGGGTTGAAGTTGTACCGCAGGAAGCCCAGACACGCTCCGATGACCGCGGCGGCCAGCGCGGCGGCGTCGAGCCGGTTGCCCTGCGCGGCGAGCACGAGCAGGCTCGTGGCGGCGATGGCGCTGACCCCCGCCGCCAGCCCGTCGAGGCCATCGATGAGGTTGATGACGTTGGCGAACCCGACGAGATACAGGATGGTCACCGGTACGGACAGCAACCCGAGCAGCACCAGACCACCGCCGAACGGATCGCCCACGAACTCGATCCGGAGCCCGGCAGCCACGACCACCGATGCGGCCACGATCTGGCCGAGCAGCTTCGCTCCGGGCTTGAGGTTGACGAGGTCGTCGATGAATCCGACGACGAACATGAGCACGAGACCCACGCCGACGAGGCGCAGGTCGGTACCGCCACTCGCCTCGGCGAATCCCCCGCCCCAGCCGAAGTAGCGCTCACCGATGACCTGGAAGGCGACGGCGAACATCACGCCCGCGAAGATGGCGACACCGCCGAGGCGCGAGATGGGCTCGGAGTGCACCTTGCGGCCACCCGGGCGGTCGACGAGCCCGTACTTGAGCGAGATGCGGCGGACCAGCGGCGTCACGAGCAGCGTCACGACGGCGGCGACCACGATGAGTGCGGCATAGTGCCTCAGTGTCACCGGGAGTCCGCCTCCGACGGCACAAGCCGGCGCGGGACCACGCCCGCCTCGGCCAGCAGCTCCTCGGACAACGGGTCGGGATAGGGGTCCCGGAACACGATGTCGACCACGCCGGCGTTGAGCAGGATCTTCGCGCACAGCACGCACGGCTGGTGCGTGCAGTAGGCGATCGCACCGTCCATGGCGATGCCGTGCTTGGCCGCCTGGATCACGGCGTTCTGCTCGGCATGGATGCCGCGACACAGCTCGTGGTGGCTACCGCTCGGGATGTTGCGCTGCTCGCGCAGGCACCCGACCTCCTCGCAGTGCGCGAGACCCTTGGGGACACCGTTGTAGCCGGTCGCCAGGATGCGCTTGTCCTTGACCAGGACGGCGCCCGTCGCGCGCCTGAGGCAGGTCGACCGACCCGAGACCTGCTCGGCGATCGACATGAAGTACTCGTCCCACGAGGGGCGTGGCATCGCTGGCTCGCTCTACTTGGTGCCGAAGAGGCGGTCGCCCGCGTCGCCGAGGCCCGGCACGATGTAGCCGTGATCGTTGAGGTGACTGTCGACCGCGGCGACGTAGATCTTCACGTCGTCGCAGGAGTTGCAGACCTCTTCGATGCCTTCCGGTGCGGCGATCAGGCACAGCAGGTTGATGTCGCGCGCGCCCTTCTCCCGCAGGAATTGCACGGCGGCAGCCGCTGAGCCACCCGTGGCGAGCATCGGGTCGACGATGAGGATGTCGCGCTCGCCGATGTCCTCGGGCAGCTTGCAGTAGTACTCGACGGGCTGCAGTGTCTCGGGGTCGCGGTACAGGCCCACGTGGCCGACCTTGGCGGCAGGCATGAGCTCGAGGATGGCATCGACCATGCCCAGGCCCGCGCGCAGGATCGGGATGACCGCGACCTTCTTGCCCGCCAGCACGTAGCTGGTGGTCTCGGTGATCGGGGTCTTCACGGTCGTCTCGGCGAGCTGGAAGTCGCGCGTGGCCTCGAACGCGATGAGCAGCGCCAGCTCCTTGACGAGCTCTCGGAACTCCTTGGCGCCCGTCTCCACGTCACGCAGGATGGTGAGCTTGTGCTGGATCAGCGGATGATCCATCACGTGCACCTGCGGGTACTTGCTCGCGTCGAAGCCCATGTGATGCGCCTCCCGGATTCTCGTCGTCTACAGCTCGGGGTACAGCGGGTGCTTGGCCAGCAGCGTCTCGACCTCGGTCTTGATGTCGGCGAGCGCCGCCGCGTCCTCACGCTTGAACAGCGCGTCGGCGATCAGGCAGCCCACGTTGTGCGCCTCGCCCTCGGTGAAGCCGCGGGTGGTCATCGCCGGCGAGCCCACGCGGATGCCGCTCGTGACGAACGGGCTCTCCGGGTCGTTGGGGATCGCGTTCTTGTTGACGGTGATGCCGATCTCGTCGAGGAGCTTCTCGGCGTCCTTGCCGGTGATGCCGGCCGGGCGCAGGTCCACGAGGCACAGGTGGTTGTCGGTGCCGCCCGAGATCAGGCGCAGGCCGCACTCGACCATCGCCTCGCCCATCGCCCGGGCGTTGATGACGACTTGGTCGATGTAGGACTTGAACTCCGGCTGCATGGCCTCCTTGAAGGCTACGGCCTTGCCGGCGATGTCGTGCTCGAGCGGACCACCCTGCAGACCCGGGAAGACCGCCTTGTCGAGCGCGGCCGCCCACTCCTCTTTGCACAGCACGAAGCCGGAGCGCGGACCGCGCAGCGTCTTGTGCGAGGTCGAGGTGACGAAGTCGGCGAAGGGCACCGGAGACGGATGCGCGCCGGTGGCCACGAGGCCGGCGATATGGGCCATGTCGACCATGAAGATCGCGCCGACCTGCTTGGCGATGGCGCCGAAACGCTCGAAGTCGATCACGCGCGGATACGCCGAGGCGCCCGCGATGATCATCTTGGGCTTGTGCTCGACCGCCAGGCGCTCGACCTCGTCGTAATCGATCGTCTCGGTCTCGGGGTCGAGGCCGTAGGGCACGACATCGAACCACTTGCCGCTGAAGTTGACCGGCGAGCCGTGGGTCAGGTGCCCGCCGTGGGCCAGGTTCATGCCCAGCACGGTGTCGCCCGGGCTGAGCGCGGCGAAGTAGACGGCCATGTTGGCCTGGGCGCCGGCGTGCGGTTGCACGTTGGCGTGATCTGAGCCGAACAGCTCACAGGCGCGATCGCGCGCGAGGTTCTCGACCACGTCGACACACTCGCACCCACCGTAGTAGCGCTTACCGGGGACGCCCTCGGCGTACTTGTTGGTCAGCACGCTGCCGACCGCCTCCATGACCGCGAGCGACGTGAAGTTCTCGGACGCGATCAGCTCGATGCTGTTGCGCTGACGGTCGAGCTCGCAACCCATCGCGGCTGCCAGTTCGGGATCCTGCTGCGGAATGAACCTCAGTGCCATGTGCTCGCCTTCTTCTAGTGGGTGCGACGCGCTCACGCCGCCCGCCCGGTTCCTAGCCGTTCCGATGGGCCGAGGGACTACTCCAGGCCCGAGATCTTGTCCACGCGCAGGGAGTGCCTGCCGCCTTCGAACTGGGTCTCGACGAACGCGTCGATGATGTCGGTGTTGACTTCAAGCGGCACGAAGCGGCCCGACACGGTCACCATGTTCGCGTCGTTGTGCTGACGCGCGAGGCGCGCGAACTCGGGGTCGGTCACGTTCGCGGCACGGATGCCGTCGACCTTGTTGGCCGCGATCGCCATGCCGATGCCGGTGCCGCACACCAGTACGCCGAAGTCCGCCTCGCCGTCGACCACGCGCTTCGCGGCGGCCTCGGCGAAGTCGGGATAGTCGACGGAGTCGTCGCCGTTGCCGGTCCCCACGTCGATCAGCTCATGGCCGCGTTCGGCCAGGTGGGCCCGGATGCGCTCCTTCTGCTCGAACCCGGCGTGGTCGGAACCGATGGCGATACGCATGTGCTCGTGCCCCTCGATGATCAACGTGAAGCCTGCGGCGAAGGTGCCGCGGCGGGCGGACGAAGTGGTGGTGATTGTACCGCAACGCGCCCGGGGCCGAAGCCACCGGGCGCGCCTGATTCCACTGACTGCGGTCGTCTGCCCGAAGCGCTCAGTTCGTCACGCTCTCGCCGTGGGCGACCGCAAGGACCTTGTCGCTCGGGATGGCACCCTCGCGCACCACGACGGGCTCGTCACCGGTGCACAGCACCACGGTCGAGGCCATCTGATGCTCGGTCTCGCCGGCATCGAGCGCCAGGTCGGCGTGCGCGATGATCCGCGGCTCGATGTCGTCGAAGCTGCCGGGTGCAGGGTTGCCGTGCGTGTTGGCCGACGTGGCGAAGATGGGGCCGCCGGCCGCCTGGATGAGCTCCATGACCACCAGATGATCCGGGCTGCGAAGGCCGATCGTCCCGTCGGGAGCGCGGAAGTCCTTCGGCACCGCCTCAGAAGCCTTGACGACCAGCGTGATCGCGCCGGGCCAGAACTCGTGGGCGAGACGGTGGGCGTACTCGGGGACTTCGATGCCGTAGGTGTCGAGCGCGTCCTCGGTCTCGACGAGCAGCGGGATCGGAAGGCCGGCGGGGCGGACCTTGACCTCGAACAGCTCGTGGGGGCCGAAGCAGGAGTCGGCGAGTGCACCGAGGCCGTAGACGGTCTCGGTCGGGAAGACCAGGACCCCGCCGTCACGCAACACCGTGGCGGCGAGATTCATTACTTCGTCGTTGGGGTTCTCCGGATCGATGTGGTAGGTCTTGCTCATCGAATGCCTCCCTCGTTCGTCTCGCCTTGTCGGACGTCACAGGGTCGATCTGGGGAGGCGAGCGGTCACGAACCTGTCGCGACCGGTGAGGTCCCCGTTGACCCTGACCTGTTCATACCACTCTTGCGCCTCTTGCGCCGCCGCTTTGACCCGACTTTCGTCGAGTTCCACCACGAGCAGCCCCCCGGGGGCGAGCCACGAGCGTGCCTCGGCAAGCAGCCTGCGAAACACGTCGAGACCGTCGGCTCCCCCGTCGAGCGCGAGGTGCGGCTCGAAGCCGGCGACCTCGGCGGGAAGGTCGGGCAGGTCCGCCGAGGGGATGTAGGGCGGATTGGAGATCACGACGTCGAAGCGCCCGCGCAGCTCGCCGGGCAGCGGCGCGAGCAAGTCCCCCTCGAGCACGCGTACGCGCTCGGCGAGCCCCAGCCGCTCGGCGTTGCCCGCCGCGGTCTCGACACACACCGCAGAGATGTCGGTCGCGAAGACCTCGGCGCCTTCGTGCTCCTGGGCCAGCGCCAGCGCGATGCAGCCCGAGCCGGTGCACACATCCGCGATAAGCGGCGCGGGCACGTCGACTACCGCGTCGAGGGCGGCTTGCGTGACGACCTCGGTCTCGGGCCGCGGGATCAGCACCCCGAGGCGCACCTTGACCACGAGGTGCCTGAAGGCGACCTCCCCCGTCACGTACTGGAGCGGTTCGCCGGCTGCGCGGCGCTTCACACCCTCGCGCAACATCGCGCGCTCCTCGGGCGACAGCGGCCGGTCGTGATAGGCGTACAGCTCGACGCGGGACAGCCCGGTAGCCGCGGACAGCAGCCACTCCGCGCTTCTCCGCGGATGCTCGTCTCCCCGCTCGCCGAGAAACCCGCGCGTCCAGTCGAGCGCCGCGCGGACCGTCCAGACCTGCTCGGCCACCGCAGCCGTCGCTTCCTAGCCTGCCGCGAAGGCGGCGAGGCGCTCGGCGCGGTCGGCTGCGGCAAGGCCCTCGATGAGCTCGTCGATCTCGCCGGCCATGACCGCCGGGATGTTGTGGACCGTGAGCCCGATGCGGTGGTCGGTGATGCGGTCCTGGGGGTAGTTGTAGGTGCGGATCTTCTCGGAGCGATCGCCCGAGCCGATCTGGCTGCGCCGCTGGGCGCCGAGCTCGGCCTGCTGCTTCTCGAGCTCCTGCTCGTAGAGGCGCGCGCGCAACACGCGCAGCGCGGCCTCACGGTTCTGGAGCTGGGACTTCTGGTTCTGCGACTGCACGACCAGACCGGTCGGCAGGTGGGTGATGCGCACCGCCGAGTCGGTGGTGTTGACCGACTGGCCGCCGGGGCCGCTCGCGCGGTAGACGTCGATGCGCAGGTCGCCCGTGTTGATCTCGACCTCGACGTCCTCGACCTCGGGAAGCACCGCGACCGTCGCGGTCGACGTGTGGATGCGCCCCTGCGACTCGGTCACGGGCACGCGCTGCACGCGGTGCACGCCCGACTCGAACTTCATCTTCGAGTAGACCTTGTCGCCGCTGATGCGGAACGAGACCTCCTTGAAGCCGCCGGTGTCGGACTCGCTCGCGTCGATCTCCTCGGCCTTCCAGCCCATGCGCTCCGCGTAGCGCGTGTACATGCGGTACAGGTCGCCGGCGAAGATCGAGGCCTCGTCTCCCCCTGCGCCGCCGCGGATCTCGATGATGATGTCCTTGTCGTCGTTGGGGTCGCCCGGGAGCATCATGACCTTGAGCTCGTCTTCGAGCGGCGGCAGGGCGGCCTCGAGCTCCTTAGCCTCCTCAGAGGCGAGCTCCTTCATCTCCGGATCGCTCTCGGTGCGCAATACCTCCTTGGCCCCGTCGAGCTGGGTGGCCAGCGACACGTACTCGCGGGCCTTCTCGGCGAGCGGGGTCTGGGAGCGGTGCTCCTTGGCGAGGCGCGCGTACTCCTTCTGGTCGCTGAGCACGGCGGGGTCGCCGAGACGAGCGGTCAGTTCGTCGTAAGCGTCGACGATTCTCTGTAGCTTCTCGCGCATGGGGTGTTTCTTCCCTTAGGTATCGATCGGGTCGTCTCAGGCGGGCAATCGTAGCACTTGGGGCGGCTCAGACCGCGGCGTCGGCGGGCTGCTCGGCGGCCGGGTCCTTCGCGGGCTCCTCCGGGGCACCGGGCTCCGCGGAGGTCGCGTCAGACCCCTCAGGCGCGTCCGTCGCCTCGGTCTCCTCGGCGGCCGCCCCGGCATCCGGGTCCTCGCCGCGAGCGATGGCCTCTTCGCGCTCTTCGCGCTCGATCACGAGCTTCATCGAGGCCACGGCGACCTCGACCATCTCGTCCTCGGGCTCGCGCGTGGTCATGCGCTGGAGCTGAAGTCCGGGCCACAGCAGCGCCTTGACCACCGGGTTGTCCGAGTGGTTGCCCGCCCACTTCACGGTGATCTCGTAGGCGAGTCCCGCCACGAGCGGCAGCAAGATGATGCGCGACAGGATGGCGATGGCGAGCACGCCGATCCGGTTGTCGAAACCCAGTCCCGCCGCGATCGCGCGCACGGGCACGAACGAGAAGACGAAGATGGCGACGATCATCACCATGAGCAGGAACGACGTCCCGCAGCGCATGTGCTGCGTCGAGTAGCGCTGGATGACGTCGGAGTCGAGCGGCAGGCCGTGCTCGTAGGCGTGGATGGTCTTGTGCTCGGCGCCGTGGTAGGCGAACACGCGCTGGATGTCGGGGATGCGGCTGATCGCCCAGATGTATATGAAGAACGCCGCGACGCGCAGGATGCCGTCGACGACGTTCCACTGGAAGGGCTTCTCGGCGGCCGAACCCACCATCCAGTTGGTGAGCAGCGCGGGTGCGACGATGAACAGCCCCACCGCGAGCGCCAGTCCCAACCCCATGGACAGCGCGATCTCCTTGCCGGAGAGCTGCTCGTCCTCGGTCTCGCCGGCCATCGACGCCGAGATCTCGAAGGCCTTCATGGCCAGTGCGAGCGTCTCGACGAGCGCGACGACGCCGCGGATCACCGGCTTCTTCATCCAGCCGTGTTTCGCAGCCGCCGAGGTCAGGTCGTGGGTCTCGGTGTGGATCGAGCCGTCCGGGGTGCGGACCGCGACCGCCCAGTTGAACTTGCCGCGCATCATCACGCCCTCGAGCACGGCCTGACCACCGATGTGCGTATGCGTGATGGGGCCGTCGAGTCGCTCGACGGCGGCAGTGGTATCGCTCACGTGGTTACTCCCGCTTCGGGGCTTTGGGGTACGGATCGCCGCAGGTCATCTTGCCCTCGGGGCACGGTCCGCGACGGCATCCGGCGCCCGCGTCCATGAAGACGTAGGGCGCGGTGGGCTCGACGAGCTCGAGCATCGCAAGGGCCAGGTCGCGGATCTCCCACTGGGCCCGCTTGCAGCAGCGGACCTCGAGGAAGTGCAGCAGCTCGCGAACGTTCATGGTGACCACGATCTTGGTCTCCATCGCGTTGGGGAGCAGATAGCGCGCATCCTCGGCCTCGACGCCCGCATCCATCAGGGCGCGGTACTCGAGAAACGCCGAGCCGCACGCCGCGAGGTAGCGCTCGCGCGCAGCAGGGTCCGCGTCGATGGCCGGCGGTACGATGAAGCTCGGCTCGTCGGTGTAGCTCACGTAGCGCTGCGACTGCTGGTTGTAGCTCGCGAGACGGTGCCGCACCAGCTGGTGGGTCAGCGCACGAGACACGCCGTCGATGGCGAAGGTGTAGCTCGCGTGCTCAAGAGCCGAGAAGTGCCCGCTCGTCATGATGACCCGGAGCACCTTCATGACCGCCTCGTCGCTCATGTGCTCCATGAGCTCGGCCGCGCCCACCGGGGCGTAGCACAGGCGTGCGGCGACAGCCATCGCGCGCTCGGGTTCGGGGGTGTGGTACAGGAGGCGGACGTCCACGAGATCACCTTCGTGACAAGAAGAGGGCGGTCGAGATCGCGCTGCGAGGTCGGCGCGTACGCGTGGGTCATTCTATCACCGAGAAACCCGGCTCCACGGCTTGCACAGAACTCGCAGGAGCGACCGTTGCGTTGGCTGGGCGACAGCACGGTGGTGCTCACGCACGAAGGGCGACCCCTCGGCGGGGCCGCCCTTCGATCCATTGCGGTGTGGTGCGAACTACTCCGCGGTCTCCTCGGCGGCCGGCTCAGCGGCCTCCTCGACCTCGACGGCGGCGGGCTCAGCCTCGACGACCTCAGCCTTGGCCTCGTCCTTGGCGGCCTTGACCTCGTACTGAGCAGCCTTCGCGGCCTTCTCGGCGGCCTTGGCCTCGCGCTCGGCCTTCGCCGCGAGCGCAGCCTCCTCGGCGGCCTTGCGACGGGCCTCCTTCTCGGCGGCCTCCTTCTCGAGCACAGCCGACGCGGCCGAGCCGAACTTGTCGCTGAAGCGCTGGACACGTCCACCGGTGTCGACGAACTTCTGCTGACCGGTGAAGAACGGGTGGCACTGGTCGCACAGTTCGAGGTGGAGCTCACCGCCCGCGGTGGAGTGCGTGGTGAACTTGTTCCCGCACGAGCAGACGATCGTCGTCTCGAGGTAATCGGGATGGATTCCCTGCTTCACGATCTAACACCTCCGATGACGCCTTGGTTTCCGACCAAGGCTTGAGGACAGCGCGCACGATAGTAACACAGCGCCCGTGCGCGTGCTACGACAGGCTCTCCCGGATCACCAGGAAGCCGCGCTCCACGATGCGGGGCCGCACGTCGATGTCGCGCCCGGACGCCTTGAGCTCGCGCGCCACGCTGGCCCACTGCTCGCGCGCACTCACGATCCCCCGCCCCCGGACGAGATCGGCCGCCCGGCGCCACTCGGCGAAGAAGCGCTCGGGAGCCTCGTCGCGCATGCGGTGGATCAGCCGCTTGGGTGCGATGGTCTGGAAGTCGACGGGGCTGCGCGGACTGCGGAAGTTGGTGCCGAACACCAGGGCGTCGTGGACGGGCAGCCCGCCCACGATCCGGTAGCAGTCGAACGCGACCATGCTCCCTGACGGGTTCGAGGTGCCTTCGACCAACAGTCCGCCCTCCTCGACGCCGGCTGCCATGGCCGCAAGTGCAGCTTCGACCTCAGCCTCGTCGTACTGGCGCAGTACGTTGTAGCAGCGCACCACGCGCGCCGCCCTCCCGCCGAGTACGTCGGCGAGATTGAACCCACCGAGTCGGAAGTCGACTGCGGGAGGGTCCGCCAGCGGTGCGGCGGCCTCGACGCGCTGCGGGTCGATCTCGAGCCCGAGGAGCCGCAGGCGCGCATTGAGCCGCAGCCACCGCTGACGCATCTCGAGCGCGGTCCACGGGCGCGCGCCGTAGCCGACATCGACCACGAGCGGCTCTCCGCCGGCGAGAACAGACGAGTACGCCAGGGCGACGTAGACGTCGACCTGGCGCAGTCGGTTGAGAGCGGTCTTGCCTCGCGTGATGGTGCCGTGCGGGCGGAGCTTGGGAGCCATCGGGGACTAGACGTCGATCCCGTTGCTCTTGTCGCCGGCCTTGCGGGCCATCTTCGCGAGGAACTCCATGTTCGAGTTCGTCTGCTTGAGGCCCTTGAGCAGCATGTCCATCGCACGCTCGGGGTTGTCGATGCCGTGCAGGATCCGGCGAACGCCCCACACGAACGGAGCCTCCTGCGGCTCGAGGAGCAGCTCCTCCTTGCGGGTGCCGGAGGTGATGACGTCGATCGCCGGGAAGATGCGGCGGTCGGCAAGGCCGCGGTCGAGCCGCAGTTCCATGTTGCCGGTGCCCTTGAACTCCTCGAAGATCACCTCGTCCATCTTCGAGCCGGTGTCGACGAGCGCCGTCGCGAGGATCGTGAGCGATCCGCCGTGCTCGATGTTGCGCGCCGCGCCGAAGAACTTCTTGGGCGGGTACAGTGCGGTGGAGTCCACGCCGCCGGACAGGATGCGGCCGCTCGCAGGCTGCGCAAGGTTGTAGGCGCGCGCCAGGCGGGTGATCGAGTCGAGCAGGATGACGACGTCCATGCCGGACTCGACGAGGCGCTTCGCGCGCTCCATCACGAGCTCCGAGACCGCGATGTGGTTCTCGGAAGGCATGTCGAAGGTGGAGCTCACGACCTCGCCATGGATGGAACGCTCCATGTCGGTGACTTCCTCGGGGCGCTCGTCGACGAGCAGACACATGAGGTAGGCCTCGGGGCTGTTCTCGTGGATGGCGGCCGCGATGTCCTTGAGCACGGTCGTCTTGCCGGCCTTGGGCGGACTGACGATCAGGCCGCGCTGTCCCTTGCCGATGGGCGCAACGAGATCGATGGTGCGGGCCGTGAGGAACTGCGGTCCGTGCTCCATGCGGAAGCGCTCGTCGGGGTAGACCGGTGTGAGGTCGGCGAAGCGCGGGCGGCCCTTGGCCTGCTCCGGCGACATGCCGTTGACCAGATCGAGGCGCTGGAGCGCCGGATACTTCTCGTTGTCGCGCGGGGGCCGCACTTGGCCCTTGATCAGGTCGCCGCGGCGCAGCTCGTTGCGACGGACCACCGACATCGACACGTAGACGTCGGCGTCGCCCGGCAGGTAGCCGCCGGTGCGCACGAAACCGTACCCTTCCGGCAGCACGTCGAGGATGCCGTTGATCTCGATGAAGCCCTCGGCCTTGACCTTGGCCTCGAGCACCGCGTCGATCAGCTCGTCCTTCTTCTTGAGCGTCTTGACGTCGAGCTCGAGCTCGCCGGCCATCGTCTTGAGCTCGGCTACGGTCTTGGCCTCGAGGTCTGCGCGGGTGATCGACGGCTTCGGGGCGTCCGGCTGACCGCCGCCGCCTCCCCTGCGCCCTCTCTTGCGGGGACGTGCGCTCATGCGTTCTTCACTTTCTCCCAATCGGCCAAGAACGAGTCGAGGCCGCGGTCGGTGAGCGGGTGCTTCACCAGGTTCTTGAGGACGGCGAAGGGCACCGTCGCGATGTCGGCGCCCATAAGCGCCGCCTGGGTCACGTGGTTGGCCGAGCGGATCGAGGCCGCGATGACCTCCACGTCGTGACCGAAGTCGTAGTTGTTGAGCGCGACGACGACGTCATTGAGCTGGGCGATGCCATCCTCGCTGATGTCGTCGAAGCGGCCGACGAACGGCGAGATGTAGCTCGCGCCGGAGCGCGCGGCCAGAATCGCCTGTGGGACGCTGAAGCACAGGGTCATGTTGACCTTGATGCCCTTGGCCGAAAGCGCCTTGGTGGCCGCGAGGCCCTCGGGCATCGTCGGCACCTTCACGATCAGGTTCGGGGCGATCGCCGCGAGCTCCTCGCCTTCGCGCACGATCTCGTCACGCTGCAGGCCGACGGTCTCGCCCGAGACAGGCCCGTCGCAGATGTCGCAGATGCGCTTGAGGTGAGCATGGAAGTCGGCGAGCTTGCCGCCCTCCCGTGCATACAGCGTCGGGTTTGTGGTGACGCCGGCGAGCACGCCCCAGCTCGCCGCCTCTTCGATCTCGGCGATGTTCGCCGTGTCCAGGAAGAACTTCACTGTGGTGCCGTCCCCTTCTGTCGTCGGTACTTCACTTCGTGTTTGCAGGCCCCGCGGGCGGGGTCGTCTCCTCATCCATCGCGGCGCTCACGACGTGCTCGAGCACGTCTGCCACGGTCCGGTCGAGTTGGTGGCTGTAGACCACGGGAATGCCGTGCTCGGCGGCCAGGTCCTCGATGTAGCGCCCCAGCAACCGGATGCTGCTGAAGTTCGAACGGTAACGCTCCAAGGGTCGTGAACCTTCGGTCTGGACCTCTCGGATGTAGAAATGACTGAGGTGCGACTGCTCGTCATCGACGCCGATCACGAGCGACACGACCCGGGCCGACTTGAACTGCCGCGGATCGAGGTAGCCGGGAACGAGGTGGACTCCCTCGATCACCATCGACATCCCCTCGAGCACCGCGCGGTCGATGAGCGACTTCACACCGGAGGTCACGACCGCGGTTTGCTCGCGGAATCCGACGATGATGGGATTGGCACCTTCGGGCACCGGGACTCGCAGACCCCGCCACGCGTTGAACGCGCTTTCGTAGATCGTCGGCATGAGGTCCTTGGTGAATATACCACGCATGACTTCGCGGATGGAATCCGTGGACGAGATGCGCGTGATGCCCAGTCGGTGGGCGACCTCGGTCGCGATGGTCGACTTGCCCACGCCGGTCGTCCCGCCGATGAGCACGATCAGCGGGCTGTCGAGCTTGGTCAGCTCGCGCAGACGCACGTAGCGGCGCGCGTACTCCGGGCCGGCCATGCGCTCGAGGTACTCCGCGGCGACCGCACGCAACCGGTCGGTCGTGATCGACAGCTCCTCGCGGTCGCGCAGGTCGTCTTGGATCGACTGCGCGACCTCGTAGGCCTTGCTCGGCGGCAGACCGGTCGCTGTGAACGACTGCGCGAGCAGGCCCTTGGAGAACGGCAGGCCGTGCGCCTTGTCGATGATGGTGATGCTCGGGTTCCTCGGCATTGCGTCAGGCCTCCTTGCGAGCTGCGGCTCGTGATTGTGCGGTGACGGTCAGGTGCTCGGCGTGGGCTGCGAGGTCCGAGCCGTCGAGGGCGACGGGCACGTTGTCGCATAGCACCGTCGGCACGCCGGCCTCCTCGCCCGCCGCGGCCACCACGTCGATCGCCGCCGCCTTGAGCTCGGTGAGCAAGACGTCGAAGCAGCCGGCGGCCGCACGCATGTCGTCGCGCAGCCGCGATCGGTTCGACAGATGGGGGCTGGCGGCCACGACCTCGCAACCGAACTCGGTCTCGAGGAAGTGGGTCAGGTGACGCAGCACCGGCTCGGGCGCGGTCGTGGCGAAGAAGACCCGAGCACCGTCGACCGGCTCGATGGGCGCGGGCCGGAAGGTGGTCGCGACGACCGGCAGGTCGGGTCGGAGCTCGGCGATGCCGGCCCGCAGCTCGGCGATATCGGTCGCTGAGGCGATAGGCTCCTCGGCGGAGGCGAGGACCACGAGGTCCGCACGTGAGAGGCGGTAGGGCCCGAAGTAGTCGCGGACGTAGGGCAGCCCTCGCCCGGCCCCCACGACGAGCACGGCGGCGTCCATGTACACCGGCGGGATGGCCGCGCCGGAACCCTCGAGCATCAGAAGCTCCTTGCCGAGGGAGTCAGCCAGGCGGGCGCCCTCCACGACGTTGCTGAAGAACGTCTCCCCCGCCAGGCCGCCGCCGCAGCGTCGACAGCCCACGGTGGTCACGCGGCTCATCACCGCGTCCTCGTAGTTGTCACTCGAGGCGTGCTTGCCCTGCCGGGCGAGCGCGAGCAGGTCCGGCGTCGTGAGCGCGACTTTGTCGCCCTCGATGAGCTCCGGCTCCGCGGGGCCGCCGCGGCCCATCGCAAGCACGGCGACGTCGGTTCCCGCGGCCTTGATCGCGCGAGCGAAGTACGCCGAGACGGCCGTCTTGCCCACGCGCTTGCCCGTGCCGATGATGCCGAGCGTCGGGGTCACCGGAGTGAGCCGTTCCCTCGGCGGCGTGAGCGTGAAGTCGGCGCCGCGGTACTCGACTCCGGCCGCCAGGGCGACCGACGCGAGGCGGAACCGGTCGGGCGCGGTGAGCACCGGCTCATCGGAGAGGTCGATCACCGCGTCGGGCCGGTAGGCGCGGATCGCCTCGGCGAGCGCGTCTTGCGCGCTGGCGGCGGTGACGAGCGGCACCCCGTAGGTGGCCATCCCCGCGTCGAGGTCGACCTTCTCGGTACCACCGATGAACGCCGCTGCGGCGACCTCATGGTCGCGGGCGAGCTCGCCAAGCGCGAAGCGGACCACCGGCGGGTAGTGCTCGCCGTCGATCAGCGCCACGACCCGCTTCACAGCGTCGCCTCCTCGACCTCGGTCCCGTCGGCCGGGCGCCAGCCGCAGTAGCGGCGGTTCAGGTCGCTGAAGTCGGCGACCACCTCGGCGTCGACGTACGGCTCCTTGAGGAGCACGCGCACGCTCGAGCGGTCCTCGATCTCGATCACGTTGTAGCAGGGCCGGACCTTACCGCGCAGGCGATGCGTGCAGCACGTGCCCGCGTTCACGATCAGCATGTCCTCGAGGCGCCACACGTTGGGGACGTGCTTGTGGCCGCACAACACCAGATCCACGCAGTTGCTCGCGAGCACCTGCAGCAGATCGCCCGCGTCATGGACGATGTTGCGTTCGCGCCCCGTACCGGGTACGGGGACCAGATGGTGGTGCATCGCCACGACCTTGAACTCGTCGGGTTGGGCCGCGAAGCGCTCCTCAACCCACTTGTACCGCTCGCGCCCGATGCGTCCGGAGTCGAGGTCGGGCTCGCTCGAGTCGAGGCCGAGCACCCGCACTCCCTTGTGCGCGAGCTCGGCGCTACGCGAGCCGAACAGCTCGGCGAAGTGCTCGTCGCCGACGTTTCGAGCGTCGTGGTTGCCCAGCAGCACGACGCGCCGGTCGCACGCGATGCGGTCGAGGAGCCGGTGCGCGGACATGAACTCGTGCCGAAAACCCATGTCGGTCAGGTCGCCGGTGACGACCACGATGTCCGGACACAGCAGGTTGAGCTCGTCTATCACCCGTTTGGCCAGCGACGGGATGTGATAGCGCGACCCGCAGTGCAGATCAGAGATGTGCGCGATGACCGTCCTGTCGCCCATCGCCCCTCCGTCTCGTGGTAGACCGCGTCGCTAGCGCGGTACGGTGGCACGTCCGTCGAGTGCCGATGCCCCGTCGAGCGCCTCAGAGATGCGCTGCAGGCTTCCCTGGATCCCGATCAGCGAACCGAAGATCTCATCGAACTCGTCTTCGTAGGTGACGATGTCGTAGTCGCCGTCGATGCCGCCGGCATCGGCCGCCGCGTCGAGCGCGTCACGGTAGGTGCCGATCTCGTCGACGAGCCCGAGCTCCTTGGCGCGCTCGCCGCTCCACGTGAGCCCCGTGGCCAACGAGGCCACCTTGCTGCGCTCCATGCTGCGGCCCTCTGCGACGATGTCGATGAACTGGTCGTACGCCTCGTCGACCTCACCTTGGATGATCGCGCGCTCCTGCTCGGTCAGCGGGCGGTACGGGCTGCCGGCGTCCTTGTACTTGCCGGCGGTGATGACCTGGAAGTCGACCCCGATCTTGTCGAGCAGCTCGGACGCGTTCGGGATCGTCGAGATAACGCCGATCGACCCGACCGCCGAGCCGGGAAGCGCCCAGATCTCATCGGCCTGGGACGAGATCATGTACGCACCCGAGGCGCCGACGTCCCCGACCGAGACCACGACGGGCTTCGAGCACTCCTTGACGAACGTCGCGATCTCCTCGCTGGCAGCGACGGTGCCGCCCGGCGAGTCCACGCGTAATACGATCGCGCGGACCGAGTCGTCCTCCTCGGCCTGGGACAGCAGGTCGTCCATGTACTCGGGCGTGATGTATCCGTCGAGCGAGCTGCCTGTGCCCGCGATGATGCCGTCCACGTGGATGACGGCCACCGCGTCTCCGATGTTCATGTTGAAGCCCGAGGTGTCGCCGGCCAGGAAGACGAACGGGAGCGTGCAGCTCATGACGATGAGCGCGACCGCGACCACGATGCCGAGCGTCCACCACAGCCACGCACGCGATCGGCGCGGCTGCGGCTCCGGCGTCGAGTAGGACGGGGCACTCGCAGCAACGGGCGCCTGGACCGGACGTTCGACCGGCGGGACCTGCTGTTGTGGCGAGGGGTTGGAGGAATCCTGGTCGACCATCGGGGCTTCCCTTCGAAGGCTCGGCGTCGCATCGGACGCACGGTCAGCGGACAGACGCGCTGGAAGGTACAGAGGATTGTTCCCAAACGGCACGCGCGAACCTCGGCGCTCCGAACGCGCAGGCTGCGCGCATCGACCCACGGCCCTAGAGGAGACGAGCTCCCCAACGGTCGATGGCCAAGGCGGCCGGCGAGCGACGCGTGCCGAGGTCACGGATGCCGCCGGCGGCGCGCTCCGCGACCCGTCTCGCGATCTCGTGAGCTGCCCGGTCGGTGTCGCCGGCGACGATGCCGATCACGGTCGGGCCCGCCCCAGACAAGGCGACGCCTGCCGCACCCGCCTCACGCAGCACGGCGGCGACCTCGCGCAGGTCGCCGACGGCTTGGGCACGATAGGGCTCGTGCAGACGGTCGGCGAGTGCATCGCCGAACAGCTCGGGGCGCCCGGCCGCGATCGATGCGGCGAGCAGGCCCGCATGGGCAACGTTGAACGACGCGTCCTCATGGCTGACTGCGTCGGGAAGCAGCGCGCGGGCCTCGCTCGTGCGCAGCTCCGTGAGCGCGGGCACGACCACGGCGGCCAGGCCGCGGGCGGGCTCGAAGCGCGCGTAGCGTGCGCGCCCCTCGGCGCGCCAGCAGACCGTGAACCCACCGAAGAGTGCAGCAGCCACGTTGTCCGGGTGCCCTTCGAGTTCGGCCGCGAGTTCGAGCCTGCGCGCGTCGCCGAAGTCGGCTCCGGCCAGCGCCTCTCCGAGCAGCAGACCTCCGACGATCGCGGCACTCGAGGATCCCAGCCCCGAACCGGTCGGGATCAGGTTGGTGCACCCGATAGCCGCCTTGAGCTCCGGGTGGCCCGCCTCGGCGAACGCCGCGGCCATCGACGCCGCGACCACGTTGTCGGCACCTCTCGGCAGTGCATCGGCACCCTCACCGGCGACCTCGACGCTCCACTCGTCGGCGAGTTCGGCCTCGAAGCGGTTGTGCAGGTCGAGTGCGAGCCCGAAGCTGTCGAAGCCCGGGCCGAGGTTGGCCGAGGTGGCCGGTACCAGCACTGCGGCGCCCACGGACGCGGACCCTAGAGTTCCTCGACGCGGATGAACGCGTCGACTCGGCCCAGCTCGGTATTGCCCTCGATCTCGGCGAGCGAGGCGCGCACGTCGGCTCGGTCGCCAGGTGTGTGACGTAGACGAGCTCCGCCGTGGCGCCGTCGGCCGACGGGCGCTGGATGACGCTTGCCAGCGAGACCCCGTGGTCGCCGAAGACCTTGGCGGTGGCGGCGAGCACGCCGGGCTTGTCGGCGACGGTCAGGCGGATGTAGTAGCCGGTCTTGAGCTGGGCGATGTCCTTGACGGGATGATGCTCGGTGCAGGTGCAGCCCACGAGCGGAGCGCACTCGCTTTGCAGGTTGCGTGCGACCTCGACGAGGTCACCCACGATCGCCGAGGCGGCCGGCAGCGATCCGGCCCCCTCCCCGAAGAACATCGTCTCTCCGACGGCGTCGCCGATGACGTAGATGGCGTTGTAGACGCCGTTGACGCTGGCGAGCGGGTGCGACTTCGGGATCATCGTCGGGTGCACCCGGATGTCGATGCCGTCACCGGTGCGGTTGGCGATCGCGAGCAGCTTGATCGCGCAGCCGATCTCGGAGGCGTAGTCGAGGTCTGCCGGCGACAGCGTACGGATGCCCTCGGCGGGCACCTGCTCGAGCACCACTCGGCTGTTGAAGGCGATCGATGCCAGGATCGCGATCTTGGCCGCCGCGTCGAGCCCGTCCACGTCGGCGGTCGGGTCGGCTTCGGCGAAGCCCTTCTCCTGCGCCTCGGCCAAAGCCGTGGCGTAGTCGAGACCGTTCTCGGCCATACGGGTGAGCATGTAGTTGGTGGTGCCGTTGACGATGCCCATCACCGAGGTGATCTCGTTGCTCGTCAGTGCGTGCTTGAGCGGTTCGATGATCGGGATGCCGCCACCGACACTGGCCTCGAAGCGGATCTCGACGCCGGCCTTCTCGGCGGCCTCCATGACCTCTTCGCCGTGCGTGGCGAGCAGCGCCTTGTTCGCGGTGACCACGGACTTGCGGTTCCGAAGCGCGGCCAGCACGACCTCGCGGGCCACCCCGGTGCCGCCGATGAGCTCGATGACGACATCGACCTCGGGGGCCGCGCACACCTCGAAGGCATCGTCGGTGCACGCCTCGGGCGGCAAGCCCAGATCGCCGAAACGGTCGGTGTTGCGGTCGGCGAAACGCACGAGCTCGATGTCGACGCCCGCGCGCCGCGCGAAGTCGTCGCGGTGGCGGCGCAGTATCTCGACGACGCCCGAGCCGACGGTGCCGAGGCCGATGAGTCCGACGCGGATGGTGCGCATGGAGAACCCCTTCGAGTGATGACCTGCATGACGCGACCGGGCGGACCCGGCGCGTGCAGCCCATTGTAGCCCACCATGAAGGGGCGGATTGCCTCCTCTCTCATGAGGATGTTGCCATGCGCCCCTCACGCGCGCCTCACGATTCGCGCCGATGCTTGCTTGCGGATGCAAAAGGCGTGGGTCGGCGATGAACCCACGCCGCGATTGCAAGGAAGTGAGGTACTTGCACATGAGGAAGCGCAACCTGGTTCTCGCGCTTGCTGCAGCTGCTGCCATGCTTGCAGCGAGTGCGACCACCGCGGCTGCGACGCCCACACGGACGTCGAGTTGCTCGAACTGCCACGGCCCGGCCAACGCAGCGCTCAAGCTCAACGTGGTGCAGACCGCCAACAACGGCTCGACGGCGACCTACAGCGTCTCGGTCTCCGGCGTCTCGGGTCCGTATGGCTGGACGGTACTGCAGGGTGCGACCAACGTCGCGCGCGCCAGCGGCCAGACCGGAACCTTCTCGGTCGCTGTAGGTGGGACCTATACGGTCTGGGCAGTCGATGACGGCGCCGGTCAGACGTCGTCGCTGGTGATCAACCCGGTGGCTCCTGCGCCGCCGGCGCCGACTCCGGTCCCGACTCCTACGCCGGTCCCGACTCCGGTCCCGACTCCTACGCCGGTTCCGACCCCTGTCCCGACCCCGACTCCGGTCCCGACGCCGGTCCCCACGCCGACGCCGACCCCTGTCCCCACGCCCGATCCCACCGCCACGCCGACCCCTCCGGTCATGAGCCCCACCAAGACCGTCAAGGTCCACGTGGGCTTCGGCAAGCACACGAAGCGCAAGACGGTCACGGCGTACCTGACCAACGTCGAGACCGGTGCCGTCTATTCGGCCAAGGTCGGCCGCAACGGTGACGCCATCTTCACCAACGTCGCTCCCGGCACCTACAAGGTGACCGTGAAGGTGGGCAAGCACACCTTCAAGAAGGGCACGATCACGGTGAAGGCGCCGATCCCCGCGCCGCCCGCGGACCACGACGACCACGATGATGACGAGGACGACGACTAGTCCCACCCCTCATCACACGTACCAGCCGACAGGCCGGGGCACCCGCTGCCCCGGCCTGTTCGCGTCCGAGCCGACCCACTGTGGTGACCAGCTCGAAATATGTCGGCAACACCGTGCGACTACCATCGCCACACCCACTCAAGAGAGGCTCCCCGCGATGACGGCACTCACGACCCCGTTCGTCCAGCTCGAACCTTCGGCAACGGCCGGCACGTGGACCGCGACGATGAGCGCTCCGGCGCGCGCCGGGACGCTCGCACTGTTCTCGGGTGTGCTGACGCTGTGCGACCTCGACATCGCGTGGGCATCGGTGCGCGTGCACGCCGACGGCACCGTCCACGACAGCTTCGAAGTGACCCCGACCGAGCCCGGCGCCAGCGCCGCACAGGTCGCCGAGAAGCTGGAAGCGGCGGTCGCGGACGCGTGGGCGGGCAGACTCGACATCCACGCGGCTCTGGCCGCCCGGCGCGCAAGCCATCAGGCGCAGTCGACCGAGCCACCCGTGGTGGAGGTCGACTCCGACTCCGAGATCACGCTCGGCATCCGCGTGCGAGCCGCGGACCGCCCGGGCCTGCTGCACGACGTCGCGCTCGCCATATCGCAGTGCGGCTTGCGCACGCGCTCGATCACGGTGCTGACGATCGCCGGTGTCGCACGCGACACGTTCCGCGTGGTCGACGCGAACGGCCGCCCGCCGAGCAACCCGCACGAGTTGCGCAGCATCCAGCTCGCCGTGCTGGCCGCCTGCAGCTAGCCTGCGCTAGGCGGCACCGTCGCTGCCGGTGATCCAGGCCAGGTACGAGTCCAGGTCGGCCGCGCGCGTGGACTCGTCCGCCCCCAGCTCGCCGCCGTACTCGGCGGCCGCGATCAGGTCTGTGGGGTCGACGCGGGCGGCCTGCACCCACATCCCGAGCTTCACGAGGTCGCCTTCGCTCACGCGGATCGCGGCGAGCATGAGCCGGCAGGTCGCGAGGTCCGACGCCTCATCCTCGGCGTCAGGCACGTCGCCCACCAGGCCCGCCAGCAGCACCGAGGCGCTCGCGACCGATTCGGGCGCAAACGTCGAGCGCAACCGCGCGTTGACGGTCGCCGTGTTCCAGAAGCGACCCTTGAGCGAGATCTCGTCGTGCGCGCTCACGCCCCTACTCGACCTCGCACTTCATGAGGTCGTCGTAGGTCTCGCGGCGCACCACCCAGCGCCAGTCGCCATCCTTCACGAACACGACGCCCGGGCGCACCTGCTTGTTGTAGTTGCTGCTCATCGACTGGCAGTAAGCGCCGGTCGCGCACACGCACAGCACGTCGCCGACCTCGGGGCACTGCAGCGGCGCGTCGTTGACGACGATGTCGCCGGACTCGCAGTGCTTGCCCGCGACGGTGGCCACCATCTCGCGGGGCCGGTCGGCCTTGTTGGCCAGCAGCGCCTCGTAGTGCGCGTCGTAGAGCGAGGTGCGGATGTTGTCGGACATGCCGCCGTCGACCGCGACGTAGGTGCGGATGTTCGGGATCTCCTTGATCGAGCCCACGGTGTAGAGCGTCACGCCTGCGTTGGCGACGATCGAGCGACCCGGCTCCACGGCCATCGCCGGCACCGTGAGGCCGTGCTTCTCGCACGCCTCCTTGATGCCGTCGACGACGACCTTGCCGTAGTCTTCGATCGTGGACGGCTCGTCCGGGATGCCGTAAGCGATTCCCAGACCGCCGCCGGTGTCGAGCATGCGGACCTCGACGCCGGTCTCGGCCTTGATCTCGGCGATGAACTCGACGATGACCTCGATGGCCTTGGCGAAGCTGTGCAGCGCGAAGATCTGGCTGCCGATGTGCATGTGCAGGCCGTCGAAGTCGATGCCCGGCAGCTCGATGGCGCGCTTGACCGCCGCCATCGCGAGCCCCTGATTGCGCCCGAAGCCGAACTTCGAGTCCTCAGCGCCGGTCATGATGAAGTCGTGTGTGTCGGCCTCTACACCCGGCGTCACGCGCAGCAGCACGCGCTGGCTCACCCCGCGCTCGACGGCCATCGCCGAGAGGCGGTCCATCTCCTCGAAGCTGTCGACGACGATGCGTCCCACGCCGGCCTCGAGGCACTCGGCCAGCTCGGCGGGGGTCTTGTTGTTGCCGTGGACGTAGATGCGCTCCATCGGGAAGCCCGCCCGGCGCGCGAACGCGAGCTCACCGCCGCTCGAGACATCCAGGCAGCAGCCCTGCTCGGCGACGAGCTTGACCATGGCGAGCGACATGAACGCCTTGCCCGCGTAGACGACATCGACGTGGGGCCAGTGATACGTCGTCCACTTCACGTACTCGGAGAGCTGGTGACGGATGGTGGCCTCGTCCATGACGTAGACCGCCGTGCCCGCCTCCTCGGCGAGCTTCACGGTGTCGACGCCGCCGATCCACAGGTGCCCGTCCTTGACCTCGGCGGTCATGGGAAGGACGGACATGAGGTCGTGGCCGGTCTTGAGATCGGCTACCGCGGGCGGGCGCGGTGCGGACGGCTTTCCCATGGTGGTGCTCCCCTCGTCGCAGGCACTACTTAGTACACACTAAGTTGTATGGTTCGCAGATGCTACCTTGCCCTCGCCCGCGCGTCAATCGCTACATGCGCTCCGGCGAGCTCACGCCGAGAAGCCCGAGCACGCATCGCAGTGCGCGACGGGTCGCGTCACTTGCGAACAGCCGAGCGGACGTGAGCGCGGGCTCAGCCGGATCCACCACGCGGCACACCGTGTAGAACTGGTGGAACGCCGCAGCGAGGTCCTCGGCGTAGCGCGTGAGCTTGAACGGCGCCAGATCCCGCGCCGCGATGTCGACCACGTCGTCGAACTCGCCCAGCTTGCGCATGAGCGACAGCTCGGCCTCCTCGGCGAGCAGGGAGAGGTCGGCCTCGCCGAGCCTCAGGACAGCGGAGAGCGTGTCGGCGTCGCGCTCGTCGTCGGCATCGACGCCGGCGGCCTTGCGCAGGATCGAGCAGATGCGCGCGTAGGCGTACTGGACGTAGTAGACCGGGTTGTCGGCGGACTGCTGACGCGCGACCTCGATGTCGAAATCGACCTGCTGGTCGGTCGAGCGGCGCAGGAACCAGTAGCGCGCCGCGTCGGGTCCCACATCGTCAAGGAGCTCCTCGAACGTGACCATCTCTCCGGTGCGCTTGCTCATCCGCACCGGCTCTCCCCCGCGAAGCAGGTTCACGAGCTGTCCGATGACGACGTCGAGCTGACCCTCGTGCCCGAGCGCGGCCACCGCGGCCTGCATGCGGGCCACGTAGCCGTGGTGATCCGCGCCCCAGATGTTGATGACGCGGTCGAAGCCGCGGTCGAACTTGTCCTTGTGATACGCGATGTCAGCGGCGAAGTACGTATAGGAGCCGTCGGCCTTCACGAGCACCCGGTCCTTGTCGTCGTCGAAGTCCGTCGAACGGAACCACACCGCGCCCTCGTGGTCGTAGATGTAGCCGCGCTCGCGCAAGGCGAGGATCGCGCTCTCGATCTCGCTAGGACCTCCGTCGGCACCGGGAGCGTGCAGCGTGCGCTCGGAGAACCACACGTCAAAGTCGACACCCATCCCGTGCAGCACATGCCGAAGGTGCTCGAGCACCTGCTTGTACGCCTTCTCCTTGAAGTACGCCTCGCGCGCCGCGGGTGTCGCGTCAAGCCAACACGTGGCCTCCTCGGCGAAGATCTCCGCGGCGATCTCGGCGATATAGGCACCGCGATACCCCTCCTCAGGGAACGCGACGGTAGCGCCACACAGCTCGAGGTAGCGCGCCGAGACGCTCGCGGCGAACACGTCCATCTGGACGCCCGCGTCGTTGACGTAGAACTCGCGCTCGACATTCCAGCCTGCGTGCGCGAGCACCCGCGCCATCGAATCACCCAACGCGGCCCACCGGCCATGCCCGACGTGCATCGGCCCCACAGGGTTCGCCGAGACGAACTCGACCTGGACCCGCCTTCCGTGGCCCTGATCGCAACGGCCGAAGTCGCGGTCCGCCTCGCGAGCCTGACGCAGGATGCGCTGAAGCGCGACGGGCGCGAGCCGCAGATTGATGAAGCCCGGACCGGCCACCTCGACAGCGGCGATGTCGGGATGCTCACCAAGATGGCGCGCGATCGTCTCGGCGACCTCGCGCGGGGGCCTGCCGGCCTCCTTCGAGCAGCGCAGGGCGACCGAGGTCGCCCAGTCGCCGTGGGAGGGGTCTCGCGGACGCTCGACTGCGGACTCCGGCACGGACGCCAGCGACAGCTCGCCGGCTGCGATCGCGGCGCTCACCGCGCCGGAAACGAGCTCGGAAATGGTGTTACGCACCGGTGCTGACCACCCTCACGGATCGGAAGAATCTTCGGGGCGGTCAGCATACCCGATTCAGCGGGCCTGAATCACGCGCCGCCGGCGAGCACCTTGTTCGCGTAGTCCATGTCGTTGGGGAACAGGTCACTCGGTACGTGGGAACGCCCGAGCGTGCGAAACACTGCGTGCCGGGCGCACTCGGAGTTGTCCCCCTGGCAGTACCGGCGCTTGTAGATGTCGGCCATCGCCGGCATATCGTCCATCTTGTCGAAGAAGAAGGGGCAGTTGGGCAGGCATTCACAGTCAGCCATCGTCTGATCCTCTCACGCTCGCACGAAAGCCCGAGCCAGGCGCTCAGGCAGCAATCCGAACAGGAAACACCCCATGCAGAAGCCCGCGAAGGCCTCAAGGCATGCGAACACCAAGAACAGGCCAACGACCGCGTAGAACACGCTGATCGGGGCGAAGTACCCTGCCACGAGACCGAGTGTGCACATGAGCAGCGCGACGACGGCTGCGAACCGCTTGGGTGCCGAATCCATCATCTTGGGCTCGATCCCCAACCGTGTCGCAGCGAACCCTGCGAACCGGCACACCGGGCTGTAGGCGAAGCCGACGAACACCTTGATCACGAAATCGGCGAATGCCACAGCGAGCACCCACGGCGCAGGTACGGCCAGCGCAATGATCAGCAGCCCCACCACCACGAAGCCATTGATGCGTGCGGCGTGCTCATCGATGCGCTCGCCGCCCACCGGGCAACGTGCACCCTCACCAGCCATCGTCGTCACCCCCGAACACCAGCTTTGGCGGTCGGTCGCCGCCGATTAGATAATCGGTGCACTAACGGAGGGAAACGATACCCCACGGGGCATTAATGTACATGAATCTTAGCGCCCGGTGGCGCAGCGACTGCAGCGCGCCAAGGTGACCTACCGGTGGTAGGGCTCGTTGCGCTGGATGCGGAAAGCCCGGTACAGCTGCTCAAGCAACACGACGCGCGCGAGGTTGTGCGGCAACGTCATCGCCGACAGCGACAGCGACTCGTCTGCCCGCGCGACCACAGCCGGGGCCAGCCCGGCCGCGCCGCCGATGATGAACGCCACGGAACTGCGCCCGTCCAGCGCGAGCGAGCCGAGGCGATCGGCGAACCGTTCGCTCGACAGCGACGTGCCCCCGATCGCGAGCACCACGACGTGGGCCCCGGACGGCACCGCCTTGAGCACGTCGGCGCCCTCCTCTGCCAGCGCCCTCGTCTCGTCGTGCGTCAGATCCCGATCGGCGACCTCGACCACGCGGACGTCAGCATAGGGCCGTAGCCGCTTGAGGTACTCCTCGGCCGCCTCCCGCCAGAATCGCTCCTTGAGGCGACCAACGCAGATGAGTGTGATCCGCACGGTCGCCTAGCGCCGATCCGCATCGCTGCCGAGCATGACCGTGAAGGTCCTACGCGTGTCGCCACGCACGACCTCGACCTCGATCGTCGAGCCGATCCGCTTCTCACGGATAGCCGCGAACACGTCCTCGGTCGTCTTGATGTCGCGTTCGCCGATTCGCACGATGACATCGCCTCGCTGGAGCCCGCCCTTCTCGGCCGGCGAATCGGGCTGCACGAACTTGATCAGCGCGCCGGAGGCGACGGGAAGTCCGTACTCCGCGGCGGCGAGCTCATCGACCGTGTCGGTGCTGACGCCCATGTAGGGGTGCACCGCCTTGCCGTTCTCGATGAGCTGGGTCGCGATATCCGCCGCGAAGTCCACCGGGATCGCGAAACCGATGCCGGCGGACTGCGGCGCGCCGACGGCACCGGCCGGGGACTGGATCAGGGTATTGATGCCGACCAGGCGGCCTTCAGCGTCCACAAGCGCGCCGCCTGAGTTGCCCGGGTTGATCGCCGCGTCGGTCTGGATGAGGTTCACGTACGTGGTGATGCTGTTGTTCCCCCGCATGAGTTCAGAGCGGTTCAGCGCCGAGACGATACCGACCGTCACCGTCTTCTCGAGCCCGAACGGGCTGCCGACCGCCATGACGTACTGTCCCACCTTGAGGTCACCGGACGCCCCGAAGTCGATCGCCGGGTAGCCGGTCCCGTCGATCTTGAGCACCGCGAGGTCGCTCGCAGGATCGACTCCGACGACGGTGGCTTCCTTGTCCTCAACGCCGACCGTGACGATGATGCGGTCAGCGCCCTCGATGACGTGGTTGTTCGTGAGGATGTAGCCGTCCTGGCGGATGATGACGCCCGAACCGTTGCCTGCAGCCTGACGGAACTCCTGCCCCGAGAACGGATCGACCGAGGCGTCCTCGACGGTCACGTTGACGACCGAGGGCACCACACGCGCAGCGACAGCCTCGGAGACCTCGGCCATCTTCGAGCCCGGAGCGATGGTCAAGGTTGGACGCGCGGGCGAGTCGGCCTGTGGTGCATTCGCGCCAACCGGCCGCGATCCCGGCAGGTAGCCAAGGGCCCACACGAGCGCAGCCGCTGTCATCAGACCGCCGACGACAGCGCCCACCGAGGCGGCGGCGACTATCGACGCGCCGGACCAGCGACGCTCTTGGGCCGGCTCCTCGCAGGCCACTTCCCCGTCGGCGGTGTAGTCGCACACAGGGAGCGGCCCCTCGACGACCTGCTCGTGAGGCGCGTACGGCTCGGGGTGGTCGAGATGGTGGTCGGGGTCAGCCGTCCAGCCGACGTCCTCGCCCTCGGCTGCCGCCGGCTCGGCGTGGTACAGGTAGGACTGCAGCGGCTCGCGTCCGGCTTCAGATGCGCCGTCGCGCGGCTCGCCGGGCACGGGCTGCTGCCCGGGATCCTCGTCGTGGCTCTCGCCCATCGGGTCGTTGCTCATCGTTCACCTCGTCTGAAGCGGCGGTCAGGTGTAGTGATACCCGCTCCATGCAGCAAGCGTAGCGCCCGATGACACTGCGGTGAACGCCCCTCACGCAATCCACACGCCCGCTTTACGAGGGCTCCACGCGCAAGCGAGGACGTCAGCCGGCGATCCAGGTGAGCAGCGGACCTGCCGCAAGGCCGAGCGCCAAGGTGAGCGCGGCCGCGATGGCGACCGCCGCACTGATCGGCGACGAAGCGGCGACCTCACGCGCGGGCTCCCCGAAGAACGCTTCGCGAACGAGGCGCAGGTAGTAACCGGCCGATACGACGCTCATGAGAATGGCGACGAGCACCCAGATCCACAGCTTCGCCTCGAGTGCGGCGGCGAACAGGAAGAGCTTTCCGAAGAAGCCGATCATCGGCGGGATACCGATGAGCGACGCGAGCATCAGCACGAGCGCCCACGCTGTCGCGGGACGTCGGCGCGCCACGCCCGCGAAGTCGCGAACGCCCGCGCCCTCCTCAGCGACGATGAGCATCACGCCGAGCGACGGCAGCGCGTAGGCGACCGCGTACAGGATCGCCGCCGAGTAACCACGGGACGTCAGTGCCGCCACGCCGAGCATCAGGTAGCCGGTGTGGGCGACGCCGGAGTAGGCCATAAGTCGGCGGACGTCGGTCTGCGTGAGAGCCGCCAAGTTGCCGAGCACCATCGAGGCCACGGCACCGGCGAGCAGCACCACGGACAGCGACTCCACCGACACCGAGAGCACGGAAGCCAGCCGGACCAGCACGACCGCGCCGGCGACCTTGGGGACGGTGGAGACGAACGCGACGGTCCAGGCCTCGGAGCCTTCGTAGGCATCGGGCGCCCAGTAGTGGAACGGCGCCGCAGACAGTTTGGCGAACAGTCCGACGAACGTGAGCAGGACGCCGACGATACCGAGCGTGCCCGCAGCGGTCATGTCGAGCCCGTCGAAGCGCGTCGTACCGCTCGCGCCGTACAGGAACGACATGCCGTAGAGCATCACCAGCGTGGTGAGCATCGACAGCAGGAAGTACTTGATGGCGCCCTCGAGCCCGGCGATCCGCTCGCGCCGATAGCCGATGAGTACGTAGGCCGGCATCGTCGCAAGCTCGATGGCGAGCACGAGCGTCACGAGCTCGCGCGCTTCGGTCATGAGCATGCCGCCGAGCGTGGCGAACGACGCCAGCGCGACAGCCTCGCGCACGCGGCCCTCGCTGCGGGAGCCGACCCACACCAGCCACAGCGCGAGCAGCACCGCCATGCCGACCCGAGCGAAACGGCCGGGGCCGTCGAAACCGAGCAGCCCCGCGAACAGCGTCCCGCTCGGCGCGGTCACCGCCGCGAGCACGGCCGATACCGTCGCCAAGCCGGCGCTCGCCCACGCGGCACCGCGGTCGCCGCCCGGCAGGCGGTCGGCGAACATCGCCCACGCCGCCGCGACAAGCAGGGCCAGCTCCGGTGTCAGCAGAAGGTAACCGGTCACGCTACGCCCCCAGCGCCTTGGCCAACGCGGTCACGGCCGGATCGACGTACTGCAGCAGCGCGGTCCAGTACACACCGATGACCACGACGAGCACGACGAGCGGGGCAACGGTGAGCACCTCACGCAGCGTGGCGTCGGGTTGATCGGCGACGAGATGGCTCGGTGTGCCGAGCACCACGCGCTGGAGCATCCACAGCATGTACGCGGCACCAAGCAGCACGCCGACGCCGGCGACGATGACCATCCACGGTGCGATGGCGGTCGAAGCCCACGCGCCCGCAAGCGCGAGGAACTCGCCCACGAAGCCGGACAGGCCCGGCAGGCCCATGCTCGCAAACGAGGCGAACGCCAGCAGCCCGGCGATGATCGGCATCTGGGCGGCGACGCCGGACAGCTGCGCGATCTCGCGGGAGTGCGTGCGGTCGTAGATCATGCCGACCATGAAGAACAGCATGCCGGTGGTCAGACCGTGGCTCACGTTGACGGCCATCGCACCGTTGAGGCCGGCGGCCGTACCGGCTGCGATGCCGAGCATCGCGAAGCCCATGTGAGACACCGACGAGTACGCGACGAGCTTCTTGGCGTCGGGCTGCGCAAAGGCGACGGCCGCGCCGTAGACGATCGAGATCACGGCGAGCACCGCGAGGGGCACCTGCCACTGCGCGAACGCGTCGGGCAGGATCGGCAGCGACACGCGCAAGAACCCGTAGGTGCCCATCTTCAGCAGCACGCCCGCGAGCAGGACCGACGCCGCGGTGGGAGCCTCGACGTGCGCGTCAGGCAGCCAGGTGTGCAGCGGGAACATCGGCACCTTCACAGCGAAGCCGAGGAAGAACGCCGCGAACACCCACAGCTGGAAGCCGAGAGGCAGGCCCGCGCCTTTCTCGGCGAGCTCGACCAGGTCGAACGTGCCGGCCTGCAGGTACAGCGCGATGATGCCGACCAGCATGAACACCGAGCCCAGCAGCGTGTAGAGGAAGAACTTGATCGCGGCGTACTCGCGCCTCGGACCGCCCCACTGGGCGATGAGGAAGTACATCGGCACCAAGACGAGCTCCCAGAACACATAGAACAGCACGAAGTCGAGCGCCGAGAACACGCCGTTCATGCCGACTTGGAGCAACAGCAGCATCGCGAAGTAGAACGCCGGCTTCTTGTCGATCTTCCACGACCCGATCACGGCGAGGAAGCACAGAAGCGCCGACAGAGCGACGAGCGGCATCGAGATGCCGTCGACCCCCACCGAGTACGCGATGTCGGCCTGGGCAACCCAGGTGGTCTTCTGGGTGAACTGCATGCCGCCGTCCGGAGCGAACCCGGCCACCATCGCGACTGCGAGCGCCAGGTCCGCGCCGGTGACACCCAGCGCGATCCACTTGGCCCACGAGCCGCGAGCCGCCGGGAGTACGGCGCAGGCCGCGACTCCGACGAGCGGGAGGAAGATGATCCAGCTGAGCACGCTCAGACCCCTTTCACGGCGACGTAGAGCATCAAGATCACGACCGCGCCCACCACGAGGCGCTGGTAGCTTTGCAGGCGGCCCGTCTGCAGCCCGCGCAATGCACGGCCGGCGGAGCGGGAGAAGGTGGCGAGCCCGTTGACGGCACCGTCGATGACCACGGCATCGAAGCGCCACGCCACGCGTGCGAAGACCGACCACGCCGCAGCGGCGCCATTGACCACCCGGTCGACCACGTTGACGTCGAACCATGCGAGCAGCGCGGCGAGTGCGAAGTACCCGCGGACGAAGATGAAGTCATACGTCAGGTCAAAGTAGAACTTCTGCGAGATCATCCCGTAGATGTTGCCGAGCCGCGCCTTCCAGCGACGGGTGTTGACGACCACCGAGCGGCGTCCGTACACCCACCAACCGGCGCCGATACCGAGGCCAGCGATGCCGATCGACATCAGCCACATGGCCGCCCCCGGCCACTCGCCCTCATGGCCGAGAAACGCCGAGAACTGCAGGGTCGCGAAGCCGACGGCTGCCGTGATGAGCGCGAGCACGGCCATCGGCGCGGTCATCGTGCGATGGCCCTCGTGCAGGTGCTCGGTCTGCTCCGGGCCGGTGAAGACCCTGAACCACAGTCTGGTCACGTAGAAGGCCGTGAGGCCGGATGCGAACACCACGAACGCGAACGCCACCCAGTGGCCCTCGTGCATCAGCACGGCGAGGATCTCGTCTTTGGAGAAGAAGCCGGCGAACGGCGGGACGCCGGCAAGTGCCAGCGCGCCGACCGTGAAGGTCACCGTGGTGACCGGCAGGTGCCTCGCGAGGCCGCCCATCTCACGCATGTCCTGCGTGTGGGCTGCGTGGATGATGACGCCGGCGCCAAGGAACAGCAGCGACTTGAAGAATGCGTGTGTCGTCAGGTGGAAAAGCCCCGCAGTGGCGCTGCCGGCACCCAAGGCCACGAACATCAGGCCGAGCTGCGAAATGGTTGAGTACGCCAGTACCTTCTTGATGTCGTGCTGCACCGCCGCCATCAGGCCGCCGAGGACGGCGGTAAGCACGCCGATGAACAGCATGATGCTCATGACCTGCTCGGCCGCCTCGAAGATCGGCAGCATGCGCGCGACCACGAAGACGCCCGCCGCGACCATGGTGGCCGCGTGGATGAGCGCCGATGCCGGCGTAGGGCCGGCCATGGCGTCGGGTAGCCAGACGTGCAGGGGGACCTGCGCCGACTTGCCCATCGCGGCCCACAGCAACCCGCCCGCGGCGGCCAGCGCAGCTGCCGGGGCCCACTGCGGCACCGACTCGAGCACCGTGTGGATGTCGAAGGTCCCGGCCGCCGACCAGATCGCGAAGAGCGCCACCAGGAAGCCGATGTCGCCGACGCGCGTGGTCAGGAACGCCTTCTGAGACGCCTTCCTCGGCGCTTCGAGCTCGTACCAGAAGCCGATGAGCAGGTAGCTGCACAGTCCCATGAGCTCCCACATCGCGAACACGAGCAGGAGGTTGTCGGCGAGCACGAGCACGAGCATCGCCGTGGTGAACAGCGACAGTACGGCGAAGTACCAGCCTTCGCGCTCGTCATTGTGCATGTATCCAAGCGAGTAGACCTGCACGCCGGTCGCCACGATGGTGACGGTGACGAGCATCAGCGCGGCAAGCGGATCGAGCGCCAGCCCCAGCTCGAGCGGGACACCGCCCACCGAGCCCAGCGTCCATGACGCGGACCACACGGCCTCGCCTTCATGGCCGCCCGGCCACACCTGGGCGAACGCGACCAGCGAAAGCAGAAGCGAGGTCGCCATCGCTCCCACCGGCAGCCACAGCACCTTGCGGCGCACGGCGCGCGACATGAACAGCAGCACGGCGAAGGCGGCGGCCGGCAGGGCGGGTATGAGTGCGACCCAGTCCATCCGCTACCCCTTCAGTTCCGACATGCCGGTGACCTCGCTGGTGCGCGAGCGACGGTAGATGGCCAAGATGAGCGCCAGGCCCAACCCGATCTCGGCGGCCGATACGACCATGGCAAATACCGTGAAGAACCAGCCGGTCATCTCGGCGGGAGTGACGAACCGGTTGAACGCGAGAAGGTTGAGGTTGACGGCGATCGCCATCAGCTCGAGCGACATGAGCACCTGTACCGCACCGCGCTTCGAGACCGCGCCGTACAGCCCGCTGGAGAACAGCGCCGCGGCGAGCAACAGGAAGGCCTCGAGTCCGATCTGCATCAGTCGTCGCCCTCCTTCGACCACCACACGGCGCCCACGAGCGCCACGGTCAGCACGAGCGACGCGATCTCGAACGGCAGCGCCCACCCGTCGACCGAGAACATGACCGCACCGAACGCGGCCAGGTCCGGCACGGACTCGGGCATCTGCACCGCCGGCGCTTCGAATGCCTGGACCGCCAGAGCGATCACCCCGAAGAACAGGGCCGCGAGCACCAGTGCACCCGCCGAGAAGTCCGCCGGTCGGGTGGCGTCCTCGCGCCGGCGCAGCGTGATCATGATCGTGAAGATGAGCAGGATGGCCACGGCGCCGGCGTAGACCAGCAGCTGCATGAGCGCGACGTACTCGGCGTCGAGCAACCAGTACAGGCCCGCAGCGGCGACCGAGACCTCGAGCAGCCAATAGGCGGCGTGCACGACGTTGCGCGAAGCGAGCATGGCCAGGCTGCCTCCGAGGGCGGCGACAGCGAGTGCGACGAACGCGACGGCGTTGACCGTCTCGGTCATGACTGCTCGCCCCCCTTCTGCGGTTCGACCTCGGCCTCGGCGGCTGCGGCCTCCGGCGCGGCGACCGGTGCGGGGCGCTCGGCGCCGGCAGGACGCTCGGCCGCGGCCTTGCGTTTGGGCTGTGCGGCCGCGACGTCGGTGAGCAGGTCGTACTGCAGCTCGGCGACGTCAGTGCGGGCCAGCTCGTAGTCGTGCCCCATGCGGATCGCATCGAACGGACATGCCTCGACGCACAGGCCGCACATCATGCACGCGCCCAGCTCGTAGTGCCACCGGTCGATGTGCTTGCTGCGGTCCTCGGCCGTGGTCACGTCGATCTTGATGATGAAGTCGGGGCACGCCTTCTCGCATGCGAGGCACCCCGTGCACTTGTGGTTGCCGTCCTCGTCGGGCTTCATCTCGACAGCCCAGCGAGCCCGCTCGGGAATCTCGAGCTTCTCGTGCGGGTACTGCACCGTGATGGGGCCGCGCAGCATGTTGCGCATCGTGATGCGCAGGCCGGTGAGGATGCCCGAGCCGAACCAGCTCATTGGACACCCCCGAACACCATCGGCCACAGCTTCACGGCGGCGCCGGTCAGCATGACCCACACGATCGACGCGGGCAGCAAGACCTTCCATCCCATGGCGAGGAGCTGGTCGATGCGCACGCGCGGCAGCGTCCCGCGGATCCACATGAGCACGAAGATCACGAGGTAGACCTTGATGAGGAAGACCACCGCGGCCCAGCCACCCAGGGCGTCCACCGGGACGAACGGCACCTGCCAGCCGCCCAAGAACAACGTGACGAGCAGCGACGAGAAGATGAACGTGTTCGAGAACTCCGACAGGAACAGCAGGCCGAACTTCATCGAGGCGTACTCGGTCGCGAAGCCGGCAACGAGCTCAGACTCGGCTTCGGACATGTCGAACGGCGTCTGATTGGCCTCGACGAGTCCGGCCACGATGAACAGCAGGAACGCGGGAAGGCATGGCAACCAGAACCACACGGCGCTTTGAGCCCGCGCGATATCGGTCAGGTTGAGCGAACCGGCGATCATAACCGGCGGCAGTGCGGCCATGAGCAGCGGCACCTCGTAGCTGACCTGCTGGGCGACCGAGCGCATGCCGCCGATCAGCGACCACTTGTTCGCGCTCGCCCACCCGGCCGCAACAAGCCCGAGCGGCAGAAGCGACATGATCGCGAAGGTGTAGAGCAGTCCCAGCTCCAAGTCCGCGATGACCCACGTGCCCGTGAACGGGATCGCAGCGTAGGCCATCAGCGAGGGCACGAACACGATCCCCGGCGCCAGGAAGTACAGCGCCCGGTCGACGTGGGTCGGCGTCGGGTCCTCCTTGGTGAGCAGCTTGAGGACATCGGCCAGGGTCTGGAACACGCCGTGCGGGCCGAGCTCCATCGGGCCGAGGCGCACGTGCAGGTAGCCGAGCACCTTCCTCAGCATGTAGATGAGCACCACGCCGTTGAGCAGCATGAGGCCCAGTGCGGCCAGGATGCGAAGGAGTGCGACCAGGTAGACGTTCATCGGTCGATCTCCCCGAGCACGACATCGACCGAGCCGAAGATCGCCACCGCGTCGGCAAGGAACGTCCCGGGCGTGATGGCCTCCGCGGCCTGAAGCCCGAACAGCGCGGGCGGCCGGTACCGCATGCGGTACGGCCGGTCGGTGCCGTCCGACACCAGGTGAACGCCGAGCTCACCGCGCGGTGACTCGACGGCCGCGTAGGCCTCGCCCGCGGGGGGTCGCAGCACCTTGGCCACCTTCGCCGTGTGCTCGCCCTCCGGAAGGCCATCGATGCACTGCCTGCAGATGCGCGCGGCCTGGCGCATCTCCTCGATGCGCACGAGGTAGCGGGCATAGATGTCCCCGGACTCGGCGACGGGGATGTCGAAGTCCATCTCGTCGTAGGCGGCGTACGGGCGGTCGCGGCGCACGTCGAAGCTGACGCCGCTTGCGCGCAGGTTCGCCCCGGTCAAGCCGAAGGCGATCGCGGTCTCCTTGTCGATGACGCCGATGCCGCGGGTACGCGCCTGGAAGATCTCGTTGCCGCCGAGCAGCGCGTGATGCTCGTCAAGGTAGGCGTCGAAGGTCGACAGGAACGCGCGGATCTTCTTCTCGGCCCGCGGGGTGAGGTCGTTGAGGACCCCGCCGGGGCGCACGTAGTTGAACATCATCCGCTGGCCCGTGACGTCCTCGAGGATGTCGAGCAGATCCTCGCGGTCGCGGACCGCGTAGAGGAACTGTCCCATCGCACCGGTATCCAGGCCCATGGTGCCGTACCAGACCAGGTGGCTGGCGATGCGGTTGAGCTCGCCCATGAGGACGCGCAGCCAGTTCGCGCGGCGCGGGACCCCGATATCGGCCACCTTCTCGGCGGCCAGGGCGAACGCCATCTCGTTGTGGATGCCGGACACGTAGTCACCACGGTCCATCAGGGTGCCCACGGCGCTGTAGCGTCGATGCTCGGCGAGCTTCTCGATGCCGCGGTGCAGGTATCCGACGACCGACTCGCAGGCGATGACCTCCTCGCCATCAAGCTCGACGAGGATGCGGAGCACGCCGTGGGTGGACGGGTGTTGCGGTCCCATGTTGACGACGAGGTGCTCGGTCATGACCTCGTCGACCCCGCTCGGAACGCGCTTGAGTGTCAGCGGGATCTCGTCAGGCAGCGACGGCTTGTCCGCCGTCAGCCAGCCCGCGTGCGCGACCGTATCGCGAGCGTCGCTCATCGGTTGCGCACCTCCTCGGCGGTACGGATCTCGACCGACTTGAGGAGCATCGGGGCGCTGCCGCTCGTCAGCAGTAGGTGCTTGGGGTTGGGATGGCCGGACAAGGTGAGCCCGAACATCTCGGCCGTCTCGCGCTCGGGCATGAGGGCGGCAGGATGGGTCTCCCACACGCTGGCGAGATCGGAACCGTACTCGTGCGCGACCTTGACGAAGAGCTCCTCGTCGCGGGCGATCGAGCGCAGGTGATAGACGATGTCGACGTGCTCGCCCGTGTCGATGCCGAACAGGTCGACCAGGAAGACGAACGCGTGGTCCGAGTCCTTGAGCCCCTGGACGACGGCACCGGCCTGCGCGCGCTCGACGCGCACGACCAGGCCCGGCCCGCCCTCGCTGGAGAGCTCGGCGCCGACGATCCCCGCTCGCTCGAGCAGGCTAGCTATCGCTGTCGCGTCGGGCAGCAAGCCGCTCCTCCGTGTTCTCGGCAATCTTGTCCATGAGGCGCAAGAAGGCGTACTGGACGGACTCGGGGCGCGGAGGGCACCCGGGGATGTACACGTCGACGGGGACGACCTTGTCCACGCCCATGACCACGTTGGGGTACTCGCGGAATGGGCCGCCCGTGCTCGCGCACGCGCCCATCGCGATCACCCACTTGGGCTCGGGCATCTGGTCGTAGAGACGCTTCACGGTCTCGGCCATCTTGTGGTTCACGGTGCCTGCGACGATCATCACGTCGGACTGGCGCGGACTGGCGCGGAAGAAGACCCCGTGCCGGTCGAAATCGAACCGGGGGCCGGATGCGTGCATCAGGCCCTCGATGGCACAGCAGGCGATGCCGAAGGCCATGTACCACAGGCTCCGGCGGCGCGCCCAGTCGAACAGCTGCTCGCTGCGGATGAACAGGATGGAGTTCTCGCCCGTGAAGCGGTCTATCGCCACTTGAGCGCCCCTTCCTTCCACGCGTACGCGAGGCCGCCGAGCAGGATCGTGATGAAGATGACCATCTCGAAGAAGACGAACCATCCGGGGATGCCGAGCGCGAGCGCCCACGGATACAGGAAGACGGTCTCGATGTCGAAGATCACGAACAGGAGGGCGTAGACGTAGTAACCGGAGCGGAACCTGATCCAGGGACCTCCGATGGGCGCGACGCCGCACTCGTAGGTCTCCCCCTTCTCGGGGCTCGGCTTCTTGGGTGAGAGCAGCCATGACGACGCGAGGGCGACGACCGTGAACAGGGCGCCCACGATCACGAAGCCTGCGATGACGATGCGTTCGATCTCCACCCTCACCCGCCCTTCTCCAAACGACCCATCAGCGTGCCGGCGCCGGGTGCTCACGTGCGCTCAGCGTGGTGCGCTACAGGGGCGTGAGTGGTGGTCGAACGCTACCACAGGCGCGCGGTCGGGCTACCAGTCGAACGGAGGTTTCTATCGGTGAACGGCAGTCTAGGACCCGCGAACGGCGCAAGCATACCCCCACGGGTACGCGTCATCGGTCCGGTATCCGGACTACCTACTGGATTCGCCGCGCCGAGAGGGTCTCCTGCAGGACGGATCGCGGCCGGCGGCGCGGGGCTACATCCTCGGATACGCAGCGAGGGCGATGCTTCTCGGCATCGCCCTCGCGTGTTTGATGTATGGAGCCGACGAGGGGACTCGAACCCCTGGCCTGCGCATTACGAGTGCGCTGCTCTACCAGCTGAGCTACGTCGGCCTATCCAGATGTCACTCGGCGGTCGAACCGCCACCCTTGGGCCTGCGCCGTCGCCGACGCCTGCCCGATTTCGCTGCCCCGCCTGCGGACGCGGATCCGTCCTTCTCGGCGCCGCCCTCAGGCTGAGACGAGGCCTTGGGCGCCGACTGCTGCGCCTGCTGAGGCGCTGCGCCCTCACCCGACGCTCCCGAGCCACCACGGCCACGGCGCCTGCGCCGCCTGCCGGTGCCCGTCGACTCGCTGCCGCCCTCTGCCTTCTCGGTCGGCTGAGCGGGCTTCGCGCGCTCACGGGAACGGTCCTTCGAACGCTCCTTGGGCCGCTCCTTGAGACGCGGCTCCGGCATGGCGAGCGGTTCCTCGTCGGCCGTCATCGTCGCTGCGACGGCTCGCGAACCCGCTTCGGCCAGTGCCTCGGCGCCCACAGAACACGGGCACCCGCAACCCTTCGAGCACTCCATCTTCGCCAGCGGAACGGTGACCGACTCGCCCTCGAGCGAGAGTCGGATCGTCTCCTTCGGCGTGTTGAGCTCGGTCACCTTCGCCGTGCCCACCGGAGTCTCGATCATCGCGCCACGCTTCGGCGCCCGTGACTTGAAGTCCTTGTAGGCGTCGTACTCGTAGCGCAGACAGCACATGAGTCTGCCGCACAGCCCACTGATTTTCAAGGGGTTGAGCGGCAGGTCTTGCTCCTTCGCCATGCGGATCGAGACAGGCTGGAACTCGCCGCCGAAACGCACGCAACACAGCATCTCTCCGCAGTGCCCGAGACCTCCGACCATGCGCGCCTCGTCACGTACGCCGACCTGCCGCATGTCGATGCGTGCGTGGAACCGGTTGGCGAGTTCCTTGACGAGATTGCGGAAGTCGACGCGCTCCTCGGCCGAGAAGTAGAAGACGATCTTGTCACCGCCGATGAGGTACTCGACGTTGACCGGCTTCATGTCGAGCCTGTACTCCTCGACCAGCTCGCGGAAGACCGGCAGCGCCTCGCGCTCCTTGGCGGTGAGCTCATCGGCGTAGGCGAGGTCGTCGTCGGTCGCCAAGCGCACGATCGGCTTGAGCGGGGCCGGCAGATCACCCGGCTCGACTTCGAACGGCGGGCGCGACACGATGCCGAACTCCTCGCCGCGCTCGGTCTCGACGATGACGATGTCGCCCTCAGCGGGCTCGGTGCCTGCAGGATCGAACCACAGGGTCTTGGAAAAACGGAGTCGGACTCCGACTACCGTGGGCATTTGAGAACCTCTCGTATGTCGAACAGCATGGCCTCGATGGCCAGCTGGGGGCTCACATTATACGAAATTCGGCGACGGGCGCGGTTGACGGCGTCCATCCCCCTCGACACGGCCGCCGGGGTGATCACCGCGGCGACCTCTTCCATGGCGTCGATCGCGTCGGCGTTGACCACCAGATCCGGCAGCCCCTGGGACAGCACGAGGCAGTCGCGCAGCCAGCTCTCGGCGACGTTGAGGACCTCCGCGACCCCTTCGCGCTCACGAGCCGTGAGCTCGCGCTTGTGCCGCTCCTCGAGCGCCTTCGTCCCGCTCTTGCCGAGAAACTCCGACTGCCTCAGCGACTCGGCGGCCTGGTCGCTCTTGACCTGCTCGAGCGGCGCCTTCACCGCTTCGAGGAGCCGGCGTGCCGATAGCAGCACGTCGTAGGAGTCCGCGAACGACAGGTCCTTGAGCTCCGCGAGGATGACCTGGCGCGCCGCCTTGCGGGCCGGGCTGGCGAGCATCTCGCGCGCTCGCGGCACCACGCCGCCGGACGCGGCGAGTGCGGCCGTGGCCTCGGCATGGTCGGCACCGGTGAGCCCCATCAGCAGCTCGGCGGCCCGTGACGGAGGGATGCGTGCGAAACGGACGACCTGGCAGCGAGACACGATGGTCGGCAAGACGGCGTCGTAGGAGTGGGCCATCAGGATCATGACGACGTCGTCGGGCGGCTCCTCGAGCGTCTTGAGGAACGCGTTGGCGCTCGCGTCGTTGAACAGGTCCGCACTCTCGATGAGGTAGACCTTTTTGCGCGCCTCGATCGGTGCAAGTGAGACATCGTGGATGACGGCATCCATCTGCTCCCTGATGTAGCCTGCCGTGCCCTCGGGCTCGATGCAGTGCACGTCGGGGTGGGTGCGCCGCCGCACACGGGTGCAGGCCGCACACGTGCCGCACCCGCCGTCCTCGCACACGATCGCGCACGCCAGAGCCAGCGCGGCACTGCGCTTGCCCGAACCGGGAGGACCCACGAACAGGTACGCATGACTCACTACGTCGCCATCGACGGCCGCGCGCAGGAACTTGACCGCCTTGGCCTGCCCCACGATCTCGTCGAACACGCCCCGGGTCACGTGCGCTCGCCGTCCTCGAGGGTGCCGAGCACGTCGTGCAGCGCATGACTCACGCGCGCGGCCACCTCGTCGACGGATCCGCTGGCATCCACCACGCGCACGCGGTCACGCTCCGTGGCAGCGATGGCCAAGAAGCCCTCACGTACCGCCCGGTGGAACGCCGCGTCCTCACCCTCGAGCCGATCGGCTCCCCCGACGGTCGCCCGCGCCAAACCGGCGTCCGGGTCGATATCGAGCACCACGGTCGCATCCGGCACCAGACCACCAGTCGCGACGTGGTTGAGCCGATCAATCTCCTCGAGGTCGAGCCCGCGCGCATGCCCCTGGTAGGCGGTCGTCGAGTCGTAGAAACGGTCGCACACGACGACCTCGCCCGCTGCGAGCGCCGGCTCGATCACCTCGGCGACCAGTTGGGCACGCGCGGCCTCGTACAGCAGCAGCTCGGCGCGCGGATCGAGTCCGGTGTGCGCAGGGTCGAGCAGGATGGCCCTGATCGCCTCGCCCGCCGCGGTCCCACCCGGCTCCCGAAGTGCACGTACGGCCACACCGGCGGCCTCAAGGCGGCGAGTCAGCGCCCGGATCTGTGTCGACTTACCGGAGCCCTCCCCGCCCTCGAACGTGATGAACACACCGCGACCGGTCATCGTCCGGCCACCTCGTCGCGCCAGGCGGCGGGTGCCTCGGCGTACAGGTCGCCCCCACGGGTGTCGATGGCCACGAACACCGGGAAGCGGTCCAGCTCCATACGCACGAGCGCCTCCGTCCCGAGCTCGGGCCATGCCACGGGCTGCACGTCGCGTACGAACGTCGCGAGTAGCGCCGCAGCTCCGCCGACCGCCGCGAAGTACACCGAGCCGGTCTCGACGCAGGCGCGCCGCACCTCTTCGGACCGGGCGCCCTTGCCGATGGTGGCTACGATTCCGGCGGCCAGCAGTGCGGGTGTGGTTGCGTCCATACGCTTGGCGGTGGTCGGCCCCACGGAGCCGACCGGACGTCCGGCCGCAGCCGGGGTAGGACCGGCGTAGAACAGCGTCTGGCCGGCGAGCGCATGCGGTAGCTCGCCGGTGGCCTCGAGCGATTCAAGCAGGCGCGCGTGGGTCGCATCGCGTGCGGTGAAGACCGGCCCGCTCAGCAGCACCTCGTCACCGGCGGACAGCTCAGCGAGCTGCCCGCGGGTGACGGGAAGCCTCAGCTCGACGGGCTCAGGCATCGTCGCTCCCTCCATCAGCGGTCACCGGGACCGGCGTAGCCGACTCGTCAGGACCTTCGGCCTGTCGCCACTCCAGCACGCGGAACGCGTAGATGGCCGCGCCGATGACGATCAGGCCGGCGATCTGCAGAGTGAGTCTCGGTCCGGTGATGACGATGTTCTTGGGGGCCAGGCCACTGCCCAGAAGCGCCCTGGTGGCCACTTCGGTGAGCAGGTCGCCGAGCGGAGCGATGACGATCATGGACAGTAGGAGCGAGACCTTGATGACGCTCTCGAGCGCCGTGAAGACCCGGCCGCGGATCTCGTCCGCGACCGTGTGTATGACGTACGAGTTGCCCGCGACCGTGACCGTCGCGATGCATGCGCCGGCGAACGCCGCGAACACCCCGGCGACCCAGTACTGCTGGATCGACGCGAACCCCAGCATCGCCACGCCGAACGCGGCCACAGAGCCAGCGAACAGCAGCTGCAGCTTCATGGCACGCTCGAGCCGAGGGACGAGCAGCGCACCGGCGACCATGCCGAACGCCATGCACACGAGCACGAAGGTCTGAGGGGCGGCCGCGAGCTGCTGGAGCCACTGCACCCGGTCGGCGAACGGGATGGTGCCTACCAGCGTCTGGATGTAGACGAGGCCGACCGGGATGATCGCACCGCCGCCGAGGATCGCCACGCCGATCGTGATGAGAAGCCCGCGCAACTCCTTGTGATCGCGCAGGAACCTGAACGACTCGATGACGTCGCGTCCGATGAGCGAGATGCTCAGGCGCGAACCCTCGGCACTCGGCGGACGTGCATCGACCTTGATGCTCGTGATCAGCGCCGCCGACATCAGAAAGGTGAGTGTATCGAGGAACACGCCGGCGCGCGGACCCAGCAACGCCGGCGCTGCCAGTCCCACCAGACGCGTCACGATGTCCAGGTTCGAGGCCAGCAGCGCACGCACGAAGGCGTCGAAGGCCGCGAGGATACCGCTTGCCGCCGTCAGGCCCACGAGCATGCTCGCCTGCTGCGTGGTGTAGGCCAGCCCGTTGGCGGAGGTGACGTCCTCCTCGGCGACGAGCCGCGGGATGAGCGAGTTTCGGGCCGGATAGAAGAACAGCGACGCCGTCTCCATCAGCAGCACGATCAGGTAGATCGCCCACAGCGAGTTGGTGAACAGCAACGCTAGCGCGAGCACCGCGCGCACCAGGTCCGCCGCGATCATCACGCGGCGGCGGTCGAACCGGTCGACCAGCACGCCGACGACCGTGGAGAACAACAGCGCCGGGATGATCTTGGCGATCAGAATGCCTGCGACGGCGAACGCCGAGCCACCCGACAGCGAGGTGACGAGCGGCATGAGCAGGCCGATGACGAGCCAGTCACCGATCCCGCTGACGAACTGGGCGACCCACAGCCGCCTGAAGCGCGAGTCGCCGAGCAGGCGCCGGAACGCGCCCGCACGCGACGGCGCTGCAGCGACCTCCTCGACCGTCCCGAACCGGCGCTCAGCCACCGATGACCTCCGCGGAAGCGGACCGCACCGCGCAACATCCCATGTTCACGGCCACCGGCAGCGCGGCGATGTGGCACGGCGCGGTGCGCACGTGCACCGCGAGCGCCGTGGTGTCGCCGCCCAGCCCGGCAGGACCGATGCCGGTCGCGTTCACCGCGTCGAGAAGCTCCGCCTCGAACTGCGCTAGGCGAGGGTCCGCTGGCGCCCCGATGGGCCGCAGGAGCGCGGCCTTGGCCAACCCTGCCACCTTGTCGAAGGTCGCGCCGACACCGACGCCGATCAGCAGCGGCGGACAGGCTCCGGTGGCCTTGGCCTCGACCGTCTCCAGCACCACCCGCTTGACGCCCTCGAACCCGGCATCAGGACTCAGCATCTCGACCCTGCTCGCGTTGTCGGATCCACCACCCTTGAGCATGACGTGGACGGTCGCACCGGAACCCGGGCGCCACGCCATATCGACGAACGCGGGGGTGTTGTCGCCGGTATTCGAGCGGTCGAGCAGGGCGTCATGCACGAGAGACATGCGCAGCGCGGCGTCGCGGTACGCGGCGGCGACGGCGGCGTCGACGGCTGAGGGCACGTCGCCGGCGAGCGTCTCCTCGGCTCCGAGTTCGATCTTGACCCAGACGCTGCCCGTGTCCTGGCACAGCGGAATGCGGTCGTCAGATGAGACGCACGCGTTGGCCACGAGCTGCTCGAGCACCTGGCGACCCCGCGGCGAGCGCTCCCGGCCGGCGGCCTCGGACAGAGCCGTGGCCACGTCGGGTCGCAGCTCGGTCGCGGCGCGCGGCACGAGCTCGCGCACCACCTCGGCGATGGCCGCCGCGGTGAGCATGCGACTAGCCCCTGAGGCCCAGCGAGTCGACCGATTCAGCGACGGTCGCGGCCGAGCCCTGCAGCGCGTCGAGTTCCTGGTCGTCGAGCGGCAGCTCCACGACACCCAAGACACCCTCTCGCCCGAGTCGTGCGGGAACCGAGAGATACACGTCGTCGATGCCGTACTCGCCCGTGAGGTAGACGCAGCTGGGCAGCACCTCACCCGTATCGCCGAGGATCGCGCGCACCATCGCGACGATGCTGGCCGCCGGCGCGTAGAACGCCGAGCCGGTCTTGAGCAGCGCCACGACCTCGGCGCCGCCAAAGGTGGTGCGCTCGACGAGCGCGGCGACGTCGGCGGCGGGAAGCAGTTCGGTGATGGGCACACCGTTCACGGTCGTGAACCGGGGCATCGGCACCATCGCATCACCGTGCGCACCGATGGCGAGCGCGTCGATCTCGTGGATCGGCGCGCCGGTCTTCTCGGCGACGGCGAAGGCGAACCGGGCCGAGTCGAGCACGCCGCCCATGCCCAGCACCCGCTGGTGCGGCAGGCCCGACTCCTTGAACGCGAGGTAGGTCATGATGTCGAGCGGATTGGTCACGCAGACGAACACCGCGTCCGGCGAGGCGTCGACGGCCGCAGCGATCACACTGCGCATGATGGCGCTGTTGGCGGCGAGCAGGTCGTCGCGGGTCATGCCCGGCTTACGGGGCAGACCGGCGGTGATGACGACGACGTCGCTGCCGGCCGTGTCGGCATAGTCGTTGGTGCCGGACACGCTCACATCGAAGCGCTCGACTGAGCGCAGATGCATCAAGTCGAGCGCCTTGCCCTGAGGCATGCCCTCGGCGACGTCGATCATCACGACGTCTGCGACGTTATGGAGTGCAAGCAGCTGAGCCGCGGTGGCGCCGACCTGGCCGGCTCCGACCACGGTGACTTTTGGAAACGGCATCGATGACCCCTCGAGTCGTGTGCGTGATCCGCGACGCCCTTTCGGCGGTCGCGCAGGGCGATTCTAGCACGCGAACCGCTCGCCCGACCGTCAGTGCGACACCGCCTCAGCGCTCGCCGGGTCCGTCGCCCAGGTCCGCGAGGTAGCCCATATCGAGCTTGGTGCCGTCGTGGTGTGCCAGACGCTGCCGAAGCAGCGTCGGAAGCTCCGGAAGCGGCTCACGAGGCTCCGGCTGGGCGATCGGCAGCTCCACGTCCGCCACGAGCACATCGTCTTCCGCGAGCGCTTCGGCCAGGACCTCGCCCAGCTGGATGATGGCGCTGCCCCCGTGCCCGAACTCACCGGCCTCCGCGCCTGAGCACTCGGCGATGAGAACGAGTCCGCACAGCGAGTCGGATAGCGCGATCGCGACCTCGAGCATCGCCTCCGCCGCCAAGTCGCTTTCCGATCGGGGGCACAGAACCGCGTAGGCGGGCTCGACCGCCATCAGACCGACCCACTCGGACGGGGTCATCGCCGCATCGCCCATGAGCAGCGCGAACGGTCCCATCTGCTCGAACCCGTCGAGCGAGGGGGCGGCGTAGGTCGTGCCGCGGCGCTGGGGGTCGTACGGCATGAACTGCGAGGGCAGATCGTCGCCGAGAAGACCGTAGAACGCCTCACGCTCGGGGCTCCCCGGTGCGCCGAGCGACACGACCTCGGGGGTCACGATCAGCTCCGCTCCCTGGTCGGCCGCGGAGCGGATCGCCTCCGCGAGAGCCCGCGCGTCGTTCTCGGCCGAGCCACGCAACCGGTGCTGGATGACCGCCAACCTCATGTCGACCCCTATCGCCCGAATCGCAAACGCCTTATGCGTTTGTGCCCCGACCCGGGCCCGGTGTCACTTCTTCGAGCGGCCCCGTGCACCTTTGCCGCGCGCCGGCTTCGACGCCTTGTCGGCCTTGCCCGGGCAGTTGGGATCGATGCACACGCGCCATGGACCGCGGGCGGTCTGCACGATGACGACGGGTGCGCCGCACGGCTCGCACGTCTCACCGGTCGCCTCGATGGTCCCGTTCTGCGGCAGCGGGTAGCTCACCTGGCACTGCTCGTAGTTGGTGCAGCGGACGAAGCGCTTGAGGGTGCGCGGCGACTTCCGGACCGTGAGCAGTCCCTGCCGGCCCTCCTCGGCGCAGACCCGGCAGGTGCCGACCGTGAGCTCCGGCTCCTTGTTGGTCTCGCAGGCGGGGTCCAGACACATGGTCATCGGCTTTGAGCGGAACCGGATGACCTTCACCTGCGGCGTGCCACAGACGGGGCATGCTTCGGGAACCGACTCGATCTTGCCCTGGGGAAGCGGGTAGGTCACGTCGCAGTCAGGCCAGCCGGCGCACCCGACGAACTGTCCCTTGGTCTTGGCCGAGCTCTTGACGAGCAGGTCGTGACCGGACTTGGGGCAGGTGCCGACCTTGGCGTCTTCCGCGGTCGCGTCCTTGAGCACCTCGCCGACCTCGGCGGCCTTGGGCACGAGCTCGTCCATGACCTTGGACAGCAGCTGACGAGAGTGGCCGACGACCTCGACGCGGGTGGTGCGCCCGTTGGCGATGTCGTCCATCTCCTGGTCGAGTTCGGCGGTCATGTCCGGCGTGGTGATGCGCGGCGCGAACTCGAACAGCGCGTCCACGACGGCGCGTCCCAGGCACGTGGGCTCGATCGGCTCGTTGGCGACGTACTTGACCTCGTAGAGGCGCTCGATGATCGCGTGGCGGGTGGCCTTGGTGCCCAGCCCTCGCTTCTCCATCTCCTGGATGAGCTTGCCTTGCGAGTAGCGCGCCGGCGGCTCGGTCTGCTTCTCAAGCAGCTCGTGCGAGAGCATCTTGACGGTATCCCCCGCCTCGAGGCCCGGCAGCCGCTCGTCCTTCTTGAGGCCGTAGGGATAGATCGCACGGTAGCCCGGCTTGACCAAGACGTCGCCCTTGGCGACGAACGGCTCGCCTGCGACGTCCATGGTCACCTTGGTGCCCTCGATGGTCGCAGGACCCGACAACGTGGCCATGAACCGGCGTGCGACGAGGTTGTAGAGCTTGTACTCCTCGGGCTTGAGCTTGTCGGGGTCACCCGCGCCGGTCGGGTGGATCGGCGGATGGTCGGTGGTCTCCTTCTTGCCGCGCGTCGCCGTCAGGCTGCCGGCGGCCAGAAGCCCCTTGGCGTACTCGCGGTACGTGGGCACCTCGGCCAGCGTCGTGAGGATGGCCTTGAGGTCGAGTGACGGCGGATAGACGGTGTTGTCCACACGCGGGTAGCTGATGAGACCATTCATGTAGAGCGTCTCGGCGATGCGCATGGTGCGCGCGGGCGACAGCCCCTCCGATGCGGCCGCCGCCTGGAGCGCGGTGGTGTTGAACGGAGTCGGGGGCGCTGAGTTGCGCGGGGTCTTCTCGACCGCGGTCACGGTCCCGCTCGTCGCACCCTCGATGGCGGCCATGGCGCGCTTGGCCTCGGTCTCGTCCTTGAAACGGTCGGCGGCGTGCGCGCCGGCGAACTCGTCGCCACGGCCCTCGAAGCGGGCCTTGATCTGCCAGTAGGTCTCGGGGTTGAACGCCTCGCGCTCGCGCTCGCGCTCGACCACCAGGGCCAGCGTCGGCGTCTGGACGCGGCCGGCGCTCTTGACGTTACCGAAGCCCGAGTAGCGCGCCATGGTGAGGTAGCGCGTCAGCACCGCACCCCAGACCAGGTCGATGTCCTGCCGGGACTCGCCGGCCTGCGCGAGGCAGTCGTCGACCTCGGTGAGCTCGGCGAACGCACGCTCGATCTCCTCGCCGGTGATCGCCGAGAAGCGGGCGCGCTTGATGTCGACGACCGGGTTGACCTCACGGATCAATCCACGTGCATCGCTACCGATCAGCTCTCCCTCGCGGTCGAAGTCGGTCGCGATCACGACCTCGTCGGCCTTCTTGGCGAGGTTCTTGAGGGCGCGGATGATCTCGCGCTCGGCGGGCGTCTTGCCCACGGGCGCCCAGACCAAGTAGGGCAGCGAGGCCAGCTTCCAGGTCTTGAGGTCGACGCCGTCGGCCGTGAACGGCTTGCGCTTGGGCCACGGCGGGGTGGCAAGTGTGGCCGGGATGTCGGCGCTCGTGACGCGCTCGTCGTCCCACACCGCGCTCCATCCCTTGTCGCCGTGCACGAGCTGCACCGGGAAGTCCACCCCGAGGATGTGGCCCTTCAGGCCGATCGAGACCCAGTCCTCACCATCACGCCTGAACGAGTACACAGGCGTGTTGTAGACCTTGTCGGCCTTGGGCTTGCCCACCGCGAGGATCTCGGCGAGCTTCTTGGCGGCGATGTTCTTCTCGGTGACGACGAGCTTCAAGGACGGGTCCCCTTCATCGGGAATGAGCGTTCGTGCCGAGCAGTATACACACGGCCGTCAACATATATAGAACGCGAGGGGTTGATGACGCGAATGGCGGCGACCCGCCGAGGAGCTACAGGCCGAGCTCTGCCGAGCGCTGCTGCATCGCCGTCAACGCGATGCCGAGGAACTCGTCGCGCTCGAGACCGAGGCGCTCACAGCCGGCCATCTGGTCGCGGCTGGCGCCCTTCGCGAACGCCTTCTCCTTCCAGCGCTTCGCAAGCGCCGAGACGTCCACTGCGGCCAGCTTCTTCTCGGGCCGGATCAGCGCGGCAGCGACGATGAAGCCGGTGGTCGGGTCGGCGCACCACAGCGCATGATCCATGTCGCTCTCACGCTCGACCTTGTCGGCGTGAGCGAGGATCGCGTGGATCATCTCGTCATCGATAAGGCCCGCGAGCTCGCCCGCGCTCACATGTCCATGGCGATCGGGGTCCTCGGCGGTCTCTGCGTAGTCGAGGTCATGCAGCAGCCCGGCCAGCCCCCAACGCTCGACGTCGTCGGCGCTGAGGCCCGCGTGCTCGGCCAGCGCCCGCATGATGATCTCGGTGGCGACACAGTGACCGACGAGGTTCTTCTGCGGGATGCGGGCGCAGACCATCTCGTAGGCTTCGTCACGGGTGATCAACGCGCGTCCTTGCCCGCAGCGACTCGGACGGTCTCGATGCGCGCAGCCAGCCACTCGGCCCACTCGGCGACGCCCTCGCCCTTTGTCGCGGCGAGGCGGAAGATCGGAGAGTTGGGGTTCAGCGAGCGAACCACGCCCGTGAACTCCTCCTCGTCGAAGTCGAACACCGGCATGGTGTCGACCTTGTTGAGGATGACCGCCTCCGAGATCTGGAAGATGCCCGGGTACTTGTAGGGCTTGTCGTGACCCTCGGGCACCGACAGGATCATCACCTTGGCGTGCTCGCCCAGGTAGAACTCGGTCGGGCACACGAGGTTGCCGACGTTCTCGACGATGATCAGGTCGAGCTCTTCAAGCGGCAGCGCATCGACCGCGCGCTTGATCATGTCGCTCTCGAGATGGCACGCGCCACCCGTGTTGATCTGCACGGCCGGGATGCCGTGCGCCTTGACCTTCTCGGCGTCGACCTTGCTCGCGATGTCTCCCTCGATGACAGCGATGCCGTAGCGGTCGCGCAGCGCGGCGATCGTCGCCAGGATGGTGGAGGTCTTGCCCGCCCCCGGGGACGCCATCAGGTCGAGTACGAACACGCCCGCCTCGTCGAACCGCTGACGGTTCGCGGCGGCGAGCTGCTCGTTGCGGTCGAGAATGGGCTTCGAGACATCGATGGTGCCCATGGTCAGTCCTCCTGTGGCTTGTCGGTAGTGTCGGAGTCGGGGGTGTCGGCTTCGATCGCATCGATGAGCAGCTCTCGACCCTGAAGCATCTCGACATCGAGTGACCCGCACTGGGGGCACAGCATCTGGAACCGGTCATGGTCGTACTCGTGCCCGCACGAGCGGCACCGCGATCTCGCTGGCACGTGCTCAACGACGAGCGTCGCGCCCTCGGCCATGGTGCCGGGCGTCAGCGACTCGAACGCGAACTGAAGCGCGAACTCGACGACCTCGGTCATCTCGCCGACCCGGATCCGGACTTCGGTGATGCGGGTCGCGCCCGCCTCCTCGGCGGCATCGAACGCGGCGGCGAGGATACCTTGCGTGATCCCCATCTCGTGCACGGCGCTACCCTTCCGCCTCGGCGAGCTCGGCCGCCGTCATCTCCTGCTCACGGATACGCTTGGCAAACGCGATACGGGCCAAGGCGATGCTGCCCTCGTAGAGCAGGATGAGCGATCCGCCCAGCGCACCCATGGTCACGGGGGACCAGTCCGGCGTGGCGATGGCTGCAATGACCGCGAGGCCCGCATAGACGTAGCGCCAGTTCTGACGCAGCTTGCGGTACGGGATCAGCCCGAACCCGATCGCGTAGAAGACCACGATGGGGATCTCGAAGGCCATGCCGAAGCCGATCATCATCAGCCCGATGCCGGTGAGGTACTTGTTGGCATCCGCGAGGTTCTGAACCAGGTCGCCGCCTTGCGACAGCATGAACGTGAACGCCGGCTCCATGATGACCAGATAGACGAACGCGGCCCCCGCGAAGAAGAGCAGGATCGCCGCGAAGAAGGTCGGGACGACCCACTTGCGCTCGGTCGGCTTGAGCGCCGGCAGAAAGAACGCGAGCACCTGCCAGATGATGATGGGGCTGAACAGGACGATCGAGGCGAACAGTGACACCTTGAATCGGAAGGTGAACGCCTCGAACGGGCCCAAGACGACGAACTTGCCGCCCGGGATCAGGTGGATGATGGGGGCGGTGATGAAGGCCCAGATGGGCTCGTAGAACGGCTCGAAGTACAGGATGGTGGAGCCGACGAGCAGCGTGATGGCGATGATGACGAGCCGCTGGCGCAGCTCGGCTACGTGCTCGAAGAACGGGAGTCTCTTGGGTCCGATCGGCATAGGTGGCGAGGATTACTCCTCTTCCTCCTCGTCCTCGTCGTCATCGGACCAGATGCTCTCGGCCGCCGGGGTTGCGGGCTGCGGCGGCGCCACACCCGCCACAGGCGTCGCATCGGCTGCGGGGAGGTCATTGAGCGCGTTCAGGGGGTTCTCGGGGTAGACCTCTGCCCGGATGACCTTCTCCATGTCCTCCTGGGCGGTCTTGAACATACGCATGGCCTTACCGAAGGTGCGCGCGAGCTCGGGCAGCTTGTCAGGCCCGAATATGATGAGCACGAATACACCGATGAGTAGCAGCTCGGTGCCGCTGATTCCGAACACAACCCCACCTCGACCTTGTCTGACGAGCGGTCTACGGACGCCGGTGCCGGCCGGCCTGGTCCGAGAACTGGCGATTCCTTAGAAGCGCGAGGCCTCCGACCGATCCGCGAAGATCGGGAACACCTTGTCGAGTCCGGTGATGCGGAAGATCTTGAGAATGTTGTCGCGGCTGCAGACGACACGCACGACGCCGCCGCGCTCGCGCGCACGACGCAGCGCGCTCACGAGCACTCCGAGGCCGGAGCTGTCGATGAAGCCGACCTTCTCCATATCGACGATTACGTTCGCGCAGCCGTCACCGATGATCGTGACGAGCTCCTCCTTGAGGCGCGGCGCCGTGTAGACGTCGACCTCACCCTCGAGGATCACGGTGCACGTGTCTCCGTCGCGTTCGGTCTGGATGTCGAGTTCCATGCTGGTCCAGCGCTCCTCGCACCTCGGTTGTCACAACTCGTCGATTGTACCGCGCCCACGGCGTGCACTCCATAGAGTCCGTTCGCCGGATAGTACCGATACGGCGCGAGAGTGTTGGGTAACAATCTTGTAGCCAGCAGACCGGGAAGGACACCATGGCCCTCACAATCGATCTGGAGCAGCTCCCCACCTACTGGGTGCTGCGGCTCGACGGCGATCTCGACTACGGCGAGTGCGCCGCGTTTCGCATGAACATCGACCGGATACTCAAGTCCGGACCGCCTGCCACGATCGTTGACCTGTCGGCGCTCGAGTACCTCGACAGCTCGGGTCTCGGGCTTCTGCTGTCGCTGTCCAAGGAGTACGGGGCGCAGGGTGGCAGGCTGGTGCTCGTGACCAACGAGACGGTCGATAACATCCTGTCGCTCACGCGACTCAACGGGATCTTCGCGACCGCCGGCGACTTCACTGAGGCGGAGCAGATGGCTGCAGTGCCGCCGGTCTGATCGCGGTCGCCGCCACGAGACGCAAAACGGGCGCCCCTCGGGGCGCCCGTTCTTCTGTGCACATGGAATCTGGAACTACGGCGTCGTCGTTGCGGCCGTGGTCCCCAGGCCGTCGATGAGCTGCTGCGCCTGCTTTCCCTGATCGCTGGTGGCACCAGCGATCTTCACGACCTCGGCCCATGCCTTCTTGGCGTTGGCGGCGTCACCCTTGGCAGAGTAGAAGTTGCCGAGGTTGAGCCAGGCCGGCACGAGCTTGGGATCGGACTTCACGGCGAGCAGACCCCACTTGATGGCCTCATCGGTCTCGCCGGTGTAGTACAGCATGAGCGCGTAGTTGCCTTCGACCGGCGCCTCGCCCTGCTTGATGGCGAGCGCGTCGCCGTACAGGTTCTTGGCCGCACGCCAGATGGGCACTGCGGCCAGAGCAGCCGCCGAGGAGGTCTGGCTCGCCTGCTGGAGCTCTCCGCCCCAATCGACGTACAGGTTGCCGAGGTTGACCATCGCAGTGTAGCTCTCAGGGTCGCTGGCCAGCTGCGACTCGAGAGCCTGGGCCGCCGGCGCGTAGCGCTGCGCGGCCTGATCGACGGCGCTGCCCTGACCGGTACCGGTCGTCGGGGTCGTCGTGTTGTTGCCGGTCAGCGAGGCCGGCACGAACGCGACCAAGCTCGCGACGAACGCGACGATGATGATGATCAGTACCGCCTTCATCCACGGCGAGGTTCTGGACTTGTCGATCGCCACGAAGGGCCTCCTTCAAGCTCAAGCGTCAAAGTGAGGCCCGGACCGGCTTTGCGGCCGATCCGGGCCGATACTGCAGTGTCGAACTACTTGCCGGTGGTCTCAGCGGAGCCCGGCGCCTCGGTGGCACCACCGGACGCGCCGGCACCGCCGCCCATGCTGCCGATATCCGGGTGACCCTGGGGCAGGCCGCCCTCGAGCTGCTCGGGCGAGAGCTGCGGGGCGTTCGAGCCGCCGGTGCCGCCCGTGCCTGCAGGTGCGGTCGACGCAGGCGGGGTCGCCGTCGACGCGCCGCCGACGGGGATGACGATTCCGACGATCACGCCGGCGAGCAGCGAGATGACGCCGATGAGTGCCGCGACGGTCATGGAGACCGACTGCTCAGCGCCCGCAGCGGCAGCGGCCGGTGCGGCAGCCTTCGCAGCGCCACCGGTCTTGGCGGCCTTCTTGGGGGCCTCAGCCTTGGCGGGAGCCTCGTCCTTCTTGGGCTCGTCCTCGTCGAAGAAGAAGTCCTGATCGCTCACGTTCGTATTCCTCCTGGTCAACTGACGGGACGTCTGAAGCGCCCGCGCCTACCTGCCTGAACCTCGCGTAGTATAGCACGCGTTCGTGCTGCCCAAAGGGCCGTTTCAGGTGCACGTGAAGCAACCTGCGCGCCACGAGACTGAACGACACTGAATCGCCACAACCGACGGCCCGAGAAGCCCGGGCCCCACACCACTCAGACGCCGTGAAACCGGTCCGAGTTCATGCGAAGACCGGACTACTCCGCGCGCAGCTTGGCGCGCATCTCCTCGGCGCGTGCGAACACGCGCTCATGGTCAAGGGTGGTCCAGCTGCGATCACGGTACAGTTCGCGCCCTGCGACCATCGCCCAGACGACGTCGTCTTGGTTGGCGCTGTGCACGAGCATGCTGTAGGGGTAATGCGTCGGAATCTGATGGGATTTGGACAGGTCGACGGCGATGATGTCGGCCTGCTTGCCCGGCTCGAGCGAGCCGACACGGTCGTCGATGCCGAGTGCACGGGCCGCCCCCAGCGTCGCCATCTTGACGAACTGCCTGGCGGGCATGAAGTGCTCCTCGCCGAGGACGGCACGCTGGACGAGCAGTCCGATCCGCATCTCCTCGAAGATGTCCATCGCGTTGCTGGCCGCCGGCGAGTCCGTGCCCAAGCCGACCCGCACGCCCGCCCGCAGGAAGTCCGACACCGGCGTGAGGCCCATGCCGAGTTTGGCGTTGCACCGCGGACAGTAGCCGATGGCCACGTCGTGGGATGCCAGGATCCTGATGTCCTCGTCGTCGACTTGCGTGCAGTGGACCGCGAGCACGTTCGGTGCGTCGAACAGCCCCCACTGGAGTACGTAACGAACCGGGCTGACGCCCGTGGGCAACCACAGCGGCGCCTCGCGGTCGTAGAGGTCGCGGACCTCCGTGGCCAGCATCGAGGAGCCGTACTTCACGAACTGGTACTCCTCCTTGCTGCCGGCGAGGTGCATGGCGATCGGCGTCCCGTCGGCACCGTACTCGGCGACCTTGCGGAACAGCTCGGGGTGGCACGAGTACGGTGCGTGCGGCGCGACCCCGACCGTCAGACGGTTCGAGTCGGTCGTCGCCCGCCATGCTTCGATGTCGGCGGCGGCCTGCGCCATCACCGCATCGACCTGCCGGCGGTCCATCGTGGCGACCTCGCGATAGACGACGGCGCGCAAGCCCGCGGCCTGTGCTGCGTGGCCGGAGGCGCCTGTCGAGGTGATGTCGCCCACGGTGGTGATGCCGGAGCCGATCGCCTCGAGTGCGCCGAGCAATGCAGAATCGTCCCAGTCCTGCGACGAGAAGAGCGCCTCGCGCTGCATGAGCTGCAGCTTCCAGCGAGAGTACGGCAGGTCGTCGACCAGCCCGCGCATCGCAGAGTATTCGAGGTGCGTGTGGACGTCGACGAAGCCCGGCATCAGTGCGGCCTGGCCGAAGTCGACGACCTCCTCATCCGGGTGCGCCGCCTTCAAGTGCTCGAAGTCGCCGATCTCGACGATGCGGTCGTCGGCGACGAGCACGGCGCCATGCTCGATGTGGGGAGTGGCGATCGGCAGCACGTAGCGTGCGGTGAGCAGCATTGGTTCCTCCGGGACGAAGCGCGGCTTGCCTCCCCGATTCTACCTCACACGCAGGGCCCGGGCGGGCTACTTGACCGCGACGTGCAGGGCGACGATGCCGCCGGTCAGATCGGTCCAGCTGATCGCCGAGAAACCCGCCTCGCGCAGCTCCGCCGCAAGCTCAGGCTGCGTGGGGAAGCGTCGGATCGAGTCGTTGAGGTAGACGAAGCCCTCGCGGTCGCCGGTCAGCACGCCGCCGATGGCGGGAATCGCGTGCCGCAGGTACAGGTGATAGGCGCCCCGGAATGGCGCCAGGGTCGGCCGGGAGAACTCGAGGATGACGTAGCGGCCGCCCGGCTTGAGCACCCGCAGCACCTCGGCGAAGTTGCGCTCCCGCTCGGGAAGGTTGCGCACCCCGAACGCCACCGTCGCACAGTCGAACGACGCGTCATCGAAGGGCAGGTCCTGCGCGTCGGCCAACTGCACCGACAGCTTCGTCGGCCCCTGGTAAGCCGCGATCTTCTCGCGCGCGACGTCGAGCATCTCGGGCGTGAAGTCCGACACCACGACCTCGGCGGGCTTGGCCCGCTCGGCGATGGCCAGCGCCACGTCACCGGTCCCGGCGCACAGGTCCACCACGCGGGACTCGGAGCCGAGCATGCATGCCTTCACGAGCTTCTTGCGCCAAGAGCGGTCGATCCCCATGCTGGCCATCGCGTTGAACGTGTCATAACGCTCCGCGATGTTGGAGAAGATGCCACGGACGCGCTCGGTCGTCGCTTCGCCGGGCGCGGGCTGGACATCGGTCATGTGTGGCTACCCTTCGGGTTCGACCGCGGGCTGGACCACCGGCCGCGGGTGCTGGTCTGAGGTTGCGGGCGGCACGATCTCGCCGCGCACGCGTGCGAACAGATTAGCCGCACTCTCGCGCACCAACAAACCCGCCGCCGAAGCCACGTGCTTGAGCTCCACGCTGTGCGGCCAGTTGAGCTCGCTCTTCTCGCACACCGTGGACTCCGAGAGCCGGTCGAACTCCTCCTTGAGCGCCCACAGCGCCAGGTCGTGAGTGAGCTCGGGGCCCTCCATGATACGGTCGATGCGCTCCATCGCCACGCGCGCCTCGGTGATGCGCGCCTCGGTGCGGGCGGCGGTCGCCGCGTCCACGATTCCCGCCTCGGCCTTGATACGGTTGACCCGGAGACCGGCGTCGTAGGTGGCCTCGGCCATCTCATCGGGGCTCATCGCCGCACTCTCGTAGTTCATGATGTGCTTCCACGACGGCATCACCATGCGCTGGCGATGCTCCTCGAGCGTGCGCGCCCTGAGCGTGTAGCCATGAGCGGCCGGATCATCGAACGCGCGTGACCCGGGGTCGAGGAACGGCGCCATGGGCGAGATGAAGCACAGCAGCCGCGGGTCGTTGCCGAGGCGCGCGTACAGCTCGCCGATGTAGTGCGCGGTCTGCCGCACAGACTCGGCGGTCTGGGTCGGGATTCCGGACATGAAGTACAGGTCGAATCGGCTGCAGCCGTTATTGAGAGCCGCCCGGACCGTCTCTTCGACCTGGTCCATCGTGTAGTGGCTCTTGCCGAACGCGGCGCGGACCCCGTCGTCGTGGCTCTCGACGCTGATCTCGACCGACCAGTCCGGCAGGTGGGCATCGAGAAACTCGTAGAACTCCTCGTGCGGCGGCTTGAAGAACTCGAAGCCGATGGGGTTCTTCATCTTGATGCGCTCGAGCCCGCGCACGAAGTCGCGGGTATAGGTGCGTCCTGCCTGGAGGAAGTCGTTGAGCACGAACATCGGGCCCGGGATGTAGCGCTGGATGTGCTCGATGTCGCGCACGAGCAGATCAGGATCGCGGAACGCGACCTTGTCGCGCCCGAAGTGCTCCCTGAACGAATAGGCCGAGCCGCCGCATGTCACACAGTCGTGCGTACAACCGCGGCACGTGAGCGACGCGCAGACCGGGTACTTCAGCCAATCCTTGAACGGGACCACGCCCATCATGTCCCGGTAGCGGATGACCGACTTCATGTTGAACGAGTAGTCCAGCGAGATGGAGTTCATGTCGCTGGGAACCCAGCTCAACGGGTTCACCTGAACCGCGCCGCTCGCGTCTTTCCAGGTGAGGTTCGGCACCTCGTCGAGCGAGCCCTTGCCCCGCAAGACCTCGAGCAGCATGCGGGCGGGCTCCTCGGTCGAATCGCCGCGAAGCACGAAGTCGACACAGTCGTAGGACGCGAGCTCCTCGTGGAAATAGCTCGACGACAGTCCGCCGAACATCACCGGCGCGTCCGGATGCACCTTCTTGACGAGGCGGGCGACCTCGATCGATCCGTGGCAATGCGGCAACCAGTGCAGGTCGATGCCGTACACCCGGGCGTCAAGAGAGCGCAGGTACGCCTCGACGTCGAAGTCCGGACGATTGAGCATCAGGACGGCGAGATTGACGATCCGCACCCGCAGTCCGTGGCGCTCGAGATACTCGGCGAGCGTGGTGAAGCCGAGGGGATACATCTCGAAGATAGGGGTGGAAGGGACCATGTCCGAGACGGGCCCGAACATGATGGAACGCTCCCGGAAGTCGAACACCGCCGGTGCGTGAAGGAGTACGAGGTCTACGCGCGACATGGCTTCGCAAGGTCCTTTCCGTCGTATTTCGTCCGGATATCCCTTGCGGCCGTGAGCCGCGCCCCCTGCGCGCCGCAGGGCGAGCAGGGGTCCATCATAGCACCGCACCACCACCGCATGACTGGACTGTTCGGCGTCCCGGCCCCCGACCCTGCAGACAACCATGCAAGAAGGACCTGCGCCGAGTGGCGCAGGTCCTTCAAGTTCGAACTCAGACCACGCTCAGGAGCCTAGGGCAGACCCTTGAGCAGCAGGTCCCAGCCGCCCGACTGGCCGGACCCGTAGGTGCCGTAGACACCCGTGGAGGTCTCGGTCGTGTAGATGAGCGGGTTGTCGCCCTGCCAGTAGGTCGCATCGCCGTGGCAGTCGATACACACCGAGTCGTAGTTCTCGGCTGCGGCGTTCTCGAGCGCGCCACTGTCGTTGCGCACGGCAGCGGACAGCGAACCACTGTTGTTCTTCTCGCCGGTCCACATGACGAAGTCGCCGATGTCGCCGGTGAAGGTGTCGGTGACGGACGGAGCCGCGCCGCCATTGGCGGTACGCAGCGCGCCGGCAGCGACCGGATCGCCGTTGAAGTCAACACCGAACAGCTCGTCCTTCAGCATGTTCGCGCCGAGGGTACGGTGCGGGAAGCTGAAGCCGCCGTCGATGCACTTGCCGTTCAGGCCCGCAACCGCGCTCTGGCGGATGTAGGACTGCGAAGCGTACGGAGTCTTGCCGGCGACGGCGCTCGTCACGACCGAGGTGTAGGCGGCCGAGAAGTTCGAGCTGTCGTCAGCGTGGCAGACGTCACAGTTGCTGGCGCCCACGTGGCAGTTGCGGCAGTGGGGACCATCGTTGTCATTGCGTCCATCCTCATCGGTACCGATGGGCATCTGGCGCGCTCAATGACGAGGCTGTGCGTCGTGCGCGAACGCAACGGCGTAGGTGTTGTCGAAGCTGCGCCAAACCTCAGCGGCCTGCGTCGACGCACCGGCGGTGCCGTCGTGGCAGTCGGTGCAGAACTCGGACAGCGACAGGAAACCGCCGTCGAGCTGCCCATTGCCGTCGGTGTCGACGACCTGCTTGGGCGCGAACGGGAAGTTGTTGTCGTTGTCGTTGTCCTGGCCGCCGCCGTAGGTGCTGTCGGCGGGACCGAGGGGCTCGACCCAGTTGATCGCGTACTTGTTCACGCCCGCGGTGGCCGTCTCGTCGAAACCGGCGACCGTGGTGTCGGTCTTGGTCTCAGCGACGTCCGTGTGGGCGTTCTTGAGCAGCAGCCAACGGCCGGTCGGCCAGATCGGGCGGTAGCGGAAGACCATGCCAGCAGTGGCACCGTTGCCGTCCCACACGAAGTTGCCGTACTCGTAGTCGATGCCCCACTCACCGTTCTCCAGGAGCGCGTCCTGGTCACCGCTGCCGAAGCCGGCCTGGATGGGCCAGAAAGCGGTGCTGGCGTTGAGGTCGGTCGTCGTCGGACGGTTCTGGCCCGGCGCCACGAACGCGTGGCCCGGGTTCGACATCGTCGTCATGACGCGAGCCGAGTTACCGTGCGGAGTGTGGCAGTCGAAGCACGCAAAGCCATCGGGATCCGAGAACGCCGGCTTGACGTCGGTCGGGGCGTTTCCGGTGTAGCCAAGCGTGTGGCCGGTGCCGAAGCCGAGCGAATCGCTCGAGATGGCCGAGGCCTGGGTCTTGTCGAAGCTGCCGGTACGGTACTGGTTGTCCATCTGGATGTTGATGGTCGAGCCGCCGCCGCCGCCGTGGCAGTAGTCGCACGCGGCCTCGCGGGAGCTCGCACGGAGCAGCTTGTAGCTACCCTCAGCATAGTGCGTCGAATGGCAGTCGTTGCACTTGTTGGTGGTAGTGGTGTAGCCGCCGTGCGGACCCGAGAGGTAACCGTTCGCGCGGGTGTACTGCGTGGGGTTGTTGTAGCCCTCGGCGAACGCCGGAGCCGCGGCGATGGCCGCGAAGACAACCGCAACAGCGGAGACAGCCATGATCCTCTTGATCACTGGAGCCTCCTTGAACGAAGTGATGAAGGTGCGCCTTGTCATGTATGAATTCACCTCCTCCCTGCGGACAAGGTCCCTTTCGGGACGAGTGCGCCTCCGTCGTGACCGACGGAGCGGACCGAAACGGTCCACGGTCAATATTAGTTAACCAATGCACGAAGATTCAATGGATTTCGTTATCGAATTCACTAATCGCAGCGATAAGGTCTGGAATATAACTGCAGGTTGAGGGCTCGCCGCAACGAGAGAGGACCCGCAGTCGCCTGCGGGTCCTCATCAAGAGTTCGTTCATGGACTACTTATGTCACGACACGTCGTCGTCACTGCCATCATCATCGGAAGCAGCGTCGGCAGACTTCGGCCCATCGCCGACGGTGTAGGTCGAAGCGAGCTCATCGTAGGTGAACACCTTGATTCCGCGCTCGCCTGCCATCTGCGTCTCGCCATCCCCCTCCACGACGATACGGGGCCGCGGTGAGACGAAGCGCTTCCAGCCGTCCGGCTTCGCCGCAAGCAGCAGCGTCTCGGCCGCCTGTGCCGGTTCGTCGTCGGAGACCGGGACCGCTACGAGATACTCTCCCAGCGCGATACCGTCCTCCTCGTAGTCACTCAGGCGCTCGGCGACCGGCGTCGTCACGTAGAGCCGACGCCCCACAGCCACGATCAGCCGCAGGTTACCCTCGTCCACGGCGCGTTGGACCGCCGCGTCCGTGGCGAAGTAGCGGGTACGGGAGAGCAGCCACGCGAGCAGGCCGAGAAGGGCCGCCGGCGGCAACAGCCACAGCCATGGGTAACGGTTCACGACACTGTCCTCGCCCGGCAGCAGCAAACGTACGATCTGCACCCGGTCGTTGTATGTGTCAGTGATCGCGAAGGTGTCTCCGCCGAGATGGACGATGCCGGTCGGCAGGTTGAAACGCCCATCGCCTCGACCCTGCAGCTCGTTGAACACATGCAGGCGCTTACCCGTCTCCGAGTCCAACACGACGATGCTGTGCTTGAACCCGTCCAACACGTAGGTGCGGCCTTGGTCATCGAGCGCCACGCTTGACGGCAGGCCGTATGCGACCTGGGGGTCGTCCTGGAACCGCGGCGGTGCGCCATCGACCCAGCGCACCGTCGCCGTCGTCTCCCCCTGCAGCGCCACGCGCTGCACGCGCGAGTTGTTAGAGTCCGCCACGATCACGTCGGTCCCGACTGCCGACACGGCGCCACGGGCGTAGTCGAACTGGCCCGGTTGCGGACCGCGCGACCCGACTTCGCGGACCACTTCGCCCTGATCGCTCAGCAGCACCAGAGGCCCGAATGTGGTGACGAGCACCCCGTCGGGCGTGACGACGGGCGTGATGGGATTGAGCACCGGCTGCTCCCACAGGAACTCGCCCTCGGTCGAGTAGCACACGAGCCGCAAGCGTGACCGGTCGGTGACATAGACGTGCCCGGCCAGCCTGTCCACGTCGACGCCCACCGGCGCCATCAGCTGGCCACCCGCGACGCCTCGCTCGCCCCACGTGCGCTGCCAGCGCCCGTTGCGGTCGAACTCCACGACGCGCTGCGCGTCCCTGAGCGTCACGAAGAAGCCGCCGTCCTCATCGGCACCGATGCCGACGGGACGCAGGAGGTTCTCGCCGTCTGCGGTGTAGATCGAGGTCACATGCACGAGTCCGGTCGGTACCTCTTCAGCCTGCTCGTCCTCGGTATCGGCACCGCCGGTGAGCCAGAGGAAGAGACCCCCGAGACCGACGAGCAGCACGAGGAGCAGCGCGAGGATCGCCAGAAGCGTCTTGTTCGACTTCACTGGGCATCACCACCCTGATGCGGATTCGCCGTGTCGGTCGGCGTGTAGCTGACGCCCAACCGCTTGAGCCCGTCGATGGCGCGCTGGTCCTCGGGCAGGAACTTCAGCGCCTTCTGGTACTGCTGGATGGCCTTGGCCTTCTGGCCGGCCTTCTCGAGGATCTCGCCGTAGATGACACCCATGTCCGCTGCGATGGGGTCGATGCGCAGCCCCTGCTCGATCGTCTTGATGGCTTCGTCGTAGCGGTCCTGGTCGGCTTGGATCTGCGCGAGCAGGAAGTACGGCTCGGCGTCATCGGTCTTGACGATGGAGATCTCGATGAGCAGCGCCTTCTCGGCCTCTTCCAGACGCTCCTCGCGCACGAGCAGCGTGGCAAGTCGGAAGTTGTAGAACGCCTGGCCCTCTGAGACGGCGACGGCCTTCTCGGCGTGCTCGAATGCGTCCGATTTCTTACCGAGCTCGTACTCGGCCTCGGCCAGCGACATCAGGACCGCCGGATCCTTGGGGTTCTTGCGGGCCCCCTCGATGAGCAGTAGGTAGTCTCGCTCGGCATCGGTGCGCGGCTGATCGCCGAAGAGCGATCCACCTGCGAGCAGGTAGACCAGCACCCCGGTAAGCACGATCACCGCTGCGGCGAGCGCATAGATGAGACGGCGATCGGGTTTGTCGATACGGCGCGCGCGAGGCAGGGATCCGGCCACGCTGATCACTCCTTGTCAGTTCCTCATCACGTCTTCTTCGTGATTAGTTAATCCATTAACGATGAGGCGAACGAATCCTAGCAAGCCGCAGCCGCACCCACAAGCGGCCTACTCGTACGGGTCATCGTCATGACACTGTGTGCAGAATCCGACGTCATGGCAGCGGCAGCCGCCGCGTCCGTTAACCGAAGCGATCGCCCCGTGGCGCGGGAACCAATCGGAGTAGGTCCCGTGCAGGTTGGCTTCGTCATGGCAGGCGCAGCCGAGCTGCGCACTGGCGTTCTCGTGGCACGATGCGCACAGGGCCGGGTCTTCAGCCGAGAGCCCCGCGTGGCGACGCAGGAACTCCTCGGGGTGCGGCATCTCCAAACCGTGGCAACTCACACAACGCTCCTCGGTCGAGCGCTTGTGGCACCCGTCGCAGCGGACACGCACCGGCGTGACGCCGACCGGCGCGGGTCTGACCGACCGGTCCGCAGGATTGGACACGTGGCACACGTCGCACTCACCCGAGGCCGTCTTCCCGTCATGGCACGTCACGCAGCGATTCATGATGGGGCGTACGACACGCTGGGGTGCCGCCGCCGACTTCACGGGCTGTCCGGGAGGACCATGCCCGACGGTCTGGTGGCACAGCAGGCACCCCATGCCGGCGTCGATCATCTCCGTGTGGGACACGCGGATACCCTGAGCGACGAGCGGGTTGTCGGCCACCTCGGTGTGACACTCCAGGCACGAGCCGCTGTCCGGAACCGCACGAGGCACGCCCCCGATCAACGCCCCCGCGCCGCGCATCGTCGCCTCGAGCGCTCCGACAGGCCCGGGCCGTGCGTGACACGCATAACACGAAGCCGATGAGTGGCTGGACCGTCGCCACGAATCGACGGCGTCACCGGGGACGTGGCAGGCACCACAGGCCGGTCCCGCCGCCGGAACGACCGGTGCGATCGCGACCGCGAGCCCCAAGAGCGCCGCCACCCCGACGACGAGCAGCGCCCGCCGTACCACCTCTTCGGGACGACGCCTCAGTCGCATCCGGCCGCGCGCATCCCTGGCCTGCAGCCACTCGCGAACAACCAGGCCGGCGATCACGAGCAGCAGCAACAGGACGGAGACGATGATGGCGAGCACCATGGTCTCGCGCGGGTAGCCGCGCGGGTCCGACAGGATGCGCGGTACACGGTCACTCAGGAGCGCGAACCCCGCGACGACGCGGTCGAGGAAGGCGACGGGGTCCATCACCGACCACCCCCCGGGATGCGCATGCCGCCGGCGCCGGGTGTATCCGGATGCGAGGAGCGCAGGTGGCAATCGGAACACGCCTCCGCCGCGTGGCAGCGCTCGCACAGCTGCTCGCCGGTCTCCAACGCCCTCGGGCCATGGGTCGGCAGGAAGTCCGCCGGGTGCGGCATCTCGACTCCGTGACAGTCACTGCACCAGCTGCTCTCGTGGCAGGTGCGGCAACGCTCGAGCACGTCCGAGGTAGCCGCGTCGCCGTGTTCGCGCGGCCACGATTCAGGATGTGGCAGCGCGACGCCGTGACACTTCGCGCAGTACGCGGGCCGATGGCACGAGACGCACGCCGACTGGTCACCGAGCCCATGAGCTGTCTTCCAGTCCGGTCCATGCGTCGTGCGCCAGGTGCTCTTTCGCGCCCGACGCTCGGCGTCTTCGACCGGCACGTGGCAGCGACCGCACGTCGTGGGCTCGCGCGACGACGAGGAGTGACACTGCATGCAGTCGTCCATCTCGGGCACCGCATACACGCGCTCGGCGATCTCGTGACCCGTGCCTCCGTGGCACTCTGCACACGGCATGCCCAAGAAATCCTGATGGCGCACCGCGATCCCCCGGGCCGTCATCACGCCTCGCAGCACTCCCGCGTGGCAGGACAGGCACGCATCATCGGCGCTCGGAGCCAGGCTCGGCTCCACCCCCCGAAGCGCAGCCCCTGCCCGCCGCTGGATCGCCAGCCCGTCGGCGATGACCGACAGCGGACCCGTCCCCGCGTGACATGCGGCGCACTCGAGCTGTCCGTGTGCGCTCGCAGCCGACGCGTCGGCATACGGACGCATCGCGTGGCACACGGCGGTACATCCCGCGTCCTTCACGCTGAGCCCCAAGCCCGTCGAGACCAGCAGCCCGACGACCGCCAGGCCGCCGAAAGCCGGGAGGACCCAGCGCGCCCACCGGCGAGCATCATGTCCGTCGATGCGCCGCGCCTTCAGCCGCGCGCTCATGGAGTCGCCGCCTCAGGCTCGCCGGCACGCAGGCGTGATGCTTCCGCCTGGCGTCCGGCAGCTTCAAGCGCCTCCGCAGCCGCAGTGCGGGCCTGCGCGCCTCGGGGCCAAAGGGTCACGGCAGCGACCCAGGCATCGGCCACCTGATCCGCCGGAGCATCCGAAGCACGTAGTAGTCTCGCCTTTGCGACGGCAAGATCGTAGCTCGCGGGTTCGAGTTCCAGTCCGCGTTCGATCACCATCAGTGCGTCGCCGGAAGCATCAGCACCCAGGTACAGGGCTGCATCGGCAAGCCCGACACGATACGTATCGACCGCACCGACAGCGCCGACCGCATCGCTCGAATGGGCGTACGCCTCATCGAACCGCGCCGTTCCGAGCGACTCGAGGCTGCGTGCATGTGCCGCGTCCGCGCGCAAGTAGACGAGGCTCGCCATCACCGCCAATACGGCGAAGACCACACCTAGCGCAGATGCTGCGATCCGGGTGCCTCGCGAGGCCCCATCGGACCGGGCACCATCCCCTGCCGCTCGCGCGACCACCAGCCCGCCGAGCAGCCACCCGAGCGCATCTGGCTCGATGGCGGCAACGCCGAACGCGGCCTGTCCCAGATACGCCGAGAAACCTGCGAGCGCCACCAGGGCGACGCCGTCGCGCGCCCGGGACGACCGCCACCCAACGGCAACCACTGCCGCGCAGGTCGCCAGCCCGAGCAGCGCGGCGGGAACACCCGACTCGGCGGCCGTATGCAGCAGGAGACTGTGCGCCTGGTCCGCACGGGTCTCCGGTTCGAGTCGCGCGTGCGCATTGCTTTGGTAGGCGGGGTATTCGTAGATGAAGCGGCCGGGTCCGACCCCGACGATCGGCGAGTCGGCGATCATCACGCTGCTCGCCTTCCATATCTCAAGCCGCGAGGCCGCGGAGCCCCCCGCGAGCGCCGTCGGATCGGCCTTCCCGATCGAAGCAGGACCGCCGGCCGCGATGCCGAGCGCGAGTGCGGCCGCCAGCGCCAAGGCACCGAGAGCAACGCGACGGCGCACCGGGCCGCTGGTCGCGGCAAACAGCACGGCGACGGCGACCGCTATGCCGACCCACGAGCCGCGTGACCCCGCAGCGCCAGCGCCTGCAAAAGCGAGCAAGCCGGCAGCTCCATAGATCGCTCGCTGGCGTGCGGCCGAGGTCGCGTAGAGTGCCGTGGCCACCGATCCGCAGACCGCGAGCCACGCACCGGCCACGACCCGGTTGCCGAACAGGACGGGCCACTCGTTCCCGACGATGACCTGCACGATCACAGCTGCGCCCACACCCGCGCCCGCGAGCGCGACAACGCTCAAAACGCTCCGGGCCTGTCGGCCGCTCAACCGCGTCGCAGCGATGCCGATGGATACGAGCGCAAGCAGCGAAACGAGCGCCTGGAATCGGGTATGCACGCCGAAGATCGAAGATGCCGGCTGAGACAGCGTCGCAGCCAGGATGGTCCACCCGGCGAGTGCTGCGACGAGCGCGAAGATGCCCTTCGACTCACGCGAGGCAGCGGTCAGCCCGCCCGCGACAAGAATGAAGCCGGCCGCGAGCGACGTCGCGAGGACGCGAACGGGTTGAAGCGGATCGGCGGTGTTCGAAGACAAGAGCGGGAGCAAGACGGCGATGCTCGCAGCTACAGGTATGACAGAAGGCCATCGGTCCGCTAAGATAGTGAATCGACTCACTAACCGAGTGTACGACCCGCCTCGCGCCCGAGTCAATCCGCGCCTAGCCACAAGCGTCATGGAGGTCTTCAAGAAGATGCGTCGGAAGCTCATCGCCCCTGTGATCGCCCTGCTCGCCGCACTCACCCTGCTGACCGGCTGTTTCGGTGGCCAGGACCTCCAGTCCGTGAGCGATGCCGGGGGGCTCTTCCACGTCCGCGTGCCGGACGACTGGCAGGCCAACGCACAGCCGCAGGTACTCATCCTCTACGGAGACGACAAGCTGCCCGGCAGCGAGCAAGAAGCGTTCGAACAGCTCTCCATCGGCATGTTCGTCGCGTCGCAGGCAAGCAGTGACCCGGTCGGCCCCAAGCTCACAGCCCTCATGGATGCCCGCGCCAAAGGCCGCGGCTGGAAGAGCAAGCAGGTCTCCAAGCCGGCCGAGATCTCGATCGGCGGCCGTCCTGGCTTCGCCCTCGACGTCAGCGGCACCGATGCCCAGGGTCGTGAGTTCGCGGGTCGCGCGGCGCTTGTCCGTACCGGCGGGTCTGAAGTCCTCGTCTTCGCCGTCGCACCCCAGGACACGTGGGACAAGCGCGCCGATGAGGTCGAGACCCTGTTCACCGAGTGGTACTGGCACACCGGAGGGTCGGCTACCGAGGCATCCGCAGCGGTCAAGCCCTAGTAGTCCGCCTACTCGTCGCGATCGCTGAGGGCGGGCACCTGGCACCTGCACGCAAGCGACTTGATGTCGCACGGCATCCTGACGTGCGTCACCGTCATCCCCTCTGGCTTGGCGAGCTTGATGGCGGGCGTCAGAAGCAGGACTCCTGACACGCCGGCCTTGGCGAGCAGATCCAGTGTCATCTGCACCCAGCCCGGGGAACAGGCGACCAGCGCAACGCTGATGTCGAGCGCCGGGTCGATCTGCGGAATCTCCGAGATATGACGCACTTCGATGCCGTGGATCACCTTCCCGGTGTCCTCCGGCAGCTCCGAGTAGTACGCAGCGGGGTCGACGCCGTACGAGTGCGCGGGGAAGACGACCGACAGCGCCTCGAGCATCTGGGCGCTCCCGATCTTGATGATGGGATACTCGTCACGCAGGCCCAGGTACTCCTGCAGCGCGTCGAACAGGACGCGCGCGTCGTAGCCGGCGCCGGGTCTGCCCACGCCGCCGATGAACGACAAGTCCCGTCGAACGGTCTCATCCTTGATACCGAGCTCTTCGGCGAGCTGGCGCGACGTGATCTTGCTGGCGCTGCCGGTACGGAGCACCTCGCCGAGGTAGCAGTGGTAAAGGGAAAGCCGGTAGACCGAGGCCTCCGGTGCGACGGGCTTGGACACCCATTGCTCCAATCATTGGGTTTCGGCAGATTATAAGCCCGCTCGACCGCGAGTTGAAACCCGCCGCCGCACTACTGCTGCGCGCGCGACGCCTCCGGCCCGTTCACGTGGCAGTAGGCACAGTAGGTCGGATCGTGGCAGTCGAAGCACGTCTCGGCACCGAGCTCCTTGACCGCTGTCGGGTGAGCCTGAAGCCACGGTCGCGTGTCGCGCGACTCGTACTCGAGCTCCGAGCCGTGGTGGCAGTCATCGCAGAACCGGTCGGCGTTGCCGTGACAGCGTGAGCAGGTCTGTGGCTTCTCCTTGCCCAGCTGACCATGCTCCTTGGTGAAGTCGGCCGGGTGCGGCATCTCAAGGCCGTGGCAGTCCGAGCAGAACTTCTCGGCATGGCAGGTCGAGCACTCGTTGATGGTCTCGACCTTCGGCAAGCTCGGGCCGATACCCTCCTCGCCGTGGCCACCCGACTCCTCCTCGGATGCAGCCTCGCTCGACACCTCGCCCGCCTCGGCGGCTCCAGTGCCCTCTCCGGAGGCCTTCGCCACGCGGGCCTGCTCCTTCTTGGCGAGTTCGGCGTGGCCGGACGGGTAGAAGCCGTCGGCGCGGTGGCTCTCCGGCTTGAGCTCGAAGCCGGGCGTGTGACACGCCGAGCAGGTGCCCGGTGCCTTGAGTCCCTCGGACTTGGCGCCTTGCGTGTGGCACCGGAAGCACGCGGTCATCGACATGAAGTCCTCGTGCTTGCGATTGGGCTCACCGGTGTTCGGATCCTTGAGGGTCAGCTCGAAGTTCTCGACGTGCGCGGTACGGTTATGGCAGATACCGCAGGTGACCTCGTTCTCCTCGTGGACCGGGTGGTCGATGAGGATGCCTGCCGACGGAGTCACCGGACGCAGCTCGAGGTTGTGACACTGGGTGCACTGGGTCGATGCCATCGTGAGGCCGACTTCACTCTCCGCGTTGAGCGGCAGCTCGAAGTTGTCGGTGACCGTGAGGTAGAGCTCGCCGAGCGCTTCAGCCTTGTGCAGGATGAAGACGACCGGGTTCGCGTTGACGGGCATGTGGCACGCCATGCAGGAGATCTCCGAGTGCGGCGAGGCCTCGTACGCGAGGATCGTGTCGTCTTGGACCTTGTGGCAACCCTCGGCGCAGAACCACCGGGTGGAGGTGACGCCGAGCGCCACGATCATCACCGCGGCGAGAACGAGTACACCGACTCCCGTCCAGATGATGTAACGGGGCCGGCGGACCGGGTCTTTGAATCCATCGAAGCTGACGCGCGGCATGCTGGTCCAGTTCTCCTAGAAGTCGATTCCGACGCGTTTGCCGGGCGTGACGGCATGACACATCAGGCACCCGCCGTCCTTCGGATACTCGAAGTAGCGCAGCATGAAGTTGAGCTCGGTACCATGAGGATTGTGACACGACGTGGTGCACGTGAGGTTCTTGCGAGCGTTCACGTCGTAGTGTGCGGGGCCGACGGGGTGGTTGTTGGCGGCCTTGTTGGGCGGGTTCTCGTCGAAGTCGCGGCGTGCGTGGCACTGCAGGCACAGCGGCGGGTTGGCCGCGCGAAGGATCGGCGTGTAGCGGGAGCCGTGCGGCGTGTGACAGCGGATGCACAGCGTGCCCCGATGGTCGTTCGCCTCGTACGTGACCTGGAACGACGCGTGACACTGGTAGCAGAAGCTGTTGTTTCGCGCGTTGAGCAGCCCCGAGTACTGGGCGGCGTGCGGATCGTGACAGCTGCCGCAGGTCAGCTCGAGGCCTATCGGGTGACTGCTGGGCAAAGCGAACTGATTGCGGATCGCCGGGTGGCAGTTGTAGCAGAGCTGGGGTTGCGGCGCATCCAGCAGCGGAAGGTCGTCCGAGGCATGGTGCTCGTGGCACCCGGTGCAGTTGTCGTTGAGGAACGGCTGGTGCTGGACCGGCAGCCCCTCCATGACGGCGACCGTCGGGTGGCACCGGAAGCACAGCTCGCGCTGGCGCGCCTCGAGGATCCCCTTGAACTTCGATGCGTGCGGGTCGTGGCAATCCGTACACCAGCCCTGTTCGGCCGGCGGGTGCACCTGCTGCTTGGCCAGTTCCTCGGAGAAGGGATGGCACGTCAGGCAGATGCGGTTCGGCGCCTGGGTCAGCAGCGAGCTGTAGTCCGAGGCGTGCGGGTTGTGGCAGTTGCCGCAGCGCCCGGCCATGAACGGCTGGTGCGGGAACGGGTCCGAGAGCTTGACGCCCAGATCGCCGTGACACATCCAGCACAGCTCCTCAGGCGGCAGAACGAGCATCGACTCGCCGCCCTTGGCCTTGATCTGGATCTGATCCGACGATGCCGCGCCTACCGTGCCGGCTTCCTGCACGGAGCCTTCGGTCAGGCTGAAGAACCAGCGAAGCGGAAGCCACTCGAGCATCGTGCGGAAGCGTTTGAACGCCTCGCCGGCCGAGCGGTCGACGCGTACCGAGACGACCTTGCCGTGCTTGGTGTGACAGGTGGTGCAATCACGCTTGGCGAAGGGGTCGTGAACGTCAGCGCGACCGAACTCGGGGATGAGCTCCGTGTGGCACTGGAGGCACTCGGCGTTGCGCGCGATGAAACGCGCCTGCTCGGAGCCGCCTCGAACCCAGACGTCGACAGACGTGACGATGCAAAACATGAGCAGGAGCAGGATGAGGATGACCGCGAGAAGGCCCCACCAGCGGCGCTCGCGGCCCTGCTGCTCTTGCTCTTGCTCTTCGGGGTCGATGGCGATGTCGCCTTCGACGACCTCGGGATCGGACAACGATCCTCCTTGCGCCGCATGAAAGGCAGGCGTGGACGGCAAGCGGTGCGGCGCACGCTACCGCGCCCAGTCTACCACGCCGGAGGGCACATTATGAACCAGCGTTATCGCCATCTTCTGGCACTTCACGGGCCCAGAAACGGCGAGCGCCGGCCACCTTCGGCCGGCGCTCGCACCCACGACTTCTGACCCTCGATCAGTAGCTCCAGACCTCGAACTCGCGCACGCGGTAGTCGGTGCTGTTTCCGGCCGTGAGATACAACCTGACGTAGCGTGCGTTCACGCCGGTGAACGTGTGTGTCTTCGTGCCGCTGCTCGCCGATGTCGTGGAGTAGCGACTCGTCCATGTGGCGCCGTCGGCCGACGTCTCGATTCGATACCCCTTGGCGTAGTAGGTCGAGTCGTTCCAGTTGACGACGACCCTGCCGACGGCCTTGGTCGAACCCAGATCCAGACGCAGCCACTGGGTCGCCGCAGCAGTTGAGCGCCAGTAGGTGCTCGTGCTTCCATCAACCGCCTTGGCCGCACTGTACGTCGTCGACACGGATGTTGACGCCGACGCGGTCGAACTGCGCGCATGGTTGACGGCCGCGAGCACGAGCGTTGTGTTGGCTGCCGTGCTCACCCCGGGGTAGACGGTCACTGAAAACGTCCGCGTGTTGTACCCCGACTTCGTCAGCGTGAGTGTCGCGGGTCCATTGAGCACGCCGGCCAACGTGTAGCGGCCGCCGGCATCGGTGGTCGCCGCTCCCCCACCGGTACGCGCGACACTCACGCCCGCGACGGGTGCACCGGACACCGAGTCCGTCACCGTGCCTGTCAACGTGCCCGTCGCTGTGGACGACCACATCGTCACGTCGGCAGCGACCGCTCCGGACGCGGGCACCGTGACCGACTGACTTGCCGTGAGGAAGCCCGACTTCGCCGCGGTGAGGTTGGCGGCGCCCGCGGGCACCCCGGACAGGGAGTACCGGCCCGAGCTGTCGGTCACGGTGGATGCCGAACCGATGCTGACCGTCACGCCCGCCAACGCGGCGCCGGTGTGCGCTCTGGTCACGCCTGAGACCGTCCCATAGCTCGGCTTCGTCCCATTTGGGTGGCAGCCGCGGCAGTTCAGCGAGGTGTCTGCGGTCGCCACGTTATGACACGACCGGCACGTGGAGTTCGACTCCATGTGGTTGCCGACCTTGTGCACGTCGCGTGTCTTCGTAGGCGCGTGACAGCTGCCGCACGTGGCGTTCGAGTGGGTCGTGCCGTGGCACGAGCCACACGCAGTCTTCCACGTGGCGTCAGTGGTGAGCTTCGTGGTCACGGTCTGGTGGGGCTTGTGGCCCGGAGGCGCCGTGGGATGGCAGCTGCCTGTGCTGCCGCACGTCTTCTGCGTCGGCACGACACCGACGGCCGTGTGACAGCCGGAGAGTGCGCACGACGCGCCGTCCTTGTGTACCTGGTGCAGATCGGTCGAGTGACAGCCGGTCGCAGCGCAACCGCCCGATACCGTCGCGGTCACCGCAGGCGCCGCGGCCGCTGAGTGCATCGGCACGGTCGAACCCGAGGTGTGGCATGCCTCGCACGTGCGGGCGGTCCAGCCGCCGAGGACTTGCGTACTGCCGCCGACCCGCGTGTCGTTGTGACAGTCGTAGCAGGTTATGGAACTCCCGTAAGCGGTCGTGGTAACCGTGGAGTGGGACGAGCGCAGGGAAGACACATGGCACGACGAGCAGGCTGCGGAAGCAGTGCCCCCGGCTGAGACCACACGTCCCATCGCCGCTGCCGTGTGAGTCGTCTCGCTGTAGTGCCCGTTGGGATATGCGCCGCCGAGACTCGCCCGGTTCGGCGCCCCCGCGTAGCCACCCGAGTGACACTCAAGGCACTCGAGCTTCGCAGTCACGCTCGGCTTCGACACACTCGTGTGGCACGCGCCGGACGTGCAGCCGTCATGCCCATACGCGGCGCGAATGTCCGCGTAGCCCGGATCCGAACCATGACAACCGACCCCGGAGTTGGAACAGCCGGTTTGCGTGGAATCGCTGTAGTCGCTGACCGATGAGTACGAGTGATCGGCGGTTGCGGAGCCGTGAGCACTGACATTGGAAGCGTGGCAGCCGGTGCAGGTGCCACGGAAGGCCGTCGTCGTGACCTCGGCTTGCGGGTGACAGCCCGCGGAGACGCACGACACAGCGCGCACGCCGAAGGTGCGCCCATCGGTCTGTGCGAACGAGGCGGGTGTGACCGCCGCGGAGGCGTGTCCGCCGTGTCCCGTCTCAGCCGTGTGACACGTGGAGCAGGCGGCCGGAGCGTGGCAACGCTGACAGCCCAGCCCGGTCCCCCATACCTGATCCTGACGGGTGGGGTTGGCATGGATCACGTGAAGGTCGCGGGCGGAGGCCGCCAGAGACGATGCGCCCTTGAACCGGCCGTAGCTGGTCGAGTAGAGCGGCGACGAGACCGACCCCGTCACGTAGTGACACGACGCGCAGTCACCTGAGTGCTCGTGGAGGTACGCGGTCTCGATTCCCGCGTGGCATCCTCGACACGACGCATAGTCGACCTGCGGCGAATCGAAGGCGACTTCGAGGGTGGAGCCGATGGCGCCGGCTGCGTGACATTCCAGACACTCACCCGGCGCGTCGTAGGGGACTGCAGCTGCTCCGGCGCTTGCAGCGAATCCGAAGAGCAGGACAGTTGCCAGCAGGATCAGTGGTGCGAGTCGTCTCACGGTTCCGCCTCTCGTCGCGGCGACGACCGACCACAGCGATGCCGGTGCGCCAGGTTCCACATGCGAGCATCGGCGGCGCGCATGAAGACACGATGAGAGGCCCATGAGAATGCGCTCATGAGCCGTCGCTGCTGCACGAGAATGGGAACGGGTCCGGACTCCGGTACCCGCTGGAGGATGTCAGTAACCGAGTAAGTAGGCGCCGTGGATCGACTGGTACACGATGGGTACGCCGATCAGCGCGAAGACCACGACCGGCAGCGCCGCGACCGCCACCAGAGCGGCTTTGCGGCCCCTCCAGCCCATGGTGAGACGCAGGTGCAGATAGACGGCGTAGACCACCCACGCGATGAGCGACCACGTCTCGATCGGATCCCACGCCCAGTAGCGGCCCCAGGCCTCGTTCGCCCAGATCGCCCCTGCGCCGATCATGACGCCGAGGAAGATGAATCCGACCGCGATGAACCTATAGGACAGGTCGTCAACCACGCTTTGTGCGGGGAGCTTGGCCAGCACATCGGCGAATCGCCCGGTGCTGGTGCGGTCCCTGATGAGGTAGACCAATGCGAGCGCGAACGACGCGATGAACGCCGCGTATGACAGCTTCGCAAAGGTCACATGGACCGCCAGCCACCACGAAGCCAGAGAAGCCGTTATCTCGAGTTCCTCCCGCGACGTGAACATGGATGCGGCCAGCATGAGAAATGCCAGCGGCACGACGATCACACCCGCGACGGCCAAGCTCCTGTAGCGCCTGACCACGACAACGAGTATCGCGACGGCGATGAACGCATACGACGACACGACCTCGTAGAAGCCCAGGTACGGCCCGTGGCCGACGCGTGCCCACCTGACGCCCATCGCCATCGCGTGCGGCACGAGCCCTGCGACAGCCACCCAGAGCGCGATGTCGAGCAGGCGCTGGCGGCCGAAGACCAGACCGACGGCGAAGAGAATGGCGGAGACCGCGTACAGCGATACCGCAGTCCACATGAGTACGACCTCGACGGTGGTGGAGCTCACTTACACGCCCTCCTGTGACTGCATTGACGTGCCCATCTCCTGCGACAGCTCATCGTGCAGCTCGCTCAGCAATGCGGCGTCGCGCTCGCCGCCGTCCGTCAAGACGTGCAGGTGGACGTCTCCTTGTGCCGCCACCGCCTGACACCACACTCTGCGTCGAGGCCACAGGATCGCCACACCCAGTCCGGCAAGCCCGACGGCGAACAGCGCATAGATGGGATACACGGACGCATCGTCCACGACACTGAGCCGCGCGTAAACACCTGGATCCCTGACGACGAGCGTGCCCGCCGCAGTCTGCACGGGCGTGCCGACAGCCACAACGGTGCTCGATGTCGTCTGGCCAGATTCGCCGTGGGTCACCTTCAGCTGCGGCGCCTGGCCCTCGCTCGTACGAGGGGCCGGTTCCAAGACCACGTCGACCCGTTGTCCCGCGGCGGTGTACGTCAGTCGGGCCTCCGAGAAGCCCGAGGCGCGCGATGGGTCGGCATCGAAGTACGCCCGTCGGACCTCCGCAGCGCCGCCGCCAGGGCCGGTCATCTCGGCGAATGCGACGAGTCCCTCGCCGTTGAGGTGGACCATGAGCGAGCCATACCTGAGCGGGCTGTTCGCGTAGACCTCCTGCTCCGCCACGGCAACGCCGTCGGCGACGATGCGCACACGGGGGATAGAGCCGATACTCACACCGTCTTTGACCTGACCGCTCGCCATCTCGGGGACTTCGATGATCAGGTCGGCGTAGCGGTCCGGGTACAGCGGCCCCCGCTCAAGACGGCCATACTCCTCGGCACGGTTCGGCAGCCCGCCGCCCACAGGCACACCCATCAGGCCCTCGGAGCGTGTCAGATGGCCCAGCGCGACCACCACGAAAAGGATGGTGAGCGCCCAGTGGAAGACGGGACTGCCCAGCGGACCGTAGCGGCCCTTCATCCCCGCGAGCCGGTAGCCATCCTGCAGTTCGATCCGGTAGCCCCACCGACGCAGCACCGCGGCGGCGACGCCCAGCGTCTCGCCCTCATCGAGCCCGGAGCGGATCTGCAGCGCCGGCGACGTCTCGAGCCGCTCCGCACGCGCGGGGGTGATCGCTCCGCCGGCGCGCATGGCTCGTGCGGACCATCGTGTCCGCTCGAACGCGCAGGCCGCGGTACTGGCTGCGAGGATCGCCATCGCGAGAACGAAGACCGGCGCGGTCCATGCGGCATGGAGGCCGAGAAACCCTGCTGGCATCGAGAGCACCGGATGAGCAGCACGCCAAGCCGCCACCTCGGCCGCTCCATCCCTGGACAACTGGGGTACGGCGCTGCCCGCAACCGCCCAGACAACGCATGCAAGGAGCAGCCAGATCGCCAGACGGCGAGAACGAAGGAATGCGAGAAGGCGCGACATCGAGGTCACTTACCTCCGGACAGACAACCCTGGGGGAATCGCCATGCCGAGGGAATCACCCGGCGCTGCGTCAGACGCGGTGGCAGTTGTCGCACAGGTTCGAGCCGGTCTCGATCAGCAGACCGCCGTTCTCGGACTCGTGCGGGAAGTTCTGGAATGTGGGGTTGCCCGCCGAGATGCCGTCGACCGGTGCAACGAACTGCTGGGTGGTGTCGACCTCGAACTGGTCGACTGCCCCATTCGCAGCGCCAACCGAACGCGCATCCTCGTGGCACTGCTGGCAGATCGGCTGCTCGCCGCTGTGTCCGCCGGTACCCAGGACCGTGTCCGGCATGATGTAGCCGAAGTTGTCTCCACCGAGCGAACCTTGACCGGCGGCCGTGATGCTGGTGTTGAGACCCGACAACTTCACTACCTTGGAGTAGTTACGCAGCGTGTCGGATGTCTCTACCGAGTGGCTCGTGCCCGGGCCGCCCGACTTGTGGCTACCCTTGTGACACGAGGCACACCAGCCGGAGCCGTACACGGTCATGGTCGTGGTCGAGGTCGTCGGACGGATCTTGAGCAGGCGGTTGGTCGCAGTAGCGACAGTCGTGGTGTCGGTGACCGAACGACGACGATCGCCGACGAACGGGGCGACGGTGTTCGAGTTATGCGGGCTGTGACAGTCCGTGCAGGTGAGTGCACCGTTCTCGCCGGTGAAGGTCGTCTCGATCGAACCACCGGTCGCCTGGTCACCGCCCGGCACCGTGACGGTACCGGTCGCGTTCAGGCTGTCAACGCCGATGTAGTGCGAGGCCGCGGGGGGCAAACCGGTGCGCTGCTGGATCACGCCGTAGACACCGCCGCCACCCGTGCCGTCATGGCACGTGAAGCAGGTGTCGGCGATGGTCGCCTCGGGGAGCAGCGCAGCGCCGTACGCGGCGTTGTGGATGGTGTGGCAGGTCTGGCACTTCTGCGTGCCGGGGGTGTAGCCGCCGTGCGGACCCTTGCGGGTGCCCACATCGGTCCCCGCCTCGGAGTCCCAGGTCCAGGTGGACGGCACACTGCGGGGGGCGACGGTCGGCGAGTCGATACCGGACTCGAGACCGTGGCAGTCAGGGCAGGTGAAGCTCGCGGTGGCGGAGGGGTTCATGCTGGCGGCGGACTCCTGATACGCCAAAGCCGTCGTAGCGTTGAACGCCACGATGGCGAGAGCCACTATGCAGGTCTTGAGGAGGAGTCTCGACACTCCGGCCCACCAGTCGTAGGTGTGTGCACCAGCGGTGCTGTTTTGCCTAGTCAGCATGGTACTTCATCGCCTTGGGGTTAATCAACCTGACGCCGCTTAACGTTCCGTCAACCGAACGACTTGTGCACGGTCGTTCTCCCTGTCGGCGATCACGATCCGGTCGTCGACCGAGGCGACGTCATTGGGGAAGTTCAACTGTCCCTCCAGCGTGCCTCGCGTTCCGTATGTAGCAATCACCTTGCCGTCTTCACCTAGCTTAACCAACTGCTGCCCGAGCGGGTCTGCGACCAGCAGGGATCCGTCTTGAAGGATGGTGATACCGCGCGGCAGGATGAACGGGTTCTCGGTCTCCTTCATCAGCTCGGTCACCTTGCGACCGGTCACCCACACCGGCTTTCCCTCGGGTGAGAAGCAGATCACCCGGTTGTGATTCGAGTCGGACACGTACACACGTCCCCGGGAGTCGACGGCCACGCCGCCCGGTCGATCAAGATCTCCGGGACCGGACCCCGGCTTGCCGAACTGCCGGACATAGGTGCCATCGGTCGTGAAGACGAAGATCTGGAACTCATCGGTGGCATACACCTGTCCGCCGGCAACGGTCAGGGCGGTCACGGAGATCCCTCCGCCCTCCTGCCCTGAACTGCCCTTACCCACCTGCTGGTAGGGATCCGGGAACCGGCGCAGGAACTTGCCCCGCGAGTCGAATACCGAGATCGAGTCGTTGTAGAAGTCGGCAACGTAGACGTTGCCGCGCTTGTCGGTCGCTACGTCCGTCGGGTAGTTGAGCTCTCCCGGGTCCCACGTACGCTGCGATCCGGGCAGCGGCTTGGCGATGCCGAAACCGCCGAACTCGTCGAGATACTTGCCGTCCTTGTCGAACACGACGACGCGGTTGTTCTGAGTGTCGGCAACGTAGATCCGCGAGCCATCGGGGCTCCACGCCGAGCCCATCGGGCGGCCGAAACGCGGCTTCTCGCCGGTGCCCGGACCGTATATTGCCAGCTCCGGGATGATGCCCGACTGTGGAGTACCGCCCTCCTCGGTGAAGTCGGCGGGCCGTGACAGCCACAACAGGTACAGCACCAACGCCACAAGGATCACCGACAGTACGCCGGCGATGAGCACGAATGCCTGCCGCGGGGTCAGGTAGAAGCCTGCGGGGCGCTTGCCCGCATCGGCCGCGCCGCCCGCGGAGGCATCGCCCTCCGGGAGGTCCGGCGCTGTCGCCTCGGTTCCGGGGTCGCTCGCAACCGTAGGCTCGGCATGCTCGTCTGCAGCCGGTCTCTCATTCACGAGAGCGAGGTTCTCGTCGTCGCGGTCAGGACTCACGGCGTCTCCCCCAGCCTCGTGAGGGCATCACGCGCCGCGACCATGTCGGGTGAGTACTTCAGAGCAAGGCGGTAGCGCGCGACCGCCCAGTCCGGATGACCGGTGTTCTCATAGGCGACACCGGTGAGGTACTGCAGGTCAGCCATCTGCGGATGGAGCTCGACGACGGGACGGACAGCCGCAAGCAGCGACTTGTACTCACCGCGCTCCGCGTAGATCTCGCCGAGAGCCTTGGCCGCGAGCGGGTGGTCCGACTGCTCGTCAAGCACCCTCCACAGCTCCTTCTCCGCCTCTTTGTCCAGACCGAGCGCCACATAGGACATGCCCCTGTTGTACAGCGCCGCCGTGTTGCCCGGCTCCTTCTCGAGGACAACGGCATATGCCTTCAGGGCCTCGTCGTAGCGCCCCGCGAGCTGATAGGCGTACCCGAGCTGGAGCCGATACTCGACGTTGCCGGGGTTGGCACGCACCTCGGCCTTCCAGCGCTCGATGTCGGCTTCGTAGACCGTGACCTGTCGGCCCTCGCCCGCCATGACGCCTCGCAGCACGTAACCGCCGACGCCCATCACGGCAAGCAGGAGCACCAGGACGAGCGCCGCGAGCCACGCCGGCACGAAGTGCTCCTCGGGGCGCGATGAGGCGGCCGTCGACCCGCTGGGGGCCTCGGCCTGGGCAGGGGTGCCCGTAACCTCAGGTTCGGTCATCGCGTCGTGTCACCTTCCGGCAAAGGGACGTCTCTATCGTGTCTGACAAGAGCAATCGCGGTGCCGAGACACCCAGGGTCGTCTACGGTGCCGGAGTGACGGTTGCGGGCGCCGACGGGCTCGCAAGACGCGAGATGGCGTCAGCGACCCCAGCCTGACCCGGCGAGCGCGCCTCGGTGACACGCAAGACCCGGAGGGCGTCTTGCGGCCGGCCGACCCGCTGGTAGGCCTCGGCGAGCAGCAACGTCAGCTGCGCGTAGGCGGTATCCATCCGGTGCGCGTAGTCGAGCTGCTCGATGGCGTCCTCGTAGCGCCCGGTGTCGTAGAGCATACGGCCGTACTGGTAGCGCAACGCCGGGCCGTACGGCTCGACATCCCTGATGCCCTTGATCGCGAACTCTTCAGAGCGCTCGTACAGCGTCGGGTCCTGGAAGAACTGGCCACCCAGGTTGTAGAGGTTGGTGATGAAGACATAGTTGTCGTACTCAGACGGCACGAACTCGATGGTGTCGAGCAGCGAGTTCTCGGCCCGGTCGAAAGCGGTACGCGCCTCGGTGAGCAGAGCGGTCGGGTCTTGGCCGGACTGCTGGGCGCCGGCAGCGCGGTTGATCGCGTCGATGACCTCGTCCGTATACGCAAGCCCCACTTCAGCTCGATACATATCGTTGAACGGATTGAGTTGTACCGCGCGTTCCGCGTAGAACGTGCGCTGCGGACCCTGGGCGCCGATGCGCGCCATCAGGTAGGCCTGGTCTGCCTGCATGTAGACGAACTGGTACCCCACGCCGAACATCGCCAGGATGGCCACGACGGCGGCCACGGCAATGCCCCACGACGGCGGCCGGAACTCGATCGAGATGGCGGTCGGCGCGAGCAGCACGGCCATCGACAGCCACAGGAGGAATGATGTTCCGGTCACGGACAGGCCGAAGAACAGGTGCACGACGTAGGCCGCGCACGCCGCCCAGAAGCCGCCCAGCAGGATGCGATCCGGACCGCCGTTGCGCACGAAGACGACCTTCGCGCTTCGCGCGGCCGCCCAGCCGATGATGCCGTAGAACAGAGCGACGCCGGGGATGCCGATACCGCTGGCAAGCTGCAGCGGGTAGTTGTGCACGTTGTCGGCGACCGAGAGGTAGCCCGCGTCGGCGACGTACTCGATCGGCTTGTACTTCGGGAACACGAGCCTGAACGTGTCGGGTCCGAACCCGAAGATCGGCCGGTCGGCGACCGATTTCATCGCCGCGTCCCAGATCTCGAAGCGCGTCTTGGCGCTGCCTTCTCCGAACTCGAAGATCGAGGCGAAGCGCTGCCCGAAGTTCAGGACCGGGTTGGGGTTGCTCAGGCTGCGAAACAGCGGCACCAGGGCTGCGAACAACGAGATCGCTGCGAAGACCCAGTCCTCGGTCTTCCACTCCACGCGCTGCCAGATGGCGATCGCAACGAACACGATCAAGCCGACAAAGCCCCCCACCCACGCGCTACGGGTGAACGCGACGACGACGCAGGCGAAGCTGACGAGCGTGCCGAACCAGTAGACGCCGCGCCACACGAGGTTCTTCTCGGACAAGGCGAGGCCCATCGAGACGAACGTCGAGAACATCAGGAAACCGCCGAGAAGGTCGGGGTTGCCGTAGGTGGAGAAAGCGCGGTTGGCCTCGAACGGCAGGGTGCCCCACACAAGCGGGTCGGCGCCGAGGTACTGCAACACGCCGTAGCTCGTGACCACGAGTCCCGACCAGAACAGCACCTGCGCGATGCGCTTGATGCGGCTGGGCCGGTCGGCGAACTGCAGGATGAGGAAGTAGATGACCGCATAGTTGGCGAAGGACAACCAGCCCTCGAAGCGGCGGTACTTGCCGAAGAAGGCGGTCGGCGGGTGGATCGACAGGATCGACGAGATCGCCACCCACACCAAGAAGCCCAGGATCGCCCAGTCGACCGGGGTGTGTCGCACCTTGCCGCCGCGCGTGGCCATGTGCCACACCCATGCAGCGAGCGCCACCAGACCGAAGATCCGCTGGAAGAACACCTTGATGATGTCGAACTGGTCGTAGCTGATCGGCAGGTCGAGGCCGAGGAAGGTCAGATTCGAGATCGCGATCGGCACGATCGCGAGCATCGCCAGCAGTGACCACCACGAGATCTTCTGAGCGAGCGACATGTCATCGCGGACCGGTGCCGCAGCAGGCGCCGGCTGGGTCTTGGGGTTCTTGCGCTTGGCCATGTGTGCTACTCGTCCTGTTCACTGGTGCGAAACCCGCAGCCGCTCGCTGCGGACCATTGGTAAACCATCCGAGACATTGTGACTGATTGGCACCCGCGGCGAAACCGCGGGGGGTCTAGCGCACCGTCACAGCCGAGCTCGGAAGCCCGAGATCGGTACGGGAGGCGCTCGCGGCCTCGAAGAGCAGCAACCAGCGTCCCGGTCTGAGCGAGGGCCGCGCCACGAGCACCCATGCACCGTTCTTCTTCACGGCTTTTCCAGGGAACGTCGCCGCGAGCTGGTAGCGCCCCTGGGAGTCACGCGCGTAGCAGCGCAGCAGGATCCGCTCGGACTGTGGCGTCCGAAACGCCGTCGTCACCGCGAACGGGGCACGCGGCCGCACGGACGCCGGCACCCGAGTCCGCGCGAGCGCACCCACCCGGACCTGGCGAGACGCCCATGCGGAGGCACTGCCTGCGCCGTCTATCGCGCGAACCGAGAACGTCTGCCCCGGCGTTCGCAGGCCGGCTGAGAAGCCCGTGGCCGCGGCGCTCGACACCACCGAGCCGAGACGCCGCTCGTAGCGCGCTATCCCGCTGGGAGCGATGCCGGGATCGGTGCCGGTCCAGGCCAAGCCGGTGTCGAACCTCCAACCCCCGCCGCCAAGCGGGACGAGCCGCCTCACGACCGCGGACGGCGTCGTCGCGACCGGAGCCGTGAGATCGACGACGATCTCATCGGACTTGTAGACGGTCACGCCGGTGCGACTCCGGTACGCGGCGATGACGGTATGAGTGCCCTCGCCGACGAGTGCCAGCGAGGCGCGCGGGTCGTAGGCCACCCAGGTGCCCATCCCGCCCCCGGTGTCGAACGCCATCTCCGCCGCGGCGCTCATGGAGCTCTCGGCGGACACGCTGAGCGTGTTGACGTGGCTGACGCCGCCGGACAGTCTGAACGTACCGGCGGGCGCGGTCCGATCGATGACCAGGATCCGGGTACGAGTCGCCTCCACGTTGCCGACCGCGTCAACCGCCGCATATTCGATGGTGTGTGTGCCGTCCGACGAGACCGTTATCGTCGAGTCGTAGGCGGCCATGGGTCCACCATCGACGGAGTAGCCGATCGAGGAGACACCCGAACCCCCATCGACAGCCGACAGCGTCAGCTCGACGTCATCGGCGGTCAGGTCGCCAAGCGGCATCCCGGACAGCGTCGAGACCGGCGGGGTGAGGTCGACGAACACAGCATCGGTCGCCACGCGGCTGTTGCCCGCCGCGTCGAAGAACTGCACACTCGCCTGCCGCAGGCCCTCACCGGGCAACACGACCGGCGTCGCCGAGACGAACGAGCTGCGCGGACCATAGCCGGCCCCCGCGTCCACGCGCATCTCGACCGCATCGGGTGACGTGACGGCGAGCGTCGTCGAGGTCGAGCCGATGAAGGCGGTCCCGTCGGCGAGAACTGCCGTGCCCGTCGGCGCGGTCCTGTCGATCGTGAACTCGATCCGCTGCGTGGACGACACGCGCCCCACGCGGTCGACGCTGTAGGCCTCGACCGCGTGCGTGCCCTCGGTCGTCACGGAGATCGGTGTGGTGTAGGTGGTCTCGGCACCGCCATCGAGCCGGTAGCGCACATGGGACACGCCGCTGATCGCATCGGTGGCGGTCGCGGTGATCGTCACGCTCGCGCTGGTGATCCCGCTGGCGGGGGCACCCCCCAAGGCGACCGAGGGCGGGGTAAGGTCGATGGTGACGGTCGCGGTCTTGGCCGGCTCGGCCCAGCCGAGCAGGTCGATGGCCCGGTACGTGAGCGTCCGAAGACCTTCGGCGGAAACCGTGAACGTCCCGGTGTAGGTGGCCTCCGGCGCACCATCGACCGAGTACAGGATCCGACCGACGCCGCTGCCGGGCACTCCCGCGGCGTCATCGCGCGAGCTCATTCCGACAGCCACCGTCCCCGAGCTCAGCCCACTCGCAGGGATTCCGACGATCGTGGATGTGGGTGCGGTCGTGTCCACCTGCACGTCATCAGAGAACGCGACCGAGGCGTTGCCGGCCGTGTCGAACAGCACGACGCGCACCGTGCGCGTGCCCTCCCCTGAGGGCAGGGTCGCGGTCGACTCGGCAGCGAACTCGACGCGCGGACCGTAGCCTGCTCCGGCGTCGATCCGCATCTGTGCGGCATCCGATGAGGTCACGGACACCGTGACGGTATGCGTCGACACGTACGCGGCGCCACCGGCGAGTGTCACGTTTCCAACGGGGGACGTGCGGTCGATGACGAACACCGTCTGCGTGACCTCTGAGCTGTTCCCAACGCCGTCGACCGCGCGGGCTCGATACGTGTGGGTGCCCTCACTGCCGAACGTCGTGGCACCCGCGTAGGGCTGCTCGGCGCCGCCATCGATGGAGACGAGCACCTGCGAGACGCCTGTGTACGTGTCGGAGGCGACCGCCGAGACCGTGACATTGCCGCTGGTGATCCCGCTCGCCGGAGGCCCAATGATGGCGACGTTTGGCGCCGTGAGATCCACGACGAGTTGGCTCGTGAACGTGCCGACGTTGCCTACGGAGTCCGTGTAGCGCGCCGCGACCGTGCGGGTGCCCTCCCCCGGCGCCACGAACGACGTGCTGGGAGAGTAGGTCGCCGGCGCCGAGAAGCCCGCTCCTCCATCGAAGCTCATCGTGGCCACCTCGTCGACCAGTGTCGCCTCGATGGACACCGTGGACGTGGCGATGCGCGGCTTACCGCCCGCAAAGGTCACCTGGCCGCCGGGCGGCGTGGTGTCGATGATGGCGTAGCGCGTGTTGGTCAGCTCGACGTTGCCGGCGCGATCCACCGCGTAGAACGACACGGCGGTCGTGCCCTCGGCCGAAACCGTGAACGTCGACTCGTAGGTCTGCTCGGGTCCGCCACCGATCGAGTAGCGGATGTAGGCGACCCCGGCGGAAGCGTCGGTCGCCGACAGGGCCACAGAGACCGGCAGCGTCCCCCGTACATCGAGAGCCCCGGTCGCCGAAGACGAGGGCGCGGTGTCGTCGGGGGCGAATCGCTGCAGAACGTGGTTGCCGGTGTCGGCCACGAGCAGTGAGCCCCCGTGCTCGAAGGCGAGTCCCGCAGGGGCTCTGAAGAAGCCTGCAGACGCACCCGGCCGCCCGAACTGCCCCATGAGCACGCCCTGCTCGGTGAACACCTGGCCCCGCGAGCCGCCGCGCTCCACGACCGCGATGCGCTCGCCGGGCAACACACTCACGCCCGTCGGGAATCGGAAGCTCCCGGCACCCTCACCGAACGAGCCGATAGTCCGCTGGTAGGAGCCCACGTTGTTGAAGACGGTGACGCGATGGTTGCCGGTATCGGCGACGAAGATGTCGCTTTGTGCGGAGACGGCAACGCCCTCAGGGCTCGAAAACTGCCTGTTGCCTGTGCCCTCACTGCCCCACGCCGCCTGGAAGCTCCCCCACTCATCGACGATCTGGACGCGGCTGTTTCCCGTATCCGCTACCACGATCGTGTCATTGGGCAGTACCGCCAGGCCACGCGGCGAGAGGAACTGTGCGTCGGCGGATCCCGTCTCGCCGATGGTCCTGATGTAGGCTCCGTCCGAGTCGGCCATCACGATACGGTTGCGTCCGGTGTCCGAGACGAACACCCGGCTGCCGTCGTTGGATACGGCCACGCCGGCGGGCCCGTTCCACCCCTCGGGCGGTGCAGCCAACTGCCCCATGTACGACCCGTCGAAAGCAAGGATCTGCACGCGGTCGTTGCCCGTGTCGGCGACATAGACGCGCCCATCAGGGCCGGAAGCCACTGACTGTGCAGCGAGGAAGGCTCCCGGGTCGGCTGACGCCGCGGTCATGGAGACCGGCGCACCCCACGTACCGGCGGCGCGGTCGAAGCTCGTGAGCCGGTCATTGCCCGCGTCGGGTATCAGCACGCTGTCGCCGATCAGCACCGCTGCACCGGGAGACTTGAGTTGTCCGGGCCCAGAGCCCAGGGTGCCGATCATCACCGAGCCGGAACCATTCGTGTCGCACAGGTCCACCCGGTGACCACCCGCGTCCGAGACCGCTACGTTGCCGGTCGCGTCGACACTGATGCCTGACGGCCTGCCATAGCGCGAGACGACCGCGCCCTGCGGACCGGACAAGCCCCACTGACGCAGGTAGGCGCCGGTCGTGCTGAAGACCTGGACCCTGAGGTTGTTGTCCTCAGCGACGAACACCTCGGCGCCGCGAACCGCGACCCCGACAGCGCCGAAGAGCTGGCCGTCACCGAAGCCGGGGGTGCCAATGGTTCTCACCCACTGGCGAGTCATGTCGAAGACTTCGATGCGGCTGTTGCGGGCGTCGGCCACGTAGATGAGCCCATCCGAGAAGGCGATACCCGAGGGCGAGTTGAACTGACCATGCGCGGTGCCGAATCCACCCCAGCCCGAAACCCACCGTCCGTCCAGATCGAACACCTGGACCCGGTGGGTCGCAGCATCCGCGACGTAGACCAGCGCATCGGGACCGATGGCGACGTAGCGAGGCGCGATGAGTACTCGGTCGGGTGCCTCGCCGCCATCGAACTCGTCGATCTGGATTCCGGACGAGTCGAGGACGACGATGCGCGCACCGTCCGTGTCGGCCACGAAGGTGCGCCCGTCCATTGCGACGGCGGCAGATGAAGGCGACCACAGCGCTGATTCGGCTGTCGGTATGCGCTCTGATGGATAGAAGCCACTGGCGGCTAGAGCCGGAGCAGCCGCGACCAGCGCACAGAGAGCAGCGCAAACGAGGCTACTCGCGAGCCGGGCTATGGGTGTTGACCTTGCGGTGATCGCTTCCACCTCCTGCCACCGTGACCGTGCACGCGGCGTGCCAGCAGCGCGCACAGAATGTGCGGGCCCGAGGATTCCTCCCCGGGCCCGCGTTGCGATTCAGTTGTGACCCGAGCCTACGGCCAGACCGTACCGCTCACGGTGTGGCGGCTGCAACCGCCGCACTCAGTCTGCGCCCAACCGTTGTAGGTCTCCGATGCCCGCTGAGCGATGCCGGTCAGACCGGTCGTGCGGTACGGGACCGGATCGGTGGTACGACCGAGCAGGCGCGGCCGCTTCCAGACGTGCGGGGTCTTGATGTGACAGTCGATGCACTCACCGTCACCCGTACCCTGGTGGTTGCTGCCGTGCGGCGCGCTGTTGAAGTTGATGTTGGTGGTATGGCACTTCGCGCAGATGTTGGTCGTGTTGCTCATCGACCCGTTGTTGTTGTACAGCGTGCCGAGCGAGTAGCTGTTGTCGTAGCCCGTCGCCAGCTTGACCTGCATCGCGCCACCGTGCGGACCGGTGGCACCCGTCACGGAGCCGTGGCAGTCGGAGCACCAGACCATCGACGTCGGCGTCAGCTGCGTGGCCGCTGCGCCACCGACCGCGACCGACTTGAGCCACGTTGCGTTTGCGGGCAGCGTCCAGTTGGTGAGCTGGTAGCCATTGATGCGCTGGTTGGTAGCCGCACCCGGGTTGCTCGAGTACACGCGGTGACCCGTGTAGGTGTCCGGGAACTGTCCGAGGCCGCCGACGGTGCCAGACGCGTCAGTGCGCTGAACGTGCGGGCGACCCTTGCTCACGGTCGTGTGGCACTGGGTGCACAGCGCGTTGCCGGCCGTCGCATCAGCGTGGATCGTCGACGAGGTGATCGCCGAGGTCACGCTCACCGGAGCGGCGCTGTCGGTCGACTTCTTGTGGCACACCGAGCACGGCTGCGAGCCGTACGCGCCGAGGACGAAGTGCTCGTTGTCGATGCTGTCGTCGTGGCAGCCCTTACACCATGCGTTGTTGTAGCCGGCATCGTAGCTGGTATCCGCTATCGCCGACTCGTGCCATGCCGTGTTGTGGTTGTCGACGTTGATGCCCACGTGGCAACCGGCGGCCTGGCAGTTCTTGTTGGTCGGATGCTGCGTGGTCGACGTGTGGCAGATCGGGCAACCGTTGTTGGCCGTGCGGCTGTGAATGTCAGCGACGTCCGTGACGTTGTGGCACTCGGTACCGTTCGGGTTGTTCGAACAGGCGACATTGGCGTTGGAGTTGGCCGGCAGCGCCGCGCCGAACGCCGCGCCGTTGACGCCCGAGACCGTCACATCGTCGACACGTACGTACTCACCCGTCGCGTTCACCGTACCGCGGAAGCGGACATAGATCGTGGCACCGCCCGGAATCGCGATCGCCGGGCTCTGGGTCCACGTCAGCGCGTCGGTATTGACCCGGAAGGCCTCCGTGTAGGGGCCACCGGCTGCCGTCGAGTACTCACAGACCAGGAAGTCCGCGGTATCGCTGACGTTCACCTGATACCAGAATCGAACCGTACCGCCGCCATAGGAGGCCAGGGCGTTGCCGGTGGTCCGATAGAAGTTGTACTCGGTACGAGTCGTGTTCACGCCGATCTGGGCTGCCGCGCCGCTGACAGCGCTGCCGGTCTGAACCGTCACGTACGTGGTGTTGCTCCGCGTCCAAGCGGTGGGCCACGTGGTCGTGGTACCGAAGTTCTCGGTGTTGATCTGCGTGGCCGCACCCAATGCGAAGCTCGAACCCGGAGCGGTCATCGTCTCAGCTGAGGCGTCGTGCTTCGTGCCCCACGCATCATGCAACGAACCGAAGTTGTGGCAGCTGTTCGCCTCGCCGGAACACGACCCGTTCCAGCGCGCGGACCAGCTGTCGACCTTGAGCTCGTGGCAGGTGCCGCACTTGTCGGCCTCGCCGCCGAGGTTGAACGCAACGCTGGTCTTGTTGTGCTCGGTCTGAAGATCGATGGTGTGGCAACCGGTGCAGGCACGCTCGTAGTCCAGCGACGCCCCGTGGAAGTCGCTCAGCGTCTGCCCGAACGTGCCGGTACCCCACGAGCCGGTAGAGGTGCCGGAGCTGTCGTGGCTCGTCGTGTAGTAGTGGTTCGGATCGTACGGCGTGTACGCGTGCGTGCCCGCCTCGGTGGCGTTGTGGCAATCAACACAATCAGCCGTGTTGGTCGCCCCGAGGTTCGCTCCGGCGTTGTGGCAGGAGCCGCAGCTGTCGTGCGCGACCACGTTGCCGAACCCGTTCGACTTGTACACGTTCCGGATGTCGGTCACAGCAACCCCACCCGCGCCCTCGTGGCAGCGCGTGCAGTTGGCACTGTCGACCACGTTGTGGGCAGCAGGATCGTGCGCGTCGCTCGTGTGGCAGGTGCCGCCGGTGCCGCACGACTTGGCGGTCGGCGAGACACCCTGCTTGGTGTAGTCATGGCAGCCGCTGAACGCGCAGCCGAGCGCGGCGCGGGCCGGCGGCGTGGCCGCGGAGCCCTTGTGCAGTGCGTGAAGGTCGAGCGTGGTGTGGCAGCCGGTGGTCTGGCAGCTGCCGGCACCCTGCGCCTCGGTGCCCAGGACGACAGGAGCGGTGGTGGCATGCTGCGCCATCGTCGGCATGTCGGTCACATTGTGGCAATCGGTGCAGGTGTCGGTGGTCCAGTTACCCGTGACCTCCGCGGTGACACCGACGCTGTAGTTGTGGCAGTCGACGCAGCTCGTGTTGCCCAGGCCACCGTCGAGTGCCTGGTGCTGGTAGTACAGCCCGTCGACACCTGAGGCGTTCACGTCGTTGTGGCACTGGTTGCAGCGGGCGCTGATCGTGCCGCCGGCCGTCATCGACGCGGTGCGCGCGGAGGCAACCGCCGTGTGCGTGGTCTCCGGATAGTGACCATTGGGGGTCGCACCGTCGACCGGGATACGGTCAGTCGCGTTGTTGTACAGCGTGGCCCCGCCCCCGTGGCAGTTCATGCAGGTGTTCGGGTTGTTGAACTGCGGATCGTTGTGGTTGGCCGCCGTGTGACACGGACCGGTCAGGCATCCACTGGTCGGGTGGTAGCTGGTGTAGTCGGTCGACGCCGAGTTGCCGTGGCAGCCCGCCCCCGAGTCGACGCAACCGGTGACCGTCGTCGGGTTGAACAGCGAGCCGTCGCGATCGAGGTCGTGGGTATGGGCGCTGACACCCGGGTGACACGCGGCGGCGCCGCAGTCAAGCGTGGTCGGCAGCGTCAGGTTCGAGGTGTGACACGTGTTGGCGCATGTGGTGAACACCGCGTTGCTCACGGCCGAGTTGTTGTGAATGACCGCAACGTCGGCGATGTAGTGGCAGCCGGAACCGCCGCACGTCGGCGCGATGGCCGTGGCGTTGTGCTTTGCCGTCTGGGCCGCGTGATTCGTGTTCCCGTGACAAGACAGGCACGTCTTGTCCCAGTTGACGGTCTTGGGTACGCCGGTGATCGCGTCCACGCGGTTCTCGTGGCAGTCGACGCACTTGTCGGGGTAGATGGACGGCACGCGGGTCGCGGCCGACGACGCCTTGAAGTGCTCGGGACGCATCTCCATCTGGTGGCAAGAGCTACAGGCCACGGCGACCGCATCGCCCGGCTTGATGGTGAACATGTCGACCAGGAAGCGCTCGTTGGTCGCGTTGGTGGTGCCGCTGAACCGGATGGTCAGCGTCTTCGAGCGAGGCACGGCGAGCGGCCCGACGGTGGTCCAGGTGGACTGGGTCGCGGTCTGGGTCCAAACCGTCGTGAAGATCGTCGGCGTGTTCTCGATCGAGTAGCTCACCGTGGCGGTGGCAGGCGCCGCGAAGTTCAGCGTCTTGAAGTAGAAGCTGATCGTCGGGCTCGCGACCGCAGCGGTATCGAACGTCCGCTGGAAGTAGTCGGTCACCTGCGTGGTGCCGGTAGCACCGATCGAAGCGGCGTACGTACCCTCGAACGGCGCAGTGGCCGTCGTCAAGACGCGCGTGGTGCTCGACCGGGTCCATGCTGCCGGGAACGTCGCAGCGTTGAAGCCCTCCGTCGCGACAACCGAGTAGATGGAGCCAAAGCCGCCGGTCTGAGACGAAGCGGTGTGCGAAGCCTCGGTGCCCACGTAGTGGTTGTCGTCGTGCGGCGCGAGATCCTTCGCGCCCACCAAGCCCGCATTGTGACAGTCGACGCACTCCTGACGACCGCCCGGCAGAGTCGGCCACGTCGGGTTGTTGTGGCAGGTGTTGGTGCCGTCAGAGCAGGTCGACGTATAGCCGTGGTTGATGCGCAGGTCGGTAGTCTCGTGGCAGTCGATGCACGCCTGTGAGAGCGCGGTCACCGAGTGCGCCGGGCCGATGGCCAGGTGCGGCTGCGTGATGTGGCACTGACCCAGGTTGCCGCACGACTTCTCCGTGGGCTTCCAGCCCTGCTTCAGCGGGTCGTGACAGACGTTGCACGCGGGATCGGGACGGCCGGACCCGGAGATGCCGTCACCCTTGTGCAGCTCGTGCAGGTCGAGGTTGAGGTGGCAGCCCGCGCCCTGATCGCAAGTACCCGGCGAGGCCGTGGCGGTCTGCGACACAATGCCGAGCACGACCGGGGCCGTGTCGGTGGTGTGCTGCGCGTACAGCGGCATCTTGGCCACGGTATGGCAGTCGGAGCACGCGTTGTTGGTCCAGTTGCTCTGAACCTCGAGCGAGACGCTCGGATAACTCGGGTTCGAGTGGCAGTCGTAGCACGTGGTGTTGCCAAGACCCTGCAGGACCTGGTGCTGGTACCACAGGCCGTCGATGCCGGTGGCGTTGGTGTCCTGGTGGCAGGTGTCACACGTGGCGCTGGTCAGACCGTCGGCCTTGGCCTTGGCGGTCTGGACTTGGATGCCGGAGGTATGCGTGGTCTCGCCGTAGTGGCCGCCGGTAGGCGCCGTGGACGAGGCCACGAGCGTGATGACGTCTGGTGCGCCCACGTAGTTGAGAGGCGCCGCGCCGCGACCGCCGTGGCAGTTCTGGCAGGTCTGCGGGTTGTTGAACGCGGCATCCGGCTGCGAAACGCTGGTGTGACACGCGCCAGACTGACATCCATTGTCCGGGTGGTACTGGGCGATCGCGTAGTCCGGCGAAGCATTGAAGTCGTCGCCGTGGCAGCCGGCACCCGAGTTGGTGCAGCCGGTGACAGTGGTGTTGTTGTAGTTCGAGTTAGTGCGGTCGAGCGCGTGACCGTGCTGCATGCCCTGGTGGCAGCCGGCATCCTCGCACGTGATCGAGGCCGCGACAGCCGTGTTGTTCACGTGGCAGGTCAGGCACGTCGGATTCAGGCCGTTCGTGGTGATCGAGTTGTTGTGGATCACCGCGACGTCGTTGACGACGTGGCAGCCGGTGCCGCCGCACTGGGCGCCAACGCCCACCGCGGACGCGTTGTGCTTCGTCGCGCGGTCGGTGTGCGTGGTCGGGTGGCACGAGGCGCACTTCTTGTCCCAGGCGCTCACGAAGGAGTCGACCTTGGTCTCGTGGCAGACGGTGCACTTGCCGCCGACGGTGGTGGTGCCCGCGAAGCTCGCCGAGACCTTGGCGTGCTCGGGCTTCATCTCCATCAGGTGGCACTGCGTGCAGTTGTAGGTGTTGTAGGTACCGTTGCCCGAAGAGGTGTGCGTGGTCTCCGTGCCGGTGTAGTGGTTCGGGTCGATCGGCGTGTAGAGGTGCCCACCGACCTCGCCGGCGTTATGGCACGACACGCACTGCGCGGTGTTGCCGGTGACGATCCCCGGGTATGTCGGGTTGGCGTGGCAGGTGTCACACGTCGGGTGGACGGCCTGCACGTTGTTGGTCTCGTGACAGTTGACGCACTCGACCGAGTTGTCGGTCGTGTGGACCGCCATATTGTGTCCGCCGTTATGGCAGCCGCTCGCGTTGCAGTCCTTGACCGGCGTCACGGGCGACGCGTTGTGGCACGTCAGGCACGTCGGGTTCATGGAGTTCGTCGGAATCGAGTTGTTGTGGATCACCGAGACGTCGGCGACGTTGTGGCAGCCCGACCCGGCACAGTTCGCGCCGGCCGTGCCAGGCGAAGCACCGCGCTGCAGGCCGCTGATGATCACGTTGTCGACGAAGACGCGCTCGGTCACCGCATTGGTGCTGGAACCGAAGCGGATCCACGTGGTGGTCGCCGGCAGTGAGGCCGTGACCGTGGTCCACGTGCTGCTCGTGGTCGTTCGGACCGACTGCAGGTGCCACGGGCCGCTCGCGCTGGTGCCCGTGTAGAAGCGCAGGTAGTCGGTGCCTCCCGCGAGTGTCGCTGTCTTATAGCTGAACGACACCGTCGCGCTGCTCAGTGCGGCGGCGCTGACGTCCTGGGCGCGCTGGATGTAGCGCTCAGTGGCGACCGTGGTGGTCACGTTGGCGGCAGCCCAGGTGCCAGCGGTGCCGGTGCCGGAGACGGAGACCCAGTTGCTGTTGGTCCAGTTGGCCGCTGCGATCGTCGACTCGAAGCTGTCCGTGAAGACGGTCGTGGTCGCCAACACGCCGGACAGGTTGGTATTGGTCGCGTTGTGCTGCGTGGCCTTCGCGGTGTGCTTGGTCGCGTGGCACTGATCGCAGGTCTTGTTCCATACGCCACCCGGAAGCGTGTCGACGCGCTGCTCGTGGCAGGCGACGCACTTGTCCGGGTAGGTGGCCGGCACGCCGACGAAGTTGGTCTTCGTCTTGGTGATGTGCTCCGGCTTCATCTCGAGGCTGTGGCACTGGTTGCAGTTGAAGCCCGACTCCTGGCCGGTCTGAGACGAAGCGGTGTGCGTCGTCTCGGTGCCGACGTAGTGGTTCGGGTCTGCCGGCGTGTAGACGGTGCCCAGCTTGCCCGCACCGGAAGCGTGGCAGTCCGTGCAAGCCGCGGTGTAGTTGAACTGCAGGTAGTCGGTCAGAGCAGCGCTCTGGTGACAGGTGGCGCAGCTCGGGTGCGCGGTGTTGATGTCGTTGAAGCCGTCGTGGCAACGCAGGCACTCGGTCGATGCCGGGAACGCGCCCGACTGGTGCGGGGTCGACAGGTTGTGATTGCTGTGGCAGTCGGTGCACAGCTTCTTGGTCGGCACACCGGTCGAGGCCGTGTTGGCTGCGTTGTGGCACGCCGCGCAGCCGCCGGAGTTGCTGCCGTCGGCCGCGTTGGTGTTGTGGAGCACATCTGCCAGGGCGACGTTGTGGCAGTTGGCGCCGCCACAGGTGGTCGTGTTGGCGACGTCGTAGGCATTGTAGTCGTGCTTGGCAGCGAACGCGTTGTGCGCGACCGGCGCCTTACCGGCGACGTGGCACGCGTTGCACTGGTCGCTCCACGGCTTGGGCAGGTAGGTCTGATCGTGGCATCCGCCACAGTCGAAGGCTGCCCCTCCGACGGTCGACGCGGACTTGTCGACGTGCTCAGGCTTGAGCTCGAGGTCGTGACATCCGGCCGTACCGCAGGCAAGTCCGCCGGTGTTGGCGGCCGTACCAGGGTTGGTCGCGCTCGCCTCGTGGGCCGGCGACACGTACGGGTGGGCCTCCATGGAGTCGACGCCCGTGGTCACGTGACAACCGCCGGTGCATGCCTTGGTGGAAGGCGCCAAGGTCGGGGTGTGGCAGTCGAGGCAGTCGGTCACCACGACGTTGCTGGTGACAGAGTTGGCGTGAATGACATCCAGGTTGCCCGGGTGGCAGCTGCGGCACTTAGCCTCGGTCGCATCCGCGGTCGGGGTGTGCGTGGTGTCAACACCGTTGTGGCGGGTGGCCGCGCCCACGTGGCACGGCTGAGGTGCGCCGCCGATGACGGCGCCCGTCCCATAGCAGGTGTAGTTGTAGTCATCGAGAACGTACGGTGCGTAGGTCGTGTGGCACTTGCTGCACACAGAGCCGCCACTCGAAGTCTTCGCGCTCAGACGCTGGTGCTCAGGCACCATGGCCAGCTGGTGGCACTGGTTGCATGCGAAGCCGGCGTACGTACCGACGGTCGAGGATGCAACGTGCGCGAAGGTGTAGCCGTGCGAAGCGGTCCGGTCCGGGTGGCAGCTGTCGCACTTCGGTGCGACGGAGTCGCCTGCGCTCGCGTAGACACGGAAGCCGTCCAGCATGACCCACGCTGCGCGCGCGGATGCGTGCTGGGTTCCGAGCACGCGGACGCGAATGGTGTGTGCGCCGGTCGCAAGCGCGGGCGAGCGGTAGACGATCTGCCCGCGCTTGGTGGTCGGCGCGTAGGAGTCGAAGGTGCCGGACAGGACGTTGTCGATGTAGACCTCGGCCTGACCGCGGTAGGGGTCGGTCTCGGCTACGACCTCGAAGTAGTTGCCCGTGAAGGACACCTCGAGGGTCGCACCGTTCTGGTTCGAGTACGAGGAACGGCCGCCCGAGTAGGCGGCGCCGTACTTGACGCCCCAGGAACCGGTGGTGGTCACCGTGTTGGGGACGGGGTAGCCCTGGTCCGGATACGCCGGATGCGAGAAGTCCTCGGCGACCAGCGGCGTGTCGGCGGTCATGCCGGCCACGTCGTGGCAGCCGGCCGTTCCGCACATGTTGGTGGAGGACACGACGCTGTCGATGGTCTGGTCCTCACCGATGACGCCGTAGGCGACGCTGTCGGTCATCGTCGGCTGGGGGTTGTAGCCGGCAGGAATCGACGTCATGAACGAGTCGCCCGTGGAGGAGTGGATCTGGTGATTGGGGCTGGGAGGATCGGTGACACCCTCGTGGCAAGCGTCGCAGGCAGCACGCTCATGGCACGAGGCACACTTTGAGGCGCCCACCGACAAACCGGCAGGCCAGCGCGGTGTCGAGTGGATGATGTGCAGCGCCCCCGAGCTGGTGTTCACGGACTCGCTCGTCGCGAACGAACCAGCCACCCCCGTGTACTGAGGCACTGCGGTGAGTAGCGATGCGCCCCACCCGGTGTGGCAGACGGCCCCGCAGTTACCGCCCCCGTTGTGGTACGGGTGCGTCCCCGCCAGGCCCGGCGTGTGGCACTTCACACACGCGGTGTCCCTGTCGACATCCGCCACGGACCAGTCCTGGCCCATGGACGTGTGACACGACAGGCACTCCGGATTCCGTTCGGCCGCAAACGCCGAAGAGGCGAACGCGAGTACCATCGCGATCGCCAGCGTTGCGACTCCGAGGATCCCCCACACGCCTCGACGTCCGTACATAAATTGCCTCCACTCGCCTGCTTGCCCGCTACGATTGTCAATGAACCTGTGACCTGCGGTTTCGGCGCCCCCCGAAGCCTTGGGTCAGAGCCTCTCGGCCTTACTTGTGAACGCGCACGCGGACGCGAAAGCCTTCGCGCCTCGGTAGATTATTCGGCATTAACCGCCGTGAGGTCAATCATGAACTTCATCGGTTCTTCACATTCCATCGGATATTCGGTGAACGGCGCAGGCGGCGCGTGCCCGAATCAGTGATCAGCGAGCGCCTCGACCGGTGAGGACCACCTTGAGCGTCTCGGCGATGATTCGGGCGTCCATCGCGAGGTCCTGGTGATACATGTAGATGAGGTCGTACTTGAGCTTGCGTTCGGGTGTGGTCGCATAGCCGCCGGAGACCTGCGCGAGCCCCGTCACTCCCGGTTTGACGTAGAAGCGCTCGCGGTAGCCCGGGATCTCGGTGAGATAGCGCTCGACGAAGAACGGGCGCTCAGGGCGAGGGCCCACGAAGCTCATGGTTCCGTTCAGGATGTTGACGAGCTGCGGGAGCTCGTCGATGCGGTAGGTCCGCAGGAAGCGGCCGACCCGGGTGATGCGCGGGTCGTCGGTCTCCGCGAGAACCGGACCGGAGAGCTTCTCGGCGTCTTTGACCATGGTGCGCAGCTTGAACACGTCGAAGGGCTTGAGGTTCTTGCCCACGCGCTCCTGGCGGAAGACGACCGGGAACCCGTCGGTGAGGACGATGCCGATGGCGGCGAGCAGCAGTATCGGGCTGACCAGCACAAGGATGATCAGAGCCAGCGTGAAGTCGAGGACGCGCTTGAACGCCGCGAAGTAGCGCGGGACGGTCGATGCGGTGATCTCCATGAGGGGCACGTCGCCGACGATCTGGTCGACGGTGCCGATGAAGATCTCGTAGAGCTCGGGAACGACGTCGACACGGACGCGGACCTCGTCGGCGAGTACGAGCGACTCGACGAGCTCGCGCAGTGCGACGGGGCTGACGACCACAATGCGGTTGGCTCCGGTCTCGGCGGCGATGCGGGCCGCGTCGGGAGCACACCCGAGGATCTCGAAGTCGCCGATGCGACCGGGTGCATCACAGTCCCGCTCGATTGCCGGATCGACGAGGCCGACCACGTTCCAGCCCCACTGCTGCCGAGAGACCATCTCGGCCGCGAGCTCAACGGCGGTGGGTCCCAGCCCGATGATCAACGCGCGCTGCTCGGGCCAGCGGATGCGGCCGAAGTGGAGGAAGGCGAGGCGCCACCCGACGAGCAACACGAAGTCGAGCACCCAGGCGATGAGGATGGTCGCACGGGCAAAGCTCGCGGTGGCCTGGCCTCCGAAGAATGCTGCGGCCGCCGTGAGGACCGTCGATACGGTGACGGCGATGCCCACGAGGCGAACCACGGTCCACGCGTCCGAGGAGCGCTCGGGGTCGTAGAGCCCGTAGGCCCATGCCGAGATCAGATAGACCGCCGTGATGACCGGCGCGATGAGCAGGTAGGCGTCGAAGTTGAACGCCGGCAGCTCGCCACGGAACCTCAGCAGGAAGGCCAGCACGAAGCCGACGTTGAGCAGCAGCGCGTCGAGCAGCAGCGACAGGGCTATGAACCGGTTTCGCGACACGTGTCTTCTTCGCTCCCCTACCCGCGCGCCTTGGATGCGTGGATCTGCGCGGCCTCTGCGTAGACCTCCGCGGTCTGAGCACACATGCGCTCGATCGTGAAGTCGCGCAGTGCCCGCTCGCGTGCCTGCGCACCCAACCGGGCCCGCAACTCGTCATCGCCGAGAAGTCGCGAGAGCGCGTCGGCGAGCGACGCCTCGTCGGCCACCGGGACAGTGAGCCCGGTGACGCCGTCGAGGTTGGCGTAGGGCACGCCTGTCGTCAGGTTCGTGGAGACCACCGGGGTGCCGGCCGCATGAGCCTCGATCTGCACGAGGCCGAACGCCTCGGAGCGAGCGACGCTCGGCAGGCAGAAGACGTCGGCGGCCGCGTACCACGCCGCCAGCTCCTCGTCGCCGACCGGCGCGATGAAGCGCACGCGATCACCCATGCCGCGGGCGACGGCGATCTCCCGGAGCTCGGCCTCGAGCGGCCCTCGCCCGATCATGACCAGGTCCGCGTCGACGTGCTCCATGGCGCGCACGAGAACGTCGGCGCCCTTGTAGTAGATGAGGCGCCCGACGAACAGCACGATCTTGCGCCCGGCGTGCTCGGCGGACAGCTCGGCAGCCCGGCGCGCGGTCGAGTCATCGCCGGCGAAGCGCTCGACGTGTAGGCCGAAGTCGATCTGGCGGCACTTCTCGGCGCGGGGGTTCAGGAACTCGGAGTGCTCGATCATGTTCGGCGAGCTCGCGATGATGAGGTCGGCGGAGTCGAGGAAGCGCTCGAGTGCGGGGCGGTAGCCGGCCAGTGCTATGCGCTGCCTCACGATGTCGCTGTGGTAGGTCACGACCATCGGCACATCGGGCTTGGCGCGCAGCCAGGCGAGCTCACCCCACGGGTACGGGAAGTGGAAGTGGAGTACGTCGGGCGCGGGATCGCGCCGCGCCTCGGCGGACAGTGCCTTGGCGAATCCGCGGGCGATCGGCGTCGACGATGCCTCGAACGCCCGCGCGAGGCGCACGACCTCGACGCCGTTGAGGGTCTCGGTCACCGACTCGGGCCCGCCGTTGCACACGAGTGCGCGCACCGAGGCACCCTGGTGCTCGATCAGGCCTTCAGCCAGATCGCGGGCGTGAAACTCGATGCCGCCAAGGTGTGGCGGCCAGTACTTGTTCACCATCGTGACGCGCAGCGCGTCGGTCATCGTTTCTCCTTCGAGACAGCCTGCTCGGCTGTGGCAAGCGCGTTTGCGACGCTCGAGTCGTCAGGATAGCGCGTGGCCAGCTCGCGCGCTCGCGTCAAGGCGGCGTCGGCCTGCCCGTCAGCGACCAGCACCGCCACGAGCAGCACGCCCGGCTCGGGGGCATTGGGATCGGCATCGACGAACGGCTCGAGCGCGGCCGCGGCCTCGTCGAGACGCTCGAGGTTGGCGAGTGCCTCCGCACGCTCGAGCACGAGCGGCAGCGAGGTGGGCGCCAGCGCCAGGCCGGCGTCGGCCGCCGCCAGCGCGCTCTCGAACCCCACAGGGTCGAACGCGCCGATGTCGTTGCCGATGGCGGCCAAACCCAGCGACGCGTCGTGCTCGCGGGCGACGTCCTCGAGCGCCGCGAGGTAGGCCGCCTCTCCGAGCTGCCCGGCGTCGCCGGCGGCCTGCCCCGAGGCGAGCGCATCGGCCACCGCGCCGGCGTAGGCGTCGCCGAGCCGCACGCGGTAGGTGTGGTCCCATGGGGCACGCGACACAGCCGCCTCGAGCAGCGCCGCCCGGGTGGCCGAGTCGGTCGCCACCATGCCGGAGATGAGCGCACCGTCGGCCGAGGCCACCCGCGCGACTCCGAAGAACGCGGCGAGCGACAGTGCCGCCGCGAGACCGGCGGCAGCCCATCCGAGAGCGGGAGCAGCTTCGCGCGAACGCGCTCCCGGCGCGAGTGCCACGCCGAGCGCGATCCACAACAGCACGGTCGCGGTGATGCTCAGGACGCCGACGAGCCCGTGCGCGAGCGTGCCGAGCGCAGCCGCTGCCCATGCGCCGAAGATGAGCCGGGAGGTGCCGCCGCCACGCACAAGCGAGCTGCGCAGACCGGAGACCAGAGCGCCGAGGACCGCGACGGCCCAAGCGATCGCTCCCACGATGCCGGTCGTGACGAGCTGCTGCACCATGATCGAGTGCGCGTCGTCGGCGCGCATGGCTGCGCCGTAGACCAGGTCGGTCGTCGGCCGGTGCTGCATGAACGCGTAGCGGAAGGCGTCAGGACCCCAGCCGAGGACCGGGCGCTCGGCGAACGCGGCCAGTGCCGCGGACCAGATGCTGAGGCGCTGTGCGACACTGCCTCCGCCCGCCGCCAGCGAACCGATGCGCTCAAGCGCCGAGAAGGCGAACAGCCCCGTGGCGACCGAGAGCACCGCGACCAGCGCGACCGCGCCGCCGACCGAGGCCAGCGCGATCACATCGCGACGCTCAGGCCTTACGGCCGCCCGCCACGCCACGAGCGCGACGAGCGCGAGCGCGAGCGCGCCTGCGATCCACGACCCGCGAACGAACGTCGCGAGCCAGCCGACCGCGACGACGCCGAACGCGGCCCACCACGCGATGCGCCGCCCGGGCATGTCGGCGGAGAGCGCGACGGCGGGCGCGAGCGCGAGCGGGACGACGAGGTAGCCGCCGAGCAGGTCCGGGTTGCCGAGGGTGGCGAACGCTCGGCGAGCCTCGAAGGGCAACTGCCCGAAGTCTGCCGGGTCCGCGCCCAGGGTCTGGAGCAGTCCGTAGCCGGATACGATCGCGCCGGTCGCGACGACCACCTCGGCGAGCCGGAGCGCGCGCGATGGGCGGTCGACGAGCTGGACCGCGAGCCATGCCGCGGCGAGTGCGAACGCGAGCGTGACGAACCCACCGCGCCGGGCGGGAGCGCCCAACAGCGAGCCGGAAGGGTCCACGGACGTGAAGGTCGCGACCGCGGCGACCGCCAGATAGACGACGGCGGCGAGCGCGGGCCAACCCGGGACGCGCAGGCGCAGGTGACCGGCGGCCAGCGACCACGCCCACGCGACCAGCCCCGTACCCGCGAGCGCGACGAGCGCGAGCAGCTTGGGCAGGTCGAACTGGTCGTAGGTCAACGGCGCCGCAGCGCCGAGCGCCGTCAGGTTGGATGTGAGAAGCGGCACCACGGCGACGAGCGCCAGAAGACACCACCACGCCACGCGCGCCGGCACAGCTTCGGGTTTCTCGGCCACCTACGCCCCTTCGACAAGCGCGCGGCCGGCGGCGAGCAGCTCGTCGACGACACCCGCCGAGGAGGCCTCGGCGTAGATGCGCACGAGCGGCTCGGTGCCCGAGGTGCGCAGCAACAACCACGCATCGTCGGGCAGCAAGAACTTCACGCCGTCGGCGCGGACGATCTCGGCGACGTCGAGACCCGCAAGGGTCGCGGGGGCCAGCGTGGGCATCGACGCGACGAAGGCATCCTTGACCGCCGGGTCGAGGCGCAGGTCGATGCGCCCGTACTCCATGGGACCGGTCAGCGCGAACAGGTCCTCCACGAGTCCGGTCAGCGAGCTCGAGCGCTGCGCCATCATCTCGGCGAGCAGCAGCGCCATCAGCAGGCCGTCGCGCTCGCGCACGTGGCTCGGGATGCCGATGCCCCCGGACTCCTCGCCGCCGACGAGCACGTCGCCCTTGACCATCTCCTCGTAGATCCACTTGAAGCCCACCGGAGTGGTCACCGTCTCCAGGCCGAGACGTGCGGCCAGACGATCGACGACGACCGACGTGGAGAGCGTCTTGACGATGCGGCCCGTACGCCCCTTGTCCTCGACGAGGTGGCGGGCGACGAGCGCGATGATCTTGTGCGGCGAGACGAACACACCCGCCGAATCGACCGCGCCGATGCGGTCGGCATCGCCGTCGGTGACGAAGGCGGCGTCGAAGCCGCCGTCAGTGACAGCGGCCGCGGCAGCGTCGGTCCACGGCGGGATGGGCTCGGGGTGCAGCCCGCCGAAGCCGGGGTTGCGCTCAGCGTGCAGCTCGACGACCTCGACGCCCATCGAGCGCAGCGTCTCGGCCAGGTAGGTCTGGCCCGCGCCGTAGAGCGGATCGACGACGACGCGCAGGCCTGCGGCCCGGATGGCCTCGGCATCGACCCCGGCGGCCAGCGCCGACAGGTACGGACCGGCGAGATCGACGAGCTCGAAGGAGCCTCGCGCCGCGGGCGGCTCGTCGCGCAGCTCGGCCTCGACGCGGTCGGTGAACGACACGGGCGATGCGCCGCCGTCGGCCATCCTCAGCTTGAAGCCGAGGTACTCGGAGGGGTTGTGGCTCGCCGTGAGCATCACGCCGGCGATCGCGTCGTCGTGGGCCACCGACCAGCACAGCCCCGGGGTCGGCAGGTAGGTGTCCGAGACACGCACGTCGAGGCCGTGCGCGGCGAGCACCTCGGCCGCGGCGGCCGCAAAGGAACCCGCCTCGAACCGGGTGTCGTAGCCGACGAGCACCCGCCCGCCCGGGTGATCGGCAGCGATCACGCGCCCGGCGGCGTCAGCAACGCGGCGCAGCGAGTCGTAGGTGAAGTCATCGCCGATGACGGCGCGCCAGCCATCGGTGCCGAACTTGATCGGTGTGCTCATGAAGGCCCTGTCCCCTACCTGGTCAACAACTCGGTCCCGACGGATTGATGATGCCCGAAACCGCTCGAACCCGCGAGGTCGCTCAGCGCAGGTCGATGGTGGTTCCGTACGGACCCCACGCGGGCTCGAAGATGCCGTCGTAGGGCCGGTAGGCACGCAGCCTCCACTGCCCGGTGCCCAGCGTGATCATCCCGCGGTACCGCGATGCCGTGCCGGCACTCGTGACGGCAGCGGTCGCCCGCACCCGGGGCACCCATCGCCCGGACTCGAGCCTGACCGCCACCACGCGCATCGCCGTCGATGGCTGCAGCGGCCGCACGATGCCGGTGACACGGTACGTCGCGGACGATCCGTTGGTGGAGACGAGCACGGCGGTCGGGGCCGAGATCGACGGCACGCTCGTCAGTCGGATGGGGACGTGGCGTGTGGCACCCCAGTTACCGGCGACGTCGACGCTCGTGACGTGGAAGTACCACGCGCCGCCGGTCAACCCGCTCGCCTGGAACGTCGTGCCCGCCGCATCGATGACTGTGTCAGGAGTCGTCGTCGCGACTCGATCGAGGACGTAGCTGTACCCCTTGATGCCGCTTGTGTCGACTGGCGCCGACCAGCTGAATGCAGCTGTCGTGCCCTTGCGCACGATCTGGCCGATCGGATGCGTCGACGAGGACGCGGGCGGCGCACCCGGGCCAACCCGGTCGAGTCCGACCGGCTTGGAGAGCGGCAGTGTGTTGCGCAGTGCGTCGCGATACTCCACACGAACGGTGTGAAGCCCGTCGGAGTCCGGCAGCACGACCGAGGTGGTCTCGGAAAAGGGTACCCAGTCGCTCATGTCCGAGCCCACGCCCACACGCATCTCGAACGCAGCGTCGATCGACGCCTCGATGCTGACCGTGCGCGTGGAGACCCACGCTGACCCCGCCGCCGCAACGAAGGTGCCTCGGGGCGGCGTTGTGTCGATGACGACCGTCGCGGTCTGCTCGGCCTCGCGGTTGCCCGCGCGGTCCAGCGAGTAGTAGCCCACGACGGTGGTGCCCTCTTTGGAGACGGTGAAGGGGCCGACGTAGTTGAGCGGGAACTGCCCATCCAGCGAGTAGTAGCTGCCACGCACGCCGGAGAACGCGTCGCTTGCGGCGAGTGAGAGCTCCACGTTCGCCGCTACCGGGCCGGCGGGCAACCCCACCAATTGGGTGGTGGGAGCGTCCGGATCGCGCACGACCATCCGCGCAAGCGCGCCGTCACGCTCGCACACCCACGAGCGCCCGTCCGGCGACGTCGCCACGTCGGTCGGCGCGTGCGGGACCCACGGCGAGACCGCCCGGGCTCCCGCTATCTGGACGAAGGAGCCGTCGGGGCCGAGGTGCTGCAGCCTCGTGTTGCCGGTGTCGGCCACCAGCACCGAACCATCAGGCAGCGCACTGACGCCCTCAGGCGCGATGAACTCGCCATTGCCGATACCGAAGGTTCCGACCGAGAACCTGAAGGCCCCCGTGGCCGCATCGAGCTTCTGGATACGCTGATTGTCGCGGTCCGCCACCCACAGGCCACCGCTGGGATCGACGCTCACGTCAGTGGGTCCGTTGAACTGACCCGTGCCGGAGCCGGACGAGCCGTACCAACCGAGCAACGTTCCGTCCTCGGCGAAGCGCGCGATCCTGTCGGATCCGCTGTCTGCGACCAGGAGTATCCCATCAGCAGTGAAGGCGAGACCACGGGGTGCGGAGAGTACGTCCGCGCCGATGGACGCGACGAACGAGCCGTCGGGAGCGAGGCGCTGGATGCGGTTGTTGGCGGTATCCGCCACGAGGATGTCTCCATCCGCGTGTACCACGACGCCACCAGGGGATTTGAACTGGCCGGGGCCCGCTCCAAACGTGCCGACGATCGAACGGAACCCTCCATCGCCATCGAAGAACGCCAGCCGGTGATTCGCAGTATCGGCGATGATGACCCCGGTTGCGTCGACCGCGACGGCCGTAGGGCCCTTGAGGCGCCCGGGTTCCGAGCCATAGCCGAGCCACGGCTGTTGCCACACCCCCGAGACGTTGCGGGAGATGCGACTGTTGCCCGAATCCGCGACGTACAGGGTGCCGCCTGCGGTCAGCGCGGCTCCCCGAGGTGAGGCCAGCTTGCTGGTCTCGGAGCTTGCGGGCGGACCACCCCATACCTCGAGCGCCGGCAACGATGCTGCCGGTGGCCGCGGAGTCGGCGGACACCGCTCGATGCGGTGCATGCCCATGTCGGTGACGAGCACATCACCGCCCGAAGTGAGCGAGACCCCGACGGGGGCGATATAGCGCGACAGCGTGTTGCCCGCGGACGTGTAGTAGCCCCACTCGCCGAGATACGAGCCGGTTACGGAGTGCAGCGCCTGGATGCGCTGATTGGTGGTATCAGCGATGAACAGTCGGTTCGACGCGTCGACGACGATGCCACGCGGGTTGTTGAACTGAAGTGCGCCCGCCCCCTGGGTACCCCAGCGGGCAACCACGACGCCGGAAGCGTTGAGCTTCGCGACACGATGCGCGCCGCGTTCCGTGACGTAGACGTTGCCCGCCGAGTCGACGGTGACCCCGGTGGGCATGGACAGCGAATTGGAGGCCGGCATCGAGCGGACATGGTCGCCGTCAGGCTGGTAGACCTGAACGCGCCCGTTGCCCGAGTCCGCCACGTAGATGTAGCCGTCGGGGCCGAAAGCCGCATTCTGAGGATCGATCAGCTCGTCGGGCCCACTGCCGCTCGAGCCCAAGTCGGCCAGCAGGGTGCCATCTGCGGCTAGCAGCCGGACACGATCGTTACCGCTGTCCACCACGGCGATCGCGCCCAAGGGATCGACCACGACCGAGCCGGGATCCCAGACCGCCCCGGGAACCTCAGGTGCGACAAGGATCGACGCGAACGGCGTAGGTACCGCCCAGACAGGAGCCACGCTCAGCGCGTACGCGAAGACGGCCACCCCTACGAGGGCGGCCGCACGCCGGCTCCGCCTACCGGTTGAAGGTCTGCTCGAAGTTGTCGACCGCATTGCCCAGAACCCGCACAGATCCGTCCGAGACCTGCACATGAATGGCGTCGCGCTCTGAGTTCGCCTGCATCACCTTGGTCGCGGTGAACGGGACCACGAACTTCGGGCCGCCGCGTCCGTCAGGGTAGACGACGAGGGTGACGGTGGTGCCATACGGACACGGACCGATCGATCCGCTGTCACGCTGCTTGCCGGCATCCGGCTTGAAGCTCTGGCCGGCGTACACGACCTCGAACCCCTTGGGGGCGCGGTCGACGGTATCGTTCCACCACATGATCTTGAGAGGCACGCCCTCGTCGGCATCAACGACCACCGACGGCTTCGGTTCCGGCTTGGGCTGGGCGCCGCCCGAGTTGGGACTGCCGGGCACGTCAGATCCGGAGGACAGCGGCTCGGGGACCATCGTCTCCGCAACAGCTGTCGACCCGTCTACCGGGGCGGTGCCACTGACGGGGTTGCTGCCCTCGACGGCCGGCGGCGGAGTCTGTCCGTCGACCACAACCGACTGGTTCTTGCGACAAGCCACCAGTGACAGTGCGACCAGTACAGCCAGTGCAGCGACTGCGATTGCGGTTAGCCTTGCGGCGCGAGAGCTGGGCACGGATCCTCCTCGACGAGCGATCTCTCGTGTCTGAGTACATATTAACACCGGCGGACGCCACCGTCGGTGGAGCAAAGACTTTGCCTAAGGGCCTACTCCTGCACGCTCCACCGAAAAAGAGTACATCGCTCGTGGGCGATGACGTCGACTTACACAGTCGCTCCACAACTCAGACACCCGTGGCAGTGCTACGATTGCGCCAGATTACGAGCCCCGCGGCGATCGACGGCCGCCCCCTCACTTGGCGCACACATGAACGGCAGACTCCAGGCACTCCGCGATCTCCTCAGCGAGCCGCAGCAGAACTTCGCTGCGGTCGGCACTGCCGTATCGATCGTCGTGATCCTGGTGATCCTCATCGTCTTGGCTCTCATCGTCGCAGCATTGCCCGGACGCGACGAGGAGGAACACGCCGGTACCTCGGTGCCCGCGGAGCCGAGGACCGAGAAGCCGCGGGTGCCCCGGTGGCTCGCGATCGGCACGATCGCAATCGTCGCATCGGCAGGCGTCGTCGCGTCGTTCGTCCTGTGGTACCACTCCACCTCTACGAACCAGTACTGCACGTCGACCTGCCACGCGATGGCCGAACCAACGCGCACCTGGGCGGTATCGGCCCACCAGAACGTCGACTGCATCCGGTGTCACGAGGGTCGGAAGTGGGAGAGCTGGCCCACCGGCCTTGCCGGGAGATCCCGCAGCCTGTTCCTCGAAGTGACAGGTCGCAGGGGCGGCTCGAGGCCGGTGGATGAGGAGACCTGCCTCGACTGCCACAAGGGCCTTCTGGAGACACCCCTGATGGCGCGCAACAGCGAGATATTCACCCACGGTGAGCTCATCCGCGAGGGACGCACCTGCCTGTCGTGTCACGGGGCACAGGGACACGAACTCGCACGCTAGAGGGAACCACGCCCCTCGCCCATCCGCCGGTCGAGCACACACGCCACATCGAAGCGCGTGCGCCCGTCGGCGCACACCTGCCGCGAAGCCATCTCGGGACCCACTGGCCGCCTGACTGCGCCCGGACGATGGACTCTTCCGCCAAGATCGCCAGGCTCACGCAGGCATGAGTGTTCGTCGCACCCCATGTGCCATGCACCGCCGAGACGGGTTCGGCCGGCTTCACATCGGCGAAGGGCGCGCGACCACCGTGGCGGCGTCGAGCCTGTTGCCGGAACGCAGAAGGGGCACCGCATTCGCGGCGCCCCCTCGGACGTACCCGGGATGGCTCAGACCTAGAAGCTCAGGCCGATACCGTTCGTGCCGTTGCGGTGGCAACGGAGGCAGACACCGTCGGCGGCCGTATTGGTGGCCGGGGCGGAGCTGGTGGAGTTCGCGCCGGTGAGCAGGAAGCGAGCACCGGTGGTGTAGTGCGGCCAGGCGTTCTGGGTGTACTGGCTGTTGTGGCACGAGGCGCAGTCCTGCGAACCGAGCCAGGCGACCTGACCAGTGTAGGTCGTCTTGGTGTTGTCATAGCTCGCCGCTGCGGCGGTCATGACGTGGCTCTGGCCGTTGTAGGCGCCGCCGTAGTAGGTGCCGGCGCTACCCACGCGGGTGAAGTGGCAGCCTGCACACCACTTGGTGAGCGCGGTGTTCGAAGTGTCGCCCGACAGCGGCGCCTGGGCGACCGGGTCGTAGTTCGGCGAAGGGATGGCGGTGTAGGTCTTCGCGCCCTTGAGAAGCTTGGTCGTGAGGTACGCGTTGGAGGTCATGGCGACGTCGGCCGCGTGGACCTGGTGGCACATGTTGCAGGTAACACCCTGCTCGACCGTGGCGATCTGGTACGAGTTGTGGGCGTTGTTGAAGTCGGTGCCCGAGTAGTTGGTCGGGATACCGTTGTAGACCTGCGTGTAGCCGCCCGCACCGCCGACGTGGCAGTAGTTGCAGGCGTCAGCGACGGTGCCGCGAAGCAGCAGCTCGCCGCCGGGCTGCTCGGCGTTGTGCACCGCGTGGCAGACCTTGCACTTGACGGTCGTGGTGGTGTACCCGCCGTGCGGCGAGGTGCCCTGACCGGGGAGACCGCTGACCGATCCCCACGTGACGTACGGCACGCTGTCCGTCGCCGCGAATGCCGGTGCCGCAAACGCGACCACCAGACACGCAACGGCGACGAGAAGTGCCCACTTGCCGGCTCTGCTGCTCATCGTTCCTCCTGGCCTTGTCATCCCTGGACTAGCTATTCCAGCGCCGAGCCGTGCGTTGTCATGTAGGTCATCGCAGGTCTCGGATAGCTGCACACGAAACTTTAGCAAGAATGAATGTGGTTAATCAATGGATATATCGGACAATTCCGGGTAAGTATCAAGACTCCACTCCGCCAACGGCGGCTTCCGAGGGCCTCGACAGCACTCGACGTCCCGCGATCAGTGCGATCACGATGACGATGAGCAGCAGGATGGCAGGGATCGCCAGGTATCTGAACGGGCTGGAGACCGCCCGCCACGTCGCGCCGAGAACGGGATTGCCTGAACCCGGGATACGGATGACCTGCACCCGGTTGTTCTGGGTGTCGGCGACAGCGAACCAGTCACGGCGCGGGTCGTAGTCGATCGATGTCGGATAGTAGAACTGGCCGTCGGATCTTCCGAAGTCACCATAGGCGGCCTGGGCCTTGCCCGTCTTGGGGTCGACGACGACCGCCTCGAACCCGAACGCGTCCACGACGACGAGCCGGCCACTCCCATCGAAGACGAGGTCCTGCGGAAGCTGCCAACGATGATCCGGAAGCGCTTCGGACGCTGAGGAGTCAGGACCCTGCCCCGACATCGCACGCACCTGGCGGGCGGTCTGCGTCGCCGGAACCGCCCATGCGAACTTGCCATCCTCACCGAACTGCTGCAGCCGCTTGTTGTACGAGTCCGCGACGTAGATCTTGCCGTCCGCGGCGGTGATGCCCTGGTAGGCATCGAGATCCCCTGCCGCCTGGCCGCGCTTGCCGAACGCCGCGAGCTTCTTGCCCTGGATGTCGAAGACGAGGACTCGGCCGACATCGAGGACGTAGACCTTGCCGTCGGACACGCTCACGCCACGCGCCTGTACCTCCACGGGCCACTCGCGCACGTACTCGAGGTCGTTGTCGAACACGATGATCTTGTTGGCCCAGCTGTCGGCGATATAGACGGTGCCGTCGGTGTCGATGTCGAGCGACTCGGGACGGATGAACTGCCGTTCGCCGGTGCCGCCCGCACCGGTGTGCAGGAGGCGGCGGAAGGTGCCGTCGGGGCGGAAGATCATGATGCGGGCACGGATCGGGTCGGTCACGAAGATGTCGCCGTTCGGCGCGATGGCCACAGACGACGGCGACAGCAGCTGCTCCTCGGCCGACGGGCCGAAGCCGTACAGCGACCTCACCCACGTCATCTCGGTGTCGACGCCCGCCTCGTCTGGCAGTCCGGCAGGCTTGAGAAGGTTGAAGAAGAGGACGACGAGACCGATCAGCAGCGCGAACAGCACCGCGATCGCGATGGTGAGCATCGTCCGGGCACGGCGGGAGGCTGTGGTTGCGTTGCTCACTTGGCGTCCTTCTCGATGGCCTCGAGTCCGGCAAGGGCCTCGGCGTAATCCGGGATGTACTTCAAGGCGTTGTTGTACGCCTCCTTGGCGCGCTTGGTGTCTCCCACAACACGGGAGTAGTCGCCGAGCAGAACCCACATGGCTGACTGCTGTGGCTCAAGCTTCAAGGCCTCCTCAAGGTCCTTGATGGCGGCCTTGTCCTCGCCCAGTTCGTGCTGCACCAGCGCCCGGCCCATGTAAACGCGACCCAGGCTCTCGTCGGGTATCTCGAACTTGATCCTCAGTTTCTCGCGCTCTCGCTTGACCTCGGCGACGGCATCCTTGACGGCCTTCTCGGCTTCGTCATAGGCGGTCTTGGCCTCGGCGTAGCGTCCGCCGGTACGCAAGACGTCGGCTCGCACGAGCGAGAAGACCGGCTCCTTGGTGCGCCGCTTACCCTCACTTGCTGCGTTGAGCGCATCGTCGATGCGACCGGCGGCCGCATAGGAGTAGGCGAGGCGCGCCCATGAGTTCGGGTCGCGCGGCGTCTCCGCGACTGCGGTCTCCCACGTGGTGACATCGCGCTCGACGGAAGTCCGGGGCGCCCGGTTGAGCGTGTTGAGGTAGTAGACCAGCGCTCCCGTGGTGGCCAGCAGCACGACGATGAGGCTCAGAGCGACACGCAGCATCCAGCTCACGTACGGGTCGCTTTGGCGCGCGGGCGCCGCGGCCTCCGCATGGACAGCGGCGTCGGGGTCCGTGGCCTCAGGGCGATCGAAACCGTCATCCTCAGGCTCGGGGCGATAGAAGCCGTCGTCCTCGGATTCAGGACGCGCGAAGCCGTCGTCCTCCGAGGACACGGGGTTCATCTGCAGATCATCCGACATCGGTCACCGCACTCGCTGGTCGGGGACGGGCGATACTCAGGTTGAGCAAAGCAAACAGCGTGCACAAGAGTACCTTAAGAGAGCGAAAGATACGCACCGTGGATGGAATCGTACGCGGCGGGCACGCCGAGTAGAGAGAAGGTCAGGGCGGCGAACGCGACGACGACCAACCACGCGGGCCGTGCCCCCTTCCACGCCAGGGTGCGTGTCGTATGCAGGTGCAGGGCCATGAGGAGCCACGCGAGAAGCGACCACACCTCGATCGGGTCCCAGCCCCAGTAGCGCCCCCATGCCTCGTTGGCCCAGATCGCGCCGCTGGCGATCATCACGCCTTGCAGTGCGAAACCGGCGAGCGCGAACCGAACCGTCAGCTCCTCGCGCGCTTGCGCAGACGGCATCCGGCTCAGAAGCGCACTGAACCGCTCGGCCGCTGCCGAGCCGGCAAGCAGCGTGGCGGATGCGAACACGAGCGCAGCGGCGTAGGCAGCGAAGGCGAGATTGGCGAACAGCACGTGCAAGACGAGCCACGCACTCGCAAGCGCGCCGCCTACTTCACGCGCAGCAGGATCGACCAGGAGCGTGGATCCCAAAGCCAGCAAGGCAAAAGGCATGAAGACGATTCCCGTGGCCCTGAGTGCCGGCTCGCGCCAAGCGAGCAGCAGATATGCCACCACTGCCATCAGGACGAGTCCAGACGCGACCTCGAAGTAGCCGACAGCTGGTCCGTGTCCGACGCGTGCCCACCGCATCAGCAGCGATAGAGCCTGTGCCACAGCTCCGACGGCGGCACACACGAACGCAACCCGGACCAGGGCAGTCTTCGAGAAGGCGACACCGGCGATGACGGTGACGGTGGCGACGGCATAGAACCCGACGGCCACCCACAGCGCCAACGCCTCGAGCGGCGGCATCCTCGGGCCCGTGCCTACGGGTGCCCGGTCGCAGGCTTGCCTGCGGGTGGCGTCCCGGTGGTCGAAGTGCCCGGCTTCGCGTCAGGCTTGGGGACGAAATCGGCGGCGACGTCGGCGGCGTCGGTGACGACCCAGAACCCGCTGTCGAGGACCACCTTGAAGATCGTGGCCTCGGCCCAGCCCGTATGCTCCTTGGAGCGCTCCCAGACCACCTTCACGTCGGCGGTTGAGGTGGTCTCATTGAAGACCTTCGGCTCGCCCCACTGCGGGGTGGGCTTCTCGCCCTTGCGCTGCGCCGAGTCGGAAGCGAGCGCCGACGCGACGTCGTCGCCCATCACGTACAGACGGTAGACCTTCGCGTCGCTGACACCCTCGGACCTGGCCTCGAGCAGGCGTGTGACGGCGTCCTGCGGCTCCTCGGCCGGCTGCGGGCCGAACCCCGCGCATCCGCTCAGCACCAACGCGAACAGCGCAGCTGCGACCGCGAACACGATCATCACTCGTCGGGACATGTGTAAGGACTCCTCGCTTCGACTCCGGTCGGTACCGTGGGCAGTCTACATCGGGCGGCTGGCGCCGATCATGCCGTTGCCCAGATCGCGGAACAAATGGTAGCTGGTCGGTGCCAACTGGACGCCCCAGAAGGTCATGAGCACGCCGAACAGCGCGAACAGTGCGACCCATGCCAGACGGGCGCCCTTCCACCCGAGGGTGAGGCGCGCGTGCAGATAGAAGCCGTAGGCGAGCCACGTGAGGAGCGACCAGGTCTCCACCGGGTCCCAGCTCCAGTACGACCCCCACAACCGATACGCCCAGATCGCCCCGGAGGCGATCATGACCGCGTTGTTGAGGAAGCCGAAGGCCACCAGCTTGAGCGACAGCTCGTCGATCTGGTCACTCGGCGGAACCCATGACGGGACGCCGGTCTTCTCGGTCCCCTTGCGCTCTGCACGCTGGCGCATCAGCAGTGCCACGGCCAGTCCGGCGACCACCGAGTAGGCGGCGTAGGTGATCCACGCGAAGGTGACATGGACGACGAGCCAGAACGACTGGTACGGCGGTGTCACGGGGCCTGCCGCTTCGGCCTGGGTGTAGCCGTACCCCAGCGTGAGCAGCACCACCGGCAACACGAGCACCCCGATGAAGGCGAGGGACTTGCGCCAGTACGCGATGGCGACGTACGCCGCGACCATCACGAACGCGCCGACGAGCACGTTCTCGTAGGCCTTGATGTAGGGGAAGTGTCCCGCCTCGTACCAGCGCACAGCGATACTGCCGGCCTGGGCGACGAGGCCCGCCGCGGACAGGATGAGCGAGTTCCGCACCCACTGCTCCCGGCGCCAGATGGTGCCCGCGAAGATGGCCACCGTGGCTGCTACGTAGAAGCCGATGGACAACCAGAAGAAGATCGCTTCGATCGAAGACACGTGGGCTACTCCGTTTCGGAAGGAGACGACTCGGCATCCGGACCGGATGGGGCTGAACCGGTCGCGAGCTGAAGCAATGACCGTTCCAGCTCCTTATCGGCACGGGCCTCGAAACCCGACCACGGCCGCACCCGGTAGATGACGTCGGCGACCTCGTGCCCGTCCACCACACCCACCACGACGGCGAAACGCCGCTCGGGAAACGCGAACCTCACGGCAGCGCCGATGACGGCCATCCAGAAGCCGACATAGGAGATCCAGCGAGCCGGCTCGGATCGCACAAGGAACCTGTCCCACAGGCGCATACCGTCGAACCCAAGGGCGATACCCGGACCCAACTGCTGCGTCTCGCCGGGCTTGAGCCTGCCCTCCCAAACCTCCTCGCCCCCCACGACCAGCTTCGCACGGAGGTGGGGATCCGTGAGCGCGAACTTCTCAACCGGCATCGGCTGCCCCTCCTCGAGCGCCACGGGCGTGGCGAGGAAGCGCAGCTCGGCCTGGCGACCATCCGTGGTGGGCGGAAGCGGGAACGAGTCGCGCCAGCCGTATGGCGTCTCCTCGGAGAGCCGGACGACCCGGGGTGCCGCTCCGGTGGCAGACGTGTCCACGGTGATGGCGATCGCATAGCCGCTGTTCAAGAGCAGGTAGGACTTGCCGGCGACATCAAGCGGATGGTTGACGCGCACGTTCTTGTTCACGATGCGGCCGGTGGCATCGACACCGCGCATCCGAGCCACCGCCGAGACGACCTGCTCCTGCTCGTACTTCACCTCGGTCGCGTCGAGCGAGATGCGCGCGCCGGTGAACGCAGGGCCGATCCGCGGCATGTCCACGACGTTGATGTAGGCCTCGCGAGCATCGACCACCGACTCGCCGTCGGTGATCGCCATCTCGCCCTTGAACGCCGTGATGGCCGTGAGCGCCCCGCCCACGATGAGCACGAGGAGGCTGGCGTGCAGCAGCATGCTGCCCCAGAAGCCTATCCGCCCCGCACGGGCGACGATCCCGTTCGGCGCCTCCGAAACGATCTGCCATCGCCTGCTCTGCAGCAAAGTGCGCGCGCCATCAAGGAACGCGGCGCCGGCCTTCGGACCGACTCCGCCGAGTGTGACGACGCGATCCGCGCGCACGGCTCTGGGCACGGGAACGACACCTCGACGGCGCAGGATCCGAAGCAGCGTGCAAGCCGTCACGTTCACAGCCAGCAGCACGGCCACGACCACGATCGGCCAGCCGGTGAACACGGTGCTCAGTCCCACGAACTCCGTGAGCCCTGCGAGCATGGGGTAGTCGCTCACGAACGACTCGAAGTTGGGCCCCAAGACGATGCGCTGGGGTACCAACACCGACAGAAGGTTCATCACGATGAGCGCGCCGATGAGCCACAGCGCCAGCTTGGCCGACGCCAGACGTCGCAGCCAGACGCTGTCTCTCACTTCTCGAGCTCCGCCTGCAGCTCCTCGGGCTCGAGGATCTCGGAGAGGTAGACCGCCAGGCGACCGTCAGTGCCGGGCAGAAGCGTGTAGCGCAACGTGTTGTCCTCCGTCTCCTCGTCTCCGAGTTGCTCTCTGGACCGGCGATCGTGCTCGACGTAGCGCCAGCGCTCCCGAACGATCGCCGTGACCGTGGGATCCTCCGAGCGCACGCGCAAGACGTCCATCTCGAGCAGTTCGGCATCGACGTACACATTGCGGCCCCACAGCAGGGTCACATAGCTCGTGACGCGACCGGTCTCCCTCTGGAGCGCCGTCGCCCCGAGGGACTGCGGCCTGAGTTCGGCGAGGGTGGCGTCGAGTGCGATCGCGTAGCGCGCGACCGCCGACCGCGCCTCCTGGTAACGGGAGTAGCGGATCGCCAGCGGGATCGCCACGACCAGCGCCACGATCACGCCGAGAAGACCGATGATCAACCACTTCGACTTCACTGCTGCTCCTCGAGTCGCCAGTCCTCGATGTTGTGGAACAGCCCCGCCGGGAAGGGCGCGGGGGCCGTGCCTGCGACGCCGAGTGTGGCGACCGGCCTGATCTCGGGACGGTCGAACAGGGCGATATCCAGCTCGCGGACCCTCTCGATTATGCGCTGGCCGATGCGAACACGCTCGTCAGCATCGTAGGTGCTACGCGCAGCGGCATGCAGCTCGGCGAGCTCGCGGTCGTCCACGAAGGTGACCGACTTGCCCCAAGGGTTCGACCAATCGGGTGTATCCGCCGGGTCGAACACACTGCCCCACCCCGCGTCGACGAAACCGGGGAACACCCCCGAGCCGATCTGGTGACGGCCACGACTGAGGAACCCGGCGCCGCTGACGGGCGCGTAGAAGTTGTGCTGCCCGTTCTCCCAGTCCATGGTGGCGCCGCTCGAGTCGACGATCCTCTTGTACTCCTCCTCCACCTCGGCAAGCGTCTCGTGCTGCTTCGCGCTCACCATCGTCTGCGAGTAGCGCAACCGCAGGTTCTCCCCGAACGCCTCTAGGAACGGGTCGGAGTCGGTGTTGACGAAGCCGACTGCGCCGAGGGCCTTCTTGAGCGAGGTGACCGCGGGCTTCCGGGCCACGCCCGAGTCAACCACGATCGGTTCGCCGAAGGGGCTGACCGTCTCGGTGGAGGGCATCCCATAGAGGTCTCGCACCACCGACGAGGGGTAGGCTGCGAGCATCGCATCGCGCAGCACCTTCGATTCGATGAGTCGGTCGTCGGTGTTGGCCACGAGACCGTACCAGCGGCCGGTGTCCGCGAGCGTGATGTCGCCCACCGCGTCGCGACGAAGCAGTGTCAGCTCCTCCTCGGGCACCCACGACCATACGGTCGGCACATCGGCGGTGACGAACCGCTGCCTGTCTTCCTCCGTCGTGTCGAACACGACTTCGATGACTGAGAGGCTGCCCGGCGCTGCACCACCAACACGCTCCAGCTGTATACGATCGGCCTCCCAGCGGGCAACGCGGTATGGCCCAGCGCCCACCGGGGCGGCGTGCAGGCCGCCGTTGGTCTGATTCTTCGCGCCCTCAAGAATGTGTGCGGGCAAAACGAAGGGGAACAGCGACTGCGGCGCGGCACCGAAGGGCTCGTCGAGGGTCACAGCGACCTCGTCGCCCTTCGCGGACACCGAGGTGATGCGAGAGAACCCCGGAAACGGCTCGGAGGTGTCGGCGAGCCTGGGTGAACGCAGATACTCCCACGTCGCAACCACGTCTCGGGCGGTCACGGGCTTCCCGTCATGGAACGTGCGTCCCGAACGCATGGTGTAGGTGATGGTCTTGCCATCCGACGAGACCCCCGACCCCGGCTTTGGAATCGACTCGACCAGATCGGGCACCGGGGTGATCGACGCATCGAATCCGACAAGGCCCGCGTATACGGCCTGCCAGAGATCTCGCTGGCTGACATCGAGTGCGCGGTACGGATCGCCGCTGATCGGGGCCTCATCGGACACGAGCACGCGCACAGCCGGTCGCTTCGGGGCGCCACCGGTCACCAGCGGCTTGGCGTCCTCCACAGGCCTACTCGCGTAGACCCGGAGTCGCCCGCCGTCCCAGCGCCAGCTGATCAGCGTTCCGTCCGCTGTCGGCCACACGGCGGGCGCCCACTGGCCCATCGAGGGATCGCGGGTCACCTGGATGCGGGCGAACTCGCCGTCCGCGGTCCACACGCCGATCGAGGAGTTGTTGTAGGCAGGGTCACCGAGCGTAGCCACCCCGGGCTTGTCCCCGGGGTTGTCAGGCATCTCCTCAGTGTATATGCGCCCCTTGACGTCGGCGGCGTACGGACGCCCGCCGTCGTTGACGTCGTACTCGCTCACGTTGTCGCCGTTCTCGTCGCGCGCGATGACCAGAAACGGCGGATACTCGTTCTCGGGCTGCCGCCCAGGGGATGTCGACGGCCAGTAGATGCGGTCGTCGGGACCGATGAAGGAGCCGTCAGCGGACATCTCGGGTGTGACGTTCTGAACCGGCGCGCCGTCGGCCTCGACGATAGGCGTGAGCGAGCTGGAGTACTCCTGCTGGTTGGTCTTGGGGTTGACGATCCACTCTTCGTACTGCACCCAGACCCGTCCGTCGGGGTCGAACGAGATCGAGCGGCCGATCAGCCCCTCCGGCATCAGGTACTTCTGCCTGACGGTGCCATCCGCGGCGTAGTTGATGAGGGTCTCTCGGCGCGATCCGGAAGACTGCAGGGCCCACAGGTCACCGTTCAGCCCGGGCGTGAAGATGGTGCAGGCAGGCTGAGCAGCAAACTCCTTCAGCAGTCGCCCGTCGACACCAAAACTCCTGATGCGAGCTGCGCCTTTCACCGACTGCGGGTGATCCACTATCCAGATCTTCGACCCATCGGGCGACGGCGCGACCACCTCGACGGTCGAAGCGATGGTCTCCGGCTGAGTGTCATGCGCGTCGGCCTCGCGGGGGCCGTCCCCGACGGCGAGCGAGAACAACTCCGCTGTCTCGTAGGGGGTCCCGGCGGTCAGGACGGGTGCGGATGGCCCGGTCGGCGCGCCGGCCTTCTGGTCGAACAGAACGTTCTTCCCGAAGGTCGCCATAGGCACGATGAGGACGAGTGCGACGAACGCACCGATCCACGGAGCGAGCTTGCGCAGTCCGCGGCGGTCTTCAGTTTCGGTCTGCATCAGGCCTTGATCTCCGGAATCTCGAAATGATGATACGTCGTCGAGTAGAAGCTCCACACCCAGAATGTACCGATGAGCAGCGGCAATACGACTAGCACCACCCACGCCAACTTCCGACCCCTCCACCCAAAGAACATGTGCGCATGCAGGACGCTCGCATAGCCGAGCCATGCGGCGACGGCGAAGGCCTCGACGATCTCCCATCTGAACCAGTCCGCGAACAACAAGTAGCTGTACAGCGAGCCGACTCCGAGCATCACGGTGAACAGGGCGAAGCCGACGCCAGCGCCGCGAACGAGCACGTCATCGACCGCGCTCCCCTCCCAGCCCTTGCGCCGCGTCACAACGAGAAGGGCGACTGTCGAGGTCAGCAGCAGCGCGGTATAGGCGAGCCACGCGAAGAGCACGTGGATGTCGACGATGATGCTGCGCTCGGAGATCGTGAGCGGGTACGGCGTCCTCGTGAAGAACAGGCCGAACCCCAGCGTCAGCGGGATCCAAAACGCGAACCAGCGCTCGAAGTCCGCAGGCAATGCTCGCACGTAGCTCAATCGGCGACCGAACACCACGACCATCGAGATGGCCCACGCGGAAGCGATCGAGTTCTCGAAGGTGCCGAAGATGGGCGGATGACCCGTCACGATCCAACGAGCGATGGCTGACGCCAACAGGAGGCATGAACCGGCCAACATGATCTGCCGCGCGCGGCCTGCCACTCGGTCCTCAAGCCAGAACGCCACGGTGGCAGCCAGCAACACGATCGCCGCCGCCCAATACAAGGCCTCCTGCACGATGGTCAGAGCGGCCGTCACTGTTGACCCCCCCATCTGCGGACCAGTTCGTCTTCGCGGTCGCGGGCGCGCCGATACGTGTCATCGAGGACGGCTAAGGACACCTCTGCGCCATCGGTCGACGAGATGGTCGCCTCCTGACGGGGTGTGACGAGGCGGATCCAGGCACCGACGGAGGCCATGACCACGGCGAGCAGAATCCACGGTGCCGCGGGCACGCGGGTGATCCTCAGCACTGCATGTCGCTGAAGCTGCTCGATGACGATGCGGCCTCCAGGCACCTCGATCGGTTCGCCGGGCGCAATCAGCACTTCCGAACCCCTATCAACCTCGGTGCCGGAGCTGAGAACCTCTTTGGCCTGCGCAACAATGCGTGGATTGACCAAGTTGAACGAGCGATTGCCCGGTGTACCGCTCTTGTCGACGTAGTCCCCATACACCCGTAGGTAGATGCGGTAGTCCTTGAGGCCGACCTTGACGTCGAAGGTATCGGTGATCTCTGACGGGAAGACCTTGAGCTTGTACGTTCGAACCGGGGATGTGGTCGTGGCAGTCGACACGACGACGTCAGCCGAGTAGCCGAAGTCCTTGATCGCAACGAGGCCATCGGGCCAGCGGACCCAAGGAGAGGCAAGCGTCATCGAGCGCGGACGGCCAGACTCGTCATCAAGTACCGCCTCAAGATCGGTGAAGAGCAGGATATCGCGGTAGAAGGAGGCGTTGACCTGCCGCATGGTGAAGGCGAGTTCCGGCGGTTGGGCACCGGTGGTGTCGATGGATGCCCACTGGTCCGCCTTTGAATCGAAGCGCTCCCCAGGGGCCACAACCGCCTCCCCGGAGAACTGCGGTGCTCCGAAGACCGCGACCAGGCCCGCCGTCATGAGCACGAGGACGGCCGCGTGCAGCAACAGTGTCCCGACGGGGCTCCAGCGGTTTCGCACTCCCCATACCCAGCCCGCTCCGCGCACCTGGTCCCTGAAGCCCATGGACGCCAGAACCGCCTCTGCGCGACCGGACTCATAGGCGCCCATGGCAACACGGGCGTCTGACGGCAGCTTCGGGACCGCCTGCTCAGATGGGCGGCGGGACATACGCCGCAGCACGGGCGTGACCCTCAAGGCCATACACGCGATGGTGGAGACGGCGAGGGCTGCGTACAGCGCCCTGAAGAAGAACTCGCGGTACACGATCGCCTTGAGCTGCGCGCCCGGGAGGCCATAGAACTCGAACGGGATGATCCAGACGACGACCAAAGCGGCCCAAGCGACCACGAGCAAGGTCGCGAGACGCCACGAACCGAGCAGGCGCAACGCGCGCTCGAGAAGACGCTTCATGCGTGAGTCTCCCGTTCACCGACGAAGGGGCCATCATCGAGTGTGATGGTACGCGATGGGGGCGGCGCTTGCGCGCCGCCCCCGGTGGTTTTTCTGTGTGCCCTGCGGTTGCTAGTAGTAGTAAAGCGGTGTGATCGACTTGGCGTTCAGGCTTCCATCGTGCTGTGCGCACGAGCTGTACGTGCCACCGTTGGTCGTCGTACATCCGATGTTGCCGGATGCCTTGGCCGTCACGTGGTCCGTCCAGGAGCCTCCGTTGCAGAACCGGTCGCCGAGCGGGTTACCGCCGAGCGGGCCGGCCGGAGCCGACGAGCCATGCATGTTGCCGTTGGCAACACTCAGCGCGTCGGTGCCGTTGGAGCGACCGCCGTGGCAGTTGTTACAGCCGTTGACCGCCTTGGGGATCTGGGTGTTGCTGTCGCACGACGTGAAGCCGTTTCCGTGATTGGCACGCGACATCTGGGTCGTCGTTCCGCTCGTAGGATCGTCGGCATCGCCGTCGCCGTAGACGTCACCTCGGTGACAGTTGGCGCAGTACGAACCCGCGAAGAACGCTGCGCCCGGTACGAGCACCGTGCCTCCGGCGTTGGTGGTGACCTTGATGCCGGTGTTCACGCCCCGCACCAGCCACTTGCGGGACGAGCCGTGCACGCCGCGGGCGATCGATCCGCCCCACGTGTCGTTACCGTGGCAGTCCGAGCAGGTGACGCGGCTGGTCGAGTACCAACCATCGACGAAGGTGTTCGAGAGGCCGGTGACGTAGGCACCGCCGGCGTAGCGCCGCTGCGTGCCTGTCGTCCAGTTGGTGTTGAGCGTTGCGGACGGCTGGTTGCGACCGATGGCGAAGATCGGGTGGAACGCGTAGTTCGCCGGGTTGAAGTCGCGACCGACGTCGGTCATCGGCGTGCCAGAGACACCGTCGAGTCCGCCAGAAGGAACGGTCGGAGTGGTCTGGTTGCCCCAGGCGTAACGGCTGTGGCACTTCAGGCAGAACTGCCACTCGTACGTCGCCGTCTGGATCTTGCTGTAGTACGGGACCGCCGGGTTACCGGTACCGGACGCCGTGCTAGAGCCGCTCCAGTTGCCGTTGGTCGCCGTGTTGGTCGGGCCCGTGATGTTGACGCCCCAGACGCCCTCGTTGGCCGGTGAGATCGTCACGGCGCTCGAGCCACGCGGGTTGTTGAGGTCCGGGAACTCGGTCGTCGCCTCGGCGCGCGCGACGTGCGGGTTGTGGCAGTCCTCGCACTCGGAGTGGCGCTTGGTGTTGCTCGTGCCGTACCAGCCCGCAACAGCGCTCGAAGTGCCGTTGATCGAGGTCGGGGCCGAGTCGTACTCATCAGCCTTGTGGCGACCGGTGACCGTGCTCGAAGCGACCGCATGCTTGTAGGTCTTCTGGTACGAAGACTGGATCGTGCGGGCGCGCGCGGTCATGGCCCTGACACCGTATCCGTCGAAGCCGGCGGTGTTGCCGATGTGGCAGCGGTAGCACAGGTTCTCTTCCACGGTGTGCTGGCCACTGCCCACAGGCAGCGTCGCACCGAGTGCGCGCGCGATACCGGACGAGCTCGAGATGTGAGTACCGAACTTGTAGGTGCTCGTCATCTTCGATCCGGTGTCCTGCTCATCGTCGTGACACTTGGAGCAGTTGGCCCGGAAGGTGTCGGAACCGAAGGTACCGTTGACCGTGTAGTTGTGCGCGGAGAGCGAGTACAGGGCGCCGTCGACGTACGGGGTGACCGTCGCCCCGCCCGACTTCTGGCCGGTCGTGTTCTTGGTGAACCTGGTGTAGCCGTGGCAGCTCACGCAGATACCGTACGCAGAGCCGGAGCTGGCGATGTAGTCCGTGTTCGTGGCGGTGACCGCCGAGCTCGCGATGTTGGTACGCAGGTTCGTCGCCTTGTTGGTGCTGAAGTAGTTGTGGTCTGCGTGGCAGCTCACGCACTGCAGCGACGTGGTGCTCGTGCCGTAGGCGCCAGCCGACGGTGCCGCATACGGGCTCGCGTCGTCGAGCACATGGTGGAACGCACCAGTGGAGGCGACCATCGACGTGTAGTTGGCATGGCAGCCGTCGCATGCGCCGCCGCCCGTGCCGCCGCCTGCACCCGGGTTGTGGACGTTGGTCCCACCGGCGGTGTAGGTGTTGCCGTGGCACTGGTAGCAGCTCTGTGTATCAGCCGCCGCGTGGCCGCTCGTGACCGGCAGACGCAGGCGGTAGCTGGTCGAGATACGGTCGAGGCCGAAGACCTTGGCGCCCGTGACGACCGCCGCCATGGCCGTACCGTTCCAACCGGCGTTGGTATCGCTGGTGGTGTGGCAGCTGAAGCAGAAGTTACGGATGCCTGCGGCGGTGCCGAGGTTGTAGGCGTTGGTGCTGCCGCCGATCGTGATGGTTGTGTTGGCGGCGACCTGGGTCAGGACCTGGAGGCCGTCGGCCGAGATCGAGCCGTGGGTGTTGTGGCAGCCGTAGCACGGCATCGCGGTGCCCACCGGCAGGATGCCGCCGGCGTTCTTGATCTTGTGACCCGCGTTCGTGTCGGCGCTCGTTCCGCCGGCGACAACCGGGTAGAACTGCTTGATGTTGATCGTCGACGGGCTGCCGTCGTGGCAGTCGAAGCACAGGGCGTAGTTGGACGACGAGTAGGTGCTCCTCAGGTCGTCGTAGGTGTTCGCCGTGCCGTGGACGTCGTGGCAGTTGTTGCACTCACCCGTGGCGTACGTCGTACCCGGGTAGACCACGTTGGCGCGACCGACACGGTGGATACCGTTGGTCGCATCGTTGTACTGGGTCATGCCAGGCCACCTACCGTCGGACGGGTAGCCCGAGGCGTTGTGCGAGGCGGTCGCCGGGTAGCCGGTCGAGGCGCTCGCATGGCAGGTATCGCAGACGTTGTAGTCGTTGGCCGTGATCGTGGTGGTTTTCGAGGTACCGAAGATCTTGTTGACGCCAGCGCTCACGACGCGCGAACCGAGCAGCTTGGGAGCCGACGAGCCGTGGTTGTCGTGGCACTTGCCACACGCCATGGTCTCGGCAGCGCCGATCGAGTTGGTCGTCGAACCGGACGCGCCTGCCGACCAGTGACCGCGGACCGCATAGGTCGACTTGTTGACACGCGTGGTGTCCGTGGCGTCGATCGCGACGGTCTGCGGGATGTAGGTCGTGCCGTTGATCGTCTGGGCGGGCGGCGTGCCGTCGTGGCACTTCAGGCAGTAGGTCGCCTGCTCTGCCGGCGTGTTCCAGTTGATCTTGTTGTAGGTGTTGTCCGGGTCGGCCGTTTCGGTCGTACCGGTCGTGATGTGGACGTTGTGACAGTTCTGGCACTCAACGTTGGATGCGGTGGCGACCGGGTGGGTGCTGTTCAAAGCGAACATGCCCTTGATGGCGGTAGCGGTCGTCGACATCGAACCGATGTTGTGCCCATCCTTACCGACCGCGCCGTAGGGGTTGATATCGGTCGAGTGGCACTCCCAGCAGTGGTTCTCCTGCGCCTCGCCTGCCGCGTTGATCGCGGCACCAAGTGACTGCAGGATGTGGCCCTCCGCCGACCAGTGGACCGCGAACTTCTGCGGGCTGGTCTGGTACTGCTTGAGGCTCTCGTCACTGTGGCACTTAACGCAGTTCGCGTTGTAGGTCGAGCTGCCGAACGTCGACGGGACTGCGTACTGGTGCGCAGAGGTCGCGAAGTTCGCACCGCTGATGAGCGGCACGGCGGTCGAGTTGGGGGCGATGACCGCCTTCTGGTTCGTATTGTCCTTGGTCTTGGTGGCAGTGTGGCAGCTCTGGCAGACGCCGGTCTGAGTCGCCGCGGTGAAGTCCGTGTTCGTCGCGACGGCCGTCACGTTGAGGTTGGTCCGCAGGTTCGAACCCTTGCTGGCATTGAACAGCGAGTGGTCGACGTGGCAGCTCAGGCAGAACACGTTGGTCTGCGACGTCGGGTAGGCGCCCTGCGCGAACGGGTAGTCGCCCTGGCCGGTCGCGTTGGTCGTGCCATCGCCCATGACGTGGTGATAAGCAGTGGTCCGCGAGCTGCCGACACGGCTGCCGGTGCCGTCCTCCATGTATGCGAGGTAGCTGCTGTGGCAGTCGTAGCAGTTGCGGCCACCGTTGCTCACGCCCGGGCTCGGGTTGTGCGCGTTGTAGCTGACGTTGGTGGTGTAGTCGTTGCCGTGGCAGTCGTAGCAGCTGATGACCGAGCTGTAGAAGTGCTCGGCGATGTTGGTCGGCAGCTTCAGGCCGCGCTTGTTGGTGGTGTCGTAGGTGATGCGGTTGATGCCGAGGACGTTACCGGAGGTGACCGAGGTCATCGCCGAGCCGTTCCAGCCGCTCGAGCCGTCGGCGGTGGTGTGGCAGGTGAAGCAGAACTTACGGACGTCGGTCGCACGCGTGGCGGACGTCGGATCCATGTTGATCTCGCCCGCGCCGTCGCCGACGGTGATCGTCGTACCGCCCGACTGCGTGACGATGGTCAGACCGTACTGGTTCGCCGAACCGTGCGGGTTGTGGCACATGTAGCAGGGCATGCCGCGACCCACCGGCAGCAACGCACCCGGCGTCTGGATGTTGTGACCGGCGTTATCAGCGGTGCTGTCCCCACCCATCGCGAGCGGGTAGTACTGCTCGATATCGCGAACCGCGGGGCCTGCGCCACCGTGACAGGTGAAGCAGAACTCCTGGTCGGCCGGCGTGTAAGCGCTGGTCGCCGGCGTGCCACGCAGGGCGTCGAAGGTGTTCGCCGTTCCGTGGACGTCGTGGCAGTTCTTGCAGTCGCCGGAAGCGTAGCTGGTGCCCGGCCACACGACGTTGGCCGCGTTGTGTGGGTTGCCTGCGTGGGTCACCGCGTTGAGTGCGGTGGAGGCGACCGTCGAGCCAGGCCACGTGCCGTCGACCGGGTAGCCGGATGCGTCACGGGAGGCCGTGGCGGCGCCGTAGCCGGTCGATGCGCTCGTGTGGCAACCGCGGCAGACATCGTTGTTGTTGCCGGTGATGGTGACGGCGCCGATGGTGTTGACGTTGCTCGCCGGGTTGTAGACACCCAGGAGCTTCGGTGCAGCCGAACCGTGCTGGTCGTGGCAGTCAGCACACGAAGCGGTCTCGGCTGCCGCGATCGAGTTGGTGGTCGAGTTCGCCGCACCCGGCGTCCAGTGGCCGCGGGCCGCGTAGGCGGTCTTGTTCACCAGTCCGGCATTGACTGGGTTGATGGTGATGGTCGCCGGGACATAGACGGCCGCGTCGACCTGCTTGGCCGGGACGTTGCCGTCGTGGCAGCGCAGGCAGAAGGCGGCCGTATCCGCATCGGTCAGGTACGCGAGGCGGTTGTAGGTGTTGTTCGGGTCGACCGTCTCGGTGAGCGTGGTCGACAGGTGCGTGTTGTGGCACGACTGGCACTCGAGAGTCGCGGTGCCACCGGTCAGGACCGGGTGGGTCGAAGCCTTGCCGAACACCGTCTGGATGCGGCGGGAGGCCTGCGACATGGCACGCTGACCGTAGCCATCCGAGCCGGCGGTGTCACCGGTGTGGCACTTGAAGCACGCGTTCTCCTGGGCCTCGTCGCCCGTCACGATGGTCGCGCCGAGGATCGCGAGGATGCGCTTCTCGGCCGAGTAGTGAGTGGCCATCGAGCGGCTGTTGCGGCCGCCGGAGTTCTCGTCGTCGTGACACTTCGAGCAGTCAGCGCGGAAGGCTGTGCCGTCCTTGCTGTAGGTGGTCGTGACGGAGTACTGGTGCGTACCGCCCACGTACTGCGCACCGGAGATCGCCGGGACGTTCTCGGAGCCCGAGCCCGGCTTCTGATTCGCCATGTCCTTGGCGCGTGCGACATTGTGGCAGCTCACGCAGATACCGTAGCCGTTGCCGGCCTGGGTCACGAAGTCCGTGTTGGTTGCGTTGACGGTGCTCGACACGATGTTGGTACGGAAGTTCGAGCCGACCGACGCGTTGAAGTAGTTGTGGTCGGCGTGGCAGCTGATGCAGTAGACGTCGGTGGTGTTAGTGACTGCGGAGCTCGCGGTCGGGTAGGCACCCGTGCCGCCGGCGGTCGCGGTCTCACCCTCGCTCGTCGCGCTACCGAGCACGTGGTGGTACATGGTGGTGCGGCTCGAGCCGGTCTTGGCGCCGGTGCCGTCCTCCATGTACTGCTGCAGCTCACCGTGGCACTGGTAGCACGGCGTACCACCGGTCGAGACACCGTGGTTGCCGTCGACCTTGTCGGTGTGGCACGTACCGCCGGTACCGCAGGTCGGGTTGGCGGTCATGGCCTTGTCGACGCTGTGGCAGCCGGTCACGGCACAGCCTGCCGGACGGCCGTCATGGATGTCGGCGAAGTCCAGCGTGGTGTAGGAGGCGTGGCAGGCCTCGTCGCAGGTGTTCGCACCGGAAGGTGCACCGATGTGCGAGGCGGTACCCCACTTCGAGTGCCAGTTCGGGACCTTGGTCGCCGAGGCGCCCGCGGTGTGGCAGTCGAGGCAGTCGTTGTTGGTCCAGTTGCCCTTGACCTCGGTCGGGGCGATGTTGGTCGCCAGCGCCGAGTTGTGGCACCCGGTGCAGCTGTTGGTCCAGCCGGTCATCGTCGTGCTGTGCGACGGGGCCAGCGTGGCGCTGTGGCAGGCCGCGCAGGTGTTGTTGGCGCCGGTGCCCAGCGTACCGGTCATGACCGAGTCGAGGTGCTTGGCGTCCGTACCCGAAGCGGTGTCGGAACGCCCGATGCGGTGGAAGTACGTGGTGTTGGAGTACGAGGCGCTGGTGTGGCAGCCCGCGGCCCCACCGCACGTCTTCACGTTCGGGTTGTACTTGAGGCTACCGGCGGTGCCTATCATCGCCGCGGTCCACGTGGTCGTGGCGCTCGCGCGATCGTGGCAGCGCATGCAGCTCAGGTGGATCGCGTTGTTGGCGACGGTCGCGGTGGTGCCGACCGAAGCGATGTTGTTGGTGTTGTGGCAGCCGATACCGGAGTTGCCGCAGCCGGTGTTGGTCACCGTGTGCGTCGCGACGTTCTCATCGGCGTGGATGGCCAGGCCGCCCGTGTGGCACTGTGCGCACGCGGTCGTCGTGTCCTTCTGCGACCAGTTGCTGGTGATGGCCGTGGTCGAAGCCGAGTTGTTGTGGCAGTTCTTGCACACGTTGGTGGCATCGACGGTCTTGGTCGAGTAGGTCGAGGTGTGCTCGGCGCTCATGAGGCCGCCGTCAGTCCGGGTGACGATATGGCACTGCGTGCAGGTGTAGGACCCGCCGCCAACCGACCAAGCAGCGTTCGCCTGCACGGTGTTACCGGCGGTCGGAGCGTGAGCCGTGGTCTCAAGCGAGTTCGCGTGCGTGAACGCCTGAGCGCTCGTGTAGGTGGTGTGGCACACGCCGCCCGAGCCGCAGGTCTTGTTGGCGACAGGCGGGCGGCCATCCTTGACTGCAGAGGTGTGGCAGCCGGTCACCTGGCAGCCGGTCGCGGTCTTGTTGTGCAGGGTGACCAGGTCGGCGGTCGGGTGGCAGTTGGCACCGCTGTTCGCGCAGCCCTGGGTCGACGACGCGGTGTGGTTCGCCGCACCGATGGTGTCGTGGTAGGTGGCGTGGCAGTCGGAGCACACGTCCGTCGACCAGCCAGCCTTGACCTGATCGTCAGAGTTGGCGATCGGCGCGATGTTGTTGTTGTGGCAACCGGTGCAGGAGTTCGTCCAAGCGCCGTTGCCGGAGCCGAGGTTGTTGGTCGCCAGTGTGGTCGCGTGCGAGCGCTCGAGGCCGGAGCTGTGGCACACGCTACAGGCCGTCGAGGTGGAGCCGCTCGTGATCACGGACGCCATCGAGCCGGCAGTCGCTGTGTGGTGATCGACGTCGTTACCGTTGGCGAGACCGCCGAGGCCGTTGTGGACGTAGGTGGTGGTGTTGTACTGACCGGCGGTCGCGTGACAGTTGCGCCCGTCACCGCAGGTCTTGTTCGCCGGGTTGTAGGCGAGGTTGCCGTTGCTTGCGGTGCGATCGTGGCAGCGCAGGCACGAGCTGTGGATGTTGGTGTTGACCACGTTCACCGCGCCGACGTCTGACAAGTCGGAGCCGTTGTGGCAACCGGTACCCGATGCCGAGCAGCCGGAGCTCGTGACCGTGTGCGACGCGGCGTTCTCGGTCGCATGGATCGCCAGTCCACCGGTGTGGCAGGCCTGGCAGGCCGTGGTCGAGTCCTTGGCGGACCAGTTGTTCAGGATCGTCGTGGTCGAGGCCGCGTTGTTGTGGCAGTTGCGGCAGTTGTTGGCGGCCACGGTCGTCTTGGCCGACGTGGTAGCGGTGTGCTCGAGCGTCAGGCTCGAGTTGCTGTTGCGGATGTCGTGGCATGCGCCGCAGGCGGTACCGAAGAACGTGGTGTCCGACGCCTGGGTCGAGTTGGTGGGCTGGTGCTTGACGGCATCGCCACCGAGCCCGTGGGTGTGAGTCGTAGCCGTGTAGGTGGCGTGACACGCGCCGCCCACGCCGCAGGACTTGCCGGTCGGCACGTTGGCCTGCTGGGCGTAGTTGTGACAACCGGTCAGGTTACAGCCGCCCGCAGCGCTCTTGTGGAGGATGTGCAGGTCGGTCGATACGTGGCAGTTGGTGCCGGTCGAACCGCATGAGGTGGTCACCTCGGCGACCACCGGGATCGTGGTGGCGTGGTCGAACGGCGAGGTCGTGCCGACCGCATGGCAGTCCACGCAGGTGTCGTTGGTCCAGTTGCCAGCGACCTGGGTAGCACCGCGCGAACGGGCGTCACCATGGCACTCGCCGCAGGACAGCGCCGTACCGTACGGGCTGCCGCCGACGCTGATCTGAGTGTGCTGGTTGGCCAGACCGTTGCGGACGCCGCCGACGCCGGCCGGGTGGCACTGCGCACAGGTCGCTGCGGCGGAACCGCCGGTCGCGACGAGCGAGCCGGTCATGCCGGTTGCGGTGTGCGTGGTCTCGCTGTAGTGACCGCCCGAGGTCGGCGAGGCCGTCAGGCTCGCGCGGCTCGGAGCGCCGGTGTAGCTGCCGTTGTGGCATGTCTGGCAATCATCAGCAGGAGCGTCCTTCGCCCAGCTCACGCTCGTGTGGCAGTCACCTGACACGCAACCGCTCGCCGGGTGATACAGAGCTGCGAAGTCCGTGGTCGCTGCGCCCTCGGCGTTATGACAGCCGGCTTGGTTGGTACAACCGGTCTCCGAAGCGCCGCTGTAGTAGCTGACGTTCGTGTACACATGCGCGAAGCCGCCCGGGTGCGTCGCCAGGCTGATCTCCTGGTGACAGCCGGACGAGGTGGAGCCACAGGAGTTCGCTACCGGCGCCGGGGTCGGGCGGTCGTCCTTGGCAGTGGCGATGTGGCAGACGTACGGATCCGCCGTACCGGTCGCATTCGAGCTCGAGCAGCTCTGGTACTTGGGCGCGCCGCCGCTCTGCGACTGCGCGTGCATCTTCCACAGGTCGTTGCTCGGGTGGCAGCCTGCCGACGAACCCGCGCAACCGTTGCTGGTCACGAGGTGCGGGGTGGCGGTGCTGTCGTGGCTGACCTTGGTCGAGTAGTCGTGGCACGTCACGCACTTCTCAGGCGTCCAGCCGCCCGCGGCGACGGCCTTCGAGTTGTACGCCGTGTCCTCGTGGCAGCCGAGGCCACCGGCGCCACCCGTGGTGCAACCGACGGTCGGCGCCTCGGAGTGCGCGGTGTTCAGCGTCGCAGTGTGGCAGACGTCGCACTCAACGCCGCCGTCATCGAGCTCGGCCGAGTCCTGGAAGGCCCGCGTGAATGTCACTGCCGTGTGCTTGGTGGCGTCATAGCCGTGCGTGTCGACCGACGTGATACCGGTGGCAACGTGGCACGCGGCGGTGGTGCAGTTGTTCGTGGTCGGGAACTTGTTCGTGCCGTGACATGCGAGACAACCGTTGGTCTCAAGGTAGCCGTTGCCCGGCACCGAGTTGTTGTGCACGGCACGCAGGTCGCCGACGTGGCAGCTCGAACAGGTCGCGCTCGGGCCGGTGGTCACGGTCGCGTGCTTGCTCGCGACGGCACCGTGGCGATCACGCGGGGCGACGTGGCAACCATTGAGCGTCGGCTCGTCGTAGTCGCAGCCCTGGTTCGGGATCCAGTACGGGCTCGGGTAGATCGTCGTGCTCGCGTAGTTGCTGGCGGCCGTGCTGTAGATCGCATGACACACGCCGCACGAATTGGTGACGCCGGCGACCCAGTTGGTCGAGGCGCGTCCGTGTTCGGTGCGCATGGCACTGTTGCCGGTCATCACGTGGCACTGGTCGCACGTGTAGTTGCCGAAACCGGTGTTGTAGACCTGGGTGGCCACCGCGGTCGCCTCGTGGCTGAACTCCAGCACGATCGGCATACCGAAGTGGTTGTCGCCCTGGCTCACGGCCTCGCTCGAGTGGCAGCTCGCGCAGTTCGGCGCGACCGAGCCCGGCGAGACGACGTACACCTTCAGCTGATCGAACGGAACGTAGGCACCGCGGGCACTGGCGTGCTTGTTGCCCGTGACGCGGATCTTCAGGGTGTGGTTGCCGGCGGTCAGAGCGTTGCTCGTCCAGACCGGGTCCTGCTGCCTCGTGGTGCCATTGTAGAAGTCGACGGTGCCCTGAAGGATGTCGTCGATGTAGATCTCAGCGATACCACGGTAGGGGTCGCGGTCGCCGACGAGGACGAGGCGCTCCCCGTTGAAAGTGACCTCGGCGGTCGAGCTCGTGTAGTTCGACAGGATCTGCTGCCCGGCGGTGTAGGCCGACCCGTACTTCGTGGTCCAGCTGCCGGTCAGGTTGACGGTCGTCGCTGCGAAACCGGACTCCGGGTACGCGATGTGGCTGAAGTTGTCCATAAGGAGCGGGGCCGCGTCCGCCGTGCCGGCGATGTCGTGGCAGGCGACGCCACCACAGTTCAGCGTTGCGTTCTCAAGCTTGGTCGGCCCGGTTGCCAGGTCGCCGGTCCAAGGCACGATGGGGGTGCTGGTGGCGACGAAGCCGGCGGCGGGGTCGCCGTGGGTGCCGTGGGTGGCGTCGGGAGTCGGGCTCCCGTTGTGGCAGGCCGAACAGGCGGCGGCGGCGTGACAGCGGCCGCAGTCCTCGCCACCTACCTTGAGCGTGCCCAGCCAGCGCGGCTGAGCGTGGATGATGTGCAGGATTCCTGCGGTCGTGTCCTGAGACGACGGCGAGGCGAATGCGCCGTATGTGTAGACCGCAGTGGGAACGTTGGCGATGAGCGAGGTGCCCCAGCCGGTGTGGCAGACCGCTCCGCAGTTACCGCCCCCGTTGTGATACGGGTGGGTTCCTGCCAGCGAGTCGAGGTGGCAGTTGCGACACGCTGTGGCCCGGTTCACCGAGCCGACTTCGAAGTGCATGTCGCCAGGGGTGCCGCCGGTGCCGTGACAGACCAGACACTGCTGGTTCGTCAGGTCGACCGCACCCGCCGTCGCGGGCGCGAGCGCCAGCGCGAACAGGGCCGCCATCACTGCGATGGTCGCGATCCACACTCTCTTAGTACTCATTCTCATCCCCACTCCGGTCCGGCCGAACCGATTCGCCTGGTCGGGGCTTCGAGCGGCCAGGCTAACCACCCGAGATGCACCCGTACTTGCATGTACGCAGAGACCTCCCTTTGAGAGGCCTCATCGGAAGTATCGGCGCTAAGGGTCGTTTAATCAATATGAAGAATGCGTGGAGGAGGCTGAATTTCGAGGTTTTTTCGCTGCTTGTGACCGGTGTCACAGCCTCAGATACCCCGCGGGGGTATTCGACCGATAATCTCGGACGCGAACGAGGCTGGCGCTACTTCGGCTCCCCACCGCGCGCTTTGGCCTCGACGCCGTCGACGACCCAGCCCTTGCCGGTCTCCTGGATCACCGTGTAGGTCGTGTCGTACGTGACCGAGTAGGTCGGGCTCGAGTACGTGATGGTCCCCACGTCGATGTAGCGGTACTTCCAGTCCTCGACCGCGGTCACCTGCCACGCGGTCTTGCTGATCTCCTCGGAGCCCGTGATCTTGAAGTCGACCAAGCGCTGGTCGATGGCCTTGCTGTTCTGCCGGTTGAGCTCGACGTAGGAGTTGATGCGAACCTCCTCGGTCTCGCTGAACGCATGGGTGGCCACACTGGAGTCGAGCACCCGGTAGGCGTAGCTGATCCACAGGAGGTAGGAGTAGACGGCCGTCTTGGGGTCGTCGAGCTTGGGCGGGGGCGGGAGCACGGGCTCGGGCGGCGTCTTGTCGGGGAACTCGCCGGCGGTCAGCTCGGCGCTGCGCTGCGCGGCGTCGGGAGCGCCTTGGCCGCCGGAGCATGCCGAGAGCGGGAGCATCAGGGCGACGAGCAGCAGCGCAGTCGGTACTGCGCGACCCAGACGGCCTCGGAGGAGCTCTCGCATCCCGGTCCTTTCGACGTAGCCTGCGTCGGCACACCGACGAGACACCCGCTGCATGCATGCCGAGTATACTGGCTCACGCAGCATCGAGACGCCTTCTTCACCACCCCTCCATACATATATGACTACGCGCGGGAGAGCAGATGTCCGACCCGATGACCCACCTGACGCCCGTCGTGCTGGCCGGAGGAAGCGGCACGCGCTTCTGGCCGCTGTCCCGAGAGCTCTCGCCCAAGCAGCTGCTGACCGTGTTCGGCGGCACCTCGCTCGTCAAGCAGGCGATCGCTCGCGTCGGGCGGTTCGCGCAGTCAGGCCGCACGATCGTGCTGACCAGCGAGCTGCTCGCACCCGAGCTGCGCGATCACCTCGCCGGTGATGATCCGGCGGCGCGGGTGCTGGCTGAGCCGTCGGCTCGCAACACCGCACCGGCAGTCGCGCTGGCTGCGGCCTTCGCGCTTCGCGAAGACGCCGATGCCATCATCGCCATGGTGCCGAGCGACCACCTGCTCGCCGATGGTGCGGTATGGGAGTCTGCGCTGCGCAACGCCGCAGATGCCGCAGCCGATGGCTGGATCGTCACGCTCGGCCTCGTACCGGATTCGCCCGAGACCGGGTACGGCTACATCCGGCCCGGTGCGCCCGTGCCCGGGACGAGCGGTGTCCGAGAAGTCGAGCGGTTCCTCGAGAAGCCCGACGCCTCCACCGCCCAGACCCTGATCGCGGAGGGGTGCCTGTGGAACTCGGGCATGCTCGTCGCGCGCGCCGACGCCATCTTGAGCGAGCTCGGCGCCGCGGGAGATCGCGCCGCCACGAGCGACTCGTCGCACGGCCGAACGATCGCCGAGGCGGCAAGCGCGCTCGCGGCCCTCGAACCGGGTGACTGGCTGCTCTCCCCCGCCCGGGACACCTACGACGCGCTGCCGGCCGTCCAGTTCGACCGCGCGGTGCTCGAGGTCTCCGACCGCGTCGCCGTGGTCCCGACCGAGCTGGACTGGAGCGACGTCGGGTCGCTGCTCGCGCTCGACCTGCTCGACGACCCTGACGCGGACGGAAACGTGCTGATCGGCCGGGTGACCGATGTGGGCTCGCGCGGGATCACGGCCTACGCACCCGAGCGACTCGTCGCGACGCTGGGACTGGAGGACGTGCTCGTCGTCGACACCGCGGATGCGACCCTGGTCGCCGCGAAGGAGCGGGCACAGGACGTACGACTGATCGTGGACGCACTGAAGGCGTCGGGCGCCGCGGAGGTCACGCATTCCCGCACGGCGCTCAGGCCTTGGGGACGTTGGACGCTACTGCTCAAGGGCGACGGCTTCCAGGTCAAGACCATCGAAGTGCAACCGGGCAAGCGGCTGTCACTACAGAGCCACAAGCAGCGCAGCGAGCACTGGATCGTCGTCGAAGGTAAAGCTCACGTCGAGGTCGATGGACACACCATCGAAGCGGCGCCGGGACACTCCGTGGACATCCCCGTGGGAGCCGTGCACCGGCTCGCCGCCGTGGGAGACACGCCGCTGCGGATCATCGAGATCGCTCTTGGCGAGTACCTCGGCGAGGACGACATCGAGCGCTTCGCCGACGACTGGCAGCGCACCGGGCGCTGACGCTCAGCGCGCCATCAGGTCCTGATACAGCCGCAAGTGCCGCTCGACCACCGCCGGCCTGAGTGAAGCGGCCGTCGACTCGAGAAGCACCCGCTCGGGCGGCACGCCCGCCGAGCGCACCTCGACGAGCAGATCCTCGTCCTCGACGAACACCGCTGCCGCGCGGCGCATGCCCAGCTCGTCGAAGCGCCGCATGAGCGCATCGATCGGGCGGCGACGGCGCGTGCCCTGCGCGCTCGTCGACAGCGTGTGCACGACAGCCATCCCCGGGATTCTGCGAGCGGCCCACCGCAGCATCAGATCGGCCTCGAGCCCGGTGGAGTGCGCAGCGACCGGCCCGTATCGGCGCAGGTACTTGCGGAGGCGCGACCGGGACCTGATCACGTTCCACGCATCGAGCGTGTAGACGTCGACGGGGATGCCCCGCTCGCTCGCCCGCTCGAGCGTCTCGGAGCTCGACAGCGCCAGCAGGCGCACCGTCGCACCGCGCGCGGCCAGGGCCTCCATCACGTCGAGCCACAGCGCCTCGACGCCCTCCTCGTCGTGACGGGCGTTGGTCGAGATGAAGATGAACGTCGCATCCTTCCAGCGGGTCACCGCGCACCACCCCCCGTGAACTCCGCAACCAGGTCGACGTAGGCCGCCGCCATGCGCTCGCTCGTGAACAGCGACTCGGCGCGCTCGCGACCGGCCTCTCCCACCGCGGCCGCGCGGTCGGGATCGGCCAGCAGAGCCGAGACGGCCCGGGCGAGCGCCTGGGGGTCTTCCGGTTCGACGAGCACGCCCGTGACACCGTCCTCGACGACGTCGAGCAGCCCTCCGACCCGCGATGCGACGACGGGACGGCCCAGCGCGGAGGCCTCGGCTGCGACCAGCCCGAAACCCTCGGTGCGCGACGGCACAGCTACGACGTCGGCCTGAGCGAGAAGTGATGCCGCCCCGCCGTCGCCGAGGAAGTGCACCCGGTCAGCGACTCCTGATGCGACCGCGATCTCGCGCAGCCGCGCTTCTTGGGATCCTGAGCCGACGATGCCCACCGTCGCGTCCGAGAGCAGACCCGCAGCGCGTACCAGCACGTCGACCCCCTTCACCGGCTCGAGCCGCGCGACGCAGGCGACCAGCGGCCTGGGCAGCGCGCCGAACCGGGCCGGCTCGGCCGCGCGCTCCCGCAGGGCCTGCATGTCGATACCGTTGGGGATGAGGCGGACTACTGCCTGCGGCACGCCGCCCGACACGAGCGCATCGCGCACCGCCGAGGAGACCGCGACGACTGCATCCGCGTCGGCGATCGTGGCGCGGTCAGCCGCAGCTCTCAGCATGACGCCGAGCGCACTGCCCCCATCGACAGCGGATGCGCCGGGCATCACGCCCACGATGTTGATGCAGCGAGCCCCATCGAGCTTGCGCGCCGCGCGGCGCGCGAGCAGGTTCGTGAGATAGCCGGTGCCAACGACCACACAGGAGTCGGCAGGAACCGCTTCCGCAGCCTCGCGGATCGCCCGCACGGCGCCCGCGGCGCGCGACAGACCGAAATCGGCGGGCGCAACCTCGGCACCGGCGGCGCGGGCACGCTCGGCGAGCTCGACGCCGGCGGGGGCCAAGATGACGACGTCGGCGCCTGCGTCCACCCACGCCGCCAGTACCGGCAGAAGCTGGACCTCTCCCCCGCCCATGCCCGGCCCGGGGAAGTTGTTGGCGACGACGATGCGCACGCCGTGCAGCCGCCCCGCGCTCACGAGGCATCACCTGCGTCGCCTGATGCCGCCAGGTACCGCCGGCGTGCGTCGCGCAGCTCGCCCGGCAGCGCTGCAGCGATGCGCACCGCATCGGTGATGTCGCCGCCCCGGGCCAAGTCTCGCACCTCGGCGAGCCGTGCCCGACGACGACGGTGCACCATCGCTTCGACGTCGAGTGCGCCTTCGGCGGCCCTGCGAAGCGCATGGTCGTCGTAGACGCGCATCAGCGCATCGTAGTTGCGCACGAGCTTGCTCGAGGCGCTGGCGGCGTGCACGAGGAAGTCGCCGAGCGGCTCGTTGATCATCGCAAGGCGCGCGCCGGTCTCGGCAATGCGCAGCCACAGGTCGTAGTCCTCGACGGTGAAGTAGTCGGCGCGCGTGTCGAACCCGCCGGCCATCCCGATCGCATCGCGGCGCACGCACGTCGCCGAGGTGGTGAGGAAGTTGCCGCGGTACAGGAGCTGGTCGTAGAGCGGCCGGTCGTCGAGCGCGTAGCCGCGGCGCTTGATCACGCTGCCGGTGGTGTCGACCATGCGCACGTCGTGGGCGACCATCGTGACATCCGGGTCCGCATCGATGACGGCCGCGACGCGCTCGAGCTTGCTCGGCACCCACGTGTCGTCGGCGTCGAGGAAGCACGCCCACTGTCCGCTCGCCAGTGCGAGCGCCTTGTTACGCGAGTCGGCCGGCAGGCCCGAGTCCTCCTGCCAGCGATAGATGAGTCGCGGGTCGTCGATCGCCGAGACGGCCTCGGTCGTGCCGTCGGTCGAGCCGTTGTCGAGCACCACGACCTCGAGGTCGCTCACGGTCTGCCCGAGCGCGCAACGGATCGCCGCGAGCACGTAGTCGCGCGACTGGTGCGTCGGGATGATGACGCTGAAGCGGGGCCCGCTCGCGCTGCCCGGATCCTCGGCGGGTGCACCGCTCACCGCTTGGGCCTCACGCGCAGGAACTTGAGCGTCGCGAGCGCCTCTACGGCCAGGTCGCCGGCGGGCGCGTAACCCAGCTTGGCGATGCGCTCGAAGCGGTAGTCGACCGCGGGCTCGGCGGGTGCGTCCTCGGTGCCTTCAGGCAGATCGATCGCGGCCGGCTCGCCCCGGATCTCGCCGTAGGCCTCGGCCACCATCGAAGCCGCCTCGCGCATCGACAGCGACGCGCCGCCGCCGACGTTGTAGGCGATGTCGGTGTCGCCCGCGCGCGGGGCGGGGGCCTCGAGCACGATCTCGACCGCCGCGCACATGTCGCCGACGGTCAGGAAGTCGCGCTGTTGCATGCCGGCCGACAGCAGCTTGATGCGGCCTGTCTCGGCGGCAGAGCGCGCGAAGCTCGGAAACGCGAGCGACCAGCAGTCGGCCTCGCGAGACAGCGGCGCGCCGAAGCCGTTGGAGAAACGCAGGATGAACGGCTCGATGTCTTCTCGGCGGGCTGCACGGTAGAAGGCGCCCTCGCCGGCGAGCTTGGTGATGCCGTAGTCCGAGAAGGGCCTGGTCGGCGTCTTCTCGGTGATGGTGCCGGTCTCTTTTCCATAGACGTGGTAGGTCGAGAAGTAGACGGCGCGGCGCACGCCCGCCGCGACGGCGGCGTCGAGTACGGCGCGGGTGCCGTAGCCGTTGACGCGGAACGCGCCGGCCGGGTCGGCGGTGGCAGGACCCGCACCCATCGCGGCGGCGTGCACGAGCGCGTCGCAGCCGTCGAGCGCGCCGGCGTAGGTGGCCGGGGCGGAGACGTCGGCGGCGACCCACTCCACGTCGGCGACGCGAGCGGGCAGGTCCTCGGCGGGCGGGAGCAGCGACAGCACGACGACTTCGTGCCCGGCCGCGCGCAACCGCGCGACCAGATGCGCTCCGACGTAGCCGAAGCCCCCGGTGACAGCGATGCGCATCAGCGGTCCTGCCGCGCCCAGTCGTAGTCGATGAAGGCGCGGTCGTGCGGATCGTGGCGGTGCATGACGTCATCGGCGTGCGGCAGCGTCGTGAGGTCGCAGACGATGGCCTCCTCGGTGCCGATGCCCTTGAAGCCGTTCCACACGCCGGCCGGAATCTGCACGAGCACGCGATTGCGGTCGCCGAGGAAGACCTCCTGGGTCTCGCCGAAGCTCGGCGAACCCTCGCGCTTGTCGTGCATCACCAGCTTGATCATGCCGCGCACGACCGAGTAGTTGAGCACGTTGGCCTCGTGCAGGTGCCAGCCCTTCACGACGCCGGGAAACACCGTCGAGAAGTAGACCTCGCCGAAGCCGGCGAACTCGGCGTCCGTGGACTCCTGCATCTTGATGATGCAACCGCGCTCGTCAGGGATCTGCTTGAGTGGCTTGATGATCACGCCGTCGATCATGGGCGTCACGCTCCTTCGCCGGTGAGGCGCCACACCGCGGTCGCATCCGCCGCATAGCGATCGATCTGTTCACGGGTCACGCCGAGCATGTCGACGCCGGACGCTTGCGCCCGGTACCACTCGGCGCTCATGCGCACGGCGTCGCGGGCACCGAGCACCGGGGCCCAGCCCAGCTCGCGCTGAGCGCGCGTCGCGTCCAGCGCCAACAGCGAAGCCTCGTGCACGGCGCCGGGCTGCGGGGTGTGGCGCCACGCGCCGCTGCCCCACACGTCGACGAACTCGTCCATCAGCTCGCCCACGGTCAGGTGCGACTCGGGTGAGGGGCCGAAGTTGTAGGCGCCCGACAACGACTCGGCGCCCGACAGCATGCGGGCGCCCAGCGCGAGATAGCCGCCGAGCGGCTCGAGCACGTGCTGCCACGGACGCACCGAGGCCGGATTGCGCACGCCGATGTCCTCGCATGCCAGCAGCGCCTTCACGGCGTCGGGGATGATGCGGTCCGCCGCCCAGTCGCCGCCGCCGATCACGTTACCGGCACGCACGGTCTTGAGCGCCCAGGCGCGGCCTTCCGGGACCCAGTACGAGTCACGGTACGCCGCAGAGAGCAGCTCCTGGCACGCCTTCGAGGACGAGTACGGATCGTGGCCGCCCAACGGGGCGTCCTCGGCATACGGGTCGAGGCGCTCGTCGTTGCGGTAGCACTTGTCGGAGGTGATCACGACGGTGGGCGCGAACGCCGCGTGGAGCCGGACCGAGTCGAGCACGTTGGCGGTGCCCACCACGTTCACGTCGTAGGTCTCGGCGGGGCACTCGTAGGAGTAGCGCACGAGCGGCTGCGCCGCCAGATGGAAGACGATGTCGGGCCTGGCGACGTGGACCGCAGCGGTCACTCCGTGGATGTCGCGTACGTCGCAGATGGCGTGCCCGGCCAGCAGTCGTTCCACCCCCGCCGAGACGAACAGGTCGCGCTCGGTGTAGGGCGCGAGCGCCAGGCCGAAGACCTCGGCGCCCATCTCAGTGAGCATCACCGAAAGCCACGAGCCCTTGAACCCGGTGTGTCCGGTGACGAGCACCCGCTTGCCCGCGTAGGCGCCGCCGAACAGCGTGTGGAGCGACTCGCTCACTACCACGCCTTCCACGGCGCGGTTCCGCCGGCCCACAGCGACTCGAGGTAGTCGCGCTCGCGGACGTTGTCCATGCACTGCCAGAAGCCCTCGTGCCGGTGCACGAACAGCTGCCCGTCGGCGGCGAGCTGCTGCAGCGCGCCGAACTCCAGGTCGCAGTCCTCGTCGGTGGTGAGGTAGTCCAGCACGCCGGGCTCGAACACGAAGTAGCCGCCGTTGATGAAGCCGGTGGACAGCTGCGGCTTCTCGTCGAAGTCGGTCACGCGGTCGCCGTCGAGCTCGATGGCGCCGAAGCGCGAAGGCGGCCGCACGCCCGTGAGCGTGGCCAGCCCGCCGTGGGATTCATGGAACGCGAGCAGTGCGGCGAGGTCGACGTCGGCGACGCCGTCACCGTAGGTGACCATGAAGCGCTCGCCCGCGAGGTGCTCGGCGAGCCGCTTGATGCGCCCGCCCTTCTGGGTCTCCTCGCCGGTGTCGACACAGGTCACCGTCCACGGATCGAGCTCGGCCCCGCCGTGGATCACCGGATCGACGCCCGGGTCGAGCGAGATGGTGAAGTCGTTCGCGGTCAGGCGCAGGTGGTAGAACCAGTTCTTGATGTAGTCGGCCTTGTAGCCGAGCGCCAGCACGAACTCGTTGAAGCCGTGCGCGGAGTAGTGCTTCATGATGTGCCACAGGATCGGCTTGCCGCCGATCTCGACCATGGGCTTGGGGCGCGCGACGGTCTCCTCGGACAGGCGCGTTCCCTTGCCTCCACACAAGATGACGACCTTCATGGGCTGGCTGCTCCTCGGGGCGTGTTCGGGGCCTCTCGCGAACGGTCCTGATGCGCGAGAAAGCCACTCCTGTGGATTCTACCGCTTTGCGGGGCGCGAGCAGCCACAATCCCTTCGCGATACCATGCCCACATGAACACCGCCGAGACACCCGCCGTCTTCGAAGCCGACACCGCCGGGCTCGCAGCAGCCGGCCGCGCGGCATCCGAGGCGCCCGCTTGGCACTTCGCCGGACGCGACCCACACGTTTACGCCCGGGTGCGCGATGCACTCGGCGACGCGGGGCCCGAGGTCAGCGGTGGGCCGCTCGGCGAGATCGTCGATGAGCTGCGCGGCGAGTACCTCGAGCTGCTGGGCGAGGTGCCGACGGGGCCCGACGACGTCGCCTGGTTCGAGTCCACCGCCGCCGAGAAGCAGTTCGGCGAGAGCTGCGTGATGCGCGAGGCTGCCCTGTCCGTGCGGGCTGCGCGCCTGCTCGCCGAGAAGCCCGGGCTCGTCGTCGTAGCGGAGAACGCCCGGGTTGCTGCGCATCTGCGCGGCGACGCGGCGCCCGTCACGCCGCCGGCCAAGCCGTCGCTTCGCAGTGTCGCGACGTTCACCGCGGCACACCTTGACCGCGCTCGCCGCTCGCGAGCGGCACTGCCGGGAGCGATCGCCACGGCGCGCGACGCAGGCCCGCTCACGGTGCTCGTGGCGTGGCTCGACGCGCGGTCGATGGGTAACGACGGGACCTACCGCGACCCCTACTTCGGCGACCTGGTCGAGCGAGCCCGCGCTGACGGGCGCGCGATCGCCGTGGTGCCGGTGCTCGTCCCCGGCACGGACCTGGACGCGGCGCTGCGCTTCATGGCCGCCCACGATGTGACGTTCCTGCCCCCGCACCTGCTCGTGACGCTCGCCGACATCCGCGCGGCTTCACGGCCGGCGCCCCCGCGCTCGTTTCGCGATGCGGGTGCGCTCGGCGGGGTGGCCCTCGAACCGCTGCTGACGGCCGACGCCGCCCACGACGTGGCTGCACGTTCGGTCTGGTTCAACCGGCTCGTCGCCACCGTGCCCGGCCACCTGCGCACAGCAGGGGTCGATGTCGCGCGGGTGATCATGCCGTTCGAGAACCTCAACTGGGAGAAGCGGCTGCTTCTGGCGTGGCGGCGGTCGTTTCCCGATGCCCAGGTCGTCGGCTACCAGCACTCGACGCTCACCCACCGCAAGCTGCGCTACTTCGCCTCAGCGCGAGAGACATCCATCTCGCCGCTGCCGGATTCGATCGTGACCAACAGCGAGACGGCCCACGGGCTGCTCGCTCCGGTGTTCGGGGACCGCCTCACGCCGGGCGGAGCGCTGCGCTACGCCGACCTCGCGTCGTGCGAGCGCCTGCCCGCGCCCGAGACGCCCTGCATCGTCGCTGCGCTGTCGCTGGAGCTCTCCGAGGCCGCCGAGTCGCTGTCCACGCTCGTGGAGGCCTTCGGTGATGGAGACGTGCCAGTGATCGTGAAGCCGCATCCGGTGGCCGACACCGATGCGCTGCTGGCCGCGGCCGGCGCGACGTCGCTGCCCGCCGGATTCGAGCTGCTCGACGCGCGCACCCCCGCGCCGCTCGAGCAGGCCAGCGTGCTCGTGGCCACGTCGAGCACCATCGTGCTCGAGGCGATCGCTCGCGACGTGCCGGTCGTGACACTGGAGCTCGCACGGGCCGTCAACGAGAGTCCCCTGCTCGAGGCGCGCGACGCGTGCGCATGGGCGTACGGTGCCGAGGAGCTGCAGGCACGAGTCGGCGATGCGATCGAACGGGGCCAGGCACTGCGCGACGAGATGCATCCGGTGTGGTCCGATACCGTCTCGGGGATGGTCTCGCCGGCAGGCCCCGAGACGTACCGCGCGCTTCTCGGCTAGCGGGCCGCCCTACTCCGCGGGCCGGTACGCCTCGAACCAGGCGGCGATGCGGCCGCGCACGGCGTCGTCGAGCGCGACACGCTCGCGAGACATCTGCCCGGGGCCGCGCGTGAGGATGAAGGCGACGCGCTCGTCGGTGTTCTTCTTGTCCTTCTTCAGCGCGTCGAAAAGCTTCTCCAGATCGAGCCCGGCCAAGCTCATCGACGGCCAGTTGGGCTCGATGGCCTCGCGCATGCGGCGGTAGGTGGCCTCGTCGATCATGCCGAGGAACCACGACAAGTCGTTAGCCAGGTCCATGCCGATGGTGATCGCCTGCCCGTGCGGCATGCCGTAGTCGGTGAGCGACTCGATGGCATGCCCGAAGGTGTGGCCGTAGTTCATGATGTTGCGGTAGTCGCGGTCGTACTCGTCGATCTCGATGACGCGCTTCTTGATCGACAGCGCGCTCACGATGAGCTCGGCCATCGCATCCGAACGCACGTCGGCGCGCGCCGCGGCGTAGCGCTCGCGCATGTACTCCATCGACTCGGGCGAATCGAGCAGGTGCACCTTGATGATCTCGCCGAGCCCCGACAGGATGTCGCCTTGCGCCAGCGTGGTGAGAAACGCGGTGTCGAGCACGATGTCGTTGGGCGGGTAGAACGAGCCGACGAGGTTCTTGTAGTCACCCATGTTGACCGAGCTCTTCGAGCCGATGCAGCTGTCGGCCTGGGCGAGCAGCGTGGTCGGGTAGAAGCGCCACTCCACGCCGCGGTAGATCACCGTGGCGCAGAAGCAGCAGATGTCTTGCACGATGCCGCCACCGATGGCGACAAGGCGCATGCCCCGCTTGAAGCCGCCTTCGACGAGCTCATACATCGCCCGCGTGCAGCCCTCGATGGACTTGTTGGCCTCGGTGGCCTCGATGATGAGGTGCGGGCGAGCGAACACCGGGGCGAGCTGCTCGGCGTAGAGGCGTGCGACGTTGGCGTCCACCAGGTAGAACTCGGCGGCGTCGGGCTCGGCGAGAAAGCCGGTGAAGTCGTCGGTGAAGAAGACCGAGTAGTCGTGGACCTTCGAGGCGATCTCCAGCGTCCTATACGTCGACATAGCCACCGTCCACGATGATGTTCTGACCGGTCATGTAGCTGTTGAGGTCGCTGGCCAGAAACGCCGCGACCCGTGCGATCTCCTCGGGCTGCGCCATGCGCTGCGCCGGCACGGTGCCCGCCATGCGCTCCATCTCGGCCTCGCCGAGCACCCCGCGCGTCATGTCGGTCACCACGAAGCCCGGCGACAGCGCGTTGACGAGCACGCCGTGCGGCGCGAGCTCGACCGCGGCGGTCTTGGTCATGCCGATGAGGCCTGACTTGGCGGTGGTGTAGGCGCTGCGACCGGCGCGCGTGATGACGCCGTACATCGAAGCGACGTTGACGATGCGCCCGTAGCCGGCGTCCGCCATCACGCTGCCGGCCGCCTTGGTGAGTACCCACGGGGCACGCAGGTCGATGGCCTGGATGCGGTCGAAGTCGCTCAGGTCGTAGTCGCGCATCTCGCCGACCTTGTTGACGCCGGCGTTGTTGACGAGTGCATCGAGGCGCTCGAGCCCGCCGAGGAACTCGCAGAACCGCTCGAGGGACGCGTCGTCGGCCAGGTCGACGGCGACGTAGCGCACCCCTGCGGGCGCCTCGGCGTTCATGGCTTCGACGCGGGCGGGATCGGTGCCCGTGAGCACCAGGTCAGCTCCTGCCGCCGAGAAGACCTCGGCCATCGCAGCCCCGATTCCGCGTGTTCCGCCGGTGATGACGACGGTGCGGCCGGTGAAGTCGATCGCGAGCGTCATGGTGCCTCAGCTCCTCTCGGCGACGGCGTAGGCCGCGATGAGGTTCTCGGCGGCCTCCATCTCCATGGCGAAGCGGCACTCGGCGGTGTAGCTGCCGACGTGCGGCGTGAGCAGTGCGTTGTCGGCGTCGCACAGCGGACCGGTGTAGGGCTCGGTCGAGAAGACGTCGAGCCACACCCCGCCGAGCTGACCGCTCTCAAGTGCCGCAGCGACCGCGTCCTCGTCGAGCACGCCGCCGCGCGCCGCGTTGCAGATGACCGCGCCACGCCGCATCGAAGCGATCTCGGCCTCGCCGATGATGCGCTCCTCGCCGCCGCAGTGCAGCACGACGGCATCGGCGTGCGGCAGCGCCTCGGCAAGCCCCATGACCTCCGAGCCGTCGCAGCTGCCCGTGCGGCACGGGTCGACCACGATCACGGTCGCCCCGAACGCCCTCACGAGCGCCGCTGTCGCCTGACCGATGCGGCCGTAGCCGACGACCACGACGGTGGCGCCCTTCAGCTGGCGTCCCACACGCTTCTCCCAGCCGCGGGCGTGCAGGGCACGGTCCATCGGGCCGACGCCGCGCAGGACCGCGATCAGGCAGCCGACCGTGAGCTCGGCGACGGCGGTCACGGGGGCGTCGGGGGTGTTTCGGACCTCGACACCCAGGCGCTTGGCGGCTTCAAGGTCGACGTTGCTCATCCCGGAGCCGCAGCGTGAGATGACCTTGAGCTCGCTTCGCTCCATGACCTCGGCGTCCAGCGGCTCCAGACCGGCCAGGATGGCCGTCACGCCCGGCAACAGGTCGAACAGCTCGTCTTTGGTGAGCTTGCGCCCGTAGGGGTTCTCCACGAGCTCGAATCCGGCCTCGATGAGCCGGCGGCGCGGAGCGTCGTCACCCGCCGCGAAGCTCGACGGGCCGAGAAGGACCTTGGGCATGCGCGTCTCCTTGGGGTGTACGGGGCGCTACTCGCAGCGCAGGCGGTACAGGAACCAGCTCGCGATGAGGTGGTCGAGGATCATGTGCACGTCCTCGACGGGACCGTACTCCCCCTTCGGGGTGCGGGCTACTACGACCTCATCGGCCTCCTCGGCGATGATACCCCCGTCGAAGCCCGACAGTGCCGCGACCTTGCCCCCGCGCTCGTGGACCCAGCGCATGGCGTCGACGATGTTGGGCGAGTTGCCCGAGGCCGAGATGACCAGCAGCAGGTCGCCCGCGCGCCAGTGGATGCGCAGCTGGTTCACGAAGACGTTCTCGTAGCCCTCGTCGTTGGCGATCGCGGTGATAAGGCCCATGTTGTCGGCGAGCGACAGGGCGCGGAAGGGCGGGTCGCACGCGGTCTTCTTCAGCACGTCCATGCCGAAGTCCACCGCCATGTGTGCGGCCGTGGCCGCCGAGCCGCCGTTGCCGGCGATCAGGATCGTGCCGCCCGCCTTGCGGGTCTCGTCGAGCAGCTCGATGAGGCGCCCGATGGCCTCGGTGTCGAGACGCTCGTTGATCGAGGCCAGGTAGGCGAGGTAGTTCTTCGCGAACTCGGCCGGGGTGGCCGAGGCCGCGTAGACGGAGTTGAGATCGTTCATCGGCGTAGACGTCCCTTCGCCTCAGGGGCAGGCGATGTCGTAGCGGTCGCGCCACTCGGGGTCGGCGCAGTAGATGCGGTAGACGAGCTCCATGGTCGCGAGCGCATCGGCGCTCGAGCCGGAGACGATACTACCACCGCGCAGCACGGCGTCGGCGAACTCGGCGATCTCGTCGCGCCACGAGTGGTCGTCGAGGTAGTTCACGACCTCCTCGCGGTCCGAGCCCGTCTCGACCTCGCGCCGGCGGCCGATGATGAGCTTCTCCGAGCCGTAGCTGCGTGAACCGGACAAGATGCCGCGCAGCTCCAGGTAGCCTTGCGACAGCGCGATCTCGAGCACGAAGCGGTGCTGCCACTGGGTGGCCGTGGAGTGCAGCATGGCGACCCGGCCGGCTTCGTCGCGCATGAGCGCGTAGGCGTTGTCCTCGACGTCGTGCTTCCAGTAGTCGTTGGAGACGAAGCTCTTGACCTCGGTGAAGTCGCCGCAGAACAGGCGCATGAGGTCGACCATGTGGATCCCCTGGTCGAGCAGGATGCCGCCACCCGCGAACTGTCGCTCGGCGCGCCAGCCGCCGGAGAACGGGATCACGCGGCTCTTGCCGTAGACGCCGCGCACGTTGATCACGTCGCCGAGCTCTCCGCTGCGCACGATCTCGAGCGCGTCGCGGACGGAGTAGTGGTAGCGGTGGTTGAAGCCGTACTTGAGCACGAGGCCTTCGGCGGCCGCCTCGGCTTCGCGGACGCGGCGGATGTCGGCGACGTCGCGGCCCGGCGGCTTCTCGCAAAACACGTGAAGCCCGCGCTCGAGGCCCGCGATGGTGACCTCGGCGGCCACGTTGTTGGGCAGGCAGACGAACAGCGCGTCGAGCTCCTCGCCCAGCAGGTCGCGGTAGTCCGAGAAGACGGCGACTCCGCCCTCATCCGGGTACGGCGCCGAGAAGGACTGGTCGCAGACGGCCACGACCTTCATGTCGTCGCGTGCGTCGATCACGTCGCGACGGCGCCTGCCGACGACCCCGTACCCTGCGATTCCCACCCTGAGCGTCATGGAGTGCACCCTTTCGCCATCTGTCGGCCCAGACCCAAGTGGATCGGAACGAAGGTGTCAGCGGTCATCTTGGAACCGACGCTGCGGCGCGTCGTCCGGAAGCTCGCCGTCCGTGACCCCTCGTTCGAGGCGCCCTGCCGGGAAGCCGGGTCCCGTCGGGGCAAGCGAGCTGTTTGACAGCAATCCCCCGGCGGGTAGCGGGATGGAGCGGGTCGGCGAATCCATATCGTACACCCGCGAGCCGAGCGCCGAACGCGCTGACGCCAGACAGCTGTTGCTCAAGGTCGACGGCCCACCGAACGCCTGCAACTTCATGACGTACGGCCCCTGATGATTAAGGACACGGCTCGCGTCGCTGGCCAACTTGGCACCGGTCGTCAGCACGAGCGGGCCACCGCGGTACCCAGCCGCGGGCCCAGCGGCGAGCGCGTCGGGAAACACGTCGCCAGACGCGATTCCGACATAGTCGAAGCCGCCCCTGAGCGCGTAGTAGTACCTGTCGAAGAAGTCGACCACAGCGGCCGCCGTACCGTAGGTGGTTGGCCTCTTCGGGTCCCAGATCCACACGTTGTTCTGGTCGAGCCGCGACCCGCTGACGCGCCTGAAGTCCTTGTACATCGCATCAGTGATGGATTTCGGACCTCCCACGAATATGGCAGTGTCGCCGGCGCTGACGTGGAGACGTTCCCAAGCGGTCCGAACGGACGGCGTCATCCCAGTGGTCGGACATAGGAGGACCGGTCGCTTCTGCATGTAGGCGAAGGAGGAGACGGACAGGGCATCGATGTATGCATCTCCGCGCACGACGAACGGCTCGTCGTTGTCCGACTTCGAACTCACCTCAAGCGCGATCTTGGAGGCCACGGCGTAGCGATCGGCGCCCGAGATGCGTCGCACGCGAAAGCCCTTGTTCTTCAGAGACTGCTCGACCGAGCCCGAGACCGACAGGTCTCCGCCGACGATGATCACGTTGGTCGTCTTCAGCCGCCGAAGCTCGGCGACCAAGGCGGTGCTCAGAGTAGCGCGAGGCGTGAGCAGCAGTGGACCCTCGTACACCCCCGCGAGCGGTGCTGCCGCAAGGGCGTCGGGGTAGTTCGCTCCTCCGGCGAGAACCACCGTTCCCGCCGATGGGAAGTTGCGGCGCGACATCGCCAGTGCGGTACCGTATCGATCAGAGCCGGCGACCCTCTCGACTCGCTGCGCCTTCAGTGTCTTCAACGGCAGCATGTAAGCGTCGGCCGATCGAACTGAGCCACGTTCGGGACGCGGCAGCCAACCCCACGAGTCACCGGTATGGAGACCAGACTGTGGCCACGTGATGTCCCGGTACAAACCCGTCGTATCCACGAAGGCCAAGACGTAGTACTTGCCGGCGAGCGGGCCGGCCATCCTGTACCTGCCCTTGGCATCCGTGACGGCGCTGCCCACCGGGAAGGCGCCAGGCCACACCAAGAGCTCGTCCCAGGAATACGCCTTGACCTCCACTCCCTCCATCGGCGCGCCGGTCACCGCATCTCGCACCACACCCGAAAAATAGGGATTGGGCATGAGCGACACGTCTCCGAGCGAGCGAACAGACCCTGCAGTCAGAGTGATCTCGACGGCGCTGGTGAGGGTGCTGGAGCCACCGTAGAAGCTATCTTTCCAGGTGCCCGATGCATCCGTGAAGCCGAGGCGATGGCTCTCGTCAGCCAGCAGATCAGTGAGGCTGAAGACGCCGTCCGGACCACTGGTAGCAGTGCCGGTCACCGCACCGTCTGACCCGTACAGAGACACAGTGATGCCCGCAACCACGTCGCCGAACTCGGGGTCGACCACGCGCCCCGACAGGGTCGACGTGCTCTCGACGGTGAGTGTGGCATCCAAAGCGAGTGCGTCCACGGACCCGGGGAGGCAGCTTGCCGCGCTCGTCGCATCAACGCCCCCCAACCAGGCTGGCTCGTGGGCACCCGACGGGTCCATCAGCTTGATCCGTGTGTCCGCCGCGTCGTCAACACCCAAGTACCACAGACCTGCTGCGTCAGCCGAGGACGTGGCGACCAGCGCCCACCCGTCCCCCCTATCCTGCCAGCCCTCGATGAGGGCTCGCGGGACAGGCCTGCCAGAGTGGCCACTGCGGACAACCCCACTCAGCTCCCGCTTGAGCGGAATGACGTTGATCCCGCCGCTCACCAGCACGAATGCACGGTCGCCCTCACTGGTGACCCGAACGTGCCCGACCGGGTAGATCCCTGGCCACTCGGCCGTCAAGGTTGCGCCCACAGAGTACTCGCGAGCCACCGCAAGTGTCCGCGTGTCGATTACTCGCAAGGTTCCGGTGCTGGCCCACGGCACGTACAGCAGAGGTTGATGAGGGTCATAAGCGACCCCTCGCGGCTCAGATGATGCAGACCCGATCCGACGACCTGTTTCAAAGAGTTTCCCTGCGTACTCCACGAGTCCGTCGTTGCTTGATGCAAGCCAGAAGCGGGTTCCATTTCTATCCAACGCCAGGTCGAAGACGCTGGGCGAGATGGCCGCTCCATAAGCGATCTTCACACCCTCGGTCACAGTGTAGCTACGAAGCGCCGCCCGGTTTCCCCGCTGCGCATTCACAACAAGTCCACGGCTCCCGCTCGAACCGAGTAACGGAAATTCGACGTAGTAGTCATACATGCTCCAGGGCGCGTCGGCCGAAGGGTGTCGCACGACGTAGGTGCCATACCCAGTCCCGCCGATGAACACACTGTCATCGGCACCGAGTGCCATGCTGAGCGGCGCCAGTCCGGTAAGCACGGATGAGGTAGTCAACGTTGAGGTGTTCATTTGGACGAGTCGGCCGGGCGACTGCGCCCCCCAGTTGGACACGACGACCAGCGTTTCTTCGTCTGATGTGAGCTCCAGCCCGATCAGTGAACCGCCGATTGGAACCGACTCGAGGAACGAACCCGTCGCCAAGTCCCAGCGGAGGATACTTGAGTCGCTGGCGATGTAGAGTGTCTCCGAACTCGAATCGACCACCATATCGGCACGCTGAGATACCGGGATAAACGTACTGGCGGCCGCTTCGGCAGCCAGAACCGCGCCCACACTCACCGCTGCGCACACATACGCGCACAGGAACACGACACGCGCACCGGCTACAGCTCTCAGAACCCGCATAGCCCCCCCAAGCTCGCTGGCCGACGAGAGTCCCACGTCGGGTCGACCCTCCCCGGCACATACCTGTGAGTTCACCTGCGGGATGACTGCATCCAAGCAATCACCATTGCGGCTGCGTCAAATTGCACACGTGGGGCGGTCTTCTCGGAAGCGGGCCGTATGCCCGCCTGCGCATGATGATACCAACGCAGGCGCGACTAGGAGCGAGAATGCGGCGCTCAGTCAGGCGAGTCGGCATCCTCGTCGTCGGTGCGCGCCACGAGCCTGAGAACCCGGGCGGGCACGCCGCCCGCCAGGGCGAAGGCAGGGATGTCTTCGACGACGACCGCGCCGGCGGCGATGACCGCGCCGATCCCGATCATGACGCCGGCCGTGATGACGACGTTGGCAGCAATCCACACGTCGTCGCTGATCACGATCTTGCCACCGGTATGACCCTGCTTGTTGATCGGCACGCTCCGGCGCTCGTAGCGATGGTCGCTCGCCCGAATGACGACGTTGGGGCCGATGAGCACGTCGTTGCCGATGACGATCTCGCCGTCTTCGGCAGCACCGATCTGGACATTGGAGTTCACGGAGACCCGGTCGCCGATGACGACGCGGCCGCGATTGTGGGCGTAGACCTTGACGTCGTCTCCGAACGAGACACCTTGGCCCAGTTCGATGTGCTCAGGGGCGGTGTACTTGAAGCGGTCCCCGAAGGCCAATGACCCGAACCGTGCAAAACGGGGCGCCGCCACGAGGCGGAACAGCGCGGCCCGTATTCGACCAAATCCCGGCAGCATTCTGCGCATACCTTTCGCGAACCACAGCGCCCGCCCCGCCTACCGCTTCCTTGCAAGCACCCTCATGTGCGACGAGAAGCGGTTCTCGGCTATCCAGTCCTGAAGTGCCGCTTTCGCTTCCGGTGAGGCATCCTCGGCGACGAATCTGATGAATCGTCCCGGATCACCCTCGCCCGACTCGATCGCCCCCTCGACGATGTCCACATCGAGCTTTCCCGGTGTCGCGATCTCGACGACCTCGAACCCGAATCGGTCGAGCAACAACCTTGCCGACTCGGGGTTCAGGAAGTTGATATGGCCCGGAGGGGACACGGAACGTGACGCAGCCCACAAAAGCGCGATGTCGTAGCCGCGGCCATTGAGCGTGGTGAACAGGAAGTGTCCACCGGGCTTGAGCAGCTCGCCGACGCGCGTCATGAACGTCTCGGTGTCGTGCAGGTGCTCCATGAGCTCGAACGCGGTCAGCAAGTCGAAGCGCCCGTCGGCCCCGTCGACCTCCTCGAGCGCGCACGGGAAGACCTCGAGCCCCTTGCCCGAGCAGATGCCCGCCTGCTCGACGCTCGGCTCGATGGCGACGGCCTCGGCCTCGGGCGACACGGCGCGCATCTCCTCGAGGAAGATGCCGAAACCGGCGCCGATGTCGCCCACGCATCCCGTGGCGAGCTCCGGCAGCGCCTGGGCCACGTACTCGGCGCGCGGGCGGAAGATCTTCACCCGGCGCGCCTCGGCGACCGGCATGAAGAAGTCGCTGACCCAGTAGCTCGTCGAGGGCGAGTCGGCGTAGAAGCCGATGAGGTCTTCGAAGCGCGGGCGCGGGTTGCAGTACAGCGTGTGGCACACGTCGCAGGTCACGTAGGTGAACCCGGTCTTCACGAACTCGTGCGCGCACGCGGTCGCGGCGCATGCCGGGCAGGCGGCCGGCTCGAAGGTCGCCGGGTCGAAGAAGCGCTCGGTATCCTCGGCGAGCAGTTCGAGGTAGCGCGAGAACGCCTCCCGGTTGCGGATCTCTGACTCTTTCACCGTCGCTCCCCTAGCCGCGATCGCGATACAGCCCGAGCAGCGCGTCGCCCGCGGTCATCGCGGCCTCGACGCGGGCGAGGTCCTCGGGCGTGTCGACGCTGTAGGTCGCGAAGCGTGTCTCGACCATGCGCACGCGGTCGCCGTGCTCGATGACGCGCAGCAGGTCGACCGACTCGATGATCTCGAGCGGGGTCTGCGGCAGCGAGTTGAACGTCGTGAGGAAGTCGCGCCGGAACGGGATGATCGCGACCTGCTTCATCGCCGGCACGTCCCCGTCGTACTTCGAGCGCGACGGGATGGGCTCGCGCGAGAAGTACAGCGCGAAGCCGTCCGGCGAGCACACGACCTTGACCTCGTTGGGGTCCTCGAACTCCTCGGCGGTGCCGATGGGGGCCATGAGGCTCACGACGCCGATGGACGGGTCGTCGACGATCGGGCGCACAGCCTCGTCGATCATCTCGGGCATGAGCATCGGCTCGTCGCCCTGGATCATCGCAACGATGTCGACTGCGAGACCTGTCTCGGCTTCGATCTTCTCGACGGCCTCTGCGGTGCGGTCGCTGGCGCGCTCGTGCGTGTCGGCGGTCATGACCGCCTTGCCGCCGATGGACTCGACGTAGTCGACGACCTCCTGGTTGCAGGTGGCGACGTAGACGTCGTCGAGCAGCTCGCTCATCGCGCTCCGCAGGTAGCAGTGCCCGATCATCGGGATCCCAAGGATCGGCGCGAGCGGTTTGCCCGGGTAGCGGGTCGACTCCATGCGGGCGGGGATGATGCCGACGGTCCTCATGCGTGGCTCCTTCGCGTGCGTGCGGCTAGCGCAGGCCCTCGCGGGCGCTGCGGGCGAGCGTGGACAGGAACAGGAAGTCGACGCCGAGCGCGATGAAGCTGTAGCCGCGCCCGAGATAGGTGCGGGCCTTCTCGGCATCCGGGGCGACAGAGTGCACACCCTTCGCCATGCCCGCGGCGTCGCAGGCCGCCTCGTAGCGGGCGAGCGCGTCGGCGACCTCGGGCCGGTCGAACTCGCCGGGAAAGCCCAGCGAGCCGGACAGGTCGTACGGGCCGATGATGGTCGCGTCGACACCGGGCACCGCGAGGATCTCGTCGATGGCCTCGACGGCGTCGATGTGCTCGATCTGCACGACGACGATGCTGTCGCGTGCGACCGCGTCGCGGTAGGCCTCGAAGTCGTGCCCATAGCCCTGCGCGCGCGCCAGCCCCACCCCGCGCGTGCCCATCGGCGGGTACTTCACAGCGGCGACGGCGGCGCGGGCCTCCTCGGCGGAGTTGACCATCGGCACCACCACGCCGGCGGCCCCGGCATCCATCGCGCGCTTGATGAGCAGCGGGTCGTTGGCGCCCACGCGCACGAGCGCCGGCGCGCCGGCCAGGTCGGTGACCTGGATGAGCGGCAGCAGCTGCTCGGTCGAGATCGCCGTGTGCTCCGTGTCGATCACGACCCAGTCGTATCCGGCCTGCACGAGCATCTCGGCGACCGAGGTGTGCCCGAGCGTGAGCCACGTGCCGACGGTGGGCACGCGGTCGCGGATCTTGGCTGCGAGTCCGGCTGAAAGCGTCATCGTGTCATCCCCTCACAAACCCGGGCGCACACGCGCCCGATGCACGCTCATCGTATACCAGCAGGCGTCCACGCCGCGCCGCTTGAGCGCGCCTGATCCACCTCGCCGAGAAACCCGCCGAGCAGCCCGGCGATCTCGTCGAGGTGCGCGTACGGCGCGATGCGCGCCAGCCGCTGCCGGGCGACCCCGCTGTCCCTCAGGTGCAGCCCCGGGTAGGCCAGCACGAACGTCGGCAGACCCGCGTCCTCGCACTCGAGCATCGCGGACGACGGGAAGTCCAGCAGCGCGGCCGAGGCTCGCGGCAGCACCCCGGAGAGGCGCTCCTCCGAGTAGACGACGTGCGGCGCGTTCGCGACGGCGACACGCGCCTCGAGCACGGCGCTCGAGTCCGCACCGCGCAGGCACTTCACGATGGAGTTCCAGCCGGTGTGGGCGACGAGCGCGTCGAGGATCGCGAACTGGTCGGCCAGCATCACGTCGTCGAGATAGAAGGTGGAGTCGAAGCGGCGCATCTGCCCGTTCGAGAACGCCGGGATCCACACGAGTGTCGGGCGCTCAGCCAAGGCGCGCCACCCCCACCTCGGGCACCGGGTACAGCGACTGGGCGGCGAACGCCCGCTCGAAGTATGCGCGGTACTCCTCGTCGTGCGTGAAGTAGCGGTCGCATGGCAGCTCGAGGAACGTGCGGTCGACCTCGTAGGTGTCGTAGCCGTGGGTGCCGTAAAGGTACTGCGTGTCCTCTCGGGTCGTCGCGACGTAGGCCAGCACGCGCGACATCGCGCTGGGCCGCTGGTTGGCGACGACGTAGGCGATGCTCTCGCGCCGAAGCAGCCGCTCGAAGGTCAGCGCGACTCCGGTGAGCGTGGTCGTCCAAGCGTCGAGCCACTCGAGCCGCGCAGCCAGACCGGGAGTCACGTCGGTGCCTGCGAACTCCGAGGCCGTGCGAACCCACTCGTGGCCGAGCAGCTCGCTCGCGTCGCGGCTGCCGGGTGCGGCCGAGGCTGCGCGCACGCGCGATGCGCTCGTGAGCAGCCGGCCGCGATAGCCGAACAGGACCCCGTCGGCCAGGACCCAGGTGCGCGCCGCATGCGCCAGCGCGTGCGCCAGGATCGGCTCCAGGCCCCACCACTCGCTCGCGAACAGCACGCGCTGGCCGGCGAGCTCATCAAGCTCGGCGGGCAGTGCGGGCTCGGCAGCGCCGTGACGCGAGATCCGCGCGGCGAGCGCTCCCGCGCGCGAGGCCCGCAGGCGGGCCCGCAGCGTCGCGCGGGAGAGCGGGGCCGGCGGCGGCGAGTCGACGGTGAACGAAGCGCCGTACTCTGCGGCGAGCGCGGCGGCAACCTCGCGCGCAAGCTGTGGGTAGGCGTTGCCGGCGGCCGATACCGCGAAGTCGATGGCGGCGCCGTCAGCCGTCTGCGGGTGCGCCGCCCACAGCTCGATCGCGTCCGGGCGAACCTCTCGCACGACCGAGCCGATGCGCCACAGCTCGATGATGTAGGAGTCCACGATGATCTTGAACAGGTAGCCGTCCATGCGCAGCGGCGACACCGGCATGCCGGGCGCGATCAGGGTGTCGTGCCACAGCTCGTCGTAGGAGGCGAAGAAGCCGAGTTGCTCGGCCGTGTAGCGGTCCTCGAGCTCGGTGAGCGTCGTGAACCCGGCGTACTCCCCCGGCGTGTTGAACCCGATGCCCGCTGCTGCCAGATCGCGCTGCGCACTCGTCGTGAGCGCGACGACGTGCGCGCCTGCGGGTATGGCTTGCCCGCGGTATGCCTCGGCCAGTACGAGCGTCGTCGAAGCCATGGAGGCTACAGGGCCGCCGGCTCGAGCAGCGCCTCGGACAGCGCGAGCAGCCGCAGGTCACCGTAGCGCGACCCGACCGCCTGCAGACCCATCGGCAAGCCTTCGGAGGAGGTGAAGACCGGCAGCGACAGCGCGGGAAGACCCAGGAAGGTCCAGATCAGGCAGGTGTCGGGGGGCTCGGGGGCCTCGAGCAGCGGGGCGGGCCCGGCGGTCGACGGCGTGATGAGCAGGTCGGTGCCGGCCATCTGCTCGGCGAACCGCGTGCGGATCTGCGCCTGACGCTCGACGGCCGCGAGGTACGTGTCGGTCGAGATGGCGCGGCCACGCTCGACGATCTCGTACATCAGCCCGGAGATCAGCGTGTGCTGTTCGAACTCCTCGGCGAAGTAGTAGGCCAGCGTCTTGTCGTAGATGGTGGCGTGCAGGTCGTGGACCTCGGCGAGGTCGTGGCCGGGCTCGAGACGCTTGAGCGTCACTCCGGGGACCTTCGCGAGCTCCTCCAGGCGCGCCGAGAACGCCTCGAGCGTCTGCTGCTGGTAGCCGTCGAAGACCGGCAACCCGGAGTCGAGGTAGGCGATCGTGACCGGCTCGCCGGGGCTGTAGGTGCCGTCGAGCATCGAGGACTCGAGGATCGGGAAGTCGCGGCCGCGCACCCGGATGGTCTCGAAGAGCAGCTTCACGTCGGCGACCGAGCGTGCGAAGCAGCCCACCGTGTCGAGCGTGTCGGTGGTCTTGAGCATGCCGGTGCGCGGCAGCAGGCCAAAGCTGGGCTTGAAGCCGACAACGCCGCAGTAGCTCGCGGGCCGAACGATCGAGCCGGCGGTCTGGGTGCCGAGCGAGAGCGGCACGTGCCCCGAGGCCACGGCGGCCGCCGAGCCCGACGACGAGGTGCCGGGCGAGCGCTCCGGGTCGTGCGGGTTGACGGTCGTGCCCTTGGGCAGGAAGTGGACCGCGAACTCGGCGGTCACCGTCTTGCCGAGGATCACTGCGTCGGCCTCGCGGGCGTAGTGCACGACGCGCGCGTCGTTGCCGGGGGTGAAGCCCTCCCAGATCGGGCTGCCCATCTGGGTGGGCATGTCGGCGGTGTTGAAGATGTCCTTGACGCCGATCGGCACGCCCGCGAGCGCACGTGCCTCGCGGGTGGCCAGCTTCGCGTCGACGGCCCGGGCGCCGGCCAGGGCGGTGTCGTCGTCGAGGTGGACCCAGGCGTGCACCCGCGCGTCATCGGCGTGGATGAACGCGAGGTGCTCGGCGGTGAGCTCCTCGACGCTGGCCTGCCGCGAGCTGACGAGCTCGACGATCTCGGAAGCGGAACGGGCGGTCTCGGTGGCGGCGGCGCTTCTCGTCGGCTCCATCGCGCTCTACAGCTCCTTCGCCTTGCCGGGGCGCTTCTCCATGAGGATGCGCTCCATCTCCTCTTCGGTGTAACCGGTGATGCGCAGGTACTCGTCGACGGCGTCGGGGCGCTGGGTGTCGTATTCCTTGGCCAGCTCAAAGCCCTCTTCGCGGGTCAGCAGGCCCGCGCGCACGTCCTGGCTGGCGTGATCGGTCGCGCGCCCGAAGCCGCGCTTGAGGAACTTGGTGTAGTCATGCACGCCGGCCATGATGCACTCGACGGACTTGTAGCCCTTGTAGGTGCCCTCGACGTCGTCTTCCCACCAGTCGAAGTTGTCGCGCACGAACTCCATCTGGCGCTCGGAGTCCCAGAAGATGTAGTCGCCAAGGTGGATGCCGCGCACGCCGACCTCCTCGACCTCCTCGACGCTGGGAAGCACGTACGGGTACAGGTCGAGGGCGGTGAGCCCCTCCTTGCCCACGAGCTCCTCGGCGTAGTAGCGCGCCGAGATCTTGGTGAAGTACTCGCGGTCGAAGACGATCGGCTCCTTGTAGGTGGCCCGGCCGTCCTCCTCGGAGACCGACTCGCCCCAGATCAGCAGCGGGATCTTGTACTTCACGGCGATCTGCAGCGGGAACGAGCCCACGCCCGCGTGGCAGTGCCAGCAGGCGTCGCCGATGAGCGGCAGCGACAGGCGCGCGAGCTTGTTCACGACGCTGCGGCGCGGGGTGAACATGATGTGGTCGACGTCGAACGCCTCGAGCGAGGCGGTCAGGTTGTGCTTGCCCGTCTCGGTGAACCAGCAGTGGCTGAAGGTCACGGCAAGCGGGCGCAGGCCGTAGACCTGGGTGAGCACGTAGAGCTGGAAGGTGGAGTCCTTGCCGCCCGAGACCGGGACGATGCAGTCGTAGTTGCTGCCGTCGGGGCTGCGGTAGGTGTCGAGGATCTCGCGCAGGCCCTTCTCGCGCTCGACCCAGTTCATGTGGATCTTCTGCTCCGAGGAGCGGCAGGGCTGGCAGATGCCCATCTCATCGAAGGCGAGGCCCTCGGCGGTCTCGGGCATACAGCATCGCGTGCAGTAGCGAAGCGTGCCCTCAAACAGCGGCTTGCCGTACTCCTGGGACTTGGCGAGCTCTCGAAGGCGCCGGCTCTCGGCTGCCTTTGGCTCTCGCTTGCCGGCGGTCTCAGACATCGTGGCTCACGCTCCGTTCCTCATCGCGTCCGCACACTGTGCGGAAGCGAGGCTCCTACCACCCGCGAGTATGCCACAGACTGTTCGCGAAAGGAACAGTTAATGTTCGGAATCAGAACGGTCGCCGAGAAGCCCTACGCGCGCCGGAAGACCGGCTCCACGCACGGCCCCTCGAGCAGCGCGTCGCAGGTGCCCTCCTCCACGGCGCGGGCGAAGACCTCCATCGCCTCGGCGTAGACCGCAAGCGTGCGGTCAACGTCCTCGTCGCTGAGGGTGTAGCAAACGTTGTGGCCGCCGAAGAACAGGATGCCGCGCTTGATGCACTCCTGCTGGAAGAGCGACTTGAAGACCAGCGACTCCTCGCCGTTCTCGTCGACGAACGTGATCACCGTGCGCGGCGGCAGGCCGATGCACTTGGTCAGCCCGTCGACGCAGTACTGCGCGGCAATCTCGTTGTAGCCGTCCTTGAGGCGCCTGCCGACGCGCCACAGGTGCTCGATGACAGGCTCGGTGCGCATGACCTCGAGGGTGGCCTTGGCCGCAGCCAGCGACGCCGCTTCCCCGCCGAACGTGAACGAGAAGAAGATCTCCTCGAAGTAGGCCATGATGTCGCGCCGGCCCACGATCGCGGCCACGGGCATGCCGTTGCCGAGCGCCTTGCCGAAGCACGCGAGGTCCGGCGTGACGCCGAAGTGCTCCTGCGCGCCGCCGAGCGACACCCGAAAACCGGTGATGACCTCGTCGAAGACCAGGACGGCTCCCTCGCGTGTGCACAGCTCGCGCACGGCCTCGAGGAAACCGGGCTTCGGCTCGATGACGCCGACCGGCTCCATGATCACGCACGCCACGTTGCCGGGATTGGCGGCGAACACCGCCTCGAGCGACGCGATGTCGTTGTAGGTGAACCGCTTGGTGAGCTCGGCGACGGCCCCGGGGACGCCGAGGTTGCGGGTCGTGGTGCCGATGTACCAGTCCTGCCAGCCGTGGTAGCCGCCCGCAGCCACGATGTCGCGACCCGTGAACGCGCGGGAGACGCGCACCGCCGCGCTCGTGACGTCGGAGCCGTTCTTGCCGAAGCGCACCATCTCAGCGCACGGGATGAGCTCGACCAGGGTGCGCGCGACATCGACCTCGAGCGGGTGCGGCAGCGAAAACGCCATCCCCTGGCGCACCTGCGCGACGATGGCCTCGGTCACGGCCGGGTAGTCATGGCCGAGGATGATGGGCCCGAGCGCCATCGGGTAGTCGATGAACTCGTTGCCGTCGACGTCGGTGACGTGCGCGCCGTGCCCGCTTTGCAGGAACACCGGCGACACGCCGCCGACGAACTGGTTGGGGTTCTTCGAGAACGTCTGGCTGGCGCCGGGGATGAGTTCCCTGGCCTCGGCGAGCAACTCCTGGCTGCGGGTAAAGTCCATCGCGTGATCTCTCCTCTAGGCCTTCGAGGCCTCGTAGGCGGCGAGCTCAGGGAGCGCGCCGAGCACCTTGGCGAACGCGTCGGCGACGTCATCGACGTCGGCCTCCGACAGCGGGTAGCGGCAGATCGCGGTCGAGACGAGCTCTTCTTCGTAGAGCCGCTCGCAGGTCGGGCAGATGCCCTTCGAGTAGTCGACGGTGCCCGTATACAGCGGGCACTTGAACGGGCAGCCCTGCTCGCCGTACCCGATGAGGCGCTGGTAGGCGGGCTCGAGATAGATGGGGCGCACGTAGCCCGCACCCATCGGCACGCCCTCGGCGAGCATCGCCTCGACGAAGGTGGCGCGGCTCACACCCGCAGCCTCGGCGTCGTAGCGCATGGCGTACAGGAAGTAGACGTGGTCGCAGCCCTCGCGCACCGGCGGCAGCTTGAGGGCCGGCGATCCGATCTCGACGAGGCGCTGCTCGAGGCGGCGGAAGAGGCGTACGCGGTGCTCGGTGAGCTCGTCGAGGCGATGCCACTGGCCGATACCCACGGCGGCCTCGAGCTCGGTCATGCGGTAGTTCCACCCGAGCGTGTCGACGATGTTCTCGACGCCCATCTTGTCGACGATGACCTCGCCGTGGTTGCGCACCAGCTGCGCGGTGACGGCGTAGTCCTCGTTGTTGGTGACCACGAGGCCGCCTTCGCCGGTGGTGACGGTCTTGTGCTGGTTGAAGCTGAAGACGCCCAGGTCGCCGATGGTGCCGACCCGCTTGCCCTTGTAGTGGGCGCCGGGCGCCTGGGCGCAGTCCTCGATGACGCCGAGTCCGTGCTCGCGCGCGATCGCCATGATGGCGTCCATGTCGGCGGCCATGCCGTAGAGGTGCACGACGACGATCGCCTTGGTGCGCTCGGTGATCTTGGCCCGGATCGACTCGGGGTCGATGCAAAACATGTCGGGCTCGATGTCGGCGAAGACCGGGATCGCGTTGGTCATCAGGATCGCCGTGGCCGACGCGCTCATGGTGTACGGCGGCACGATGACCTCGTCGCCCGGTCCCAGCCCGAGCGCCGCGCACGCGCAGTGCAGACCGGCCGTCGCCGAGTTGACCGCGACGCAGTGCTTCACGCCGATGTAGTCGCACACATCGGCCTCGAGCTTGCGGACCATCGGACCGCCGAGAAACACCTCGCCGGCCGTGGCGATGAAGCCGGAGAGCAGCCCCGAGTCGAGCACCTGGCCCACGAGCTCGCGCTCCTCGGCACCGATGACGGGATGCGGCGGGTAGGGCTCGGTGCGGGTCTTGGGTCCGCCGAGAAGGGCGAGCTGGCTCATGGTGTGCACCTTTCTTGCGTCAGGCACCGCAGCGGACTGTCCGGCAGCGGTGCGGGGGTCGTCTCAGCCGATGAGCGTCACGCGCTCGCCGTCGGCGGCAGCCGAGGCGAGCAGTGCGTCGATGAGTTCGAGTGCAGCGAGCCCGTCGACGCCGGTGGAGAGCGCCTGCTCGGCGCCGTCCAGGCACGCGACGATGTGCGCCGCGCCGGCGAGCATCGGGCTCTCGCGCTCCGGTAGCTCGAAGGGCATCTCGGCCGGGTACAGCTCGCTGTAGCCGGAGTACAGGTCCGAGTCGCGGACCTCGTAGTAGTCGAAGGCGAACCCGTACTTGCGGATCACCAGGCGACCGGCGGTGCCCATCAGGTCGAGCTCGAAGGCGGCCCACCGGTCCACGTCGACCGCGAGCAGCCGGCCGAACACGCCGGAAGCGAAGCGGATCGTCGCGTCGATGTTGGGGTCGTCGGCCTTGCCCGATGTGTTGGGCGACTCGTAGGCCTCGACCCACTCGGCATCGCCGAGAAACGCCCGCATCAGATCGAGCGCGTGGGTACCGGTGTTGGCGATCCCGGCGCCGTAGGTGAAGGTCGCCTGCTGGATCTCGCCGAGCCCGCCGCCGGCAACGAACTCGCGCGCGGCGCGGTGCTTGGGCTCGAAGCGACGCTGGTGATCGATGAGCAGCACGACGCCCGCCTCGTCACAGACGCGCACCATCTCGCGCGCCTCGGCGATGTCGGCCGTGATCGGCTTCTCGCACCACACCGCCTTGGCTCCGGCCTCGACCGCGTCACGCACCATCGCCAGATGCGTGTGCGGCGGGGTCGCGATGCTGACGATGTCGGGGCGTACCTCGGCGAGCATGGTGGCCGGGTCCTCGTAGACCGGTACACCGTAGGCGGCGGCGACCTTGTCGCGCTTCTCGGCGTCGGGGTCTGCCGCAGCGACGAACTGGGCGCCATCGACGAGCGCCCACGCTTTCGCGTGCGTCGCGACCTCGGTGCGCTTGGGGTCCTCGTCGAACTCGGCGCCGATGCGCCCGCAGCCGATCAGTGCTGCACGGTACATGCGGCTCACGCCTCCTCGCACGGGTTGGCGATCTCGGCGTCGTAGGCGGCCTTGAGGCCGTCGTAGTACTCGTCGCGCAGGATCGACATGCGCACCGCGTCGTAGTAGCGGCTGTTGCGGTAGATCTCGGCGCGCAGCAGACCCTCGCGCACGAACCCGGCCTTCTCGTAGGAGCCGACCGCCGCGGCGTGCTCGGCGTTCACGCCAAGCCACACCTTGTTCATGTTGAGCTTCTCGAACCCGTAGCGGACGAGCAACTTCGCGATCTGGGTGCCAAGGCCGATCCCACGGTAGTCCGCGTCGCCGATGAAGACGCGGTACTCGGCGGTGCGCGAGATCCACTCGATGCGGTGCAGGCCCGCAAAGCCGATGGGGGTGTCGGTCTCGGAGTCCACGATCATGAAGACGATCTCGGCCGAGGAGTGGCGCACGTCGTCGAACCACTCCTCGAGGTTCTCGGCGACGTTGGGGCGGGCCCCCATGAACAGGTAGCGGGTGGTCGCCTCGTCGTTGGCCCACTGGAAGAACGGGCCGGACAGATCGGCCTTCTCGATCCCCCGAAGGTAGATGCCGTTGCCCACGATGAACGGGTGGTACATGTGCGTCCTCACTTCCCTGCTTCGTCCTTGGCCGAGGTGTAGCCCTCGTTGAGCGCGTGATGCGCGTTGATCGACGCCAGTTGCGGCTCGCGCTCGAGCAGCGCGAGTACCGCGTCCATGCCGAACGCGGGGTCGTCGGCGTACAGCCGCGAGTAGACCGCCTCGACGAACTCGAGGTCGTCTTCGTAGTCCACGGTCCAGCGCAGGTGCGACAGGTCCGGCTCGTGCGCGAGCGGGCACACGCCCCACTGCTCGGGATGCTCGATGATCATCTGGGCCATGATCCACTCGCGCCAGAACGGGTCGGCGACCTCGCGGTGAGCGCGGTCGAGCACGGCGCGCGAGAGCACCGTCGTGTCGAGCCCGTCGGGGAACGTGTAGCGCTGCATGTTGGAGACGATCTCGCAGCCCGGCTCGCGCGACATCGCGACCGCCCGGTCGATGAGCTCCGGGTCGCACAGCGGGCAGTCGCCGGTGATGAGCACGACGGTGTCGGCTCCGTAGGCCTCGGCGGCCCCGTGGATGCGCGCAATCAAGTCGAGCTTGGGGCCGGCGTAGCAGTCGATGCCGCGCTCGGCCGCCATCGCCACGATCGGGGCGTCAGAAGGCTCGTCGGAGGTCGCGATGCAGACGCGGTCGACGCTTGCGGCCATGCGTACGCGCTCGACGATGCGCGCGGTCATCGGCTCGCCCAGCAGCGGCGCGAGCGCCTTGCCCGGGAAACGGGTCGAGTCCAGCCTGCACTGCACCACGCCCAGCACCGTCACAGCGAGATCACCTCGCCGGTCTCGGCGGAGCGCTTCGCGGCGAGCAGGATCCGCAGGTTGCGGGCGCCGTCGGCGAGGTCGGTCGACGGCTTGGAGCCCGTGGCGGCGCAGTCGAGCACGTGCCGCATCAGCTCGAGGTAGATGTCGTTGTGGTCGAAGTCGAAGGTCTCGGACTGCCACTGCTCGGTGGCCGCGCTCCACAGCCGCAGCTCGCGCGCGACGAAGTCGGCCAGCAGCGTGCCTTCGCTTCCGATGACATCGAGCGCAGCGCGGTGCGGGCGCTCGACGAAATCGCCGTGGATCGTCCCGACGATGCCGCCCGAGAAGTCGAGCGCCAGATCCGCGACGTCCTCGACGTCGATCTCGAGGTCGCTTCGCTTGCCCGCCCGGCAGCTCACGGCGTCAGGCCAGCCGAGCATCGACACGAGGTAGTCGAGCTGGTGGGTGACCGCATCGAGGATCACGCCGCCGCCCAGCTCGGCGCGCGCGCCGTAGCCTACCCGGTAGTCCTCCCACGGGTGGCGGGCCGGCAGGTACGAGCCGAAGTGGGCCCGCACCGACAGCGGGCGGCCGACGGCCCCGGAGTCGAGCACCTCGGCGACGCGGCGGATCATCGGATTGAAGCGCCAGTTGTAGCCGACAGCGCCGATCAACCCGGCCGCCTCACACTCGGCGACGAGCTCGTCGACGCCGTCCAAGTCAGCCGAGACGGGCTTCTCCATGTAGACGTTGGCGCCCGCGGCGACCGCGGCCCGGGCCAGCGGCACGTGCAGCGCCGTCGGCGAGGCGATGACCGCGAGCTGAGGAGAAGCCTCCCAGCCGAGCTCGAGGGTCTCGACGACACGCCCGCCGTCGACCTGCGCGACCGCTTGCGCCGCGCGCTCGGCGTCGGTGTCGAACGCCAGCAGCTCGGCGACGCCGAGGGCAGCGAGGTTGCGCAGGTGGCGCGAGCCGATCGAGCCGCAGCCGATGACCAGCGCTCGTGTGACCGGAGTCGCCACCTACACGCCCTCGATCATCTCGCGCAGCTCGTCGATGGTGAGCCACTGGTCGTTGGTGTCGCTGGCGTAGCAGAAGCCCTCATCGACCGGCGTGCCACCGCGCGCCACATGGCTCGATCCGCTCCACCAGTGGAACTCCGGCTCGATGACGTAGTGGTCGTCGAACTCGAGGGTGTGGCGGGCGTCGTCCTCGCTGATCAGCACCTCGTGCAGCTTCTCGCCGGGGCGGATGCCGATGACCTCGGTGGTCACGTCCGGCGCGACCGCGGTCGCCAAGTCGGTGACGGTCATGCTCGGGATCTTGGGCACGAACAGCTCGCCGCCCTCCATACGCTCGAGGCAGTCGAGCGAGAAGCGCACGCCCTGCTCGAGCGTGATCCAGAACCTCGTCATGCGCGGGTCGGTGATCGGCAGGGTGGTGGCGCCCGAGGCCACCATGTTCTTGAAGAAGGGGACCACCGAGCCGCGGCTGCCGACGACGTTGCCGTAGCGCACCACCGCGAAGCGCGTGCCCGAGTCACCCGAGTAGGCGTTGCCCGCGATGAACAGCTTGTCGGAGCACAGCTTGGTCGCCCCGTAGAGGTTGATGGGGTTGGCGGCCTTGTCGGTGGACAGCGCGACGACGCGCTTCACCCCGCAGTCCAGACACGCGTTGATGATGTTCTCGGCGCCGATGACGTTGGTCTTGATCGCCTCGAACGGGTTGTACTCGGCGGCCGGGACCTGCTTGAGCGCAGCGGCGTGGATCACGAAGTCGACGCCCTGGAAGGCGCGGTGCAGCCGGTCCGCGTCACGGATGTCGCCAAGGAAGTAGCGCATGCACGGGTACTCGGCTTCGCTGAAGCGCTGCTGCATCTCGAACTGCTTGAGTTCGTCGCGCGAGAAGATGATGAGCCGCTTGGGCTTGTAGGTCTTCAGGATCATCTCCGTGCACTTCTTGCCGAAGGAACCCGTGCCTCCGGTGATGAGCACGCTCGCGCCGTTGAGATCGATCACGATACCTCTCCCTTGTACTCGATAACCGCGTCGACCGCGGAAAACAGCTTCTTGACCTCGGCAGGCCAGTCGGCCCGCTCCTGAACCACCATACGGTTGCGCGCGCCCATCCGCGCGCGTGTCGAACAGTCGGGCGCGAGCTCGGCGAGTGCCGCCGCGAAACCGGCGGAGTCCCCGGCCGGCGCCAGGCGCCCTCCCTCGCCCTCACTCACCCATTCCCTGTTACAGGGGATGTCGGTCACCACGCAGGGCAGCTCCGAGGCCATCGCCTCGAGCAGCGAGATCGACGTGCCGTCCGAGACCGACGCCGACAGGTAGATGTCCGAGCACCCCAGCAGCGCGGGGATCTGCCCATGCGACAACGCGCCGACGAAGTGGACCCGCGAACCCAGCCCGCTGTCCGCGACGAACTCGCGAAGCTGTGGCGTGAGCGAGCCGGAGCCACCGAGCACCAGCCTCAGCGACGGTACCTCCGCCGCCGCGCCGAGAAACCCGGCAACGGCCGTGGCGACGCCGTAGACCGGCTCGTGCGTCCGGAAGCTCGCGACGACGACCGCCTGCGGGTCGTCGATCCAGGGATGTTCGAAGCGCTCCTCGGCCGGGTATCGGCCCAGGTCCACGCCCCATGGAAAGACGACCGTCGAGCTTCGATCGGCTCCGTGCCGTCGGGCCAGCACACCTGCGGTGTGCTCGCAGTCGCAGACCGCGAGGTCGGCGGCCGCGATCGTCTCGGTGATACGCGCCGCTGCGTCGGCGTCGAGTTCAGCTTCGAGCAGCACGTCGCTTCCCCACGACATCGCGGCAAGCCGAGGCGCCCCCGCGCGCGCCGCCAGCCACGCACCGCTGGGCAGCGGGCCCGCGTGTACGAACTCGACGGCCTCTCGAGCGAACAGCTCGGCACACGCCGGGACCAGCGACTCGAGTGCGGTAGCGTCAGCGGGCGCGGCGACCGCCCCCAGCGACACCTCGCGCACCCCTGCCGGCAGGAACCCGGGCGGCAGCTGAGCGTCGGAGGCGAAGCGAACGTACAGCACCTCGTGGCCATGCGCGGCCCACGCCGCGGCGAAGCGACGGTCGTGGACGGTCGAGCCGGCTGTCAGGTAGACGACGCGCACGCGCTTCAGCCCAGCTGCGTCCAGCGCAGGTGCTCGCCGGCCGCGACGTCGACCAGCAACGTCGTGCCCACGACCGCGTCGATCTCGTACGGGAAGATCCCGTCACGCGGCGCCGGGCGCAGCACGATGAGATCGTCTTCGCCGAGCACGGTGCCGGCGGGCAGGTCACGGCGCGCGCGCACGGCGCGGCGCTGCACGACGACGGTGTCACCTTCATTGGCGGCCACGAACTTGCGGGTCGATCCAAGGGCCGCCTCGAGCTCGCGAGTGCGGTCGACCATCTCGCGCCAGCTGGCGGGCGTCATCGAGAACGGGTGGTCGGGGCCGACGCGATTCGTATCGTCGGTGAAGTGCTTCTCGACCATCCGCGCGCCGAGCGCGACCGCGCCCAACACTGTGGAGTGTCCCGGCGTGTGGTCCGAGAGCCCCAAGACGACCTCGGGGAACATCAGCGCGTAGCTCTTGAGCACGTTGAGGTGGATGTGCGCGAAGTTCTCGAGCGAACCGGTGTAGTTGGTGTTGCACTGCATGAGGCACACCTCGTCGCAGCTCTCCTGCACGATCGACAGCGCGCGCTGCACCTCGCCGATCTCCGAGGCCCCGGTGGCGAGCAGGACCGGCTTGCCCTTCGATGCCATGGCACGCAGGATGCCCGGCCATGTGATCTCGCCGGAGCCGACCTTGTACATGTTCACGTAGGGATCGAGCATGTCGACCGCCGGCAGGTCGTACGGCGCCGAGAAGTACTCGATGCCCGCCTCGTCGCACGCCTTCTTGAGCTCGGGCGTCCACTCCCATGGGATCGACGCGGACTGGTACACCTCGAAGACCGAGGTCTTCCACTTCGCCTGATGCGAAAGCTGGCCCCCCAGGTCACGGAAGCCGCGGTCGGACACGATCGTCTCGGCCGCGAAGTTCTGGAACTTGGCGGCGTCGGCGCCGGCCTCGGCGCACAGGTGCACGAGCTCGATGGCGCGCGACAGCTCACCGTCGTGGTTCGCCGAGATGTCGGCGATGAAGTAGGTGGGCTCGTCGAGCGCTACGCGCCGTCCGGCGATGTGGAGTTCGGACACGGTGGGTCACTCCCCTCTCATCAGCGCACGAAGCGCCTGCGGGCGACCGGCGTCGGCCGCCGCCCTGATCCGTTCACAGCAGCCCGCAAGGTCGGGCAGAACCACGCCGATCGACTCGGCGCGGGAGACATCCATGCTCGTGTCGGCCGGGCGCGGCGCGTCGAAGGCCACGTCGGCGACGGTCGATGCGGCGACCAGGTCCGGGTCGTATCCGAACGCCCCCGCGAGCGCGCGAAGGAACTCGTACTTGCTCGCACGCTCGCTGCCGGCCAGGTTCACCACGCCGCTCGCGCCCCGCGCCGCCAGCCCGAGCAGCCCCGCGACAAGATCGGGTGCATGCACCGGGTTGAAGAAGACATCGTCGAAGCCCGAGATGCGCTCACCTGCCTCGAGCCGGCCCAGCGCCCACTCGAGCAACCCGCGGCCGCCCGTCGGCGTGAAGCCGACCATCGTCACCCGGGCGACGAGCGCGTCGGACACGGCGTCGAGAGCCGACAGCTCACCGCGGAGCTTGTCGGCGGCATACACGTTGGCCGGCGCGGGCGTCTCGGCCTCGGTGTGCAAGGCGGTGTCGCCCCCGTAGACCGAATCGGTGGAGACATGCACCAGCCGCGCGCCGACAGCGGCGGCGGCCCGGGCCACGTTGCGTGCGCCGGTGACGTTGACCGCCTCACTCCAGGCAGGCTCGCGCTGGCAGCGGTCGACGTCGGTCGCGGCCGCAAGGTGCACGACGAGCTGCGGGGCGGCGGCGTGCATCGCTGCGTCGACAGCGCCCGAATCGGTGATGTCGACGGCCGCGAACTCGACGTCCGGGTGCGCGATGGGCTCACCCGCGGTCCAGCCCACGAGGCCGGTCCTGCCGGCGATCTCGAGCACCGCGTTGGCGCCGAGAAGCCCGCTCGAACCGGTGAGCACGATGCGCTCGACGCCGTTTGCGCGCAGCGCATCGATGCTCGCAGCGATGTCGGGAACGCCGCTCACGCGAGGTCCACGAGGTCGAGGAAACGGACGCCGGCCTTCTCGGCGGCTTGTTTGATGGAGGCGACCTCGGCATCGGCGATCTGGCCGAGGAGCACCACGGCGTCCGGAGCCGTCGCAAGCGCCTCGGCGAGCTCGACGACCGGCGCGCCGGAGACCGAGTCGCCCAGATAGGTGCCCTCGCGGCGGATCGCCGCAGCCACCTGCACGCCCGTCTCGGGCGCCACGATCGAGGCGATCTCGACCTGCTCGTCGACGCCCACGAGCACGACGCGCTCGACGCCGAGCGCGGGCAGCTTCGCCATACGCTGGGACAGGTTGGTGCGGGCGACCCGGTAGAAGTCGAGCGTGTTGCGGGTCCACTGGAGCGCGAGCGTGCCCTTGTAGCCAGCGCCCTTCTTGGTGAGGTGGTAGCTGATCGAGCGGTTCGATTCGCCGCGGATCTTGATCATGCCCTTGCGCACGAGCGCATGGAGGCACGCGTTAGCCACACCGAGCGCGACACCCATGCTGTTGGCCAACTGTCGCTGGCTCACCTCGGGGTTGCGTTCGATCTCCTCGAGCACGCGCAGGTCGCGCAGCGCCTCGGCCTCTCGGAGGAACTCGGGTGACTCATCCGGCACGATGGAACCTGACTGTTCGGAAACTGAACGCTTCCGATGCTAGGCGTGCTCAGACGGGGTGTCAAGCGACGACGAGCGCTGCTGCAGCTCCACCATGTGGGCGAAACGGCCACCCGCCGAGGACAGCTCCTCGAAGCTCCCCTGCTCGAGCACGCGTCCGCCCTCGAGGTAGTAGATGCGCTGCGCTGCGCGCACCGAGGCAAGCCGGTGCGTGACGAAGATGACCGTGACCGAACCGGCCAGCGCGTCGACCGCGGCCTGGATGCGCTCGTCAGACTCGGCGTCGAGCGCGCTCGTGGCTTCGTCGAGCACGAGCAGCGTGGGCTCGGCGACGAGCGCGCGGGCGAGCGCGATGCGCTGCCGCTGCCCGCCGGACAGCCGGGCTCCCCGGTCGCCGACCACGGTGTCGATGCCGTCGGGAAGCTCGTAGACGAACTCAGCCGAGGCGGCCGTCAGCGCGGCGCGCAGTCGCTCGTCGTCGGCCTCGGGTGCGGCCAGGCGCAGGTTCTCGGCGATGGTCGTGTGGAACAGCACCGACTCCTGAGCGACGTAGCCGACGCGCGAACGCCAGGACTCGAGGTCGGTCGAGGCCAGATCGTGCCCGTCGACCAGCACCCGGCCGGCGGCCGGCTCGATGAGCCCGAGCACGAGGTCCGCGAGTGTGGACTTGCCCGCGCCGGACGGTCCGACCAGGCCCACGAAGGCGCCGGCGGGCACGTCGATGGAGACGTCGGTGACGATCGGGGTGTCGCCGTGCGAGAAGTCGACGCCCTCGAGCCGCACACCGGAGTGCAGCCGCTCGGCGACCGGCTCGCCGCCGGTCCTCTCGGCGAGGCGCAGCGCCTCCTCGCCCAGGTCGCGGATGCGCTCAAGCGCGGGCGCGAACGACAGCACGCCCTGGAGGTAGGTCTGCATGGCGGTGATGCGCGGCGCGATCCGGTAGAACATGAACAGGAACACGATGATCGCGGCGAGCGGGACCGAGAAGCGCGTGACCGCGAGGTAGATGCCGACGCACAGCAATCCCACGGAGAGCGGATCGAACAGCGCGCGGACGAGCGCCGTGTTCATCCCGTTGAGGTACTTCGCCCGGGCGAGCGTATCGACCTCGAGCGTGAACCGCCGAAGCGCCGCCGGCTCGGTCGCGGTGGACTTGAGCAGCTTGGCCGCCGAGAGCTCCTCGAACGCGTCGGACTGCACCTCGGCGTTTGCCTCGGTGACCTGCCGGCCGTAGTCGGCGCTGCGGGCGATGATTCCGCGCAGGGCGAGCGCGAGCCCGCCGAGGCCGACGAGCACGAGCAGCGTCATCTGCCACGAGATCCACAGCGCGACGGACGCGTAGACGACCACGGTGAGCGTGGCGGCGAACAGTTGGACGAGGTAGAAGAACGCGTCACCGGCCTGCGTCGCGTCGACAGTGAGACTCGTGACGGTGCGGCCGATCTTGGTCGACAGGAAGAACTCCCACTTGGCGCCGAGCATCCGCTCGAGCAGCTCGGTGCGCTGGCGAGCCTCGAACCGGGTCACGGACGAGAACATCGAGCGGTTGAACAGCAGCGTCATCGCGGCCTGAGCCACGACGATCGCGAACACGACCACGAGCATCGCCTCGACGGTCGGCGGGATGCCGAGCCGGGCGAACAGGTCGAACACCAGCCCCTCGGCGCCGGAGCTCGCTTCTGCACCGGTGTCGAGCGCTTGGAGCAGCGGCACCAGCAGCGTCACGCCGAGGCCCTCGAGCACGCTGACCACGAGCGCGAACGCCACCAGCGCGGGCACCGCGAGCGGCTGCTCACGGCGCACGGCGGCGAGTATCGCGCGGATCTGGCTCAAGCGCACTCCTTGGACGGCTGGGCAGTTGGGACGGTGCACGTGCACGGCGTCACCGTACGACAGCGTACCGCATGCGGCGCAAGACCTCGCGCCTTTCAGATGCTACCGTGTCACCTGCAACGACCACGACCCGAAGGCAGTCCGAATGGCCGAGAGCAACACCCCGGAGCTGTGGGACCAGGTCTGGGCGACCGAGACCAGCGCCGAGCAGGACCGCTACACCCTCGCCCTCGAGCGCGCGTCCGTACGCTGGAGCCGCATCCGCGAGCGGGCCGGCGACGACCTGTCGGGCCTGCGCGTCATCGAGATCGGCGCCGGGGTGGGCACGGCGGCCGCGCTGTTCGCTGAAGCCGGTGCCGAGGTCACGGTGCTCGACTACTCGCCCAAGGCACTGGAGCGCTCCAAGGCCTTCTTCGCCAACAACGGTCTTGCCGCCAAGCTCGTGGCGGCCGACGCGCTCGACCTGCCCGATGACCTGCGCGGCGCCTTCGACATCTGCCTGTCGCTGGGACTGGCCGAGCACTTCACCGGCGAGCAGCGCGTCGCGATGATCCGCAGCCACCTTCAAGTCCTCAAGCCCGGCGGCCACGCGTTCATCTCTGTGCCCAACCGCGCGAACCCGCCCTACCGCCTCTACAAGTTCACGGCCGAGCGCACCGGGCACTGGAAGGTCGGCGAGGAGTACCCATTCTCGAAGCGCGAGCTGATCGAGGTCGCCGAGAAGGCCGGCGCGAGCGAAGCCGAGGTGTTCGGCGAGTCGTTCCTGGGGTCGCTGTACTTCCTGGACGTCGCGCGCATCTACCGGCGGCTCACGAACAAGCCCGACAGCTACGACACGAGCCGCATCAAGCCGCAGAAGAGCACACCGCTCGACGACTTCGCCTACGCGTTGATCCTGCACGCTCGGCCGTAGCCGGACGCCCCTAGCGGTCTTCGCCCTCGTTGCAGCCGAGCAGCCGCTCGAGCGAGTCGCGCAGCGCGGGCCCGTACTCCTCGGTCTCGAGCGCGAGCGCGACGTTGGCCTCGAGCCAAGACAGTACGTTGCCCGTGTCCAGACCCTCGGCGGGATCGATGACGACCGCGTGGATCTCCTCGTGCTGGAGCAGCTTGACGAGCGCATCGGTCAGCTGGATCTCATCGCCGCGCCCGGGCTGGACGTGCGGGAGCAGCTCCATGATCTTCGGCGTGAGCAGGTAGCGCCCGAAGATCCGCAGGTTCGACGGCGCCTCGTTCGCGGGCGGCTTCTCGACCAGCCCCGTGACCTTCCACACGTTGTCGTCGACCTCGTGGCCTGCGATCACGCCGTAGCGCGACACGTGCTCGTCGGGCGCCGGCGTCACGGCGATCACCGAGCCGCCGGTGCGCTCGTGGACCTCGGCCATGCGCTTGAGCAGCGAGTTGTCCGGCACGAGCTCGTCGCCGAGAAGGACGAAGAACGGCTCGTCGGCGGTGAACGGCGCACCGCACATCACGGCGTGCCCCAGACCCCGCGGCTTCTTCTGGCGGACGTAGAAGACCTCGGCGAGCTCGGAGATGCGGCGCACCTCGCGCAGCCGGGCGATGTTGCCACCCTGCTCGAGCAGCTCCTCGAGCTCGATGGAGCGGTCGAAGTGGTCCTCGATCGCCCGCTTCCCGCGCCCGGTGATGATCAGGATGTCGTCGGCTCCGGCCGCGACCGCCTCCTCCACCACGTACTGGATGACCGGCTTGTCGACGACCGGGAGCATCTCCTTGGGCTGCGACTTGGTCACGGGCAGGAAGCGCATGCCGAGCCCTGCGGCCGGGATGATGGCCTTCATCTTCTCAGTCCCCTTCGAAACGGCGGATGCGGCGAGGTGCTGATCGCGTCTAGTCGGCCAGCTCGGCCATGACCTCCCCGGCGGCAGCCAGGAACGAATCGATCTCGGCATCGGTCTGCGCCATCGAGGCGAAGCACGCCTCGAACTGGCTCGGGGCCAGCCAGAAGCCTCGCTCCAGCATGCCGCGGAAGAAGGCGGCGTAGCGCTGCGTGTCGGCGGTGCTGGCGGACGCCCAGTCGGTGACCTCGGACTCGGTGAAGAACAGCGTCGACATCGAGCCGACACGGTTGCCGTGAGCCGGCACACCGGCGGCGTCGGCCGCCGCCTTGACGCCGTCGGCGATCAGCGCGCCCTTGCGGTCGAGCTCGGCGTAGACACCCGGCTGCGACAGCGCCTCGATGGTGGCGAGCCCGGCGACCATCGCGACGGGGTTGCCCGACAGCGTACCGGCCTGATAGACCGGCCCCTCCGGTGCGAGCGAGCGCATGATCTCCTCGCGCCCGCCGAACGCCCCGACCGGGAAGCCGCCGCCGATGATCTTGCCCAGCGTGGTCAGGTCCGGCGTGACGCCGTAGAGCTCCTGCGCGCCGCCCAGCGCGACGCGGAAGCCGCTGATGACCTCGTCGAAGATCAGCACGGTGCCGTGCGCATCGCACAGCTCGCGAAGGCCGGCCAGGAAGCCCGGTGCCGGCGGCACGACGCCCATGTTGCCGGCGATCGGCTCGAGGATGATCGCGGCGACCTGCTCGGCGTTGGCCTCGAGGGCCGCCTTGACCGCATCCAGGTCGTTGTACGGCAGCACGATGGTGTCCTTGGCGGCGCCCTCGGTCACACCGGGCGTGCCCGGGATGGACAGCGTAAGCAGGCCCGAGCCGGCCGCGACGAGCAGCGCGTCACTGTGGCCGTGGTAGTTGCCGTCGAACTTGATGAACTTCTCGCGGCCCGTGTAGCCGCGCGCGAGACGGATCGCGCTCATGGTGGCCTCGGTGCCGCTCGATACGAAGCGGACCATCTCCACGCTCGGCACGGCGTTGATGACGGCCTCGGCGGCGGCGACCTCCACGCACGTCGGCGCGCCGAAGCTCGTGCCGCGCTCGAGCTGAGCGCGCACGGCGTCGAGCACCGGCTCGTAGCCGTGCCCCAGGATCATCGGGCCCCAGCTCTGCACGAAGTCGACGTACTCGCGCCCGTCGATGTCGAAGATGCGGCTGCCTTTGGCGCGATCGACGAAACGCGGCTCGATGCCGACCGACTTGTACGCACGGACAGGCGAGTTCACGCCGCCGGGAATGACCGAGCACGCTGCCGAGAAGAACTCCGAGGAGGACTGCGTCATGGTGAAGGGACCCTTTCTGGTCGAGACTTCGATGACACCGGCGACCCGGTCCACAATGCAGCTGCCGGGCGCGGTATGTATGCGGTGCGGAGGTATTCTACCCCACGCACCCGCTCGAGCCGACGCCCTCAGGAACGGTAGACCTCGACGCGCAGGCGCGTGGTGCCGACCGTGTCGACGACGCCGAACCACCACCATGGCCCGACCTTGCGCAACTTCGCATCTACGACGCCGAAGTGGTGCACCGCGACGGTGGCCGGGAGTTCGACCGTATGGCCGAAGAAGACCGGTCCGTGACGGCGGTGAGGGACCGCCGCCGGGTCGTTGGCCGGCCTGGGCTCCTCGTAGCGGCGCAGGTGCAGGATCGGCGTGCCGTCGGCGATCTCCTCGCCCGGGAGCGGCGGGTAGTGCACGATCTGCGTCTCCGGGAACGCCTCTTCGAGCGCCGGCGCCCACGAGTCGAGTATCTCGGCGTCGACCGCGAGCGCGATCCGCTCGGGCGCGTACCCGCTTTGAACGACCAGGTCGCGCACGTCATGGGCGTACCAGCCGCCCCACTTCTTGCCCCCGACGATCACGGCGGCGGACACCGACAGCAGCAGCGCGAGTACCGTGACCAGCGCGACAGCTCGGCGGGGCCGCTCGAAACCGAGCCATTGCGCGAGCGCTCCCACCGAGATCGCGAGCATGGGGACCGCCGGCAGCAGGTAGTAGGTGTGGTAGCTGTAGAGCAGGTAGAAGGCGAAGTTCACACCCAGAAGCGCCAGCACCAGGATGTCCGAGGTGGTGCGGCGCGCTATGAGCAGGACGACGGCGAACCCGAATGCGATGAACACGACGGGCGAGACGAGCCAGAACAGCTCGCTGCCGAACCAGATCTGCAGGGTCTCGAGGGTGGGCAGCTCGAGGATGCCGACCAGGCGCGCCTGGCTCGAGACCCACTCGCGGCTGGTCAGCGTCTGCGCCAGGAACCACGGAACCGTGATGGCTCCATACGCCATCGCGAAGACGGACACCCTCTTGCGGCGGACCCAGCCCAGCCCCCGGCTGCCCCACGTCTCCCAGATCGCAAGACCAGGCAGCACCACCACAGCAGGCAGCTTGGCGAGCGTCGCCAAGCCGAGCAGCGCCCCGGACAGAAGTGCCAGACGCGGTTCGTGATCGCGGACGGCGCGGTAGTAGGCCAAGACCGCCGAGACGCGCAGCAAGATCATGAGACCCTCGGTCTGCGCGTTAGCCCCCACGAGCACAGAACCGGGTGCCAAGCCGAACACCGTCGCCGCGACCAGCCCCGCCGTCTTGCCGTAGAGGTCACGACCGAGCAGGAAGATCGCGACGATCGTCGCCGTGCTGGCGAGCACGGAGACGGCACGCGCTGCCGCGAGGCTCGCACCCACTGCCCCGAACACGAGGCGCAAGACGAAGGCGTACAGCGGCGGGTTGTTCTGATCGATGGGTTGGAAGAACGGGGCGAACGTGGATTGCGTGAGGTAGTCGCGCCCAAGAGCGGTGTAGAACCCCTCGTTGGTCACGTGGTATCCGACCAGGGCGTCGTCGATGCGGTACCACCGCAACGCGAACGACGCCACGACGATCAGGCCGAGCACCGCCCATTCCCAGGTGAGTAGCGAGCGGAGCGCAGCGGCGAGCCACGCACGGTACGCGGCGACACGACCGGAGCCGCCTTCGGACCGTCCGCCCGCTATCAGTCGGAGCGCGAGCTCCACCCGGATCGCCTCCTGAGACGTATCGACCTCGTGCAGGCTACCACTGCCTGCATCGGCGTGTGTACGGCGGGGGTTGAGCCCCGCGCTCAGCCGCCGGCGGCCGCATCCCTGCTATCGGGTAGTAACCATGCAGCCTGCACGCGCCCGCTCGACGACGGAGCCCCCATGTCTCGCATCTCGGCCCTGTACCATCCCGCCCGATTCCAGAGCCGCATGAGCCACGATGGCTGGTTCGAGGGCTGGTACTTCAAACTCGTGGACCCCGAGGGCCGGCACCCGGTCGCAGTGATCCCCGGTATCTCGCGGGACGAGCGAGGCGGCACGTCGCACGCCTTCGTACAGACGATCCGCGCGGGCGGGACCGCCCGCTACCACCGCTTCGGATTCGACGAGTTCGCCTGGACCGACGACCGGTTCTCGATCGCGGTCGGCCCCAACCGCTTCGACGAGGCCGGGCTGCACCTCGAACTCGAAGACGACCTGGCCGGAGACGTGACGTTCGGCACCTGGGCCCCGTGGCCGGTCCGGGCCCTCTCGCCGGGCATCATGGGCTGGTACCGGTTCGTGCCGCGCATGGAGTGCTATCACGGTGTGCTTTCACTCGACCACACGCTCGACGGCGCACTGAGCGAAGGCAACAACCCGCTCGACTTCTCCGGAGGGCGTGGCTACACCGAAAAGGACTGGGGGACGGGCTTCCCGTCGTCGTGGGTGTGGGCGCAGTCCAATCGGTTCACCGACGAGTACGGGCGCCCGCGGCCCGGCGTGTCGTTGACCGCCTCTGTGGCCAAGATCCCCTGGCTGGGCTCGAGCTTCGTCGGTCACATCGCGGGGGTGCTTCTCGACACCGGCGAGCTGGTCCGATTCACCACCTACACCGGTTCGAGGCTCGAGGCCGTCGAGACCGGCGCCGGATCCGCCCGTGTGGTGGTGTCCAACCGGCGCCATAGGCTTGAACTCACACTGAGCGGGGCCCGCACCGGAACGCTCAAGGCGCCGTCGCTCGGAGCGATGACCGGGCGGGCCGACGAGGCCCTGGACGCGACGGTCGAGATCCACCTGACCGACACCGGCGGCGCGACACGCTTCAGAGGAATCGGCGCGTGCGCCGGCGTCGAGATCATGAACGAACGCGACGAGTTGCATCCCGACTAGCGGGGCGCAGTGCTCAGCCCTGGCGACGTGCAGCCGCGATGACCCTGAGATACGACCGTACCGCCGGGACCACTCGCAGTGCGGACGGGCGGCGCTTGCGGCCGTAGTGCAGCGTGAACGGGACCTCGGCGAAGTGCACCATGCCCCGCAAGCGGAGCAGCAGCTCGAGCTGGCACCCGAAGCCCGTCTCGGCGACGAGGGTCCCCGCGGCTCGCTCGGCCGCATCGGCGAGCACCTGGGCCCGATACGCCCTGAAGCCGCTCGTGCAGTCGCGCACGCCGTCGACAGGGACCATCGCGCCGACCAGCGCGTGCGCCCCTGCGGTCAAGAAGCGCCGGTAAGCCGGGACCCCCTCGACACGCGCGCCCGCGGCCGCGCGCGAAGCGATCGCCACATCCGCTCCGGCCGCGATCGCCGAGAGCAGCGCCGCGACGTCGCCCGGGTCGTGCGTGAGGTCCGCATCCATCGTGACGATGACCTCGTCGGCCCCGACGCGCTCGAGAGCGGATCCGAGCCCGGTCTGGAGCGCCGCGCCCAGACCACGGTTGACCTCGTGACGCTCGACGGCGACCTCGACGCCTGATTCACGCCCGGCCTTCTCGGCGATCGCGGCGGTGGAGTCGGTGCTGCCGTCATCGACCACAAGAACGCGGCAGCGCCACCCGTCGCTTCGGGCAGCGCTGCCGATTCGTTCGATGAGTTCGGCTATGGAGTCGGCCTCGTCATACGCGCAGACGACGACCTGTACGCTCGACGGCTCCACAGCTCCTCGTGCGCGTGCTAGTCGTGGCTCGTGGTCGAGACGCCGACCTCGGCGGCCGCGTCCTCGACCGAGCACTCACCCTTCCACGCGGGCGGCTCGTAGATGCAGTACGGCTCGGCCTCGAGGTAGTCGCCCGTGATCTCGAGCGCACGAGCGCGGCACCCGCCGCACACGGCCTTGTACTCGCACGCGCCGCACTTGCCCTTGAGCAGCGAGTAGTCGCGCAGGTCGTTGAAGACCTTGCTCTCGGTCCAGATCTCGGAGAACGGCTTCTCCTTCACGTTGCCGAGCTGCATGTCGAAGTAGCCGCACGGCTGGATGTCGCCGACGTGGCTGATGAAGCAGAAGGTGATGCCGCCGAGACACCCACGCGTCATGGCGTCGAGTCCGTACTCCTCGCGGGTCACCTTGCGGCCCTCAGCCTTGGCGAGCTGGCGGATGATGCGGTAGTAGTGCGGCGCATCGGTCGGCTTGAAGTGCAGCGGGGAGGTCTTCTGGCGCTCGTAGGCCCAGGCGAGCACCTTCTCGTACTCGGCGGGCGGGAGCTCCTCGGCCAGGATCTCGGAGCCACGGCCGGTCGGCACGAGCATGAAGATGTGGAACGCGTCGACGCCGAGCGACTCGGCGAGATCGTGGATCTCCTCGATGAGGTGCGCGTTACGGGTGGTGACGGTGGTGTTGATCTGCACGCCGACGCCGTGCGCCTTGGCCATCTTGATACCCGCGATGGTCTGGTCGAAGCAGCCGGGCTGGGCGCGGAACTCATCGTGGCCCTCGGCGGTCGGGAAGTCGATCGAGACGCTGATGCGCGGGATCTTGTGCTCGGCCATCTTGGCGGCGATGTCCTCGGTGATCAGCGTGGCGTTGGTGCCGATGACCGGCATCGCACCCTTCTCGTGGCAGTAGTCCACGATCTCCCAGATATCGGGACGCATGAGCGGCTCGCCGCCGGTGAGGATGATGATCGGGTTGGAGATGGTGACGATGTCGTCGATCGTCGCCTTGATCTGGTCGAGCGAAAGCTCGCCGTGGTAGTGGCCGAACTCGGCGGCGGCACGGCAGTGCACGCAGCTCAGGTTGCAGCTACGGGTGATCTCCCAGGCGATGATGCGCGGCGCCTTGATGCCGGTGCGCTCCTGGTAGGCGATGGCCTCGGGACCGCCGCCGGGCCTGAAGCCCACGCTGCGCGCCCCTCCATGCCTCTGTCGCTCGACACCGGCCGGATGCCCGCCGGGTCCGCCGGGGATGCCCGCGGGATGTCCCATCGGCACGCCGGCAGGGTGCCCGGAGGCAACCCCCGCAGGGTGCGAAGCGCCCGAGGACGTTGCCGCGGGGTGCCCTGCCGGCGTGCCGCCCATCGGGATCGCCACCGCGGCCTGGCCGCAACCGGCCTCGGCCTCGGCCATCTCCTGCTCGGTGATCGTGCCCTCGTCCTCGCCGAACTCCTCTTCGAGCTCGAGGTCCGGACGAGCGCTGCTGTCGCCGACGTTCTCAGACATGGACGATGCTCCTTCTCTACTCCAGCGCCGAGTCGTCTCCAGGCGAGACGCGGCGCGTCATGTCACGTACCGGAGGCACCGCCGAATAGCACGACGGCGGCCCCGAATCTCACAGGGTACTGCAAACTCCGCGCCGATGCCTCAGGCGCACCCGCGTCTACTGCGACTGCTCGGCCCGGAAGCGCACGAGCGGGCTCTCGGGCGCGGCCTCGGCGGCGCGTTTGAGCGCGGCCTTCGCGCCCGCCTCGTCTCCGAGCGCCTCGCGCGCCCTCGCCAGCTCGAGCCACGCGAACCAGTCGGCGGGCTCGATCTTCAGCGCCGCCGCAAAGGCGTCTTCGGCGGCCTGCGCATCGCGCTTCGCACCCTCACGATCCGAGTCTTGCATCGATTCGGATCGTGTCAGATACGCCAGCCCGACCCCGCTCGCATACGTGAGATCGGCCGGCGAGAGGGCTGCGGCCTCTCGCGCCGGAGCGACGACATCGCCCGTCCTGATCCCGTTGAAGCGCGCCCGGTACTCCAGGTACGCCGAGTCCGCCCGCAGCAGCACGAAGCCCCACACGACCGCCGCGAGCGCCACGAGCGCGAGCGCACCCCCGCCGAGCCTGAGCGCCGTCGCATGCACCGTGACGGCCCGGGTGCGCTTGTCGCGCGCGAGCAGTGCGCCGACGAGCACCCACGCGATCGCCTGGGAGGCGACGACGGCGACGGAGAAGCCCAGGTGCACGGCGTACCCCGCGAGCGCGATCCACACCGCCGCGACCCACGGCGATGACTCGCTGCCCCGCGCCCACACCGGGCGCGTCGAACCCGCGAGCGCCCACACCCACACGGCGAGCGCGAGGACGGCGCCGACGATGCCGGTGGTCACGGCGAGCTCCAGCGGCCACATATGAGCGTTGTCCGCGGAGAAGGCAGCGAATCGCTCGGCGTGCTCGGCGAGCCGGTGGGCCTCGAAGGCGATCCCCACGCGGTCAGGCCCCCAGCCCACAACGGGCTTCTCGGCGACCGCGGCCAGAAGGGAGCGCCAGATCAGCAGCCGCTCTCCCCCGCTGCCGGCCGCCGCCAGCGCGGTGCCGACGCGATCGACGACCGCACCGGGGCCGGCCGCCGACGCCACAGCGACAAGCAGCGCGGCGAAGGCCCCGCCCGCGGCGGCGAGCCACCCCCGCAGCGGCACCTGCAAGCGCCACGGCCTGACGATCGCGAGTGCGATCACAAGCTGGACGAGTGCCGCGAGCCACGCGCTGCGCGTCGACGTCGCCACGAGCGCGCCCGGCACCATCACGGTGGCCGCGATGCCGACGGCCCGGAACCGCACGTCCTCATCGGCGAGCGCCGTGACGACGGCGAGCGGCCCCACGAGCACCAGGTACCCGCCGAGGAAGACCGGGTTGCCCATCGTGGCAAACGCGCGACCGGCGCCGATCTCGAAGGCGGGAGATATCAGGTAGGTGAATGGGTCGGCCCCGAACGCCTGCGCCAAGGCGTGCAGCGCCACCGGGACCGCGCCGACGCTGACCGCCCGCGCAAACCCGCGCAGCCCCGCGTCGGTAGCGAGCAGTTGGAGCCCGGCAAGCGCCAGCAACGGGTACACCGCCAACGTGGCCACGCCGCCAAGACGCCCGTGCGCACCCAGCAGCGACACGAGGGGCGCGTCGGAGCGCAGTGCGACGAACGCGACCCACGCCAGCCACGCGACCAGCACCGCGACCGCCGGATGCCACCGGAGCCGCCCGCTTGCGCTCGCGGCGACAGCCCAAGCGCCCACGGCAAGCAGCGCAAGTACGCGCACGACGACGACCTTGGGCAGCTCGCTCACGTCGTGGGTGAGCGGAGCCGCCCCGATGAGCGAGGCCGTCACGAGCGGCACGAGCCCCGCGATCGCGTACAGACACCAACGCGCGAGGTGCGCGGCGTGAGCCGGCACCCCGCGCGTCGCGGGACTCATCGTGTCGCTGGAGGAGCTCAGCGCGCCAGCCACCTCGCGGCGTCCTTGGCGTGGTAGGTCAGGATCAGGTCGGCGCCGGCGCGCTTGAAGCCAAGCATGGTCTCAAGCACCACCCGCTCCTCGTCGATCCAGCCGTTGGCGGCCGCCGCCTTGACCATCGCGTACTCGCCGCTGACGTTGTAGGCCGCCGTGGGGTAGCCGAACTCGTCTTTGACGCGGCGGATCATGTCCATGTAGGCCAGTGCCGGCTTCACCATGACGATGTCGGCGCCCTCGTCGATGTCGAGGGCCGCCTCGCGGATGCCCTCCTCGGCGTTGGCCGGATCCATCTGGTACTGCTTGCGGTCTCCGAACGTGGGAGCGGAGTCCGCGGCGTCGCGGAACGGCCCGTAGTAGCCGCTGGCGTACTTCACCGAGTAGGCCATGATCGGCACGTCGACGAAGCCCTCGGCGTCGAGCGCGCCGCGGATGGCGGCCACGCGCCCGTCCATCATGTCGCTCGGCGCGACCATGTCGGCTCCGGCCTCGGCGTGGGTGACGGCCTCCTTTGCGAGCAGCTCGAGCGTGACGTCGTTCATGACGCAGCCCGAGTCGTCGAGGATGCCGCAGTGGCCGTGGTCGGTGTACTCGCACATGCACACGTCGGTGATGACGTAGTACTCGGGATCCTGGGCCTTGATGGCGCGGATCGCCTGCTGCACGATGCCGTCCGGGTCGTAGGCCTCCGAGCCCGCGGGGTCCTTGCTCGACGGCAGACCGAACAGGATGACCGCCGGGATACCGAGGCTCTTGAGCTCGTCGATCTCGGCGGGCAGCATGTCGATGGAGAGCTGGAAGACGCCCGGCATCGAGGTGACCTCGTCGCGCTTGCCGCGGCCCGGCTTCACGAACAGCGGGTAGATGAAGTCGGCCGGCGACAGCGAGGTCTCACGGACCATCGAGCGGATGGTCTCGTTGCGGCGAAGGCGGCGCGGGCGATACGTCGGGAACTGCATGGTGACTCCTCGGTTCAGTGCCACGCCCCACGGCCATCACGGCCGCGGGGCAGCTCAGGCGAACTACTCGACGAACTCGTCGACCGACGGCTTGGCGGCGCCGGACTTCTCGGCGTCGGTGGCCACGGCGCACTGCTCCTCGGTCGAAGGCGCGTGATCGGCGCGAAGCTGGCCGCTCTTGCCGATGCCCAGCTGGAAGTTGACCCACTTCTTGTACTGCCACACCGCGTAGCCGAGGAGCACCAGCATGCCCATCCAGTAGATCAACTGGGCGAAGAACGCGATGATCTGGCCGTTGGCCATGATCCAGGCGACGAAGCCCGTGGGCTGCTCGGCAATGAGTGTCGGATCCATATCGGGTGGGTCCTTTCAGGCGGCGACGGACGAAACAGTCGGGGCGGCCCCGTCATGCGGAAGCCGCCCCGACATTCTACCCTTTGGTGGAGACGAGGAGATTCGAACTCCCGACCTCTGCCGTGCGAAGGCAGCGCTCTCCCAACTGAGCCACGTCCCCACGTTCATCGCTTCGCGCCGCACCCCACTTCGGGCGCGCCGAAAGCGAAGGATAGTGTGCGTTGGTCGCGCTCGGATGTCAACTAGCCTTGCGTCGACTTCGAGGAGCGCTTCTTCGAGTACGAGGAGTAGGTCGAGTACGCGTAGGCGACCGAGCCGTCAGCCGCGTCACCCACGCCGAGAAGCACGGCGCCGATGATCTTGGCACCCACCCCGGCGAGCATGTCCACCGCCCGCCCGAGCGCGTCGCGCTCGGTCTTGCCCGAGCGCACGACGACGAGCGTGCCATCCACCCACTTGGACACGGCGGTCGTGTCCGCTACGGCCAGGACCGGGGGGCCGTCGAGGATGACCCAGTCGGCCCTGCCCTTGAGGTCTTCAACCAGGGCGCCCATCCGCTCCGAGCCAAGGAGCTCCGAGGGGTTGGGCGGCACCTTGCCGGAAGCCAGCACGACGAGCCCGTCGTCGCCGACCGCTTGCAGACAGCGCTCCAGCGCGTACTGGTCCGAAAGCACGTGCGACAGTCCGAGGTTCTCCGAGCCGCCCAGGTACGTCGCCGACTTGGGGCGGTGGAAGTCCACCGAGACGAGCACGACCTTCTTGCCCGCACGCGCGAGACCGGACGCGAGGTTGGCGGCCACCGTCGACTTGCCCTCGCCGGGCGCAGCCGACGTCACGAGCACGACGTGGATATCGTGCTGGAAGTTGATGAAGTCCAGCGAGTTGCGGATGCCGCGAAACGCCTCGGCGACGGGCGAGGTGGCCGAGGCCGAGACCGGGACCCCGAGGTCCTCGCCCTTCTGCAGCGGCACGATACCGAGCACCGGGGCTCCGGTGATCTCGGTGGCCTCCTCGGAGCTCTTCACGGTGTTGTCGAGGTACTCGGTGACGAACGCGACGCCCAGCCCGAAGGTGAGGCCCACGATCAGTCCGAGCATGGCGTTGCGGGCGGGCCTGGGTGCGATGGGCTCGGTGGGCACCGCCGCGACGTTGACGACCTGGACCGGCCCGACCTCCATCTCCTCGCGGATGCGCAGCTGGCGCAACTGCTCTGAGAGGCCGGCGTAGTCCTGCCCCGCGATCGTCAGTGCCATCTTCTCGCGAGCGGTCGCGTTCGAGCCGGCGCCCAGGTCGAGCAGCTCGCCCCTGACTTGGTCGAGCTGAGTCTCGACCTGATCGGCAGCCGCACTGATGCGACGCCGAGAGAAGTCTCGCACCCACAGCGCGTACTCCGCCGCCACAGCGTTTGCCATCTTCGCGGCACGTTCGGCGTCGCCGTCCGTGACCCGAACGGTGATGACGTTGGTCTGGCCCTCCGAGACGATCTCGGTGCGGGCGATGAGCCGCTCCGGCGGCATCCTGAGATCGAGGGAGCGTATCGCCGCCTCGAACGCGGGGCGCATCTTCATCATGCGCACCTGCGTTTGCAGGCCACGCTCGGGCTGGCTCGAGATGGCGGCAAGCGCCGCATCGATCGACGAGGAGCGCGGGTCACTCTCCGAGACGAGCAGGTTCGCCTCGGCCGAGTAGACCGGTGCCTGGGACAAGCTCACAGCCAGTGCAACACCGGCGACGATGAGCGTCGAGGCGACGATGACCCACTTGCGTCGGCGGATGACCCTCAGATAGTCGCGGAGGTCCACGTGCGGGCCTGCCTACAGCCTACTGCGCGAAGCTGACGAGGAACCACTGGTCCCTGCCGCTCTCGGTGCGCTTCACGCAGGTGATCTCACCTTTGGCGGTCTGCTTGCCGCTGAAGGTGACCGGGAGGACGACAGATCGGTAGCCGGGGACCGGCGTACCGATGCCCACCCGGCTGAAGGTCCCGTTGACGAGACCGGCGGTTGCTGTCGCGTGCGTGGACTGCTCCTTGAGCATGGTGTTGAGCACACCGAGGTCCGGATTCTCGATCAGCGGGCCGTCGCCGCCGCTGCGCCCGGTCGCGGTGATCGACTGGAAGTACCACTTCCCGCCGATCTTGACGACCTTCACGCGCGCGGTGCTCGCGCCGCCCCACGCCGACGATGCCGCGTCCTTGTAGGTGACCTTCACGTTGAGATCGGCGTCCTTGGGACCAACGCGGCGACCTGTCACCTGGATGACGCCGACGTCCCCGGAAACCAACTGCTCGATGCTGTCGGAAGACGCGACCTGCTCGGAGTACATCCGCTTGGCCTGCGTCTCGGTCATGCCGCGCGGGAGCTTCATCTCGGTCGCGCCGATGAACGGCACCGCGAACGCGAACAGCGCCACGACGACAAGTGCGAGCACGATGGTTCGCGAACCTGGGCGGGCTGCGAAAAGACTACGATGTCCCATGGTTCCTCCGTTGGTGATGAGACGAGCGATGCTGCTGCACGTGCGATGCCAACTCGTCTTGCGCCAATCATCCACCTTCACACGCACGGCCGAGCTGGCCGCCACACCACCGTTACCGAGCCGTGAACACGTCGAGCATCGTCTCGGGCTCCATCGATGAGTCCACGGGCGAGGCGGTCGATTCGTCGGAGCGCAGGGCATCGGCGAGGCCCTGAGACTGCGAAATCACAGCTTGCGCCACCGCCGTCGCCAGAGCGGCACGGATCGCGGCAGCCTGCTCGGCCCGTGGGAGCCCTTCGCTCCCGAGCAGCAGCGCACCGGCCTGTGCGCCCGATAGGTTCTGGCTTCCCGGCTTGAAGCGGAACAGCTCCTCGCCGGTGAACACCGTGGTGGCCGTGGGCACGTCGAGACGCGCGCCCCCGGCAGAGTCGAGCAGCGCCTGCCACCCGTCTTCGGTGAGGATGACCCAGCCGGCTTCCTCACCTGCGGCGAGTCGCGCAACGAGTTCAGCGCCACCCATCGGCAGGGCATCCCTGAGCGTGTTGAACGAGGTACCCGGGACGGCTTTCGGCGCGCTCGCATCCACCGGGGTGATGACCGGTTCGGCGCCGGTGACGTCCACGATGGCCACCAACCCGGCGACCACGACGCCCTCCTCGGAACGCGACTCCCCGATCACGACGACTTGAGCGGGCGGTGCTTGGGACGCCGTCTTGTATGCCCGCCACGCGAACCACGCACCAGCCGCGAGCAGCGCAAACACCACGACAGCGATCCCTGCCGCAACGACCCGGCGCCGCGAACGCTGGGATTCCAGTCGCGCGGCGCGCGGTCCCGCCTCCGGATCCGAGGGCTCCCCCGCGGGTGGCTCAAGCGATATGAGGGGGCGATCGGTGGGGTCGCTCACGGGCGCCGACCTTCTCGTGGGAGTCGTTGAACGGGTCGCGCCGTATGATAGCGCACGTCGGGGCGCGCCCCGGGCATGCGTGACACCCGAGTGGCGTTCGGGGAATATTGCCACGACACGCATTCCACGAGGGGGAGACGATGGCCGAGAAGCCCGCGGGTCTGATGGACGCAATCAACAGCAGGTCCTGGATCGCGCGGTGGGGCGTGCGGGCGTGGCTGTTTCTCGGAATGGCCGGGGTGACCTGGATCGGCTTCTGGCTGTACTCCGCGACCTCGAGCTTCCTCATCCCGCTCATCATTGCGACGATCCTGGGTCTGCTGTTCACGCCGGTGGTCGATTGGCTCGAACGCCTGCGAGTCCCGCGTGTCGCCGGTGCGATCATCGTGATGATCGGACTGCTCGCGATCGCCGTCGCCACCGTGTGGATCGTCGCGGCCGGCATCTTCGCGCAGTGGGACCTGATCCAGTCTCAGATCCAGGCAGGTCTGACGGCCCTGGAGGAGTGGCTCGCCCAGTTCAACATCCCGGCAGACGTGACGCAGCAGATCACCGCGAGTGCGCAGCAGGGCATCTCAGAGATCGCGAGCGGGCTCGCCAGTGCTGTGGGCAGCGGTATCGCCAGCACCCTCTCGTTCCTGTTCGGCACGTTCCTCGGCGCCTTCATGCTCTTCTACATCCTGACCGACTGGTACGGCCTCAAGCGCTGGATGGGAGTCCACCTGCCCTTCTCGGACGATGAACTGGGCATCGGTATCGTCGAGGATGCGACCTCGGCCGTGCGCCAGTACTTCTCGGGCGTGACGATCTCGGGGCTCATCGTGGCGGTCGTCATCGGGGTCGGGCTGTGGCTGCTCAATGTGCCGCTCGTCGCCTCGATCGCACTCGTGACGTTCCTGACCGCCTACATCCCGTACTTCGGCGCGATCATCTCGGCGGTGTTCGCGTGCCTGGTCGCACTGGGATCGGGTGGCGTGCCGGCGGCGATCGCGGTACTCGTGATCATCCTGGTCGCGCAAAACGTCATCCAGACCATCGTCACGAACCAGATCGCGAGCGACAAGCTGTCGATCCACCCGCTGGCCGGACTGCTCGCGACGCTGGCGGGCGGCGTGTTCTTCGGCCTGCTCGGTGGCGTGCTGGGCACGCCGATGCTCGCGGCCGCCACGCGCACGATTCGCAGGATCAACGACTACGAGGCGGACGGCTCCGCGGCGCTTGCGCCCGACGCGGGCAGCTCGACGGAGTAGAACGCGGCGATCGCGGCCACCAGCGCGGGGACGGTCGACTCGGCCGGCTCGATCGCGGGTTCGATGCCGCGCGCGACGAGCGCAGCCGTCGTCACGGGACCGATGCTGGCGGCCTCGGCGAGCGAGAGCACCTCGGCCGGGTCCGCGCCGTTGCCCTCGAGAAACGCGATGAGGTTCTTCACCGTCGACGGGCTCGTGAAGGTGATGACATCCACCCCGAGTGCGAGCCGGTCGACCACACCCGAGTCGGCCTGGGCGGGCACCGTTCGATACGCCGGAACGAGGTCGACTTCGTAGCCGAGCGCCGCGAGCTGCTCGCCGAGCAAGAACCTGCCCTCGAGCGCGCGCGCGAACAGTACGCGCCCTCCCCCCTCCCCGAGGGCCGCGAACGCATCCACCAGCCCTTCTTGGCGGAAGTCGTCGGGCACGAGGTCGGGCGCGATGCCCGTCTCGGCCAGTCGCGCTGCGGTCGCGGCCCCCACGACGGCCACCCGGACCGCGGAAAGCGCCCCGACTCCGAGCCCAAGCGCCTCGAGCCGGGCGAGCACGCGGTCGACGCCGTTGGCGGACGAGAGCACGAGCCAGTCGTAGTCGCCCAGACGGCGCAATGCATCATCGAGCCGCGCAGGCTCCGGCGGGTCGACGATCTCGATCACCGGCACGGCGATGACCTCGGCACCCAACGCCTCGAGCGGCTCGACGAGTGCGGCCGCCTGCGCCCGGGCCCGGGTCACGACGACGGAGCGCCCACTCAGGGGCGCTCCGGATGTTGCGTTCAGGTTGTCGTCACGAGGAGCCACGCGTCCTCCGAAGTCAGGGCCTAGGTGCCGAGCAGCTCGTCGACCCCGGCGTCGCGGATGCACGCGAGCACCTCGTCGGCGCCCATCTCGCGCAAGCGCGCGACCATCGCCTCGCCGAGCGCGACCGGATCGGCCGGGTCGCCGGTGAGCTGGTCGCGGATGATGCGGTCGCCCGCGACCGAGCCGACGAGGCCGTCCATGACCAGTGCACCGTCGACGATGCGGGCGTACGCGCCGATCGGTACCTGGCAGCCGCCCTCGAGCCGGCGCATGACAACGCGCTCAGCGGTGACGCAGGTGAAGGTCTCGGCGTCGTTGATCTTGGCCATGACGTCGATCATGAACTCGTCACCCTCGCGGATCTCGATGCCGATGGCGCCCTGGCCGACGGCCGAGACCATCTGCTCGGTGGGGATGTAGCTCGAGATGCGCTCGGCCCAACCCATACGGGTGATGCCGGCGCTTGCGAGGATCACGACATCGACCTCGCCGTCCTCGGCCTTGCGCATGCGGGTGTCGAGGTTGCCGCGGACGTCGACGATCTCGACGTCGGGGCGCAGCGCGCGCACCTGGGCGACGCGACGAAGCGAGCTCGTGCCCACCTTCGCGCCTTCGGGCAGCGTCTCGAGCGTGTAGCCCTTGCCCGAGACGAGCGCGTCACGCGGGTCGACGCGCTTGGGCGTCGCGGCGATGTAGAGGCCCTCGGGCAGCTCGGTCGGGACATCCTTCATCGAGTGGACGCACAGGTCCACCGTCCCGGCGGCCAGCTCGACCTCGAGCTCCTTGGTGAACAGGCCCTTGCCGCCGACCTTGGCCAGCGGCACGTCCAGGATCTTGTCGCCGGTGGTCTTGATGATCTTGAGCTCAACAGGAAGGCCGGTGATCTCTTCCACCAGCCCCTTGATGTACTCGCTTTGCCACAGCGCCAGCTTGCTGCCGCGTGTACCGATGACCAACTTGTCACGAGATGCCAACTGAGTCTCCCGCCTCTTTGTGCTTCGCGGCAGCGGACTTCTCGCCCCTGCCGAGCAATGACTTGATGAGCTGCCCAACGTGCGGGCTCTTGCCTTCCGGATTGGTGTCGAGTCCATAGAGGTAGCGAGCCGCCTCGATGTAGCCCACACCGTACTTGTCGCCGCTGACCTTCTTGAGCCGCTCGGTCGGACCGTGCAGCATCTTGTTGACGATGGCCTGCGACATCATCTCGACCGTCTTGGCTTCCTTTTCGGACAGGCCGCCCAGACGCTTCATGGCCTTCTCGAGCTCCTCGGCGCGCACCTTCTCGGCCTTGGCGCGGATGGCGGCGACCGTCGGGACTACCTCCATGGACTCGAGCCACGTCTCGAACTCGTCCATCTCCTCCTCGACGATGACCTCGGCCCGCTCGGCCTCGCGCATGCGCTCCTCGAGGTTGGCCGAGACGACCCCGTTGAGATCGTCGATGTCGTAGAGATAGACGTCGGAGAGCTGCGAGACCTCGGGGTCGATGTCGCGCGGCAGGGCGATGTCGATGAGGAACAGCGGGTCGCGACGGCGATGCACCGCGGCGGCGAGCTCGTCTTTGAGGACGACGTAGTCGGGCGAGGCCGTGGAGCTGATGACGATATCGGCCTCGCGCATCCACTCGTAGCGGTCCTCATAGGGCACCGCTTCACCGTCGAAGCGGGCGGCGAGCTCCTCGGCACGCTCGAACGTGCGGTTCGCGACGAGCACGCGGGCCACGCCGCCGCCCACGAGATTCTTCGCCGTGAGCTCGCTCATCTTGCCTGCGCCGAGGATGAAGATCGTGCGGCCGGCCAGTGACTCGAACACGCGCTTGGCGAGCTCGACCGCGGCGTAGCTGATCGAGACGGCGTTCTCGCCGATCTCGGTCTCCGAGCGAACGCGCTTGCCGACCTCGAAGGACTGGCGGAACAGCTTGTTGAAGATGCGCCCGCACGCAGCCGAGGAGAAGGAGTGCTCGTAGGCCTCCTTCACCTGGCCGAGGATCTGCGCCTCGCCCAGAACCATCGAATCGAGGGAGGCGACCACGCGGAACAGGTGCTTGACGACCGCCTCACCCTCCGAGATGTAGAGGTAGCGCACAAGCTCGTGACGATCGAGGTCGTGGTAGTCCGCGATGAAGTCGATGATGGCGCCGGGGCCATCGCTGTCGGCCGCGGTGACCGCGTATATCTCGGTGCGGTTGCACGTCGAGACGATCACGGCCTCGGACACGGTGTTCGAGTCCGTAAGGCGGGTGAGCGCGTCATGCTGCCGGTTCGCAGGAAACGTCAGCTTCTCGCGTATCTCGATGGGAGCCGTCTTGTGGCTCAAACCCACGAGCGTCAGGTGCATGCGGTCTGTCTCGCCTCGCCACGTCTATGGTCTCGCCGCCCCGAAAGGCAGCGTCCGGACACAGGTACGCCCTCGCCGAAAGCGGTGCGTTGTTGTTCAGGCAAGCAGGCCCCGGCGAGGGCGGTTTCATACACGCTATTCACGCACCACTGCGCTTTGCCTGAACGCTCGCATTCTATCATCGGCAGCATGCCACGGGCAATCGAGCCCAGATGTGCCGACCGGCCTCTCGCAAGCGATTCGCTTGCCAGTTGAGCAGCCCAAACGCACTCGCAAGCCGCTCAGTCGCGAAGCGCCTTACGGACGTCGCCGTCCACGATCGCGAAGAACACCTCCGGAAGCAGCCCCTTGAGACGGAAGTAGAACGCCGACAGGGCGTCCGGGATCACGAGGTAGGTGCCGCTGTCGACGGCCCGCACGATCGCCGCTGCGACCTTCTCGGGGGCGATGGGCTTGATGTTGCCGGCGATGACATCGGTCGCGCGCGGGCGCAGGCGCTTCTCGGCCTCGAGCGCGGGTGTGTCGGTGTCGGGCGGGCACACGACCGAGACCCGCACCCCGTGGGGCTTGAGCTCGAACCGGAGCGCCTCGGTGAACCCCATCGTGGCGAACTTCGCCGAGGAGTAGCCGGTGTAGCCGTAGATGCCCAGGTAGCCCGCGACCGATGAGACGTTGAGGATGTGGCCCCGTCGCCGCTCGATCATGCCGGGCACAGCGGCCCTGCACGGGTTGACGACGCTCCAGAACCCGCAGGTGTGGTTCGCCGAGAAGTCCTCGGCACTCATGGTCGCGAACTCACCCGGGATGATGACGCCGGCCGAGTTGACGAGCACATCGGGCACGAATCCGGACTGAGCCAGATCTCGAAAGGCGGCTTCAGTCGCCGCGTGGTCGGACAGGTCGACCGAGCGCCACACGACCCGCTGGTCCCCAGACCCCCGGGCCTCCTCGCAGCGCTTCGCAGCGTCCGCCAGGCGCCCCGCGTCGCGGGCCATGAGGGCGATGTGGTCGCCGCGGGCGGCGAAGGCGCGGGCGGTCGCCAGACCGATGCCGGAGCTGCCCCCCGTGACGATGACGAAGCGGCGCTCCCCCACGGCGACGGTACCTACAGCCCGAAGATGTGGAAGCCCGACGGCAGTGTGCGCGCCAGGATCGCGACGATGACCACGAACACGAAGCCGATGATCGAGATCCACGACGCGGTCCGGTTCGGAACGTCATGACGGTAGACGAGCACGAGGTACGTCGCGTAGGTGAACCAGACGATACCTGAGACCATGACGCGCGGGTCGAGCCACCAGCCGTTCACGTCGACCTGGATGGCTCGGATGATGCCGAGGGTGAGCCCGGCGGTGTAGACGGGAAATGCCAGCGAGATCGAGCGGCGCGTGACCGACTGCAGCGTGGCCAGCGACGGGAGCCTGCGTCCGAACTTGCTGGTCTTGTGGTGCTTGAGCTGCCCCTCCTGGAAAAGGTGCAGGGCGCTCGAGACGGCACCGAAGGCGAATCCTGCGTTGGCGAACACGATCAGTGCGACATGGAAGCCCACGCCGTAGCTGTCGAGCTGCATCGAGATGGTGGGGTCGGGCGCGATGGTTCCCGCACCCGAGCGCCCGAACAGCTGCGCGAAGGCCATCATCGCCGCGGCGACCGGGACGAGGAACGCGCCGTACACGCGGATCTTGATGACGTGCTCCATCACGAAGTACAGGAGCACGAGCGCCCATGAGGCGAGTACGAGCTGGTTGGAGCCGGTCAGCGGGGTACCGTCATTGGCCATCGAGTTCGCACCGATGGACAGGGTCTGGCAGATGAAGCCCGCGCCCGTGAGGAACCGGGCCCACCAACCGACCTTCTGCCGGCGGAGCAGGAACTGGTAGGCGTAGAGCACCGTCGCGCCGACGTAGAGCGCGAACGAGAACCAGAACAGTACGAGCGATACCTGCTCCAAGAGCCGCCGTTCCTTTCGCCGTCACGCGGCCGCACCCGCCTTGCACGGGCCGGCATCACCAGTATACGGGCTTCGCGACCTCAGGTGGCCGACGAGCCGAGGGTCGTTACGCCGCGCCCTCGCGGCGAGCGAGCGAATCCTCGAGGACCGCGATCTGCTTCTCGAGCTTGCTCACGCGGTTCACGCCGAAGCCGATGTAGACCATCAGGCCGAGCCACAGGCAGGCGTAGGCCGCGATGACGTAGGGCGCCGCGTCGAACACGGTGCTGTAGATCTCTACGAGGATGGGATCGAGCTGCATGGTTATCTCCTCTACTCGGACCGGGCGATCAGCCCTCGATGGATGACTTCAGGACGTCGATGCGCTCTTTCGCGATCTCCTCGCGCATACGAAGGCGGAAGACCACCCACGCGATCATCATCATGCCGAACAGGCCGATGAGGAACGGGATCAGCTGCGTCGGAAGCAGTCCGCCGCCCGAACGCAGGACGACCGGGTGCACCGAGCTCGGGATCAGACGCGTGATCAGGAACGAGATGGCTGCGTCGATCGGGATCAGGATGCCCCACACCGCCGCGTACACCGCGCGCCGCTCCTCGTCTTCGATGGAGTTGCGCAACACGAAGTACGCGATGATCAGCAGCGTCATGATGAAGTACGTCGTGAGCCGCGGCTCCCACACCCACCACGCACCCCACTCGAAACGCGTCCACAGGTCACCGGTGATCATGGTGAGCACCGTGAACACGAGTGCGACCTCGACACCGATGCGGGCCTTGGTGTCGTAGATCTTCTCGCGCGACGCGAGGAAGCGGATCGAGTAGTAGCCGGCCACGAAGACGATCAGGAAGCTCGAGATCGCCACAGGCACGTGGAAGTAGAAGATCTTCTGGCTGAACAGCAGCTTGTTGCTGACGGCGATCCCGTTGATGATCGCCGTCTGGCTCACTCCGGCACCCAGCACGAGCGGAGCGATGAGGAACGCTGCCAGGAAGTCGGCCAGGGTGAGCACGGTACCCAGCGCCAGCGCGCCGTAGGTCCACGTGTTCTCCGAAAGGCCCAACCAGCCCTTCTTGCTCTCAGGACCAGCCACGCACGCCTCCTTGTCGTCGTGTCCGCCCGCTCACGCAGGCGGGATGGCCGGTATCGGCCACGGCGCGAGCGCTTACGCGCCGATGATGAACTCGTAGAGCCCGAATGCCGCCAACAGCATCGCAGCATCGTAGCCCGCCGCCAAGCCGAGCGCGGACCAGTAGGCCTGCACCCACCCGTCGGCGAACGCGACGTCGCCGAGGAAGACCGCCGAGGACGCCGCGACGCAGGCGTACAGCAGCGGGAACATCAGCGGGACGAACAGCACCGCCAAGATGAAGTCCTTGCCTTTGGTGTTGACCGACATCGTCGCGAGCATGGTGCCCACGCCGGCGATGCCGATCGAGCCCACCAGCAGCGACAGCAGAAGCATCCACACGGGACCTGCGACCTCGGCGTCGGTGAGGAAGAAGAAGTAGAAGAGCGGGACCACGAACGCCTCGACGATGAGCAGGAAGATGAGGTTGCCCACCGCCTTGCCGAAGAAGATGACGGGACGGTCGATCGGCGAGAGCAACAAGGCGTCGAGGCAGCCCTGGTCCTTCTCGTGCACGAGCGAGCGGTTGAGTCCGAGCATCGAGGTGAAGATGATCGCGAGCCACAGCAGCCCGGCCGCGATGAGCTCGATGTCGAACCCGCTGCCGGCCTGCGAGAGTCCCAGGTAGTACACGACGAGGACGAGCAGGGAGTACAGCCCCATCGAGGTGATCATCTCTTTGGTGCGCAGCTCCATGACGATGTCCTTGGTCAGGATCGCCTTGAACTGCCGCCACGAGGACATCTTCGGCCGGGTTCGCACGGTGGAGCTCGTCACTCCCTGAGTCGTGTCGGCCACGTCAGCTCACCCCCAGTCCGACGGTCGAGCGGTACGTCGCCGCGAACTCGTCGTCATCGATGAGCTCCTTGTCGGCGAAGAGCACGACCTTACCCTTGGCAAGGATCAGCGCGTGGCTACAGAGCTCGAGTCCCTTCTGCAGGTCATGGCTGACCATGATGAAGGTGTGCTCGTGGCGGATCTTCGCGATCAGCTCATCGAGGATGTCCATGGCATGCGGATCGAGACCCGAGTACGGCTCGTCAAGGAAGATGAGCTCGGGGTCGTGCAGGAGCGCGCGCGCTATCGACAGGCGCTGCAGCATGCCGCGCGAGAAGGAGCTCACCAGGTCCAGGCGACGATGGTCGAGCTCGACGGCGCGAAGCAGCTCCGTGACCCGCTCGGCGGGGTTCTCGACGCAGTACAGCTCGGCGAAGAAGGTCAGGTTCTCCTCGGCGGAGAGGTCCGGGTACAGCAGCGGGTTGTGGCTGATGAAACCGACCCGCTCCCGCAGCTCGACGGCTTCCTTGACCACGTCGAGCCCCAACACGCGCGCCTCGCCCTTCGAAGGCGACGACAGCGTGGACAGGATCTTGAGCAGCGTCGTCTTGCCGGCGCCGTTGGGCCCGAAGATCGACAGGAAGGCACCGCGAGGCAGATCGAGGTCCACACCGTCGAGTGCCTTGCGCGCGCCGAAGGTCCGGGAGAGCTCCCGGACCTCCAATGCGGCGTATGTCGTGTTGGCGTCAGTCATCCGCTTAGCGCTTGGAGCCCTTCACGGGACCGGGCGCCACAGCAAGCTTGGGCTGCTGCTTCGGCCAGGCGGCGAGCGTGGTACCGATCATCAGGATGATGAAGCCGCCCCACGCGAACCAAATGAGTGGGTTGACCTTCACGTTCATCTGAAGGACACCCTCCTCGGTGCCCTCCCAGACAACGAAGATGTCACGCAGCGGCTCGAACTGGACCGACGCGTTGAGGCGCGTCTGGCCCTGGCGGGCGAACGCGGTGCGGCCCGGCGAGACGGTGCCGAGCTCGGTGTTGCCGCGCTTGACCGCGAACGTGGCGGCCATCTCGACGTCGCCGTTGGGCAGCTCGCGCTGGTTCGTGCCCTGATAGGTGAACGTGTAGTCGGACACCTGGAAGCTCGAGCCCGGCTTCTCCGGCACGTTGACGCGTACGTCCTGGACGTACATCGCCGAACCGACGAGGCCGATCATGATGATGCCCATGCCGATGTGGGCAAGGTAGCCACCGGACTGAGTGCGAGCCTTGGTGATGATCCACCACAGCGACGAGCCGAAGCCCTCGCCCTTCGCCGCGGCCCGCTTGCGCGCTCCGTCGATGAACAGGTAGAAGGTCGTCGCGATGACGAGCGATGCGGCGATGAAGCCGAGGATGGCGATCGTGTCGTATACGAACGCCGGACCGAAGGCCAAGAACTTGTCATCGCCCTCCCCGCCCTGCTTGATCATGAAGTCGTAGATCGGGCGCAGGCTGAGAACGAACTCGGCGACGAGCAGAGCGAAGATACCCGCGGCTCCCACGAGCGGCCACTTCACACGCCGCCAGAACGTCGCAGCGTCGGTCTTGCCCCATGCCAGGATCGGGCACACGGCCAAGATAAGCAGGTACAACACGCCGACCGGGCGGCCGAGCAGGTCGTAGCTGACGGCCGAGATGGACTGGCCGCCGTAGGGCAGCCACGTCGGCAGCGCCGAGCTAACGGTCATGTAGGCCACGAGCAGCGCCGCGACCAGCATGATCACATTGTTGAAGTAGTACGCGGCCTCCTTGGCCGTCAGTGACTCGAACTCGTCGTTGCCCTCGAGCTTGTCCCAGCGCAGGTAGATGCCGATGCCGGCAGCGATCAGCGAGCCGAGGATCATGCTCAGGAACAGCACGAGCGAGACCGGGTCCTTCTGGAATGCGTGGACCGACTGGACGATGCCGGAGCGCGTGATGAACGTGCCGAGGATGACCAGCGCGAAAGTGAACGCCGACATCGAGATGGCCCAACGCTTGAAGCCGTTACGACGGCGGTAGATCGTGAAGCTGTGGATCAGACCGACGCCCGTGAGCCACGGAAGCAGCGAGGCGTTCTCGACCGGGTCCCAGGCCCAGTAGCCGCCCCAACCGAGCACGACGTACGCCCAGACCGAACCGAGGCCGATACCGGCGCCCAGGAACAGCCACGAGAAGACGGTGATGCGGTCGACGATCTCGACCCACTTCTTGGAGAAGTCGCCGGTGATGAGCGCGGCGATCGCGAACGCGAACGGGATGGTCAGACCCGCGTAGCCGATGAACAGGGTCGGCGGGTGCAGGATCATGGCCCAGTGCTGGAGTAGCGGGTTCATGGCGGACTGCGTGAGCAGCTCGCCGTTGGGGCCGAGCCACTCGGCGGGGCTGGTCTTGAACGGGTTGTTCGGCTCGGAGAACAGCATCGCGGCGCCGAAGAGCGCGAGGATCACGTTGGTGACCATCAGGCCCATGTTCGACAGGTCGTCGGTGATCTCCATGCGGCGGTACGCGATCCAGGCCGCGAACAGCGCAAGCAGCCACGCCCAGAACAGCAGCGAGCCCTCTCGGCCCGCCCACAGGCCCGACAGCGAGTAGAGCCATGCGAGGCTCGACACGTCGGTGCTGTGGTTCTCGGCGACGTACTGGAACTGGAAGTTCTTCTGGAAGAAGGCGGCGGTCAAGATGGTGACCGAGACCGTGTAGCTCCCCATCGCCGCGAACGTGGCGAGGTAGCCGGCATTGGTGATCTGCTCACCTTGCTTCTCGCCGAGGCTGCGTCCCCACAACAGGGCGCCGATCGCGATGAGCGAAGCCAGGAAGGCCAGGCCCAAGAAGAGTTGTCCGAGCACTACCATGTGCTACTCCTGTCGATAGCCGACGTGAACATGAAGGTACCCCGCACACGGGTGCGGGGTACCGGGACTTCCGAATTCGCTACTTCTCGCCCTGCTCAAGCGCGACGTTGGTCGCGACGAAGTTGCCGTCGGCCTCGATCGCACCGGTGAGCACGACCTTCGAGCCGTCGGTCATGCCGGAGGGCAGTGCGCCCTCGTAGACGACCGCGATCTCGGCGCCGGAGCCCTTCTCGGCGGTGACGAAGAAACGAGCGCCCTGACCCGGCGGAACGATGGTGCCGGCCTTGATGTAGCCGGTCGCCTTGACGGTGGTGCCGACCATCGAGTCACCCTTGCCGACCAGGTCGCCTACGGGCATCGCGCCGGTGGCCGACTCATACTTGGACGGGCACTTGGTGATCATCTCGTCGGCCGCGATTTGATCGCCGGTCCACTCACCGGTCACGATCGCGGTGACGCCGTCACCGAAGGTGGAGGGAACGGCGCCGTTGTAGACGACCTTGATGACCGCGCCCTTGCCGGACTTGTCGTTCTCGTCGCGGATGTCGAAGGTCATGGGGTTGGCCTTCTTGTCCCACGAGCCGGGGATGACGGCACCGCCGACCTTCACACGCTCGCCCACCAGCTCGGCGTCCTTGGAGACCTCTTCCACCGTCTTGTAGTAGGCGGTGCCGCCGCGGGACTGCAGGGAGAAGAAGATGGCTGCGATGGCCAACAGGATGATCGCCGTGACTCCGATGAGCCGGTTCTTCGCGCGCTTGTTCACGTCGCTTCTCACTCCTTCGTAGGGCCGGTTCGCACGTGAGCGACCGGAACGCACCGTCGGGAGAGGGTGCCGCGCGCACGCGCACGCGGGCGAACGCACCGTCTCATGACCCGAATGCTTGCCTGAACACTGGGGATAGTAGCACCTGCCACGCCATGTGTGACACAGAATCGACACAACGCACACACTCTGCGTGCGCGGAGCAACAGGTGTGCCGACCCCCACGAGGGCGCGACTGGTTCGCCCAGGCGGATCAGCCGCGCTGGAGCCAGATCGCGTCGGGAGTGAATCCGGTCCGCGTGAGCAGCTCGAGATAGCGCTCGGGTGGCAGCGCCGTGGGCGAGGAGTCGAGCGCGATCATCGTCGCCTCGATCACGTTCGTGCCGAATGAGCGCCCCTCGAGCCTGGGCGTGCTCGTGACCAGCAACTCGACGCCGCGCTCGCGCAAGAACTCCACATCGGTAGCGGTGGTGGTGTTGGTGACGACCCACTTGCCCGACATGTCGTCCGGCATGTACTTGCGTACGTACTTGTAGTCGCCCGCGATGATGTCTGCTTCGCGGTAGAGGGCGGCGTGCTTCGACTCGGCTTGCACGGCGGTGGTGTGGTCGGCCTCAGCTTCGTAGAGCCAGGCGAATGGCAGCTGTGCGGCGATGGGCGCGATCAGGTGGATGGTGCGGACCAGCGACGCCCGCTTCCTCAGCATCACGGGCACGCCGAGCGCGTAGAGCAGGTCGCCCGCAACGACCTCGCAACCGGCATCGTAGAAGCCCTCGGTCATGCCCCACCGGTCCACGGCCGACGTGACCAGCACGCGCTTGCCACTGAGCTCGAGCCCGAGGTCGTCACGCATGTGCCGCACGACATCGGCCTCGACAGCACCCTTCAGGCCGCTGCCGTCGACGATCGGCGTCTTGCTCACCGCGGCGCGGAAGCGCTTCGCGTCACGGAAGTAGTAGTCACGGCCGGCCGCGCGCAAGAACAGGTCGATGCCGCCGAGCCCGAACGCATCCACCTTCCCGTCGAGCTCCCTGAGTTTCGCGACGGCCGCGTCCATATCGCCGTCGGTCCCCTGGCGCGATATCTCGAACGACTCACCGAGCAGCTCGACCTCGACGCGGTGGTCGCGCTTCGACGACCCGATCGAGACGCTCACCACCCGCTTCATCGCCGGTCTCCTTCATTGACGATGGCAGACAGCATGGAGCCCAGCTGGTCCGTGTCGACCTCCACGTCGTGGCGCAGCGGCGACGAGCCGAGACGAACCGCGATGACCTCGCGGCCCAGGATCCGCTCGATGGTGCCCACGCGCCAGTCGCTCGCCATCACCACGACGGTGTCATACGCCGTCAGCTCGGCTAGGGTGTCGAGCACGAGGTTGAACACGCGGTCCGCGGCCCCGGCTTCGAGTCCTTCGCGCTCGGCTTGGGACATGACCAGCACGAACTCGACCCCGTGCTGCTCGGCGATGGCGCGCACCGCGTCGCCGTTGCTGACCGGGAAGGCGACGAGCGCCACGCGCTTGCCGCGCCGGACCTCGCCCAACGTCTCGAGACGCGAGATGACCGTGCGCTCCAGCCCGTGGGCGTCTGCGGCCTCCTGCTGCGTCGCCCCGCGCTCGCGGTCGGCGAGCACAGCGTCGATCGCGTCGACCAGCTTCTCCTTGCTCACGACCTTGTCGGAGATCCGATAGAAGCGCACGTCAGCGTTCCTGCCTGTTGCGGTCGAAGATCAGGCGCAGACCCGTGAGCGTCAGGTCCACGTCGACCTCGCCGATGGTGTCGCACAGCGGCGCCATCGTCGGGGCGAGCCCGCCGGTGGCGACCACCGTCGTCTCGGTGCCGAGCTCGTCCCACACGCGGCGCACGAGCCCGTCGACCATCGCGGCCTCGCCAAGCATCAGTCCGGCCTGCACGCTCGCCCGCGTGTTGGTGCCGATCGCCTTGGGCGGAGCCTCGAGATCGACCTTGGAGAGCCTGGCCGCCTTGGAGAACAGCGCCTCGGCACTGGTCTCGACGCCGGGTGCGATCGCGCCGCCGAGATAGGCCCCGTCAGCCGAGATGACGTCGATGGTGGTCGCGGTGCCGAAGTCGACCACGACGACCGGACCGCCGAATCGCGCGTAGGCCGCCACGCCGTTGACGAGGCGGTCCGCACCGACCTCGTGAGGGTTGTCGTAACGGATGGGCATGCCGGTCTTGAGCCCGGGGCCGACCACCATCGCCGCGCATCCGGCTGTGGCGGCCACGTCCTCCCATGCCGCGGTGAGACGCGGGACGACCGAGGAGAGCGCGACGTGCGAGACATCGGCCAGCGTCCGGCCTTCGAGCGCAAGCAGCGACGCGACCTTGGCCCGCAGCTCGTCGGTGGTCAGGGCCGCGTTCGACGACAGGCGCCAGTGAGCGACGAGCTCCTCGCCCTCGATGAGCCCCATCACGGTCTGCGTGTTTCCGACATCGACGGCCAGCAGCATGGTCGTCGTCTCCTCCCCGTTCGCGAGTGACGGCACGGTGACACCGCCGCCCGGGCCCGCGCGGCCCGATGCTATCATCGGTTGCGAGCACGCCCTCGGCAAGCCCGAGGCGGCTTGACCCACGCGCCGCACACCACGGCTGCGGGTCCGCGAGCGATGCGCGCCCGCCCGATGAGGAGGTCTCGTGAGCGAAGCCCCTGCCCGGATCCTGGTGGTCGACGACGAACCGTCCATCACTGAGTTCGTCAGCTACAACCTGCGCAAGGAGGGCTTCGAGGTCGCCGTCGCAGGCACCGGCGACGAGGCACTCGAGCTCGCCCGCGCCACCGCCTTCGACCTCGTCATCCTCGACGTCATGCTCCCGGGCATGGACGGCTACGAGGTGTGCCGTCGCCTTCGGGCCGAGTCCTCGGTGCCGGTACTGTTCCTCTCCGCGCGAGACACCGAACTCGACAAGGTCGTCGGGCTCGAGATCGGTGGCGACGACTACCTCGCCAAGCCGTTCGGGGTCCGCGAACTCACCGCCCGGGCCAAAGCCTTGCTGCGGCGCTCCACCGGCGGGCCGCGCGAGGCTGGGCATGCGTCCGAGCGCGTCGAGATCGAGGGCATCACGCTGGACGAGGCCGCCCACGAGGCACGCGCCGGCGAGACGCCCATCGACCTGACCCCGCGAGAGTTCGAGCTGCTGGCCTGCCTGATGCGCCATGCAGGCAAGGTGCTCTCGCGCGACCAGCTCCTGCGCGAGGCGTGGGGCTGGGAGTTCCTCGTCGAGACAAAGACGGTCGACACGCACGTCAAGCGACTCCGCGACAAGCTCGAGGCCGCGGGTGCCGACCCCGCGCTCGTCGAGACGGTGCGCGGCTACGGCTACCGCTTCCACTCGTCTGCCGCCGAGTGACCCGCCGCATGCGTCCGACCCTTCGCGCGACCATCTCGAGCTCGCTCGTCACGGCATCCGTGCTCGGCGCCGCCGGCGGGGCTGCGGCCACGGCGGTGGCTTCCATCTTCATCGAACCCACCGGGCTGCCTCCGCTCGTGGCCTCCGCGGCGGGTGCCGCGATCGGTGCCGCCGCCGCTGCAGCTGTCGCCTGGCCTCTGAGCGCCGGGTTCGCCCGCAAGGCCACGGCGCCACTCGACGCACTCGCGTCAGCGGCAGTCACACTCGCGGCAGGCGACCACTCCAAGCGTGCTCCCGCCGAGGGCCCGCGAGAGGTGCGTCTGGTCGCCGAGGCGTTCAACACCATGGCCACCGACGTGGACCGCGCCATCGAGCAGCTCGCCAACGAGGAGCATCGCAAGATGCAGTTCGTCTCGGACGTGAGCCATGAGCTCCGCACCCCACTCACGGCGATCAAGGGCGCAGCAGAGACACTGCTCGACGGCGGCGTGGACCCGGTAGACCAGGAGCGCTTCCTCGCGACCATCGCGACCGAAGCCGAACGCCTCACGCGCTTGGCAAACGACCTGCTCACTCTGCAGCGCATCGAGGGAGCCACCGGCGAGCTGCCGCTCAGGCGTATCGACCTGCGCGAGTCGGTCGACCGTGCCGCGGCGATGCTCGAGCCGCTCATCGACGCGCGCGGCGTCGTGTTCGCCGTGAGCGGCACCGCACCCGCCGTACTGGGCGACCGCGACCGGCTGCAACAGGTCGTGACCAACCTGATCGACAACGCCAGCCGCATCGTCGGAGAGGGTGGGCACGTCACCGTCCGCCTGTCCGCGAGCGGCGGCGAAGCAGTGCTCTCAGTCGAAGACGACGGCCCGGGCATCCCGGCCGCGGACCTGCCGCATCTGTTCGACCGCTTCTACCGCTCCGACACGAGCCGCACGCGGTCGAGCGGTGGCGCGGGTCTGGGGCTGGCGATCGTCCGCGCGATCGTGACCGCGCACGCGGGCAGCATCGAGGCCGAGAACGTCTCCCCCACCGGATCGCGCTTCACGGTGCGCCTGCCGGCGCTGCCCGACTAGCCCCGAGCGCGCCGGATGCCAGCCGCGGCGGCGACAGCCACAGCGGCCTTGACCGCATCGCCGAGGATGTAGGGCGCCACTCCCGCGGCGATGGCAGCCACAGGCGACAGCCCCAAGACGATCGACAGCTGCACCGTGCCGATGACGTAAACGCATGCGACGACCACGGCAGCGGCCACCGCGTCGGCGACCAAGCCGGCGCGACCCGCACGCTCGAGAGAGACGCGAGCCAGCGAGCCGAGCAACGCACCCACGGCGAAGCCGATCAGGTAACCACCGGTCGGCCCCGCGAGCACGCCCAAGCCGCCCTTGGCCCCGGCGAAGATCGGGAGGCCGGCAGCGCCGAGCAACACGTAGCCGCCCATGGAGGCGAACGCCCAGCCCGGGGTCAGAAGAAGCGCCGCGAGCACAACGAAGAAGATCTGTAGCGTCAACGGGACGCCGCTCGGCAGCGGGATCGACACCCATGCGGAAGCCGAGATCAGAGCGGTGAGCAGCGCGGCGGTCACGAGCTCTCGGGTCCGCGTCATGGAGGCGGCGGCCGTCTGGTTGGTCACGGGTCTCTCCCTCATCGTTAACCTTGCTTGTGTGAGCGGTTAACGGTAAGTGAGGCCCCGAGTGGCGTCAAGCGCAGACTCAGGTGCGCAGTGTGACCTCTCCTGCGAAGACCGGTACGGTCGTGTCGCCGTCGAGAACAAGCAGCCTGCCCTCAGGGTCGACCCCCCGCGCCACACCGGAGGCGAGCACCTCACCGGTCGCGGTCGACACCGTCACCGCCTCGCCGGCGAGCGCGTCGAGGCCCGCGTACTCTTCGGCCAGGCCGGCGAAGCCGACCCGTCGCCAGTCCGCGTACGCCGAGGCGACCCCGTCGAGCATCGCCGCGGCCGCCACGGCTGCGCGACAGCCGGGAACCGTCTCGCGAAGCCCGGCAGCGCCCGGCAGATCCTGCGGGGTGTCCACGTTGAGGCCGACGCCGGCGACGATCCAGTCGATGCGGTCGTGCTCGGCGCTCATCTCCAGTAGGATGCCGGCCACCTTGCGGCCTTGCAGCCACACGTCGTTGGGCCACTTGAGCATCGGCTCGGCATCCAAGGTCGCCAGGCCACGGGCCACGCCGAGCCCTACGACCAAGGCGAGCGGCCCCGCCTGCGCCGGCGCGATCGTCGGCCGCAGGACCATCGAGCAGTAGACGCCGCCGCCCGGGGACTCCCACGTGCGTCCGAGGCGCCCGCGCCCGGCGCTTTGGCTCGCGGCGAGCACGACGGTGCCCTCTTCGGCGCCTTCGCGGGCGAGCTCGCGGGCGCGGTCGTTGGTGCTGGGCAGCACACGCCCGCCGTCGAACCGGGTCCAGAACCCGGAGCCGACGAGCGGCGCGACCTCAGCGGGAGTCGCCTCATCGGGGCTCGACACGAGCCGGTAGCCCTCGCCCGCACGGGCGTCGATCTCGTAGCCCTCCGAGCGCAACGCCGAGACGTGTTTCGACACCGCTACGCGGCTCACGCCCAGCTCCGAGGCCAGCAGCTCGCCGCTCAGACCGCCGGGCTCCCGGCGAAGCGCCGCGAGCACCGACTCGCGCGTGCTCACGACCGGTCCGGGTCGCCGGCGGGCTCATCGCCGACCTGCTCGGCATGGACGGCTTCCTCGGCGGCCTTTCGGGCCGCCCGCCGGCGGCGCACCTGCCGCGCGGTGATCCAGGCACCCGCCACGAACAGGATCAGGATGCCCAGCCCGACGTAGCCGATCGTCGAAGCGACCCGAACGGCCGCGTCGATGTTCTCGCCGAGGAACCAGCCGATCGCGCACATCATCGACGTGTAGAGCACGGCGCCGATGACGGTGTAGAGCTCGAACCAGAACACCGGCATCTTGGTGGCTCCTGCCACCGCCGGGACCATGTTCTTAGCACCGATGGCGAAGCGCGAGATCAAGACGGTCTTGACCCCCTGCTCGTCGAAGTGCTCCTGGACGTCTTCGAGGCCCTCGTCCGAGATCTTGAGCATGCGGCCCAGACGGGTGTCGGCGGCGCGCAGCACCGCGCGCCTGACCGCCTCCATGCCCGCACGGCGACCGATCGAGTAGCTGATGTTGCTGCCGATGATGGTGCCGAAGACCGATGCGATCCACACGTAGCGCAGGGCGAGCTTATTGTTGGCGGCGACGAACGAAGCCGCGATCACGACGGTCTCGCCCGGCGTGAACGAGCCGATGACGAGCAGGTTCTCGAAGATGGTGATGCCGAACACGATGAGATAGCCCAGCGGTCCGGCCAGCAGGGCGAGAAACGTGTCGATGAGCGGAACTCCGGTTGAGGGCACGGTCGTCAGGTCCCGGGTCGGAATCGTATCGGCACAGCTCAGGCGTCCAGTGCGAAGTCTATCGGAGACGTGAGCGTCAACGCACTCGACGACACCCTATCGATACCCGCGCGGCGCAACGGCCCCAGATCGGTCACGCCGATGCCTCCCGACGCCTCGACCACGACCGGCCTCCTCCGCCGCTCGGCGGCCTCGCGGCACGCCGCGACAGCCGCCTCGAGCGCTTCGCCGCGCAGGTTGTCGAGCAGCACCGTGTCGGCACCGGCCACGACCGCTTCGACGGCTTGGGCCAGCGTGTCCGCTTCGACCTCGATCTCAAGGTCTGGATGAGCGGCCCGGGCGCGCGCGACGGCCTCGGTGATGCCGACGCCTGCGAGGTGGTTGTCCTTGACGAGCACCATGTCGTAGAGGCCCGAACGATGGTTGCGGCCGCCGCCGACGGCCACCGCGTACTTCGACAGCGCACGCAACCCCGGCAGCGTCTTGCGGGTGTCGTAGACGGTCAGACCGGGTCCGGCAAGCTCGACCCAGCGCGCGGTCGTCGTGGCGATCCCGGTGAGGATCATGAGGAAGTCGAGCGCGGTGCGCTCCGCGGCCAGCACGGTCACCGCCGGCCCTTCCAGCTCGGCGACGGCGGTACCCCCGGGCACGGCCGTCCCCTCGGCGACGAGCGGGAAGACGTCGACGCTCTCAGGCGCCGCGGCCGACTCGGCGAGCAGCTCGAAGGTCCGGGCGGCGACGGGCAGCCCGGCGACCACGCACGCTTCACGCGCGACGATTCGTCCGCGCCACACGGCGTCCGTGCCGAGCAGCGGGTACGAGGTGGCGTCACGCTGGAGGAGCTCCGGGCCGAGACGGCGCTGGCGCAGTGCCGCCGCGTCGACACCGAGATCCTCAGCGAGCGCGACGGCGATCGTGTCGTCGATGGGCGGCAACGTGTACATGCTCAGAGCTCCTCGCTGTCCTCGGCTCCCACGCGCACGAACCGCTCCGGCTCGCCGCGCCTCATCACGGTATGCCCAAGCCAGGCCCGGTCATCCCGCTCAGGGTGATCGATTCGCACGTGACAACCCCTCGACTCGGTGCGCAGCCACGCCGAGCGCGCAATCAGCGAGGCGACCGTGGCCACGTCAGCGAGCTCGCGTGCAGCCCTGCCTGCGGCCGGGTCGCTCGCGACACGGGCGTCGGCCTCCTGCCGGACGGCTTCCAGGCGCGTGGCGGCTCCGGCCAGGGCATCGGCGTCGCGCGCCATCCCCACGGCCGACGAGCACAGCGCCTGCACGTCGTGCAGGCCTGCACCCCCCGCATCGACTGCCGGGGCGTCATCGAGAGCGCCCAGCGTCACCCCGGACGGCAGCGCGAACCGGCCGGCGCCCAGTGCCCGCACGATGCGCCGCGAGAAGACGAGCGCCTCGAGCAGTGAGTTGGAGGCGAGCCGGTTCGCGCCGTGCAGTCCCGTCGCGGCGACCTCGCCCGACGCGTAGAGCCCGGGGATCGAAGAGCGCCCGTCCAGGTCGACACGCACGCCGCCGATGGCGTAGTGCGCCGCCGGCGCCACCGGCACCAGGTCGCGGGAGAGGTCGTGGCCCGCCTCGAGACACGCGGCCCAGATGTTGGGGAACCGGGCACGCAGGAACGACTCTCCCAGATGGCGTGCGTCGAGCCACACGTTCGTGCGGCCGCAACGCGCCATCACCCGCTCGATCTCGGCGCTGACCACGTCACGCGGAGCAAGCTCGGCGAGGGGGTGCGCATCGAGCATGAAGCGCCGATGGTCGCAGTCCAGGAGGTAGGCGCCCTCGCCTCGCAGCGCCTCGCTCACGAGGAAACGCGGCGCCGACTCGTGGTCGAGCGCCGTGGGGTGGAACTGGACGAACTCCATGTCGGCCACCTGCGCCCCCGCCCGCCAGGCGGCCGCGACACCGTCGCCGGTCGCCACGAGCGGGTTGGTCGTCACGCGGAAGACCTGGCCGAAGCCGCCGGTCGCGAGCACGACGGCGCCCGCCTCGTAGGTCTCGAGCTCGCCGGTGCGCGTGTCGAGCACGCGCGCGCCGGTGCACCGGCCGCCCTCGACGATGAGGTCGGCGAGGAACCGGTGCTCCTCGACGCGGATGCGCCCACGGCCGAGCAGGGTGTCGGTCAACGCGCTTTGGATCGCCGCGCCGGTCCGGTCGCCCGAGTGCAACACGCGCGGCAGCGAGTGCCCGCCCTCCCGGGCGAGCGCGATCCCGCCGTCCTCCGCTCCATCGAAGCGGACCCCGAAGCCGAGCAATGCCTCGAGCGCCTCGGGCGCCTCGCCCACGACGGCGCGCACGACGCGCTCATCACACAGCCCGTGCCCGACGACGAGCGTGTCGGCCACGTGCAGCTCGACCGAGTCCGCCTCGCCCACCGCACCGGCGATACCGCCCTGCGCGTACCAGGTGTTGGACTCGGCAAGTGCGCCCTTGGTCAGCAGCGTCACGTCGTTGTCGACGCTTGCGTGCAGTGCAGCGGACAGCCCGGCGATACCCGAGCCGATGACCAGCACGTCGGTCGCGTTGCGCGACGGGCTCACGAGATCGAGACCATCCGCTCGACAGCGGTGCGCGCACGGGCGGCGATGTCGGGCTCGACCTCGACCGGGTACTGCCCGTGCAGCAGCGCGTCGCGCACCTTGGTGAGCGTGGTCAGCTTCATGTTGGGGCACAGCATCCTCGGCGAAAGCTCGTGGAACACCTTGCCGGGGGCCGCCTTGGACAGCGCGTGGACCAGTCCGGACTCGGTCACGATCACGAACTCGGATGCGGGGTTCTCGGCGGCGAAGGCGAGCATCTGCGAGGTGGAGAGCACCGCGTCGGCGAGGTCGACGACCTCGGGGCGGCACTCGGGGTGCACGACCACCGGCGCGCCGGGATGTGCCGCGCGCGCGGTCTCGACCTGCTCGACGGTGACCTCGTCGTGCGTCGGGCACCAGCCCTCCCACAACACGACCTCCACCTTGGGCAACGAGCGCGCGACCCAGCTGCCGAGGTTGCGGTCCGGCGCGAACAAGATCTTCTCGGCGCCGAGCGCCCTGACCACGTTGACGGCGTTGGCGCTCGTGACGCAGACGTCGGAGAACGCCTTGACCTCGGCCGAGGAGTTCACGTAGGTCACGACCGGCACGCCGGGGTGCTCGTTGCGCCACGCCTCGAGCTGCTCGCCGGTGACCATGTCGGCCATGGGGCAGCCCGCGCGAGGCTCGGGGATGAGCACGGTCTTGTCCGGCGAGAGCAGCTTCGCGGTCTCGGCCATGAAGTGGACGCCTGCAAACACGATGGTCGACGCCGAGGTGGCCGCGGCCTCCCTGGACAGGCCGAGCGAGTCGCCGGTGAAGTCCGCGACGTCCTGGATCTCTCCGCGCTGGTAGTTGTGCGCCAGGATCACGGCGTCGCGCTCGCGGGCGAGCGCTCGGATCTCGGCGGCAAGCGCTTCGTTGTCGGGCATCGTCGCTCCCGTCAGTCGTGCGCCGGGACACGTCCCGGGCGGATCTCGCAGTTGTCGATGAGTCGCACTCCGCCGACCTTGGCGGCGATGAGTGCGCGCGCCGGCGCCTCGAACGCCTCCACAGGGCGAAGCGTCGCGGGGTCCACGAGCACAGCGTAGCCGACCTCGAGGCCGGCCGCGTCGAGCACCTCGCGCATCGCGGCCTCGATGGCGCGCCCGTCGGTCTCACCCCACGCGGCGGCCTGCGCCGCGGCTTCGAGCGCCTCGGGGATCGCGAGCGCGGCGGCGCGCTCGGCGGGCCCGAGGTAGGCGTTGCGACTGGACAGTGCCAGCCCGTCAGCATCGCGCACGATCGGGCAGCCCACGATCTGCGTCCCGATGTCGAGGTCGCGCGCGAGCCGCTCGACGATCCTGAGCTGCTGGAAGTCCTTCTCGCCGAAGAACGCGACGTCGGATCTCACGATGCCGAGGAGCTTGGCGACGACCGTCGCCACGCCCCGGAAGTGTCCGGGTCGCGCCGCACCCTCAAGCACGTCGCCGAGCGGCCCGGGGTCGACGGTGACCGTCGCGCCCGCCTCGTACATCGTCTCGGCACTCGGGGTGAAGACGATCTCGGCGCCCTCTGCGGCAAGCAGCGCCATGTCCTCATCCAGGCGTCGGGGGTAGCGCTCGAAGTCCTCGCCCGGCGCGAACTGGGTCGGGTTCACGAAGATGGAGACGACCACCAGATCGGCACGGCTTCGTGCAGCGCGCACGAGCGACAGATGCCCCTCGTGCAGGGCTCCCATGGTCGGCACGAAGCCGACCGTCTTGGACTCCCGGCGCGCCTCGGCGACCGCGGCCCTCAGCTCGTCTTTGGAACCGAGCTGCTCGATCACCGGCCACCTCCGCGCTTGCGCCGGGCGGCCGTCGACGCGGCCTGGGCCTCATCGACGACGCGGGCGGCGACGTGGGTGGTCTGCGCCTCTTCGGGGAACGCGCGGTCGCGCACGTCGTCGGCGTAGGCGGCAACGGCAGCGAGGATGACCTCGCCGACCTCGGCGTAGCGCTTGGCGTGGCGCGGAGTGAACTCACCGATGCCGAGCAGGTCGTGGAAGACCTGCACCTGCCCGTCGCACCCGGCCCCGGCACCGATGCCGATCGTCGGGACGGACAGCAGCGAGCTCACCCGCTCGGCGAGCTCGGCGGGGATGCACTCGAGCACGATCGCGAACGCGCCGGCGGCCTCGAGGGCCCGGCACTCGTCGATGAGCACCGCGGCGGCGTGCGACTCCTTGGCCTGCGTGCGGTAACCGCCTAAGGTGTTGACCGACTGCGGCGTGAGCCCGACGTGGCCCATGACCGGGATGCCGGCGCGGACCATGCGCTGCACCAGTGCGAGCACCTCGGGTCCGGCGCCCTCCAGCTTGACCGCCTGGGCGCCGCCCTCGGCCAGCAGGCGTCCTGCGTTGCCGAGCGCCGTGTCGGCCGAGGCCTGGTAGCTCATGAACGGCATGTCGGCGACGACGAGGGCCCGCTGCGCGCCGCGTGTGACCGCGGCCGTGGCCCGGACCACGTCGTCCATGGTCACCGGGAGCGTCGAGTCGTACCCGAGCACCGTCATGCCGAGTGAGTCCCCGACCAGGATCGCATCGACACCGGCGGCGTCGACGAGGCGTGCGGACGGGTGATCGTAGGCCGTGATCATCACGATGGGACGACCGGCCGTCTTCGAGGCGCGAAGCGTCTCGGTGGTGACGCGCGGGGCGCGCGTCGCAGGCGTCTGGGCGCTCATGGCTGCCCCTCCTTCATCAGGTCCGTCGTCGCAGCCTGCGGCGCAGGTCCACGCGACCCTCCTTCAAGGGATGCAGAGTATACCACCGTGAGCGCGTTTCCAGACGTGCAGCGAGCCTACGACCGAGTCGGCCCCGCAGACGCGGCGGGCCTACTCACCGACCTCGCTGAAGTCCGGGGGCGCGGCAGCCACCTGAGCGGTGATCTCAGCAGCCTTCTCGGCGTACTCCTCGGGAACGAGGATCCGGAAGGTCATCGGCAGTCCGAAGGGATCCAGGTCCGTCCCGGGCTCGTACGGGTCATACGCCGTCGGGATGCCCTCGTCGTCGAGCGCAGCCTTCACGATCCCGAGCGCTGCGTCGAATCCGCCGAGCGCATCGACCGCCGAGGAGGACTCTGCGACGACGACCCACTCGCCGGTCACGGGGATGCCGTGGGCTGCGACGCCAGCATCCGGGACACGGCCGAGCTCGCCGGTCACCTTGCCGACGGTCACGTTGGCGCGGCGCGGGTGCGTGCCGTCCGGCAGTGCGATCCCCGGCGCGATCTCAAGTAGCGGCCATACGACGAAACCGCGCTCGAGCAACCCGGGATGCGGCAGCTTGAGGTCGTCGGAGTTCCACTCCTCGTCGCCAAAGAGCAGAAGATCCAGATCGATGACGCGCGGCCCCTTGTCCTGATCGCGGACACGGCCCATCTGATCCTCGATATCGAGCAGGTAGGCCAAGAAGGCGCCCGGCTCGAGCGAGGTCTGCACCTCGACGACGGCGTTGGCGAACGCGGGCTGGTCGGCCACGTAGGCCGGCTCGGACTCATAAGCGCTCGACACGCGGGTGACGTGCGTCTCGGGTAGGTCGGCGATGGCGTCCACGGCCCGGCCCAAGTTCATCAGCCGCTCGCCCATGTTGCTGCCCAGTGCTACGTATGCGGTGGTCATCGCGACGCTCCTCGCCTCGGTATCGAACCCGTCCCTACATCAGGTTGATTCCCGAAAGGAGGCGGCATCCATCCCGCGCGGCGCCGGCATACAGTGCGCCGCGCACCACCCACCGCCCAGCCGGAGCTACCGCAGTGCGGAATCGACCGCGAGCGCCTGTACCATCGCCGCGACATCGTGGACCCGCACGACGTCTGCTCCCCCGCGCACGGACGCGAGTGCAGCCGCGACGGAACCGCCGAGACGCGAGGCAGGCCGCTCCTCGCCGCTCAGCTCGCCGATGAAGCGCTTGCGGGAGACGCCCACGACGAGCGGGTAGCCCAGCTCGGCGAACTGAGGCAGCGCCCGCAGCAGGGCGAGGTTGTGCTCGAGCGTCTTGCCGAACCCGATACCGGGGTCCAGCGCGATGCGGTCTCGCTGCACGCCCGCGGCCTCCAGCGAGGCGGCTTGTGCGAGCAGGTACCCGGCGACCTCGCGGACGACGTCGTCGTAGGCGGGCTCGGCCTGCATGGTCTTGGGCTCGCCGAGCATGTGCATCACGATGCAGCCCGCGTCGCAGCCCGCGGCCACCGCGACCATCTCGGCATCGCGGAACCCCGACACGTCGTTGATGATGCTGGCGCCCGACTCCACGCAAGCCTGAGCCACCGCGGCGTGGCGCGTATCGATCGAGACGGGCACGTCGAGTTCGTCGACGAGCCGTGTGACGACGGGGCGCACACGGGCTGTCTCCTCGGCGAGGGGGACCTCCTCGGAACCGGGCCTGGTCGACTCGCCGCCGACGTCGATGATGTCGGCGCCTTCGGCTGCGAGCCGCTCCCCCCACGCGACGGCGGACACGGGATCCTCGTGCGTGCCGCCATCCGAGAACGAGTCCGGCGTGGCGTTGAGTACGCCCATCACGAGCGGACGGCCCAGATCGAGCCGGAAGCGCCCGCAGCGCCAGATGCGATGAGTTCGGGGGTCCATGAGCCGGATTCTACACCGTGGCGTCCGGCCAACGGTCGTCGCGACTGCATGGATGCGGGAACAAACCGCATAAGAGCACTATGAGACCGGAAGGGGGCGAATCATGATGCCTGAGGTGTTCAGCGCGATCTTCCTCGGCACGGCTGCCCTCGT